>Ga0228701_1000005_pt1 | contig 417649 bp, 376 predicted proteins | sample McNCre117_Aug_MG_2_FD_178017 | JGI IMG/M metagenome (GOLD analysis project Ga0228701, IMG submission 178017) | Freshwater microbial communities from McNutts Creek, Athens, Georgia, United States - 11-17_Aug_MG | ecosystem: Environmental > Aquatic > Freshwater > Creek | place: USA: Georgia...
GGTCTCCACAGGCACTCGCACCATCACAAATTCCTGGTCCGCATAGCCGATCAGGCGCGTGTAGTACTTGCGGGGCTGTGGGCCCTGGGTGATCAGCTGTACCGTTTGCCCAATCCGCAAATTCAATTCGGACAGTTTTGGACTCTGTTCGCTTGTTTTCTCGTTTTTCATGCGTTTTTGTGCCTGTGTTGTTTTTTTCCAAATATCATAAACAATGTGTTCATCCGCTCAACGGAAAGGATCTCCTGTGTCTACCTTGCCCTTCTTGTCATGGCGCCTGCTTTACAAAAAGCTCATGTGGGTGCTGTTTGGCAAAGTCATCTTTCCCGAGCGAGAGGAATACCAGGAGTTTCGTTACAAGTTGCTGATCGTGCTCTTGGCTTCCGGCGCGTTCGTCACAGGCCTGTTTGTGCTGGGCACGCTCAGCGCGGTCAACCCGATCGCCAGCGCGCACCAGAAGTCCATGGTCTTTTTTACGGTGGCATCCATCCTGCTGTGGTTGTGGCTGAGGGGCGCGCCCGCGCGTTTTGTGCCTGCCGCCTGGATGTATGAAGCGCTGTCGCTGTGGGAGGCCATTTCGTCGCTGATTTATGTGTCAGAAGACGAGCTGCGGCTGTTGTGGTTTTTTACCAATGTGCCTGGTGTTTTCATTTTGCTGGGCAGGCGGGCTGGCTGGCTGATCACGCTGGGCACCATGTTCGGTCTGGCCTTGGGCAACGCCCACCTGGATCGGCATTATTCGCCCAATGCCATGGCCACATCGTTGTTGTGCCTGTTGTACCTGGGCATCTTTTTCCACACTTATGTGGGCCGAACTTTTTCTTATTTCAACCGCATGCGCGACTACAACACTCGCCTGCAGGACTTGGCCAGCCACGACCCGCTCACCAAGGTGTTCAACGCCCGTGCCTACTACGCGGCATGCGAACAGCACATCACCCACAGCCAGCGCAGCGGTCAGCCGTATTCGGTGCTGTTCATCGATCTGGACCACTTCAAGCGCATCAATGACACGCATGGTCATGCGGCCGGAGACGAGGTCTTGCGTGTGGTGGCCAGAACTTTGGGCGAACGTCTGCGTGGCTCTGACCTGCTGGGTCGCATTGGCGGTGAAGAGTTTTCGGTTTTTCTGCCGGACACGCCACTGCAGGGTGCATTGCAGCTGGCCGAAAATCTGCGCTCGGCTATCGAGCAATGCTGTCCCGACATTGGCAGCACCACACTGGCCATCACGGCCAGTATTGGTGTGGCCACACGCAGCCACAGTGCACAGAGCATGGATGCCATTCAGCAACATGCCGACCAGGCCATGTACGAGGCCAAGAAGGCCGGGCGTAACCGGGTGTCTGCTTTGCAGAGGGATGCGGTGTAGGGACTGCAGGCCTTCAGTTCTAGGCGTAATGGATCGTTGTGCAGAAAATCTCCGGTGCGTAGCATCTGTGCATGCTCAAAGATGTCATGTACCGGATCTTGTTTCTCGCTTTTTGTATTGCTGCCAGTCTGAGCGTGTCGCAACTGTCTTCTGCCCACGCACATGCATCAAGTGAATTTTCATTGCCTTTGGGAGACGATGAACATGAATTCAAATTCATGGGCCAATGCCCTAATGGGGCAGCCTATTCATTGGTCGCTTACGAGCGGCATGTCAATGGCGTGAATACGCCGCACTATGACTATGAAGGCCCCGTTGGCAAAGGGACGGTCAAGTCCCGGGTTCAGCCACGGGTGATGGCGGCGCGCATTTGCCGTGAGTTGGCAGAGATTTCAGACGATCCCAACCTGGATTGAAACTGGCCCTGCACCGGGCAAGAGCTCTTGGGCCAGCATGCCGAGTTGTCCTGTTCTGAACACCGCCCCTTGGGCTGCGCAGGGGGGCCGTGTTCTTAGTGGCATGTGTGATTGGCGCTGAGGCTTTTCATCCGTTCCAGCAGTCCAACTCCGGTTTTGTAGGATTTCATCTTGGCATTGGCCAGAAACGGGTTGTGCTTGCCGGCCTCATCCACTCTGGACACCACCCTCAAGACCTGTTCGGCATTGACTCGGCCATGGGTGCAAATGGCCTTGCTGTTGCTGGCCGTCAACGGCTCCAGGCAAGGTTGCAAATGGTTGCTCAGGGTTTCGTCCAGCTTGCTCAGCTCATCTGCTTTGCTGATGTAGCTGACGCTGATGTTTTGTACTGATGCAGGCAGTGGGCCGCAGCTTGGTTCTGCTTGCACCGCAGTCGCAAGACCGATTTGCAAAATGGCGGCAATGCACAGGGTGACCAGAAGAGGTTTGGTGTTCATGGGCTCGGGGTCAAGGCGTTGGATGTCACCCTCGGAGTCTAGAGCAGGAGCAGGCGTTGAACAATCGAGCTTGCGTGAGTCAGGGCTCGCGGCAGTGGGTCAGTGCCTGGGCAAACTGGCCGATGTAGGCAATGCCCTTTTTGGTGGGGACCATGAACTTGATGCGAACGTCTGTCTCGCCTTTTACGGCTTTGACGAGCCTGCGCTTGCGCAGTGCGGCCAGGCGCTTGAACAGCGTGGCGTGGGCGCCCAGCCTTTCCAGGCCAATGGCCTGGCTCACGGACAGCGGTCTGTCTTGTGCCCAAGCCAGCACGATTTCCTCAAACAAGGCCAACTCATGAACGCTCAAAGCGTTTTGGCTGGACTTCAATGCCGACGACAAGCGCAAAAAGCGCATGTAAGCGGCAAAGTGAGGGTTGGATGGAGGGTACATTTTGCAAAAATATTGATCAATAATATAAAAAATTCGATTAATAGAAAATAGACTGTAAGTAACAATTTTGACGAATCGCTGCGTGCTGCGCCAGACCTGGGCTTGATTCGCTACATTTAGCACGTCAAGCTTGTAAAAAAGCGAATTCAAAACGGGCGCTGTCTGGGTGGGCTTTGGGCCTGCGGGCTGGCTTATTTCAGACACTGGAGTGTGGAACGTGCGCATCACCGCTGGATGGACTGTCGTTGTGCTTTACGCCCTGCTGGGCGCTTTGGGCCTGACGCTGGCCATTCCGCCGGGCTATGCCAGTCCGGTGTTCCCGGCCGCTGGCTTTGCTCTGGCAGTGACTCTGCACCGTGGCGTGGCTGTCTTGCCTTGGGTCGGACTGGGTTCGCTGCTTCTCAATCTGGGGCTGGCTGCCCGTTCGGGGCATCTGGGCACAAGTGCTGTGGTGGCGGCGGTGTGCATTGCCATCGGGGCCAGCTTGCAGGCCTGGGTGGGGCAGCGCTGGGTGACGCGGCGCCTGGCTGACGGATGGCAGCGCCTGGAGAGCGAAGCGCAATTGGTGGCATTGCTGTTGTTTGGGGGCGTGCTATCGTGTCTGGTGTCTGCCAGTGTGGCGGTGACCACGCTGTGGCTGCTGGGGGTCATCGCATCGGCATCATGGGGGGTGAGCTGGTGGACCTGGTATCTGGGTGACTTGCTGGGCGTGGCGGTGTTTGCCCCCATGGTCTTGCTGATGCTGGCGCCGCAAACCGAGCTGCTGCGCTCGCGCAAGCGCACCATCGTCGGACCGACCTGTGTGGCCTTGTTGCTGTCGGTCTTGTTGTATGCCGGGGCCAATTATTTTGAGCGGCGCCAGGTACAGGGCAGGGTGGAACACGAGGGCGCAGCCCTGGCCAAGCTGGTGCATGACCGGCTGATCACGCACCAGACGGTGTTGTCGTCGCTGGCGCACTTTGTCGAGGCCAATCCGGACTTCAGCTACAAGCAGTTCGAGCTGTTCACGAAGGCCGCACTCAAGGACAGTCAGGACGTGTTTGCCCTGAGCTTCAACGACGCGGTGGCGCGCGATCAGTTGCTGACTTATGAAGCCAAGGTCAACCAAAATACCACACTCAAAGGCTTTCGTGCCGTCGAGCGCAATGCGCAGCGCCAGCTGGTGCCTGTGGCGCCACGCGAGCGTTATGTGGTGGTGCGCTACATCGTGCCGCTCAAGGGCAATGCGCCAGCGGTGGGTTTTGACATCATGTCAGAGCCGGTGCGCCGCAACGCCATTGAGCGCGCCCGCGCTTCGGGCAAGGTGGCAGTGACCGCGCCTTTGCGCCTTGTGCAAGAAGATGCCGTGCGCACCGGTGTGCTGGTGCTTGAGCCGGTGTACTGGTCTGCTGCGGTCGAGGCCGCCGAACCGGCCATGCCCAGCGAGCCTGTTGGTTATGCGGTGGCGGTGCTCAAGGTCGATGAGCTGATCGACATTGCCGTGGGCAAGCACTTGCCCGCAGGCCTGAAGTTCCAAATCCGGGACAGCCAGGTGGACGATGCGGGGCTGCGCTTTGCAGGAAGCAAGCCGGCTGCTGCTGTTGACAGTTACCGCCACTGGAGCACTCTGATCCCCATCGCTGATCGGCAGTGGGCATTGGACGTCTGGGCCGAGGACGCGTTTGTTCACCAAAGCCCGCACTGGCTGTCCTGGAGTGTGGGGGTGATCGCCCTGCTGTTCACGGTGCTCTTGCAGATTTACCTCTATGGCATGACCGGGCGGGTGTTGATCATGCGCCGTCAAAATCAGCAATTGCTGGAGAAACAGGCCGAACTGCAATTGGCGGACACGGTGTTCAACAACACGGCCGAAGCGATTGTGGTCACCGACCCGCAGGGCCTGATCATCTCGATCAACCCGGCGTTTGAAGTCATCACCGGCTACGCGTTCGACGAGGTCAAGGGCCGCAAGATGAATGTGCTCAGTTCGGGCCAGCACCCACGCGACTTTTATGAGGCGCTGTGGTGGCGCCTCTTGGCCGAGCGCCAGTGGCAAGGGGAGGTGATCAATCGCCGCAAGAATGGTGACATCTACACCCAGCAACTGACCATCTCGACCGTCAGCGATGCCCACGGCGCTGTGCTGCAGTACGTGGGCACCTTCTCCGACATCACCGAACAGAAGGCGGCGCTGCAGAAAATCGAGTTCATGGCCTACCACGATGCGCTGACTGGCCTGCCCAACCGCCTCCGAGGCGAGCAGCGCGCCCAGGAGGCCATGGTGCGTGCCCACCGCTACGGCTACCAGGTGGCCGTGCTGTTCATGGACCTGGACCATTTCAAGCTGGTCAACGACACCTATGGGCACAGTGTGGGTGACCAGTTGCTGCAGGCGGTGGCCAGCCGTCTGCGCCGCCAGGTGCGGGCGGAAGACACCTTGTGTCGCATCTCGGGCGATGAGTTCATGCTCATCCTGGAGCACCTGCGCGACTCCACCAATGTGGCTTCGACTTGCGACCATGTGCTGGCCGCTTTGGTCGAGCCTTACCAGATCGATGGCCGCATGGTGCAGACATCCCTGTCGGTGGGTGTGGCGGTTTATCCCGGTGACGGCGACAGTGTGGCAGACCTGTTGCGCAAGGCCGACACCGCCATGTTCGAGGCCAAACAGGCCGGGCGCAATACCTACCGCTTTTTTGACGCGGGCATGAACCGTCGTGTGGTGGAGTTTGTTGAAACACGTGACGCGCTGGCGCAGGCGGTGCAAAACGGTGAGTTTGAGCTGCACTACCAGCCCCAGATCCGCCTGCAAGACCAGGCCGTGGTGGGGGCCGAGGCCTTGCTGCGGTGGCGCCACCCGGTCAAAGGTCTGCTGGGGCCAGGGCAATTTGTGTCGATTGCCGAGCAAAGCGGGTTGATTGTGCCGATCGGTGCTTGGGTCTTGCAGCAAGCCTGTCAGCAGATGAAGGCCTGGGTGGAGTCGGGTTTGCCCATCAAGACCCTGGCTGTGAACCTGTCTGCCGTGCAGTTTCGGACCGGTGACATTGAGAAAACCGTGGTCGATGCGCTGGCCGATGCGCAGCTCTCGCCCGCGTGCCTTGAGTTGGAGCTGACCGAATCGATTTTGATCAGCGACAAAGACAAGGCGCTGGGCGTGCTCAAGCGACTCAAGGACCGGGGACTGCGGCTGTCCATCGACGACTTTGGCACGGGCTACTCGGGCATGGCCTACCTCAAGCGTTTCCATGTAGACAAACTCAAGATCGACGCCTCGTTCGCCGCCGATGTGGGCAAAGATCCCGAGGACACCGCCATCGTGCGCGCCATTTTGCAGGTGGCGCAGACCCTGGGCTTGGAGACCACGGCCGAAGGGGTGGAGCAAACGGAGACCGCGACCGTCCTGCGCGATATGGGCTGCACCCACATCCAAGGCTATGTGTACGCCCCACCCATGCCCGCCGAGGCATTCAAGGCCTGGGTGCTGGGCTATCGGGGCAGGGTGCTTTAAAGCGGCGCGTCTTCTTCGGTGCCGTCCGCAGCGAGCGTGTCGCTGGCATCACGCTTGAGCGTGCTGAGTTTGCGCGAAGCTTCGCGCACCGACTCTTTCTCGTCTGCACCGGCAAACTTGCTGTACTTGTGCAGGATCGGCACCAGCTGGCCGTAAATGCGTGGCGTGCCGGCCAGCACTTCGCGCTGTTCCAGAAAGTCGGACTCGCCTGTGAAGTTGCCCACCAGGCCGCCGGCCTCGGTGACCAGGAGCGAGCCCGCGGCCACGTCCCAGGGGGACAGACCGGTTTCAAAAAAGGCTTCGGTGAACCCGGCGGCCACATAGGCCAGGTCCAGTGCAGCAGAACCGGGGCGGCGCAGGCCGGCGGTTTTTTGCATCACGTCGCCCATCATCAACAGGTAATTGTTGAAGTTGTCGCCCGGACGGAAGGGGAAGCCGGTAGAGATCAGGCATTCCTTGAGTTGGGTGCGCTTGCTCACGCGGATGCGGCGGTCGTTCAAAAAAGCGCCGCGGCCACGGGTGGCGGTGAACAGGTCGTTGCGGGTGGGGTCGTACACCACGGCCTGCTCGATGCGGCCGCGCACCTGCAGCGCAATGCTCACGCAATAGACCGGAAAGCCGTGGATGAAGTTGGTGGTGCCGTCCAGCGGGTCGATGATCCAGATGTGGTCGGCGGAGGGGTTGCCATGCTGGCTGCCCGACTCTTCGGCCAGGATGCCGTGGTCGGGGTAGGCGGTCAGCAGGGTCTCGATGATGGCCGCCTCACTCGCGTGGTCCACTTCGGTCACGAAGTCGTTGACCTGCTTTTGCGAAATGCGCACGGCTTCGACGTCGAGCGCAGCGCGGTTGATGATGGCGCCAGCGGCGCGCGCAGCCTTGATGGCCACGTTCAGCATGGGGTGGAGTGAGGAGGACATGAATTGTTAAGAACCGTTGAGGCCGGCGCTCGATCGCGCAGGCCAAAGGCGGATTTTCTCATGAAACCCCCACACCCTGCTGGATGGGACAATCGGCCCCATGCAAACCCGATTCATCCTGATCGAAACCAGCCACGCTGGCAATGTGGGCGCCGCCGCCCGTGCCCTCAAAGTCATGGGTTTTGACGAGCTGGTGCTGGTCAAACCCCGCTGGCCCAATGTGTTGCGCAAGGAAGAAACCATCCAGCGTGCCAGCGGCGCCAACGACGTGCTGGCCAAGGCGCGTGTGGTTGAGACCCTGGACGAGGCGCTCGACGGGATCACCCATCTGTGCGCTACCGCCATGACGCCGCGTGACTTCGGCCCGCCCACGCGCAGCCCGCGTGAGCACTTTGCCGGGCTGCTGAGACCCGGGCAAGGCGACCATTCGGTGGCCTTTTTGTTCGGCTCCGAGCGTTTTGGCATGAAAAACGAAGACGTTTACCGCTGCCACGTGGCCTTGTCGATCCCCACGGCGCCCAACTTTGGATCGCTCAACCTGGGTTCGGCCATCCAGGTGATTGCCTACGAGTGGCGCCAGGCGCTGGGCGGCTTTCCGGTGCAAGCAGCCACAGCACCTGCGGACAAGGCCGACGCACAGCAGGTGGCGGGCATGCTGGGCCACTGGGAGCAGGCCTTGACCGACATCGGCTTTCTGGACCCGGCCTCGCCCAAAAAGCTCATGCCGCGCTTGAACCAGCTTTTCAACCGGGCAGACCTGCAGCAAGAGGAAATCCACATCCTGCGCGGGGTGGCCAAGGCCATGAGCGAGACAGTCAAGGCGAAAAGGTAGACTCGCCACCATGTTTGCCCGCATCCGTTCCGACATCCAGTGCATTCTTGAGCGCGACCCGGCGGCCCGCACCGCGTGGGAGGTGCTGACCTGCTACCCAGGTTTGCATGCACTGGTATTGCACCGCTGGGCACACGCCTGCTGGACGCGGGGCTTCAAATGGTGGGGCCGCTTCATCTCGCACCTTGCGCGCTGGCTGACCGGCATCGAAATTCACCCCGGCGCCAAAATTGGCGAGCGGGTGTTTTTTGACCACGCCATGGGCGTGGTAGTCGGTGAAACCGCCGAAATTGGCGACGGCTGCACCATCTACCAGGGCGTGACTTTGGGCGGCACCTCGCTTTACAAAGGTGCCAAGCGGCACCCCACGCTGGGCAAAAATGTGGTCGTGAGTGCCGGGGCCAAGGTGCTGGGCGGTTTTGAGGTGGGCGACAACGCCAAGATTGGCAGCAACGCGGTGGTCATCAAGCCGGTCCCCGCAGGCGCCACGGCGGTGGGCATTCCGGCGCGCATCATCCCGTCCAAAACGGGCGAAAGTGCCGACGTGTCCGAAAGCAAACCCCAGTTCAACGCCTATGGCATCACGCAAGACGATGACCCGCTCAGCCAGGCCATGCGTGGCCTGATCGACAACGCCTCGTCACAAGAGCACCAGATTGCCCTGTTGTGGAAGGCGCTGGAGCAGTTGTGCGCGCAGCAAAAAGTGGCCATGCCAGGCGAAGCCCAGAAGTCCGAGGCTTTTGAGGCCGACAAGCTCAACCAGCTGGTGGGCAAGTAGGCGCGACAGGGTGCGTGGCGCCTACGGTTGTCCAGTCAATCCCCGTCGGCGTTCATACAGGCTCTTGTAGCGTTGTAGCGCTTCGGGATCGGTGCTGCTTTGGGCCAGCGCCTCGGTTTCGAGTTGCTTGAGCCGGTCAATCAGCATCAGGTTGAGCAGGCGGCGCAGTTCCTGACGCGATTCGAGCACATCCGGGGCCTCGGCCTGGTCGTGGGTGTGCAGAGCTTGCTGCTGCATCCAGCGGGCGGCGTCCGGGGCAAAGGGCTGGTCGTGCATTTCGGTCTGCAGGGCCGACCAGCCCAGCGGGCCATGTTCGTGGAACTGCGACTCCATCCAGACAAACAGCGGGCCGTGCGGCGCAGGCAGGGCGCACAGCATGGCCTGGTCTTCGCCAGCCAGGTTTTCCCACAAGGCCATGTTCGACAGCAGCAGCCGCGCTGCATGGTCGGCGCGGCTGGCAGGCTGTGTGCGCGGACCGGCGGGGTAAGAGGGGGGGGCGTCTTTTTTCCAACGATCTGACCAACGGCTGTTCTTGCCGCTGTCTTTCTGGAAGGGGCGATCCCATTGGCGTGCCGCTGGGGCGCCGTAGGTGGCGGGTTCGGCGGGTGCCATCGCCGTGGGCGGGGTGGTGCTGGTCGGGGCGTGGCGGTGGTCGCCAGCCGCCTGTTGCCCCCACAGACGCTCCAGTTGCGAGGCATCGAGTGCAATCAGCTGGGCCAGTTCGCTCAGCAGCTGCTGTTTGAACGCGCCCTCGGGCAGCAGTTGCCACAGCGGACGGGCCTGGCTGGACAGGCGGGCGCGGCCTTCGGCGCTGGCCAGGTCGCAGTCCACACTGGCGGCTTCGATCAGGAAGCGCGAGAGCGGCGTGGCCTGACGGATCTGCTCGGCAAACGCCTCCTGGCCGAATTCGCGCACATAGCTGTCGGGGTCGTGCTCGGCGGGCAGGAACAAAAACTTGATGCTGCGGGTGTCGGTGGCGTAGGGCAGGGCGCCGTCCAGCGCCTTGCGGGCGGCGCGGCGGCCGGCGACATCGCCGTCAAAGCTGAACACCACCGCGTCGGTGAAGCGAAACAGTTTTTGCACATGGTCAGGCGTGCAGGCGGTGCCCAGCGTGGCCACGGCGTTGGCAAAGCCCAGCTGGGCCAGCGCCACCACGTCCATGTAGCCCTCGGTCACCAGCACGTAGCCGGCGCTGTGCAGGGCTTCGCGGGCTTCGTACAGGCCGTAGAGTTCGCGCCCCTTGTGGAAGACCGGGGTTTCGGGCGAGTTCAGGTATTTGGGCGTGCCGTCACCGATCACGCGGCCGCCAAAGCCGATGCACTCGCCCTTGATGTTGCGGATCGGGAACATGATGCGGTCGCGGAAGCGGTCGTAGCGCTTGTCGTCTTCCTCATTCACGATCACCAGGCCGGACTCGGCCAGCAGCGGGTTGTCGTATTGCGGAAAAACGCTGGCCAGCGAGCGCCAGCCTTCGGGCGCATAGCCCAGGCCAAAGCGCTTGGCGATCTGGCCCGACAGGCCACGGCCCTTGAGGTAGGCAATCGCCCGTGGGCTGGTCTTGAGGTGTTCGCGGTAAGACTCGCCCGCTTTTTCCAGCACGTCGGTCAGGCTGTCGGACTTGGCCTTGGCCGCCTGGGCGCGGGCGCGTTCTTCGGGGGATTGCGGCTCCTCGGGCACCTGCATGCCGATCTGCTGGGCCAGGTCCTTCACGGCTTCGATGAAGCTCATGCCGGTGTGCTCCATCAGAAAGCCGATGGCGTTGCCATTCTTGCCGCAGCCAAAACAGTGAAAGAACTGTTTGGTCGGGCTGACACTGAAGCTGGGTGATTTTTCGCCGTGGAAGGGGCACAGGCCCATGTAATTGGCGCCGCCCTTCTTGAGCTGGACGTACTTGCCCACCACCTCGACCACATCGACGCGGGCCAGCAGTTCGCTCAGGAAGGATTGGGGAATCGCCATGGGGGAATTGTCACCCATTCGCCTTCAGGTCTCTGTCAGCGCCCGGGTGTTTAATGTCCGGACCCCCGAGGAGAACCGCATGACCAGCATCTACGACCAGGACTTGCCCCAGACGCCCGCCAATTTCGCCCCGATGTCGCCCCTGTCCTTCATCGAACGCACCGCCGAGGTGTATCCGACCCGCCTGGCCGTGGTCCACGGTGACTTGCGCCAGGACTGGGCCACCACCTACCGCCGCTGTCGCCAGCTGGCCAGTGCGCTGTCGCAGGCCGGCATTGGCAAGAACGACACGGTGGCCGTGATGCTGCCCAACACCCCGCCCATGGTGGAGGCGCATTTCGGCATCCCGATGGCCGGTGCCGTGCTCAACACCCTCAACACCCGTCTGGACCCCGAAACCATTGCCTTCATGCTCGACCATGGCGAGGCAAAGGCGGTCATCGTGGACCCTGAATTTGCCGGTGTGATGAAGAAAGCCATTGCGCTGCGCCAGTCCAGGGCCCCCTTGCTGGTGGTGGATGTGGAAGATGCGCTGTTCAGCGGCCCTGCCGAAAAAGTGGGCACCACCACCTACGAAGCTTTGGTGGCCAAAGGCGACCCGGCCTTTGTCTGGAGTCTGCCCGCCAACGAGTGGGATGCGATTGCCCTGAACTACACCAGCGGCACCACCGGCAACCCCAAGGGCGTGGTCTACCACCACCGGGGGGCGGCCACCAACGCCGTGTCCAATGTGCTCGAGTGGGACATGCCCAAGCACTCGGTGTACCTGTGGACGCTGCCGATGTTCCATTGCAACGGCTGGTGCTTTCCTTGGACGCTGGCGGCCCGTGCAGCCGTGAACGTTTGCCTGCGCCGTGTCGAGCCGCAGGCCATTTTTGACGCCATCCGCCAGCACGGTGTGACGCACTACTGCGGCGCGCCCATCGTGCATGGCCTCCTGGTCAACGCACCGGCCGAGATGAAGGCGGGCGTGCCCGCTGGCGTCAAGGCCATGGTGGCCGGAGCCGCGCCGCCAGCCTCGATGATCGAAGGCATGGAGCAGATGGGCTTTGACCTGACCCATGTCTATGGCCTGACCGAGGTGTATGGCCCGGCCACGGTGTGCGCCAAGCACGCCGATTGGGACGCGCTGGACATTGGCGAGCGTGCCCGCCTCAACGCCCGCCAGGGGGTGCGCTACCACCTGGAGCGCGATGTGCGCGTGCTCGACCCCGAGACCCTGCAGCCGGTGCCGCAGGACGGCGAGACCATGGGCGAGATCATGTTCCGCGGCAACATCGCCATGAAGGGCTACCTCAAGAACCCCAAGGCCACGCAGGAGGCGTTTGCCGGTGGCTGGTTCCACAGCGGCGATCTGGCGGTGCAGTACCCCGACGGCTACATCAAGATCAAGGACCGCAGCAAGGACATCATCATCTCGGGCGGCGAGAACATCTCGTCCATCGAGGTGGAAGACGTGCTCTACCGCCACCCCGCGGTGCTGGCGGCGGCCGTGGTGGCCAAGCCCGATGCACGCTGGGGCGAGACGCCCTGTGCCTTTGTGGAGCTCAAGGCGGGCGCGCAAGTCACGCCCGAAGACATCGTGGTGCACTGCAAGCAGCACCTGGCCGGCTTCAAGGTGCCGCGCGCGGTGGTGTTTGGCGAGTTGCCCAAGACCAGCACCGGCAAGATCCAGAAGTTCGAGCTGCGCAAGCAGGCCGGGTCGGTGGCGGCGATTGACGTGTGAGTGTCTGAGACGCCCGCAAAAAAGGCCGCTGCAGCGGCCTTTTTTGCGGATTTGCCGAGCAGTCTCGGCATTCCCATGATCAGTGCTTCTTCTTTTTGGCCTTCTTGGATTTCTTGTCGGCCTTGTGCTGACCTTTGGCTTTTTTCTTGCCAGGGGCTTCGGCCTTGGCCGGTGTCGGTGCGGGGGCCGGGGTGCTCACGGCAGCCGGGGCCACGGCGGGTGGCACAGCGGGTGCGGCTGGCACGGCAGGCGCAGCTGCTTGGGCAAAGACGGCGCTGGTGGCCAAAGAGGCCAGCAGGGTCAAAAAGGTCTTGTTCATGTGGATTCCTTGTTGCAGGGCAAGGGCCAAGCACGGCCTTTGCACATGGCGATTATGAGGTCAATTGCGAGCGCGCAAACCGCAGCGCACAGAGGGCTTATTCGATGTCGAAGGCGTGCGTGCCAAAGCGCCCAGCGCGGCGGTCCGCAAAATAGCGCAGCAGGGTTTCGCGCACGGTGCGAAAAGCCAGCTCATCCCACGGAATCTCGTCTTCCGAAAACAGGCGTGCTTCCAGCGTTTCATGACCGGGATCGAACACCGCACTGGTCAGGCGGGCGCGGTAGTACAAGTGCACCTGGCCCACACGCGGCACGCTCATGACGGTGAAGAGGTCTTCCATCTCGAACAGGGCACCGGCTTCTTCGCGCGTTTCGCGGGCCGCTCCTTGCGCAGTGGATTCGCCCAGCTCCATGAAGCCGGCCGGCAGCGTCCACTTGCCCCAGCGCGGCTCGATGTTGCGCTTGCACAGCAAGATGCGGTCGTCCCAGCAGGGCACGGTGCCCACCACATTGAGGGGGTTGATGTAGTGCACCGTGTGGCACACGGTGCAGATGTCGCGCTCGCGGGTGTCACCATCGTCAGGCAGCCGCTTGGCGACCGGGTGTCCGCACTGGCGGCAATGCCGGATGGTTCGATCAAAGCTCATGGGTGTGGCTGCGCTGCTGCAGGGTGATGGGGCTGTGCGAGTCTACCAAGTACCGCCCAAAAGCCAACGAGGGCCGCAGCCCCCGTTGGATGATCAAGTGAGGTACTGGATCAGGTAAAGCGAGATGCCCGGGAAAAACAGCAGCAGCAGGGTGCGCAGCGTGTCGCTGATCAGGAAGGGCATGATGCCGCGGTAGCTCTCGCTCAGCGGCACGTCCTTGGCCATGCCGTTGACCACATAGACATTCAGCCCCACCGGCGGCGCCAGCATGCCAAAGCCCACCGTCATCAGCACCATGATGCCGAACCAGATGGCGGTGTGCTCGGGCGTCATGCCAAAGTCCAGCTTCATGATGATGGGGAAGAAGATCGGGATGGTCAGCAGCAGCATGGACAGCTCGTCCATCACCGCGCCCAGCACCACGTACAGCAGCAAGATGCCGCTGACCACCATCAGCGGGGCCAGGTTCATGGCCACCACCATTTCGGCCAGTTGGCCGGGCACCTGGGTGCGGGCCAGCGAGGCGTTCATCACATCGGCGCCCATGAAGATCATGAAGATCATGGCCGAGCTCAGGGCTGTGGCGTGGAAGCATTCCAGGAATTTGGCCCAGGTCAGCTCCCGTTTGAGCAGTGCCGCGACAAAGGTCGATGTGGCGCCCACGGCCGCACCTTCTGTGGGCGTGAAGAAACCGGCATAAATGCCGCCGAACACGATCACGAAGATGGTGGCAATCGGCAAGATGCCCTTGAGTGACTCAAAGGTCAGCTTCTCGACGTCTTCCTTGTCGGGGGCCTGTCCCGGGACCATGCGCACATAGATCGCAATCGCGATCATGTAGCCGACCATGGCGATGATGCCGGGCATCATGGCGGCGGCAAACAGCTTGGCGATGTTCTGTTCGGTCAGGATCGCGTAGATCACCAACGGGACCGAGGGCGGGATCAGGATGCCCAGGGTGCCGCCTGCAGCCAGTGTGCCGGTGGACAGTCGGCCCGAATAACCGTGGCGTTTCATCTCGGGCAGGGCCACGCCGGTGATGGTGGCCGCCGTGGCCACCGAAGAGCCGCAAATGGCGCCAAAGGCTGCACAAGCGAGCACAGCGCCCATGGCCAGACCGCCCTTGAAGCGGCCCATGACCGCCGCCGCAAACTGGAACAGCGCCTTGCTGATGCCGCCTTGCGTGGCAAAGTGGCCCATCAGAATGAACAGCGGGATCACCGACAGGTCGTAGTTGGCCAGACGCGCAAACGCGAGGTTGTTCAGGAAGTTGAGGAAAGGCGACATGCCCGACTGCAGGACAAAGCCCACGGCGCCTGCAATGAACATGGCGCCTGCAATGGGCACGCGCACCACCATCAGCAGCAGCATCACCCCAAAGATCAGCAAAGCCAGTTGGATCGGGGTCATGGGTGGGCCTCGTAGTCAGGGTTGAAAGGAGAAAGGGCTTGCAAAGCCGCAATCAGTGCGGTCAGTGCAAACGGGATGCTCATGCTGGTGAATACCACCCAGTCCGGAAAACCCAGCAGCATGGAGGCGCCCATGGTTTCTTTGGCGTTGATGGCCGCCAGCGCGCAGCGCCAGGCCAGCAAGCCAAAAATGACGGTCATCAGCAGGTCGCCAAAACGGTCGAGCTTGTGGTTGAAGGCGGCACTCCGGTTGGCCGTGAAAAAGTCCACGATGATGTTGTCGCGCCGCAGTTGGCACAGCGGCATGAAAAAAGCGATCGCTGCGCCCGAGCCAATGCCGGTCAGTTCAAAGTCGCCAATCAGGGCCGTGTCAAAGACGTTGCGACCAATCAGGCTGTAGCAGGTCATCAGCATCAGGGCGGTCATCAGCAGACCCCCCAGGATGCTGCACAGCCGCGCCAGCCGCTCCAGGGCGTTGGGAAACTTCATGGTGTGAGTGGTGTAGGAAAAAGAAAAATCCTGATGCAAAAAACCGGGACAAAAGCCAAGGCCCTTGTCCCGGTGTTGCTTGCAGGCGCTTACTTGGTGTACTGCTTGATCAGCTCGGTGGCGGTTTGCAGCATGCCTTTGCCGTCAAAGCCCTTGCCGGTCATCTCGGCCACCCAGGCGTCGTCAAGTTGGTCGGTGGCTTTTTTCCACTTTTCCAGCTCGGCCTTGGGGATGATGCTGATCTTCTGGTTGGCAGAAGCTTCAAACACTTTCTTGCCCGGCACGTCGGCACCGGCCTGGGTCTTGCCCATGAAGGCGGACAGTTCGCGGCCCGAGTTCTTGTCGATCACGGCTTTCAGGTCGGCCGGCAGCGCGTCGTACTTGGCCTTGTTCATGGGGACCACGAACACGGTGGTGTAGAGCGCGTTGTAGCTGCGGTCGGTTTCGGCCGTGAAGTTGGTCAGCTCGTTGACCTTCAGGCCCGGGGCCACTTCGTAGGGGATCACGGCGCCGTCGATCACGCCCTTGGACAGGGCTTCGGGCACCTGCGGCACCGGCATGGCCACGGGCGTGGCGCCCATCATGGCCACCATCTTGTTGACCTGGCGTGTGGGGGCGCGCACTTTCATGCCCTTGAGGTCGGCCATGGTGGTCACGGCCTTGGACTTGGTGTAAATGTTGCCCGGGCCATGCACATGGATGGCCAGCATCTTCACGTCCTTGAAATCGTCCTGGGCGTATTTCTGTCCAAAGTCCCAGGCGGCGCGGCTGGTGGCTTCGGCATTTGTCATCATGAAGGGCAGCTCGAACACTTCGAGCTTGGCCAGCTTGGGCGTGTAGGCCTGCAGCGTCCAGGCCACATCGATCACGCCGTCACGGGCCTGCTCGTACAGTTGGGGCGGGGTGCCACCGAGTTGCATGGCCGGGAAGATGTCGCACTTGAGGCGGTCTTTGGAGTCGCGCGCCAGCGCCTTGCACCAGTCGCCCAGCATGGTGGTGTGCTGGATGGATTGGGGGCCCAGGAAGTGGTGGACCTTCAGCGTCACAGTCTGGGCTTGTGCGCCCAGGGCCGCGCCCAGCAGGCTTGCGGCCAGGGCCGTTGTTTTCAGGATCGAAGTCATGTTGTCTCCAGGTGGCAAAAGTTCAAAAAACATCATAAACCAACCGATCGGTCGGTTAATCGGTACTTACCCAAGTGTTTTCAGGCAATCTGGATGCTCAGGCGGCCCAGACCGGCCACTTCGCCTACCAGGGTGTCGCCTTTGACCACCGCAGATACACCCTCAGGGGTGCCGGTGTAGATCAGGTCGCCGGGCTGCAGTTCCCAGCCGGCCGACAGGTGCTCGATGGTTTCGGCAATGTTCCAGATCAGCTTGCTGACGTTGCTGCGTTGGCGGTCTGCACCGTTGACCTGCAGGCTGATCTCGGCGTTGTTCACATCGCCAGCCTTGGCGGCGGGCGTGATCGGGCCGATCGGGGCCGAGTGGTCAAAGGCTTTGCCAATGCACCAGGGGCGGCCCTGTTTCTTCATCTCGTTTTGCAGGTCGCGGCGCGTCATGTCCATGCCCACGGCGTAACCGTAGATGTGCTGCAGGGCGTCGGCGGCCTGGATGTTTTTGCCGCCTTTGCCAATGGCCACCACCAGCTCGATCTCGTGGTGCAGGTTGGCTGTGAGGCTGGGATAAGGCATGGTGCCGGTGCTGCCGTCGGCCACCACCACCAGGCTGTCGGCGGGCTTGAGGAAAAAGAAGGGCGGCTCGCGGCCCGTGAAGCCCATCTCCTTGGCGTGTTCTTCGTAGTTGCGGCCCACGCAATAAATGCGGTGAACCGGAAAGCCGCTGGACTCGCCCACCACAGGGACGGACACGGTGGCGGGTGGGGTGATGACGAAAGTCATGGGAGAAACTCCTGTCTGATCCTGGCGGGTTGTTGGACCCGAAAAGGCTTGATGCGGGGTGCTTGATAAGTATACTTATGAGGAATCCCGATGCCTCTGTCCAGGGCATGGGGTTTACCCTTTGATTTCCACCATGTCCAAGCGCTTAGACATTGCCCAAGCACCAGGCCACCTGATCCGCCGCGCCCAGCAGATCGCTGTGGCCGAGTTCGCGCGTGCCACGGCCGAGCACGACGTCACGCCGGTGCAGTTTGCTTTCTTGAGTGCTGTGCTGGATACGCCGGGCGAAGACCAGGTCACACTGGCCAAGCGGGTGGCTTTTGATGCGGCCACCTCGGGTTCGGTGATCGGTCGACTCGAAGCCAAAGGCTGGGTGCGGCGCGAAGCGGATGCGCAGGACCGGCGTCGCAAGCTGCTGTATGCCACCGCCGAAGGTGTGGCGGCCTTGCAGGGCATGAACGCAGCGGTGGCACAGGCCCAGCAAAACATCTTGGCCCCTTTGTCTCACGCAGATCAGGCAGGCTTCATGCGTTTGCTGGCCAAGTTGGTCGAAGGACACGAAAGCGCTTGAGGCCATGAATGCCGCCTCATGCGCCCATGCACAACGTGTCATTCAAATCGGAAATTGAAACTTTGCATGGCCACTACAGGACTGGGGTGGACAGAACATTTGTATTGCTGCATGGCCGCTTTGACGGCTTCGTGGAACACGCGTGGGCCTGAAAGGATGCGCACGTCCTTGATGTGACCATCCAGCACCACGGCCTGTGCCTGCACCAAGCCCTGGATGTTGTCCAGCAAAGCCTTGCGTGGAATCTCTGGTGGAACCTGGTTGGGGCATATCAGGGCAGCAGACACTTTTTCTGGCACGGCAGGGGTTGGCGGTGCGGTGACCATGCTCACGACAGGCGCTTCGATTTTTTCAGGGGTAGGCTGCGTCGAGGCGGTAATGGCTGCAGCGGATTCTGGATGGGCCGCCGGGACGTCCGGGGGGGGGACATAGGCAGGAGGCTGTCGTTTGACTGGTGGTGCTGCAGGTGGTGGCTCCAGTTTGACATCGTGAATCAACACGGTTTGCATGGGCGAATGCCGGATTTGCAAGTTGGAAATGTGCGTTCCGTTGACCAACACCCCGCCCAACAGCAGATGCAAAGCAATGACGAAGACCCAACGCATGGGTTGTTGTGGGGCTTGGTAAAGAAGGGATGCCATGGTCGTTTGCCAACGGGATCAATGAACGCGCCAAACTGTGGCAGTGGCCTGTGTCGGTTTGATGACGAACATGGCGCTGTGCGTTTGGCGCAAATTTTGTGAAGTTTCTGTAAATGCAAACGTGGTGCCACAGAACTTTCATGATGAATTTGGAAGATTGGCTGGTTTTGATTGAAGTCAAGCAAAACTTTTGAAAACTCACAAATATCTGATCATGAACATTGCGCCCCATTCCCGACGTCAACCACTTCCGCTCCGAGCCGTTGCTCAAGCGGTTTCACTGCTTCTGCTGTCTGCTGCGAGCTACGCACAGACAGATGCTTCGGCCGTGAACCTGTCCGTGGTGAATGTGTCTGGCAAAGCGCCTGTCACCTTGTTGCCCACAGAGGCCGCGCCATCGCAAGCCAATCTGGAAGCCAGCTCTGCGCAGTCGATTGTCAGCGACAACTATGTGCGCAATTTTTTGCCCCCTACAGCCGACTACACGCAGGTGTTGAATGTAACGCCGGGGGCTTTCAGCGTTACAGCCAATGGCATTGGCCTGGGTGATACCAAAGTCACCATCCGTGGCCTTTCGGACAGCAATTCGGTCATCAGCTTTGATGGCATCCCCTTCAATGACACCAATGGCGTGAGCCACCATTCCTGGGCATTTTTCCCTTCGATGTTCCTGGGTGGTGCGGTGGTGGATCGCAGTCCGGGTTCTGCTGCGACGATTGGTCAGGCCACCTATGGGGGCAGCTTCAATCTGCGCTCGCGCGTGATGTCCGATGAGCGTGGCACCGACCTGACCCTGTCCTCGGGCAGCTTTAACACCAAGCTGGTCAATGTGGAGCATTCAACCGGGCGTTATGGCGAGAACGGCGAAAACAAGCTGATGTTCAACGTCCATGAAATGAAATCGGACGGCTACCAGACCTACAACAAGCAAGACCGCCAAGGCTTTTCACTCAAATATGAGCGTGAGGTCTCGCCGGACACCAAGATCACGGCCTTCACGTCCTATCTGCACCTGACCAACAACACGCCCAACATCAAAGGTATTTCGCGTACCGACTACAACAACGGTATCTACAACAACCTCTTGAGCGGTGACTCCACCAAAGCCAACTACTATGGCTACAACTTCTACAACCTGCCATCTGACTTTTCCTACATCGGTATCGATACCCGATTGGACAATGGCTGGAGACTGGAAGACAAACTTTACCGCTACAGCTACCACAACAAGCAAAATTACAACGGTAGCACCATCAGTGCCACGAGTGCGACGGACAAACTCAATGCGTATACGACGTTCGGCAATCTGCTGCGCTTGAGCAAGGAAACCAGTCAGGGCATTTTGCGCACGGGTGTGTGGATGGACCGCGCAGACAGTCAGCGCTACCAAGTCAAATCAGATCCACGCACCTGGGTCGATGTGGCGGCGCCCAATTTCCGCGAAACTTATGTCACCACCACGGTTCAGCCGTATGTGGAGCATGAGTTCCAGGTCAACGACAAGCTCAAGGTCACGCCGGGCCTGAAATACGCGTCCTACTCACAGGATTTCGTGCACTTCCAGGACAACGGTGGCGCTGTGGGCACCTTGGGCGGGACCCTGAGCAACAACGTCATCACAGGCGGTAATCCTTCCATCGGCAATGCTGTAACCTACCGCGACTGGCTGCCATCCCTGAGTGCGCATTACACGATCCAGCCGAACTGGACAGCTTATGCGCAACACTCACACGGCGACCAGATCCCGAGCACGACCGTGTTCGATGTGGCCAATGCCAAAGTTTCGCCTCTGCCCAAGGCCACCAAGGCCAAAGCCACGCAAGTGGGTACGGTGTGGAGCTCTCCAGACGTGATCGTGGGTGGCAATTTGTACCGCATTGATCTGGATGGTGCCTATGCTGCCAGCAGCACGCCGGACGCCAATGGCAACTTTGCTTATTACATGAGTGGTCGACAGGTCAGTCAGGGCATCGATGGTGAAATGACGGTGCCTTTGGGTCATGGCTATAGCCTGTACATGAATGCCATGGTGGGTACCGTCAAGAATGCCAATGGAACTTGGGTACAAAATGCTCCCAGCGATACGGAAACCCTGGCTTTGAACTACCAACAGGGGCCCTGGAAAACCAATATGTCCGTGAGTCGTATTGGCAAGGCCTACAAAGATGGCACGAACAGCAGTGGTGCTGTGAGTCAGGCTTTCACCATCAATCCCTTTGTGGTGACCAATATGTTTGTCAACTACACCCTCAAGCATGAAGGTGACTTTGCCAAACAAACCCGCTTGCAACTGGGCGTGAACAACCTGTTCAACCAGCACAGCATTGTGGACATCGCCTCTGCCACATCGGGCAGCAGCAGTGCCAATCCCTCGAGCAGCGATTTGCTCACCGTCCTGCCTGCGCGCAGCGTGAACCTCACGGCCACGATCAGCTTCTGATATGAAGTCGATGGCGCGTCGTTGGCGCGCCTGGGCACTGGGGCTGGCATCCTTTGGAATGCTGGCCACCAGTGCCTCGGCGTTTGAGCCTTTGGCTTTCAGTGTGGTGGGCTCGGGGGGGCAGGTGGTTTTGCGCTGGATCGGTGCGGCCTCGGCCTGTCCGAATGTGCAATGGGATGAACAGCCCATGCAAGCCATGCGTTTGCGCTCAGGCGAGCAGATCCTTCCTGCCGTCCCCAGTGTGTCTCGGGTGGTGGATTTTCCGGTGCGGGTCTGTGAATTGGCGTGGCCACAGGGTGTCCGCAAGGCCCTTGTGGGCGCCCAGCAGATCCTGGTCAACACCCGTCCGGTACGGCGTGTGGCCATCCTGGCCGATACCGGTTGCCGAATGAAGGCGGCCGAGAACGCATTTCAAGATTGCAATGACCCACGCCAGTGGCCATTTGCCCGGATCGCGGATGCAGCGGCCCGCAAGCAGCCCGATCTGGTCTTGCACCTCGGCGACATTCACTACCGGGAGAGTCCTTGCCCGGTCGATCGAGCCGGTTGTGTAGGGAGTCCATCGGGTTACGGGTGGTCGGCCTGGCAGGCGGATTTTTTTGATCCGGCAAGACGGCTGCTACAGGCCGCACCATGGGTGTTTGTCCGTGGCAACCACGAGTCGTGCAGCCGTGCCGGGCAAGGCTGGTTCCGGATGATCGACGCGGCCAATTGGTCATCACAGCGCAGCTGCAATGAGTTTGCTCTCGACGCTGCTGCCGACCATTCCGAGCCCTATGCCGTGCCTGTGGCTGGAGGTGCCCAATTGATCGTGTTCGATTCTTCGCGTGCGGTCAATCAGACGCTGGCGGCAAAGGATGATCTTTACGTCCGTTACCGGCAGGACATGGAAAAGGCCGAAAAGTTGGCGCACCAGGGCCAATCGGTGTTTTTGAGTCACCACCCCTTGCTGGCGGTATACCAGGGCAAAGGCGGCAAGTCGTCGCGTCCGGGGGGCAATGCCAGTTTGCTGTCGGTGGCGCAGGGCTTGTTTGGAGACCGTTTGTTTCCTGATCCGGTGGATTGGGCGATGCACGGTCATATCCATGTTTTTGAATCCCTGAGCTTTCGCAGTGGCCAAGCCGCCAGTCTGGTGTTGGGCAACTCGGGTTCAGCCATGGATGTGCCCCCGCCTACGCAATTGCCCAAGGATTTTCAGGTATTGCCAGGTGCGCACTTTGAATTGGAAGCGTATGCAGGTCATGCGCGGTTCGGCTTCAGTTTGCTTGACATCGCCGAGGGTCCAGGCCAGCCTTGGGTGCTGACGCAATACGACGTCGAGGGCGAACCCATGCTGGTTTGCGAGCTCACTCCCAAACACAGCCATTGCACGGTCGTGCACTGAGACAGTGCTCTATTTTTCTATTGCGTCCATCCCTCGACTTGACGCTTACTTGAGGTATTTCATGAAAAACATGTTTCAAAAACGAAAGTCCATGCTGGCAACTGTTTTGGCCCTGTTGGCCAGTGCGCAGGTGCTGGCGCAATCAGCAGCTGCCAACGAAGACAACCCTTACGGTCTGTCGGCCCTGTGGCAGCAGGGTGACGCGGTGGCCAAAGGGACGCTGCTGATCCTGGTGATCATGTCCATGGGCTCCTGGTACGTGATCTTCACCAAGTTTGCCGAGCAGACCAAACTCAACAAGCAGGCCAAGACTGCGCAGGACAGCTTCTGGGATGCGGGCTCTGTGCGCCAGGGCGCCGATGCTCTGGCCGAAGGCAGCGCCTTCCGTTTCATCGCCGAGAAGGGCCTGGAGGGTGCCTCCAAGCACACCGGCATGCTGGGGGCCATCGACTTCAACGACTGGGTGACCATGAGCATCCAGCGTGCGATTGGCAATGTGCAAAGCCGCCTGCAGGACGGACTGGCTTTCCTGGCCACCGTGGGTTCGACAGCACCGTTCGTAGGCCTGTTCGGCACCGTCTGGGGCATCTACCACGCGCTGGTCAAAATTGGCATGTCGGGGCAGGCCTCGATCGACAAGGTGGCTGGCCCTGTGGGGGAGGCCCTGATCATGACGGCCATCGGTCTGGCCGTCGCTGTGCCTGCGGTGCTGGGCTACAACTGGCTGGTGCGCCGCAATAAGGCGGCCATGGAAGAGGTCAACGCCTTTGGCTCGGACCTGCACGCCGTGCTGCTGGCTTCGGCCAAGAAGTGAGCCACTTCCCCCACGGATGAGGAGAACCCACCATGGGCATGAACGTAGGCGCAGAGGTGGATGACGAGACCATCAACGCCATCAACACCACACCGCTGGTGGATGTGATGCTGGTGCTGCTCATCATCTTCCTGATCACGATTCCGGTGGTGACCACCTCGGTGAAGGTGGATCTGCCCAAAGAGAGCAATGCGGTGCGGGAAACCAAGCCCGAGAACGTGATCATCTCGGTGGACAAGGTGGGCAAGGTCTTCCTGTACGACACGCACATCAAGAACAGCACGGACCTGATCGAGCGGATGAAGAAGTTCTCGGTGATGCAGCCTCAGCCCGAGGTGCAGATCCGGGGTGACGGGGCCAGCGATTTCGAGTCGGTGGGTCGGGTGATGTATGCCGTGCAGCGCGCAGGCATCGTCAAGGTGGGCTTCATCACCGAGCCTGCGGGCAATTGAAAGGAACAGACATGGGAATGAATGTCTTAGGCGGTTCGGGCAGTGGCGAACCCGAGGTGATGGTGGAGATGAACACCACACCCCTGATCGATGTGATGCTGGTGCTGTTGATCATGCTGATCATCACGATTCCGGCGCAGCTGCACTCGATCAATCTGGACATGCCTGTGCCCAGCAACGCGACCAAGAAGGCGGACCCGGTGGTCTACAAGGTGGATGTGGACGCCAACAGCGTGGTTAACCTCAATGGCAAGCCACTGGCCAGTCGCGAGGAGCTGGAGGCGAGGCTCAAGGAGGCCGCGCTGATGCGGCCGCAGCCGGAGATTCACATCCGTTCGCACGCCAAAGCCAAGTACGAGGCTGTGGCGGGTGTCATGGCCAGCGCCCAGCGCAATGGGCTGACCAAGCTGGGCATATTGGGTTCAGAGCGTTTTGGTGATTGACCGCGGCATTTCGTCGCGCCAACGATTTTCCAAGGTCACTTCTTTGCAGGCTTCAGCACCTTGTCCAGCAAGCTGGTTTGCGCGCGCAGGTCTGTCTCCATCAGGTCCGAGATGCTTTGGGTGTCTGATGTGGGTGACAGACCAGCATCTTCCAGACGGGTGCGCATTTCTTCAGGGCTGGTGTCTGCAACCTGAGCCAAGGTAGCGATGGGCGTTTGGGTCAAAGCGCGCACGGATGAGGCATAACTCGGGGCTTTTTTGGATTCTTTGAGTGGCACGAAACTCAGGGCCAAAAGGATGACAAAGAGTGCGATCACCCAACGACTGGTGCGTTGAATGAAGTAACGTTTGAATGCCGGTAGATTGAGTGCGACATGCAACGCAACGCCTCCCACCATGGCCCAACTGAGCCATTGGTGTGCCGTCTTGTTCAAGCCGGAATTGAGGTGAAAAAACATCAGCACACCGGTGACGCTCAAGAGTAAGAACGAGCCAATGACCAGCGGCGTGATCCAGGGGCGGTGTGGATGGAGATTCATGTCAATACCGGAGTGAAAGATGCACCCGTTCAGTGTGCATGGCAGACATGAAGAAGTCTGCCATTTGGGTCAAATCCAGGTAAAGTTTTTAGGAATCGGGACAGCCGATTCGTGGTCGTGGTTCAAGTCGACTTGAAGGTCAGGTCGAAATGCTCCACCACTGGCGGGGCGGCGAAGAAGGGGCCAACAATGGCGCGCCATTCGGTGAAAAGCGGTGACTCGCGGAAGCCCACGGTGTGGTCTTCCAAGGTGTCCCAGAAGATCTGCAACACATAGCGCTCGGAGTTTTCAATGCCACGGTTGACCTTGGCCCCTTGGTAGCCCTTGGCGCGCACGGCCACGGTGCCTAGACCACGCGCAATGGCTTCTTCAAAGGCGGCCTGCTGGCCGGGCTGGATGCGGATGTCGGCTAGTTCGAGGATCATGGACAGCAGTGTAAGGGGGATGTGGCCATGCGCCAGAACTTTTTGGCCTCAATGGAGCAATTGCTGAGCAAGCGGGCTGTTCAAGGGGTGTGCTGATTCAGTGCCTGAAGGCTGTAGGTTCAGCAGCTGTGCCAGTAGACCATAGACTTCGAGATTGCGAACGATTCCCAAACGGGTTGGCCGGATGCGTGGGCCATGCGCAATCAGGATGCCGTGCATGTCGGGATGCTCCGGGTCATAGCCGTGCTGTCCCAGCGGGCCCTTTCTGTCCGGGTTATCAGAGACGGCATAACCTACATCGCTCAGGCACACAATGTCTGGGATGCGGCGATGGGTGCCAAAACGGAATTTCCGCGGCATCTCCGCCTTGGGCCAGCAAGCCACATGGGGCAGTGTTGACAAGGCGTGCATGACACCTTCCTGGGGCTCGCCATTCAGACGCACCCCGGCTGTCGGTCCAAGCCACTCCCACTTCGCCGCTGGATAAGACGACAGCAAGAAGCGCACTTGCAGGGTTTGGCTTTCGGGCGATAAGGCCATGCCATGGTCGGACACAATGACCAGGCTTGTATGGGCCATCAGGCCCTTGCTGTTCAATTGATCCAGCAATTGACCGATGGACCGGTCTACTTTCTGGGTGGCCAGTATCACGGCATCGCTGTCAGGTCCGGCTTCATGGCCTGCAGAGTCCACGTCGGAAAAATACAGTGTGGCGAAGTCGGGCCGCTCGGCTGGCGGTCGCGATAGCCATCCCATCAGGGTCGCAATGCGTGCCTCGTGCGACATGCCGTGGTCGTAACGCAGCCAGTCGTTGGGCATGATCCCGTGGATCGGGGCTTCCGAACCCGGCCAGAACAGTGTGGAGGCGATTTTTCCCTGTTGCTGCAATGAGACCCACAGAGGCTTGGCTTCCTGCCACCAAAGCGGGTTCTCCACGGCCTCTCGTGAGCCCAGTGTGAAGCGCTGCGGGGTGGACGGATCGGTCATCGTGTTGTGCACGATGCCATGTTCGTCAGGCGTTTGACCGGTGATCAGGCTCAGGTGGTTGGGAAAAGTAAGAGATGGAAATGCAGAGATCAGGCCTTCTGCGCGTGCACCCTGTCTGGCCAGCGCAAGCAGGTGCGGGGTCGAGGTTTCAGAGAGGTAGGACGGTTTGAAGCCATCCAGGCTGATCAGGATGATCAGCGGTTTCTCCGATGACGCAACCGTAGCGGTTGAACTGGTTTGTGCCCAGCCTGGGGCAAACAGACCCATGAAGGCGGTGGTCATGACCGCCAGCATCGGCTTCAAAAACTTTTTCATGGCCTTTTCGGGTGCCAAAGTCTGATGGGAGCAGTTCAGCTCGACAGTTTCAGGGTGAGCATTTTCAGGCGTTCCCCAATGCGCTCATTGCGGTCACTGAGGTAATTGAAAACCATCAGACCGATCAAGGCGATCGAGATCCCTAATGCCGTGGCATACAGAGCGGTTCCGATGCCAGCGCTGACGCCGGCTGGATCGGACATGCCCGAGCGAGACAAGGTCAGGAAGGTGTCCACAATGCCAAAAATGGTGCCCAGCAAACCCATCAGCGGCGCGGCAGTCACAATCGTGTCGAGCAGCCAAAGGCGCTGGCTGAGTTCGTCGCGGGCATGCAAATAGGCCGCATCGGCACGGTCCTGGCGGATTTCGGGCGACAGCGGGCGTTGCTGATCGCTCAGCAGGCGGGCCACCATCTCCGAAACCACGTCCTTGCCCAACGCGTCGGGCAAGTGATCGCATGGGTCTTCGATGCACCGCAACAGCTTCTCAGCGCGACGCATGTTCACGCCAGAGAAGATGATGCGCTCGACGCTGACCACCACGGCCACGATGGCCGCGATGATCATCAGCCCGAAGCTGATCTGGTGGAGCAGGTCGGTCATGGGGTCAGAAGTCCGTGCTGAAGGTGACGCTGGTGAAGCGGGGAGCGCCGACGTAATAGGTCAGGTTCTTGCTGGCATCGGCGGCCACACTGGAACCGCTTCCGGAGTTGGCCAGCAGATAGCGCTTGTCAAACAGATTGCTCAGATTCAGGCGCAGGGTGGGGTTCTTGAACATGCCGGTTGATTCGAAGCGGTAACCCATGTTCAGATCGACCGTGGCGTAGGCATCGAGCCATTCGTTGTTGGTCAAGGTGGTGTAGCGTTTGCCCACATATTTGGCCGACAAGGCGGCCAGGTAAGGGCCGCTGGCGTATTGCGCCGAAGCACCCAGCATCAGCTTGGGCGTGTCGGGAAACTGCATCCCCGCACTCTGCCAAGTCACTGTGGAAGACTCCTTGTAGTTGTCCCTGGACTTGGCATCGGTCAGCGTGGCGGAGCCGAAATAGCTCCAGCCATTGGCAGGCTTGGTGCCCAGTTGCAACTCCAGTCCACGCACGTCCACACGGCCGAAGTTGTAGTCGGTGTTGGTGCCGGTTTCCGGGTTGTAGCCAAAGGACAGGCGGTTGTTGAACTTCACGTTGAACAAGGCAAACTGGGCATTGAGATGCTCCCCCTTGTAACGGCCACCCGCTTCGGTTGTCACAGAGGTTTCGGCTTGAACTGTGTTGTTGGGGGTCAGCGTGTAGCCGCTGAGCACGCCGTTGGTGTAGGTGCCACCAGTGACCCAGCCGGACATCACCCAATTGGAGGGCGCGCGGAAGTTCTGGGTGATGTTGCCGTAGGCGTGCCAGGCATCGTTGACCTTGTAGCGGGCGCCAAAGGAGGGCAACCACTTGCCCCAGGTGCGAGAGGCCGTGTAATCGGCGCCCATGCCCGAACCGCTTGATGCGTAGTTGCTGAAGTCGCGCTGGATCTCTGTGTAGCGCAGGGCCGGTACCAATTCCCAGTCACCCAGTTGGATGTTGTCGGTCGCAAACACGGAGCGGCCACTGGAGATGGTCTTGTAGTTGCGGCCCTGGTAGGTCTGGCCGTTGTTGTATGTAATCAAATTGTCGCGCAGCCACACATCGGCGATATTGCCGTTGTTGTCCATGGTCGTGCCGGGCTGGGTCTGCTTGTGTTCGGCGCGTTCAAGCCACAGTCCTGCGAGGATGCGGTGGTTGTTGATCTCGTAGTTGGCTTTGAGCGTGATACCGGGACGATGTGTTTCGGTCACACTGCCACGGTAAATGCCCACGGTGTCGGTAAGCACACCGTTCTTGTTGATGTCGCCAACGCCGTTGTCCAGTTTGGTGCCACTGGAGGTGCTTTCTGCCAGAGTGGTTTGCTGCGTGCCACCTGTGCCGTAGCCATACCAGAAGTAGGGCTCGGCGGTCAGCGTCAGCTTGTCGTTGATGCGCGATTGCAGGCGGGCGGTCAGCAAAGCGTTTTCGAACGGGTTGAGTGAATAACCGTAGTAAGCCAGCTTGGCGCGGGGGGTGCTGAGGTTGGCAGAGCTGGTACCGAAATTCGCGGTGGTGTTTTCATTGCCCGAGGCCAGGTGCTGCGGTACCACGTTGGTGTAATCCAGATTGGGGTTGGCGGCAAATTCTGATTTTGTCAGGCTCAGGATGTTGTTGTTGATGGCGCGGTTGTAGAGCAGACTGGCAGCGACATTGGTGTCGGCAGAAATTTTCGACTCAAAGCCCATGTCCACGTGGTCACGGCTGGCACCACCAAAGCCTTTGAACTTGTCGGCTTTGGAATTGGAGTAGGAGACAAAGGCCTTGTAGGGGATCTCAGAGCCGAGCAAACCGGTGTCGGCGCGCACAAAGGTGCGGCGGTAGTTGAGTTGGCCCAGGGATTGGGAGAACTTGAAGCCAGCTTTGTCGTTGGGGCCGCAGCTGACCAGACCCACATTGCCGCCGGATGCACCTACGTGCGGGGCATCGGTGTCTGTAGCGCCTTGTGTGACAAACAGTTCACACAGATTTTCGGCGTCGTTGTACTCCTGAGGATAAACCGCAAAGTTGCCCGAGTCGTTGACAGGCGCGCCATTGACTGTGAAGCCCATCTGATCGCTGTTGAAGCCGCGCACACGCAGGCTACCGCCAAACAAACCCGTGGCATCCTGGCTGTAGGCGTTGACGCCAGGCAGCATATTAAGCAACTGGAAGGGGTTGGAGGATGAGCGCTCTTTTTCGATTGCGGCACGGGTCACCGTGCTTTTGGCTTTGACGCCGTCCTCATCGATGAGCAGCCCGTTCGCGAGCGCGTCGCCTGCGCCGGTGATCTTGACCGTACCCACGTCGGTGGTGGTTTGTGCCAAAGCCGCCTGGTACAGGCCGGAAGCCGCCAGGCCCAGCGTCAGAACGGACAAGCGCCAGAGTGGTGCGTGGTGTTTCATGGGAAATTCCTTTGCGGTGAAATGGTAAAAATGAAGATCACAGAGGGAAAAATCGATGTCAGCCTTCGATTTCGTATTTCAGACTGACGGTGAAGCGGTGCTGTGCCGCACCCTCGAACGCGTCTTCCGGAAATGGCGGAAAGCGGCTGGCGCGGACGGTGCGCAAGGCTTCGCCGTCGAGCAAATTGCTCCCCGAGGACTGGGCCAGGCCCAAATCGATCAATTCACCCTGGCGCGAAATCAGCAGCCACAGCTTGACCACACCTTGTGGTTTGCTGATGCGCGCTTCTCGGCTGCTGGGGTAACGTTTGATGCGCTCCAGCTGGGCGAGCAGTAGGGCTTCGTAGTTGGCCGATTTGGCTGGACGGGAAGCCTTGGGCAACTCGCTCGCGGGCTGCGACGCTGGCGCCTGGACCGCAGCAGGTGCAGGCGCAATGGCTTGAGCAGCAGGGGCCGTTGTCACGGCCGTGTCGGTGGTTGGTGTGGCGCTGGGCAGTGGCGCCTGCGTACTGGCTGGCGCCAGTGGCTTGCTCATCGGGCTGGGCACTTTCGGCGTGGGTGGCGCCGGGCTGGCAACAGGCGCAGGCATGTCGGTTTCCAGCAAAGCGGTCCATTCCTGTTCCATCGCCCTTTGGGTTTGCGGTGTCCAAGTCTGGCTCAGCCAAAGGATCGACAGGCTCAAAGCCAGCGCGAACCACCAGGAGGTCGGATGACGGCGATCGTAAAACCACTGTGCCACGGACGGACCTTATTTGCGCTTGGCCGAAATCGTCATGGCGTCCAGACCGCTCGCTTTCAGCGCATCCATCACATCGACCAGCTTTTGCAATGGCGCGGCTTCATCGCCCTGAATGACGACGGCAATGCCATTGGTTGCCGCCAGTTTGCGTTGCTGCAGCAGACGGGTGACTGAAGCCAGGTCTTCGACGGGCTGGCCATCGAGGGTGTAGGACCCTCGCGCTGGGATGCCCAGCACCACCCGCACCGGAGGGCGCTGATCTTGTGCACTGGAAGAGTGGGGCAGTTTGACTGTCAGGCCCAATGCCGGAATCACGTTGATGCTGATGAGAACAAAGAAAACCAGCAAGAACATCATCACATCGATCATGGGAATGATTTCGATGCGGGATTTTTTTCGTGCAGTGTTGGGGAATCGGCGCATCAAATAATCATCAATGACAAAGATGACAAATTGATGATGAATTTTGTGTTTTACCGATCGCCAGCAAACATCCGGATGCGACTGGCTTGCCCCCCCGAGACGGACGGTCAGAGGGGGCAAGGTATTTAACGAGCCTTCAGGAATTCGCCCACTTCCAGCAAAACCAGTTCGTTGTCGTCGGCCTTGTTGGGTTCCCGGCTGCTGGAAAACGGCAGGTTGTTGTCGTTGCCCACCACGATGTGGCTGGCGTCCACCACGTCCACGTTTTCAATGGTGAAGAACGGGAAGGTGAGGGCACCATTGACGAGTGGTTTGCGCGCCAGCTTGTCAGGGTCGGCAATGGCCATCAGGTCGATATAGCCGATCTTGCGCACCGCAGTGCCCACATTCGCTTCGCTGAGTTCGACCTTGTAGACGCGTTTGAATTTGGGCAGGTCGTGGAAGCAGTCGCTGCGCTGGGTGCCTGCTGGGCAGGCTTTGTCTGGCATGCCCTCTCCGTTGTCACGCTCGATGACCATGCCGGTGGTGTCGTCGATCATGTTGAAGTCACCGATGGCGTGGTGGTTGGCTTCCAGCACATATTTCCAGTGGCGGCCGGTCCATTGTTCGGTCTTGACATCGAATTCCAGCACGCGCAGGTATTGTTTGCCCTCGAGGGTCTCGGGGGCTTTGGCGGCTTCGTCCCAGACCGCGCCTTCAAGCAGGGCATAGAGCTTGCTGCCGTCTTTCGACGCGGCCATGCCTTCGTAACCCTTGGACCGGCGCACCTCGAATTTCACCACCTGGTCGGGGGCGCCGGGCGTGGTCACTGCAGGGTGGTCGGGCGAGCGCAGCACCTTGTTGCCCATTCGGGTTTCAAACACGGCCAGCACCTTGCCGTTCATGTCGGCCTTGATCAGAAAGGGCCCGAACTCGTCGCCGATCCACAGCGCGCCGCCCGCAAACTGGAAGCTCTCGGTGTCAAAGTCTGATCCTGTCAGATAACGCTGGGTCGTACCCTCTTGGACGATGCGAAACGGCACCTTCTTGTCCGGGTCGTGCAGAAAAATGGTGCGCAGGTGCTGGAACTGGCCGCTCTTGAAGTCCACCTTGTACTGGTTCAGGTAGAGCATGAAGTCCGGCGAGTTGGCCTTGCTGCCTGCGCCGTTGTCGGTCAACAACCAATAAGTGCCATCGGCCATGTGCTTGATGCCTGAGTGTCCTTGCACGGGCTGTCCCTTGAATGGGAGAAACACACCGGTAGGACGGCCAGCCGACTGGCCTTCGACGCTGCCGATTCTCTCGACACGCTGGCCCGTGGTGAATTTCCCGCTGACTTGCAAGTCGGTCGGGGCGTCCTTGGGGGCAGGAATCAGGCTCAGGGCCGGCAAGACAGCATGGCCCGCCAGTCTGGCTGGAAAGGCGGTCTGGGCATGGCTCCAGACGGCGCAGGTAGACAGCAATGCAGCGCAAAGCAAAGGGTTCAGACGCAAGGTTTTCATACAACACTCCAGATCGAAAGATCTGCCAGACTAAGGCCCCAACATGTTGGTTTTGTGTCTGAAAAAAGAGGATGTTGTGTTGCAAGCCCTGTCGCTGATTTTTCAAAGAAACGTCGCGAATCCGTCATGCAGTGGTGTCACGATGCAGCGATTCACAGGGCCGCCGCACCGAGCGCCCCATCTTGCAAGAAAGAGGGCATGCCGCCTGGTTTCCATTACCTGATCGGGGCGCAGTTTGCCTCGGGTCTGGCCGACAACGCACTGCTGATCGTCAGCATCCGCTTTTTACAGGAGCAAGGCTATCCAGCTTGGTGGGCGCCTTTGCTCAAATTCGCTTTCAATCTGGCGTATGTGGTGCTGGCACCGCTGATGGGGCCGCTGGCCGATGCATTTCCCAAGGCGCGCCTGATGGCGGCCATGAATGCGCTCAAACTGACGGGCGTGGTGTGCATGCTCATGGGCGTGCATCCGGCCTTGTCTTTTGCGGTGATCGGTCTGGCTGCTTCTGCCTACGCGCCCGCCAAATACGGTCTGGTGACCGAATCGGTGCCGGCGCGCTGCTTGGTGCGCGCCAATGGCTGGCTCGAAGTGTCTGTGGTGCTGTCGGTGATTCTGGGCACGGCTCTGGGCGGTGTGCTGCTCGGTTGGCATGGGCCCGCTGGGTGGGCGCAATACCTGCAGTCCTGGTCTGGCCGTGTGCTGGGCATGCCCACGCAACTGCTGCATTGTTTTGCGGTGGTGGTGTTGGTGTACGGCATCGCCGCCTTGCTGAACGCGGGCATCCGGCCGGGGCCGGGCGAGGCGCATCGGGTCCCTTTGCGCTGGGCAGCCGTGTCGTGGCGCAGCTTTTGGCAAAGCAATCTTCAGCTCTGGCGGGACCCGTTGGGCGGCGTGTCCCTGTATGTGACCACCCTGTATTGGGGTATTGGCGCGGTCATGCAGTTTGCGGTGTTGCGCTGGGCAGAGCAGGGCCTGGGCCTGCGGCTGGAACACGGCGCCTACATGCAGGCGCTGGTGGCAGTGGGTGTGATTGTGGGGGCAGCGCTGGCTGGGCGCTGCTATCGGCTGCATTCGGCACGCAAGGTCTTGCCCATGGGCTTGCTGCTGGCTGCGTTGCTGCCTGTCATGGCGTGGGTGCAGTGGGTATGGTTGGCCATTCCCTTGCTCATGCTGGCGGGGGCCGCAGGGGGCATGTTGCTGGTGCCCATGAATGCCTTGCTGCAGCACCGTGGCGCCAGCATCCTGAGCGCAGGCCGATCGATTGCGGTGCAGGGCTTCAATGAAAATGCCTCGGTGCTGCTGATGCTGGCACTCTACAGTGGCACCCTGGCCCTGGGAATCCCCCTGTGGGCCATCATGCTGATGCTGGCGCTGGTCCTGTTGCTGGGCATGTGGCCCGTTTGTCGACCCGCGCATCGCCGCGCCTTGTGACTTGGCGCAGCCGTTTCAGGCCTGATGGGGTATGGATTGTGTCTGCACAAAAATGCTTTCCACCTGCATGACGATCTGCAGCCAATCCAGCGCGGCCACGCTTTCGCAGGTTGGCGTGCGCATGGCCATCAGCGCGGCAGTGTTGCGCGTCGCAGTCAGCGCTGTGTCCAGGTAGTCTTCTTCGCTCTCGCCCTGTACCAGCCAGCCGTTGCGATTGGCCTGAACCAGCTCCGATGCGGCAGCGCTGTCGAAGGCCAGCACCGGTGTGCCACAGGCCAGGGCTTCGAGCGTCACATTGCCGAAGGTTTCGGTCAGGCTGGGAAACAGGAACAAGTCGGCGCTGGGGTAAACGGTGGACAGCGTCTGGTGATCGCACATGCCCAGAAACACTGCATCGGGACAACGCGCTTGCAGTTCTGCGCGGTAAGGACCGTCACCCGCAAACACCAGACGCACAGGCCTTTGCGCGGCGCGCAGGGCCTGGTAGGCCTTGACCACCAGGTCCAGATTTTTCTCTGGCGCCAGGCGGCCAACCGACAGCAGCACCAGCGTCTTGTCGTCGGCACCCCAGCTTTGGCGCAGGGCCTCACTGCGGTGACGAGGGTGGAACATGCCGGTGTCGACACCGCGCGCCACCACGCGCAGATTGTCAAAGCCCAGTTTTTGCAACTCGCTCTTGAGCAGGTGTGTGGGCACCATGGTGCAGGCGGTGTTGTTGTGGAACTTGCGCAGATAAGCCACGATGGGCTTGCGCAGCCAGCCCACGCCGTAGTGCTTGCTGTAGCTGTGGAAGTTGGTTCGAAAGTCCGAAGTGACGGGCAAGCGCAGGCGCCGTGCGGCCTGCAAGGCTGACCAGCCCAATGGGCCTTCTGTGGCGATGTGCACCAGATCCGGGCGACGCAAGGTCCAGGCCCGGATCAGCGCTTTCTTGCTGGGCAGGCCCAGCTTGAGCTGCGGGTAGCGCGGAATCGGCAGGCCGGTGAGCAGCAACTCGGACATATCGTCCTGCACGAGTGCCGTCTCGTTCTTGTCCTGTCGGGGGCGGATCAGTTGCACCGCATGGTTGCGCTGGCACAGGCCATGCACCAGTTTGGCCAGTGTCAGGGCCACCCCGTTGACCTCGGGTGGCCAGGTCTCGGTGACCACGGCAATGCGCAGGGATTGCTGAGGCGGCAGGAAGTGCTCGACCAAAATGCGGTCGCGGTCAGAAGAGTCCATGCGGCCATGGTGACCAGGCTCTTTAACGGCTTGATGACAAAAATGGAGAAATTTTGAAATGGCCGTGACTTTGCGGTGACAGTGGCTTTGTCACCGCTTTTTCACACATTCTGGTCAAGATGTGCGCACCACCATTGTGAGGCCGCTTCGTGAAAGACTTTTTTCAGACTCTCCGCGTCCAGCGCTGGGACGACCACCGTTACTACCACCACTGCCGCATCAACCAGTCGCTGCACCTGCTCAGCGCTCTGAGCTTTCTGGTGGCCTATGCCATGCTCTTCATCGACCCGGTGTGGTCAGCGCTGATTGGCTGGTTGGTGTCCATGACTTCACGCCAGGCTGGGCATTTCTTTTTTGAACCGCTGGGCTACGACGAGATCAACCAGGCCACCAACGACTACAAGGAAGAGATCAAGGTCGGCTTCAACTTGCGCCGCAAGATGGTGCTGCTGAGCATCTGGGCCTTGCTGCCCATGGCCATTTACATGCATCCCGGTCTGTTTGGTCTGCTGCCTGCGCATGAAGGGTGGTATGAATTCCTGCGTGCCGTGGGCACAGCATGGCTGTACCTTGGCGTTGGCGCCTTGCTGTTTCGCACCGTGCATCTGGTGATTTTGAAAGGACCGCGAGAAGCGTTGGCCTGGATGAGCAAGATCCTGACCGACCCGCTGCACGACGTTTACCTCTACCACAAGGCGCCTTGGCAACTGCTTCAGGGCAAGCGCTATGCCACGGCCGCCGAAGTGGCAGCCGAGGCCGAAGTGTATTTGGCCAAACAGACGCGCTGATCTGCAGACAACGCCCGGGTGTACCGGGCGTGGTTGCTTTCAACGCGGCTTGAAGCCAAAAGTCTCGCGCAGGATGCTTCGGCGGATCGCCTTGTTGCTCAGTTCAGGCGATGGCCACCACCAACCGTCAGTGCGCATCTGCTTGGCTGCCAGCACAAAGCGCTCCAGCACGGCCTCAAAGTCCTGTTCGCTGTAGTTGAGGCTGAAGATCAGGCGACCTGTCCCCACCCAACTCAAGGCCAGACCATGCAGACGCAGGTAGTACTGCAGCATCCAGTTGTAGCGGCTCGCTTGCGTGTAGCTCACTGTCCAGACACTGGACATGTTGGCCGCACGCACCGGCAGGTCATGCGCTTGCATGGCTGTGTTAAAGCGCTGTGCGCGTGCGTTCCAGCGTTCGTCCAATCCTTCATATACCGCCTGCACTTCGGGGGTGTCCAGCTGGTCCAGAAAAGCAGACATGGACGCCATCACCACCGGGTGCGCGTTGAAGGTGCCGCGTGCAAAGCAGATGTCGGCTGGACGCTCTTCGCGCCAGCGTTTCATCCAGCCGCGCTTGCCACACACCACGCCGACAGGAAAACCGCCGCCCAGCGTTTTGCCGTAAGTCACCAGATCGGCCTGAACGCCAAAGTAGGCTTGGGCGCCGCCTTTGGCCAGACGGAAGCCAAGGAACACTTCGTCGAAGATCAGTGCAATGCCGCGCTCGGTGCAAACGTCGCGCAGCTGGCGCAACCAGGCGGTGTAGGCGGCGCGGTCGTAAGCGGCACTGCGGCTGCTGTCCACCAGGGTGGAATCGCCGGGCGCGTTCTTGTTGGGGTGCAGGGCCTGCAGCGGGTTGACCAGCACGCAGGCAATGTCCTTGCGGGTGCGCAAAACCTGCAGGCTGCGCTCGCTCATGTCGGCCAGGGTGTAGGTTTCGCGCGGAGGCAGCGGGTTGCCCGGGCCGGGCTGCACGTCTTCCCACCAGCCGTGGTAGGCACCTGCAAAGCGCACCAGGTTTTTGCGCTTGGTGTGGTAGCGGGCCAGGCGCACGGCCTGCATCACCGCCTCGGTGCCCGACATGTGAAACGAGACCTCGTCCATGCCCGACAGCTGGCACAAACGCTCGGCATTGCTGGCCACGCAGGGGTGGTAAGCGCCCAGCACAGGGCCCAATGCCTGGGCAGTGGCCATGCCGCTCGCCATGGTTGCTTTGTAGAAGTCGGCGCCAAACACATTGACGCCGTACGAACCGGTCAGGTCGTAAAAACGCTGGCCGTCCAGGTCGGTGACTTCCACGCCCTGAGCCGATTGCAAAAAGGCGCCTACCTTGAGGTGCTCGCGCACCAACCGGCTGAACGGAAAGGGCACGCGGTAAGCGGCCGTGAACTGCAGGTCGGTGATGTGCTGGCGTGCCGCCTGCGTGGTCTGCAGCGTGCGTTCATGGCGCGTCTGCAAGGTTTTGGCCAGTGCCAAGAACGCCGCCTTGCGCTGTGCTGCCACCTCGGCAGGCGCGCCATCGCAGTCAAAAAAACGGTCTTCACTCAGGCTGTAGCCCGGCATCCAGCGCGCCAGGCGTTTCGCCATGCGCGAATGGCCGGCCAGAGAGCGGTGTTTGGCACGCGAGAGTTCAATGCGGCGCTTGATCGCGGGGCTGAGTGTGGCCAGAACACCCAAGCCTGCCCAGTAAACATCCATGTCGTTCCTCCTTGGTTTCGACGCAATGCCATTTGTATGAATCTGACGTGACACCACGATGAAAATCAAAGAACACTTCCGAAACTGGATGCACCAGGAAGACCTCAATTTCCTGCTGACCAACCGCATTCCGCGCATCACCCTGACCCATTTCATGGGCTGGTGGAGTCAGATCAGGAACCCCTGGGTGGTCAGGCTGTCGCTGGCGGTTTGGCGGCAGTTCAGTGATCTGGACCTCAGCGATGCAAAGCAAACAGAATTCGCCAGCCTGCACGAATGCTTCACCCGTGAACTGCGCCCGGGCGCACGCACCATCGACACCCGGCCCGAGGTGATGAGTTCGCCCTGCGACGCCATCGTGGGCGCCTGCGGCACCATTGAACAAGGCCAGGTGTTGCAGGCCAAAGGTTTCCCCTACACCCTGCAAACCCTGCTGGGCGATTCCGGGGCCTGCCAACACTGGCCAAAGCAACTCGAAGGCGGTCGGTTCATTACGCTGCGTCTGACGTCGAGCATGTACCACCGCTTCCATGCGCCGCACGACAGCCGACTGGAGCATGTGACCTACATCTCTGGCGACACCTGGAATGTCAACCCGATCGCGCTGCAGCGTGTGGAGCAGCTGTTTTGCAAGAACGAGCGCGCCGTGCTGCACATGCGCCTGCACGATGGACGTCCGTTTTTGCTGGTGCCTGTGGCGGCGGTGCTGGTGGCCAGCATGCGCCTGCACGCGGCGGATGTGCTGCTGCACCTGCGCTACAAAGGCCCCAACGAGATTGACTGCGATGCCCGCTGCAACAAAGGTGAAGAGATGGGCTGGTTCCAGCACGGTTCCACCATCCTGGTGTTTGTGCCGCCAGGCATGGCACTGGCGCCCGGTATCGAGACCGGAGCACGTATCCGCATGGGGCAGGCACTGGTGCACTGCGGGTAAGACCATGTCACTGAACAAATTGATCGATATGCTGAACAAACAAAAGCTGGTGGACGACGTGGTTCGCAGCCAGCAAATGCACAAGCATGACTTTGTGGAGTCCTTGACCCAAAAGCAGCACGATGCCGAGATGGCGAACTTCATCGCCCAGCAAAGCGCTTCAGAGTTGGGTGGCTACCTTGATTCCTTGCCTCTGGAGGAGGCCAAAAAGCTCTGGTTCAAGTTGCCGCAGGCACGCGAAAACGAGGTCTTGTGGGAACTCTCCGATGTGCGTCGGGCTGAACTGGCTGGCGAGCGTCAACCGGCTTTCGGCGAAAGCATCGTCAATGTCTATGAGATGGTCGACGGTCGGCTGCGCAACGTCTCGATCACCAGCCGGAAGGATCTGGAGGGTGCCAAGCCAGTCTGGGTGGACCTGATCCGTTCGTCCAGAGCAGAGCGGCTGTTCATCGGCTCCCACTTTGGCATCGAGCTGCCGGACCCGATTGGCGCCACCGACCTGGAGGTCAGTGCACGCTTTCATGTAGAGGAAAACGACAGCATCCACCTGCATGCCAACTTTCTGCACGACCGTGAGGGCGATTCCAGAAGCGTGTCGGTGGCTTTTGTACTGCACGGCGGAATTCTGTTTTCGCTGCGCAATGAAGATTTGCCCGTTTTCCGGCTGCAAAGGCGCCGTGCCCTGACGCAGCCGGGTTACATCTCTGACAGTGTGGACTTGCTGCTTGATCTGTACGGGGCCGATGTGGAAGTCTCGGCCGATTCACTGGAAAACATTTACGCCAAGCTCGGTGCGGTGGGCCGTCATGTGCTGAGCGAGGCCATTACCGACCAGGAAGCGGCCGCCATCCTGGCCGACATTGCCGAAGAAGAAGACCAGAACGGTCGCATCCGCAGCAACATCCTGGACACACAGCGTGCCCTGAATTTTTTGATGCGGGGGCGCTTGCTCAAAACCGATCAGATCGCCGACGCCAACCAGATCCTGCGCAACATCGAATCGCTCAACAGCCACACCGCGTTTCTGTTCGACAAGATCAATTTCCTGATGGATGCCACCATCGGTTTCATCAACATCAACCAGAACAAACGCGTGAACCAGCTGACCGTGTTCAGCGTGGTTTTCATGCCTATCAACATTCTTGCGGGCATTGGGGGCATGTCCGAGTTTTCGATGATGACCGAAGGCACACCCTGGCCGGTGGCTTATGGCAGCTTTTTGGCGGGATCAGCCCTGATTGGGGTGGTGACCTATGTTCTGCTCAAGCACTTTGAAAGACGCCGCATGAAAAGACCGGCCAGCAAACAGCTCTGAAAGGGCAGATAGGTGAGTTCTCAGTGGCTGGTTTGTTGCAGATGCTGCGCAAAGTGCGCCAGGTCAGGCACCGATTTGTCCTTGACCTTGGCCTGGTCGTCGTAGCGACGCAGACGTACGGCTTCAGCCGCAAAAGGCTGGGCAATGAAGGCCTCAGCCTCGGCTTCGCTGAACACGCCGCCTTGCAGTTCCAGACTGTGCTTGGACGCGGGGGACAGTGCTGCCCAGTAGTCCGGATCGATGAGGCAGAGGTATCGCTTGGCATCCACATGCAGGCGGATGGGTTCGAGCACCGCATCTGGAAAGCGCGCGCGTAAAAATGGCAGGGCGATGAACTGGTGCAGATCGTCTGTTTCAGTGTCCCACTCTTGCACACCATCGCGCTCTGCGGCCAGCAGATGGCCCAGGTCATGCAAGAGGCTGGCGACGATGGTTTCGGGTGTCTCACCTGCCTGCTCGGCCAGATGGGCGCATTGCAGCGCGTGTTCCCGCTGGCTGACGGCCTCCATGCCGTATTGGCTTTGGCCGCGGTTTTCTAGCAGGTGCTGGATATCGGACAGGGTCAGCGACATGGTGAACCTCAGACAAAAAATTTACGGATGTGTGACGAAGCCAGGTCGATCAGGCTGACGGTGACAATGATGATGGCCATCACGGCGCATGTTTCAGCGTATTGAAAGCCACGGATGATTTCCCACAGCACCACGCCGACACCGCCTGCGCCCACCATGCCCACCACCGAAGCCGAACGCACATTGGCCTTAAATCGGTAAAGGGTGTAAGAAATCCACAGCGGAAACACCTGCGGGATCACGCCATAGACGATTTCGTGCAGGGCCGAGGCACCCGTGGAGCGGATGCCTTCCACCGGTTGCGGATCGATAGCCTCCACGGCTTCGGAGAACAGCTTGGCCAGCGTGCCCGTGGTGTGCACCCACAAGGCCAGAACGCCAGCAAACGGGCCCAGGCCCACCGCCACCACAAACAACATGGCAAACACCATCTCGTTGATGGCACGGCAGGCGTCCAGGACACGGCGCACCGGCTGGTACACCCACCAGGGCACGATGTTGGACGAGGCCAGTAAACCCATGGGAATGGCCGAAAGCACCGCCAGCGCCGTTCCCCACAGCGCAATTTGCAGCGTGACCAGCATCTCCTGCAGATAGAAGCGCCATTGCGAGAAATTGGGCGGGAAGAACTCCGAGGCGTACTTGGCCATGTTGCCACTGTCGCGCAGCAGATCCATGGGGCGCATATCGGCGCCTTGCCATGAGGCCGCCAGCACCGCCAGGAGCAGCCCCCAAGCTGCATACCAACCCAAACTGCGCTTGGGTGCAGCCGATTGGGCTAGGGTGTGCAAAGCGGAGTTCGGATTCATGGCAATGATGTGCGGCATAGGGGCGAGCGCTTACTTGATGGCGGCCAGTTGCTGGTCGATCTCGGCAAGCTTGGCTTTCTTGTCGGCATCAGCCAGAGTGGTGTCACCTTCGATCTTGTTGCGCTTGCCAAACAGGTCCAGCTGTCGGATTGGTTTGAGCTGGTCGTTGCTGGAGGCCTTGAAGCCGGTCAGCTTGTTGATCTTCATGACGATCTCTTTCTCACGCGGATCGGTCTTGGCGTAGTTGTAGAAAAAGGTCTTGATCTTGGCACGAGTGGCCTCAGGCACGCTCTTGCTCATGACGAGTGGGTCCGACGGGATCAGGGGCGAGGTCCAGATGACCTTGAGGTCCTTGAATTTCTCGGTCTGACGATCCTTCATCTTGTCCAAGTTCTCGCTGTTGTTGGTGGCCACATCGACCTGCTTGTTGGCCACGGCCAGGGCATTGGTTTCGTGATTGGCATTGCGAACCACCTTGAACAGGGTCTTGGGGTCCTGTTTGTTCTGTGCAAACACATAAAAGCCCGGCACCAGGAAACCCGAGGTCGAGTTGGGGTCCCCATTGCCAAAGCTCAGGCTCTTTCCGGCCTTGAACACATCGTCCAGATTGTGGAGCGGGCTGTCCTTGTGCACGATCAGGTGCGAGTAATAGCCCTGGGTGCCGTCGGCGTTGACCATCTGGGCAAACACTTCCCCGTTGGCACGGTCCACAGCTTCCATGGCGGACTTGTTACCCATCCAGGCCAGCTGCACTTTGTTGAAGCGCATGCCTTCGATGATGCCGGCGTAGTCGGACGCGAAGAAGGCTTTGATCTTCAAGCCGGTTTGCTTCTCCATGTCGTCAATCAGCGGTTGCCAGTCAGAGCGGAGGTTCTGACTGGACTCGGTCGAGATGAGGCCAAAGTGAATGTCTTGCGCCATGACGGCACTCAAGTTCAGGCCAAGGGCCAGGGTAATCAGTGTTTTCTTGAACATGTCAAAAGCTCCAGAGAGAAATGGGAAGAGGGTTCAGGCGGCCTGGGCGGCCGCAGTGGGCCAGGACAACACCGTGGCGCTGTGTTTGTGTGTGGCAGGCAGCAGATCGCTGCCGCTGAGGAATTCGTCGGCTTGCATACCATACAGCTCGCGCAGAAGGGCTGGGGTTAGATTGGCCGAGGGGCCGTCATAGACGATGCGGCCCTGGTTGAGCGCCACCACGCGGGGACAGTAGCGGATCGCCATGTCCACCTGGTGCAGAGAAACGACCACGGTGCGACCGTCCTCGCGTTGGATGCGTGACAGGATCTCCATCACTTTGCGCGAGGATTCGGGGTCGAGCGAGGCAATCGGTTCGTCTGCCAGCACCAGGCGTGCGCCCTGGACGAGGGTGCGTGCAATTGCAGCGCGCTGCTGCTGCCCCCCCGACAGTGTGGAAGCACGCTGCGCATGGCAATCGACAATGCCCACGCGTTGCAGCGCTTCAAGCGCCAAGCTGCGCTCGTCTGCATTGAAGCAGCGTGCCAGTCCGCGCCACCAGGGCATGCGGTGCAGGCGCCCCACCATCACGTTCATCAGCACCGACAGGCGGTCTACCAGGTTGAATTGTTGGAACACAAAGCCCACTTCGGCACGGATGCTGCGGATGTCGGCGGAGATGCGGCCGTCACGTTGAACGCACTGGCCATTGACATCAATCTTTGAGCCTGCTTGGGCATCGGCTGCGAGCAGACCGGCCACCATGCGCAGCAGCGTGGACTTGCCAGAGCCCGAGGCGCCGATCAGGGCCACCATCTCCCCGGTCTCGATGTGCAGGTCAATGTTTTGCAAGGCATGCTTGCCATTTGCAAAGTGCTTATTCAAGTTTTTAATGTGCAGGGCCATGGCGCTGATGTCTCATGATGTATAGACAAGTGCAGTTTGGCGGTGCTTTGTGAAACTTTTTTGACGCACCCGAGAAGTTTGGGTGTCAGTGGTCAAAGCACGCGCTGGCCTTCGTGCCAGACCGCCCGCACCACGGCGTGGTGACGCCCTTGCGGTAAATCCACCAGCCGGACATGGACCAGGTCGGCGCGCAAGCCTGAAGCGATGCGGCCACGGTCTTTCAGGCCTGTGGCCTGGGCCGGGTTGTGGCTTACCGTGGTCACAGCTTGCGGCAGGTTCAAGATGCCGTCGTCCACAAGTCGCATCACAGCACTCAGCAGGCTGCCCGGCACATAGTCGGATGAAAGGATGTCGAGCAGACCGTGACGCGCCAACTCGGCGGCGGCCACATTACCCGAGTGCGAACCGCCGCGCACCACATTGGGGCCACCCATCACATTGAGCAGACCGTGCTGGTGTGCGGCGCGAGCGGCCAGCAGTGTGGTTGGAAACTCCGACATGCTTGCCCCTTCGGCATGTGCTTGGTGCACATGGGTTTCGGTGGTGTCGTCGTGGCTGGCCAGGGCAATGCCGTGGCTGCGGCAGTAATCGACAAACCAGGCTCTGTGCGGGGCGGCATAGCGGTCCTGCAGTTCTGCAGACAAGGCCACCTGACGCTCGAATTTTTCGTGAGACCAGCCTTTTTTTCCGGTGTAGTAAATGCGGGCCACATCGATGTTTTCCCACTGGCGCTGACCGGGCGTGTGGTCCATCAGAGAGATCAGTGACAGGCGCGGATGCCCATGAAAGGGCTTGAACAACTCAATGGTGTTGGGCGCGGGCAGTTCGCAGCGCACATGCAGGTGGTGGTCGGCACGCAGTAGCCCTTGCCGGGTGCAGGTGTCGATGGTGTCGATGACCGCTTCCCAGGTGCTGCCGCGCAGGCTGTCCGGATCGGCGTCGCCCACACCCAGTGCGTCGAACACGGTGGTGATGCCAGCTGCAGCCACTTCGGCGTCGTGCGCCAGCAAGGCGGGCATCTCTGCCCATTGCACCTTGGGGCGTGGCATCAGGTGGCGCTCGAAATTATCGGTGTGTATCTCTACAAAGCCGGGCATCAGGTAGTCGCCTTGCAGGTCAATGCCTTCGGTCATCGCAGGCGTTCCCGGGTCGATGGTGACAATCCGGCCATCGACGACTTGCACGCAGCCATGCACCACTTCGTCGGCCATGACGATGCGTGCGTTTTTGAACAGGGTAGCGCTCATGCGGTTCTCCGAAATTGGGCAACGTCCACACGGCGTGTGGCCACAGCTGCTCCCACCGAAGCGTCATGAAAAATGCCCAGCATCGCCGCACCGCGTGCCAGGGCTTCATGGATCAATTCGATCACGGTGCGGGTGTTGGCCGCATCCAGCGAAGCGGTCGGTTCGTCCAGCAGCAGCAGTGGGCGCGGCTTGATCATGTTGCGCGCAATGTTGATGCGTTGTTGTTCGCCGCCCGAAAAGGTTGCAGGCGGCAGATGCCACAGGCGCTCGGGAATCCGCAGGCGCTCCAGCCAGGCACCGGCCTGCTCACGGGCACTTTTCAGCGCTGCAGCAGGATCGGCAGTGTCTTCGAGCAGAGGCTCGGCCACCACATCCAGCGCTGGCACGCGCGGGATCACGCGCAGAAACTGACTCACATAGCCCACCGTGTCGCGGCGCATGCGCACCAGTTCACGGGGACTGGCTTCGCTCAGTTCCAGCACGTGGCCATCAGTCTGACGCACTTCGATGCGGCCGCTGCTGGCGCGGTAGTTGGCATAGACCAGCTTGAGCAAGGTGCTTTTGCCCATGCCGGATGGTCCATCCAGTACCAGGCATTCGCCGGGGACGACCGACAGGTTGACGTTGTGAAGCACCTGCAGTTCGGCGCCGTTTTGGTTGTGCAAGGTGAAGCCCTTGGACACCTGTTGGAGTTGCAGCATGGCGATCATGGGTTCAGGGTTGCAAAACAGAAGAAACCAGCAGCTGGGTGTAGGGGTGCTGCGGGTCGTCCAGCACACGGTCGGTCAGGCCACTCTCCACCACACGGCCGCGCTGCATGACCACCATGCGGTGGGCCAGAAGCCGGGCCACAGCCAGGTCGTGCGTGACGATGACAACGGCCAGTTGCATCTGGCGAGTGAGCTGGCGCAGCAGGTCCAGCAGGCGTGCCTGCACCGACACGTCCAGACCCGAGGTGGGCTCGTCCATGAAGACCAGGCGCGGGTTGGTGACCAGATTGCGGGCAATTTGCAGGCGCTGGCGCATGCCTCCCGAAAACGTGCGCGGCGCGTCGTCGATGCGGGCGGCGTCGATCTCCACGCGTTGCAGCCAGTCCTCGGCAGTGGCGCGCAGGCGGCCATAGTGACGTTCGCCCAGGCCCATCAGGCGCTCGCCCACGTTGGCACCGGCGGACACGTCCATGCGCAGACCGTCGGCCGGGTTCTGGTGCACAAAGCCCCAATCGGTGCGGGCCAGCAGACGCTGACGGGCTTCGCTCATGGTGTGGATGTCGTGCAGTTGCCCGTCTCGGCCCAGAAACTCTACTTGACCGGCGTCGGGTTGGCTGCGTGCGGCGATCGTGTTGAGCAGGGTGGATTTGCCCGAGCCGGATTCGCCCACCACCGCCATGACCTCGCCAGGCCAGAGTTCAAAGCTGGCTTCGTGAAGGGCCACGCGGTCGCCGTAGCATTTGCTGACGCCACGCACGCGCAGCAGGGGCAGGGAGGTGTCTGGAAAGGGCATTTCAGGTCTCGATGAGGTAGCTGATTCCGTGCCGCTGGAAACCCAGCGATTCGTAGAAGGCATGCGCGCGTTCGCGCTTGCGGTTGGAGGACAGCACCAGCTTGTAGCAACCGGCCTGGCGGGCCAGTTCGCGGGCATGTTCCATCATCTGGTGTCCGATGCCTCGACCCTGGTGCGCCGGGCTGACCACCACGTCTTCGACGATGGCCGAGGGGGTGCCGCAGTGCGCCAGGTTGTGCATCACCAACAGGGCGAAAGTGCCCACGGTGCTGGCCGGCTGCGTGTCGTTGCAGGCCACGTACAGGCGGTAGTCGGGGTAGCGGGAAAACTGGGCCAGCAACTGCTGCGCTTCCTGCAATGGCAGCACCCGGCCGTCGTCCATGTCCGGCTGGGCATACAGGGCCAGCACGGCGGGAAGGTCTTCTGCTGTGGCCTGTCGTATCTGGAGCTTCATGGCTGTGGTCCGGTGACCGCCTGTTCGTCCTGGCGGCCCTTGCAGTAGTCCGAATCGGAGCAGACGTGCAGGCGGTGGCCGGCATCGTCGGTGATCATCTCGTCGAGGAAAGAGTCGGTGGCGCCGCACAGCGCACAGGCGGCGTTCCATTGCTGCACTTCGAAGGGGTGGTCTTCGAATGCCAGGCTTTCTACGCGGGTGTAAGGTGGCACGGCGTAGATGCGCTTTTCGCGGCCGGCGCCAAACAGTTGCAGCGCCGGGTTCATGTCCATCTTGGGGTTGTCGAATTTAGGGATCGGCGAGGGCGACATGATGTAACGGTGGTTCACCATGACCGGGTAGTCGTAGGTGGTGGCGATGTGGCCATAGCGTGCGATGTCTTCGTACAGCTTCACATGCATCAGGCCGTATTCGGCCAGGCCGTGCAGGGTGCGGGTCTCGGTCTCGCGCGGCTCCAGGCGCTGCATGGGTTCGGGCACCGGCACCTGGTAGACCAGGATCTGGCCCTCACTCAAAGGCTTTTCGGGGATGCGGTGGCGTGTCTGGATCAACGTTGCGTTTTGCGTGTGCGTGGTGGTTTTCACGCCTGCGGTGCGCTCGAAAAAGCGGCGGATGTTCACTGCGTTCACGGTATCGTCAGAGCCCTGATCGATCACCTTGAGCGTGTCGTCGGGCCCGATCACCGAGGCGGTGACCTGGATGCCCCCGGTGCCCCAGCCGTAGGGCAGCGGCATTTCGCGCGAACCGAACGGCACCTGGTAGCCGGGAATCGCCACCGCCTTGAGAATGGCGCGACGGATCATGCGTTTGGTGCGCTCGTCCAGGTAGGCGAAGTTGACATCAGGGGCTGTGTCCTGTGTCAGTTTTTCGGTTGGCATGTCGTTGACTGCGTTCATGTGTTTTCCTGCATGTCGGGCATGGCCTGGCTTGCCTGAATTTGGGTACGCATGCGCCGCACCAGCTCCAGCTCGGACTGGAAGTCCACGTAGTGCGGCAACTTGAGGTGCTGCACAAAGCCCGAAGCTTCCAGGCTGTCGCTGTGCGAGAGCACGAACTCCTGCATTTGGGCGGGCGATTCAATCGTTTCGTCCAATTCCGGCGCCCGCAAGGCGCGGTCCACCAGGCTCATGGCCATGGCCTTGCGCTCGTTGTGCCCAAAGGCCAGGCCATAGCCGCGGGTAAATTTCGGCGGTTCAGTTTTGCTGCCACCAAATTGGTTGACCATTTCGCATTCGGTGACTTCGATGTCGCCGATGGAAATTGCAAACCCTGTCTCTTCTGGTTCGATCTCTACTGCCACCTGACCCAGGCGGATTTCGCCGACAAAGGGATGGGTGTGGGAATAGCCACGCTGAGTGGAATACGCCATGGCCAGCAAGAAACCCTCGTCGCCGCGTGCCAGGTTTTGCAGCCGTGTGGCGCGGTTTGCTGGAAAGCGCAACGGCTCGCGCGTGAGGTCATTTGGCGGTGGGTCGCCTGCGGGTGGCGCAAAGGTTTCGATCAAACCTTCTTGGTTGAGCAGATCCACTACACGGGGCACGGTGGCGTTGTCAGGCATTTCCCCGCTGGGCGCCTGAATCGCATCAGCCTGGGCTTCGGCCAGGAGCGTGAAGTCCAACAGGCGCTGGGTGTAGTCGTAGGTGGGGCCCAGCACCTGTCCGCCTGGCAAATCCTTGAAGGTCGCCGATATGCGGCGCTCGGGTTGCATGCGCGCGGTGTCCAGCGGGCAAGTGCTGCCCAGGCGCGGCAGTGTGGCACGGTAGGCTCGCAGCAAGAAAATGGCTTCGACCAGATCCCCGCTGGCTTGCTTGATGGCAAGCGCGGCCAGCTCGGGGTCGCACACCGAGCCTTCGGCCATCACACGGTCCACCGACAGTTTCAGCTGCTCGCGGATCTGCGCGATGCTGAGTGCGCTTTGCTGAGGATCACCGCGCCGCTGGGCAGCGAGCAGACGGTAGCTGTTGAGGATGGCGGTTTCTCCGCCTTTGACGGCCACGTACATGTTCAGCCCCCGGTGTGTTGAAGACGCGTGGTGCGCGGCAAGCCAGCAATTTGCGTGGGCGAGGCCAGAAACACATCCACCCCGCGTGGAAAGTTGGTGTGATTGAGCTGCCATTGGGCTTCAAATCCATGGGGCAGGCCTTGCACCTTGAGCTGACGCTCGCTGGGAATGCCCGGTCCTTGCAGTGTCCAGCCAGGAGCGTTGCCCTGAAGGCGCTCCACCTCAATCACACAGGTGGCGGACTGGTCGGGCCAGGTGTCGCTGCCCTGTTCCAGCTGTGCCAGGCCAGGCCATTCGTCGCCCTGAGCCAACCAGCAGAACTGGGCCTGTGCCGCATCGCCGACCAGAGTGCAACCGGTATGGAAGCGCAGCCAGGCGGCGGCATCGCTGTCTGCTAGCGCGGGTGAAAGCCACAACCGAGTGTCGGCATCAAGCAAGCCCAGCAGCAATACGGCCGCTGCCATGTGCCCATGACGGGGCGCTGCAGCGCCCACGGGCATGTCTACAGGGCACGCCGGGTGAGACAAGGCCTGCAGTGCAGTGCGGAATACCGCCTGGCTGCCAAAGGCTTCATGGTCAAAGCCGGCAACGAGTGTGTTCAGATCGGGGATACTCATTCTTGCTCCTCTGCGTTGTCTCCACTCGCTTCACGCGCCATGGTCAGAAAGTCCACGCGGGTGGACTGGGCGCGTTGCTGGCGCTGGGTGTGTTGTGCCTTCAGGAATTGGCGAATGGCATCGAGCAGACTGGTTTCAAGCTCTTCATGCCTCTGCGGGTCTTGCAAAAGAGCGTCGGCGGTGGCGGCCAGCTGGGCGTGGCGGTGGCTGCGGCCCAGCACATAGGCCACGCCAACAGGCGTGTTGCCAGCGGCATCACCCAGGCGAAGGGTGCAACGGGTGACGGTGATTTCGCCCAGGTTGAACCGTTCTCCGGTGCCGCCTGCGCGGCCCTGCACCATCATCAGGCCGGTTTCGGGGCGGCGCAGCCACTGAGACTGGTTGGACAGGTGAGGAGCAAGATACTGCTCCAGCAGCGGCAGAGGTGCCCGTGCCAGCAAGGCCATCCAGGTGGGGCGAAGGGTCGGGCGGTTGGGCCCATCGTTGTCAAATGCGTGAAACATCTTGGTGGCACCCTGCAGCTTGTCTATACAACATCAACATGTGTGCAGCTTAGGCAGCCCTTGTGTAGCTTTCATGACAGAGACGAGCTCTTTTTTTTCGATGACCGGTCACGACCCGGCACAGTCGCCGGAGCGTGACCGTTTCTGGGTGCGCATCGCCCAGGACCTGGCGGCCGCGATCGGTCGTGGCGTGTACCGGCCTGGTGAGCGCCTGCCGTCCGAGCATGTGCTGGCGCGACAGTTCGGCGTCAACCGCCACACCATCCGCCGTTCACTGGCCGACCTGGGGCAGCGCGGGTTGGTGCGCTCCACGCAGGGGCTGGGCACTTTTGTAGAAACCTTTGCGGTCGATCTGGTGCTGGGCCGGCGCACCCGTCACCGCCATAGCCTGGCACAGGCTGGCGTGCGCGGCGGCTTGCGCGTGCTGCAGTCAAAAACGGTGGACGCCGAAGACGATCCGGCCCGGGCTTTGAAGCTCGCGACAGGCCAGTCCGTGCTGTGGTTGCAGACCTTGGGCGAAGGCGAGGGCCATGCCCTGCATGTGAGCGAGCGTTACTTTCCTTTGCCCCGTTTTGAACGCCTGGCCGAAGAGGTACAGCGCAGCGGCTCCATCACTGCCGCACTGGCCGAACACGGCGTGGCCGACTACATGCGCCAGGAAAGTCGCATCAGTGCCCGCATGCCCACGGCTGAAGTGGCGCAACTGCTGGGCCAGCCTGCCAGCCGTCCGGTGCTGCTGGTGACCAGCGTCAACGTCGACGCGCAGGGGCTGCCGATCGAATACGCCCGCACCTGGTTTGCGGGAGACCGCGTGACCCTGACCGTGAACCACAATGACTAAAAACAGACATTCGACGCCTTACCGATGTGCGATCTATTTTTCCCCGCATCCAGACAGCCCTTGGGGGCAAGCGGGTAGCCAGTGGTTGGGGCGCTGCGCGGCCACGGGCCAGACCCTGAGGATGCCGGTCATTGAAGGCGTGGGTGCCGAGGTGCAGGCGGCCTGCACCGCCGAGCCACGCCGCTACGGCTGGCACGCCACCCTCAAGGCCCCTTTTGTGTTGCTGCCGGGGCAAGACATCGCTTCGGTGTTGTCGTGGCTGCAGTTGCTGGCAGGCGAGTTCCGTGCGTTTGACTTGCCGCCTCTGCAAGTGGGCATGCTGGGCGATTTTTTGGCGCTGCGCCCGGCGCTTGTATCGCAGCCTTTGCAGGACGTGGCCGCCGCCTGCGTCACACGGCTGCAGCATCTGGCTTTGCCGTTGGATGAAAGCGAACTGTCACGCCGCCGCCGCGCCAGCCTCACACCCGAGCAGGATCAATTGCTGCAGCAATGGGGCTACCCGTGGGTGCTCCAGCATTTCCGTTTCCATTTCTCGCTGACCGGTTTGCTGGATGCCGTGACACCTGCCGTGCGCGATGCCCTCCTGGTCGCTGCGCTGCGGCAATTCGGGTCCTTGCCTGCCTGCCGCTTCGACCGTTTGTCTTTGTTTGTGGAGCCAGAGAAAGGCGCCGACTTTCAACTGATCGAGCAAGTGGGGCTGCGAGCATGAACTTGCGACTGGTTTATGTGGTTGGACCTTCGGGGGCTGGCAAGGACAGCCTGCTGGCTTGGTTGCGTGAGCGCCTGCCTGTCAGCCTGCCGGTGCACTGGGGGCGCCGCACCATCACACGGCCTGCACATGCGGGTGGCGAAGACCATGAAAGTGTGGATGAGGCCACCTTTGAAGCAACGCTGCAGGCGGGTGGCTTTGCCCTGTATTGGGAGGCCAACGGCCTGAAATACGGCATCCGCCAGGAGGAACTGGTGCCACTGGCCAACAGGCATTGGGTCATGCTCAACGGATCCAGAGCCCATCTGGAGGCATGCTACGCCCGCTATCCTGGCTTGACGGTGTTGCACATCACCGCCGACACGCACATTTTGCGCAATCGACTCAGGCAACGTGGACGTGAAAGCGTGGAGGCCATTGAGGCGCGCCTGCAGCGCTTCGTGAACCTGACGGTGCCTGCTGACAGCAAACTGATTGAGGTGCGCAACACCACCAGCCTGGATCTCGCCGGCCATCGGCTCTTGCTGGAACTGGGGCGCTTGCCAGGCTGGCCTGCCAATCCATCGGTTTTGTCGCCGAAGTGAAACAATAACTTCATGCAAATGAATCATGGCTGCATTCACAATGCAACGCTGCTGTTTCACTTTTAAGGTTGCACATGCGAACCATCAAAGAAGTTCGACGTCTGATTGAGCGCGACCCTCTAAGCCCGGAAGCCAAGGTGCTGGCCGCCCTGATCACGGCTTTGGAAAGTGAAAGTGCTTTCTCTGTCAAGGACCTGTATACCCTTGACGAGAAACATTTTGATCTGGCTCTGGAAATTCTGGGCGACTGGCGTCTTGACCGTTACTACTTTGGCAAGGCCAAGGTGTTCGACGTTGCATTGCAGGCTTTGGACATTCAGGCTCAGGCCGCCCAAAAGTGACACAGTCTGGCCTGGAGTGACACAGGTCGTACGGTCTCAGACTGGCGCTGAGTCCAAATACAGAATGTGAGGCACCAATTGGCTGTAGCCGTGTTGCTTGGCCAAGGCTGCCGTCATTTCCAGATCGCGTTGTCTGCCCATCGGACCCGCACCTCCTGGGCATGGGTGTGTGAAGCCGCCACAGGGTGTGCCTCACGCAAGCGCATGAGCCAGAGCACCTGTTGCCACAGCGCCGCATGCGCCAGTTGCCAGGGCATGTCCTCGAGCCGGGACCGCGCATCCAGTTGGGGGGGCGACATAAGCCATGCCCGAGGGCAGGCCGTGGAGTCCTTGCAGCATCAAGGCGGCATGTGTCAGAGGGGGGATTGCGTCAGATCAACCAAACTGCAACAGAGTGCTTCTGGTCCCCGATCCGTCACTGTCTGGTCACCAATGGTCCAGAGGATGGCGCCTGAAGCACACAACCGCCTTCAGGTGAACATCCGTGTTGATGAAAAAAAAGCCGTCGCCAGTCTGGGGCAAGCCAATCTGCTGTTGCCGGCATGGGTCAAATCTGCCTTGCCGGCCATCGACCGGCTCAAGCTGTACCACAGCATGCTGCAGGCCGACGCGGCGCTGATCGCCCGCCGCCGCCAGTTTTCTGAACGCAAGGTCACCACCTCTGCAACATCCACCACATCCTGAATAGGGAGTTTTCACCATGACCACATTGCCTTCCTATCTGGGGCTGCGCGGACGCAAAGGCCTGGTGCTGGGCCTGGCTGATGAGCGCAGCATCGCCTTCGGTGTGGCCCGCGAAGCCCGTGCCCAGGGCGCGAACATCGTTACCACCTGTCTCAATGCCAAGGCCCAGTTGGCCGTGGCGCCGCTGACGCAGGCGCTGGACGTGCTGCTGCTGCCCTGCAACGTCGAAGACCCGCAGCAGCTCGAAGCCACCGTGGCCCAGGTGGCAGAGCAACTGGGCGGGTTGGATTTCGTCGTGCACTCCATCGCCTGGGCGCCACTGACCGACCTGCACGGCGCCGTGGTGGACAGCTCCAGCCAGGGCTTTGCCCGCGCCATGGACATTTCCTGCCACAGCTTTGCCAGCCTGGCCAAACTGTGTGCTCCGCACATGAGGAACGGCGGCAGCCTTGTCACCATGAGCTATCTGGGCGCCGACGAGGCCGTGCCCCACTACGGGATGATGGGCCCGGTCAAGGCCGCGCTCGAATCGCTGGTGCGCTACATGGCGCTGGAGCTTGGCCCCGCCAACATCCGCGTCCATGCCGTTTCGCCCGGTCCGATCGCCACGCGTGCTGCCTCGGGGATTGAAGCCTTTGACACCCTGCTCAGCACCTCGGCGCAAAAAGCCCCGCTGCAGCGCCTGGTCACGCTTGACGAAATCGCGCGCCTGTGCACCTTCCTGTGCAGCGACGCTGCGTCTGGCATGACCGGACAAACCATATATGTGGACGCCGGCTGCCACGCCGTGGCCTGAACCTGACCGAGAACACCCCATGAACGCCCCTGACGCCCCCGAACTGGTCGAGAACTTCACCTTCGACGAAATCCGCCTCGACCAGAGCGCCAGCCTGGTGCGCACACTCAGCCAGGCCGACATCCAGGCTTTTGCCGCCGTTTCGGGTGACACCAACCCGGCGCATCTGGATGCCGAGTACGCCGACGCCACGCTGTTCCACGGCATCATTGGCCACGGCATGTGGGGCGGGGCCCTGATCTCCGCACTGCTGGGCACCGTTTTCCCTGGCCCCGGCACCATTTATCTGGAACAGAGCCTGCACTTCAGCCGCCCGGTGCGCGTTGGCGACACGCTTGAAGTCACGGTCAAGGTCATGGCGCTGGACCCCGAGAAAAAACGGGTGGAACTCGACTGCCAGGTGCTCAACCAGAAAGGCGAACGCGTGCTGCACGGGCTGGCCCGTGTCATGGCGCCCACACAAAAGGTGCGTCGCCAGCGCACACACGCCCCCACCATCCAACTGTTTGACCCCGAGACACGTCTGCAAGCCCTGCTGTATCGGGGCAAGGATCTGGCGGCCGTGCCCTGCGCAGTCGTGCACCCCTGCGATGCCGAGTCCCTGTGTGGCGCCGTGGAGGCGGCCCAGCTGGGCCTGATCGAGCCCTGGCTGATCGGCCCCGAGGCGCGCTTGCGGGCCATTGCCGAGGTCGAAGGCATTGACCTGCATGGCACGCACATCCAGAACGTGGAGCACAGCCACGCCGCCGCAGAGCTGGCCGCGCAACTGGCCGCAGATCGGAAAGTCCGGGCGCTGATGAAGGGTAGCCTGCACACCGACGAGCTGATCCACGCCGTGCTGGCACAGTCCCGCTTGCGCACGGGGCGCCGCATGTCACACGTCTTTCACTTTGATGTGCCGGCCTATGCCAAGCCCTTGCTGCTGACCGATGCCGCGTTGAACATCGCCCCCAGTCTGGCCGACAAGGTGGACATCGTGCAAAACGCCATTGATTTTGCCCATGTGATGGGCGTGCCCGACCCCAAAGTCGCGATCCTGTCGGCGGTGGAGACGGTCAACCCCGGCATGCCGTCCACGGTGGATGCCGCGGCCCTGAGCAAGATGGCGCAACGCGGTCAGATCACCGGTGGCACGCTGGACGGTCCGCTGGCCTTTGACAACGCCATTTCCCTGCAGGCGGCGCGCATCAAGCACATCGACTCCCCCGTTGCCGGAGACGCCGACATCCTGGTGGTGCCCGATCTGGAAGCCGGCAACATGCTGGGCAAGCAGTTGTCGTACCTGGCTGGGGCCACCGCTTCGGGTTTGGTGCTGGGTGCGCGCGTGCCGATCGCCCTGACCAGCCGCGCGGATGGGGCTGGTGCCCGCATCGCGTCGGCCTTGCTGGTCAAGCTGGTGGCGCACCATCAGGCCAGAAAGACCTGAGTGCAGCCCGGATCAGTCCCCGTAGCGCACCATCACATACTGCCCGGGGGCGGCGCCCAGTTCGGCGTCGTGAGGCGGCACGCGGGCCTTGACCTTGCGGCCATCGCCCTGGCTCACCAGCCAGGCGCTCCACGCGGTCCACCAGCTGCCTTCGTGGCGGGGGGCCTGCTCCAGCCATTCATCAGGTGTCAGGCGGGCTTCGTCCAGCGCCAATGTCATTTGCTGGTAATGGCGCCCGGCATGGCCTGGCTCGGAGATGATGCCCGCGTTGTGCCCGCCGTTGGTCAGCACAAAAGTCACTTTGGCCGAAAATAGGCGGTGCAGTTTGTAGACCGAGCGCCAGGGCGCCACATGGTCCTTGACGGTGCCGACGGCAAACACCGGCAGGTGGATGTCGCGCAAGCTGATCGAGTGACCGGAGATGAGAAAGTTGCCACTGGCCAGGTCGTTGTGCAAGAAGCATTGCCGCAAATACTGGCTGTGCATGGCGGCGGGCAGACGCGTCACGTCGGCATTCCAGACCATGAGGTCGTTCGGGATCTCCTCTTCTCCCAAGAGCCAACGCCGTGTCTGGCTGGACCAGACCAGCTCGCGGGAGTGCAGGAACTGAAAGGACCCGGCCATCTGGCGGCCTGTGAGGAAGCCGGTCTCGGCCATCATGTCTTCGAGCATGCGGACCTGCGCTTCGTCGATCAGCACGCCCATTTCGCCAGGTTCGCGGAAATCGGTTTCAGCCGCCAGAAGGCTCAGGCTGGCCAGGGCAGGCTGGCTTTCGTCACGGTGCGCGATGCGTTCGCGCTCCAGCACCGCAGCCGCCATGGCCGCAAAGGTGCCGCCCAGGCAGTAGCCCATCAGGTGCACGTCTTCACTGGTGGCTTGGGCCACATGCTGCACGCTGGCCAGCACGCCTTCGTTGACGTAATCGTCCATGGTCAGCAAGGCGTCGTTTTCGTCCGGGTTGCGCCACGAAACCATGAACACCGTGTGCCCTTGCGAGACCAGCCAGCGCACCATGGAGTTGTGCGCTGACAAATCCATGATGTAGTACTTCATGATGCAGGACGGCACAATCAAGACCGGCTGTGCATGCACTTGAGGGGTCACGGGCGTGTACTGGATCAGCTCGACCATGTGGTTGCGCATCACCACTTCGCCGGGTGTGGTGGCCAGGTCTTTGCCAACTGCAAGTGGGTTGGCTTGACTTTCCTGCGGTGCCAGTCCGATCTTTTGCTGCCATTCGTCCACGGCGTTTTTCATGCCTTTGAGCAAAGATTGGCCGCCTGAGCGCAGCGCAGCGTCGATGGCTTGCGGGTTGGTCAGCAAAGTATTGCCTGGTGCGAAAAAGTCCAGCCATTTGGACGCATAAAAACGCATCTGCTCGCGGCTGTGGGCTTGCATGCCGCGCAACTGGGTGGCCTGCATCCACCACTGTTCGCCCAGAGCGTGGGCCTCGATCCAGCTGCGCCAGGGAAAGGATTCCCAGGCGGTGTCTGCGAAGCGTTGGTCGTGGGTGACATGTGGGGCCGGAGCATCGGGCTTGGCGTGCGCTGGCGCGCCGGTGAGGGTGTCCAGGTTTTTCTGTGCGCACTGGTTGGCCAGTGCGCCGTTGCGTTCAGCCCACTCGAGCACTTTATGAACGGCGTCTTTTTGCAAGCGCTGTTGTGCGCCGGGGGAACTGAGCAAGTTGAGCCACCAATCGGTGCTGGCCAGTGCCAGTGAGATGGGGGAGAGACCGAAAAACAGTTTGGCGTTGACCGCCTGCATGCGCCGCTCCAGTGAGGGTGTGCCTGCGTTCAGAGGGTCTGGAGAAAAGTGGGATTCAGTGTTCATGCGGTGCTCCGAAGCCATGCCTGGCGAGGATGGCCAGAAATGGCAAGGTAGGGGCTTTGGTCCGTGCAAGACGTGAGTTTAGGCCAGGCTTGTGACCGGCAGGCGTCTTGGATGTCATTGAAATTTCACCAAAGTGACGCGACAAGGTCATGCGTGCAAATCAAAGTTCACGTCATCGCTACATGAACCGAAACATGCCATGAAAGACTTGCCCAACCCCACCTTCGCGCTGTCACCGATCCACCTGCCCAGGGGGTCACTTCATCCGGCTGCATCGCCCCAAGTGGTTGCACCTGTGGCCGCAGGCGGCATCGAAGTTCAGTGGGCGCGCGAGCTGGACGAAGTTCGCGAAGCACAGCGTCTGAGGTATGAGGTGTTTGCGGGCGAAATGGGCGCCTGCCTGAACACGCCGCTGGAAGGCCATGACATCGATCTGTTCGACGACTATTGCGAACACCTGCTGGTTCGCGATGCTGCCACCCGCAAAGTGGTGGGCACTTACCGCGTGCTCACGCCTGCGCAGACCAAGCGCGTGGGCAGTACCTACAGCGACACCGAATTTGACCTGGTGCGCCTGCGCGGCGTGCGCAGCAAGATGGTGGAGCTGGGCCGCAGCTGTGTGCACCCGGAGCACCGGCACGGTGGCGTCATCATGGCGCTTTGGGGCGCCTTGGCCGAGTTCATGGTGCGCAACCAGCTCGACACCATGATCGGTTGCGCCAGCATTCCGATGTTGCACAACGGCGTGGTCAGTGGCGATCTGGCCGCCAGTATCTGGCACCAGCTGCGTCAAACGCACATGGCGCCCATTGAATACCAGGTCTTTCCACGTCTGCCCTTGCCGGTGGACGAGCTCGATCAGAGCCTGACGGTGGAGCCGCCAGCGTTGATTCGCGGTTATCTGCGTCTGGGCGCGAAGATACTGGGGGCCCCGGCTTGGGACCCGGACTTCAATACCGCCGATCTGCCGATGATGATGCGCATTGCCGATTTGCCAGCGCGCTACCGTAAGCACTTTCTGGGAGCTTGCTGACATGAAAGCAGACATGCCCGTCATGGCCATGGCGGGTCTGCAAACACCAGAGGACCATGGCGACGAGGCCAACGATCTGCCTCGTTACCGTTCGATCTTCATTTCTGACCTCCACATTGGAACGCCGGGTTTTCAGGCCGAGGCTTTGCTGGACTTTCTCAAGCACCACCCCAGCGAGACGCTTTACCTGGTGGGAGACATTGTGGATGGCTGGCAGCTGCGACGTCGCTGGTTCTGGCCGCAAAGTCACAACGATGTGGTGCAAAAACTCTTGCGCCGCGCCCGTAAGGGTTGCCGTGTGATTTACGTTCCTGGCAACCACGACGAGTTTGCACGCCACTTTGTAGGCCATGCTTTCGGCGGTGTGGACGTGCACAACGACGCTGTGCATGTGACCGCCACCGGTCAGCGCCTGTGGGTGGTGCACGGTGACTTGTTTGACGGCGTGGTGCAGTACGCCAAGTGGCTGGCCTATGTCGGTGACTGGCTCTATGAGCTGACACTGCGGCTCAATCGCCATTTCAACAGCCTGCGCGCGCGCATGGGTTTGCCGTACTGGTCGCTGTCGGCTTACCTCAAGCACAAGGTCAAAAAGGCGGTCAGCTTCATTTCCGACTTTGAAAAGGCAGTGGCCCATGAAGCCCGACGCCGTGGCTACGACGGGGTGGTCTGCGGCCACATTCACCATGCCGAAATCCGGCAGGTGGATGGTGTGCTGTACTGCAACGACGGTGACTGGGTGGAAAGCCGAACGGCCTTGGTCGAGCACATGGATGGCCGTCTGGAGATCGTGCACTGGGCGACCGTGGGGATGGCCAGTGAAAGCCGTGCGACGGGGCTGGTTGCCTTGGCCTAAATCCCTGTTTGACGGACGATTGTCACAAAGCTGTCACTTTGCCCGCTGAGAATTTGTCATCGAATTGACTTTTGACGGATGTGTACATGGCAGTCCAAGCCACCTCTGCCACTGTGCTGCCTGACGGTGGCCCGGCCTTGCTCGACCGCGATCTGAGCATCCTGGCATTCAACGAGCGTGTGCTGGACTGGGCGCGTCGCAAAGACGTGCCTTTGCTGGAGCGGCTGCGCTATGTGTGCATCGTGTCGTCCAACCTGGACGAATTTTTCGAGGTCCGCATGGCGGCGCACGTGGACGCTGCGCATCTGACCGGCAAGAACCACCATTTGCCTGGCCATTTGTCGGATGTGGTCGAACATGCTCGGGCCATGGTGGACGAGCAGTACCGCCTCTACAACCAGATCCTGTTGCCAGCTTTCAAAAAAGAAGGCATCCGTTTGCTGTCGCATGGCGAGCGCAATGCCGCCCAGCGCCAATGGGTGCAGGCGTATTTCAACCGTGAGGTCAAGCCCCTGCTGGTGCCTGTGGGCATTGACCCGGCGCACCCGCTACCGCAGGTGGCCAACAAGTCGCTGAACTTCATCATCCATTTGCGTGGCAAGGACGCGTTTGGCAGGCACAACGAGATCGCCATTCTCAAAGTGCCGCGTGTCTTGCCTCGCGTGATCGAATTGCCCGATCGATTGGCCAGTGGTGGCAAGGCGTTTGTGTTGCTGACCAGCGTCATTCGGGCACACCTCTCCGAATTGTTTCCTGGGCGCGAGGTCGATCAGTTCTCCCAGTTTCGGGTCACCCGCCACTCCGACCTGTCGGTGGATGAAGACGATGTGGACAACCTGCGCACGGCCTTGCGCCAGGGTTTGCAGCACCGCAACTATGGTCAGGCGGTGCGCCTGGAGGTGTCTTCCGGCTGTTCTGAGCAGTTGTCTGATTTTTTGCTGCAGCAGTTGCAGTTGCCTGCGCAGTCGCTGTTTCGCGTCAACGGGCCCGTGAACCTCGTGCGTTTGACGCAGTTCATTGATCTGGCGTCACGCCCGGCTTTGTTGTTCCCGACATACAAGGCCTCACAGCCGCACCAGTTGCAAGGCGTTTCGTCCATCCTGGCGCACCTGCGCAAGGAGGATGTGGCGATCCACCAGCCCTTCGAGAGTTTCGATGGGGTGCTGGCTTTTTTGCGTGAAGCTGTGCGCGACCCCGATGTGCTCGCCATCAAACAGACGATTTACCGCACCGGCAGTGACCCGGTCATGCTGGACCTGCTGCGCGAGGCAGTGCGCCGCGGCAAGGAAGTCACAGCCGTGGTCGAACTCAAGGCTCGGTTTGACGAAGAAACCAACATCAATTGGGCTGAGCAGCTCGAAGCCATCGGTGTGCAGGTGGTGTACGGTGTGGTGGGCCTCAAGACCCATGCCAAGATGCTGCTGGTCACGCGGCGCGAAGGAAAGCAGCTGCGCCGCTATGGTCACCTGTCCACCGGCAACTACAACCCACGCACAGCGCGGCTCTACACCGACATCAGTTACCTGACGGCAGACGCCCGCATCACGGCCGACATGGACGAGTTGTTTTTGCACCTGGCCAGCCAGAACCCTCTCAAACGCATGCAGCGCCTGCTGGTGGCGCCTTTTCACCTGCACGCACGCCTGCTGCGCTGGATGGCACAGGCGGCCACGGCCGCACGGCATGGCAAGGACGCCCGCATCATCATCAAGATGAACGCACTGACCGACCAGGACTTGATCGAAGGCCTGATCGCCGCGGGGCAAGCGGGCGTCAAGATCGACCTGATCGTGCGTGGCGCCTGTATGCTGCCTGCGGGCGTTGCCGGGCAGACCGAGAACATCCGGGTGCGCTCGGTCATTGGCCGCTTTCTGGAGCACTCGCGGGTGTTCTATTTCCGGACCGGTGACGAAGAAGCGCTGTACCTTTCCAGCGCCGACTGGATGAGCCGCAACATGATGCGCCGCGTTGAAGTGGCCTGGCCGGTGCTGTCGCCCGTATTGCGCCAGCGCATCATCGACGAATGCCTGACGGCCTACATGCTTGACCAGCGCGATGCCTGGGACATGCAGCCCAATGGCCGTTATCTGCCGGTGCCCCGTGCGGGTCGAAAACCGGGTGCACAGCAAGCTCTGGTCAACCGCTACAAGCACCGTGGAGACTGAAATGGACCTGATCCTCTGGCGTCATGCTGAAGCGTTCGATCCTGATGAGGGCGAACACGACTTGCAGCGCAAGCTGACGCCGCGCGGTGAAAAGCACGCAGCGCGCATGGCGCAATGGCTGGAGCAGCAGTTACCAGAAGGCACGCGCATCCTTTGCAGCCCGGCAGTTCGAACCGAGCAGACGGTCAAGGCACTGGGGCGTAAATACAAGGTCCGCGATGCCTTGGCACCTGGCGCCTCGGTGCAGGACGTGCTGGAAACGGCGGGCTGGCCGCAGGCCAAATACCCGGTTCTGGTGGTGGGCCACCAGCCCACGCTGGGGGCTGTGGTGTCAACGCTCTTTGGCATGGGCACAGAGCCTGTGGCCATTCGCAAAGGGGCTGTCTGGTGGCTGCGCAGCCGCCTGCGCGAAGGACAGGATCAGACCGTGATCCTGTCGGTGATGACGCCCGAAAAACTCTGATCAGTCCTTGCCCGGTCGACCGGTCTTGAGCGTGGGCACATTGCCCAGCGCCTTGCGAAAGGCGGCATCGGTTGTGCTGCCCAGCAGGAGCAGGCCTGCGCGGATCAGCTCGCTCTTCTTGACTTCCAGGCCCAGCTCCATGGCGCGCTTTTTCATGGCAGCGATCTGGGTGTATTCGGTCTTGGGAATGGTGAAGCTGTCGCGCACCACTTTGACCTTCTCGACTTTTTCTTTTTTCTTGTCTACCTTGGGGGCGGCTTGGGTTGGTGCCGATGTCTTCACAGAGGCAGGGACTTTGGCCGGGGTCTTGGTGGGGGCTTTGACAGATTTTTTGACAGGTGCGACGGGGGAGGTTTTCTTTTTTGCAGGTGTTGCCGTGGTCATGTGATCTCCTTGAAACGGTATATACAGTTTATACCGTTCATGGGTTATTTGCAAAAACTGAATTTGTATTCATTACGAAATAAAAATGTCATAAATAAAAAATACGATCAAGTCTCTACATCACGCAGGCTTTCCATGAGCACAGAGCAAAAACGTTTGAATGGGGCGGAATTTCTGGCGCTGCGCCAGACGCTGGAATCGCGCGGAATCGTCTTTTCGTACAGCGGCTACCTGAACGAAAACATCTTGACGGGCATTGGCAATGCACTGCAAAGCAAGATGGCCATAGAGCACACCGATAACAAGGTGTCGCGTGGCATGTTTTCCACCTTTGTGGAGCAGGTTCAGAACGTCATTCGCTATTCCGAAGAAAAGATCGGTCCACAAGAGCAAGTCAGGCAAGCCATGGATGCGGCCCGAGCAGAAGGGCGTTCAGCCGACGTGCCATTGGACGAGGGAGAGTTGCGTTATGGCACCGTGGTCATTGGTGAAAAGCCGGACGGTAGCCGCTTTGTGACGTGTGCCAACCTGATCAAAAACGACAACGTGGGCCGCATCACCACCTCGCTGGAGTCGATTCGTGGCCTGACCCGCAAGGAGCTGACCCACCTGATGCGCGAGCACCTGAAGGAAGGGCCTCCGGAGGGTTCCAAGGGCGCGGGTGTCGGCTTCATTTCTATTGCACGCGAAGCCAATGGCAACTGGGACTACGACATGGTGCCCATGCCCGACGGTCAGTTCACCTTTTTTTGCCTGGAAGCCTATTTCTGAACACGGACCACCATGGACAACATTGAAATTCAAGCCACCGCACGCACCCCCTTGCTGACCTTCAAACCTTTCGAGGGTTTGTTTCTGCTGGAGGGCGAATCCTACCCCGAGGACACCAAGAAGTTTTACGACACGCCCTTGGCGTCGGTGTATGACTACCTCAGGCAGACAGGATTGCAGCCGAGCAAATTTGTGTTCCGTCTGAAGTACTTCAACAGCTCTTCGGCCAAAGTGCTGATGGACCTCTTTATGGCGATTGAAGAGTCGGCCATCGCCGGCAACACCATGAGTGTCGAATGGCACCACGCCGAAGACGATGACAACATGCAGGAATTGGGCGAGGAATTTTCAGAAGAATTGCAAACAGCCCAGTTTGCACTCATGACGTTCTGAGATCGACAGCGAGTACCTTGTGTCAGAAGAGTCCTCTTTGAGCAAAGAGCAGGAAATCCTGCGTGATTGCGATGCCCTTCTGGCCAGTCAACCCGAGACGGTTCAGGCGACCGACTACAAGCACTTGGCCACCGAATATGGTCGATTGCACAAGAATTTACAGCGTCTGATCCGCATCAGCGACAAGAACGAAGCCCGGCTGCACAGCGTCTCCGATGAGCTCGAAGGCGAAAAAAACAAACTCGAAGGTTTGGCGCAGCAGCTTTCCCGCTACTTGCCCAAGCAGATTTACGAATCCATATTCAACAGCGACCAAACCACCGAGATCAAGACCCAGCGCAAATTGCTGACGGTGTTTTTCTCGGACATCCAGGGCTTCACGCGCATCTCATCGGTGATCCAGCCCGAAGTCCTGACCCATTACATCAATGCGTATTTTTCGGAAATGTCCGAGATCGCCGCGCGCCATGGCGGCACGATCGACAAGTTCATCGGCGATGCCATGATGGTATTTTTTGGTGATCCGGAGACGCGGGGTTCACAGCAGGATGCGCTGTCCTGCGTCCGGATGGCTTACGAGATGCAGCAGCGCCTGTCGCAATTGCACCTGCAGTGGGAAGCCGAGGGGCTGCAGCACCCTTTCATCACACGCATCGGCATCAACACCGGCTACTGTAACGTGGGTAACTTTGGCAGCCACACGCGCATGGCCTACACCATCCTGGGCGGGGAGGTGAATCTGGCCGCCCGCATTGAAAGCCAAAGCGAACCCGGCGGCATCCTGATTTCGCACGAAACCTATTCCCTCGTCAAAGACTATGTCGAGGTGGTCGAGCGCGAACCTTTGCAGCTCAAAGGCATCCCCTTGCCCGTCCGTACCTACGCCGTCACCAAAGTGCACGCCAGTGACCAGAGTCACTGGCATGAACTGCAGGTGCAGCTTCCAGGAGAGCATCAACTGTCCATTCGGCCGGCTGACCTGTCCATGCCTGAACGCCTGAGTTTGATCGCACGCCTCAGAGTTCTTGCCAACACCCTTGAAGGAAGTGAAAGCCATGATTGAAAAGAAAGTCCGATCCATTCTGCGGCACCAGTGGAGTGTGTCCGAAACCGAAAAGTGCGGCGCCCTGATCGCCGCCTTGCGCAAGGACGAGGATGTGATGGTGGTGCCAGTCTTTGATGTGAACGACCAGCCCATTGGTTTGATTGATCGTCAGGCAGCCTTGTCGATGGCATCTAACCCTCTGCATTTTTCGGTCTATCAGAACCGGACCGCCAAGATGTTGCTTCAGGAGAGTTTTCCCAGCTTCGATGCGGAGGTCAGCATCGACGAGGCCGCCCAGCGTATTCTTGAGCTGGGCTTGACCCTCAGCAGTGGAGGCTTCCTCATCACCGAGAACGGCAAATACCTGGGGGTGGGCATCAACACCGACATGCTCAATTACCTGGTCGAAGCCAACCACGCCCGTGCCGAAGCTCTGCACGAACTCAACAATGAAATGATGGACAGCGTGAACTACGCGGGCCGCATCCAAGGCGCACTGCTGCCCAATATGTCGCTTTTGCACCGCGATCTGGAGTCGGTGGGCGTGTTGTGGGAGCCGCGCGATGTGGTGGGCGGAGATGTTTACTGGCGCACGCCCGAAGACCATGAGGGCAGTTTCACGCTGGCATTGATCGACTGCACTGGCCATGGCGTGCCAGGCTCGCTGATGTCGATGCTGGTGGTGACGTCGCTCAACCGCATCTATGCCGAGCAGCCCGCGATACAGCCTGGCGAGGCCCTGGCCCGTCTGGGAAATCTGGTGCGTGCCTCATTGAACCAGGACCGGGACGACTGCCAGTCCAACGACGGTTTCGATGCGGGCTTGTGCAAGGTGAACCCTGGCAAGGGCAATGTCGTTTTTGCTGGCGCACGCACCAACTGCTTCATCATCCCGCGCTCTGGTGATCCGGTCATCCGCCTGCAAGGCGAAAAGCAGGCTCTGGGCTACCCCGGCAAGGAGCCCTATGTCGCGCTGGAAGCCTTTGAAGTCAGTATTGAGCAGTGCGCCACGTTTTTCATGGCCTCCGATGGCGTGCTCGACCAACCGGGCGGTGACAAGAATGTGGCCTTCGGACCACGCCGCATGATGCAAAGCCTGGAGCGCTTCCGTCACTTGGGCGCCGAAGGCCTGGTGCGCGAAATGAAGCACCATATTGACCAGTGGCGCGGCCAGGAAAAGCGCCGCGACGATGTGTCGGCGCTGGCCTTCACGGTGTAACTCTCAGGGCTAGCCGGTGGCCAGCCGCAAATGCGTGCGCCAGGGGGATTTTTGCCAGGCCACACATTCCTCGCGCAGCAGGTGCGCAGACTGAGGGTACTGGCTGTCCCAGCCCACTGGCAGATTCAGGCGGTAGGTTGACGCCTGAGGGTCTTTTTGCAAATGCACGCCCTGCAGTTCGGGTTCTCGTCGTGCGTGGCACAGGATCACGGCCAGCCGCAAGGCGAGCAGTTGTTGCACAAACACCGGGTCATCAATAGGGTCTTCGAGTTTGCGGAGCTTGCCGCGGTGACCCAGCACCAAGAGGCCCAGGCGGTGCAGTTCGTCGACCGTGAAGCCCTGCAGGTCGGTGTTTTCGAGGATGTAGGCGCCGTGCTTGTGGTAGTCGCTGTGCGAGATTTGCATGCCGATTTCATGCAGCTGGGCAGCCCACTGCAGTTTGCGCAGGCTGCGTTCCTTGTCCTCAGGCTGGGTTTGGACGTTCATGGCCTGTTCGTACAGGTGCATGGCAGTGCGGGCCACACGTTCTCCTTGCGTCGCATCGGCACCAAAATGGCGGGCCAGCCAGTCAACCATGCGGGTGCGCACATCGGTCTGTGGGTTGTCTCGGTCGATCAGGTCAAACAGCGCACCGTGACGCAAAGCGCCTTGCGCTGGACGCATTTCTTCGATCTGCAGCAAATCAAACACGGCGCGCAAGACGGCCAGACCACCACCCAGGACCGGTCTGCGGTCTTCTTTGATGCCTTCCAGGCGAAGGTTTTCGGGGCGTTGGGCCTTGATGAGTTTCTCTTCCAGCCAGTCCAGGGCCTCGGGGGTGATGATGCCCTCGGGCCAGCCATTGGCCTGCAGTGCATCGGCCACTGCGCCAATGGTACCGGAGGAACCATAGGCTTGGTCCCAGCTGCTGCGAGGGTAGTGGCTCAGTGCCTCGTCCAGAATGGCTTTGGCTGCGATTTCAGCGGTCTTGAACGCCGCCGCAGTCCATTGCCCATTGGGAAAGTATTTCATCGACCAGGCCACACTCCCCACGCGGTACGACTCCAGCGTGTCGGGCACATGGCCTTGCCCCAAAATCAGCTCGGTCGAGCGGCCTCCAATGTCCACCACCAAGCGTCGCTCGTCGCTGTCGGGCAGCAGGTGCGACACGCCCAGGTAAATCAGTCGTGCTTCTTCGCGGCCAGCAATGACCTCGATCGGATAGCCCAGGATCTTGCGGGCTTGGGCCAGAAACACGTCACGGTTGCGCGCTTCGCGCAGAGTTTGGGTGGCCACGGCGCGCACGTTGGCGGGGCGGAAGCCCGCAATGCGTTCGCCAAATCGGGCCAGGCAACCCCAGCCGCGTTGCATGGCCTCTTCGGTCAGGTTGCGGTCGGCATCCAGGCCGTTGCCCTGGCGCACGGTTTCCTTGATGTATTCAACGCGGCGCAGGTGGCCGTTTTCAAGGCGGCCGATTTCGAGGCGGTAGCTGTTGGAGCCGAGGTCAATGGCAGCGAAGAGGTTTTTGGTCTGCATGGCAAATGGGGTACTTCACCGTGCATTATGTGACTTCAATGTGACTCTTCAATGACGGCTTGGCGTCGTTGCTCAGTATTTCTCGGGCACAAACATATTGTCTGGTGGCGGGTGGCGCAGGTAGTCCGGATGGCGCACGCGTTCGGGCAGGTTGACCTCGGCGTGGGGCACATCGTGGTAGGGCACCTGTGACAGCAAATGGTCGATGCAGTTCAGACGGGCGCGCTTTTTGTCGACGGCCTGCACGATCCACCAGGGTGCTTCGGGGATGTGCGTGCGCTCAAGCATGGTCTCTTTGGCATGGGTGTAGTCTTCCCAGCGGCGGCGGCTTTCCAGGTCCATGGGGCTGAGCTTCCACTGCTTGAGTGGGTCCTGGATGCGGCCGACAAATCGGGTGTGCTGCTCGTCGTCGGTGATGGAGAACCAGTATTTGACGAGTTGGATACCGCTGCGCACGAGCATCTTTTCAAACTCGGGCACCGAGCGAAAAAACTCTTCGTATTCATCGTCCGAACAAAAGCCCATGACGCGCTCCACACCGGCGCGGTTGTACCAGCTGCGGTCAAAGAGCACGATCTCGCCCGCGGCGGGCAGGTGGCTGATGTAGCGCTGAAAGTACCACTGGGTTTTTTCGCGGTCGTTGGGTGCCGGCAGGGCGGCCACGCGGCACACACGAGGGTTCAGGCGCTGGGTGATGCGCTTGATCGCGCCGCCCTTGCCTGCAGCGTCTCGGCCTTCAAACAAAATCACCATCCGGTGTCTGGAGTGCACCACCCAGTCCTGCAGTTTGATCAGTTCGGTTTGCAGGTGCAGCAGTTCGCGAAAGTAGCGGATGCGGCTGGAGGCGGCCTCGGGGTCGCGCCCGGCGTCTTCGCCCAGGCGGTCTTCCATTTCCAGCTCGAATTCTTCGTCGAGGGAGTCCAGCAGGTCCTCTCGCAGCTGCGCGATCAGGTTTTCATCGATGGCTTGGTGGGTGCTCATGGGAAAAGCATGCCGTTCAAATATGACGTTGTTGTGTCAAAAAAATGAAGACACCTCTTGGCGAAGCTGCATTCAATCCAGGAAGTCGGTGTATTCCTTGCGGGCAAAGGACTTGAGCTCGGACCAAGGCAGGGTGGCAGGCATGGCTTGCGGTGTGGCGGTCACGCTGCTTTGGTAAAGGCCATTGGCTGCCACGGATTCGATCTTTCGGGGGAACTCCTGGCGCTCGTCCCACAGTACTTTGACCGTCAAATTGCCGCGACGTGATTCGTACCAGCGTGAACCTGCAGGTGCCGGAATACTCAGCACTTTCATGCGTTTGATTTGTTCAGTCGAAATCAGTTGACTGACTGTGGACCATTCGCCGTCAAAGCCGATGTTGCTGTATTCGGCTTTGGGGATGTCCACAACCATTTTTTCATGGGTGCTGACCAGCCGAACCTGCAACTTGCCATCTTCTTGTCGAGTGACCCAGCGCGCGGCAGCAGTGGTGTCCAAGTGCTTGTGACCTTTGCCACCTTTGGCGTGCTCGTCTTCGTCGTGGGCGTGAGCGGGTAGAACGCGGGCAAACCAACTGTCGTTGTCACGGCGGATCAGCTTGTCGCTGTAGCGCGTGGTGCGGGTGACGCCATCGGTGCCGGTTGCGGTGCTGTTGTAATCAATTTTGAGCGCGAGCTCTTTGGCGTGTGCCTGGGAAAAAACAAGTTGAGCGATGAGCGCGAGAAATGGGATGGAGCGTGCGAACATGGCAAATCAGAAAAGAAAAAACACCCGACCATCTGGTCGGGTGGAAGCGATTGATCAGGTGTCAATCAGAGGCCGAGGGCGTTTTTGACCAGGGTGAACACTTTGGTGTTGTCCAGGGTGCCTTTGAAGCCGGCGCTGCCTGCACCGTCAGAGAAAAGCATGACGTCGCCGCCGCCGTGGGTTTCAGGGTAAGCCCCAGCTGACCCCAGCTTGACGCCGACTTCCTGGTAGTAATCATCCGCAGCCGTGTCCACAGTGCTCAAATCATCACGCACACCGTTGCGCACACCGCCGTTACCAAACACCAGTGCGGTGTAGGGCTTGCTGTCCGCCGCAGTGGCCAGGGTGGGGGTCTTGTTGACCGTGGTTTTTTTGATGTCAGTGACCTTGCCCAGGATCGGGTTGCCCTTGTGCGAGTAACCATTGATGGTCATGGTGTGGTCGTGGTCAGCCGTCACGACGACAAGCGTATTTTTCAGGTCGATCAGACCCAGTGCACGCTTGATGGCTTCGTCAAAGGCAACCGTGTCTTCCAGGGCGCGCTTGGCATTGGTGTTGTGCAGTGCGTGGTCGATGCGGCCGCCTTCCACCATCAAGAAAAAGCCCTTGCTGTTCTTTTGCAACACCTTGATGGCTTTTTCGGTCATATCAGCCAGGCTGGGCTCGTTGATGTTGTTGGCCGGCTTGGCGCGATCCAACTCGTAATTCATCAAGTAGGGGTTGAACAGGCCCAGCAGCTTGGTGGTGGTGGCGGTGTTGAGCGCACTCAGCGCGGTGCCTGAATTGACATAGGTGTAACCCTTGGCCTGCAGTTCGGCGGTCAAGTCGCGACCGTCGGCGCGCTTGGCGGGCAAGAACTGATCGGTGCCGCCACCCAGCAGCACGTCCACGCCGTCACCCAGTGCCGTGTTGAAGGCGTAGGCGCCTGTGCCCGTGCCGCCAGGAACCAGCTGCGCGGCAATGGCGTTCTCGCCGTTGCGGTTGCAGATGTGGGAATAGGTCGCGGCAGGGGTGGCGTGGGTGATCGAGGTGGTAGTGACGGCCCCGACCGATTTGCCTGCAGCCTTGGCGTACTCCAGCAAGGTCTTGACAGGTTGGCCATTGCCCGTGGCGGGGCATGTGGATTCGGCTCCGTTGCGGTATTCCGAGGCGGATGTGTTGCTGCTGCGCGGCAGCGTTTCCGGACTCATGGAAATCACTTCGTTGCGCATCTTCACGCCGGTCATGTAGGCGGCCATTGAAGGCGCCGAATCGGTGGTCTGGCCGTCGAGTGAATAAGTTTTGATGCGTGCCGTGCGTTTGAGCGATTCCATGGTCAATTTGCCATCTTCGCCGTACTTGTAGATGCGGCTGGCTGTGACGGTGGTTGGCCCCATGCCGTCGCCGAGGAAGAAGATGACGTTGGTGGCTTCGCCAGCGGCCATGACCGACGTGGCTGCGGCCAGGCTCAGGCAGGCCAGGGAGAGTTGGAACTTGGTTTTCATGTTCAGGCTTTCTGTCTGTGGCGGTTTACAGGCCCATGGCCTTGCGGATCAAACCAAACACTTCGGTGTTGGTGATGACGCCAGCGAAGTTGTCGGCACCTTTGCCGATGGCGCCCAGGAACACGTCGGTGCCGCCATGGGTTTCACTGCCCGCGGCCATCGGAATGGCGGCTTCCTGGTGGTATGCCTTGTCGGCCACCTGCGCATCGGTCAGGGCAGAGCGTTCGGCCGGGCGGTTCTCACCGTTGCCAAAACCGATGATGGTGAAGGGGCTGGGCACGGTGCTCTTGTCCAGTTTGAAAGCACCGGTGATGTAGTCCTTGAGCAAACCCAGCACGCCAGGGTTGCTGTCGGTGGTCTTGCCGGTGCGAGCGGCGTAGCCATTGAGCACCAGGGTGTGGTCGTGGTCGGCGGTGACCACGATGAGGGTGTTCTTCAGCTCGGGGTCTTTGGCCTTCATTTTGTCGATGGCCGTCTTGATGGCCGTGTCAAAAGCCACGGTGTCTTGCAAGGCTTTTTGGGCCGTGGTTTCGTGCAGGGCATGGTCAATGCGGCCCCCCTCGACCATCAGGAAGAAGCCGCGTGGGTTCTTGCTCAGGAGGTCGATGGATTTGCTGGTCATCTCGGCCAGGCTGGGCTCGGCGGCGGGATCGCGGTCGATGTCGTAGCTCATGTGGCTGCTGGTGAACAGGCCAACCAGTTTGCCGGTTGATGCGGCGGAAGCCGCGTCGAACTCGGTCTTGTTTTTCACATAGGTGTAGCCTTGGGCCTTGAATTCGGCCGTCAGGTCACGGCTGTCGGTGCGTTTGCCGCTGGCGGTGGTGGGCAGGAAGAACTGGCGACCGCCGCCCAGCAGAACGTCCAGACCATCGCCCAGTGCGCTGTTGTAGCCTGCGCCGCCAGGAACCACTTGCGCGGCGATGGCATTCTCGGCATCGCGGTGGCAAATGTGGGCGTAGGTGGTGGCGGGCGTGGCGTGCGTGACGCGTGTGGTGGTCACAGCGCCGGTGCCCATGCCGGCAGCTTTGGCAATTTCGAGCAAAGTGGTCACGGACTTGCCGTTGCCCGATGTCGGACACTTGCTGTCGGCACCATTCAGGTAGTCAGCGCCGGTGGCGTCAAATGCCATGGTGTCAGGCGTCATGGAGATGACTTCGTTGTTCATCTTCACGCCGGTCATGTAGGCGGCCATGGACGGCGCGCTGTCGGTGACCTGGGCATTGTTGGAATAGGTGCGGACGAAGGCAGTTTCAGGCAAGGTGTCGATGGTCAGATCGCCATCTTCGCCCACCGAATAGATCCGCGAGGCGGTCAAGGTGGTGATGCCCATGCCGTCACCAAGGAAAAAGATGACGTTTTTGGGGGTAACGCTTTCGCTGCCGCAGCCCGCGAGTGAAGTGGTGGCCACCAGGCCAGCCAATATCCAGTGTTTCATGAGATCTCCTGTAACCAATAAAACGGTACGAGGCGATTCTTGAAAATGAATATGGCACTGTTTTGAAGCTTCAATGGCAGTTGTATGACGGCGCTTGTTTGTGCAGGGTGATTCCAGACGAGGGCCGCTGAAGCGGGGGGGCTTTTATGGCGAAAGCAGGCTGCTTTGACACAGAGTTGTCACAATTCGGCCATAAAGTAGACAGGTCTGAAAAAGCCTTGCCCTGTTTGGGGCATGAACCCGAATTTGTCTTGTGTTTCAAACAGGAGCCTTCATGAAACTCAAATCCTTGCTCGTGGCCATCGGTTTTGGCGCTGTTGCGCTGACCGCGTTTGCCGCCGATATCACCGGTGCCGGTGCGACTTTCCCTTACCCCATGTACGCCAAGTGGGCCGAGGCCTACAAAAAGCAGAGCGGCAATGGCCTGAATTACCAGTCCATCGGTTCGTCGGGCGGCATCAAGCAGATCCGCGCCAAGACCGTGACCTTTGGTGCCACCGATGCCCCGGTCAAAGGCGAAGAGTTGGACAAGGACGGCATGGTGCAGTTCCCCGCCATCATTGGCGGCACGGTGCCGGTGGTGAACCTGGACGGTTTCAAGCCGGGCGAGCTGCGCATTTCTGGCCCGGTGCTGGCCGAGGTCTACATGGGCACGATTGCCAAGTGGAACGATGCCAAACTGGCCGCCCTGAACCCCGGCAAGAAGCTGCCTGACGATGCCATCACTGTGGTGCACCGCGCCGACGGTTCGGGCACGACCTTCAACTTCACCGACTACCTGAGCGCCGTGAGCAAGGACTGGGCCGACAAGGTGGGCAAGGGCGCAGCCGTCAAGTGGCCGGCCGCTTCTTCTGTCGGTGGCAAGGGCAACGAAGGCGTGGCCGCCAACGTCAACCGCGTCAAGGGCGCCATCGGCTATGTCGAGTACGCCTACGTCAAGAAGAACAACATGAACTTCCTGCAGTTGCAAAACGCCGACGGCAAGTTTGTTGCGCCTGACGACCTGACCTTTGCCGCTGCCGCTGCTGGCGCCGACTGGTTCAGCGTGCCGGGCATGGGCGTTTCCATGGTGAACGCCAAGGGCGCCACCAGCTGGCCCATCAGCACCGCCTCGTTCATCCTGATGTACAAGGAACCGGGCGACAAGGCCGCTTCGCAAGAAGCCATCAAGTTCTTTGATTGGGCTTTCAAGAATGGCAAGTCAATGGCGTCCGAGCTCGACTATGTGCCGCTGCCGGACGCGCTGACTGCGCAGATCCGCCAGAAGGTCTGGTCGCAGATCAAGCACTGATCCTCTGCCTCTGAACCCCAACGGCCCCGGGCTTGGCAGCCCTGGGCCGTTTGAAACGAAAGAGATGTCGGGATGCCGCACACCCAAGCCATCACCCAAGGAATCGACATGAGCATGACCCCTTCAGAGCCCGCCAATGCATCTGCCTCCAGGCAGGTTCTGGCCGTGGCCCGGCGTCAGCGTCTGCAGGATACGTTTTTCCACCTGATCACCTGGCTGTTTTCCATGCTGGTGCTGGTGGCCTTGCTGGGCATCATTGCCTCGCTGTTCATCACGGCCTGGCCTGCGCTCTCCAAATTTGGCGCTGAATTCATCTGGCGCGTCGAGTGGGACATCGTCAACGAAGAGTTCGGTGCGGCAATCGCCATCTTCGGCACGGTCATCAGTGCCGCCATTGCCTTGCTGATTGCAGTGCCGCTGTCCTTTGGCATTGCCCTGTTCCTGACCGAAAACTGCCCGGTGGCCTTGCGCCGCCCGTTGGGCACCGCCATCGAACTGCTGGCGGCCGTGCCGTCCATCATCTACGGCATGTTTGGTCTGTTCATCTTTGCGCCGTTGTTTGCACAGTACGGTCAGCCTGCACTGCAGTCCACCCTGGGCCAGATGCCCCTCATTGGCACCTTGTTTGGCGGTGCCATGAACGGCATCGGCATCCTGGCCGCCGGCATCATCCTGGCTTTCATGATCCTGCCCTTCATCGCGGCCGTGATGCGCGATGTGTTCGAGATCGTGCCACCTGTGCTGCGCGAATCGGCTTACGGCCTGGGCTGCACGACCTGGGAGGTGGTGCGCAACATTGTGCTGCCCTACACGCAAAAAGGGGTGATCGGTGGCGTCATGCTGGGTCTGGGCCGTGCCCTGGGTGAGACCATGGCCGTCACGTTCGTGATCGGCAATTCGCAGCGCATCACGGGTTCGCTGTTCTCTCCTGGTTCGTCGATTGCCTCGACCCTGGCCAACGAATTCGGCGAAGCCGCCGATCTGCACATGTCGGCCCTGTTTGCCCTGGGCCTCTTGCTTTTCGCGATCACTTTTGTGGTGCTGGCCCTGGCCAAGCTCCTGATTGCCCGTGGCGAAAAAGCCAAGGGCACCAAGACCTGAGGGAGACACGGATATGGATCTCGCAATTTACCGTCGCCGCAAACTCGTCAACCGCATCGGCCTGGCCCTGTCGATGGGCGCCATGGCCTTGGGCTTGGTGGTGCTGCTGTGGATTTTGGTGGTGCTGTTCAAGAACGGTTTTTCTGCCATCGACTGGGCCATGTTCACCGAGTCCACCCCGGCGCCGGGGTCGGAGGGCGGGGGTCTGGCCAACGCCATCGTTGGCAGTTTGTTGATGGTGGTCATCACGGCCCTGGTGAGCACGCCGATCGGCATTTTTGCCGGTGTGTACCTGGCCGAATACGGCGACCAGAGCAAAACCGCCAGCCTCACGCGCTTTGTCACCGACATCATGCTCTCGGCCCCGTCCATTGTTCTGGGCTTGTTTGTCTACGCCATCATGGTGGCGCAGATGAAACATTTTTCGGGCTGGGCAGGCACCGTGGCCTTGTCGCTGATCGCCATTCCCGTGGTGGTCCGCACCACAGAAAACATGCTGCGCCTGGTGCCCGGAGGCTTGCGCGAAGCGGCCTTTGGCCTGGGGGCGCCGCGTTGGAAAGTCGCCACTTTTGTGACGCTGCGTGCGGCCAAGGCGGGTGTCATGACCGGTTTGCTGCTGGCGCTGGCCCGCATCAGCGGCGAGACTGCTCCCTTGTTGTTCACCGCGCTCAACAACCAGTTCTTCTCGACCAATATGAACGCGCCCATGGCCAACCTGCCGGTGGTGATTTTCCAGTTCGCCATGAGCCCCTATGACAACTGGGTTCGCCTGGCTTGGGGGGGGGCGCTGCTGATCACCCTGACGGTGCTGGTGCTCAACATCATTGCCCGAGTTTTTTTCCGTGACCAAGGGTCCCGCTGAACCTGAATGAAGAGCCTGACATGAACACCTCGAACACCCTGACCCCCTCTGGCGTGAAGAATGCCATCGAAGTCCGCAAACTGGATTTCTTCTATGGCACCTTCAAAGGCCTCAAGGGCATCAACCTGGACATTGCCGAGCACAAAGTGACCGCCTTCATTGGCCCGTCCGGCTGCGGCAAGTCCACGCTGCTGCGCACGCTCAACCGCATGTACAGCCTCTATCCCGGCCAGCGCGCCGAGGGTCAGATCAACCTCTACGGCGAGAACGTGCTGGATGCCAAGCAAGACTTGAACCTGCTGCGTGCCCGCGTGGGCATGGTGTTCCAGAAGCCTACGCCCTTTCCCATGTCGATCTACGACAACATCGCCTTTGGTGTGAAGCTGTATGAAAATCTCAGCCGCTCCGAAATGGACGACCGCGTGGAGTGGGCGCTGAGCAAAGCCGCCATATGGAACGAGGTGAAAGACAAGTTGGGCCAAAGTGGCCTGTCGCTCTCGGGAGGTCAGCAGCAGCGTCTGTGCATCGCACGCACCGTGGCGGTCAAACCCAAGGTCATTTTGCTGGACGAGCCCACTTCGGCGCTGGACCCGATTTCGACGGCCAAAGTCGAAGAACTGGTGAGCGAGCTGAAAAATGACTACACCGTGGCCATCGTGACACACAACATGCAGCAGGCCGCCCGTGTGTCGGACTACACCGCCTACATGTACCTGGGTGAGTTGATCGAATTTGGACACACCGAGCAGATTTTCATGAAACCTGCCCGCCAGGAAACCGAAGACTACATCACTGGCCGTTTCGGCTAAGGAGCCCACATGGACAAGCACATTTCCAGCCAATTCGATGCCGAACTTGCCGGCGCCTCTTCGCGCGTGCTCGAACTCGGCGGTCTGGTCGAATCGCAAATCCGCCATGCGGTCTACGCGCTGTCACAGTTCAGCGTCGAAGTGGCCGACCAGGTGATTGCCACCGAAAGACAGGTCAACGCCATGGAAGTGGAGATCGACCACGAGCTGGCTTCCATCATCGCCCGCCGCCAGCCGACCGCCCGCGATCTTCGCCTTTTGATGGCCATCTCCAAGATCACTGGCAACCTGGAACGCGCAGGCGACGAGTCCGAGCGCATTGCCCGCATGGTCAAGCTGATCGTGGACCAGGGCATCACCCGCTCGCTGCCCGCGTCAGAGCTGCGCATTGCTGCCGACATGGCGTCCACCTTGCTGCGCAAGGCGCTCGACGCCTTTGCCCGTCTGGATGTACAGACCGCACTGGTCATCTTGAAAGAAGACGACCTGATCGATGCCGAGTTTGACGGCTTCCTGCGCAAGCTGGTGACCTACATGATGGAGGACCCCCGCACGATCTCGGCCAGCCTGGATCTGCTGTTTGTGGCCAAAGCCATCGAGCGCATCGGTGACCACGCCAAAAACATCGCCGAATTCATCATCTACGTGGTCAAGGGCGCGGATGTGCGCCACACGGCCATGGCCGACATCGAATCTGCTGTGAAATGAAGACCCAACCCAGAATCTTGATGGTGGAAGACGAGCCGGCGATTGCCGAGCTGATGGCCGTGAACCTGCGCCACAACGGTTTTCAGCCCGTGTGGGCCATGGACGCTGTGACGGCGCAAAAAGAGCTGGACGAAGTCTTGCCCGACGTGATCTTGCTGGATTGGATGTTGCCGGGCGAGAGTGGTCTGAGCTTGGCCAAACGCTGGCGCAGTAACCCGCGCACCAAGCAGGTGCCGATCCTGATGATCACGGCCCGGGGCGACGAACCCGACCGGGTGGCCGGTCTGGATGCTGGCGCCGACGACTACATTGTCAAGCCGTTTTCACCACGCGAGCTGCTGGCACGCATTCGCGCCGTGTTGCGCCGCCGTGCACCCGAGCAGTCGGGGGGGGTGGTGGCTGTGGGCGAGCTGGTACTCGACGCTGACACCTACCGCGTGAGTTGGCAGGAACAGCCCCTCAAAGTCGGTCCGACAGAGTTCAGACTGCTGCAATTCTTCATGCGCCATCCGGAACGTGTGCATACCCGCGGCTCCTTGCTGGACAAGGTCTGGGGCGACCACGTCTACATTGAAGAGCGCACGGTCGATGTGCACGTCAAGCGCCTGCGTGAAGCCTTGGGCGAGGCGGGCAAGTTGATCGAAACGGTGCGCGGTGCGGGTTACCGCTTGACAGCCGTACCCGCCGTCTGATCCATGTTCATCTACCTCTTGGCTTTTCTGCTTTGGAGCGCGCTGGGCGCCCTGGCAGGCTGGTGTGTAGACGGCGGCTGGAGCGCGGCATTGGGGGCCTGGCTGGGGGGCTTGTGGTGGGCCTTGCTCCAGCTGGGTCGTGCACACCGCCTGGAGGCCTGGTTTCGGCTGGGTGCCAGCGGCGAGCCGCCGCGCCTGCGCGGTTTGTGGCGCGAGATATCGGACCGCATTCGAAAGCTGCTGCGCCTGCGGGAGCACGAGGTACAGACGCATGCAGAGCGCCTTCAGCGTTTTCTGGGCGCGATCCAGGCCTCGCCCAACGGCGTGACCTTGCTAGACAGCGAAGGCCGCATCGAATGGTGCAACAGTGCAGCGAGCCAGCATCTCGGTTTGCATCCGGAACGCGATCTGGGCCAGCACGTGGTGCACCTGGTGCGAGACCCTGCGTTTTCGCGTTATGTGCAGCAAACCCAGTACGACCATGAAGTGCAGATGGAGGGGCGTTCGCCCTCGATCAGCCAGCGTGTGCGTCTGTCGGCCCAGCTCTACCCCTATGGCGCAGGCCAGCACCTGCTGCTCACGCGCGACGTCACGGCCTTGTTGCAGTCCGAAGACATGCGCCGCGACTTTGTGGCCAATGTCTCCCATGAAATCCGCACGCCTCTGACGGTCTTGGCGGGGTTTGTGGAAACCCTGCAAAGCTTGCCCTTGACGCCTGAGCAGCAACAGCAATACCTCGGGCTCATGGCGACGCAGGCCAGTCGCATGCAGACGCTGGTGAACGATTTGCTGATGCTGTCGCAGCTGGAGGGCAGCCCGCTGCCCAGTCCAAACGAGCAAGTGGAGTTGCCCGCCCTGATGGCGCAGGTTGAAAGCGATGCGCGCGCGCTCTCGGCACTGCAAGGCGATGCCGTGACGCCTGTGCACCAGATGGTGTTTGCGCCGGTTCCCAACTGGCGCTTGCAAGGCTCGTGGGCCGAGTTGCACAGCGCGGTGTCCAATCTGGTGAGCAACGCGGTGCGTTACACCCCTGCGGGGGGGCACATCCAGGTGGCCTGGGTCGAGCAGGGGAATGAACTGATCATGGCCGTGCGCGACACCGGACCGGGCATCGCGCCTGAACACCTGCCACGCTTGTCAGAGCGTTTCTACCGTGTGGACCGCAGCCGCTCACGCGAGACCGGTGGCACCGGCCTGGGGCTGGCCATCACCAAGCATGTGGCGCAGCGTCATGGTGGCGGTTTGCGCATCGAAAGCCAGTTGGGCCATGGCTCTACCTTCATGCTGGTGTTGCCCAGCAGCCGCAAGGTGTCCAGCCGAACCTGAGGCGGCTGCGCTTCAGTTGCCTGGTTTGTGCCGCATGGCCCACTCCAGCCGCACCAGCAAAAGTGCTGTCACCAGCACCAAGGCCACGATGCTGGTCAACCAGAAACTGTGCACCGATTGTGTAGGGCCCCAGGAACCCAGCCCTTCATAAGCCAGCAGATAGCCGCCGTACAGACCCATGCCCCAGAGCAAAGCGGTGTAGACCAGCAAGGGCGAAAGGGTGACACGCCAGCAGCGCAGCGCAAACACGCACACCGCTTGCAAAGCGTCGGCCAAGTGGTACCAGGCCACCAGGCTCAGCCAGCCTGCTGCGGCAGTGGCCACGGCGGCATCTTTGGCATAGGCCTGCGCAATGCCATGCCGTGACAGGCCCAGGCAGGCAGCGCACAGCAGCGCCATGCTGGCTGCAACAGCCAGACCCGTGTGGACCGCTTGGCGCGCCCGGGTGCGCTGGCCTGCTCCCATCCAGTAGCCGGCGCGGGCGCTGGTGGCAATGCCCAGCGAGAGCGGCACCATGTAGAGCACGGCCGCCATGCTGGCCGCGATCTGGTGGCTGGCCAGGGCCACTTCACCCAGGCGTGCAATGAACAGGGCCATCATGGTGAAGGACGTGACCTCGACCATGATGGTGAGCCCGGCTGGAACGCCCAGCGACAGGAAGCGGCGCAGCTGGGCCACGTCGGGTCTTTCAAGCCGGTGCCAGAGCTGGTAGGGGTGGTAGATGTCTTGCGTGCGCAGCAGCCACAGGCCGGTCAGCAGCATCAGGCTGTTAACCGCCAAGGTGGCCCAGGCACAGCCGACCACGCCCAGGCCCGACCAGTCGCCTGCACCAAAGGTCAGCGTGGCCGACAGAGGCACTTTGACCAACAGGGCCCCTGCCTGCAACCAGGTCACCAGGCGCGGCAGGCCCAGGCTCTGGTTGAAGGTGCTGTAAAGGCGAAACAGCAGCGACGGCACCAGCGCCAGTGCCAGCACCTGCAGGTACTCGCGGACCTGCGGCCACAACGCGCCGGGCACGCCGGTCCAGGTCAGCCAGGGGGCGGGAAAGCAAAGCGCTGCGATGCCGATCAGACTGGCCGCTGCGCAAATGTAGAGCGCCTGGCGCACCGAGCGTCCCAAAGTGGCCTGGCGGCCTGCCCCGTGCAGTTCGGCCCAGACCGGAAGCAGTGCCTGCACCAGCCCGTTGAGTGCCACGTAAATGCTGATGTAGATGGATGAGGCCAGCGACAGCGTGGCCAGGGCCTGCGGACTGTGGCGTCCGGCGATCATGGTGTCGGCCACGCCAAAGGCCATGACCGCCAGTTGGCCGACCAACACCGTGCCTGCATGGCGCAGGATGACGCGCAACTCTGGCATGTTCAGGGTTGGGCTGGGGCCAACAGCACCAGCGTTTCCTTGTTGTCCGAGGGGCGCTTGTAGCGTGCCAACTCTTGCCAGCCCCATGTCCGAAGCGTGTTGTGTTGCTGTTCCAGCCCGCTGGCGGTGGTGAGCAGCCAACGGCAATCGGGGGCGGCGGCGCTGGCAGGCCCGGCCGTGCGCAAGCGCCAGGGACCGTGGTGGAGCAGGGCCGCGTTTTGCGTATTGTTCAGACCCAGGGTGTGCACGCAAGCAATGTCCGGGTGCTGCTGGCGCATGCGCTGCAGCAGCGTGGCGTAGCTCAGGCCATGGTCGAGCAGGGGCAGCCACAAGGTCATCAGCAGCAGCCAGCACAGCGCGGCACCGGCCGCAGGCAGCACCAGGCTCTTCCAGAGTTCAACGCGGTGGCGGGCGGTGCGCCAGCGCACCAGGGCCAGCCAACCCAGTACCGCCAAAGCAGCCACCAGCAGCGCCAGCCACGACAGGCTGGGCACGAATTCGGGTGCAGCGCGAGCGACGTTGCGAGCCGTGACGGCAGGGATGCCGGTCTGCATGGCCAGCCAGACCACCCAGATGAACAAGGCTCCCAGGCTGAAAAACAGCAGCGTGAACCAGTCGATGAAGGCCCCCACGCTGCGGCGCAAGGTGGGCAAGGCAAACGCGGCCAGCGTGGCAATGGCGGGCAGGGCCGACAGCAGGGCACGGTCGGAGGGCGCGGTACACCAGGCGGTGGCCACAGTGACCAGTCCAAACCACAGCGGCAGACCGATGTGCGGCATGCGCCAGCCTTGCAGCAACTGGCGGCGCCAGCGCCACAGCGACCACAGCGCCAATGGCCCTGCAGGCCAGGTGAACCAGAGCAACAGGCGGGTGAATTCGTGCAAGCGCCCCGGCGTGAAGGGCAGCACGCGCCAGCGCCACAGGTCGAGTGCGCCGGCAAGCGTGACAGACAGCAAGATGAACAGCGCCAGCAAGGCTTTGTCGAGTGTGCTGGGTGTGCGGTGGCTGGGGTCGGGTTGTTCCAGTGCGTGCACTAGCCAGCCGCCCATGCCCAGCAGCAAGGCCATGCTGGGCGCCCCCGACAAGGTCAAGCCCAGCAGGCCCGCCGCCGCCGCGCCCAGGCGCACCCAGCGCTGGCGCGGGGTGGTGGTCAGGCCGTAAAACAGCAGCGAGGTGAAACACAGCTGGCCCAGGGCCGGGGTGATTTCGTGTGAAAGCAGGGCCAAACCCAGGCAGCCCAGCAGGGCCAGCACACCGCCGTCGGCCAGAGTGCGGGCGTAGTCTGCCGGGCGCGCTTCACCGCCAAAGGCAAACGCCACCGGCTGGGCGGCGCGCGTGCGGGCCAGCGCGTACACGCCTTGCCAGGTGGCCACCAGCGTCAGCGCCAGCATGGCCATGAAAGGCAGGCGTGCGGCCAGGGCTTCCCAGCCCGTCGGGGCCAGGCGGATGCACCAGGCGCCCAGCCACAAGGGCAACAGGGCCAGACTGGGTTCGGTTTGTCCGGCCAGCAAAGGCTTGAGCCAGCTGATCGCTTGACCGGCCTCGGGGCGCGCCAAGACCAGCATGAAACCAAAGGCTTCCAGATCGGCGTTTTTCCAGGGGTTGCGGGCCACAAAACCCGGCAGCACATAGGCCAGGCACAGCAAAATCAGGGCGCGGCGTGGCAACCGTGCAACGGCTTTCTGGGCCACGATGGCGGGGCTGATGGCGCTTGAGGGGGTCACAGAGGCAACGATAGCAGGGGGGTGCACACAAAACAAAAGGGCAGGCCGGTTGCCCGGACTGCCCTTGGCTGACAAGAGAGCCGAATTACTTGGACAGGGCAGTCTTGCCGAAGCGGTTGCGGAACTTCTCCACGCGGCCGCCCATGTTGTCCACCGACTTCTGGGTGCCGGTGTAGAAGGGGTGCGACTCGCTGGTGGTGTCCAGCTTGAACAGCGGCAGCTCGCGGCCGTCGTCCATCTTGACCATTTCTTTGGTGTTGACGCAGGAACGGGTCACGAACTTGAAGCCGTTGGACATGTCCTGGAAGCACACTTCGCGGTAGTTGGGGTGAATGCCCTCTTTCATGGGTTTTCCTTTTTTGAAACCACGGTAGCCACGCCCCGGACCATCCCGGACGCACTTTCCGCAAAACACAGCATTATAGGGGATCAGCCGCCCCGACGCATCATGTCGAAGAACTCGGAGTTGTTCTTGGTGGCCTTCATGCTCTTGAGCACCATCTCCATCGCCTCGATTTCGTCCATGTTGTACATGAATTGGCGCAGGATGCGGGTTTTTTGCAGCACTTCGGGCTGCAACAGCAGCTCTTCGCGGCGGGTGCCGCTGCGGTTGAGGTTGATGGCCGGGAACACGCGCTTTTCATACAGGCGGCGCTCCAGGTGGATTTCGGAGTTGCCAGTGCCTTTGAATTCTTCAAAGATGACTTCGTCCATGCGGCTGCCGGTATCCACCAGCGCGGTGGCGATGATGGTCAGGCTGCCGCCTTCTTCCACATTGCGGGCCGCGCCAAAGAAACGCTTGGGGCGCTGCAGTGCGTTGGCGTCCACACCACCGGACAGCACCTTGCCGGAGCTGGGCACCACGTTGTTGTAGGCACGGGCCAGGCGGGTGATCGAGTCCAGCAGGATCACCACGTCTTTTTTGAGTTCGACCAGGCGCTTGGCGCGCTCGATCACCATCTCGGCCACGTGCACGTGGCGGGCTGCGGGTTCGTCAAAAGTGGAGGAAATCACTTCGCCGCGCACGCTGCGCTGCATCTCGGTCACTTCTTCGGGGCGCTCGTCCACCAGCAGCACCATCAGGTGCACGTCGGGGTAGTTGGAGGTGATGGCGTGGGCGATGTGCTGCATCATCACCGTCTTGCCCGACTTGGGCTGGGCGACGATCAGGGCGCGCTGGCCACGGCCAATGGGGGCGATGATGTCGATCACGCGGCTGGTGATGTTCTCTTCGCCCTTGATGTCACGCTCCAGACGCATCTGCTCCTTGGGGAACAGCGGCGTCAGGTTTTCGAACATCACCTTGTGCTTGTTGTTCTCGGGCAGGCCGTCGTTGACCTTGTCGAGCTTGGTCAGCGCAAAGTAGCGCTCGCCGTCTTTGGGGATGCGCACTTCCCCTTCGATCATGTCGCCGGTGTGCAGGTTGAAGCGGCGCACCTGGCTGGGGCTGATGTAGATGTCGTCGGTGCTGGCGGTGTAGCTCGAATCGGGGCTGCGCAGGAAGCCGAAACCGTCGGGCAGGATTTCCAGCACACCGTCGGCAAACACTTGCTCGCCTGCCTTGGCGCGCTTTTTGATGATGGCGAACATCAACTCTTGTTTGCGCATGCGACCGGTGTTCTCGATCTCGAGGGCTTCGGCTTGCTTGAGCAGTTCAGACACGTGCAGTGCCTTGAGTTCATTCAGATGCATGGGATGGACCTGTGGGGATGCGGCCGCTGCAAAGGCCGGTATTCAAAATCAGGGGGAGGGGAATCTTGGTCTGAGGCCAGTTCCGGGTGACGGAACATCGGAGCCTGCAGGGCAGCGGCCAAGCCTGTTGGGCGGCGCTGCGGCGGATTATGACAGGTTTTTAAACTCAGGCCGAAATGCAAAAACCGGGCGCTGAGTCCCGGTTTTTGATGCTGTTTCAGGCCAGTTGCTGGTCAATGAAGGCGGTCAGCTGGGCCTTGCTCATGGCGCCCACTTTGGTGGCGGCGAGCTGGCCACCCTTGAACACCATCAGGGTGGGGATGCCACGGATGCCGAACTTGGCAGGCACGTCGCGGTTCTCGTCCACGTTCATCTTGGCCACTTGCAGCTTGCCCTGGTAGGCACCAGCCACTTCGTCCAGGATGGGGGCGATCATCTTGCAAGGGCCGCACCACTCGGCCCAGAAGTCCACGATCACCGGGGTGGCAGATTGAACAACGTCGGCTTCGAAAGTAGCATCGCTGACGTGTTTGATGAGGTCGCTGGCCATGGCCTGTTCCTTGTGAAGAATGAAGATGCGGCTAAAGTGGCGGCTATTTTGACAGAAACCCGCCAACCCTCACCGTCGTCGGGACACCCGAAAGACAGCCCCGATGCCCCCTGTGACCCACCAACTGCCCATCTCTCCCGAACCGCTCCATGTGGACGTGGCCATTGTGGGCGGCGGCCCCGCAGGCCTGATGGCGGCCGAAGTGCTGTCGGCCGCTGGGCGCCAGGTGCATTTGTTTGACGCCATGCCCTCGGTGGGACGCAAGTTCTTGCTGGCCGGTCGTGGTGGCCTGAACCTGACCCACAGCGAGACGCGCCCTGCCTTTGACAGCCGCTTCGGCGCGCAGCAGGACTGGGTAGCCACCTGGCTGGATGGCTTGGACGGCGAACAGGTGCGCACTTGGGCCGACGCCCTGGGCGCGCAGACTTTTGTAGGCACCTCGGGTCGGGTGTTTCCGCACGAAATGAAAGCCGCACCGCTGCTGCGCGCCTGGTTGCACCGCTTGCGCCACCCGGCCACGGGCCAGCCGGTGCGCTTTCACATGCGCCACCGCTGGCAAGGATGGGACGGTAAAGACTTGCTTTTCCAGCACGAAGGCCAGACGCGCCGTGTGCAGGCGCGGGCCACCTTGCTGGCTTTGGGCGGCGCCAGCTGGCCGCGCCTGGGCTCGGACGGCAGCTGGGTGCCCTGCTTGCAAGCACGAGGGGTGGGGTTGGCGCCGCTGCAAAGTGCCAACTGCGGTTTTGATGTGTGGGGCCGGGATGGCCGGGGTTGGACCCCACACTTCGTCCAGCGCCATGCGGGCGAGCCGTTCAAGTCGGTGGCGCTGCAGATCGGCCAGCCGGGGGCGGCCCGGTATTGGCAGCGCAAAGGTGAGTTTGTGGCCACCGCCACAGGACTGGAGGGCAGCCTGATTTACGCCGCCTCTGCCGGCCTGCGCGAAGACCTGAACCAAGGCGAGGCCTGGTTGTCGATCGACCTCTTGCCCGACCGCACGCTGGCCCAGGTGCAAGACGAAGTGGCCCGGCCGCGCGGCAGCCGCAGCCTGTCAAGCCACCTCAAGAGCCGCCTGGGTTTGCAGGGTGTCAAGGCCGGTTTGCTGCACGAATTGCTGGCACGCGAAGACTGGACAAATCCTCAGGTATTGGCGCAGGCCATCAAAGCCTTGCCGGTCCGGCTCAAAGCCGCCCGACCGGTGGCCGAAGCGATCAGCACCGCAGGTGGCGTACGGCGCGAAGCTCTGACGTCCGATCTGATGCTCAGGGCTTGTCCCGGGGTGTATTGTGCGGGTGAGATGCTGGACTGGGAAGCGCCCACCGGCGGCTACCTGCTGACGGCCAGCCTGGCCAGCGGCAGGCAGGCGGCCCAAGGCATTTTGGCGGCGGGCTGACAAATTTATACAAATCCTTGTCTACCGGAATTGTGTCTGCTGCGTTAAGACGCTGTGTACAACATTCATCCCCAGTGGACGAGGACCTTATGCACCCAGTCAATTCCGTCGAATACCAGGCCGCTGTCGAAGAAGCTGCCAACGCCTTCATGAAAGTCATGGCGCTGCGTGGGTTCGCGGTTCGGGATTACCCTCAGAACTTCGTGGCCCACATGGCCCAGCAAACCCGTTTGCATTTCGAGAGCAACCGCGCTGGCGCCCACCCCGAGGCCAATGCCCTGGTTGCCGAATTCATCCGTTCGGGCCAGCATGTGCCGCGCAAGGCCCCGGCCGCCAAGGCCAAGACCATCCCGTTCCCGATGCTGCGCCGCCGCGCAGCCTGAACCTCCGTTTAACGGTTCAGACGCACTTTCGCCCTGCCTTGGCAGGGCGTTGTTGTTTGTGGCGCAGAAAATCCACGCCCATCAACTGGTTTGGATGCTCCGGGCGATGGGGGGCGCATCGGGCACCCAACTGCCGCAGGCCTGCGCCAGAACGGCGGCGGCATCCTGACTCGATGCCCCACGCCAAGCCACAATCTGGTCTGGGCGGATCAGCGCCAAAGGCGCTTCATAGAGATCGAGCAGGGCATTTTGTGGCAGGCGCACCACCCGCAGATCCACCCGCATGGACTGGGCCGCGGCCTCGAACGTGTCGGTGCTCGGCGCATGAACCCCCAGGACCAGCAAAGTCCACTCGGCGTGAAAAAAGTCAAAAAGCGAACGGCCATCGTCCAGCCAGGCATGCGGGGGGCGCCCGCCAGGGCTGGCGGTTGGCGTGTAGTGGTTGGGCTCGTCGGGCGGCAATGCACTGCTGTCACGCAAAATCAGTGGAGAAGCGTCGTAGCGCCCGCCAAAGGTGACGCCGGGGATGTTGAACTCCAGCCGGGCGTGCCGGTTGAGATGTTCGGAAGCGTTTTGCCGTTCGGCTTCACCCTCGGATGAGTCTTCATCCAGCTTGGGGTTGGCCACGAACAGGCCCACCGAATCCGCAAAATACCTGGCATAGCCGGTATTGCGCTCGGCCAGGGGCTTGCGTTCGGCTTCGTAGCTGTCCAGCAGTGACTGTGGGGCATGGCCCTGGATGACGCGGGCCAGTTTCCAGCCGAGGTTGACCGCGTCTTCCACGGCCGTGTTGTAGCCCAAGCCGCCCGTGGGGGTGAACAGGTGTGCGGCATCGCCGGCAATGAACACTCGTCCGCGCTGGAACTGCCGTGCCACCAGCGCATGGCCAGCCAGCCAGGTGCCCATCGACAAGATCTCGACGGGGATGTCGGTGCCCACGGCCTGACAAAACACCCGGCGAGCGTCGTCCTCGGTCCAGCGGTCCGCATCCTCGTCAGGCTTGATTGCCGCATGAAAGGCGTATTCGGCCATGCCATCCACGGAGGCCATGAATGAACGGCGTTCATGGTTCACGGCCACATACATCCAGGCCTTGGGGTGGCGCAACAAGGACAGGAACTGCGGCGCGCGCAAGTAGGCCGCGAACATCTTGCCGCCCATGAATTCCCGCTGGACGCCCGTTTCACCGTCCCAGGGGATGCCCAAGGCATGTCGCACAAAGCTGCGTGCGCCATCGGCCCCCACCAGAAAGCGTGTGCGGACGGTCTGCACCGGTCCGCCTGCAGTCGGCTCAATGTGGGCCTGAACTGCATGGCCATTGTCGTGAAAGTGCGTCAGTGTCCAGCCGTAACGAATGTCGTTGCAGGCAGGCGCCTGGGCGTGGCGGCGCAGCACCTGTTCCACAAATTTTTGCGAGACGCGGTGGGGCAGCTCTGCGGCGCTCCAGGCCCCGGTCATGGTTTTGATCTTGACCACCGCTTCGGCCGCTGTGGGCAAGCAGATGCGGGCCAGCTCGTGGCTGGCGTAGCGGGTGAAATAAGCGATGTCCGTGGGGTGATCGGGCGGCAGTCCCAGGGCGCGTACCTCTTCGGCGAAGCCCAGACGGCGAAAGTGCTCCATGGTGCGCGCCTGGGTGGCGTTGGCCTGAGGGTTGAAGGCGGTGTCGGGTTTGGTATCGACCAGCAGGCAGCGGATGCCGCGTCGGCCCAACTCGATGGCCAACATCAGTCCGCAAGGACCGCCGCCGGTGATCAGCACATCCGTGTCGATATCGGCAACTGTCTGGGAAGATGCAAGAGGGCTCATCGGCTATCCTTGGTGTCAAACCTGATTTTCTTAGGTAGCCTAACTAAATTGCGGCCTGGCCCTTACTGTGGAAAACCCGAACCCTTCCTCCGACTACAGCTGGCGCACCTGGAATCCAGGTCGCTTGTTGAGCAACGCCCTGCGGCGGTTCGAAGATCGGGTGCTGGTTCTGATCGGAGAGGCTGGCTACAGCACCACGCGAAGAACGCATGTGAACCTCACTCGCCACCTGGATCTGGACGGGACCCGCATCACCGAACTGGCCAGGCGTGCGGCCATGACCAATGCTGCGATGACGGAATTGATCGACCAATGCGCTGGTTTGGGACTGGTGGAACGGGTCGCGGATCCGGTCGACAAACGGGCCCGCATTGTGCGCTTCACGCCAGAGGGAAGGCGGTGGCTGGCGGCTTTTGGAGAGGCAGTGGCCAAGGCGCAGGCCGAAATGGCGATCGACGTCGGGGCTGAGGCGATGGACCTGACGATGGCCTCGCTGTGGCGTTATGCGCGGGCTGAGGGAAGAGAGGTGACGGACCTTGACCCCAGCACTGGCTCCACGGTTAGGGCTGCTCGGTTCCCCGCCTGACCCGGTTGGCCGCTTCCCCATGTGGGAAGGCCCGTCGGGGGTGATTGTAGGCGAGTGTGTCCGCCCTTTGCGTATGTCAGGGCACTTTTCTGTGCCCGATAGAATCGCCGCATGTCTTACCTTGTCCTGGCCCGCAAATACCGCCCGCGCTCCTTCACCGAAATGGTGGGACAGGAGCATGTGGTCCAGGCCCTGAGCAATGCGCTGACGCAGCAGCGCCTGCACCATGCCTATTTGTTCACCGGTACGCGCGGTGTGGGCAAGACCACGGTCTCGCGCATCCTGGCCAAGTCGCTCAACTGCCAGGGGGCCGACGGGCAGGGTGGCATCACCGCCGAGCCTTGCGGGGTGTGTCAGGCCTGCCGCGACATTGATGCTGGCCGTTTTGTGGACTACACCGAGCTGGACGCCGCGTCCAACCGGGGTGTGGACGAGGTGCAAAGCCTGCTTGAGCAGGCGGTCTACAAGCCGGTGCAGGGCCGCTTCAAGGTCTTCATGATCGACGAAGTGCACATGCTCACGAACACCGCGTTCAACGCGATGCTCAAGACGCTGGAAGAGCCCCCCGAATACCTCAAGTTCGTGCTGGCGACGACCGACCCGCAAAAAGTGCCGGTCACGGTGCTTTCGCGTTGTCTGCAGTTCAATCTGCGGCCGATGGCGCCCGAGACGGTGTTTGAACACCTCACCCGGGTGCTGGCGCAGGAAAACATCGCGGCCGAACCGCCGGCCTTGCGCCTGCTCTCGCGTGCGGCGCGCGGCTCCATGCGCGACGCCCTGAGCCTGACCGACCAGGCCATTGCCTTTGGCAGCGGTCAGCTGCAGGAAGCCGGTGTGCGCCAGATGCTGGGCAGCGTGGACCGCAGCCATGTGCTGCAACTGCTGCGCGCCCTGGCCGACTGGGACGGTGCCGCGCTGGTGGCGCTGGTCGATGCGCTGCGCCTGCAGGGCATCTCGGCTGCGGCCACGCTGGAAGACATGAGCACCGTGCTGCAGCGCATGGCGGTGCTGCAGGCCGTGCCGGGCCTGGCCGAGCAGGCCAGCGACGACCCGGACGCGCCGGTCATCACCGGCCTGTCGCAGGCGATGCCTGCCGATGTGACGCAACTGCTCTACAGCCTGTGCCTGCACGGCCGCACCGAGCTGGGCCTGGCACCCGACGAGTACGCGGCACTCACCATGGTGCTGCTGCGCTTGCTGGCCTTTCAACCCCAAGCCGGGGCGGCTGAAAAAAAAAGCCCTGAGCTGACCGTTCGGCCCGTGGCGGCTGTGCCGCCGCCGGTGGCCGCGCCGCGCACTGCTGCGCCAACCCGTCCTGCACCAGCCCTGTCGCCTGCGCCTGTACCTGCGCCGGTTCAGGCAGCGCGACCGCTGGCAGCGCCCGCACCGTCCGCGCCCCAGCAGGCCGCGCCGACACCGGTCGATGCCGCTCCCGATTTTTCGGAGGTGCCGCTGGCCTCGGACGAGGACTGGCGCAGCGCCCCGCCCATGGACGATTTGCCCCCCTGGGAGGCGTTGGACGATGTGCCGCTTTCGGCCTCGGTGGTCGCGCCTCCCCCGATCCAGGCTTTGCCCGTGGTCGACGCCGCCCCCCTCGCAAGCCCGGCGGTGGCCAGCCGCACCGAAGTGCTCAAGCGCCCGCAAACCCCTTTGCAGACCACGCCCGAGGGCGACTTCTGGTTTGAGGTGGTGCAGCAGCTGGTGGCCGCAGAAGCGGTGACCGCGCTGGTGCGCGAGCTGGCGTTGCAGTCGCAATTGCTTTCGCGCGAAAGCGATGTCTGGCGCCTGTGCGTGGACAGCGAGTCGCTGGCCCGTCCGGCCACTTGCGAGCGCCTGCAGGCGGCCTTGCAGGCGGCAGGGCACGCCGTGCGTCTGCAGTTTGACCAGGGCAGCGTCACCGACAGCCCCTCCAAACGCAATGCGCAAGCGGCGTCTGCGCGCATGGACGCGGCAGTCGAACTCATCCAAACCGACCCGCTGGTGCAATCGCTGGTGCGCGACTGGGGTGCCAGGATCGTGCCCGGCAGCATCCAGCCTCTTTGAATTTTCATTCCGACAGAAAGACGACCATGTTCAACAAAGGACAACTCGCCGGCCTCATGAAGCAGGCCCAGGCCATGCAGGACAACCTGAAAAAAGCCCAGGACGAACTGGCCAACATCGAAGTTGAAGGCCAGTCCGGCTCGGGCCTGGTCAAGGTGCTGATGACCTGCAAGCACGAGGTTCGCCGCATCACCATCGACCCCAGCCTGCTGGCCGATGACAAGGACATGCTCGAAGACCTGGTGGCGGCCGCCTTCAATGATGGCTTGCGCAAGGCCGAAGAGGTGTCGCAGCAGAAGATGGGCAAGCTCACCGCCGGCCTGCCACCTGGCATGAAGCTGCCTTTCTGAGGCAACGCACATGGCCGATACCCACGCACTCGCCGTTCTGGTGCAGGCCCTCAAAGGCCTGCCGGGCGTGGGTGTCAAATCGGCCCAGCGCATGGCGTTTCACCTGCTGCAGCACGACCGGCAGGCTGCCAGCACCCTGGCTCAGGCCCTCAGCCACGCCGTCGAGGCCGTGCGCCACTGCAGTTTGTGCCACACCTTCACCGAGCACGACATCTGCGACACCTGCGCCGACCCGCAGCGGGACCGTGGCCAGCTGTGCGTGGTGGAAACCCCGGCCGACCAATCGGCGATTGAGCGCACCGGCACCTACCGTGGCCTGTACTTTGTGCTGATGGGCAAGCTCAGCCCGCTCGACGGTATTGGCCCGCACGACATTGGCCTGGCCAAGCTGCGCGAACGCTGCAACGCACCCGATTTGCGCGAGGTGATCATGGCCACCAACTTCACCGCCGAGGGGGAGGCCACAGCCCATGTGATCGCTGAAATGCTCAAGGCCCAGGGCCTGAAGGTCACGCGCCTGGCGCGCGGTGTGCCCGCAGGCAGCGAGCTCGAATACGTGGACCTGGGCACCATCGCCCACGCCCTGGTGGACCGCCGCTGAACCCTGCGTTCGGTCTGCGCTGTCCCCCGTTTTTCCCTTACGTGAAAACCCCCTCGGGAGCTTTCCCGATGCGCTGTGCTGCGTCTGTGCCTAAGCTGCACGCTCAGGAGGTGACTGCAAAAACATGGACACACGGCGCAGGCAATGGCTGCAATCGCTGGGCTCGGCTGGGGTGCTTGGCCTGGGCTGGCCCGTGCTGGCCGCCGCCGAAGCGCGTCAGGTGACGGTGGCCATGACCGCACGCAACAGCCTTTACCACCTGCCTGTGGTGCTGGCGGAGCGACTGGGCTACTTTCGCCAGAATGGCCTGCAGGTGACGCTGCAAGCGCATGAGTCGGGTGCGGCTGGTGTGGCCAGTGTGGCAAATGGGCGAGCCGATGTCCTGGCCGGTGCCTTTGAGCATGTCTTTGAGCTGCAGCGCAAGGGGCCGGCGTTTCAGGCCTTTGTGCAGATGAACGCCACGCCCATGGTCAGCTTTGGTGTGGCCCGGGGCAAAGCAGACGGCGCGCCGTGGCAGGGCCTGCGCGGTGCCCGCATCGGGGTGTCGGCGCTGGAGTCGAGCACCCACTGGATGGCCAGCCTGTGGCTGCTGCGCCACGACTTGCAACCGCAGGATGTGCAATTTGTGGAGGTAGGCACTTCGGCATCGGCGCTGGGGGCCTTGTGGGAGGGGCAGGTCGATGCGCTGTGCAACCCCGACCCGGTCATGCATTGGCTGGAGCAGCGCGGCGAGATCCGCTTGATCGCCGAGGCCCGCACCGCGGCCGGTACGCAGTGGCTGGCAGGCGGGGCCATGCCCGGTGGCAGCCTGATGGCCCGCGAGGATTTTTTGCAGCGCCAGCCGCAGGTGGCCACCGCACTGGCCGAGGGCGTGGTCCAGGCCCTGCGTTGGCTGCAGACGGCCGGGGCGACCGATCTGTTCAAAGCGGTGCCTGTGGCCCCCTGGATCGTAGACCGCGCGGTGTATCTGGGCGCTTTGGGCAAGCTGCGCGATGCGTATGCGCGCGATGGCCAGTTTGAAGAAGAAGCCGTCTTCAACGCCTGGCGCCTGCATGCGCGGGTGGCGCAGGCCCTGCCGGTGACGCGCCAGCAACTGGCGCGCAGTTACACCAATGCTTTCACAGCCCGCGTGCGCACACGCGGGGCTTGATCCGGTTGGGCTTTAGCGGCGGGTGCTGGCCCGTGCCTGTGCCACTTGTTTGGACGGGGCTTTGGATGGCGTGCCGGTCTTGGCCTGAACTTTGCCCTTGCTGCTGGCCTTGCCGGCCAGACGGGTGCTGCTGCGCGCAGGCATGCTGGGCACCAGGATCGTCAGTTGCTGGCCCGGTTTGAGGTGGGCGCTGGCCGAGAGCTTGTTCCAGCTGGCCAGGTTGGCGGCTGTGACGCCGTGGCGTGCGCCCAGGCTGGCCAGGGTGTCGCCCTTGCGGGCGCTGATGGCCACACGGTGCAGCACGATCTCGGGGGTCAGGCTCAGTTGGGCGTTGTCGGCAGTGTGTTCAGTCACGTCGTTGTCAAGCGCGCCCTTGCGGTGCACCAGCAAGGTGGAGCCGGCCTTGAGCAGCATGCCGTTGGGGATGCTGTTGACCGCACGCAGTTCGTGGGCTTGCATGCCCACCTGTTGGGCAGCTTCGTCCACCTTCATGGTTTTGGGGGTGGTCCAGGCGGTCCAGGTGGCCAGTTGCCGGTTCGCATGGGCTTGAAGATTGCGTTCGAAGACCGCTGCGTTGTCCCAGGGCAGCAAGATCTGGGGGGTGCCCGCCGCCAAAATGACGGGCCGGTTCATCTGTGGGTTCAGGGCCTTGAAGTCTTCCAGCCGCACCTCGGCCAGGCCCACCGCCACCTTCACGTCGATGTCGCGCTCGATGCTCACACTCTTGAAAAAGGGGTGGTTGTGGATCATGGGCAGTTGCACGCTGAACAGCTCAGGCTGCGCCACGATGTTCTTGACGGCCTGCAGCTTGGGCACGTAATACCGTGTTTCATTGGGCATGTTCAGGTCGGTGTAGGCCAGGGACTTGCCGCTGGCCTTGTTGCGTGCCAGCGCCTTGCCCACGCTGCCTTCGCCCCAGTTGTAGGCGGCCAGGGCCAGATGCCAGTCGCCAAACATGTCGTAGAGCTTTTGCAGGTAGTCCAGCGCGGCACGGGTCGATTCGAGCACGTCGCGCCGCTCGTCGCGGAACATGTTTTGCTTGAGGTCAAAGTACTTGCCGGTGGCGGGCATGAACTGCCACATGCCGGCCGCCTTGGCGCTGGACACGGCTTCGGGGTTGAAGGCCGACTCGATGAAGGGCAGCAGCGCCAGTTCGGTGGGCATCTGGCGGCGCTCCAGCTCTTCGACGATGTAGTAGATGTAACGGCGCGAGCGCTCGGTCATGCGCAGCAGGTAGTCGGGGCGGGCGGCATACCACTGCTCACGGTCACGTACCAGCTCGCTGTCCAGGTCGGGCATGGCAAAACCACGGCGGATGCGGTCCCAGATGTCCACCGGAGGCTGCAGTCCCAGGGTGCTTTGCTTTTTGAGCTGCACCGGAAAGTCGTCTTGGGTGGCTTGTTCGGGTTGCGGGGCAGGGGCTGACAGGTCGGGCGAAGTCGGTGCCGAGGGCTGGCCTGCCGTCGGGGTGGCGCAGCCGCTCAGCCACAGGCTCAGGCCCAGCAGCAGGCCCAGACCGGTCAGCCGCAAAGGGCGCTTTTGAAACAAGGTATTCATTTGAATTGGTTTTTCCATTCGCGCAGTTGGGCAAAGGCCTCGGCGTCGCTGGTGGCGGCAGCGCCTGCGTGGCGGGCGGCGGCTGTACGCACCGTGTTTTGGCGGCTGCGCAAGAAAGGGTTGATCTCCAGCTCCTGCCCCAGCGGGGTGGGCAGGGTGGGCTGGTGTTGGTCGCGCAAGGCCTGGCAGGCCAGGGTGTAGGCGGCCAGGCGGGCGTTGTCCGGCTCCACCGCCTGGGCAAAGCGCAGATTGGACAGGGTGTATTCGTGCGCACAACACACGCGGGTGTCAGCGGGCAGGGCGGCCAGCCGGTCCAGCGAAGCCAGCATTTGCGCCGCCGTGCCTTCAAACAGCCGCCCGCAACCGCCCGAAAACAAGGTGTCGCCACAAAACAGGACCGGTGCCTGCCCCTGGGGCTGCGCCCAGTAGGCCACGTGGCCTGCGGTATGGCCGGGGACATCCAGCACCTGCCAGTGCAGCGGGCCCCAGGCCAGAGCGTCGCCCTCGGCCAACGGGGTGTGGGGCACGGGCAGCTTTTCGAGGGCCGGGCCATAGACGCGCGCACCCGTGGCCTGCACCAGATCGGCCAGACCGCCGGTGTGATCGGCGTGGTGGTGCGTGACTAGAATGGTGTCGAGCTGCAGGTCGGGTTCGCGCGCGAGCCACTGCAGCACCGCCTGCCCATCGCCAGGGTCAACCGCCAGCACGCGCTGCTGGTGTTGCAGCAGCCAGATGTAGTTGTCGGTGAAGGCGGGCAGTGGAGTCAATCGCATGGCGCGTCAGATTATAAAAACCCCTCACGCAGTGCCGCCCTGGTTGCAGGTGCTGGGCGAACCCACGGCCCAACGCCTGCTGGCCTGGGGTCAGGCGCAGGCCGACGCCTGCCTGGCCGACGTGTTCGGCTACCACGCGGTGCAGGCCGGCTGGCCTGGCTTTGATGCCTTGCGCGCCAACCGCATGCCCCACCGCTGGCGGGCGCAGCAAGAGTTCGACCAGGCGGACCCACCTCCCGATCTGTCGTTTGACAGCCGGGCCTGGCCCTGGGCAGCCGAATCGCTGGATTTGGTGGTTTTGCCCCACACGCTGGAGCGCTCGGCCGACCCGCACACCTGCCTGCGCGAGGTGGAACGGGTGCTGATCGCCGAGGGGCAGGTGTGCATCATCGGCATCAACCCCTGGAGTTTCTGGGGGCACCGACTGCTGCGCCAGCGGGCGCAGCCTGCAGCAGACGGCCTGGGGGCCGGGGAGGGGAGCGCGACGGGGCAGCTGATAGCACCGCACCGCCTGCGTGACTGGCTGCAATTGCTTGGCTTCGAGGTTCAGTGCCAGCGCTTTGCGGGCTGGACGCCAACCTGGCGCAGCGAGCGCTGGGTGCAGCACTGGTCGTGGCTGGATGCGCTGGGTCAGCATTGGTGCCCGATTCTGGGGGGGGTCTATCTGATGGTCGCGACCAAACGCGTGCCCGCTGGGCGACTGCTCAGTGGCCGCACCTGGCGCAAGGTACCATCGCGCTCCGCTGTTGCAGCGCCGGTGGCCTCTGCCGGTGCGTCCACCCACCAGGCGCCCGTGCGCGCCCAACCCCACCCCGAAAGCCTGCCTTGACTGCTCCTGCCCCGCTCAACCACGTTGTCATCCACACCGACGGCGCCTGCAAGGGCAACCCCGGCCCCGGTGGCTGGGGGGTGCGCATGGTCTCGGGCACGCACGTCAAGGAGCTGTTTGGTGGCGAACGCGAGACCACCAACAACCGCATGGAACTGACAGCCGTGATCGAAGCGCTCAGGGCGCTCAAACGTCCCTGCGCCGTGGCGCTGTACCTGGACAGCCAATACGTACGCCAGGGCATCACCCAATGGATTCATGGCTGGAAGGCCAAGGGCTGGCGCACCGCCGACAAACAGCCTGTGAAAAACGTGGACCTCTGGCAGGTGCTGGACCAGCTGGTGTCGTCTTCGGGACACCGCATCGAATGGCATTGGGTCAAAGGCCATGCGGGTGACCCGGGCAACGAGCGTGCAGATGCGCTGGCGAATCAGGGCGTGGCGCAGGCGCTGGGGCGCTGACTTTGTAAACCGCAGGTAAAACCACCCTTTGGCGCCAGCCTTGCTGGTTTTCGGGGATGCTGAAAAACTGTCAAGACTGTTACATTGCAGAACCTTTTATTAAGTTCAGCAGTCGAGACATTCTTTATGGCCTACAAGAAGAAATACGCCCTCGTGGCGGTTGCCGGTATCTGTGTAGCGTCCGGCATCGCCTGGTGGATGCAGCGCCAATCTTCTTCCAGCGCCGCTGCCCCTTCTGCCTCAGCCGCAGCCACGCCTGCGTCGGGCGCTGCCGGTGGTGCCCAGCGCGTGCCTGCGGTCGAAGTGGCCAAGGTCACCCCCGTCACCTTGGTGGACGAGGCCCAGTCGGTGGGCAGCCTGCGCTCCCGACAGGGCGTGATGATCCGCCCCGAAGTGGCCGGACGCATCAAGTCCATCCAGTTTGCCGAAGGCCAACGCGTGGCCAAAGGCCAGTTGCTGGTGCAGTTGGACGACCAGTTGCAGGCCGCCCAGGTGACACAGGCCAAGGCAGAAATGTCGATCGCCGAAGCCAACCACAAGCGCAACCAGGACCTGGTGGCGCAGAACTTCATCAGCAAGCGCACGGTCGATGAAAGCGCCGCGGCCCTGGATGTGGCCCGTGCCAAGCTGGAGTTGGCCGTGGCCACCCAGCAGCGCTTGAAAATCGTGGCGCCGTTTGACGGCGTGACCGGTCTCAAGCAGGTCAGCGTGGGCGACTACCTCAAGGACGGGGCCGACATCGTCAACATCGAAGACATCGATGCTGTGCTGGTGGACTTCCGTCTGCCCGAGCGCTTCCAGAGCAAGATTCGCCCAGGTCAGAAAGCCCTGCTCAATGTGGATGCCCTGCCGGGCCGCCCCTTCACGGCGCTGGTGCAGGCGGTGGACCCACTGATCGATGCCAATGGCCGCTCGGTGGGCATCCGAGGCTGCATCGACAACCGTCAGCGCCAGCTGCGTCCGGGCATGTTTGCCCGCGTCAACACGGTGTTTGGGGTGCGTGAGCAGGCCCTGACCGTGCCCGAAGAAGCCATCGTGCCGCAGGGCGGTCGCGCTTTTGTTGTCAAGGTGGTGCCCGGGGAAAAGCCCGACACCCTGGTGGCGCAACGCGTGGCCGTCAAAACCGGCGTGCGCCAGCCCGGCAAGGTGGAGATCATCGAAGGACTGGAAGCCGGGGATACCGTGGTCACCGCGGGTCACCAGCGACTGCAAAAAGACGGTACGCCGGTGCGTGTGATCGACCTGGCTGCTGCGGCCAAAGCGGCGGCTGGGTCTGCCAGTGTGGCCAGCGCGCCTGCCGCAGGAGCGTCTGCATCTGCACCTGCTCCTGCACTGAGCGGTCCCAATCCCTGCGCACGAGGCTGACATGCAACTCGCAGAAGTCTCCATCCGCCGGCCGGTGCTGGCCGTCGTCATGTCGCTGCTGATCTTGCTGGTCGGTGCCGTCAGTTTTGATCGCTTGTCGGTGCGCGAATACCCCAAGATCGACGAACCCACGGTGACCGTGAGCGTCAAATACCCTGGCGCTTCGGCCGAGGTGATCGAGACGCAAGTCACCAAGCCACTTGAAGACTCGATTGCCGGCATCGACGCAGTCGACGTGATCACCTCCATCAGCCGCGCCGAGCAGTCTCAGATCACGGTGCGCTTTCGCCTCGAAAAAGACGCCGATACCGCTGCCGCCGAGGTGCGTGACCGCACCTCGCGCGTGCGCAACCGCCTGCCGCAGGCGATTGAGGAGCCGGTGATCGCGAAGGTCGAGGCCGATGCTTTTCCGGTGATCTGGCTGGCGTTTTCCAGCGAGACGATGGAGCCACTGCAGATCAACGACCTGGTCAACCGCATCGTCAAGCCGCGCCTGCAGACCGTGACCGGTGTGGCCGATGTGCGCATTTATGGCGAGCGCAAATACGCCATGCGCGTGTGGCTTGAACCCGAGCGACTGGCCGCTTACAAGCTCACTCCGGCCGACGTGGAAGACGCCATTCGCCGCAGCAACCTCGAATTGCCTGCAGGCCGCATCGAGTCGAACAAGCGCGAATTCACCGTGACTTCGCAGACCGACCTGAGCCGTCCCGGCCAGTTCGCTGACATCATCGTCAAGACGGTCAACGGCTTTCCCGTCAAGATCCGCGATGTGGCCCGGGTGCAGGAAGGCGCAGCCGACGAACGCAGTGCGGTGCGCCTGAACGGCCAGCCCGCGATTTCGGCCGGTGTGATCCGCCAGGCCACGGCCAACCCGCTGGAGCTGTCCAAGGGCGTGCGCGAGATGATGCCGCGCCTGGAGGCCGATCTGCCGCCGGGCATCACGGTCAGCGTGGCCAACGACAACTCGGTGTTCATCGACCGCTCCATCAAAAGCGTGTTCCAGACCATCGTCGAGGCGGTGGTCCTGGTGGCGCTGGTGATCTTTGTGTTCCTGCGCACCATCCGCGCCTCCATCATTCCCATCATCACCATCCCGGTCAGCCTGATTGGCACTTTTGCCATGATGGCGCTGGCCGGTTTCACCATCAACACGCTCACGCTTTTGGCGCTGGTGCTGGCCATCGGCCTGGTGGTGGACGATGCGATCGTGGTGCTGGAGAACATCTACCGCCACATCGAAGAGGGCATGGACCCCTTCTCGGCGGCCATCAAGGGCTCGCGCGAAATCGGTTTTGCCGTGGTCGCCATGACGCTGACGCTGGCGGCGGTGTTCGCGCCACTGTCCTTCACCCCGGGCCGCACCGGCAAGCTGTTCACCGAATTTGCGCTGGCGCTGGCCGGCTCGGTGATCGTCTCGGGCTTTGTGGCGCTCACGCTCTCGCCCATGATGAGTTCCAAGCTGCTCAAACACAACCCGAACCCGGGCTGGTTTGACCGCACCATGGACCGCTGGCTCACGAAGCTGTCTGACGGCTACGCCCGTCTGCTGGGCTGGGTGCTGGATAAGGCACGCTGGCTGGTGCTGCTGGTGATGGCAGGCAGCGCCGTGGCGATTGCCCTGATCTATCCGGCCATGAAGCAGGAATTGGCCCCACTGGAAGACCGTGGCGTGCTGCTGGCCACTGTGACCGCCCCCGATGGCGCCACGCTGGACTACACCGACCGCTACGCTAAAGCGCTCGAACGCATGGGCGACAACTACAGCCAGGAATTTGACCGCGTGTTCGTCAACATCGGCAACCCGACGGTGGCGCAAGGTTCGGTCATCTACCGTGCGGTGGATTGGGAGCTGCGCAAGAAAACCACACTGGAAATCGCCCGCGAACTCACCCCCAAATTCAACAGCCTGCCTGGCGTGATGGCTTTCCCTATCACGCCCCCTTCGCTGGGCCAGGGCTTTCGCGAGCGGCCGGTCAATTTCGTGATCCAGACCTCGGACAGTTACCAGAACCTGAACGCGGTCATGCGCCAGATGATGGACGAGATTGCCAAGAACCACGGCATCCTCTCGCCCGATGTGGACCTGCGCCTGAACAAGCCTGAATTGCGCATCGAGGTGGACCGTGCCAAGACTGCCGAGCTGGGCGTGAGTGTGGAGGCGGTGGCCCGAGCGATTGAATCCATGCTGGGCGGGCGCGTGGTGACGCGCTACAAAAAGGACGCAGAGCAGTACGACGTGATCGTGCAGGTGCAGGAAAGCTGGCGCAATACGCCCGAAGACATCGACAACATTTATGTGCGTGGCAAGAACGACGCCATGATCCCGCTGTCGGCTGTGGTCAAGACGCGTGAGAGCGTGAGCCCGCGCGAACTCAATCACTTTGGCCAGCGCCGCTCGGTGTCGATCACGGCCAACCTGTCGCCAGACTATTCGCTGGGCGAAGCCCTGAAGTTTCTGGACGCCACAGCGGCCAAAGTCCTCAAGCCAGGTTACACCACTGAACTCAATGGCACTTCGCGCGAGTTCCGCAACTCGCAGGGCGCCTTGGTCATCGTGTTCGTGCTGGCGCTGTTCTTCATTTTCCTGGTGCTGGCGGCGCAGTTCGAGAGCTTCATTGACCCGTTTGTGATCATGCTCTCGGTGCCTCTGTCGATGGTGGGTGCCATGCTGGCCTTGCAATTCACAGGGGGGTCGCTCAATGTGTATTCGCAAATTGGACTGATCACGCTGGTGGGTCTGATCACCAAGCACGGCATTCTGATTGTGGAGTTCACCAACCAGCTGCGCGAGCATGGCATGGCCATGAAAGAAGCGCTGATCCAGGCGTCCAGCCAGCGCCTGCGCCCGATCCTGATGACCACCGGTGCCATGGTGCTGGGCGCGGTGCCGCTGGCCTTGGCCAAGGGGGCCGGTGCCGAGAGCCGCATGCAGATCGGCTGGGTGATCGTGGGTGGCATGACGCTGGGCACACTGTTGACCATCTTTGTGGTGCCCACCATGTATTCGCTGTTTGCCCGCCAGTCGGTGCCGGGGCCGAACAAGGCCGTGGCGCACGAACACCCGCCGCAGCTGGATGCGGCGGACATCAACGCCTGAGCGCTGTGGACTTTAGCAGTCGGCCGGTGGTGGCAGCCGGTAGCTGGCAGGCGTGCGGCTGAGTTTGATCGGCGAGGCCAGGCCCCGGTAACCACCGGGCAGGCTCACGGTCATGCCCCGGTGGGCGGTGTGCGGGTGGCTGAGCGCCTGCGGCACATCCAGAATAGGCGCGCAAGGCACGCCCTTGTGGCTGAGTTGATCCACCAGGGCTTCACCATCAAAAGGTGCCATCAGTGACACGAGCCGCTCGCGCAAGCGTGCACGGTGGACCGAGCGGTCCCCGGCAGATGCAAAGTCGGCATCGCCCGCCAGTGCAGGCTCACCCAGCACTTCGCACAACTGCTGGAACTGGCGGTCATTGCCCACGGCCAGAAAGACCGGCACAGTTCCGGTGGGGAAAGCGTCGTAGGGGTAGATGTTGGGGTGGGCATTGCCGGTGCGTCCGGGAACACGTCCATCGCCAAACCAGTTGGCCGCATGCGGGTGCAGCAGCGACAGACCGCAGTCGTAGAGAGCCGCTTCGACGAACTGGCCTTGGCCACTGCGCTGGCGTTCCTGCAGGGCCAGCAGCACGCCGATCACCGCATTCAGCCCGGTCACCATGTCCACCACTGGCAGGCCCACACGCAGGGGCTCGCCGCCCACTTCGCCGTTGACGCTCATGATGCCGCTGAGTGCCTGGATGGCCGCGTCGTAGCCTGGCAGGCCGCCCAAGGGGCCATCGGCGCCGTAGCCGCTGACGCGGCAGTGGACCAGGCGCGGGAACTTGGCCTTGAGCGTGTCGTAACCCAGGCCCCATTTTTCGAGGGTGCCGGTCTTGAAGTTCTCCAGCAGCACATCGGCCTCGGCCAACAGTTGCAGCAGGTGTTCGCGGTCGGCGGGCTGAGTCAGGTCCAGTCGCATGCCACGCTTGTTGCGGTTCAGGCCCATGTAGTAGGAAGCCACACCGTTTTCGAACGGCGGCCCCCATGTTCGGGTTTCGTCTCCCTGAGGGGGCTCGATCTTGAGCACATCGGCGCCGTGGTCGGCCAGGATCTGACCGCAATAGGGGCCGCCCAGCACGCGCGACAGATCGATCACACGCACACTGGTCAGGGCACCGACAGGGGCTGCTGGGTCCTGACTCATTTGAGCAAGCCCCGTTGGCGCAGTTTTTCCACGCGCGTGCGTTCGATGTGGAAGGATTGCACAGCGTATTGACGGAAGTCTTCAGGGCCCTTGTAGCTGGAGGATTGGTTCAGCTGGTCCATCACCTTGACGCTGGCCGGCGACTCCAGCGCCGCCTTGAAGGCCTCATGGATTTGCCGGATCACGGCAGGTTCCATGCCCCGTGGACCGACCAAGCCGTAACTCGAATCGACCCAGACATCCACACCGAGCTCCTTGAGGGTGGGTAGATCCGGAAAACGTTTCACGCGCCGCTCGGTCATCATGGCCAGATAGCGCATTTTGCCTGCCTCGATGTGCGGCATGGCCACGCCGGTCAAGACGGCGGCATCGATGTGTCCCCCCAGCAAGGCGTTGGTCACATCCACATCGCTTTTGAACGGTGCTGAATTGAGTTCGATGCGGGCGGCCTCGGCCGCTTCTTCCAGGCCAATGCGGGGCGTGCCCACAGCGCCTGTCGCGCCGGCATTGATCATGCGCGGCCGTTTGGCAGCATCGGCTGCGAATTCCTGCCAGTTTTTCCAGGGGGCATCGGCCTTGACAGCGAAGCCGAAGGCGTAGCTTGACAGCAGCGTGATGTAGGAAAAGCTGGTGAGCGGGTCGTAGGACACTTTGGTCATGTGCGGCTCGCGAAAAATCACCGAAGGCACGATGGCCAGTGTGTAGCCGTCAGGCGTGGCACTGCTCATGGCGGCAGCGCCCAGCGAGCCGTTGGCACCAGGACGGTTGTCGATGGTGATGCCTTGTTTCAGGATTTTTCCGGCCTCATCGGCCACGGCGCGAACGTGCTGATCGGTGGGGCCGCCTGCCGCGTAGGGCACCACCAGCCTGATCGGCCGAGAAGGAAAGGTTTGGGACCAGGCGTTCAGGCCAAGGGCCACGCCCATGCCCAGAATGCCGGTGCGGCGCAGCCAGAGTCTTTTGGATGTCGTCATGTCAAATCCTTGAAGCTGTGGATGAACGCTGCTCAATCTGCCGTGGCACCAGAGGCCTTGATGACATCTCGCCACTTGGCCGCTTCCTTGCGCATGTAGACCGCCAGTTGCGCGGGGCTGTAGTCGGGCGAGGCTTCCAGGCCTTGTTTGGCCAGCCGTTCTTTCACTTCGGGTTGTTGCACCACCTGGATGAACGCAGCGTTCAAGCGGGTGACCACGTCCTGCGGCGTGCCTGAGGGCACGACGATGCCGAAGAAAACGGTGGCATCGAAATCCTTGAGACCCTGCTCATCGAGCGTAGGCACCTGGGGCAGGGCACGCGAACGCTTGATGGCGGTGACGCCCAGCACCCGCAGCTTGCCCGACTGGATGTGGGGCAAGGCAGTCAGAACATCGGTGAAGGACATGGACACCTGTCCGCCCAGCAAGTCGTTGAGGGCTGGGCCCGTACCCTTGTAGGGAATGTGCTGTATGTCGGTGCCGGCCTGCATGTTGAACATGACGCCCGCCAGATGCGAAGACGCGCCGCTGCCCGACGAGGCAAACGAGAGCCGCCCCTTGTTGGCCTTGGCGTAGGCGATCAGCTCGCGCACATTGTTGGCAGGCACCGAAGGGTGGACCACCAGCACATTGGGCAGGTAGCCGATCTGGATCACCGGAGAGAAATTCCGTGCAGGGTCGTAGTTGAGTCTGGGGTACAGGTAAGGGTTGATGGCCAGCGGTGCCGAGGTGCCGAACAGGAGCGTGTAGCCGTCGGCTTCGGCGCGCGCCACGTATTCGGCGCCGAGATTGGCGCCGGCGCCAGCTTTGTTCTCGACGACCATGGTTTGTCCCAGCACCGGGCGGATGGCGGTGGCCAGCGTGCGTGCCATGGCATCGGTGGGGCCGCCAGGTGCGTAGGGTACGACCAGGCTCAAGGGTTTGGCTTGCGGGAATGCGGTTGGCCCTTGCGCATGCAAGGGGCCGCACCAGAGCGTCGTCAACGCGAGTGCTGCAGTCAGCCAGAGGCGTTTGTGGTGGTTCAGGACTTGGGATGCCATGGTGTGTCTCCTGTTGTTGTGTTTCGTGTGTCGAAAAGGCTGTGTGGCCGGTGGTGCGTGCTCAGTTCAGCAGGTTGACTGTTTCGAGCGCGCCTGTTGTGGCGTCTGTGCTGAACAGTGGCGAGAGATCGGCTCGGCTCGGGGGGTGCAGAGGGTCCTGGGGCAGCAGGCGGTGGCGCAGCACCAGCTGGGCCAGCAGCATGTGGCGCACGGAGCCGGTCTGTCCCGCTTCCCAGCCCATGGCGATGGCGCTGGTCAGGTGGTACAGGGCTGATGCCGCCTGGCGGGCCATGGCTTCGTGCTTGTCGCGGGCGGTCTGTTCGGCCAGCGACTGCACCTGCGACAGCAGCGTCTGCAAGCAATCGCGCACCGCGACGTGCCAGGGGGTCTGTGCCATCAGGGCGTCCATGTGCTGGCGCCAGACGGGCAGTGCGTCTTCGCGCACGATGGCGCGCATCACGTCGAGTGCGACGATGTTGCTGGTGCCTTCCCAGATCGAGCCCAGGTGCGCGTCGCGCACGATGCGCGGGTCGCCCCATTCCTCGATGTAGCCGCAGCCGCCACGCACCTCCATGGCGTCGCCCGTGACCTTGCGGGCATCGCGGCAGGCGCGGAATTTGATGAGCGGCGTCAGCAGGCGGGTCAGGGCGTAGGCGCCGGTCTCGCCAGCGTCGCTGCGGCGCAGCGCCTCGGCGGTCTGGAACATCATGGTGCGGGCCTGTTCGGCGGGCACCATCAGCTTGGCCAGCTGGCGCTGCATGAGCGGCATGTTGACCAGATGTTTGCCAAAAGCCTGGCGGTGGCGCGAAATGTAGAGCGCCTCGGACACGGCGCGGCGCATCAGGCCAGCCGCACGCATGCCGTTGGACAAGCGTGAGTTGTTGACCATGTCGGCCATCTGTGCAAAGCCGCGGCCGAGTTCACCCACCAGCCAGGCCTTGGCGCCTTCGAGTCGGATTTCGCCGCTGGCCATGGAGCGGGTGCCCATCTTGTCCTTGAGCCGGATGATGCGGTAGCTGTTGGGGCTGCCGTCGGGCAAGGTGCGTGGCAGCAGGAAGAGGGACACGCCTTTCATGCCGGCAGGCCCTCCCTCGGTGCGGGCCAGCACCATGGCCAGTGCGGCATCGGGGTTGGAGCAGAACCACTTGTCGCCGTACAGACGCCAGGTCTGGCCAGGCTCGCTGTCGTCGGGCCGGGCCAGGGTGGCGGTGGCCGACACGTCCGAACCCGCACCTTGCTCGGTCATGAACATGGCGCCTTGCGCGAGGGTGTCCAGGTCCTGGCTGGTCAGGTCGGCAAGGTAGCGCTGCACGAGTTCGGGCTGGCCAAATTTGCGCAGGGTGCGGGTGAGCGAGTCGGTCATCGACAGCGGACAGCACAGACCAAACTCGGCCTGCACAAAGAGGTAGGTCAGCGCGTACTTGGCAGCCGCTGGCATGGGGCTGTGCCAGCCCAAAACGCCTGCGCGGTGCGACATGGCGGCCAGACCGAACTCGCCAAAGGCCAGTTTTTCCATGGCCACATAGTCCGGGTGCTTGAGGATGCGCTGCGCGTCGATGCCGGCACGCGAACGGTGCGCCAGCGTGGGCGGGTTCAGGTCGGCGCTGTGGGCCAGGCGGTCCAGCGTCCCGCCCGCGAGCTCGCCCAGACGGTGCAGGTAAGGCTGCAGATGGCTCACCAGGTCTGGCGGCAGGTACAGCGGCAGCAGGCGCGCGAACTCGGGGTCGTCTGTGTAGGCATTGGCGCCGACGCGGTCGGGCACAGGGTGTGTATCGGGCGTCGACAGGGCAGCAGGCAGGCGGGCGTTCATGGCATGTCTCCGAGGGCAGACAGGGACGGGAGAAGGGGCGGGAAGATGCCGATTTTTGTAGACTTGAGTGAAGTTGTCTAATATTGATTTTCTAATCTGCAATAAAAATCCTGTATTGCCATGGAATTCAGACACCTGCGCTATTTCATCGTGCTGGCTGAAGAACTGCACTTTGGCCGTGCTGCCCGGCGGCTCAACATCTCACAGCCGCCCTTGAGTTTCAACATCAAACAGCTGGAGGCCTCGTTGGGGGTGCAACTCTTCAGCCGCAACAGCCACGGTGTGCGCCTGACGCCAGCGGGTGAGGCCTTCCGCAAATCGGCGCAGCGGGTCCTGGCCGAAGCGGGTGCGGCCACGGTGCAGGCACGCGAAGTGGCGGCCGGCGTGACCAGCCGTGTACGCATCGGCTTTGTCGGCTCGATGCTGTTTCGTGGTTTGCCCGAGCGCCTGGCCGAATTCCGAGCCGATCACCCCCAGGTGCAGGTGGAGCTGACCGAACTCAATTCGGCCGAGCAGCTCGATGCGCTGGCACGTGGCACGATCGATCTGGGTTTTGTACACACCGACCGCATTGCAGGTGATCTGCAACACGCGCTTTACATGTCCGAGCCCTTTGTGTGCTGTCTGCCCGCCGGGCATGAGGCCGCACGGGGCAAAGCGTTGGTGCCTGCGCGGCTCAGGGACGTGCCGCTGGTGTTGTTCTCACGCGGAGCTTCGCCCGACTATTACGAGCGCGTGGTCTCGCTGTGTGCCTTGATTGGCTGGGACCCGCTGGTGCGCCATGAGGTGCGACACTGGTTGAGCGTGGTGGCTCTCGTGCGCAAGGGCATGGGAGCGGCCCTGGTGCCGCGCGCCCTGATGGACAGTGGTGTGGCCGATGTGGTGTTCAAACCCTTGCCTGAATCGCCGGTGCGCTCCGACGTGCATCTGGTCTGGCGTGAACGGCAGGTGCCCGAGGGTTTGCTTCAGTGTCTGTTGCCCTGAGTGGGCTCAAGGATTCACAGCTGCCCGTCAAACATCATCACATCCACCCAGTCGCCAGCCTGGGCTGTGCCCTGCTCGTGGCCCAGCACGATCAGGCCGTTGGCCTGCACCATGGAACTGAGTACGCCTGAGCCTTGGTTGCCGGTCAAACGCACCCACAGCTCGCCGTCACGGTGTTCGACGATGCCGCGTTGGTATTCGGTGCGGCCAGGCTTCTTGCGCAGGGTCTCGGCAGTGCGTGCACGCAGCAGCGGTTGCGGTGGTGCCTGCCAGCCCATGAGCTGTTGCACTGCTGGGCGCACAAAGGCTGCAAAAGTCACCATCACGGCCACCGGGTTGCCAGGCAAGCCAAACAGAATGGCCGAGCGCTCGCCCTGTGTGAGCCGCCCGACGGCCATGGGGCGGCCGGGCCGCATGGCGATGCGCCAGAAGGCCACATCGCCCAGCTTTTTCATCATGGCCTTGGTGTGGTCGGCCTCGCCCACGCTCACGCCACCACTGGTGATGACAGCGTCGGCCTGTGCTGCCGCCTGGCGGAAAGCGGCTTCGAGCTGTTCGGGCTGGTCCTTGACCACGCCCAGATCGATCACCTCACAGCCCAGGCGCGTGAGCAGGCCGAACACGGTGTAGCGGTTGCTGTCGTACACCGCGCCTTCGCGCAGCGGCTCGCCCAGGCTCAGGATTTCGTCACCGGTAGAAAAATAGGCCACGCGCGGGCGGCGCCAGACCTTAACCTCTGCCAGTCCCAGGCTGGCCACCAGGCCGCAGGCGGCGGGCGTGAGGCGTGTGCCTGCCTGCAAGGCAGGCTTGCCGGCCATCAGGTCTTCACCCAGCAGGCGGCGGTTGTCACCGGTTTGCAGCAGATTGGCGGGAATGGTGACCCGCTCGCCATCGACTTGCGTCAGTTCCTGCGGCACCACCGTGTCCAACCCCGTGGGCATGATGGCACCCGTCATGATGCGCACGCATTCGCCTGCGCCGCATTGGCCTGCCCAGGCCTTGCCTGCCAGTGCCGTGCCCACCACGCGCAGCCGCGTGGCTTGGCCCGTCTGCATCTCGTGGCCCGCAAAGGCAAAGCCGTCCATGGCCGAGTTGTCGTGCGGGGGCACGCTGATGGGCGAGACCACGTCTTCGGCCAGGATGCGGTCCAGGGCCTGCATGGGCGAGACGGTTTCGGTCTCGTGCACCGGCTGTACCAGTTGGGCCAGAAAGGCGTTCACGTGCTGGGCCGACAAAGCCTGCGGGTCGTAACCCTGCAGACGGTCGGCGATGGTTTGCAGGCTGTCGGGCGCACTCATAGCGATTCGAGCTTTTGCAGCTCCTGGAGGGTGTTGGCGTTGAAAAAAGCTTCGGGCGCGTCTTGCGGCCGGTCAAACGGCACGATGGCGCAGCGGTGCTGGCCGGTCCAGGTGTCGATCTTGCGCCCGCCTTGCTGGGTGAACTGCACCAGGCTGTCCAGCAGCTCGACTTTGAGCAGACAGAACACCGGCTGGGGGCGCACCGAGTCGTCTTCTTCACGGGCTGCCGCCATGGCCAGGTCGGCGTTTTGTTCGGCCAACGCGGCATGCAGGCGCTCGATCAGGTCCAGCGGAAACAGTGGCGTGTCGCAGGGCACGGTGAGCAGCAAGGGCGTTTCGCAGCGCTCCAGCCCGGTGAGAAAGCCGGCCAGCGGGCCGGCAAAGCCGTCCAGCGTGTCGGGCCAGACGCCTGCGCCCAGCGACTCGTAAGCCGCCAGATTGCGGTTGGCGTTGATCAGGATCTCTTGCGGCGGCAGGCTTTGCAGCTGCAGGCGCATCAGGGTTTGCAAGGCCAGAGGCATGCCCCGGAAGTTCTGCAGGCCCTTGTCCACGCCGCCCATGCGCGAACCACGGCCTCCGGCCAGGATGAGTGCGGTCACGGCAGACATGTCAGCCCCCGATGTAGCTCATCTCGACACGGCGAGCACTTGCGCTGACTGTGTCGGGCGGCAGGGCGCTGCGCAGTTGCGAATAGCGGTCGCCCCGGCCTTGCCAGATGGCGTCGATCACGCCCGCGATTTCGGTGTCGGATGCGCCCTTCTCGCGCAGCAGCTGGCGCAGGTCGTAGCCCTGACCCGCAAACAGGCACAGGTACAGCCGGCCTTCGGTGGACAGGCGGGCACGGTTGCAGTCGCCGCAAAAAGCCTGCGTCACGCTGCTGATGACGCCGACCTCGCCCAGCGCCGGGTCGTATTGACCTTGTGCGTTGGCATAACCCCAGCGCTCGGCAGTTTCGCCCGTGGCGCTGTGCTGCAGGGCCACCAGTGGCCACTCGGTTTGCAGGCGCTCAATCACTTGCGCGCTGGGCAACACCTCGTCCATGCGCCAGCCGTTGGTCGCGCCCACGTCCATGTATTCGATGAAGCGCAGCACCACGCCCGTACCACGGAAATGCCGTGCCATCGGCACGATCTCGTGGTCGTTGGTGCCGCGCTTGACCACCATGTTGACTTTGATCGGTCCCAGGCCCACGGCCTTGGCTGCCTCGATGCCGTCCAGCACCTCGGCCACCGGGAAGTCCACGTCGTTCATGCGGCGAAACACCGCATCCTCAAGCCCATCCAGGCTCACGGTCACGCGCTGCAGGCCAGCATCTTTCAGGCTCTGGGCCTTGCGCGCCAGCAGCGAGCCATTGGTGGTCAGTGTCAAATCGAGTGGCTGGCCATCGGGCGTGCGCAGGGCCGCCAGTTGCTCGATCAGGATCTCGATGTTCTTGCGCAGCAGCGGCTCGCCGCCCGTGAGGCGGATCTTGCGCACGCCGCGCTGCACGAACACACTCGCCAGCCGGGTGATTTCCTCGAACGAGAGCAGGGCGCTGTGCGGCAGGTAGGCGTAGTCCTTGTCAAAGACTTCCTTGGGCATGCAGTAATTGCAGCGGAAGTTGCAACGGTCGGTCACGCTGATGCGCAGATCGTGCAAGGGGCGTTGCAGGCGGTCCAGTGGGTGTTCACCCATCGCGGCAACAGCGGCGGGCAGGGGCAGGCTGGGGTGACGCTGGTCGACCAGCGGGATGACGCGTTCGGACATGGGGTCCATTGTGCCGCAGCGCCCTCAGCCACAAGCCGATCCTGGTTTTGCAATTGATTGGTTGCGTAGAAATGATCTGAAAACCTTTGGTGTATTCTTTCTGATCTGAACAAGGATGCTCATGGAACAAATGGTCGTTGCACCTGAGTGCTATCTCAATCACGCAGGATGCTCCTTTGTCACGCAGCGCACTTTTGACGCTGTGGTGGCTCAAATGGAGAGGGAAAGACGTCTGGGCATGCCAAGGGCAGACCATGCCAGTGCCGCTGAAAAACAACGACTCTATGAATTGGCTGCCGTGGTTGTCGGTGCGCAGGCGGCCGACATGGCCATGACAGATGGTCACACTTCAGGGTGGACAAAAGCCTTGCAAACCATCAGGTTGAGTGAGGGCGATGTTTTGCTGACTACCCGCAGCGAGTGGGGCGGTAACCTCAAGTTTTTGCGCCATTGGGCCCACCGCTATGGCGCAACGGTGGATCTGCTGGCGAGCACACCGGATGGCGCAGTGTGCCTGGACAGTTTGAGGAAGCGGATGAGTGACAAGGTCAAGCTGATTTCTGTGTCCTGGTTGGGCTCCAACGGGGGGCATCTCGAACCGGCTGCAGCTATTGGCGAGATTGCACGCTCATATGGGGCACCGTATTTTCTTGACGCCTCGCAGGTGCTGGGCCAAATGCCGGTGGATGTGCAAAGTCTCCATTGCGATGTGTTGACCGCTCCGGGACGCAAGTGGCTGCGTGGCCCTAAGGGAACCGGCTTGATGTATGTGCGGCCAGAGTTTCTTGCGGATGTCCAGGCACAAGGTGCTTTTGACTCACTTTTGGACAACACTTCTGCGGTGACGGCCAAGCATTTTGAAGGGTCTGCGGCATCGGCCTCCTTGCAAATGGGGCTCAAGGCGGCGCTGGAGCAGTTGCAGGAAGTGGGGATTGAGACAGTTCAACAAGGTATTGTGGCCAACAGCCGCAGATTGTGGGAGGGCTTGCAGGACTTGCCGGGCATCGAATGCCTGAGCAAGGTGCCGCCACTGCATGGAATCGTGTCTTTCTCGCAGGAGGGCACCACCGCCGCTGATGTGAAAAGCCATTTGATGCGCGAAGGTGTGGAGGTGGTTGTCAATCAGGCCGCGTATACCCCGCTGGACATGCAGGCACGTCAGTTCGATGCTGTGGTTCGTGCATCACCGCATTCATGTTCCACTTCAGATGAAGTGGAGAACCTCATCCGGGTGATGTCTTTGATGGTCAAGGCCAGCGGACGGTCTTTGGCATGATTTTGTGGCGCACATGGAGTGGCTCATGAAGCAAGCGATGGTGGTGATTGACGTTCAGCAAGGCCTGTGTGAAGGCGAAGGGCAGGCTTGGCAGTTTGCGCAAGTCATCGACCGCATCAATCTGGTGTCCAACAAGGCGCGGAAGTCGGGCGTGCCGGTCATCTTCGTCCAGCACGAGGGCCAGTCAGGTTACCTCAGCCACGGCAGCCGTGAATGGCAACTGGCCGATGGTCTGGTGAACGAGGCGAAAGACATGCGGATTCGCAAGACGACGCCCGATGCGTTTTTGCGGACGGATCTTCAACAGAGACTGGATGCGCTGGGCGTTCAAGAGCTGGTCATTGGCGGCATGCACAGCGAGTTCTGCGTGGACACCACCACCCGGCGCGCCCTGGCGCTGGGCTATCCCGTCATCTTGCTGGAAGACGCCCACACCTCGGCCGGTAACGCAGCCTTGACGGCAGAGCAAGTGATTGCGCACCACAATGCAACACTGACCAACATCTCCAGCTTTGGCCCCAGGGCCAGAACAGTCTGCAGTCGTGACATGGACTTCGGCTGATCGGCATGTGGCAGGCTGGGGTGACGTCGGTCGACCAGCGAAATGACTTTCTCGGGCACGGCAGGATGGTGCCGAAGAACCAGTGCGAAAGAAGCCTGCGCGGGTTTTGTGTCGGTGTGGATGCTGACCTTATCCCGCCCAGAGTGCCCCTGCCACCGAGATCAGCAAAAGTATGCTCATCAGCCGATTGAACCCTCTTAACCTCTGGCCTGTGCGCAGCCAGTGGCTCAGTCGGTCCCCCGTGATGGCCCAGACCGCAACGCAGGGCAAGTTCACGCAGGTGAAAACAAGACACAGTGCAATGGCCTCGGACAAGCGGACGTGCGCGGGCACATAAGTGCTGAAAAATCCAAACACCATGGCCCAGAGTTTGGGGTTGACCCACTGAAACAAGGCGGCCTGCAAGAAGGTCATCGGTTTCGCCAAGGGTTTTCGTTCCGAAGGTGTTGGGGGTGCAGCATGAAACAAGCGCCATGCCAGGAACACAAGGTAAATGGCCCCCAGCCATTTCACCAGTTCACGCAGCCAATGCACCTGAAAAAGCCACTGCTGAATGCCCAAGGCCCCCAGCAACAGAATCAAAAACAGACCGCTGCTCACACCCAGAAGGTGTGGCAGCGTGCGCGCCCATCCAAAATTGACACCGGAAGCCAGCAGCATGGTGTTGTTGGGGCCAGGGGTGATGGATGTGGCCATGGCAAACACCATGGCAGCCGAGACGGTGGACCAGTTTGGATCAGGCATGACGATTTCTCCTGACCCGATTTATGCCTTAATGCCTCAGTACAATAAAAAAATTGTCATAGATACAAGGGCTGCCATGCGAATCGCTCGACACAAGGAACTGGTAGACATGTGGGTGCAGATGATTCGGGCAGGGCAGTACCTTCCAGGGCATCGCTTGCCGACGCATCGAACATTCGCCGCTCAACATTCGGTGGCTTTGGCCACGGCCACCAAGGTGTATGCCGAACTGGAGCAGATGGGCCTGGTGGTCGGAGAAGTCGGTCGGGGCACTTTTGTGAGGGAGTGGCAGCATGACGGGCACCACCTTCTGGACGCATTCAGTCTGGAAGCCCGACCCGGGGGGCACAGAATCGATCTGGCATTTTCTTATCCCCATACGCCGCAGTCCGGAGAAATGCTCAAACAGGCCATGTCGGTGCTGATGACGCAGGCAGACCCGGACCGTTTGATGCGGCATCAACCCGTGGCTGGCAATATGCAAACGCGTGAAGCCTTGCGGGCCTATCTTGAGCGTCGGGGTCTTCGGATTGGGACGGAGCAGATTTTGTTGGTCACCGGGGCGCAGCAGGGCTTGGCCTGTGCGGTCATGTCTTTGCTTCAACCGGGTGATGTGGTGGCGGTAGATGCACTGACCTATCCGGGCTTCACCGCGCTGGCACAGCATCAGGCGCTGGAGCTGCAAGCCGTGCCTTGTCTGGAAACAGGGCCTGATCTGGTGGCTTTGCAGGCATTGATGAAGAAACGCCCGGTCAAGGCCATTTTTTGCATGCCAACATTGCACAACCCGATGGGCTGGGTCATGGATATGCCCAGCAGGCAAAAACTGGTGGCTCTGGCGGAAAGGCACAACGTCTGGCTCATCGAGGATGCCACCTATGGCTTTCTGGTCGAATCGGCGCCGCCTTCCTTGGCCCAACTGGCACCACATCGAACGGTGCATGTGTCGAGTCTGAGCAAAAGCGTGGGTGGGGGCTTGCGTTTGGGGTATGTGGTGTTGCCACCTGCATTGGTTCAGCGCAGTGTCAGGGCCTTGCGCGCCATCGCATGGAGTCAGCCCATGATTCCTGCCTTGCTGGCGGCCCACTGGCTTGAGGACGGAACAGTAGATCGGCTTGAAACCGAAAAACGCGAGGCGGCTCGTTCACGTCAGAAATTGGCGACGCAGTGCCTGTATGGCCTGCAACTGCACGCCCACCCGGATTCGTTTTTTGTGTGGGTCCGATTGCCGGAAACGGTTCGTGCTGAACCTGTGACTGTGCGGCTGGCCGAGCAGGGCATTGATGTGACCCCATCATCGGCTTTTGCCGTGTCCTCGCATTACCCGCATGCCATACGACTGAATCTGGGTGCTCACTCTTTGGAAGAGTTGAAGCCGGCATTGGAAACCATTCGGCGCACGATTGAGGATGTGGAGTTGGCTTGAGGGAATTTCGCGCGCAGGGGCGCGCTCCCACAAAAAAACAGGCCCGCCGAGGCGGGCCTGTTGAGAGTTGAGTCTTTCAGCCCCCGTGGAACTTCACCACCAGCGGCACGATCAGCAGCGCCACGATGTTGATGATCTTGATCAGCGGGTTGATGGCGGGGCCGGCGGTGTCCTTGTAGGGGTCGCCCACGGTGTCGCCGGTGACGGCCGCCTTGTGGGCCTCAGAGCCTTTGCCGCCGTGGTGGCCGTCTTCGATGTACTTCTTGGCGTTGTCCCAGGCACCGCCGCCGGTACACATCGAAATCGCCACAAACAGGCCGGTCACGATGGTGCCCATGAGCAGGCCGCCCAGCGCTTTGGGGCCAAGCAGCAGGCCCACCAGCACCGGCACGATCACCGGCAGCAGGCTGGGCACCACCATCTCCTTGATGGCGGCGCTGGTCAGCATGTCCACCGCCTTGCCGTATTCGGGCTTGGCCGTGCCTTCCATGATGCCGGCGATTTCCTTGAACTGGCGGCGCACTTCCACCACCACGGAGCCTGCGGCGCGGCCCACGGCCTCCATGGCCATGGCGCCGAACAGGTAGGGGATCAGGCCGCCGATGAACAGGCCGATGATCACCAGCGGATCGGACAGGTCAAAGCTGATGGCCTTGCCGTAGGACTCCAGCTTGTGGGTGTAGTCGGCAAACAGCACCAGCGAGGCCAGGCCGGCCGAGCCGATCGCATAGCCTTTGGTCACGGCCTTGGTGGTGTTGCCCACGGCGTCCAGCGGGTCGGTGATGTCGCGCACGCTGCTGGGCAGCTCACTCATCTCGGCAATGCCGCCGGCGTTGTCGGTGATGGGGCCGTAGGCGTCCAGCGCCACCACGATGCCGGCCATGCTCAGCATGGACATGGCGGCCACGGCGATGCCGTACAGGCCGCCCAGCGCATAGGCCGTCCAGATGGCCAGACAGACGAACATCACCGGCCAGGCGGTGGAGCGCATGGACACGCCCAGCCCGGCAATGATGTTGGTGCCGTGGCCGGTGGTCGAAGCCTGGGCGATGTGCTGCACCGGGCTGTACTGCGTGCCGGTGTAGAACTCGGTGATCCAGACCAGCAGGGCCGTCAGCACCAGGCCCACGGTGCAGGCACCAAACAGCTTCATCTGGCTGCCGGCAGTGCCCAGGGCGTTGTCGGGCATCAGCGAGGTGGTGACGAAGTAAAAAGCGATCAGCGACAGGATGCCTGCAATCGCCAGGCCCTTGTAGAGCGCAGGCATGACGTTGGTCATGCCGGGGCTGGCCTTGACGAAGAAGCAGCCAATGATGGAGGCCACGATCGACACCGCGCCCAGGGCCAGCGGGTAGAGCACGGCCTGGCCGGGGGCGCCGGTCACCAGCAGGGCGCCCAGCACCATGGTGGCGATCAGCGTCACCGCGTAGGTCTCGAACAGGTCGGCGGCCATGCCGGCGCAGTCGCCCACGTTGTCACCCACGTTGTCGGCGATCACGGCGGGGTTGCGCGGGTCGTCCTCGGGGATGCCGGCTTCGACCTTGCCCACCAGGTCGGCGCCCACGTCAGCGCCCTTGGTGAAGATGCCGCCGCCCAGGCGCGCGAAGATCGAGATCAGCGAGGAGCCGAAAGCAAAGCCGATCAATGGATTGAGCAGGGTGGCCAGGTTCTTGTCGGGCGTGAGGTTGCCGTTGCCCGTGAGGAACCAGAAAAAGCCGCTCACGCCCAACAGGCCCAGACCCACCACCAGCATGCCGGTGATGGCGCCGCCACGAAACGCCACGTCCAGCGCCGGTCCGATGCCTTGGGTGGCCGCCTGGGCGGTGCGCACGTTGGCGCGCACCGAGACGTTCATGCCGATGAAGCCGCAGGCGCCCGAGAGCACCGCACCCACCACGAAGCCGATGGCCGTGGTGCCGTCCAGAAAGACGCCCATGAGCACCGCAAGCACAAGGCCGACGATGGCGATGGTTTTGTATTGACGGGCCAGGTAGGCTGCCGCACCGGCCTGGATGGCGGCAGCAATTTCCTGCATGCGGGCGTTGCCCGCATCTTTGGCCAGAATCCATCCTCTGGCCCAGATGCCATAGACCACGGCCAGCAGGCCACAGACAAGCGCTAAAAGCAGCGCCGAGTTTCCAGTCATCGCTCACTCCTCGATGGTTGTTGAACTGGGAAGAGGGTCACAACGCGGTGGCGACTCTTCCACGGCGTTGCTTCCTCGTCCGGTCCAAAGGGTGAACGATTGGCCAACGAGCCCATTAAAGGGGGCTTGTGTGACGGGCGCAAGGCCTGTGAAAGTAAAATCAGGGTTAATCCGGAGACATCCAGATTTCCATCAACCCTTTCCAAGAGACAAAACATGTCCCTCGACAAAGTCACCGCAGGCAGCAAAGCCCCTGAAGCCTTCAACGTGGTCATCGAAATCCCGATGAACGCCGATCCGATCAAATACGAAGTGGACAAGGAAAGCGGCGCCCTGTTCGTGGACCGTTTCATGACCACCGCCATGCACTACCCGACCAACTACGGTTATGTGCCCCAGACCCTGTCGGGCGACGGCGACCCGGTGGACGTGCTGGTGATCACCCCCTACGCCCTGCACCCCGGCGTGGTGGTGCCCTGCCGCCCCTTGGGCATCCTGATGATGGAAGACGAAGCGGGCGTAGACGGCAAGGTGGTTGCTGTGCCCACCAGCAAGATCCTGCCGATGTACGACCACTGGAAGGACATCGAAGACGTGAACGCCATGCGCCGCAACGCCATTGCCCACTTTTTCGAGCACTACAAAGACCTCGAAAAAGGCAAATGGGTCAAGGTGCTGGGCTGGGAAGGCATCGAGTCCGCCAAGAAAGAAATCACCGACGGCATTGCCAACTACAACAAGGCCAAGTGATGTGGCGTGCCCCGCTGTGGCGGGGCGCAAGCAAAAAAGCCTGCTGGTTCAGCAGGCTTTTTTGCTTTGGCAGATCTGAAATCAGTCGCGGAAGTTGTTGAAGGACAGCGGCAGCTCGGCCATGTCCTTGCGCAGCAGCGCCATGGCGGCCTGCAGGTCATCGCGCTTGGTGCCCGTGATGCGCACCGCATCGCCCTGGATGGAGGCCTGCACTTTCATCTTGGAATCCTTGATGATGCGGGTGATTTTCTTGGCATCTTCGGTGGCAATGCCTTCGCGCACCTTGATCACCTGCTTGACCTTGTCGCCGCCCACCTTTTCGACCTTGCCAATGTCCAGAAAGCGCACATCCACATTGCGCTTGGTCAGCTTGTTGCGCAGGATGTCTTCGACCTGGACGAGCTGGAAGTCGGCATCGCCAAACATCGTGATCTCTTTGTCCTTGAGTTCAATGGCAGCCGAAGTGCCCTTGAAGTCGAAACGTGTACCGATTTCCTTGGCCGAAGTGTCCACGGCATTGCGGACTTCGACCATATTGGGTTCGCAGACGGTGTCAAAAGAAGGCATGTTGGAAGTGGATGTAAAGATTGGGAATGCGACAATTGTCCCATGATCCTGGAGCAAAACGTCCCCCTGCAGCCCTACAACACCTTTGGCATCGCAGCCCGTGCGCAGGCCCTGGTGCGGGTGCGCGGTGAATCGGACATCCAGGCCATCCTGAAAGACCCGCAACTGCTCAAACTGCCGCGCCAGGTGCTGGGCGGTGGCAGCAACATCGTGCTGACCGGTGACGTCAAAGGGCTGGTGCTCAAGATGGAAGTGCCGGGCATGCGCCTGGCGTTGGAGACCGAAAAGGCCTGGATCGTCGAGGCCGGAGCCGGTGAACGCTGGCATGACCTGGTGGGCTGGACGCTCGATCAGGGCTGTCCGGGGCTTGAAAACATGGCGCTGATCCCGGGCACCGTTGGCGCCGCCCCGGTCCAGAACATCGGCGCCTACGGCGTGGAGCTGCAGGACCGCTTTCACGAGCTGGACGCGATCGACCTGTTCACCGGCGAAGTCTTCACGCTCAACGCCGCCCAGTGCGGCTTTGGCTACCGGGACTCGGTGTTCAAGCACGCCAGCCATGGCCCCGAAGACCTGGGTCTGGCCGGCCGCGCCGTCATCCTGCGGGTGCGCCTGGCCCTGCCCAAAAAATGGAAACCCGAGCTGGGCTATCTGGACCTGGAGCGCAAGATGGCCGAGACCGGCATCGCCAGCCCCGACGCCCGCACAATCTTTGGCTGGATCTGCCAGATCCGCAGCGCCAAACTGCCCGATCCGGTCGTGATCGGCAATGCCGGCAGCTTCTTCAAAAACCCGACCGTCACGCCCGAGCAGTGCGCCGACATCATCGCCCGCGAGCCCAAGGTGGTGCATTACCCCATGCCCGACGGCACAGTGAAGCTGGCGGCAGGCTGGCTGATCGACGCCTGCGGCTGGAAAGGCAAGACCGTGGGCCATGCCGGCGTGTACGACAAACAGGCGCTGGTGCTGGTCAACCGGGGCACGCCCGAACACCCTTGCACCGGCGGCGAGGTGATGATGCTGGCCCGCGCCATCCAGACCAGCGTGTACGAGCGCTTTGGGATTCGGCTGGAGCCGGAACCGGTGGTGATTTGAGGCCAGTTGGTTTTTCTGCCGATCAAAACCAAACCATCTGTTTTTACGCTGTTCAAGTTGCTCAAGCCGCCAAGCAAGGCGGTGCCTGGATAAAGGTCTGCGTCGGGTTACACCCCGGACAGCACCACATCCATCGCAGCAATGAGCGCAGCAGCATGAGCGCTGACATTGCCCACTGTTTGGCGCAGGGCGCGTGTTGGCAAAGGGGCCGCATAGTGGGCCAGTGCCCGCAGGTTTTGGCCATTGACGGTGATGACAGGGCTGAGCTTTTCGGGTGTTGTGCCAGCCCACGCGTTGATGGCCAATGGGATCGTCAATCGTGTGGCCAATGCGTCCAGCAAATCGCTTTGCACCACCACAACGTAAGGAATGCCGTGTTTCGCGCTGCTGCTGGGGTTGGGGTAGACGTCAAACTGGGCCATGCGGATCACCAGGGCCGCAGGTCTTCGCCGGGGATGCCGTGGGTTTCAACCCAGGTGTTTTGCGCGGAAATCCACTCGCCAAACTCGGCTTCAAAAGCTTTCTTGCGTGTGGCAGGGCTGTTTTTCTGCTGGTTGGCCTGCAAGGCGCGGTAGTGGTCTGCCGAAAGAATGACGGTATCGACCTGACCGGCTTTTTCCACGAACACCGGTTCCCGCTTGGCGATGGCGCAGACATTGCCAAAGCGGTTTTTGGCTTCCGTGGCTGAAATCTGCATGGTGTCCTCCTGAGGAATGGCCATTTTAGCTAACGTATGCCAATGCGCCAACAAAAAACGGCCCGAAGGCCGTTTCTGGATCAGGCAAAACCGCATTACTGCTTGCTGCCCTCAAGCTTGAAGATGCTCGGGCCTTCGCCAGTGGACAGCAGCCCGGTGTGGGCGTAAACGCCCAGCTTGGCGCGGGTGTCGGTGATGTCCAGGTTGCGCATGGTCAGCTGGCCGATGCGGTCCAGCGGGCTGAACGGCGCGTCTTCCACCTTTTCCATCGACAGGCGCTCGGGCGCGTAGGTCAGGTTGGGGCTTTCGGTGTTGAGCAGGCTGTAGTCGTTGCCACGGCGCAGCTCCAGCGTGACGGTGCCGGTGATGGCACGGGCCACCCAGCGCTGGGCGGTTTCGCGCAGCATGATGGATTGCGGGTCGAACCAGCGGCCCTGGTAGAGCAGGCGGCCCAGGCGCAGGCCGTTGATGCGGTACTGCTCGATGGTGTCTTCGTTGTGGATGCCGGTGACCAGGCGCTCGTAGGCGATGTGCAGCAGGGCCATGCCGGGGGCTTCGTAGATGCCGCGGCTCTTGGCTTCGATGATGCGGTTCTCGATCTGGTCGCTCATGCCCAGGCCGTGGCGGCCGCCGATTTCGTTGGCTTTCAGGAACAGCGCCACCGGGTCGGCATATTCCACACCGTTCAGGGCGACCGGAATGCCTTCTTCAAAGCGCACCGAGACTTCTTCGGCCTTGACCTCGACTTCGGGTTTCCAGAACTGCACGCCCATGATGGGGTTGACGATGCGGATGCCGGAGTTCAGGTGCTCCAGGTCTTTGGCTTCGTGGGTGGCGCCGAGCATGTTGGAGTCGGTGCTGTAGGCCTTTTCCACGCTCATCTTGTAGTCAAAGCCGTTGGCGATCAGGAACTCGCTCATTTCCTTGCGGCCGCCGAGTTCGTCGATGAAGGTCTGGTCCAGCCAGGGCTTGTAGATCTTCAGGCTCGGGTTGGTGAGCAGGCCGTAGCGGTAAAAGCGCTCGATGTCGTTGCCCTTGAAGGTCGAGCCGTCGCCCCAGATGTTGACGTCGTCTTCCTTCATGGCCGCCACCAGCATGGTGCCCGTCACGGCGCGGCCCAGCGGGGTGGTGTTGAAGTAGGTGATGCCACCGGTAGAGATGTGGAAAGCGCCGCACTGGATGGCGGCAATGCCTTCGTGGGCCAGCTGCGTGCGGCAGTCGACCAGGCGGGCTTTTTCGGCGCCATAGGCCATGGCCTTGCGCGGGATCTCTTCGTAGTCCGACTCGTCGGGCTGGCCCAGGTTGGCGGTGTAGGCATAGGGCATGGCGCCCTTTTTCTTCATCCACAGCAGGGCGGCCGAAGTGTCCAGGCCGCCCGAGAAGGCGATGCCGACTTTTTGCCCTTTGGGCAGGTTTTGCAGGATGGTGGACATGGGATTAACCGAAGTGGCAGATGTAGTGGTAGGCCTCGGTCACGCGGATCTCGAAGCTGGAGTTGCCGGGCACGCTGAATTTTTCACCGGCCGAGGACTTGACCCAGGCATCGGTGCCGGCAAGTTTGTATTCGCAGGCGCCGGCCACGCATTCCATGATTTCGGGGGCGCCGGTGTTGAACGTCAAGGTGGCAGGCAGCACCACGCCAACAGACAGTTTGGTGCCATCGGCCTGGGTGAGGCTGTGGCTGACGCACTTGCCGTCAAAGTAAACATTGGCCTTGGTGGCAACAGAGACGGCGTCGATTTTTTCGATGGTCATGGTGTGGGGCATTCAGAAGCGGCCAGGCCGCAAAAACGGGCAGGGGCCGCAAAGGCCCCTGCTGTGGGTCAAGCCGTGATTTTAGGGCAGGCCGAGACCCGCCCTGGGACTCAGCGCCAGTGGCGGTGCCCGCCGCCGCCGTACCAGCCCCAGCCCAGGTTGATGCTGGTGGTGACCGGCCAGGGGCGGTAGTAGGGCGCCGGGGCATACACCACCGGGGGCTGGGCATAGACCACAGAGGGCTGGGTGACCACTGTGGCAGGCGGCGTGGCCACGGTGCCGGGCATGCCGGCGGGGGCAATTTGCAGCGCGATTGTCGGGCCCGGGTCTTGCGGCAGTTGCACGTTGTAGGTTTTGCCCGCGTATTCGTAAATCACGTTGTAGCCCACCAGGCGGTTTTCCATGACGGTTTGCGTGGTGCAGGTGGTCATGGGCTGGCTGTTGGCGTTGCTTTCCATCTTGTCGCCCACGATGGCGCCACCCACGGCACCGAGCAGGGCGCCTGCGCTGCGGCCATCGCCCACGATGGTGCCCAGCACCGCTCCGGTCAGCGCTCCTGAAACCGCCCCGGCACCACTGGTGGGAGCGTTGGGGGTGACGGTTTGCGCGCAGCTTTGGCGTGGCACGGCCACCTGCTGGTAGACAGCAGTGCGCGAAAGCACCTGGCCAATTTCCTGCGCCTGGGTCAGGCCGCAAAGGAGCAGCAGCGAACACGACAGGGTGAGCTTTTTCATGGTGAATGTCCGTCGAGGGGAGTTGGCCCTAAGTTTAGCCAGCCCAGGCCCTGAATACAGGCAAGGGTGTGTAAAGCTGGGTAAGCAGTTGCAACTCAGGCGGGCCAGCGCTCGGGCTGGTAACCCACGGTGATGGCACCTGACGGCCAGGCGATGACCGGGCGCTTGATGACGCTGGCCTGGGCCAGCATGAGGGCCTTGGCGCTGGGGGTGTCCTGTACGGCCGCCTGGGTGGCTGGGTCGAGCTTGCGCCAGGTGGTGCCTTTGCGGTTGAGCACCACTTCCCAGCCGCAGGCCTGGAGCCAATGGGCCAGGGGCGCTTCGGGTACACCTTGTTTCTTGAAGTCGTGAAATTCGTATTCCAGCCCCTGCTCGGTCAGCCAGACACGGGCTTTTTTGACGCTGTCGCAGTTGGGAATGCCGTAAACGATGGTTTTTTTCATGGGCCGAGGGAAAGGAAAAGGGCGTTTGAGACAATCACCCACCATGAAGACTTTACAAGACTGGCTCGATTTTTGTGAGCGCCTGCACCCGGTGACCATCGACATGGGGCTGGATCGGGTGCGGGAGGTTGCGCAGCGGCTGGCCTTGCGTTTTGACTGCCCGGTGATCACGGTGGCGGGAACCAACGGCAAGGGCTCGACCTGCGCCATGCTCGAAGCCATCTTGCTGGAGTCCGGCTACCGCACCGGGGTGTACACCTCGCCTCACTTGGTTGATTTCGAAGAGCGTTGCCGCCTGTCGGGGCAGTCGGCTTCGGCGTCCGAACTGGCCGAGGCCTTTGCCGCGGTGGATGCTGCGCGTGGCGAGGTCAGTCTGACCTATTTTGAATTCAGTACCTTGGCCATTTTGTGGCTGATGAGCCGCGCCAGGCTGGATGCCGTCATTCTGGAAGTGGGTCTGGGTGGACGGCTGGACGCGGTCAATATCGTGGACGCCGATTGCGCCGTCATCACCAGCATTGACCTGGACCACATGGCGATTTTGGGCGCGGACCGGGAAACCATCGGGCGTGAAAAGGCCGGCATCATGCGCGCTGGCCGCCCAGTGGTGGTGAGCGACCCGGTGCCGCCGCAAAGCGTGCTGGACCAGGCCGAAGCGCTCGGGGCCGATCTGTGGCGTTTCGGGCGTGACTTCAATTTTTCGGGCGACAAACAGCAGTGGTCCTGGGCCGGGCGTGGGCGGCGTTATGCGGGCATGGCCTACCCGGCGCTGCGCGGGGCCAATCAGCTGGTCAATGCCTCGGGCGTGCTGGCCGCGCTCGAATCGCTGCGCACGCGCATCCCGGTCACCGCGCAGGCGGTGCGCAATGGCCTGGCCATGGTGGAGTTGCCGGGGCGCTTTCAGATTGTGCCGGGCCAGCCCACATTGGTGCTGGATGTGGCGCACAACCCCCATTCGGTGGCTGCGCTGGCCGAGAACCTGGACGCCATGGGCTTTTCGCCGACCACCCACGCGGTGTTCGGCGCCATGGCCGACAAGGACCTCCAGCCCATGCTGGCCCGCATGGGGCCACTGGTGGACCGCTGGTACTTCACCGACTTGCCCCTGCCTCGGGCGGCTTCGGCAGCCGAGTTGCAGCAAGCCTGGCGGGCGCAGAACACCCGCAAAGACGTGGCCAGCACCGTGCATGCCGACCCTCTGTCGGCCCTGCAGGCGGCAGTCGATGCCGCAGACCCGGCTGATAGAATCATTGTCTTTGGTTCCTTCTACACAGTGGGTGGTGTCTTGAAGGACGGCGTTCCCCGTCTGCAAGCCAAACACCTGACCCCCTGAACACCCGCGCCATGGCCTTTTTCAAGTTCCGTTTTCCGGGCAATGCCTCCGAGGCCGCCCCCGAAGGCCTGAGCGCCACTTCTGGCGAAAGCATGGATGTTCTGCGCCGCAGAGCACGTCACCGTCTGTTTGGCTCGGTGGTTCTGGTCTTTGCCGCCGTGGTGGCCTTTCCTCTCTTGTTTGACTCGCAACCCCGTCCGGTGGCCGTGGATACGCCTGTCGTGATCCCGGACCGCAATGGCACGCCGCCGCTGACTGCGGGCGCCGCCGTTCCTGTGGCGCAGGCCCCGGCCAAGCCACTGTTGCCCGCCGCCACCGAGGTTCCTGTGCCGGTGTCTGCGCACGCCAGCCTGGAGCCAGGCAAGGAAGAGGTCGTGGCACCCAGTGCGACCGTCAAAACCGACGTCCCTCGTGCTGAGGCTGTTGCCTCGGCGCCTGCTGCCAAGTCCGAGCCCAAACCCGAGCCGAAGCCTGTGGTCAAACCTGAACCCAAGGCCAAGCCTGAACCCAAGGCAGAACCGAAAGACAACGCCAAGGCCCCCACGGACAGTCAGAAAGCCAAGGCCTTGCTGGAAGGCAAGGGTGCTGCAGACGCAGGCAAGGTGATCGTGCAAATTGGCGCCTTTGCCGATGCCGATAAATTGCGCGAAGTGCGCCGCAAACTGGAGGGTGCCGGCCTGAAGACCTACACCCAGACCGTCGAAAAAGATGGCAAAAAGACCACCCGTGTGCGCGTGGGGCCATTTGACAGCCGTGCCGATGCCGACAAGGCTGCTGCCCGCATCCGCAAGCTGGACTTGCCGGCCCACCTGATCGCGCTCTGATATGGGGCTGACGCTGACCGATGGCGTGCTGGGTGGCATTTTGCTGCTGTCCTTGGTGGTCGGTGCGTGGCGTGGTCTGGTGCACGAGCTGATGTCTCTGGCGGGCTGGGTGGCGGCGTTTTTTGTGGCGCAATGGCTGGCTCAGGACGTGGCGCAGTGGTTGCCGCTGTGGCGCGAGGCAGCCCCCCAGGTGCGTTATGCCCTGTCGTTTGTGCTGGTGTTTGTGGCCAGCATGTTCGCTGCCGCGCTGGTGTCGTGGCTGCTGGGCAAGGTGGTGTCCACGGCAGGCCTCAAGCCGGTGGACCGCAGCCTGGGCGGTATTTTTGGTCTGGTGCGTGGCGTGGTGGTTTTGTTGGTGTTGGCCGTGGTGGTGCACCTCTTGGGCATGCGCTCGCAGGACTGGTGGCAGGATTCGCGTGTGACATCGGTGCTTGGCACGCTGTTGGCCGGACTTAAGCCCGTGCTGCCACAGGCCATGCAGGCCTGGCTGCCGTGAAGTGCAGCCTGCCGGGCTGTACTGCGTTATTTATAAAAACTTTATCGATTGGGTTGAAGCATGTGTGGAATCGTCGGGGTGGTCAGCGCCACGCCAGTCAATCAGCTGATTTATGACGCCTTGCTGCTGCTGCAGCACCGGGGCCAGGACGCGGCTGGCATCGTCACCCAGCAAGACCGCAAGTTCTTCATGCACAAGGCCAAGGGCATGGTGCGTGACGTGTTTCGCACCCGCAATATGCGCGCGCTGCCTGGTAACTGTGGCTTGGGCCAGGTGCGCTACCCCACAGCGGGCAACGCCTTCAGCGAAGAAGAGGCGCAGCCGTTTTATGTGAACGCGCCTTTCGGCATTGTGCTGGTGCACAACGGCAACCTGACCAATGCGCAGGCGCTCAAAGCAGAACTGTTTTCGATTGACCACCGTCACATCAACACCGAAAGCGACTCCGAGGTGTTGCTCAATGTGGTGGCACACGAATTGGAAAAAACCACGCGTGGCCTGCCACTGACCCCGGCAGACGTGTTTGCCGCTGTGCGCGGTGTGTACAAACGCATCCAGGGCTCCTACGCCGTGATCGCCTTGATCGCCGGCCATGGCCTGCTGGCTTTCCGTGACCCGCATGGCATTCGCCCGCTGTGCATGGGCCGCAGCAAGGACGGCACCGTCATGCTGGCCAGCGAGTCGGTGGCCCTGGAAGGCACGCTGCACCAGTTCGAGCGCGATGTGGCACCTGGCGAGGCGATTTTCATCGACTTGCAAGGCCAGGTGCACAGCCAGATGTGCGCTGAAGGCGCTCGGCTTGAGCCCTGCATTTTTGAATTTGTCTATTTGGCACGTCCGGACTCCACGATGGACGGTATTTCGGTCTACCAGGCCCGCCTGAACCTGGGCGAGACGCTGGCCAAGCGCGTGATCTCGACCGTACCGCCCAACGAGATTGACGTGATCATCCCGATCCCCGAGTCCAGCCGTCCCAGTGCCACGCAACTGGCGCATTTGCTGGGTATCCCGTACCGCGAAGGTTTTGTGAAGAACCGCTATGTGGGCCGTACCTTCATCATGCCGGGCCAGGGCGTGCGCAAAAAGTCGGTGCGCCAGAAGCTCAACGTGATCACCAGCGAGTTCAAGGGCCGCAATGTGCTGCTGGTGGACGATTCGATTGTGCGCGGCACCACCAGCAAAGAGATCGTGCAGATGGCGCGCGATGCGGGCGCCAACAAGGTGTACATGGCCAGTGCCGCGCCGCCGGTGCGTTTTCCCAATGTGTACGGCATCGATATGCCGACCAAGGAAGAGTTGGTGGCGCACAACCGCAGCATCGAAGAGATTCGCCAGATCATCGGTTGCGATGCGCTGATTTACCAGGATGTTGAGGCGATGAAATCGGCGGTGGCCAGCGCCTGCGTTGGCTCCGCCGCGAAGGCATTGCACGGTTTTGACGCTTCCTGTTTTGACGGGGTGTATGTGACGGGCGATGTGTCGGCCGATGACATCGTGCGCATCAATGAAAACCGGCTCAAGGTGGAGGAGGGCGATGCCGATAATTCGCGCCTGGCTCTGCCCAATGCATCGGAATAAGGCATCGCAATAAGGTACAGGAGTCCGTGATGACGGCAAAAAAATTACCCGAAGGTCTGCACATTGATACGCTGGCCGTGCGCGCCGCAGTCGACAAGAGCCAGTATGGTGAAAACTCGGAGGCCCTGTTTCTCACGTCCAGCTTCACCCAGCCCGACAGCGAGACGGCCGCGCGCCGCTTCTCCGGTCTGGAAGATGGCTACATCTACTCGCGCTTCACCAACCCCACCAACGCGAGCATGGAACAGCGTCTGGCGGCGCTTGAAGGCGCAGAGGCCTGCATTTCCACATCGAGCGGCATGTCGGCGGTGTTGCTGCTGTGCATGGGCCTGCTCAAAGCCGGTGACCATGTGGTGTGCTCGCAGTCGGTGTTCGGCTCCACGCTCAAGCTGATTGGTTCCGAATTTGCCAAGTTCGGCGTGCAAAGCACGTTTGTGCCGCAAACCGATGTGGCCGCCTGGCAAGCTGCTGTGCAGCCCAACACCAGGCTGCTGTTTGCCGAGACGCCGACCAACCCGCTGACCGAGGTGTGCGACATCCGCGCCCTGGCCGACATCGCGCACAACGCGGGGGCACTGCTGGCGGTGGACAACTGCTTTTGCACCCCCGCGCTGCAGCGCCCGATCAGCCTCGGCGCCGATATCGTGGTTCACTCTGGCACCAAATACCTCGATGGCCAGGGCCGCGTGATCGCGGGTGCCCTGTGCGCCAGCCAGAAGCTGGTCAAGGAAGTCTTCATCCCGGTGATGCGCAGCGCGGGCATGAGCCTGTCGCCGTTCAACGCCTGGGTGGTGCTCAAGGGCATGGAGACGCTGGGCATCCGCATGGAGGCCCAGTCGGCACGGGCGCTGGCACTGGCCGCCTGGCTGGAAACGCACCCCAAGGTGGCGCGCGTGTACTACCCCGGCTTGCCCAGCCACCCGCAGCATGAATTGGCCATGCGCCAGCAATCTGGTCTGGGGGGCGCGGTGGTCGCTTTTGACGTGGTCGGCGACACACCTGAGGCGGGCCGGGAAAATGCCTTCCATGTGATCGACAGCACACAACTCTTGTCGGTGACAGCCAACCTGGGGGATGTGAAAACCATCATCACCCAACCCGCCAGCACTTCGCACGGCCGCCTGACCGAAGATCAGCGCCTGGCTGCTGGCATTCAGCAGAACCTGATCCGCGTGGCTGTGGGTCTGGAGCATCTGGACGACCTCAAGGCCGACTTGCTGCGCGGCCTCGACACCCTGTAAAGAAGAATGACCAAGATCCGTACCCGCATCGCCCCGTCGCCCACGGGTTTCCTGCACCTGGGCACCGCCCGCACCGCCCTGTATTCGTGGGCCTATGCCCGCCACCACGGTGGCGAGTTTGTGCTGCGCATCGAAGACACCGACGTGGCGCGTTCCACACAGGATTCCGTGGACCAGATCCTGCACTCCATGCACTGGCTGGGTCTGGGTTATGACGAGGGCCCGATCTACCAGATGCAGCGCCTGGACCGCTACCAGGCCGTGATCGACCAGATGCTGGCTGCCGGCACCGCTTACCGTTGCTACTGCACGCCTGAAGACCTCGAAGCCATGAAAGCCGCCCAGGAAGCGCGTGGCGAAAAACGCTTGTACGACCGCACCTGGCGCCCCGCGCCGGGCAAAGCGCTGCCTGCCGTTCCCGAGGGTGTGAAGCCCGTGATCCGTTTTGCCAACCCGGTCGATGGTGTGGTCAGTTGGGACGATCTGGTCAAAGGCCCTATCAGCATCAGCAACACCGAGATTGACGACCTGATCATCCAACGCGCCGATGGCGTGCCCACCTACAACTTTGCGGTGGTGGTGGACGACTGGGATATGGCGATCAGCCATGTGTTCCGCGGTGACGAGCACATCAACAACACGCCCTGGCAAATCAACATCTACCGCGCTCTCGGTGCACCGCTCCCGCAGTTTGGCCATTTGCCGGTGATCCTGGGCGATGACGGTCAGAAGCTGTCCAAGCGCCGTGGTGCGGTGGCCGTTTCCAACTACGACGAAGCGGGCTATCTGCCCGAAGCCATGAACAACTACCTGGCGCGTCTGGGCTGGAGCCATGGCGACGACGAGATCTTCAGCCTGGACCAGATGGTGCAGTGGTTCGATGGCACCCACCTCTCCAAGAGCCCGGCTCAGTGGGATGCGGCCAAACTGCTGTGGGTCAATGCCCAGCACCTCAAGGCCATGCCCGACGCCGAACTGGTACAGCGCGTGCAACCGCACCTTAAGGGGGTGGTCACGGACGAGCGCCTGGTGGGCATTTGCGGCCTCTTCAAGGACCGCTGCGACACCCTGGTGGCTTTGGCTGGCTGGGTGCGCGCTTTCTATGAGGACGTGCAGCCCAAGGTCGAAGATCTGGCGCAACACGTCACGCCTGCCGTGCAAGCCGCACTGGAATTGCTGACCGCCAAACTCAAGGATGTGGAGTGGAGCGCCCCAGCCATCAACGCTGTGTTCAAGCAGGTGCTGACCGAAGCGGGCCTGAAGATGCCACAACTGGCCATGCCGGTGCGCGTGCTGGTCATGGGTACGCCGCAGACGCCGTCGGTCGATCAGGTGCTTTTCCTGTGTGGTCGCGAAAAAGTTTTGGAGCGCATTGCAAAACGGTGAAAAATCTGTCTATAATTCGAGTCTCGACACCAACGAGGTGTAACGCAAAAGCGAAAGCCAAGCGTTAAACCAAATGGGGGTATAGCTCAGCTGGGAGAGCGCTTGCATGGCATGCAAGAGGTCATCGGTTCGATCCCGTTTACCTCCACCAAATGGTTCGAGAAGTCCAGGTTTTGACCCTATCGTCTAGAGGCCTAGGACATCACCCTTTCACGGTGAGTACCGGGGTTCGAATCCCCGTAGGGTCGCCAAGTTTGTAGCACTTGGCTTCAACACAAGTTGAAGCAAAGCTATCTACCAGGAGTGGTAGTTCAGTTGGTTAGAATACCGGCCTGTCACGCCGGGGGTCGCGGGTTCGAGTCCCGTCCACTCCGCCAAAGGTTAAAGCCGCTGCTCATGCAGCGGCTTTTTTCTTTGTGAGATTGCTTAAAAATCCCAATGACGTACGGGAACGGTTGAAGTAAGCTCCAAAACTTTCCGCTCAAAAGATAACCATGAACGAAGCGTTGCCCCCGATCCCGGCCAAGCGTTATTTCACCATCGGTGAAGTGGCCGAGCTGTGCGGTGTCAAAACGCATGTGCTGCGTTATTGGGAGCAAGAGTTCACGCAACTGCGGCCTGTCAAACGCAGAGGCAACCGCCGTTACTACCAACACCATGAGGTGTTGATGATTCGGCGCATCCGCGATCTCTTGTACGAGCAGGGCTTCACCATCAGCGGTGCGCGCAATCGCTTGCAGGAGTTGGTGCAGGCGGATCGTGCACCACTGAGCAGCGAAGTGATTGAAGCGGGTGGCATTGATCTGCCTGAAGCCCCGTTATCTGGGCTGGCGACAGAAGGGCTGCACATCGATTTGAGCGCAGCAGGCCAGCCCTTAGCGGTGTTGCGCCACGAGTTGCAAGAAATTCGCTCGCTGCTCACGATTTGAGTCAATCCAACGCTATAATCAAATGCTTCGGCGTGTAGCGCAGCCTGGTAGCGCACTTGCATGGGGTGCAAGGGGTCGCGAGTTCGAATCCCGCCACGCCGACCATAAAAATCAACGGGTTACAGATCAGAAGTCTGTAACCCGTTTTTCTTTGGGGACGCATGAGCAAAGCCTTCACCCGCGAAACCGATTCGGCCGATGACGACGACATCGGCTTACCCGCGTTGCCTGCGGGCACACGCAACTACATCACGCCTGCAGGCTATGCAAGTTTGCGCAATGAACTGCTGGACCTGATCGACAACGAGCGCCCGAAAGTGGTGGAGGTGGTGCATTGGGCTGCAAGCAACGGAGACCGATCGGAAAATGGTGACTACCTTTACGGCAAGAAGCGCCTGCGGGAGATTGATCGCCGCATCCGCTTTCTGACCAAACGCCTGGAAATCGCCGAAGTCACCAACCCTGTGCTGCACCATGGCAACGACCAGGTGTTTTTTGGCGCCACAGTCACGTATGCCGAAGCCGATGGCACAGAGCGCACGGTCACCATCATGGGTATTGACGAAGCAGATGCTTTGCAGGGGCAAGTGAGCTGGGTGTCGCCTATCGCGCGCACGCTGCTCAAGTCGCGTGTGGGTGATGAGCTCAAGCTGGTGACACCCGCGGGCGTGATCGACATCGAGGTGCTGGACGTTCAATATCCAGCGCCGCAATAGGCTCAGGAGCGTGGCAGCAACCGTTCGGCCTTGATGACGGCTGGGGTGCGCCGCAGTTGGCGCAAGACAGCTTCCAGGTGTTGCAGGTCGCGCACCGACAGCACAAAGCGCAGTTCAGCGGCATCCTGGGCGGTTTCGTTGCCCATGTCCACATGCACGATGTCGGCTTCGGCGGTGGCCATGGCGCCTGCGATGCGTGCCAATACGCCTTTGCCGTTGACCACCGTGACTTCGATGCCGGTTTCGAACGCTCGTGCAGGTTCGTCCGACCATTCAACGCTGATGAAGCGTTCGCTGTCTTTCTGGCGCAGTCGGGCAGCCGTGCTGCAATCACTGCGGTGCACGGCCAAGCCTTCACCGCGGCCCAGGTAGCCCACGATGTCGTCACCTGGTACGGGTCGGCAGCAGCGGCTGTAAACGACGGACGCGTTTTCGCTGCCATCGAGCGTGATGGCGCCTTGTGACACCGTCTCGTGCGCTGTGAAGCGTTCGCGTGTCATCAACAGGGCGTCTGGCTTTTGGCCTTGTTCTCCCAGCAGCAACACAATGCGTTTGGCCACGATGCTGGCAATGCGTTTGCCCAGACCAATGTCGATCAGCAGGTCGTTTCGGTTCTTGTTGCCGGTGAAACGCAGCAATTTGTCCCAAAGTGGAAGCATGGTGGCTTCATCGGTTGGAATGCTGTCGATGCCTTCTGCCCGTAAAGCCTGGCCCAGCAGCTTTTCGCCCAATTGCGTGGATTCGGTCTGGGCCATGGTCTTGAGGTGGTGGCGAATCTTCGAGCGGGCACGCCCGGTGCGCACAAAGCCCAGCCAGGCCGGATTGGGTGCTGAGACCGGGGCAGTGATGACTTCGATGACATCGCCGTTGTTGATCTCGGTGCGCAACGGCACCTGGTTGCCATTGATGCGCGCCGCCACCGCATGGTCGCCCACGCGGCTGTGGATGGCATAGGCAAAGTCCACCACAGTGGCTCCGCGCGGCAAGGCCATGATCTGGCTTTTGGGGGTGAAGACGTACACGGCATCAGGAAATAAATCCACTTTGACGTGGTCCCAGAATTCGGCCGCGTCGCGCGTTTCGCTCTGGATGTCGAGCAGCGACTGCAGCCATTGGGTGCCCAGGCGTTCGGCCTGGTCTTTGGCATTGGGGTTGGCCTTGTAGAGCCAGTGTGCGGCCACACCCGATTCGGCCACCAGGTGCATGGCTTCGGTACGGAATTGGAATTCCACATTGATGCCGGCCGGTCCCACCAAGGTGGTGTGCAGCGACTGGTAACCATTGACCTTGGCAATCGCGATGTGGTCTTTGAACTTGCCCGGGACCGGTTTGTAGAGCTGGTGCAGCAAGCCCATGGCGGTGTAGCAGTCGATGACCGAGGGCACGATGATCCGAAAACCATAGATGTCGGTGACCTGTGCAAAGCTCAGGTGCTTGCTGTCCATCTTTTTGTAAATGGAATAGAGCGTTTTTTCGCGGCCGTTGATGCGCACGGGCAGTCCAGCCTTGGAAAAAACGGCCTCCACTTCGCCTTGTACTTTCTGGATCAGGTCGCGGCGACGGTTGCGGGCGCGGGACACAGCCTTGGTCAGCACCGCATAGCGCCAGGGGCGCAGGTGGCGGAACGACAGGTCCTGCAGTTCGCGGTAGATCTGGTTCAGGCCCAGGCGGTACGCAATGGGAGCGTAGATTTCCAGGGTTTCGGACGAAATGCGGCCCCATTTGCTGCGCGGCATGTCGCCCATGGTGCGCATGTTGTGGGTGCGGTCGGCCAGTTTGATGAGGATGACACGCACATCGCGTGCCATCGCCAGCAGCATTTTGCGAAAGGATTCGGCCTGGTTTTCTTCGCGGGTGTTGAATTCGAGCTTGTCGAGCTTGGTCAGGCCATCCACCAGTTCGGCCACAGGGACGCCAAACTTTTCAATCAATTCAATCTTGGTGACGCCGCAGTCTTCCATGCTGTCGTGCATGAGGGCGGCGGCCAAAGCCTGGGCGTCCAGTTTCCATTCGGTACACAACGCTGCCACAGCAATCGGGTGGGTGATGTAGGGCTCTCCGTTTTTGCGCATCTGCCCCAGGTGCGCCTCATCGGCAAAGCGGTAGGCACGCCGCACCAGGTCCACATCTTGCGGGCTGAGGTAGTCGAGTCGGTCCACCAGTGCCGCAAAGCTGGCCGCCGCTGCATTGGCCGCAGCAGGGCCGGCCGGCATGGTGCGGGCTGGCGGCAGGCTGGAGGGGGGCACGATAGCGCTCATGAACCCAATGTTAACGGCTAGGTGAAGTGATTTCTGGACCGCGCGGGCACAAAAAAGCCCCAATGAAGGGGCTTCTTGTGACGGCAAAGTCAGAGCTTATTGCACGCGCTTGAGCATTTCGACGCCCACTTTGCCTGCGGCGATTTCGCGCAGTGCGGTCACGCCAGGCTTGTTTTTGCTGTCGATCTTGGGGGTGTGGCCCTGGCTGAGCATGCGGGCGCGGTAAGTGGCAGCCAGCACAAGCTGAAAGCGGTTGGGGATCTGCTGCAGGCAATCTTCAACGGTGATGCGGGCCATGGTGTGTTCCTCTGGTGTCGGGTGTGGTCAGGCAATGTGCAGGGCCTGGAAGGTGTCAGCCCTGGCGCGTCGCTGGGCGATATAGCGCAGCCGCTGGGCATGAACAATGGCTTTGAGGTCGAACAAAGCCCGCTCAAAGACCTCGTTGATTATAACGAAGTCGAATTCTTTGGCCTGAGCCAGTTCTTCGGCGGCATTCTTCAGACGCAACTCGATGATGTCGGGGGCGTCTTCGCCGCGACGCTCCAGGCGCGAGCGCAACTCTTCCCAGCTGGGCGGCAGGATGAAGATCAGCACGGCGTTGGCGTACATCCGCTTGATCTGGATGGCACCCTGGTAGTCGATTTCCAGCACCACGTCGGCACCCTGGTTCATGCGGTCCTCGATCATCTTCTTGGACGTGCCGTAGCGGTTGCCATGCACATTGGCCCACTCCACAAAGGCATCGGCCAGTACCATGCTGTCGAACTCTTGCGAGGACACGAAGAAGTATTCACGGCCGTGCTTTTCCTGGCCGCGTGGGGCACGTGTGGTGTGCGATACGGAGGGGTGGACGCGGTTGTCCAGCTCCATCAGGGCCTTGACCAGGCTGGACTTGCCAGCCCCGCTGGGGGCGGCGACGACGAAGAGGTTTCCGGGGTATTCCATGTTCGTGATCCGAAGCCTGTTATTCGATGTTTTGCACCTGCTCGCGCATTTGCTCGATCAGCACCTTCATGTCCACCGAGATGCGGGTCATCTCCAGCACGGCAGATTTGGAGCCCAGGGTGTTGGCTTCGCGGTGCAGTTCCTGAATCAAAAAGTCCAGGCGCTTGCCAATGTCGCCGCCCTTGTCCAGCAAGTGGCTGAGCTCTTGCAGGTGCGAGCGCAGGCGGGTGACTTCTTCGGCCACATCAATGCGGATGGCAAAGGCGGTGGCTTCGCTCAGGGCGCGGTCTTGCGCGGCTTCGGGCAGGGCTTGGCCGTCGGCCAGCGCCATGGCGTCTTTCCAGCGCTCCAGAAAACGCTGGCGCTGCTGCTCGACCAGTTGCGGCACCAGTGGCTCGGCCTGGGCAGCCAGTTGTTGCAGCTGGGCAATGTGGCCTTGCAGCATGGCGGTCAGGCGTTGGCCTTCACGCTCGCGGGTGCTGCGCAGGGCATCAATGGCTTGCTGGCCCAGATGCAGCCAGGCGACGTCTTCCACGGCCGGGGCGCTGCTGCTGCCAGCCGTCAGACGCAGCACATCGGCCACACTCAGGGCGCGGGCGTTGGGCAGCCAGTCCTGCACCTTGTCCTGCAGTGCAGCAATGCGCTGCAAGGCTTGGGGGGAGGGGGCCTGGGCGCCAACGGTCTCGCCTGCGCCCAGGCTGGCGCGCACTTCGACCTTGCCACGGCGGATCTGCTTGGTGATCAGTTCGCGCAGGCCGGGTTCGATCTGGCGCAGCTCTTCAGGAAGGCGAAAAGACAGGTCCAGAAAGCGGCTGTTGACCGAGCGGATTTCGAGGCCGAGCCTGGCCGTGGGCTGGCTGATCTCAGGGTCTGCAGGCGGCAGGCTGTGCTGCACGCTGGCGTACCCGGTCATACTGTAAACTGACATTCAATGTTTCCTTGGGACCTGCATCCACAGCGCATGCAGGCCTGAAACGCCCAATTATCTCAAACTCCAACGGCGCCGAGTCTGCCCCCCGGGCAACGCCGCCGGCCACCACCACAGCGACCCCTCCATGAGCAATACCCCCTACCAACGCAGCGGCCGCGCTGCAGACGCGCTGCGCCAGGTCCGCATCTCCCGCGGCTACACCATCCACGCCGAAGGCTCGGTGCTGATCGAGTTTGGCAACACCAAGGTGTTGTGTACCGCCTCGGTGGAGGAAAAAGTGCCGGGTCATAAGAAAGGCAGCGGCGAGGGCTGGGTGACGGCCGAATACGGCATGCTGCCGCGTGCAACCCATACCCGGGGTGATCGCGAAGCCGCACGCGGCAAGCAAAGCGGCCGCACGCAAGAAATCCAGCGTCTGATTGGCCGTTCCATGCGCGCCGTGTTTGACCTGAAAAAACTGGGCGAACGCACCATCCACCTCGATTGCGATGTGTTGCAAGCCGACGGTGGCACCCGCACGGCCAGCATCACGGGTGCTTTCGTGGCCGCACAGGACGCGGTCAACTGGTTGATCGCGAACGGCAAATTGACCGAATCCCCCATCCTGGACCATGTGGCCGCCATTTCGGTGGGCTTGAAGGACGGCACCGCCTTGCTTGACCTGGACTACCCCGAAGACTCGGCATGCGACACCGACATGAATGTGGTGATGACCGGTGCGGGCCATTTTGTGGAAGTGCAAGGTACGGCCGAAGGCGTGGCTTTCACGCGAAAAGAGATGGACCGCATGCTGGCGCTGGCCGAAAAAGGCATTGGCGAGCTGGTACAGATGCAGACCCAGGCACTGGCTGCATGAAGATCGTCCTGGCGTCCAACAACAAGGGCAAGCTGGCCGAGTTGCAGGCCATGCTGGCGCCGCTGGGCATGGACCTGGTGCGCCAGGCCGACCTGAACATCCCCGAGGCCGAAGAGCCTTACCGTACCTTTGTCGAAAACGCGCTGACCAAGGCACGCCACGCTGCCCGGTTGTCAGGCTTGCCCGCGCTGGCCGATGACGCAGGCCTGTGCGTGGACGCTTTTGGCGGCCAGCCCGGTGTGGACACGGCTTATTACGCCACGCGCTTTGGCTATGAAAAAAGCGATGACAACAATGTGAGTGCATTGCTGGAGCAGATGCAGGGCATGACCCACCGCCGCGCCGCCATGGTCAGTACGCTGGTGGCCCTGCGGTCTTTTGATGACCCGGAACCGTTGATTGCGGTGGGGCGTGTGGTGGGTGAGATCGCTACCGAGCGGCGTGGCACCAATGGCTTTGGCTTTGATCCAGTGATGTTCATTCCGGAATTCAACAAAACTTTTGCAGAGTTGCCGGTGGAGGTGAAAAACGCGCACAGCCACCGAGGTCGTGCAGTACAGCAGATGCTGGCGCTGATGCGCGAGCGTTGGTTGGGGGCGTGACATCGTGAATTTGGCGCTCGATCCAGCGCATCAGATCCGCTCGGGCCTGCTGCAGCTGCCCAGCTTGCCACCGCTGTCGCTGTACGTGCACCTGCCCTGGTGCATCAAGAAGTGCCCGTATTGCGACTTCAATTCGCATGAGTGGCGGGGCAGCGACGACGCTCGCACAGTGCAGGACGCCTACATCGACGCCCTGCTGGCTGACCTGGAAGCCAGCTTGCCTCTCATCTGGGGCCGCACGGTGCACACCATCTTCTTTGGTGGCGGCACGCCCAGCCTGTTTTCGCCTGATGCCATAGATCGCCTGGTCAGCGGGCTGCGCGCGCGTCTGCGCCTGTCTGCCGATTGCGAGATCACCCTCGAAGCCAATCCCGGTACCTTCGAGAAAGACCGCTTTCGCGCCTTTCGTGGCGCGGGCATCACGCGGCTGTCGATCGGCGTGCAGAGCTTCAACGACGCACACCTGAAGGCGCTGGGCCGCGTGCACGACCGCGTGCAGGCGCTGGCCGCCGTGAACGAGGCGGCGCAGGTCTTTGATACGTTCAACCTGGATCTGATGTACGCGCTGCCCGGACAGACGCTGGCGCAGCTGACCGAAGACGTTGAGGCGGCGCTGTCGTTTGCGCCCCCGCACCTGTCCATCTACCACCTGACCATTGAACCCAACACCCTGTTTGCCAAGCAACCACCGGTCTTGCCCGAAGACGACGATGCGTTTGCGATGATGGACCGCATCACTGAGCGCACTGCAGCGGCGGGGCTGGGACGCTATGAAATCTCGGCCTACGCCAAGCCAGGCCATGCCTGCGCGCACAACCTCAATTACTGGCAGTTTGGCGACTATTTGGGCATTGGTGCGGGTGCGCACAGCAAGCTCAGTTTTGCGCACCGCATTGTTCGGCAGGTGCGCTTTCGAGAGCCGCAGCTCTACATGAAGCAGGCGATGCAGGGGGCGCCGGTCACGCAAAGCGACGATGTGTCGCGTGCCGACTTGCCGTTTGAGTTCATGCTCAATGCCCTGCGCCTCAAAGAGGGCTTTGCGCTCACCGATTTCATGGAGCGAACGGGTCTGGCCATGACCAGCATCCAGAAAGGCTTGCAGCTGGCCGAGGCGAAAGGGCTGATTGCCCGCGATTGGACGCGTGTCTGGCCTACCTCGCAGGGTTTTGACTTTTTGAGCGATTTGCAGGCGCTGTTTTTGCCTGACGACAGCACCCGCGGCGGCTGATCAGTCTTTCGGGTGAAGTCGATTTTTGACCCAGGACAGGCCCAGCTTGACGGTGTAGAGCACGATCAGTGCACCAGCAAGATCCCCAAAAAACATGGGCCAGACGTCCACCCAGGGCTGACTGTCGTGAAGTGCGAACCACCAGAACAGGGCCTGGTGCACGATGGCATTGACGGCGGCATAGACCAGCACATATTGCAGCAGGCTGGTGCTGCTCAGGTGCAGCAAGTCACGGTGCAAAACGCCACGCCACTGCATCCAGAGCTTGACCAGCCAGGGGCCAAAGCCAGACGCCAGTCCAATGCACGCCATGGGTAGCCATTGTTCAGCCAGTAATTCCCGATTGATCCACAACGTGGCCAGTGCGATGCCCAATGCCGCTGGCACGTCCATGGTCAGCACCAGCAGCACGCGAAATCCGGCAGGCAAAAACACCCAGTTGATGCGCTCAACGTGCTCGAATTGGGCGAACAGCAATCCGTTGAGGTTGAAAAAGCCGACAAACAAAAGGGTGCTGACCGCGGTCATCAGCGCCCACTGCAACGCAATGGACGACCAGCGGGTCATGCGCTGCCTGCCGACTGATGGACTTGCAGCAGAGACTGGCCCAGCTGATGGAAGTAATTCAGGGCTTTTTGTGTGGGCACCAGGTATTTGGTGCGGCGGTCCCCCGATTCGCTGGCTGTGGTCAGCAGTTCTTTGTTGCGCAGCCGGGTCACCCGTTTGTGCAAGGTCGCGGGCGAACCCAGTGCAGCCAGGCTGATGGCCTCGCGCACGGTCATGGGCCGCTCTTCGTGCCAGCGCAACACCACATCTTCGAGCAAAGCCTGCTCATTGGCGTCCATCAAGGCAGCTTCTGGCAGCGCTTCCACAGCACGGGCCAGCTGCAAAAAACGGAAATAAGCGTTGGCCAGAGGGGTTTTGAGGACGGGCTGCATGTCGGCGATTGTATAAAAACCGACGTCATGGCGAAGCTGAAGGAACGCCTGCGGATTCAAACGGTTCTTTTTGGCGTTGCACACCATCAGCCTGAAGGGGGCAATGCCCATTCATGGTGAGAAGGCTGCACTGACCCGGTTTGCCATCGAGTCCATAGAGAGCCTCTCCGATATTGGATATCTGCCCCGTTTGCACAAGATTCCGGACATGCCCGAGCCACCTCTGGATTCCTTTCCCATTTATGCTGGATCCAGCGTTATTTAGAGGATGGGTTGGATGATGGGTGTCAAAACAAAAACGCGCCCGAAGGCGCGTCATTGTTTGTTTCCTGGCGGAAGAGGTGAGATTCGAACTCACGGACCCTTGCGAGTCGACGGTTTTCAAGACCGTTGCAATCGACCACTCTGCCACTCTTCCGAAGCCGCCATTGTAACGGCTGGCAAGTGCCTTATTCGCCTTGCGAGCCTCGGTGGGCCCAGGCGGTGGTGTGCTTTTCGATGGCGCTGAAGAGTTCGTACATGGCCATGGCCATGGCGCCCACCACCAGGAGGCCAGCAAAGGCCAGGCCCATCTGCATGGCCGAGCCGGCCGAGATCAGCAGGTAACCGATGCCTTCGTTGGCGGCGGTCATCTCCGACACGGTGGTGCCGACAAAAGCCAGGGTGATGGCGACTTTGAGCGAGCCATAAAAGTAGGGCATGGAGCGTGGCAGACCGACCTTCACCAGCACGTCCCAGCGTTTGGCGCCCAGCACGCGCAATACGTCTTCCAGCTCGGGCTCCAGCGTGGCCAGACCGGTGGCGATGTTCACCATGATGGGGAAGAAACTGATCAGAAAGGCCGTGAGGATGGCCGGGCCGACGCCGATGCCGAACCACACCACCAGAATCGGCACAAAAGCCGCCTTGGGCAAGGCGTTGAAGGCGGTCATCAAAGGGTAGACGGCGGCATAGGCGATGCGCGAGCTGCCGATCACGAAGCCCAGCAGCACCCCCACCACGATGGCGATGCCAAAGCCGGCCATGGTCACCCAGAAAGTGCGCCAGGCGTGGCCGGCAATGACCTCTTTGAATTCGATGAACTGTTGCCAGATGCGCGAGGGGCTGGGAAAGACGAATTCGGAAACCTGGAAGGCCCGGCACAGGATTTCCCAGACGACGAGGGTGATGAGCAGCAGGATCCAGGGGGACCCGCGTTCGAGGGTTTTCTTGTTCATGGGGCTGCGCTTTACTGGTTGATCACGGCGCCAGTCTTGCGCATGGCGCCGATGTGGCCGCGCAACTCGTGGACGATGTGGGTGAATTCGGGCGTGTAGGTCACTTCCAGGTCCCGTGGGCGGGGCAGGTCGATCTCGCGCTTGACCACAAAGCGGCCCGGACTCTTGCTCATCACGTACACCGTGTCGGCCAGGAAAACCGATTCACGCAAATCGTGCGTGACCAGGATCACGTTGAAGCGCTGCTCGGTCCAGAGGTCGCGCAGCGTGCACCACAACTCCTCGCGCGTGAAGGCATCGAGCGCGCCAAAGGGCTCGTCGAGCAGCAGCATTTTGGGTTCGTGGATGAGCGCACGGCAGATGCTGGCGCGCTGCTGCATGCCGCCTGAGAGTTGCCAGGGGTATTTGTCTTCGTAGCCGCCCAGACCCACGGTCTGCAGCAGCTTGCGGGCACGGGCCACGTACTCGTCTTTTCTCTGCTTGAAGCTGGAGCGGTAGGGTTCCACGATTTCCAGCGGCAGCAGCACGTTGTCCAGCGTGGTGCGCCAGGGCAGCAGCGAGGGGGCCTGAAACGCCATGCCGCTGATCTTGAGCGGCCCGGTCACCGGCTGGCCGTCCACCAGGATGCGGCCTTTGCTGGGCATCTTCAGACCGGTGGTGAGCTTCATGAAGGTCGATTTGCCGCAACCCGAGGGACCGACGATCGCGATGAATTCACCTTGGCGGACCTGAAGGTTGATGTCTTCCACCGCGAAGTGGTTCTGGGCCAGCAACTCGTCGTTGTAGGCGAGCCAGACGTTCTGAAAATCGACGAAGGCGTCTTGGGACATGGGCAAAGTCCTGGGGCGGGTTCAGGCCCGGGCCGCAAGCGACCCGGATCGGTCAAAGAGGGAATGGGTCACGGGCGTAAGCACCCGTGAGCTCACTTTTGGCCGGTCACTTTTTGGGTTTCGGCAGGATGTCCAGCTCTTTGGCACTGGGCAGGTAAGCGCCGCTCCAAATGTCTTCGGCCTTGACACGGGTCTTGGTGTTGAAGGCGTCAGACACCTGCGATGCCATCAACGACAGACGACCACCGTTGGCCTGGCCAAAACCTTCGGCGCGGGCGTCGGGGCTGTTGATCACGGTGTCGATGGCCAGCTTGAGGCGGCGGGTTTCGAGTTCGGTGTTGATGATGCCGTCGCGGGCCTTGACGGTGTCGATGGCTTTGGCCGGGTCGGCCATCACGTCTTTGGCACCTTTGGTGAAGGCGGCCAGAAAGGCTTTGACGGCGGCCGGGTTCTCTTTGAGGATTTTGGGCGAGGCAATGATGGCGTTGCCATACAGCTTCACGCCAAAGTCAGCGTAGGGCAGCACGGTCACATCGGCGGCCTTGACACCGCGCGCCTCGATGTTGAGCAGCGAAGTGAAGGTGAAGCCGGTGATGGCGTCCACGTCACCGCGCACCAGCATGGTTTCGCGCAGCGGTGGGTCCATGGCGGTCCAGGCCACATTGCTGATCGCGTTGGCTTTGGCAAAGATCGGGAAGGCGCGGCGGCCTGCGTCAAACACCGGGGCACCGAGCTTTTTGCCGCTCAGGTCGGCCGGGGTCTTGATGCCACTTTTCTTGAGCGCCATCACCGAGGCCGGGGTGTTGTTGTAGACCATCATGATGGCCACCGGCTTGTTGGGCGCGTCGGGGTTGTTGGCGTGGAACTCCATCAGGGCGGCCAGGTCGGCAAAGCCCAGGTCGTAGGTGCCCGAGGCCACGCGTGTGACCGCGCCGCCCGAGCCATTGCCCGCGTCCACGGTCACGTCCAGCTTGGCGTCCTTGAAGTAACCCTTGGCCACAGGCACCAGGAACAGGGCGGATGGCCCCTCAAAACGCCAGTCAAGCTGGAACTTGATCGGGGTGGTTTGCGCTTGTGCGGTGCCAAAAGCAGCCACAGACGCCAGAGCGGCTGTGGCCTTGAGGAAGGAACGCTTGGACATAGGGGACTCCTGGGCAATAAACGGTGACTTGAACTAAGCAAATTCGGTGCCGATTATCCGTGAAGACCCTGACGCGCTTTGTCAGGGTGAGCCCCTGGCGGTGCACCATGTCGGTGCACCCCTGGTGGGGCCTGTGTGCAGGCCGCACCGGGGGTGGGCATCAGCGCTTTTGCGAAGCGGCCACGGCCGTCATGTTGAGCACCCGGCGCACAGTGGCGGCGGGGGTCAGGATGTGCGCCGTGCCGGCCACCCCCATCAGGATGGGGCCCACGGTCACGCCGCCACTGGTGGTGGTTTTGAGCACGTTGTAGAGGATGTTGGCCGCGTCCAGGTTGGGGCAGACCAGCAGGTTGGCCGAGCCGGTCAGCGAGCTGTCTTCCAGGTAGACGTCACGGATTTCAGGGTCCAGCGCGGCGTCGCCATGCAGTTCGCCGTCGCATTCGATGTCGGGGTGTTGTGCCACAAACAGGTCGCGCGCCAGGCGCATCTTGCGGGCACCTGCGCGTTTGGACGAGCCGTAGCTCGAATGCGAGAGGAAGGCCACCTTGGGCACGATGCCAAAACGCTGGATTTCGGCAGCGGCCATGGCGGCGATTTCGGCCAGCTGCTCGGCGCTGGGGTCTTCGTTCACATAGGTGTCCGTGATGAAGAGCGGGCCACGCGGTGTCATCAGGGCGTTGAGCGCAGCGTAGTTGTTGGCCCCGGCGCGGCGGCCCAGGATCGAGTCGATGCGCTCCAGGTGCGTCATGTAGCTGCCGGCCAGGCCGCAGATCATGGCGTCGGCATCCTTGAGCGAGACCATCAGCGAACCGATGATGGTGTTGGAGCGGCGCACGGCGGCCTTGGCCACGGCGGGGGTGGCGCCGTTGCGCTTCATGAGCTGGTGGTAGTGCTCCCAGTACTGGCGGTAGCGCGGGTCGTCTTCGGGGTTGACGTTTTCCGCGTCCACGCCCAGGCGCATGCGCAGGCCCGCTTTCTCGATGCGGGCGGCGATCACGGCGGGGCGGCCGATCAGGATGGGGTGGGCGATTTTTTCGTCGATCGCCATCTGGGCGGCGCGCAGCGCACGTTCGTCTTCGCCGTCGGCATAGGCCACGCGCTTGAGGCTTTGCGGCACCGCCTTGGCGGCGTTGAAGATCGGGCGCATCAGGATGCCGGTCTGCGTCACAAAGTTCTGCAGTTGCTGGCGGTAGGCGTCCATGTCGGTGATGGCGCGGGTGGCCACGCCGGACTCGGCGGCAGCCTTGGCCACAGCGGGCGCGATGCGCAGGATCAGGCGCGAATCAAAGGGCTTGGGGATCAGGTAGTCGGCGCCAAAGGTCAGCTCTTGCCCGGCATAGGCGCTGGCCACTTCTTCGCTGATGTCGGCTTTGGCCAGGTCGGCGATCTGGCGCACGCAGGCCAGCTTCATCGCCTCGGTGATCTTGGTGGCGCCGCAGTCGAGCGCACCCCGGAAGATGTAGGGGAAGCACAGGACGTTGTTGACCTGGTTGGGGTAGTCCGAGCGGCCGGTGGCGATGATGCAGTCCGGGCGCGCGGCCTTGGCCACTTCGGGGCGGATTTCGGGCTCGGGGTTGGCCAGCGCCAGGATGATGGGTTGCTCGGCCATGGTCTTGACCATCTCGGCGGTCATCACACCGGGGGCCGAGCAGCCCAGGAACACGTCGGCGCCGTTCACCGCATCGGCCAGGGTGCGGGCCTCGGTCTTTTGGGCAAAGCGGGCTTTGGATTCGTCGTAACCGCCGGGGCGGCCTTCGTAGACCACGCCTTTGGAGTCGCACATGAACACATTCTTGGGGTTCACGCCCAGGCCCACGAACACGTCCAGACAGGCAATCGCCGCAGCACCCGCGCCCGAGACGGCCACCTTGACCTTGGCAATGTCCTTGCCCACCAGTTCGAGGCCGTTGACCAGGGCCGCGGCCGAGATGATGGCGGTGCCGTGCTGGTCGTCGTGAAAGACCGGGATGTTCATGCGCTCGCGCAGCTTCTTCTCGATGTAGAAGCACTCGGGCGCCTTGATGTCTTCGAGGTTGATGCCGCCCAGCGTGGGCTCCATGGCGGCGATGATGTCCACCAGCTTGTCGGGGTCGCGCTCGTCGAGCTCGATGTCGAACACGTCGATGCCGGCGAACTTCTTGAACAGGCCGCCTTTGCCCTCCATGACGGGCTTGCCCGCCAACGGGCCGATGTCGCCCAGGCCCAGCACGGCGGTGCCGTTGGTGATCACGGCCACCAGGTTGCCACGGCTGGTGTAGTCATAGGCCTTGCTGGGGTCGGCGGCAATGTCCAGGCAGGGGTAGGCGACACCGGGGGAATACGCCAGCGACAGGTCGCGCTGGTTGGACATGGGCTTGGTCGGGTTGACCGAAATCTTGCCACGCGTGGGCAGGCGGTGGTAGTCGCGGGCGGCGTCGCGCAGGGCTTCTTCTGCGGGGGAAAGTTTCTGGCTCATTCGGTCGTCTCTCGTGCGTCGGTCGTGACGGATGTCACGTCCAACAGCGTAACCCAAATGTCATGGGCCATTGGTTGTGGATTACCACCATAAAAAGCAAAAGGCCAATCCATACGGATTGGCCTTTTGAGGCCTTTGCAGGGGCTTGCCTCGCAGATCAGCAGGCCTGCAAGCGCCAGCAGGCGGCCCCCACAAAGAGGAGGTCAGTGTGCTTCAGCCTGTTTGGCAGCCTCGATGGCATCGCGGCTGTTGCTGCTGGCGCCATTGAAGAACAGGTTGAGCAGCACAGCGCTGATGGAGGCCAGCAAAATGCCCGATTCGATCAGCGGATGCAGACCGTGGGGCATCCACTGTTTGAAGTTGGGGGCGATCAGCGGGATCATGCCGATGCCGATCGAAATCGCCACGATCAAGGCGTTGAAGCGGTTGTTCTTGAAGTCCACACCGCCCAGAATGCGGATGCCGGTGGCGGCCACCATGCCGAACATGACCAGACCCGCACCGCCCAGCACCACGGTGGGCAGGGACTCGATCAGTGCGGCCATTTTGGGCAAAAGGCCCAGGGCCAGCAGGATCAGGCCACCGGCCACGCACACAAAGCGGCTCTTGACACCGGTGACGGCGACCAGGCCCACGTTTTGCGAGAAGCTGGTGTAGGGGAAGGTGTTGAAGATGCCGCCGATCAGCGTGCCCAGACCGTCGGTGCGCAGGCCGCGCGACAGGGCTTTCTGGTCCACCTTGCTGTCGGTCATCTCGCCCAATGCCAGGAACATGCCTGTGGACTCGATCATCACCACGACCATGACCAAAGACATGGTCAGGATCAGCATGGGGTCGAATACCGGCATGCCGAAATGGAAAGGCGTGACCACATCGAACCAGGCGGCCTTGCCCACCTTGTCGAAGTTCATCAGGCCCATGGCGGTGGCGACCAGGCCACCGATCACGATGCCCAGCAGCACCGAGATGTTGGCCACAAAGCCTTTGGCGTAGCGTGCGATCAGCAAGATGGACGCCAGCACGATGGTGGCAATGCCCAGGCCGGTCAGGTCGGCGTATTTGGGGTTGGGCAGCTTGGGCAGCAGGGCCAGGTCTTTGGGGATGGCCGGCAGGGTCGAGCCCGGTGCACTGGCGGCAGCCGCTGCGGCGTCCAGCCATTGTTTGTGCTCAGGGTTGATGATGCTCGGTGCGGTGGGGCCGACCGGGTTGCCGAATATCCAGTTGATGCCGATGCGCATCAGGCTGATGCCGATCACGGCAATGATGGTGCCGGTCACTACGGGCGGAAAGTAGCGCAGCATGCGGCTGACCGCCGGCGCGATCAGGATGGAAATCACCCCCGCGCCAATGATCGAGCCGAAGATCATCTGCGCGCCCACGGTGCCAGGATTGGCATTGGCCATGGCCACCATGGGGGCCACGGCGGCAAAGGTCACACCCATCATCACGGGCAGGCGGATGCCGAACCACTGCGTGGCGCCCAGCGATTGAATCAATGTGACCAGGCCGCAGCAGAACAGGTCGGCCGAGATCAGGAAGGCCACGTCTTCGGGACTGAGCTTGAGGGCACGGCCAATGATCAGGGGCACGGCCACGGCGCCGGCGTACATCACCAGCACGTGTTGCATACCCAGGGCGGCCAGCTTGCCCGTGGGCAGATGTTCGTCAACGGGGTGAACGGTAGAACTCATGCAGAGGACTCCTTGGAATAAACGGTTGGGCACGGCAAAGCAGCTAGAGGATTGCCGCTTTGTGTGCCGAACTGTATACAAAATTTCCGGCGCTCAGATCAGGGCAAACCCTTGGGGTGAGCCTGTGCAGGAGCTTGCCCTGCACGCGATAGCCCGGTGTGCATTGCCAGCCGGGCGGGCTCCTGCAGAAAACAGGTTCAGCGGGGTTTGTCGGGCGTGGGCAGATCGGCCACGGCGGCATCGATGGCGGCAGACCCGATGTGGGTGCCGTGCGGTGCCTCGTGACCGGTGGCGGGGAACCAGCGGCGCACCACCACAAAGAACACCGGCACCAAAAACACCGCCAGCACCGTGGCCGTGACCATGCCGCCCATCACGCCCGTGCCGATGGCGCGCTGGCTGGCCGAACCGGCCCCGCTGGCAATGGCCAGCGGCAGCACCCCCAATATGAAGGCGAACGAGGTCATGATGATGGGGCGAAAACGCAGGTGGCAGGCGGCCAGTGTGGCTTCGACCAGACCCTTGCCCTCGGCCTGCAAGTCCTTGGCAAATTCGATGATCAGGATCGCGTTCTTGGCCGACAGGCCGATGATGGTGATCAGACCGACCTTGAAGTACACGTCGTTGGGCATGCCGTGCAGCCACACGCCCGCCAGCGAGCCCAGCACGCCCAGCGGCACCACCAGCAGCACGGCCACCGGGATGCTCCAGCTCTCATAGAGTGCGGCCAGGCACAAAAACACCGCCAGCATCGAAAACGCCAGCAAGATGCCGGCTTGGGCTCCCGAGAGCTTTTCTTCGCGCGATTGGCCTGTCCACTCATAGCCAAAGCCCTGTGGCAGCTGGGCCGCCAGGCGCTCCATCTCGGCCATGGCGTCGCCGGTAGAGTAACCCGCAGCGGCATCGCCACCGATCTTCATGGCCGGATAGCCGTTGTAGCGCACGGTCTGCACCGGACCGGTCACCCAGCGCACGTTGCCAATCGCGGACAGAGGCACCAGCTGGCCTTTGTTGTTGGGGACCGTGAGACGCAACACATCGTCGGGCTGCATGCGGGTGCGGGCTTCGGCCTGCACGATCACGCGCTGCAGGCGGCCCGCACTCGGGAAGTCGTTGATGTAGGCCGAGCCCAGGGCGGTGGACAGCACGCTGCCCACCGCGTCAAAGCCGACGCCCATGGCGGCGGCCCGTTCGCGGTCAATGTCCAGCTGCAGTTGGGGGGCATCTTCCAGACCGTCGGGGCGCACGCCTTGCAGCACTTTGCTTTGGCCGGCCATGCCCAGCAACTGGTTGCGGGCGGCCAGCAGCGCGTCATGCCCCAGGCCTGCACGGTCTTGCAGCCGGAAGTTGAAGCCGGTGGCCGTGCCCAGCTCGGGAATGGGCGGCGGCGACAGCGCAAAAATGAAAGCATCACGCACACCCATCAGCGCCCCAAAGGCGCGGCCCGCCAGGGCCTGGGCGCTGTGCTCTTTGCCACTGCGCTCGTCCCAGGGCTTGAGCGGCACAAAAGCCAGTGCGGCGTTTTGGCCCGACCCCGAGAACGAGAAGCCCAGCACGCCCACCACCTTGTCCACCTCGGGCTGGGCCATGAAGAACTGTTCCACCTTTTCCATGGCGGCCAGGGTGCGGTCTTGGGTGGCACCCGGCGGCAATTGCACATTGATGATCAGGTAGCCCTGGTCTTCATTGGGCAAAAAGGAATTGGGCAGGCGCTGGTACATGAACCCGGCAGCCGCCACGATGGCGCCGTACACCAGCAACCAGCGCTTGGCCTTGGGCAACATGCGGGCCACGCCCGCCTCGTAGCCGTGGGTGGCTTGCTTGAAGCGGCGGTTGAACAGACCGAAAAAGCCCTGCTTGTGGTGGTGTTCTGGCGAGACCGGCTTGAGCAGCGTCGCGCACAGCGCAGGCGTGAGCGACAGCGCCATGGTGGCTGAGAACACCATGGACGCGACCATGGCCAGCGAGAACTGGCGGTAGATGTTGCCCACCGAGCCGCTGAAAAACGCCATCGGCACGAACACGGAAATCAGCACCACCGTGATGCCGATGATGGCGCCCGTGATCTGGCCCATGGCCTTGACGGTGGCCTCACGCGGGGGCAAACCCTCATCGGCCATGATGCGTTCGACGTTTTCCACCACCACAATCGCATCGTCCACCAGGATGCCAATGGCCAGCACCATGCCAAACAGCGTGAGCACATTGATCGAAAAGCCCATGGCCAGCATCACGCCAAAGGTGCCCAGCAAGGCCACGGGCACGACGATGGTGGGGATCAGCGTGTAGCGGATGTTTTGCAGGAAGACCAGCATCACGATGAACACCAGCACGATGGCTTCGATCAGGGTCTTGACCACTTCGTGAATCGAAATGCGCACGAACTTGGAACTGTCGTAGGGCACCTCGTAGCGCACACCCTCGGGCATGTAGGCCTGCAACTGGGCCATGCGCTCGCGCACGCCCGTGGCCGCTGCCAACGCGTTGCCGGTGGGCGAGAGCTGGATGCCCAGGCCGGTGGCAGGCATGCCGTTCAGGCGCGACGACGAGGCATAGGCCTGGCCGGCGACCTCGATGCGGGCCACGTCTCTCAGACGTACGCTCGAGCCGTCGGCGTTGGCGCGCAGCAAGATCTGGCCAAACTGCTCGGTGCTGGAAAGCTGGCCGTTGACTTTGACGGTGGCGTATTGGGTTTGCCCGGTCAGATTGGGCAGACCGCCGATGCTGCCGGCCGAGACCTGCAGGTTTTGCGCTCGGATGGCGTTGTTGACGTCGTTGGTGGACAGGCCCACCCCCTGCAGCTTTTGCGGGTCCAGCCAGACGCGCATGGCTTTTTCGGTGCCAAAAAGCTGCACCTGACCCACGCCGGGCACGCGCAGCAGCTCGGGCTGGATGTTGCGCACCGCGTAGTCGCCCAGCGCCACCGGGTCCCAGTTGGCGTTGCTCGATGTGAGCATCACAAACATCAAAAAGTTCGAGCGTGCCTTGTCCACCCGCACGCCCTGCTGTGTCACGGCACTGGGCAGGCGCGGTGTGGCGCGGGACAGCCGGTTTTGCACCTCGATCTGCGCCACGGCCACATCGTTGCCCGGTTCAAAGGTGGCCGTCAGCGTGCCGGTGCCGCTGGCGTCTGCAGCGGCTTCCATGTAGATCAGGCCGGGCGAGCCGTTGAGCTCCTGCTCGATGACGGACAGCACGCTGTCTTCCATCACCTGTGCCGAAGCACCGGGGTACACCGCGGTAATCACAATGGCCGGAGGCGCCACCGTGGGGTACTGCGCTACCGGCAGTTTGGTGATGGCAGCAGCGCCCAGCACCACGATGAAGAGTGCGATGACCCATGCAAAGATGGGCCGGTCGATGAAAAACCGGGAATTCATGGGGGCCTCCGCTTACTTGGCTGCGGGTGCGGGAGCGCTGGACGCCGGGGTGCTGGCGGCGGCACTGGCCGCCGCTGCGGGGGCCGCGCTCCAGGGGACAGGCTTGACCGGGGCTTTGGGCCGGATCTTCTGGAAGCCGTCCACCACCACCTGCTCACCGTCCTTCAGGCCACCGGTCACCACCCATTGCGGTCCGGCCTTGTCGCTGGCGTCGCCGCGCTGGCCGCCCAGTTGCACCGGGCGCTTGTTGACCTGACCTTCGGCGTCCACCACCAGCACCGTGTCTTCGGAGGTGCCTCGGGTGACGGCCTGCTGCGGCAGCAGCATGGCGCGCTCACTGCGTGCCACCTGCAGACGCACTTTGATGAACAGACCGGGCAACAGTTCGCCCTTGGGGTTGGGGACTTCGCCGCGCAGCACGACCTGGCCGGTGCCGGGGTCCACGCTGATGTCGGCAAACAGCAGCTTGCCGGGCAGGGCGTACACACTGCCGTCGTCCAGCAGCACCTTGACCTGGGCTGAATTGCTGCCTTTGAGCGTGCCCGAGGCAATGGCGCGCTGGATGCGCATGGCTTCGCTGGCCGACTGGGTGAAATTGGCGATCAGCGTGTCCACTTGCTGGATGGTGGCCAGTTGCGTGGCCTCGGCCTGGCTGACGAGGGCACCTTCGGTCACGAGCGAGCGGCCAATGCGTCCGCCAATCGGGGCCAGCACCGAGGCGTATTCCACGTTCAGGCGGGCCTGCTGCACGGCGGCCTTGGCAGCCGCCACATCGGCTTGCGCGGCGCGGTGGGCGGACTGGGTGCTGTCCCAGGCCAGCGCGGTGATCATCTTGGCTTCGGCCAGGGGGCGGTTGCGCTCCAGCGTGGACTGCGCTTGCGCCAGTGCAGCTTCGGCTTTGGCCTGCGCGGCCTGCGCGCTCTCCAGCGCCGCCTGGTAGGGGGCGGGGTCGATACGGTACAGGCTTTGCCCGGCCTGCACCAGCGCTCCTTCGGCAAACAGGCGCTTTTGCACCACCCCGGTCACGCGGGCACGCACCTGCGCGGTGCGGATCGGCTCCAGCCGGCCCGACAGCTCGATCTCGATCGGCACCGTGGCCTGGGCCACGGTCACCACGCCCACCGGGGGCGGGGGCATCTGGCCCATGCCTTGCGGCTCTTTGCTGCAACCGGCAAGCAGAAGTGCGCCGCTCAAGGCGACTGTGAGGGCGAAGGGCAGGGGCCGGGCGGCAGGCCACAGGCTGGGGCGCATGGAGAATTCCTTTGAGACAAAAGGCAAGGGCGGCTGTGGGTGCAGCCGCCCGGAGTGGCGGTCAATGTACCTGCCTATTGTGTCTGCAATGTCTCCCGCTTGCCGGGCCTTGCGCGATCAGCCCAGCAAATCCAGCAGCGTGCGCGCAATCACCTTGGTTGCGCGGCGCACGTCTTCGAGCTGCACCCGCTCGTCGGCGCGTTTGGCGTGGCTTTCCAGCACGGTGCGGGGGCCGGCGCCGTAGATCACGCCGGGGATGCCGCGCTCCACGTACAGGCGCACATCGGTGTAGAGCGGGGTGCCCACGGCAGGGATGGGCTCGCCAAACACTTCGCCGCCATGCTTCTGGATCGCATCGACCAGAGGCTGGTTGCCGGCCAGCGGCACCATGGCGTTGGCCAGCAGCATGCGGCGGATGCTCACTTGCAGTTGCTTGCCGCCACGCGGTGGGTTGAAGCTCTTGGCCGCGTCTTCGATGGTCTTGCGAATGCTGGCTTCGACTTCCGCCGGGTTCTCTTCGGGGATCATGCGGCGGTCGAGCTTGAAGACAACCTTGCCGGGCATGACGTTGGTGTTGGTGCCGCCACTGATCTGGCCCACGTTCAGGTAGGGGTGGGTGATGCCTTCGACCTTGGACGTGATCTTTTTGTAGTCGGCGTTCAGCGCATGCAGGGCATTCAGGATGTGCACCGCGCCCTGCAGGGCATCGGTGCCGGTGTCGGGCACGGCGGCGTGGGCCATCTCGCCCTGCACCGTCACTTCCATTTGCAGGCAGCCGTTGTGTGCGGTCACCACCTGGTAGCTGAAGCCGGCGGCGATCATCAAATCGGGTTTCGTCAGGCCCTTGGCCAGAAGCCAGCCCGGACCCATCTCGCCACCAAACTCTTCGTCGTAGGTGAAGTGCAGCTCCACACCGCCCTTGAGCGGTGCGTTCAACGATTCAAGCGCACGTGTGGCGAAGGTGAAGGTCGAGAAATCGCTCTTGCTCACGGCAGTGGCGCGGCCGTACATGGCGCCGTTCTCGATCTCGCCGCCATAGGGGGCATGCGTCCAGCCTTCGCCCGGGGGCACCACATCGCCGTGGGCGTTCAGGGCAATGGTTTTGCCCGTGCCGTAGGGGCGACGGACGATCAGGTTGGTGATGGACTCCAGGCCGTAGGCTTTCACATCCGCTTCGGGCACAGCGTGTTTTTCTGCTTCATAGCCGAAAGTCTTCAGCAGCTCGGCGGTGCGCTCGGCGTGCGGCGCGTTGTTGCCGGGCGGGGTGTCGGTGGGCACCTGCACCAGGGCCTGCAGGAACTTCACCTGCTCGTCGAAGTGGGCGTCGATCCAGGCGTCGAGCTGTGCGTATTGGGCGGCTGTGGCGGTCATGCTTTTTCCAGTGCGAGTTGGTTCAGAACGTGGGTGAAGGCGTCGACGCACAGCTGCATGTCGTCGCTGGTGGTGGATTCGAGCGGGTTGTGGCTGATGCCGGCGTTCTCGCCGCGCACGAAGAGCATGGCCTGCGGCATGACTTCGTGCAGCTTCATGGCGTCATGGCCGGCGCCACTGGGCAGTTTGAACAGCGGCACGCCCAGGGCGCTCACAGCGCGTTCCCAGCGGGCCTGCCACTCGGGGGCGCTGGGCGCGGCGGCAGCGCGCATGGTTTCTTCGCAGGTGTAGCGCACGCCACGGCGTTCGCAGATGGCTTGCAGCTGCGCCAGCACGTCGTCCACCAGGGTATCGCGCTGGGCGTCGGTGGGCGCACGCAGGTCCAGGCTGAAGGTGCAGCGGCCAGGCACGACGTTGATCGAGCCATTGGGCACGTTGAGCTGACCGATGGTGGCCACGCTGTCGCCGTCTTTGGCGGCACGCTGCTCCAAGTACAAGGCCAGTTCGGCCACGGCGCAGGCCGCGTCGCGGCGGCGGTCCATGGGGGTGGTGCCAGCGTGGCTGGCGGTGCCGATGACCTCGCACAGGTAGCGCACGCTGCCGTTGATCGAGGTGACCACGCCCAGCGGGATGTTCACTTCGTTGAGCACCGGGCCTTGCTCGATGTGGACTTCGATGAAACCCAGGTACTTGGAGGCGTCGCGCTGGATCTTGGGGATGTCGTCCACGCACAGGCCTGCGTGCTGCATGGCGGCGCGCATGGTGATGCCGTCGGCATCTTTCTGGTCCAGCCATTCGGGCTTGAAGTCACCGATCAGCGCACCCGAGCCCAGGAAGGTGGCCTTGTAGCGCTGGCCTTCTTCTTCGGCAAAGGCCACGACCTCGATGCCAAAGGGCAGGCGTTTGCCCTGCTGGTGCAGTTGTTGGACGCAGGCCATGGGCACGAAGATGCCCAGGCGGCCATCGTATTTGCCGCCGTTGCGCACGGTGTCGTAGTGCGATCCGGTCAAGAGGTATTTCGCGCCCGAGGTTGATGGGTGATAACGGCCCACCACATTGCCCACCGCGTCGATCTCGACCTCGTCAAAGCCGCAGTCCTTCATCCAGTGGCTGATGCGCTGGGCACAGGCCCGGTGGGCGTCGGTCAGGTAGGTGACCGTGAGCTGGCCTTTTTCGGCAAAGCCGGGGTCCGAATGCTGGGCGAGTTTTTCCTGCCAGTCCCAGACTTGGTGGCCCAGTGTCGGCTCCACGCCAAACTTGTCGTTCAGTCGGATCTCGACGATGCGGTGGATGTTGCGCAGGCACTCGGCCAGCTCGAAATCCGGGTGGCCATGCAGGCGGCGCTCGAACGCCTCGATGATCTGCTGCTTGTTGTAGCCCACGCCACGCGGGCCGCGCACCGCGAGAATGAAGGGCCAGCCGAATTTGGTGTTGTAGTCGGCGTTGAGTTGCTGGATCTTGGCGAACTCTTCGGGTGTGCAGTCGGTCAGGCCGGCCTGGGTCTGTTCATTCGTCGATTCGGCCGTCAGCGTCTTGCTGACCATGGCCTTGCCCGCCAGCTCCGGGTGTGCGCGGATCAGCCCGAGCTGCGCGTCACGCCCAGCGTGTGCCAGCACCTCGCACATGGCGTGCTTGAGGTGGTTCAGCGAACGGAAGGGGCGCTCGTTGAGGGCCTGTTCGGCAATCCAGGGCGAATGCTCGTACAGGCCGTCGAGCATCTGTGCGGCTTCTTCGCGGCTGGCACTGTTGAGTTGTTCCAGGGTGATGGGCATGCTCAGTCCTTAAAGGGGTGCACGGTTTTCCAGTGCCGTGCGATGTCGATGCGGCGCGCCACCCAGACCTTGTCGTGCGACTGGATGTGGTCCAGAAAGCGTTGCAGCGCGGTGATGCGGCCGGGGCGCCCGAGCAGGCGGCAATGCATGCCGATGCTCATCATCTTGGGCGCGTTGTCGCCATTCGGATCGCCCTCGGCATAGAGCGCGTCAAAAGTGTCTTTCATGTACTGGAAGAAGGGGTCGGCGTGCGAATAGCCCTGAGGCAGCGCAAAGCGCATGTCGTTGCAGTCCAGGGTGTAGGGCACGATGAGCTGGTGCGCATCGCTGCCATCGGTCTTGCGGACCTTCATCCAGAAGGGCAGGTCATCGCCGTAGTAATCGCTGTCGTACTCGAAGCCGCCATAGTCGGCCACCAGGCGGCGGGTGTTGGGGCTGTCGCGGCCGGTGTACCAGCCCAGTGGGCGTTCGCCGGTGAGCTTTTGCAAAATCTCCATGGCCTCGGCCATGTGCGCGCGTTCGGTGGCTTCGTCGATGTTCTGGTAGTGGATCCACTTGAGGCCGTGGCAGGCGATGTCGTAGCCCAGCTCCTGGAAGGCAGCGGTCACGTCGTCGTGCTTTTGCAGCGCGGTGGCCACGCCAAACACCGTGAGCGGCAGGCCGCGCTTCTCAAATTCGCGCAGCAGGCGCCACACGCCGGCACGCGAGCCGTACTCGTAAATGCCCTCCATGCTGATGTGGCGGGCCTCGAAGGCGGCAGGGTTGAACATTTCAGACAGAAACTGCTCGCTGGCCGGGTCGCCATGCAGCACGCTGTTTTCGCCGCCTTCTTCGTAGTTCAGCACGAATTGCACGGCCACGCGGGCACCGCCTGGCCAGTGAGCGTGGGGCACATGGCGGCCATAACCCTTGAGGTCGCGGGGGTAGGGGAGGGTGGCGTCGTAGGTACTCATGGGGTGTTCAGGTCAAGGCAATCGCAATGTCGTGGGAAGGCACCTTGCGGTCGTAAATCAGGCTGGCTTCGACGTGGTCCAGGTGCTGCTGCATCAGTTGCACGGCCTTCTCGGCGTTGCCTGCGGCCATGGCGGCCACGATGTTGGCGTGTTCGTCGGTGGAGTGCTGGGCCTCGCTGCGCGACTGGTACATCAGCGTGATCAGGGCGCAACGCGAGATCAATTCCCCCAGCATCTGCGCCAGCACCTGGTTGCCCATGAGCTGCGCCATGCGCACATGAAAGTCGCCCAGCAACTCGGTGCGGCCCGACACGTCTTCCTGGGCCACGGCCTCGCGTTCTTGCTGAATGTGTTCTTCAAGCGACTGGATCTTGGCGGGTGTGATCTCGCGCATGAAGGCGCGGGTCATCTCGGTTTCCAGCATCCGCCGCACGGCAAAGACCTGCTGCGCTTCTTGCACCGATGGGGCGGCCACAAAGGCGCCGCGAGCGGGTTCCATGCGGATCAGGCGGTTTTGCGACAACTGAAACAAGGCCTGGCGCACCAGGGTGCGTGAGACGCCAAAGTGGTCGGCCAGCTTTTGCTCGGCCAACTTGGCGCCGGGCAGCAGGCGGTGCTCGACGATGGCGCGCGTGAGCGCTTCCACAATGCTGTGGGTGGCCGAGGTCTCCGAGTCTTTTTTGTTGTCCATGGCGGGCATGATAGCCATAAAAACCAAAAGTGTATACACTTTGGTGGACGAAACAGTTTTCAGGAGACTTCCATGGGATTGAGCACACACGTTCTGGACACGATGAACGGCTGCCCTGCCGCCGGCATGCAGGTGGCCCTCTACACCACCCAAGGCGAGCAGGCCACATTGGTCAAGCGCTTCACCCTGAACCATGACGGGCGCAACCCCGACGGCATGTTGTATGACCACGCCAGCCTGCGCAAAGGCACTTACCGCCTGGTGTTTGACGTGACGGGCTACTTCAAGGCCCGGGGCGTGCAACTGCCAGAACCGAACTTTCTGAACCAGGTCGCCCTGGACTTTGGCGTGGCCCACGAAGACCAGCACTACCACGTCCCGCTGTTGGTCAGCCCCTGGAGCTATTCGACCTACCGCGGCTCCTGAATAATTAATCGGGGTCAGATCCCAATTTAATCGGGGTCAGATCCCAATTAATCTCCCTGATAAGGGGATGCCACAGTCTTGTACGTGTCCCGATTCTCTAAAATCGGGGCTTACCGTTTATTGATCCCGCACCATGACCCAAGTCACCAACACCGTGCGCTTTGTGCTCGACGGCCGTATTGTCGAAGCCCAGGGCGAACGCCGCACCACCACCGTTCTCGATTACCTCCGTGAACAGCTCCATCGCACCGGCACCAAGGAGGGCTGCGCGGAAGGCGATTGCGGCGCCTGTGTGGTGATGGTGGGTGAACTCAACGATGCCGGCACCTCGGTGGATTACGTGCCAGTGAACGCCTGCATCCAGCTGCTGCCTTCGCTGGACGGCAAATCGGTCAAGACGGTCGAAAGCCTGAAAAAGGCGGACGGTACGCTGCACCCGGTGCAGGACGAGATGGTCAAGTGCCACGGCTCGCAATGCGGCTTTTGCACGCCCGGCATAGTGATGAGCCTGGTCAATCTGGTGCAGGTGCTGCCCCAGCCCAGCCGCCAGCAGATCACCGACTCCTTGAGCGGCAACCTGTGCCGCTGCACCGGCTACAAACCGATCATCGATGCCGCCAGCAAAGCCTGCGAGCGGCAAAGCGAACTGAAGATCGACGACAGTGCAGACGTGCCGCTGCTCAAGGAGATTGCCCGCAGCAAGACGCCCACGCTGAGCCTGGACGGCGACATCATCGTGCAGCCGGTGGTGCGCACCAAAAAGGGCAATGAATTCGTTTCTCCCGCCACCCTCGCCGAAGTGGCCGACTACCTGCAAAAGAACCCGACCACCACGCTGCTGGCCGGCAGCACCGAGATCGGCCTGCAGGTGAACAAGCAGTTCAGCCGCCCCGACCACATCATGTACCTGGGCAATGTGGACGAGCTGCGCCAGGTGAGCGAGACCGCCAAGGCCTGGCGCATTGGCGCCATGGTGTCGCTGGCGACCCTCGAAGGCCTGATCGCCGAGGCTTACCCTGACTTTGCCGAGGTGCTGCGCCGTTTTGGCTCGCCCCCGATCCGCTCCACCGCCACGCTGGCCGGCAACATCGCCAATGGCTCGCCGATTGGCGACTCCATGCCCTGCCTGATGGCGCTGGGTGCCACCCTGGTGCTGCGCAAAGGCGACAAGACCCGCAGCGTGGCGCTGGACCAGTTCTACACTGGCCAGAAACAGAATGTGTTGCAGGCGGGTGAATTCATCGAAGCCATCGAGTTGCCCAAACCCGTGGTGGGCCAGGTCTTCCGCGCCCACAAGGTCAGCAAGCGCTTCGAGCAGGACATTTCGGCCACCTGCGCCGCGATCACCTACACGCTCAAGGACGGCAAGCTCAGCGGCGTCAAGCTGGCCTACAACGGCCTGAGCCCCTTCCCGGCGCGTGCGCCGAAGATCGAGGCCGTGCTCGAAGGTCAGGCGCCCGCCAGTGTGACCGAGGCCGCACTGGACGCCGCCGTGGCCGCCAGCTTCACCGCCCGTGACGGCCTGCGCGCCACCTGGGCCTACCGCTCGCTGGTCGCCCGCAACCTTGTTCTGGAATTCATCGAAGAGAAGGTGGAGGCATAAATGAACGCACCGACCAAACTCCAAAACCTGCTGCCCGCTACCGGTGTGCAGCAAGGCACCGACATCGTCCACGAGTCGGCCCACCTGCATGTGACCGGTGGCGCCACCTACATCGACGACATCCCTGAAGTGGCCGGCACGCTGTATGCCGCCATCATCAAATCGCCTGTGGCCCATGGCGAGCTGATCGGTGACGGCATCGACCGCGCTGCCATCCTGGCGCAGCATGGCGTGGTGGCGGTCTACACCGCCAAGGACATTCCGGGCGAAAACAACTGCGGCCCCATCGTCCACGACGACCCTTTCCTCGCCGACGGCAAGGTGGAGTTCGTCGGTCAGGCCGTGGCCGTGGTGGTGGCGCGCAACATGCTGTATGCGCGTGAAGCCGCCGCCAAGGCCAAGGTGCTGGTCAAGGAACTCAAACCCATCCTGACCATCGAGGAAGCGCTGGAGGCCCAGAGCTTTGTGATGCCGGCCAAGGGCATTGTGCGTGGCGATGCCGCGGCCGCCATTGCCGCTGCACCCCGCAGGATCAAGGGCACGACCCGCACCGGCCAGCAAGAGCAGTTCTACCTGGAAGGCCAGATCACCTATGCCGTGCCCAAGGAGGATGGCCAGCTCACGTTGTATGTGTCGACCCAGCACCCGGACGGCAACCAGCGTGAGGCCGCGCATGCCCTGAACCTGCACACCCACGATGTGGAAGTGATCTGCCGCCGCATGGGCGGTGGCTTCGGCGGCAAGGAAGGCAATGCCAGCATCTTCAGCCAGAGCGCAGCCCTGGCGGCTCATCTGCTGCAAAAACCGGTCAAGCTGCGCGTCAACCGCGACGATGACATGACCATCACCGGCAAGCGCCACGATTTCCGTATCGACTACGAAGTGGGCTTTGATGACAAGGGCCGCATCCTGGGCGCCGACATCGTGCTGGCCTCACGCTGCGGTTACAGCACCGACTACTCCGGCCCGGTGAATGACCGCGCCTGTCTGCACATCGACAACAGCTACCACATTCCTGCGCTCAAGCTGGTCAGCCACCGCTGCAAGACCAACACGCAAAGCGCCACGGCCTTCCGTGGCTTTGGCGGCCCGCAGGGCATGTTCGGCATCGAGACCGTGATCGACGAGATTGCCGCCACGCTGGGCAAAGACCCGCTGGAGGTGCGCAAGCTCAACCTCTACCAGGACCCGGCCATCAGCGGCACGCCCGACACCATGACCACCCAGTACAACCAGCTCATCGAAGACTGGGTGGGTGACAAGGTGATCGCGCAGGTCGAGCAGGAATCGAAATACGCCGAGCGCCGCGCCGCCGTGCAGGCCTTCAACGCGAAGAGCAAGACGCGCAAGCGCGGCATCGCCCTGGTGCCGCTCAAGTTCGGCATCAGCTTCACCGCCACCCACCTCAACCAGGGCGGTGCGCTGCTGGTGGTCTACATGGACGGTTCGGTCAGCTGCAACCACGGCGGCACCGAAATGGGCCAGGGCCTGAACACCAAGATGGCGCAGGTCTGCGCCGACGGTCTGGGCATCAGCGTGGACCATGTGCGCATCACCGCCACCGACTCGCAAAAAGTGCCCAATGCTTCGGCCACGTCCGCATCGAGCGGCGCCGACATCAACGGTGCGGCCATCATGAATGCCACCGCGCAGATGCGCGAGCGCCTGAAACCCGTGGCGGCCCGCATGCTGGGCTGCGCCGAAGCCGATGTGAGTTTCGCCAACAACGCTGTGCACGGCGGCGGCAAGTCGGTCAACTGGCCGGACGTGACCAAGCAGGCCTGGCTGGACCGCGTGGGTTTGAGCGTGACGGGTTTCTACATGACGCCTGAGATCAAGTACGACTTCACCACGCTCAACGGCCGCGCCTTCTACTACTACTGCTACGGCGCCGCCGTGAGCGAAGTGGAGATTGACACCCGCACCGGCGAATGGTGGCTCAAAGCCGTGGACATCGTGCACGACGTGGGCCGCAGCATCAACCCGGCGCTGGACAAAGGCCAGATCGAAGGCGCCTACATCCAGGGCATGGGCTGGCTGACCATGGAAGAGTGCATCTGGGACAAGAAGGGCAAACTGCTCACGCACGGTCCCAGCACTTACAAGATCCCGGTGGCCGGTGACGTGCCCGAGCACTTCAAGGTCTCGCTGTTCGACAACGCCAACCTCAAACCCACACCGTTCAACAGCAAGGCCACGGGTGAGCCGCCGCTCATGCTGGGCCTGTCGGCTTTCTTTGCGCTCAAGGACGCGGTGGCCGCTTCGGCCGGTCACAAGGCAGTCGTGCACATGGACGCCCCGGCCACGCCCGAGCGCATCCTGCTGGCTTGCGAGAAAGCCAAAGCCGACGCACGCTGAGCGTGGGGCCTGATCTGTAGGAGCCAGCACTGCGGGCGATGGACTGCGGTGGTCTGCACGCGATCGCTTGCAGGGCAAGCTCCTACAAGGCCAGGATTCAAGCACTGCGCATTAAAATTAAGAACAATTGCCGACCCTGCTGGATGCCCGCTTGAAATCTGCCCTCCCGACCTTGCCACAGCACATCGCCATCATCATGGATGGCAACCGGCGCTGGGCAAAAAATCGCTTCATGCCTGCTGCCCTGGGCCATGCGGCTGGGGCCAAGCGGGTGCGCGAGATCGTCAAGGCCTGCGCTGAGGCGGGCGTGCCCTACCTGAGCCTGTTTGCTTTCAGCACCGAAAACTGGAAACGCCCCGAAGAAGAGGTCAGCAGCCTGATGGGCCTGTTCGTGAGTTACCTCGAAAAAGAGGTGGCCAGCATGAACGAAAACGGTGTGCGCCTGCGCATCCTGGGGGACCTCAGCCGATTTTCCGAGCCTCTGCAAAACCTGATCCGCCAGGCGCAAGTGCAGACGGCCAACAACACCCGCATCACCCTGCTGGTCTGCGCCAATTACGGTGGCCGCTGGGACATGCTGCAAGCGGCCCGTGCCTGGCAGGCGGCGCATCCAGGCGAGTCGCTCGATAACTTGGGCGAAGAGGCGCTGACCTCCTACCTGAGCACCGCTGAGGCGCCCGATGTGGACCTGCTCATTCGCACAGGCGGCGAGTCGCGCATCAGCAATTTTTTGCTTTGGCAGTCGGCCTATGCCGAAATGTTCTTCACCGATGACCTGTGGCCCGAGTTCAAGCCTGAACGCCTGCAAGAGGCCTTGGCCTGGTTCTCCAAACGCGACCGTCGTTTTGGCTCGTCGGCACCGCTCTGACAAGAAAGGCTCCATCCATGCGCAAAGGCATCATCCTGGCGGGCGGCTCCGGCACCCGGCTTTACCCCGTCACCCAGGCCGTGAGCAAGCAGCTCATGCCGGTGTACGACAAGCCCATGGTGTACTACCCGCTCACCACCTTGATGTTGGCGGGCATCCGCGACGTGCTTTTGATCAGCACGCCGCAGGACACGCCGCGTTTTGTGGACCTGCTGGGCGACGGCAGCCAGTGGGGCATGAACATCCGGTACGCGGTGCAACCCAGCCCGGACGGGCTGGCGCAGGCGTTCATCATCGGCAAGGATTTCGTGGGTCAGGATCCCTCTGCGCTGGTGCTGGGCGACAACATCTTTTATGGCCACGATCTGGTCAAACTGTTGGCCAGCGCCGATGCGCGAACGCAAGGCGCCAGCGTGTTTGCCTACCATGTGCATGACCCCGAGCGCTATGGTGTGGTCGAGTTCGATGCGCAGCAACGGGCCATCAGCATCGAAGAAAAGCCCATGACGCCCAAGAGCCACTACGCCGTGACGGGGCTGTATTTTTATGACCAGCAGGTGTGCGACATCGCAGCCGATATCCGACCCTCTGCCCGCGGTGAACTGGAAATCACAGACGTGAACCGGCGCTACCTGGAGATGGGGCGGCTCAACGTCGAGATGATGGGCCGTGGCTACGCCTGGCTGGACACCGGCACCCACGACAGCCTGCACGAAGCGGCTGGCTTCATCGCCACCCTGCAAAAGCGCCAGGGCCTGATGGTGGCCTGCCCCGAAGAAATCGCTTTCCACCAGGGCTGGATCGATGCTGCCACGATCGAGCGCCTGGCCCAGCCCCTGGCCAAGAACGGCTATGGCCAGTACCTGCTCCATCTGCTCAAGTAAGCATGCCCTACACCGTCACCCCCACCGCCATCCCGGAAGTCCTGATCCTTGAGCCCAAGGTGTTTGGCGATGCGCGCGGCTTTTTCTTCGAATCCTTCAATGCCCGCGATTTCGCCCAGGCCACGGGTCTGGAGGTGGCATTCGTGCAGGACAACCACAGCAAATCGGCCAAAGGCGTGTTGCGCGGCTTGCACTACCAGATCCAGCACCCTCAAGGCAAGCTGGTGCGGGTGGTGGAGGGCGAAGTGTTTGATGTGGCGGTGGACCTGCGCCGCTCGTCTCCCACCTTCGGTCGCTGGGTGGGCGAGCGCCTGAGCGCGGACAACCACAAGCAGTTGTGGGTGCCGCCGGGTTTTGCGCACGGTTTTGTGGTGCTCAGTGAGAGCGCCGAGTTTCTCTACAAAACCACCGATTACTGGTTTCCCGAGCACGAGCGCAGCCTGCTCTGGAGCGACCCGGCTGTTGGCATCGACTGGCCCATCGACGGGCCGCCTTTGCTGGCAGCCAAAGATGCAGCCGGCAAGCGCTTGGGTGAAGCCGACTGTTTTGATTGAAGCTTTGCGCGCCAGTCAAAAAGGGCTTGCCATCGGCAAGCCCTTTTTGTTTTTGCCGTGCTGTATTTACAGACCGGCAGCGGCACGCAGCACTTCGGCTTTGTCGGTTCTTTCCCACGAAAACTCGGGCTCGTCGCGGCCAAAGTGGCCATAGGCGGCGGTCTTGCTGTAGATGGGGCGCAGCAGGTCCAGCATCTGGATGATGCCTTTCGGACGCAGGTCGAAGTGCTCGGCCACAAGGGCGGAGAGTTTCTCGTCAGAGACCTTGCCGGTGCCCAGGGTGTTGACCGTGATGTTCATCGGACGGGCCACGCCAATGGCGTAGGCCACCTGGATCTGGCATTTCTCAGCCAGGCCTGCGGCCACGATGTTCTTGGCCACATAGCGGGCGGCATAAGCCGCCGAACGGTCCACCTTGGTCGGGTCTTTGCCACTGAAGGCACCACCGCCGTGCGGGCAGGCACCACCATAAGTGTCCACAATGATTTTGCGGCCGGTCAGGCCGCAGTCACCTTGCGGGCCACCAATCACGAAGCGGCCGGTGGGGTTGATCAGGTACTTCGTGTCCTGCAGCCATTCTTTGGGCAGCACGGGCTTGATGATTTCTTCGATGATGGCTTCGGTGAAACTGGCCTTCATCTGGGTGGCCGTTTCAGACTGGTCGGGGCTGTGCTGGGTGGACAGCACCACGGTGTCGATGCTGTGGGGCTTGCCATCCACATAGCGCAGGGTCACCTGGCTCTTGGCGTCCGGGCGCAAAAAAGGCAGACGGCCGTCCTTGCGCAGCTGGGCCTGACGCTCGACCAGGCGGTGGGCGTAGTAGATGGGAGCGGGCATCAGCTCGGGTGTTTCCGAGCAGGCGTATCCGAACATCAGGCCCTGGTCGCCGGCGCCGATGTTGAGGTAGTCGTCCGAGGCGCGGTCCACACCCTGGGCGATGTCGTTGGACTGTTTGTCGTAGGCCACCAGCACGGCGCAGCCTTTGTAGTCGATGCCGTAGTCGGTGTTGTCGTAGCCGATGCGCTTGATGGTGTCGCGGGCGACCTGGATGTAGTCGACATTGGCCTGGGTGGTGATCTCACCGGCCAGCACAACCAGACCGGTGTTGGTCAGGGTTTCAGCCGCCACGCGAGAGAGCGGGTCTTGCTCGAAGATGGCGTCCAGAATCGCGTCGGAGATCTGGTCGGCCACTTTGTCGGGATGGCCTTCGGAGACAGACTCCGAGGTGAAGAGGTAGTCGTTGGACATGAAAAAAGCTCCTGGTTCAAAAGGTTTGTCGGCGTTGCCGACCCTGTGAACCCGGAGCCCGGCGAACGCTTTAGCAGGATTTGTGAATCGCCCTGCAAGTTGTTCAGTAACTCGGCGATGGGGAAATTATAAGTGTTCTGGAGATTGGGGCGGGGCGCAGGCCCTGTCTCCTCATGCTGCGGGGGTACGCAGAAATCGGAGCCATGGCCTGCGCCCCGCCCCCAATCTCCAGAACGTGGGTGTGTGAAGCGATGATGTGCTGAGGAGATTTGGGCTGGGGGTGGGTGCCCACGCCGATTTCTGTGTACCCACAGCATGAGGCGCGGGCGCCCACCCCCAGCCCGAATCGGGGTTCGAACAGACCAGCAACACAATTGCCCGAAAATACTGCCCATGGACATCCCCCAACCGATCGAAGACCGCCTCGTCGACCTCGAGGTCAAGGCCGCCTACGCCGAAGACCAGATCGACCAACTGAGCGACCAGATTTACCGCCAGCAACAACAAATCGAACTGCTGCTGGGCGAGCTTCGCTTGCTGCGCGAGCGCATGCCCGAACCGGGCAGCACCGGCGCCCCGCGCAACCTGCGCGACGAGATTCCGCCGCACTACTGAACATGGCCTTCTGGAGCATCAGCGACATCCGCGCGCAACTGCGCACGCTGGGGGCCAACCCCAAACACGAACACCGCGTGCTGCGCCTGTGGTCGCAGGCCCTGCCGCAAACGCAAGGGCGCAGGCCACTGGAGAGCTTCATGCCGGCTGCCGTGCGCGAGGCGCTGCCCGACATCGAGGTGCAGCTCAAAGCCCTGACCACCTTGCGCGAGCAGCACCCCGGTGAAGACGGCTCGGCTCGATTGCTGGTGGGCTTGCAGGACGGGCAGTCGGTAGAGAGCGTGCTCTTGCCGCGCGACGGTCTGTGCGTGTCCACCCAGGTGGGCTGTGCGGTCGGCTGCGTGTTCTGCATGACCGGGCGCGAAGGTCTGGTGCGCCAGGTGGGCAGCGCCGAGATCGTGGCGCAGGTGGCACTGGCGCGCACATTGCGCCCGGTCAAGAAGGTCGTGTTCATGGGCATGGGCGAGCCCTCCCACAACCTCGATCAGGTGCTTGAAGCCATCGACCTGTTGGGCACGGCGGGCAATATTGCGCACAAAAATCTGGTGTTTTCCACCGTGGGCGATGAGCGCGTGTTCGAGCGCCTGCCGCAGCAGTTGGTCAAGCCCGCGCTGGCCCTGTCGCTGCACACCACCAAGGCCGGTTTACGGGCCCAGCTGCTGCCTCGCGCCCCCCGCTTTGACCCGCAGGACCTGGTGGAGGCGGGTGAACGTTATGCCCGCGCCACTGGTTACCCGATCCAGTACCAGTGGACGCTGATCGAGGGCGTCAACGACGGGCCAGATGAGATCGACGGCATCGAACGCCTGCTCAAGGGCAAATACGCGCTGATGAACATGATTCCTTTCAACGCGGTGCCCGACTTGCCCTACCAGCGCCCCAGCTGGGAACGCGCCGCCGAGATTGCGCGCACTTTGCACCGGCGAGGCATCCTGACCAAGCTGCGCCAGTCGGCGGGGCAGGATGTGGAGGGGGGCTGCGGGCAACTGCGTGCCCGCGATGTGGTACACAAGGTCAAGATCGTTCGATCGGTAGCCTGACCAGACTGCTGGCCAATGCGGTGCCCAGCAAGATGATGGCGCCGCACAACAGCATCCACAGCGTGAGCGACTCGCCCAAGGCCATCACGCCGTAGGCCACGGCAAACACCGGCACCAGGTAGGTCACCGTCAGTGCCCGCGCAGGCCCGGCATGTTCGATCAGGCGAAAGTACAGCACATAGGCCACACCGGTGCACAGCACACCCAGCGCCAACAAGGCGCCCACGGTGCCCAGGCCTGGCAGATGGCCGGGGTGCCACCACAACGCCGGCAGCGCCAGAGCCAGCGTGGCGCCGATCTGGCTGCCGGTGGCTGTCACCAGCGAGGGCAGAGGTGGGATGTGCTTTTTGGTGAAGCTGGCGGCCAGCGCGTAGCAAGTGGTGGCGCCCAGGCAGGCGGCCACGGCCCACATGGGTGAAATGCCCGAATCGTTGGCCTTGAAGCCCACCTGCCCACCGGCCAGCAGCACGATGCCGCCAAAGCCAATCGCCAGACCGACTGCGCGCGAGTTGCCGGGCTTGTCGCCCAGCCAGGCCCAGGCCACCAGCGCACCAAACAGCGGCACGGTAGCGTTCAAAATGGACGACAGGCCGGTGCTGATGTGCATGACCGCAAACGAGTACAGCGCAAACGGGATGCCCGAATTGAGCACACCGACAAACAGCACCGGTTTCCAGTGCTGGCGCAGCAGGGCGGTTTGCCCGCGCAGCCGCAGCAGCGGCCACAAAAACAGGGACGCGATGCCCACCCGCAAGGCGGCCGTGGGCAAGGCGCCCAGTTCGGCGGCGGCGATGCGCATGAACAAAAAGGACGAGCCCCAGATGGCAGCAAGCAGGACAAAGTCGCCCAGCCAGGGGCGCGAAGCAGGTGAATTCATGTCAGAACAGCGAGTGGCCTTCGAGTTTCAGGAGGGCTTGTTTGCGCCACAGGCCGCCAGCATAGCCGGTGAGTTGGCCTGTGCTGCCCAACACCCGGTGGCAGGGCACGATGATGCTGATCGGGTTGCGACCCACGGCAGCGCCCACGGCGCGGCTGGCCGACGGTTTGCCAAGTTGCTGTGACAGCACACCATAGCTGTTCAGGTGCCCGTACGGAATGTTCAGCAAGGCTTGCCAAACCGCTTGCTGGAAAGCCGTGCCTGCACCCAGGTCCAGCGGCACGTCAAAAGTGTGAAGGCGTTGGCCAAAGTAGGCGCTCAGCTGCTCTGCAGCCAGCTGCAACAAAGCATCGTCAGGGCTGTGGTGCTCGGGCGCAAAGCGCGCGGGGTCGGGTGCGTGTTTTTGCTCTTGCACAAACCAGGCGCCGCACAGGCCGCTGGCCGTGCGGGCAAGTTGCAAAGGGCCCAGTGGGGTGTCGGTGCGGCAATGTTGCCAGGGCGCAGAGGTGGTGGGCATGGTGTCAGGCGCCTTGGCGCAGGTCAGAGGGGCGCAGGCGGTAATGCTTGGCCAGGGCGTTGCGCAGCGCGCGGTCTGAGCCAAAGCCACATGCCAGGGCAATGTCGGCGATGGGGCGTTGGCTGCCTTGCAGCAGCGCCTTGGCCTTGAGCAGGCGCTGTGTCTGCAGGTACTGCAGTGGCGACACGCCCCAGTGGCGCAAAAAAACGCGGCGCAGGTGGCGGTCGCTTACCCCCAATTCACGCGCCAGGGCTTGCATGCCCGTTGGGGTGCCTGAAGCGTGCAGGGTCTGGGTCATGCGCTCGCTGGCCTGGGTAGCCAAAATGCTGCCCGCATCCGTCAGGCTCCACCAGCGCACGGCAGGGGCCAGTTCGGGGCGGCAGCGCAGACAAGGTCGAAAGCCTGCGGCTTCAGCCTGCGCCGGGTGCAGAAAGAAGCGGCAGTTGGCGCGCTGGGGCAGGCGCACGCGGCACACGGGGCGACAGTAGATGTGGGTGGACGTTACGCCCATGACGAAACGCCCGTCCCATGCCGCATCCTTGTGGGCAAAGGCCTGGTAGCAGGCGTCGGCGTCCAGGGGATTGCCGTCGAGGGTGTTGGGCGCAGAGGCGAGCATGGTGCAGGCATGTTAGCGCTTGCCAAGGCCAGAAGGCGGTCGATTCCGGACGTGTGGTTTCAGGGGCCAGCCGGCCTCCTGGCCAGTTCGGTCAGGATTCCACACCTAAAATGGACGGATTGTTCTGAAGTCCATACCTGTTCATGCAAGTTGCCGCCACAATTTTTAAAGCGTATGACATTCGCGGCATCGTGCCCAGTACCCTCCATGAAGCCGTGGCCGAAGGTTTGGGTCGCGCTTTTGGCACGGCAGCGCTGGCCGAAGGGCAAAGTGTGGTGGCGGTGGGGCGCGATGGCCGCTTGAGCGGCCCGGCCTTGTCCAAAGCGCTGATTCGAGGCCTGGTGGCCACCGGCGTGCATGTGATCGACGTGGGCGTGTGCACCACACCCATGCTCTACTTTGCGGCCCACACCCTGTGCGCCAGTGGCATTCAGATCACCGGAAGCCACAACCCCAAGGATTACAACGGTTTCAAGATGGTGATGGCCGGGCGCGCCATTTACGGCGAAGAAATCCAGGCCCTGCGCCACGCCATGGAGACCGAAAGCTGGGTCTTGAAGGGCGGTGGTCAGGTCGAACAGGCCGATGTGCTGGCGGCCTACATGCAGCGCATCGTGGGCGACGTGAAGCTGGGGCGCCCCATGAAGATCGTGGTGGACTCGGGCAACGGCATTGCAGGCGCTTCGGCCCCAGGCATTTTCCGCGCGCTGGGTTGCGAAGTCATTGAACTGTTCAGCGAGGTGGATGGGGACTTTCCCAACCACCACCCCGACCCGAGCAAGCCTGAGAACCTGCAGGACCTGATCCGCGTCCTGAAAGAAACAGACGCCGAACTGGGTCTGGCCTTTGACGGCGACGGCGATCGCCTCGGCATCGTCACCAAAGACGGCAACAACATCTTCCCGGACCGCCAGATGCAGTTGTTTGCGCAGGACGTGCTCTCGCGTGTGCCGGGCGGCACCATCTTGTTTGACGTGAAATGCTCGCAACGTCTGGCCCCCGCCATCGAGGCTGCTGGCGGTCAGGCTTTGATGTACAAGACCGGGCACTCCCTCATCAAGGCCAAGATGAAAGCCATTGAAGCCGCAGGCGGTCAGGCGCCGCTGGGCGGTGAGATGAGCGGGCACATCTTCTTCAAGGAGCGTTGGTACGGTTTTGACGATGGCACCTACGCGGGCTGTCGCTTGCTGGAAATCCTGAGCCAACACCCCGATGCCAATGCGGTGCTCAATGGCTTGCCCACCAGTTTTTCCACCCCCGAACTGAACGTGGCTTGTGCTGAAGGTGAACCCCACGCCGTCACCCAAGCCTTGCAAGACAAGGCCGGGGGTGTCTTCAAAGCCCCGGCCAACGTCAACGACATCGACGGTTTGCGTGTGGACTGGCCCGATGGCTTTGGTCTGATTCGCGCCTCCAACACCACGCCGGTGCTGGTGTTGCGCTTTGAAGGCCAGACCGAGGCGGCGCTGCGCCGCATCGAGGCCGATATGCTCGCGCTGTTGCGCTCGGTCAAACCCGACGCGCAGGTGGGCGCTGCGGCGCACTGATGTCCGGGTTCAGTCACACCCTCTACAACCTGCTGGTCTGGGCGGCGCAACCGCTGCTGCGTCGCAAGCTGGCGCGCCGCGCGGTGGCCGAACCAGGCTACGGCGTGGCGGTGCCCGAGCGTTTTGGGCACTACACGCAAGCGGCAGAGGTGCAAAGTGAACTGGTTTGGGTGCATGCGGTGTCGCTGGGCGAAGCGCGGGCGGCGGTCATCTTGCTCAAAGCCCTGCGCGAGGCCTTGCCAGGCGTGCGGATCTTGCTCACCCACGGTACTGCCACGGGCCGTGCCGAAGGCGCCAAATTGCTGCAGGCGGGTGATGTGCAGGTCTGGCAACCCTGGGACACGCCTGCGGCCGTGAACGCGTTCTTGCGGCATTTCAAGCCGCGCATGGGCCTGCTGATGGAAACCGAAGTCTGGCCGAATCTGGTGCTGCAAAGTGCTGCGACCGGTGTGCCGCTGGCATTGGTCAACGCCCGCATGAGCGACAAGTCGATGCGTTCGGCCCTGCGTTGGCCCCGCCTGATGAGACCAACCTATGCCGGCCTGCACGCCGTGTGGGCGCAGACCGAGGCCGATGCGCAGCGCCTGCGTGCGCTGGGCGCCACGGTGCAGATGGTGACCGGCAACCTCAAGTTCGATGCCGAGCCCGATGCCGCCCAAGCGGCGCAGGGCCAAGCCTGGCGCGCAGCGCTGCACAAGCCGGTGTGTCTGCTGGCCAGCAGCCGAGAGGGCGAAGAGGCGCAGTGGTTGCAGGCCTGGGTGCAGCAGGCCGCGCAAGCTGCGGACGTGCATTGGCTGCTGGTACCGCGCCACCCACAGCGGGTGGACGAGGTGCAGGCCCTGCTCCAGGGTGCGGGCCTGACGGTGTCACGCCGCAGCAGCTGGGGCCATGCTGGTCCGGCCGATTCTGCCCAGGCGCAAGTCTGGCTGGGCGACAGCCTGGGCGAGATGGCGCTGTACTACAGCCTGGCCGATGTGGCGTTGCTGGGCGGCAGTTTTGAGCCCCTGGGGGGGCAAAACCTGATCGAAGCCGCTGCGTGTGCCTGCCCGGTGGTGATGGGGCCGCACACCTTCAACTTTCTGGAGGTGGCCGATCAGGCCGAAGGGGCGGGTGCCGCACGGCGCGTGACCGACATGCGCGCCGGTGTGCGCGACGCGCAAGCCTTGGCAGCAGACCTGCGGGCGCAGCAGGCCATGGCGGCGGCGGCGCTGGCGTTTTCGCAAGCCCACAAAGGCGCGGCCCGGCGTGTGGCTGCCTTGGTGAAGGGTTGGGTGTAGGCGCATGACCTTGCAGGAGCCAGCCCTGCTGGCGATTCAAGGCTTGTGGCCTGCAAGCCCATCGCTTGCAAGGCAAGCGCCTGCTGTGTCAGGTCAGTGCCTCAAGGCGCCAGCAGGCGGTTGACGATTTGCAGGTCTTCGGCTTTGAGCAGGCCAGCGGCCTGGCGCAGCTTGAGTTGACCGATCAGCACGTCGTAGCGGGCCTTGGCCAGGTCGCGCTTGGTCTGGTAGAGCTGGCTTTGGCTGTTGAGCACATCGATGTTGATGCGCACACCCACCTGGTAGCCCAGCTTGTTGGCGTCCAGCGCCACCTGGCTGGAGGCTTCAGCGGCTTCGTAGGCCTTGACCTGGCCCAGACCCGATTGCAGACCCAGGTAAGCAGTGCGGGTGGCCTGTGCCACCTGGCGCTGCGCGCCTTCGAGGTCCATGCGGGCCTTTTCTTCGAGCGCGGTGGTTTCCTTGATGCGGTTTTGCGTGGCCAGGCCAGCGAACAGAGGCAGGTTCACGGCCACGCCCACGCTGGCGATGTTGATCTGACTGATGCCGTTGGGAATGGAGCTGGGCAGTGCGCCTGTGGCGGTACCGGTGAAGTTCTTCTGGGCGTTGTAGCCCAAGGTCAGATCGACCGTGGGTTTGTGGCCTGCCACGGCTTTTTCGGTTTCCAGCTTGGCCACGTCCAGGTTGGCACGGGCCAGCTGGATGGCGGGGTGGGTGGCTTCGCTCTGGGCGATCCAGTCATCCACACCCTGGCCATCGACGCTGGGCAAGGCGGTGCCCGCCTTGAGCGATTGTGGTTTCAGACCGTTCTTGCCCACCAGCAATTCCAAAGCGACTTTCTTGACGCGCAGGTCGTTGTCTGCAGCGATTTCCTGGGCGACCACCAGGTCAAAACGGGCCTGGGCTTCGCGCGTGTCGGTGATGGTGGCGGTGCCCACCTCGAAATTGCGCTTGGCGCTGGCCAGCTGCTCGGCCACGGCGGCTTTCTGCGCCTGCACAAAGGCCAGGCTGTCTTGTGAGGAGAGCACGTCAAAGTAGGCTTGGCTCACGCGAACAAGCAGGTCTTGTTCTGCTTGGCTGAGTGCGGCGTCTGCCAGCGCCAGTCCCTTTTGGCTCTGGCGGTAAGTGGCCAGGTTGGCTGGTCGGTACAGCGGTTGGGTCGCGTTCACCCCTGCCGTTTGGGTGGTGTAGCTGAAATTGCTGTCGGTGACCGATCCCACCGGGAAGATGTGCGGCACCTGCATGCGGCCCGAACGCGTGGCGCCCGCAGTCAACCCCACGCTGGGCAGCAAAGCCGCCTTACCTTGGTCCGCCTTGGCCAGATTGGCGTCGTACTGGGCCTTGGCCGACTGGTACGCCGCATCGTAGCCGCGGGCCATGTCGTAGATGTCCTGCAGGCTCTGAGCCTGGCTGGCACCGGCAAAGGCGAGCGACAGCATGGCCGCCAGGGGCAGGCGGTGCAGGGCTTGGGCGCGGAAGGAGGTGACTTGCATGGACTTCTTTCTGGAAGAGGCGGTGAAGAAAACAATCAGTAAGTGGGGATGCTGGCATCGACCTGGGCCGACCAGGCATGGATGCCACCGGCCACATTGACCACGTCGTAACCCTGGTTGGCCAGGAAGTGGGCGACCTGCATGCTGCGGCCACCGTGGTGGCACAGGCAGGCCACCGGGCGGCTGCGGTCAAGCTCGTTCAGGCGCGCGGGCACGGTCTGCATGGGCATGTGCACGAACGCCAGGCCCTCGGGGCGGGCGCAGGCGGTTTGCACTTCCCAGCCTTCGCGCACGTCCAGCAACACCGGTTGTTGGGTTTGCTGACTGGCCCATTCGGCCACCTGGGCAGGACTGATTTGTTGCATCGCAGTGAACGATCTCAGAAGTTGAACGCCGGGGTTTCGGCAAAACCAGCCAGACGCGGCGCATTGGCGTCCCAAGGCTGGCTGGTGACAAAGCTGCCGGGACCGGTGCGGGTGACCCGTGTGGCGCGCATCATGGGCTCGTCACCGGTGATGGCGATCAGGCGGCCACCGACGGCCAATTGGTCGAGCAGGTGTTGCGGAACTTCGGCCACCGAACCCGACAGCAAAATGGCATCGAAAGGGCCTTCGCCTGCGGCGCCCTGGCTGCCGTCGGCATGGCGCACTTGGGCGTTGCTTACACCGGCTTTTTGCAGGTTGGCATTGGCCTGGGCGGCCAGCTCGGCGTTGGCCTCCAGGCCCAGCACCCGGGCGCCCTGGTGGGCCAGCAATGCGGTGGTGAAGCCAGTGCCAGCACCGATTTCGAGCACCTTATCGGTTTTTTGCACCGCCAGGTCTTGCACCATGCGGGCCTGTACGCGGGGCGCCAGCATGACCTGACCGTGGCCCAGCGGGATTTCCATGTCCACAAAGGCCAGGGCTTTGTGGGCCAGTGGCACGAAGTCTTCGCGGCGAACCACCGTCAGCAGTTCAAGCACCTGCGGATCCAGCACTTCCCAGGGGCGGATTTGCTGTTCGATCATGTTGAAGCGGGCTTGGTTCAGGTCCATTTTTTACTCCGTGGGGTATGTTAGGGGATTTCCTGCCATTTTACGGGGCAGGGGTGGCATGACCCTGACCGCTGGCGGGCAATCCGGCCTTGCGACGCAGCCACTGGGCCAGATCGTCCATGTAGCAGTACACCACCGGCACCACCACCAAGGTCAGCAAGGACGAGGTGATGACCCCGCCGATCACGGCCTGGCCCATGGGGGCGCGCTGTTCGGAGCCTTCAGACAGGGCAAAAGCCAGCGGCACCATGCCAAAAATCATGGCCAGCGTGGTCATCAGGATGGGCCTCAGCCGCACCTTGGCCGCCATCAGCAGGGCAGCGCTGCGCTCCATGCCCTCTTCACGGGCGCGGATCGCAAAGTCCACCAGCAAGATGGCGTTCTTGGTCACCAGACCCATCAGCATGATCACGCCGATGATCGAGAACATGGACAGCGTGGAGCGGAACATCATGAGCGCCAGCACCACGCCGATGAGTGTGAGGGGCAGCGAGGTCATGAGGGCCATCGGTTGCAAAAAGCTCTTGAACTGGCTGGCCAGGATCATGTAGATGAAGATCACCGCCATGGCCAGTGCCGACAGGGCATAGCCAAAGGACTCGGTCATGTTCTTGGTGGAGCCGCCAAACTGGTAGCGGTAGCCGGGGGGCAGGTTCATGCTGTCCATCACCTTGCGGATGTCTGCCGACACCTCACCCATGGCGCGGCCGTAGGTGTTGGCGTTCAGGGCCACTTCGCGCGTCAGGTCGCGGCGGTTGATCTGGTTGGAACCGGTGGATTCGATGACTTGCGCCACCTGGCCCAGACGCACCACACGTGGCGAGCCATCGGCAGCCGCGCCCACCGCAAAGGGCAGCCGCTCCAGATCTTGCGGGGCGTTGCGGGCTTCGGGGGCCAGGCGCACGTTCACATCGTAGGTCTGATCGTCGGGCGCACGCCAGTTGCCTACCGTTTGTCCTGCCACCAGAATGCGCAGCGGACCGCCCAGCTGGGCGGTACCCAGCCCCAGGTCCGAGGCCGAGGCGTTGTTGACTTTGACCGCGATGGTGGGTTTGTTGGGGCGCACGCTCGAATCCAGGTCCACCAGACCGGGAATGGCGCGCAGCTTGTCCATGGCGATCAGCGTCAGGCGCTCCAGTTCGCGCTGGTCAGGGCCCAGGATCGAGAATTCGACTTGTTTGTTGCCGCCCACGGCGTCCAGTGTGCCGGCATGCGTGACGATGAGGCCGGGCACGCGCTGCAGGCGCTCGCGCAGCGAGGCCGACATCTGGTCCACACTGCGCTGGCGGTCTTTGCGGTCCACCAGGCGCACATAAGTGCTGGCGTTGTGCTTGCCCAGGGTGTTACCGGTGTTGATGGTGGTGACGGTGTAGCGCACCTCTGGAAATTCACGCAGGATGCCTTCGACCTGGCGGGCCTTGGCCTCGGTGGCTTCCAGCGACGAACCCACCGGGGTCTGGAAGGTGACGAATGTTTCTGAAAAATCGGCCTTGGGCACAAATTCGGTGCCGACGAAACGCACCATGAAAATGCTGAGCGCAAAAATGCCGATGGCCATCAGCACGGTCTTGCGTTTGTGCACCAGAGACCAGGCCAGGATGCTTTGGTAGGCGTCGGCCAGGCGGTCGGTGGCGGTCTCGAACCAGGCGGTCACCCGACCCAGCGTGCGGTCATACAGCGTCACCGGTGCGGCATGCTGGCCGTGGGCATGGATGGCCGGGTCGTGCCAGATGCTTGACAGCATCGGGTCCAGGGTGAAGCTCACGAACATGGAGATCATCACCGCCGCGACGATGGTGATGCCGAACTCGTGGAAGAACTTGCCGATGATGCCCTGCATGAAACCGATGGGCAGGAACACCGCCACGATGGACAGCGTCGTGGCCAGCACCGCCAGACCGATTTCCTGTGTGCCGTCGAGCGAGGCGTGCCAGGCGTCCTTGCCCAGTTGCACGTGGCGCACGATGTTCTCGCGCACCACGATGGCGTCGTCGATCAGCAGGCCCACGCACAAGCTCAGTGCCATCAGCGTGACCATGTTGATGGTGAAACCGAACATCTGCATGAACATGAAGGTGCCAATCAGCGAGATGGGCAGTGTCAAGCCAGTGATGACGGTGGAGCGCCACGAATTAAGGAACAGAAAAACGATCAGCACCGTCAGGATGGCGCCTTCAATCAGCGTTTGTCGGACGTTGTTCACCGACACGCGGATCGGGCGCGAGGTGTCCGTAATAGGCTCGATCTTCAGTCCGGCAGGCACTTCGGTCTTCATGGCCGTGATGGCTTTGTTGAGACCGTCGATCACCTCGATGGTGTTTTCGTCCTGCGACTTTTGCACCTGCAGCAGCAAGGTGCGCTGGCCGTTGTAGAGCGCCAGGCTGTCAAGTTCCTGGGCACCGTCCTGCACACGGGCCACTTGCGACAGGTAGATGGGGGCAGCGCCCTTGCGGCCCACGATGATGCGGGCAAAGTCTTCGGGCCGCAGCATGCGCGACTCGACCTGGACCATGCGCTCTTGCTCCAGCGAGCGGATGGCGCCCACAGGCAAGTCCTGGTTTTCGTTCTTGACCGCACTGGCGACCTGGTCGGCGGTGATGCCCAATGCTTCCATGGCCGCCGGCTGCAGGTACAGGTTGATCTCGCGTTTGGTGCCGCCCACCAGCGTGACGGAGCCAACGCCACGCACGTTCTCCAGCCGTTTCTTGAGGACCTGCTCTGACCAGTTGGTGATTTCAACGGCAGACATGCCTTTTTGGCCATTGCCCGTTTCCGGGATGACCGCCAGCGACCAGATGGCGCGGCTGGACGGGTCAAAGCGCATGACCTTGGGTTCTTTGACTTCGGTGCGCAGGCTGGGGCGCACGGCGGCCACTTTTTCGCGCACATCGTCGGCGGCCTTGCGCCCGTCCATGTGCAGTTGGAACTCGATCACCACCACCGACTGGTTTTCATAGCTGCGCGAGGTCAGGGCGTTGATGCCGGCGATCGAGTTGACGGCTTCCTCGATCTTCTTGGACACCTCGCTCTCGACGATCTCGGGCGAGGCACCCGGGTATTCGGTGCTGACCACCACCACCGGAAAGTCGATGTTGGGGAATTGGTCAACCTTGAGGCGCTGGAAAGCAAACAGGCCCAGCACCACCAGGGCCAGTATGAGCATGGTGGCGAAAACCGGGTTTTTCAGACTGACGCGTGTGAACCACATGGCGGCAAGTCCTTTCAGCGCGCGGCAGCAGCGGCCTTGACCGCCGTGCCTTCACGCACCAGGCCCGCTGTGCCTGCCAGCACTTGGGCGCCTTCGCTCAGGCCGGTCACGGCCACGCGGACCACACCATTTTGTTCGCTGCGGGCGCCGGGCTGCACCGTGATGTGGCGCACAGTGCCGTTGTCCAGCACCTGCACATAAGGCTGTGGCTTGTCGGTGCGCAGGCTGGCCAGCGGCACGGCCAGGGCCTGGACTTGGCGGGTGTCCAGCTGGCCCTGGGCAAATGCCCCCTGGCGCAGACCGGGTGCACCGCTCACGCCCAGGTACACCAGCACGCTGCGGCTGCCCAACTGGGTGCTGGGGTTGATGCGCAGCACCTTGGCGGTCACGGGTTTGTCCAGGCCTTCCACAGTCAGTTGAGCGCTCATGCCAGGGCGCACGGCTGCGGCGTCTTGCGCAGGCAGCGGGGCTTCAATTTCAAACTGGCTCAGGTTGACGATCTCGACCACCCGGGTGTCGATGGCCAGGCGTTCGCCAGGTTGCGCCAGGCGCTGCGACACCTGTCCACCAATGGGGGCCTTGAGCGTGGCGTCGTCGAGTGCCTTGCGCGCCACATCGGCGCCGGCTGCGGCCGACAAATGACTGGCTTTGGCACCGTTCAAGCTCATGAGCGAGGTTTGCAGCGCGGTTTGCGAAATGAAGCCCTGCTTGACCAGCGCTTCGTTGTTGTCAAACTGCTTTTGTGCAATGTCCACCTGCGCCTTGGCCGCATCGGCCTGCTGCTGGGCCTGGCGCCAACGGGCTTGGTATTCCAGCGGATCAATGCGTGCGATCACCTGACCGGCCTGCACGGCATCGCCTTCGCGCACCACCAGGTCCATGAGCTCGCCTGCCACGCGGGCTTTGACGAAAGCCGACTGCGTGGCCTTGAGCGTGCCTGACACCGGCAGGCCCAGGAGCATGTTTTCGGTGCGCACTGTCAGCACGTCGCTGGCCGACAGTTCCAGCGCTACCGGGGCGAGGGCGGCCACCGGGGCGGCTGGCGCGTTGCGTTTGGCCGACAGGCGCAGGCCCACCACAGCCAGGCTGGCCAAGGCCAGGCCAGAGACGATCCAGAGGGTGCGTTTTTTCATGGCAACTTCAGTGTGAAAGCCCGCGCACCAGCAAATCGGTGTGGTGGCGGATAAAGGTTTCGGGGTCAATTTGCTGCGTACTGGGGCAGCAGGGCGCCATGGAGTGCTTCCAGGTCACCAGAAACAGCAGCGGGGCCAGTACCGAGTGCACTGTCAGGTCCAGGTCCACGGCGCGGAACTCGCCACGGTCCACCCCGCGCTGGAGCACGGACCGAATCACGGCGTGGCCAGGGGTGACGACCTCGTCCTGAAAGAACCGCGCCAGGTCCGGGAAGTTGCTGGCCTCGCTCATCACCAGCTTGGAAATGCCCGATGCTTTGGTGGCCCCGTAGCGGCGCCACCATTCGAGCATCAGGTATTCGAGGAGCTCGGCCGTCGGGCCCTCGAAGCGGGCGATTTCCTCGGCGCCTTCGGTCTGGTGGCGCACCATGTTCTCGCGCACCACCGCCTTGAAGAGTTCTTCCTTGCTCGGAAAGTACAGAAACAGCGTGCCTTTGGAGACGCCTGCACGCACCGCCACCTCTTCGGAGCGGGTGGCGGCAAAGCCTTTTTCCACAAACAGGTCCAGCGCGGCATCCAGCAGTTCGCCGGGCCGCGCTTCTTTGCGCCTTTCGCGTTTGTGGGGCAGGTGAGTTTCGGTGGGGTTCATTTACTGACCGTCAGGTTAGTAAATGTAGTTTGCCACATCCCAAGGGTCAAGTTGAACTGCGTGAAGTTGGGTAAAGCCGTTGTGTATGGGCGTTGTGATTGTTTCCCATCGGCATGACGTTTTTAGCCAATGAGAGCCATGGAAGTCTTTGAGGAAGCCCTATTTCGCGTGAGAGGCGGCTCGAAAGAAAAAGATGGCCGAAGCCAAGGCCAGTCGGCAAGTGCGCTGTTTTTTGACCTAGATCACTCAAAGCGGCGCAATGACCGGTATGGTCAAGACCATGCGTGTGGTGGTGTTGAAAAGTGGCTGATCTGATGAGCTCCTTCTTGCACCGGCCCCTGGATTGCTGTTTTGATTGTGGCGATGTGGCCATAGTTTTCAACTAGCCGTTAGCATTACCCCATGACATCTAAGCTGCGGACAGAACTTTTGAATGTGCTGGTGGTGGATGACGATCCCACCAACCTGCAAGTGGTGGGTAATTTGTTGCAGCCTTTTTACAGCGTCAGGGTGGCCAATTCGGGTGACCGCGCTTTGAAGTTGGCTCAGCAGGCGCCGATGCCGGATCTGATTTTGCTGGACATCATGATGCCGGACATGGATGGCTATGCGGTCATTGCGCAACTCAAAGCCAACCCTTTGACCGAAAAAATTCCGGTAATTTTCCTGACGGCCATGAACGCCAGCCGAGAAGAAGAAAAGGGATTGGCGCTTGGGGCGGTGGATTACATCACCAAGCCAATGCAAGCCAGCATCTTGCTTGCCCGTGTACGAACGCACTTGGAGCTCAAACAGGCCCGCGATGCCCTGGCGAACCAGAATGTGCTGTTGGAGGTGGAAGTGGCCCGCCGCATGCAGGAAAATGAATTGATCCAGGATGTCAGCATCCGCGCTCTGGCCAGGCTGGCCGAGATTCGAGACAACGAAACAGGCAAGCACATTCTGAGAACCTCGCAATATATGGTCTCGTTGGCCCGTTTGCTGCTTTCACATCCGAATTACCTGGGGCAGCTCAATGACCGTGTCATCGGTATGCTGGGAAAATCTGCACCGTTGCATGACATCGGCAAGGTGGGTATTCCAGATCAGATCTTGCGCAAGCCCGGCAAGCTCACGGCTCAGGAATGGGTGATCATGAAAACCCATGCGGAGCTCGGTGCCCAGGCTCTGGAAATGGCTGAAAAAGACACCGAGCATAGGGTAGAGTTTCTGGGCGTAGCCAAAACCATTGCCCACTGGCACCACGAGAACTGGGATGGTTCGGGTTACCCCGACGGCTTGATGGGCGAGAAAATTCCACTGGCCGCCCGCATCATGAAAATCGCTGATGTGTTTGACGCCCTGATTTCCCGAAGGGTTTACAAAGAGGCCTTTGACTTGGCCAAAGTGCGCAGCATCATGTCAGAGGGGCGCGCCACCTTGTTTGACCCTGAATTGCTGGATGTGTTCTTGCTGCACTTCCAGGAGTTTGTGGCGATCGCTCAGCAGCACCCGGATGCGCCGTCTTTGGCCAGTCATGACGGGTTGCTGGTTTGAGTTCACAGGTCTCTTTGAAAGTCGATCATGCCTCCAGCACCCTTGAGCCTTGATGCCCATGTGCCCCTGTCGCTGACGGCAGAGGGCAGCTCTCCATTTTTGGTCACCACCCCCGCACGGTCACAAGACCGAAGGTGGGGGCTGAGCATCGCTTTGGTTTCCATGGTGTTTTTTGCCTTGCTGGTGCCATATGCAACCACGCCGCTGGCAGCCATGCCAGGGTTCATGGGCATTTACCAATCGGCATTGGTGGTCGTGCAGTTGCTGGTGGCGGTGCTGTTTTTTTCAAAACACCATGTCTTGCGTTTGCCGAGTTTGCAGTACCTGGCGAGTGCGTACCTGTTCAGTGCCTTGATGGCCATTGTCCATGCCCTGACGTTCCCTGGCCTTTTCAGATCCACGGGATTGCTCCAGGCCACGCCCCAGACTACCGCCTGGCTGTACATGTTCTGGCATGCCGGTTTTCCAGTGTTGCTCATGGCCTATGCTGCCAGCAAGGGGCGGCCACCGGTTGTGGTCAGTGGTTTGCGCAGGCGGCATACCCCAGCAATCAACATTGGCTTGGTTGTGCTGGCGGTTGTTTTTTTCACAGTTTTGGCTACGGCCGGGTCAGACTGGTTGCCCGCCATCATGGTGGGCAACCAGCAGTACTTCCCGATCATGAAGCCCGTGGTGACCACGGTGTGTGTCCTGAATGCTTTGGCGTTGTTTGTCCTGTGGCGCGCCCGTCCATACAACGTGATGGACATCTGGCTGATGGTGGTTTGCATCACTTGGGTTTTTGACATCGCGCTTTCGGCGGTATTGAATGCGGCACGCTTTGATGTGGGCTTTTATTTTGGTCGTTTGTATGGGCTCATTGCTTCGGTCTTGATCCTGGGGGTCTTGCTGTTTGAGAGCACCAAAATGTATGGAGAGCTGGCCAAGGCACACGCCCGGGACATCGAAGTCAACCGAGAAATCCAACGCCTCTACGAAAAAGCCCAGGAGCTCGACAAGCTCAAGACCCGGTTTTTTGCCAATATGAGCCACGAAATCCGCACGCCGATGAATGCGATTTTGGGCATCACCTATTTGCTCAAACGCAGCAACCCCACGCCAGAGCAATTGGAGCGCTTTGACAAAATCGCCATGGCCAGCCGGCACTTGCTGTCCATCATCAACGACATCCTCGATTTTTCGAAAATCGAAAGCGGTGTCATGCAGTTGGAGGAAAACACCTTCCCCATCAGCAGTGTGCTGGACCATACCCGCTCCTTGATCGAGGATGCGGCGCATGCCAAGGGGCTGGTGATCAGCGTGGACTATGACGACTGTCCCCATTGGCTCGTGGGCGACCAAACCCGCCTGCGCCAAGCCATGCTCAACCTGGCCAGCAATGCCGTCAAATTCACCGACCACGGACGCATTGAGCTCAAATGCAGTTTGCAGGAAAAAGGTTCGGATTTTGCGGTCATTCGTTTCGAGGTGGTGGACACGGGCATTGGCATTGCTCCCGAGGTGATTCCGGAGTTGTTCCAGGCTTTCAAGCAGGCCGATGCTTCAACCACACGCAAATACGGCGGAACGGGCTTGGGTCTGGCCATCACACAGAAACTCGCCACCCTGATGCAGGGCACGGTGGGCGTTGAAAGCAAGGTGGGTCAGGGCAGCCGCTTCTGGTTCACGGCCAGGCTCAAGGTGGGGGCGCAGATGACCGACCGCACGGTCAATAACGCTGAGCAGGAGTTGATCGACTACCACAGCGGCACCCGGGTCCTGCTGGTCGAAGACGATGCCATCAACCAGGAAATTGCACGCGTGCTGCTCAGCGAGGCGGGCATGCAGGTGAGCATTGCCAATAACGGGCAAGAAGCGGTGGATCAGGCCAGAAGTCAGGCCTTTGACCTGATTCTGATGGACATTCAGATGCCAGTGATGGACGGCCTTGAAGCGACCAAGGCCATCCGTCAATTACCGGACCGGCAAGAGGTGCCCATATTGGCACTGACCGCCAATATTTTTGAAGAAGACCGCCGCCGCAGCCGGGAGGCCGGGATGGTGGACCTGATTGGCAAACCGGTGGACCCGATGGAGCTTTTTGCCACCATCCTCAAATGGTTGCCGCAAACGGCCAATGTGCACATTCCCGTGTTGCAAAAGCCCAAAGAGCCGCTGGCCTCCGAACAAAACCCCAAACTGCAGGTGCGCTTGCAGAACATCGAAGGGTTGGACCTGGACTTGGGCTTGTCACGGCTTCGTGGCGATGTGAACAAGTTTTGGGCATTGCTGCGAGAGTTTGTCCGATTCCACGGCGAGGACATGCCCGAGATTCGCAAAGCTTTGCAGCGCCAACAAATGACCGAGGCCAATCGGCTGGTTCATACCCTCAAGGGCACCGCCGCCACGATCGGACTGACACGGCTGCAATCGGACGCGCAGCGGTTGGAGACGGCCTTGCAGGCGGGCATCCTGGAACAAGATGTGCTGATGGCCAGCATTGCTGCGCAACAGTTGGCGCTGGCGCAGACCGTCAACAGCATTGCCAGTGAGATGAGTGAGCCCGACACGGCCGCAGACCCTGTCAAGGCCCGCAACGTATTGCAGCAACTGGGCATTGCCCTCAAGACAGGCGACTTTCATGCCAATCAGCTGTTCTCAGAGAATTTGCCGGTTTTGCGGGCCAGTCTGCCACCCATGACTTTCCATGAGCTAGAGCTTGCAGTGGACTGCTACGACTTTGAGAAAGCGGTGATGGTGCTCGAAAAAATGGCCCCTGTGGTCTGAGCACAAGGGGCCATGGGTGGGTGGCGGAAAGCTCAGTTGCTGAACGCCGCAATCCCCGTGATGGCCCGGCCCAGGATCAGGGCGTGCACATCGTGGGTGCCTTCGTAGGTGTTGACCACTTCCAGGTTGACCAGGTGGCGGGCCACGCCGTATTCGGCGCTGATGCCATTGCCGCCCATCATGTCGCGCGCCATGCGGGCGATGTCCAGTGCTTTGCCGCAGCTGTTGCGCTTGAGAATCGACGTCACTTCGACCGGGGCGTTGCCCGCGTCCTTCATGCGACCCAGCGCCAGACAGCCCTGCAGGCCCAGGCTGATTTCGGTCAGCATGTCGGCCAGCTTCTTCTGGATCAGCTGGTTGGCGGCCAGCGGGCGGCCAAACTGTTGGCGGTCCAGCACATACTGGCGGGCGCGCAGATAGCAGTCTTCGGCCGCACCCAGAGCGCCCCAGGCGATGCCGTAGCGGGCGCTGTTCAGGCAGGTGAAGGGGCCCTTGAGGCCGCGCACTTCGGGGAAGGCGTTTTCTTCGGGCACAAACACCTCGTCCATGACGATTTCACCGGTGATGGAGGCACGCAGGCCGACCTTGCCGTGCACGGCAGGTGCCGACAGGCCTTTCCAGCCCTTTTCGAGGATGAAGCCGCGGATCTGGCCGCCATCGTCCTTGGCCCAGACCACGAAAACGTCGGCGATGGGGCTGTTGGTGATCCACATCTTGGCGCCCGTGAGGCTGTAGCCGCCGTCCACCTTTTTGGCGCGGGTGATCATGCTGCCGGGGTCGGAGCCATGGTTGGGTTCGGTCAGGCCAAAGCAGCCGATCCACTCGCCACGGGCCAGCTTGGGCAGGTATTTCTGCTTTTGTGCTTCGGTGCCGAACTCGTTGATCGGCACCATCACCAGCGAAGACTGCACGCTCATCATCGAGCGGTAGCCGCTGTCCACGCGCTCGACCTCGCGCGCCACCAGGCCGTAGCAGACGTAGTTCAGGCCGGCGCCGCCGTACTGCTCGGGAATGGTGGGGCCCAGCAGGCCCAGCTCGCCCATCTCGCGGAAGATGGCCACGTCGGTGGTCTCGTTCAGGAAGGCATCCTTCACGCGGGGCAACAGTTTTTCCTGGCAGTAGGCGCGGGCGGCCTCCTGCACCTGGCGCTCGTCTTCGCTCAGCTGGGCGCTGAGGTTGAAGGGGTCTTCCCAGCTGAAGGTGTTCTTGCTTGTGGCCATGGTTCGGGTCTCCGGAGAAAGAATGTTGGGCCGATTGTCATGCGGCCATGAATAGTTGTCTAATATTGATTATGGATTCATCAATATAAATTTCAAATTCATGGAATTCCGCCACCTGCGCTATTTCCTGGCCCTGGCCGAAGAACTGCACTTTGGCCGCGCGGCCCAGCGGCTGTCGATTTCGCAGCCACCGCTCTCGCTCAACATCCAGCAGCTCGAAGCCTCGGTCGGTGCCCAGCTGTTCACCCGCAACAGCCGGGGCGTGCAGCTCACGGCAGCGGGGCAGGCCTTTGTGCCAGCGGCGCGCGCCCTGCTGGCGCAGGCGGGCGCGGCCATGCGCGAGGCCCGCGAAGTGGCGCAAGGCCAGGCGGGCGAGTTGCAGATCGGCTTTGCGGGCACCTTGCTGTATTGCGGCCTGCCCCAGGTGCTGCAGCGCTTTCAGGACAGCCATCCCCGGCTGCGGCTGGTGATGCGTGAACTCAGCTCCAGCGAACAACTGTCCGAGCTGGTGCGTGACCGGCTCGATGTGGGTTTTGTGCACACGCCGCGCGTGCCGCCGGGCTTTGATCAGATCCTGGTGGCCAGCCAGCCCATGGTGGCCTGCCTGCCCAGAGGGCATGCGCTGGCAGGCACGGCGTCCCTGGCTTTGCCGGATTTGCAGGGGCAGGCGCTGGTGGTGGTTTCGCGCACGGTCTCGCCCGATTACCACGAGCGCATCCTGGTCGAATGCGAGCAGGCCGGCTGGCTGCCGCCGGTGGTGCATGAATTGCGCCACTGGCTGAGCGTGGTGGCGCTGGTGGCGCAAGGGCAGGGCGTGGCCCTGGTGCCACAGGCGCTGGCGCAGTCGGCGCTGGCGGGGGCGGTGTTCGTGCCCCTGCAAGGCAGCGCCCTGCGCTACGACACCCGTTGCCTGTGGCGCAGCGGGCGCGACCAGACCGCACTGCAGGACTTTGTGACGGCGGTGCGCACGGACATGGTCCCCGCCGGATAATCGGGGCCCATGAACACGACCTCTACGCAAACCCTGCAAACCTTGGTTCTGGGCGGTGGCTGCTTCTGGTGCACGGAGGCCGTCTATGTGCAAGTCAAAGGCGTGCGCGATGTCGAGTCCGGCTACAGCAACGGCCACGCGTCCGCACCCACCTACGAGCAGGTCTGCACCGGCAACACCGGCCACAACGAGGTGGTGAAGCTGGTCTACGACCCGGCGCAGGTCAGCACCCGCGAGTTGCTGGAGATCTTCTTCCTGATCCACGACCCGACCACGCTCAACCGCCAGGGCAACGATGTGGGCACGCAGTACCGCAGCGGCATTTACTTCAGCGTGCCCGAGCAAGAAGCCGAAGCCCGTGCTTTGATCGACGAACTCACGCGCGAGGCTGTTTTTGGCCGCCCCATCGTGACCGAATTGCTGCCTGTCACGAACTATTCACCGGCCGAGGATTACCATCAGGACTTCTTTGCGCGCAACCCCCACCAGGGCTATTGCCTGGCGGTGGCGGCGCCCAAGGTCGCCAAGTTCCGCCAGACCTTCGCGCGCCTGGCCCTCTGATCCATCGTTTGCCCTATCAACTGCTGACCGTGTACCCCCTTCGCCGCTTTGCCCAAACCCATGCCCAGGCCGGTGCATGGCTGCTGGTGCTGGCGATCCTGCTGTCGGCGGCTTGGGGGCAGGCGCACCGCGTGTTGCATGCGGGTGGTTTTGCGCCGCAGGCTGTGGCCACCAGTGCAGAACCGAGCAGCAAGACCGCTGTGGCGGGCCTGGTCGATGAAGACGGCAGCAGTCTGTGCAAGCTGCTCGACCAACTGGCACTGGCCGCTGGGGCTGCCTCTGCGCCAACGACCGCAGTGCCAAGCCTGGCGGCCACGCCGCAAGCCGGTGTACCTGCCTTGCCGCATTGGCTTGTTGCCACGCGCCGTTTTGATGCCCGAGGGCCACCTGCCGCTGCTTGAATCCATCTGTCCAGCCTGAACCGTCAAAGGTCGTGCTGCCACCGGGTTTTCAAGTGAGTGCGCCATGTCTTCTGTCTTGTTTCGTCGCAGCCTGCTGGCTGTGGCCTGCGGCCTGAGTGCCGCGCCTGTGCTGGCCCAAAGTGTGGGCAGCACGGCCAATCCTGCCAATGAAATCGTCATCACCGGCAATCCGCTCGGGCGCGATGCGGCGCTCGGCAGTGTGGGCAGCCTGAGCAACGCCGACTTGCGCGAGCGCGGGCAAAGCTCGCTGGGTGAAACGCTCAGCGGCCTGCCCGGCGTGAGCAGCACCTACTTTGGCCCGCAGGCCAGCCGCCCCGTCGTGCGCGGGCTGGACGGCGAGCGCGTGCGGGTGCTGAGCAACAGCAGCGCCAGCCAGGATGTTTCGGCTCTGAGCTACGACCATGCCGTGCCCAGCGATGTGCTGAGCGCTGACCGTGTGGAAGTGTTGCGCGGCCCTGCCGCGCTGCTGTACGGTGGCAGTGCCATGGGCGGCGTGGTCAACGTGCTGGACAACCGCATCCCGCGCGAAGCCATAGAAAGCCTGCAAGGCCGCGTGCAAGTGCAGGGTGCCAGTGGCAACCTGGAAAGCAGCGCGGCGGCCTTGCTCGAAGGCGGCGATGGTGCCCAGGCTTGGCATGTGGACGCCTTTGAGCGGCGCAGTGGCGATGTGCGCGTACCCAATGCGGCGGGCCGCATACCCAATTCGGACAGTCACACGCGCGGCGGCGCGCTGGGTTGGAGCCACTTTGGCGGTGGCGCGCGTCTGGGCCTGTCAGCCAGCACCTGGCGCAGCGACTATGGCACCGTGGCCGAAGACCACACACGCATCGGCATGCACTCGGACAAGCTGGCACTCGACGGCGAATGGCGTGAGCCTCTGGCCGGGTGGCAACAGCTCAAACTGCAAGCGGGCGTCAGCGACTACGGCCACACCGAATTTGAAGCAGGCGTGGCGGGCACCGTGTTTGCCAAGCGTGGGCAGGACTTGCGTTTGCAGGCGCGCCACCAGCCTCTGGGACCCATCGAAGGTGTGGTGGGCCTGCAGCTGGACAGTGCGCGTTTCAAGGTCGATGGCGCGGAAGCCTTCATGCCCTACACCCAATCGCGCAGCCAGGCGCTGTTTGCGCTCGAAGAATGGCGCACAGGCTGGGGCCAGGTGCAGACCGGGGTGCGTCTGGAGCAGGTGGCGTTGCGCTCCGACGGCAGCCCCACATCGTCTTTGCCTTTTGTGCTCGGTGAACGCCGCTTTGACCCGCGCAGCTACTCGCTGGGCGCGCAGTACCGCCTGGCGGGCGACTGGCAGGCCAGCGGCCAGCTGGCGCACAGCGAGCGCGCACCGGGCGATGCCGAGCTCTTTGCCAACGGTCCGCACATGGCCACCCACACCTGGGAGCTGGGCAACGCGAACCTGGGCCTGGAAAAGTCCAACAGCGTCGAGCTGGGTCTGGAGCGGCGTGGCGGATTGCACCCCATGAAGTTCAGCATGTACGACAGCCGCTTCGATAACTTCATCGGTTTGATGGGCCTGGGCAGCGCCCAAGGCGGCTTGCCCGAGTACGCCTACACGGGGGTGCAGGCCCGCCTGCGCGGTTGGGAGGCCAGCGGCCAGTCGCGCATTTTGCAGAGCGTCTTGCAAGACCAGGGCGCGCTGGACCTGCACTGGCACGCCGACCGCGTGCTGGCCGACAACCTGAGCAGCGGCGAGCCCCTGCCGCGCATCGCACCTTGGCGTGCGGGCCTGAGCGCGGTGTACCGGCAGGGCGCCTGGCAAGCCAGACTGGGCTTTGACCATGCCGCTGCGCAGCAGCGTGTACCCGAGGGCAGCACGCCCACGGCCAGCTACACCCTGTGGCACGCGGGCCTGAACTACCGCCAGAAAGCCGGCACGGGCAGCATCCACTGGTTTGCCCGGCTCGACAACATCGGCAACGCCCTGGCCTACAGCGCCACCTCCATCCTGACCAGCACGGTGCCCGGGCGCGTGCCGTTGCCGGGGCGCTCGATCAAGCTGGGCATGCAGTGGCAGTTTTGAGCCGCTTGCGGCCCTGAGCGGCACCAGGGCAATGGCCTGACGGGATAATCCATCGCATGACTTTGGACCATCCTGTTGTTTCGGCCTTGCTGCCGGTGGTGTTGCTTATCTCTTTCGGTTTTGTCGCGGGGCGCACGCGGCTCGTGCGTGGCGAGTCGGTGCGTGACCTCTCCAATCTGGTGTTTCTGGTGCTGTCGCAAGCCCTGTTGTTTCGCACCATGGCCACCTCGCACGTGGAGCAGCTCGATTTCAGTCCGGTGATGCAGTATTTCCTTGTGGCTGGGGCACTCTTTTTCGGGATGCTGGTGGTCTATGGCGGCAACAGCCGGGCTTCGGTCATGGCGCTGGCGGGCATTTACAGCAACACGCTGATGATCGGCGTGCCCCTGGTGGGGCTGGTCTATGGGCAGTCCGGACAGGTGCTGCTGTTCACCCTGATTTCCTTGCATGCGCTCATTTTGCTGAGTCTGGCCACCCTGGTGCTGGAGGTTCAGGTAGCGCGCGAGCACGCGGCGCGCTCAGGCGCCTCGCTGTCCATCTGGCGCACCGTGGGCTCGGCCATCAAGACCTCGATCATCCACCCTGTGCCGATGCCGATCCTGCTGGGCATTGCTTATTCCCTCACCGGTTGGGGCTTGCCATCGGTCATCGACAAGCCGCTGGTCCTGCTCAGTGGTGCGTTCGGGCCAATGGCCTTGCTGCTGGTGGGCATCACCCTGTCGCAGACGCCGGTGGGCACACACTTCATGCCCGCCCTGCGCCTGTCGCTGGTCAAGACTGTGGTGCACCCGCTGCTCATGGCGGCGGTGGGCTGGGTGCTGGGCTTGCGTGGCCTGCAACTGGGCGTGATGGTGCTGGCTGCAGCGCTGCCGATCGGCGCCAATGTGTTCCTGTTTTCGCAGCGTTACCGCAAGGAAGAAGACATGATCACCGCTGCCGTGGCGGTCTCCACTGCGGTGACCCTGGCCACCATCACGGTGGTGCTGGCCTTGCTGCCGTTGCTGCTCTAGGGGCCAGCCTGCTGGCGATCAAGGTGCCAGCCGCTCGCGCAACCACTGGTCGCCGTCCTGCCGGTAGCGCAAGCGGTCGTGCAAGCGGCTCTTGCGGCCTTGCCAGAATTCCCAGCGCTCGGGCACCAGCCGGTAGCCGCCCCAGTGCGGCGGGCGCGGGGGGTGAAGCAAAAACTGAGCGCCGTACTTGGCGGCGTTGGTCACCAACACGGTGCGGCTGTCAATCACCTGGCTTTGCGGTGAGGCCCAGGCGCCAATGCGCGAATCCAGTGGGCGGCTGTTGAAATAGGCATCACTCTCGGCGTCGCTGACTTTTTCCACCTGGCCCTCGATGCGCACCACGCGCTCCAACTCCACCCAGTGAAACTGCAGTGCAGCAAAAGGGTTGCCTGCCAGCTCTTGCCCTTTGCGGCTTTGGTAGTTGGTGTACCAGACAATGCCGCGTGCATCAAAGTCCTTGATCAGCACGATGCGGGTGCTGGGGCGCAGATCGCTGCCCACTGTGGCCACGGTCATGGCGTTGGGCTCGGGCACCTCGGCCTGGAGGGCTTCGCTGAACCACTGGTCAAACTGGCGCAGCGGGTCGGCGTGCGAGGCGTGCTCATTGAGTTCGGCTTTTTCGTAGCTTTTGCGGAGGTCGGCGATGTTCATGTTGTCAGTGTATTGCGCTGGGCTGTGTGCCAACTGTGCTGGGTCAAAGGGTGGCCATTTGAATCAGACGCGCCAGGGCGCGGTCTTCAATGCCCATGCGGCGCAGGGCCTGCAGGGTTTGCTCGGCATAGTCGCGTGTGCTGCCAAAACGCCCCTCGGCTTGGGCGAAGATCTCGCGCAGGCGCGCCGGGCTCAAAGTGCCGGTGTAGCTGGGGTGAGAGCGGGGCAGTGTGAAAGCCAGCGCACGCACCCTGCCGTGGGGCGTGGGGCAGGGCAGCCAGCGTGGTTCGTACACCGTCATGGGCATCTCTCGTGCCCAAAGGTCGGCCAACACACTCTGCGCTGCTGCGGCAGGCACACGGTAGACCATGCCTGCACAACTGCCGCCGCGCAGCAGGGCAAACACCAGGCCCGGACATTGTGGGCTGCCCCGGTTGATGCGGCTCCACATCTTGAGCGCACGGTGCCAACCATGCACACGGGTGGGGTGGGCTTCGGTGGCCTCAAATTCGGGGCGCCAGATCAGCGAAGCGTAGCCAAATACCCACAAGTCCTGCGCTGCGGGGTGCTGCGCTTGCAGGGCGTCCAGCGTGTGGGGGACAGGGTGGGGCAGGTCAGGGCGGGGCAACATCGAACCTTTAGAATAATCCGGTTCATTTTCGGAGATAAACACATGTCCAATCAAAACGACAACCAACCTGTGGTGTGGGCCGTCCTGGTCGCTGTCATCATCCTGGCCGTCGGTCTGGCGCTGGGTTTTGGCATTGCCAAGAGCAAGAAGCCTGCAGCGGCCCCTGTGGCTGTGACCGCGCCTGCGCCCGCCGCGTCCGAAGCAGCTGCCGCTGCACCGGCGGCCTCTGAGGCCTCGGCTGCCAAGTGAGCTGTCCAAGCCTGTAAAAAACCCGCTGCGGCGGGTTTTTTTGCGACCCTTTCCAGTTTGTACCCTGTCTGTAACTGGAAATCCCCCTCTGATGGGTGAAGCCGGTTACCATTCGTTTTGTAATTTTGTTACATTGCGTCTGTTTCATGAAACTCCATCCCGCTGTTGCCGCTGTCACGGCCCGCATCGCCGAGCGCAGTCGGCCTACCCGAAGCGCCTACCTGACCCAGCTTGAGGCCTACGCGAGTCGCACGCCCGGGGCCCAGCGCTTGGGTTGTGCCAATGTGGCCCATGCTTTTGCCGCCATGCCTGAGGGGGACAAAAAAAGCGCCAGCGGCCTGGGGGCGATTGCCGTGGTCGCGCCGCGTCCGCTGAACATCGGCATCGTCAATGCCTACAACGACATGCTGTCGGCCCATGCCCCTTTGCAGCACTACCCCGAGCTCATCAAGGACGAAGCCCGCAGGCTGGGCGCCACCGCGCAAGTGGCCGGTGGCGTGCCCGCCATGTGCGACGGCGTCACGCAGGGCGCGCAAGGCATGGAGCTGAGCCTGTTTTCGCGCGATGTGATCGCCATGGCCACCGCCGTATCGCTCAGCCACGATGTGTTTGACGTGGCCCTGATGCTGGGCGTGTGCGACAAGATCGTGCCCGGCTTGCTGATCGGCGCCCTGCAGTTCGGGCACCTGCCCACGGTGTTCGTGCCGACCGGGCCCATGAGCAGTGGCCTGTCCAACAGCGAAAAGTCCAAGGTGCGCGAAAAGGCCGCACAGGGTCTGGTGGGCCGTGAGGAACTGCTGGCCGCCGAATCCGCCGCCTACCACGGCGAGGGCACCTGCACTTTCTATGGCACCGCCAACAGCAACCAGATGCTGCTCGAAGCCATGGGCCTGCATGTGCCGGGCACGGCCTTCATCAACCCCGGCGAGGGCGCGCGGGCTGAACTCACGCGCGAAGCGGTGCGCACGGTGTTGCAAAAGCCCGCGCCGATCGGCCAGCTGGTCGACGAACGCTGCATCGTCAACGCCATGGTGGCCCTGCTGGCCACGGGCGGCTCGACCAACCATTTGATCCACTGGGTGGCAGTCGCCCGTGCGGCGGGCATCGTGATCGACTGGGACGATTTCTCGGCCCTGTCGGACGTGGTGCCGCTGCTCACGCGGGTGTACCCCAATGGCAGCGCCGATGTGAACCAGTTCCAGGCCGCCGGAGGCCCGGGCCACGTCATCCGTGAACTGCTGGATGCGGGCCTGATGCACGAGGACGTGCTGACCGTGCGGGGCGGCGGCATCCGGGAATTCACACGCATTCCCTCGCTGCAAGGTGGCCAGCTGGTCTGGCAAGACGCGGGTGCCAGCAAAGACGAAAGCGTGGTGCGCCCGGCATCCGCTCCGTTCAGCGCAACGGGTGGCCTCAAGCTCTTGCAGGGCCAACTGGGGCGCAGCGTCATCAAAGTGTCGGCCGTGCCCGAAGCCCTGCACGTCATCGAGGCGCCGGCCCGCGTGTTCGATTCGCAGGAAGCGCTGCAAGACGCCTTCAAGGCCGGTGAGCTGGAGCGCGATGTGGTCTGCGTGGTGCGCTGGCAAGGCCCGCAGGCCAATGGCATGCCCGAGCTGCACAAACTCACGCCGCCATTGGCCGTGCTGCAGGACAAGGGCTTCAAGGTGGCGCTGGTCACCGATGGCCGCATGAGCGGCGCGTCTGGCAAAGTGCCTGCGGCCATCCATGTCTCGCCCGAGGCGGCGGCCGGTGGTCCGCTGGCCAAGGTGCAAGACGGCGACCTTATCCGCCTCGATGGCGTGGCGGGCACCCTGCAGGTGCTGGTGAACGACGCCGAATGGGCGGCTCGCCCGCTGGCCCAGATGCCCGAATCCCTGCGCGCCGCCAATGGCATGGGCATGGGCCGTGAACTGTTTGCCAACATGCGCCGCAACGCGCACCCTGCTGAAAAAGGAGCCTGCACATGGCTGTGAAACTGACTGCCCTGCAGGTGATGCAGGATGCCCCCGTGATCCCGGTGATCGTCCTGAACGACGTGGCCCATGCCGTGCCCATGGCGCGTGCGCTGGTGGCCGGTGGCATCCGCATGTTGGAGGTGACGCTGCGCACCCCACAGGCCCTGGCTTGCATGCAAGCGATTGCCCAGGAAGTGCCCGGTGCCGTGGTCGGTGCAGGCACCGTGCGCAGCCCACAAGACGCGGCTGCTGCTGCCAAGGCCGGTGCCCAGTTTGCCGTCAGCCCTGGCTACACCCGTGCGGTAGGCCAGGCCTGCAAAGACCACGGTTTGTCCTTGCTGCCCGGTGTGGCCACGGGCAGTGAAATCATGATGGCGCAAGAGGACGGCTATACCGAACTCAAGTTCTTCCCGGCCATGCAGGCAGGTGGCCCGGCCATGCTCAAGGCCTGGTCTGGTCCCTTCTTTGACGTGAAGTTCTGCCCCACCGGCGGTGTCACGCAAGCCAATGCCCCCGAACTGCTGGCCCTGCCCAACGTGGCTTGCGTGGGAGGCTCCTGGCTGGTGCCTGCCGATGCGCTGGCCCAGGGTGACTGGACTCGCATCGAGGCCTTGGCGCGCGAGGCGTCGCAGCTGACGCGTTGAAGCGCAGTGTGGCTCGTCAGGAGGCGCCTGCGCCGAACTGTCGGCTTTCGAGCAGGCTGGTGCGAAACGCCTGTTTGCGCACGATGCTTGAAAAGGCCCAGGACAGGCCTGATTCCTGTGTCCCAGGCGCTGCCAGTATGCCGGGGGTGCGTACCGGCGTGGGACTGTCAAGGCGAATGATCTTCAGCCCCGCATTGGCCGGGACCGCATTGGCTGCCACGATGGTGGCCAGCTGGGTTTGACTTACCAGGCTGAGCATGGGCGCCAGGGTGTTCATCTCAACCATGACTTGGGGCGTGGCGCCACTGGTCCTGAAGCATTCGTCGAGCATTTGGCGGGTCGAAAAACTGTCCGGAAGCAGGGCCATCGGCAGGTGGTGCAACTCCACCATGCGCAAACGCTTGCGTCTGGCCAGGGGGTGGCTTTGCGCAACCACCAGCACCATTTCCTCGTTGTAGAGTGGTTCGAAGTGCAAAGGGCCTGGTGAAACCGGTCGATAAGCGATGCCCAAATCCAGGGCCCCCTCCTGCAGTCGCAAGGCGATTTGGTCGGCTGCCAACTCATCTACCCAGATGCGCACCTGGGGATGGCGCTGCCGGAAACTGGCCACGCAGCCGGGAATGAATCCAAGGTTGAAGGTGTGTGTTGCGCCGATGCGCAACTCTCCCGTGGTCGCTAGCGGGTCCTGGCGCAATGCCCCAAGACCCACATCGATTTCCCGCAGGGCACGCTGGGCATGCTGCAAAAACGCTTCGCCAGCTTCGGTCAGGGCCACGCGTTTGGCCCGTCGATCGAAAAGAAGCATGCCCAGCTCATCTTCAAATTGCTTGATCTGGTGCGACAAGGTGGATTGCGTGACATGCAGTCTTTCGGCCGCTCGCGTGAAGTTGAGCGAGCCGGCCAACGCAATGAAGTAACGCAAGTGGCGCAATTCCATAGGGGTCTTTTATCTATCGATGATGTCGATGATAAACATGAAAAATCATCATTTTGAAAAATTTCAACGACTCTCTAGAGTTGATGTCAATCCACCTGTGGGTGTGAACAATCAGGAGACAACGTGGCGCACAAAGTCCTCAGTGGCATCAAGGTGCTGGAACAAGGCACATTCATCACCGGTCCGGCGGCAGGCATGTTTTTGGCCGATTTGGGTGCCGAGGTGATCAAGATCGAGCAGCCCGGATCGGGGGATCCGTTTCGCGCATTCAAGGGGGGGCTCTACAGCCCGCACTTTCAGACCTATAACCGCAACAAGCGCAGCATCACTCTCAATCCCAAGCTGGCTGAAGATGCCGCGGTATTCGATGAACTGGTCAAGGATGCTGATGTCTACATCCAGAACTTTCGTCCAGGGGCTGCTGAACGCCTGGGGGCCGGAGAAGCACGGCTGCGCGAACTCAACCCCCGTCTGGTGTATTGCGCGATCAGCGGCTTCGGACAGACGGGGCCCGCAGCCACCCGTCCTGCTTATGACACCGTGGCCCAGGCGGCCAGTGCGTTTCTCAAGTTGCTCATCAATCCAGCCAATCCACGTGTGGTGGGGCCGGCACTCGCCGATGCCATGACCGGTTTCTATGCTGCCTACGGCGTGCTGGGTGCGCTGGTGGAGCGAGGGAGAACGGGCAAGGGCCGAAAGGTCGAGGTCTCGATGCTGGAGGCTATGTGCCACTTCAATCTGGATGCCTTCACCCACTATTTCTCCGAAGGCGAAATCATGGGGCCTTACAGCCGTCCCAGTGTTTCGCAGTCTTATGTGCTGGCATGCCGCGACGGCAAATGGATTGCCCTGCACATGTCTTCACCCGAGAAGTTCTGGCAAGGGCTGGCCAATGCGATCGAACGCCCTCAGCTGTTTCAGGATCCACGATTTGCCACGCGCGAAAACCGCATCGCGCATCAGGAAGACCTGATCGCCTTGCTGGGTGATTTGTTCCGCCAGCATGACCGTGACACCTGGTGTACCCGTTTGCTGGCCGAGGATGTGCCCCATGCGCCCATGTACGACACCCAGGAAGCCATGCAGGATCCACAAGCCAAACACCTGCAACTGGAAGTGCGTACCGAGCACCCCGATGGGGGGGCGTGGCGCACCATCCGCTCACCGGTGAGCTTTGATGGCGAACGCGCCCTGGAGGTGACGGCGCCGCCCGTTCTGGGGGCAGACAACGAAGCGATTGTCGAACCGTTGCGCCGCCGCTTGCGCGGTGTCTGAAACCAGATTCATCAGGAGACATGAACATGACCCCCATGACCGAAGACGATTTGACCCGTGCTGTTCTGGAGCGCCTGGAGGGGGCTGCCGACCCTCGCTTCAAGCAGGTGATGACCGCATTGATTGCGCATTTGCACGCCTTCATTCGCGAAGTGGACCTGACGCCGGAGGAATGGATCCGGGCCATCTTCTTTTTGACCGATGTGGGCAAGGCTTGCGACGACAAACGCCAGGAATTCATCCTGCTGTCGGACACCCTGGGGGCTTCAATGATGGTGGTGATGCTCGATCAGTTGCGAGCAGCCCGGCGCGATGCGGACAAGTCTGTTGCAACGCACACCCCTACACCAGCAACCGAAGCCACCGTGCAAGGCCCCTATTACTGGGAGGGTGCACCGATCTTGCCCTTGGGGGCCGACATCGCGCCAGGGGTGCGAGGCGAGGCTTCTTTCTACAGTGGCCGTGTCACCGACACCGACGGCAAGCCGATCGAAGGGGCGACGCTGGACATCTGGAGTGGTGACGGTGAGGGCGTGTATGACATGCAGGTCGATGGTGCAGGCATGGCTGCCAGGGCCCGCATCCTGACCGATGAGCAAGGACGTTACTGGTTCTGGTCCATCAAACCGTCCTACTACCCGGTGCCTGTGGATGGTCCGGTGGGCCGGATGCTGGAGGGCATGGGACGTCATCCGAACCGACCGGGTCATATCCACATGAAGGTGTATGCCCCAGGTCATGTCACTTTGACAACACACCTGTTTGTCGCCAACAGCCCTTACATCGACTCGGATGCGGTGTTCGGTGTGCGTCCCAGCCTGGTGGTGGACTTTGAACACCACCAGGCTGGCCGCGCACCGGACGGCCGCCACATGGACCAAGCCTACTGGTCTGCCCATTACGACTTCCGCCTGGAAACCAGCAAATGAAAATTGGAAAAAACACCATTCCCCGTACCGCCATTTGCACATCGGATGAAAACACCATCGTTGTGCGAGGGCAGGACTTGTGCCATGACGCCATCGGGCACCTTAATTTTGCGGACTATTTCTTTTTGCTCTTGACGGGTAAACACCCCAGTGCAGCCGCCAGTGCGGTGTTGAATGCGACGCTGGTGGCCATCACCGAGCATGGCTTTGTGCCCAGTGTGCAGGCTGCGCGCATGACTTTTGCTGCAGCCCCTGATGCCCTGCAGGGGGCTGTGGCCGCTGGCATCTTGGGTTGCGGTTCTGTGATTTTGGGCGCATCTGAAACGGCTGGGCATTTGTTTCTCGATGTCGAGCAACGCATGAATGCGGGTGCCAGCCTGGACGATGCGGCCACAGCGGCTTTGCAATCACTCAAGGCACAAGGCAGACCGATTCCAGGTTATGGCCATCCACTGCACAAAGCGATGGATCCACGGGTCAGCCGCTTGATTGACGTGGCCACACAAGCCGGAGCGGACCTGCGTTATGTACAAATCGCGCAGGCGCTGGAGCGTGCCGTGGCAGGTGTGGTGGGCAAAGACTTGCGGATGAATGTCTCGGCCGCGATTCCTGCGGTGTTGTTGGGGGTTGGCTTCCCGGTGGTGTCTTTGCGTGGGGTTCCCATCCTGGCGCGAACGGCGGGACTGATCGCCCATCTGGCAGAGGAGGCGCAGATGCCCAGTGGATTCGCCCTCTCTTATCAAGCCACCCGCGAGTTGCAATACGAGGGCGAGGTGCCAGCCGGATTTGGCAAAGCACGATGAAGCGCCGTTTGATGATCTCGGCCGCCGTGCTGATGGCCGGCAGTGCTTTGGCGCAGGCGCCAGGAGGGCGGCCTGTGCGCCTTGTCGTTCCGTTTGGCGCAGGCACATCCACAGACATCGTGGGGCGCATCTTGTCCGAGTCTCTGGGCAGGTCATTGGGACAGGCGGTCATCGTGGACAACCGGCCTGGGGCGGGGGGCACTCTGGGCAGTGACCTGGTGGCCAAGGCGGCGGGTGATGGTCAGACGCTGCTGCTGGGCACAGTGGGGACGCATGCGATCAATGCGACGCTGTTCAAACGCCTGAGTTATGACCCGCTGCGTGATTTTGTGCCCCTGGGCTTTGTCGGAGCCACACCTACCCTTTTGGTGGTGCCAGCGGCTTCGCCCTGGAAAAGTCTGGCGGATCTGCGCGCTGCAAGCGACGAGCGTGTGAGCTTCGCATCCGCTGGCAATGGCACTTCTGGGCACTTGGCCGGCGAGATGGTGAACGCGCGTCTGGGCAAGTCTTTCCTGCATGTGCCCTATCGGGACGGTGGCCAGGCGCTGACGGAGTTGATTGCGGGCAATGTCCAGTTCATGTTCTACCACCCAGCGGCGGTGTTGCCGCACATGCGTGCCGGGCGGCTCAGGGCCTTGGGCGTGTCCAGTGCAAAACGCAGTGCTGCGGCCCCCGAGGTACCAACGCTGGCAGAGCAGGGCTTGCAAAGCTTTGATCTGGTGGCCTGGTTCATGCTGTATGCCCCGTCCGGCATGGAGTCGGGCCAACGCGAGCGCTTGCGTGATGCAGTGCGGCAGGTTCTGAGCCGGCCGGATGTCCGCGAGAAGCTGATGGGGCAGGGGATCGAACCTGCCGACATGAATGGCGAACAGATGACAACGTTTGGCGCGAATGAAGTGGCCAAGTGGGGCGAAGCGGTGCGGCGTTCAGGTGCGCAGCTCGACTGAACACGGCCCCGATCCGGATCGAAGACATTTCAACCACCACCAGCGGGCCCGGCCCGTGAAAAAGGAGACAAACGATGCGACTTTCAATCAAGAACATCCTGGGACTTGTCCTGGGTGCTGCATGTACCCTGGCGGGGGCACAGACTGGCGACTGGCCAAGCAAGCCCATCAAGATCGTTGTGGGTTTTGCGCCCGGCACTCCCCCTGACATTTTTGCCCGCCTGTACGGTGACTACGTTGGCCGCAAGCTCGGGCAAGCCGTGGTCGTCGAGAACAAACCTGGTGCCGCGGGCAATCTGGCTTCGGATGCCGTTGCCAAGGCGCCGGCCGATGGCTACACCTTCCTCTACAACCTGTCGACGGCATTCACCATCAACCCCTACATCTATGCCAAGCTGCCTTTCGATCCCGACAAGGACCTCACGCCCGTTGCCACCACCATGCGTCAAGGGCTGGTGCTGATTGCCAAGCCCAATGGCGGTGCCAAGTCCGTCAAGGACCTGGTTGCCGAAGCCAAAGCCAAACCGGGCACACTGTCGCATGCCTCTTATGGGGCAGGCAGCCCTTCGCACCTGATCGTGGAATGGCTCAAAGACGAAACCGGCACCGACATGGTCCATGTGCCTTACCGTACCAGCCCCATCGCCGACATCGTGGGTGGGCAAGTGGACACCCTGATGGAGCCCATTGCCACTGGTTTTCCGCTCATCAGCAGTGGCAAGGCAGTGCCTTTGGCGTTTTCGGGCACTGAGCGTTTCCCGGCCTTGCCCAATGTGCCGACACTGTCAGAAATCGTGCCCGGTCTGTCGATGATGTCATGGCATGGCATTTGGGCGTCCTCTGCCACACCTGCAGCCATTGTCAATCGGGTCAATGCGGTGTTTGTCGAGGCCAGCAAGGATGCGGACGTTTCCAAACGCATCCGTGACCTCAACAGCGAACCTTTGGGCATGAGCCGTGCCGAAATGGCGCAAGCCATCAAGCGCGATGCAGACATCTACAGCCGCATCGTGAAAGCCAAAAACATCAAGGTCGATTGAGTGGGCTGGCCTGCGCACACGGCTTAAAACGATCCGTTGCGCCAGGCCACGTACAAGGCAGTGCCGCACAAGATGCTCAGCAAGGGGTGTTTGAAGCGCCACTGCAGCAAGGCCGTCAAGGCCACGGCTGCCAGTTCAGGCCAGGGGCCTTTGGGGTGGGTGCCTGCAGCACCAAAGCCTGAATGCAGCACCAGCAAAGTCATGATGCCCAGCGGCAAAAATTCGCCCAAGCGCTCGACAAAGCGGTGTTTTTTTAACCATTTTGCGGCCACAAATGGCAGCGCACGCAAGGCAAAGGTGACTGCTGCCATGGCGGCCAGTGTCATCAAGACATGGGCGGTGTTCATGCGCTCACCTTTTGTGTGGATGGACGCCACAGCAGTGCGGTGGCCACGCTCAGCGCAATGGACAGCACCAAAGCTTGCTGCGGCAAGAACGCGTATGCCAGTGCATAACTGAGCAAGGCGGTCCACACAGGCACTGCGCTGGCGCGGTGGCGCCATTGTTCTGTGGCCAGAACGCCAAACAGGCTGACCAGCACAAAGTCCAGGCCCTGCAACGGCACTTGTGCGCGTGAACCCATGAGCGCACCGATGGTGCTGCCCAGCACCCACCAACCCTGGTTGAGTGCGGCCACCGCGCCCAGAGTGCGCGCAGGTGTGTGGGTGGGCAATGTGGTGAGCACTGAATAAGTTTCATCGGTCAGGGCAAACACCATGTACCAGCGCAAGGGGCCGCTGGCCGGAAACCGCTGCAGCAGCGACAGGCCGTAAAACACATGGCGCAGGTTCACCACCAGTGTGGCCAGCGCTATGGTGGCGACCGGCAAATGAGCGACCAGCATCGGGATCATCATGTACTGCGCTGCGCCCGCAAACACCACTGCGCTGGATGCCACGGCCAGCCACCAGGCACCACCCGCCTGCACAAATAAAAACCCGAACACGATGCCTAACGGGACATAGCCCATGGCCACAGGCAAGGTCAGGGACAGCAGGGGCAAGCGGGAAGCGTCAGATCGGGGCATGTCCCGATCATCTCAAAATCGAAAGTCAGCTCATGCGGGTTGCCGATTCAGGGTCTCGGCCAACGCGGACACAATGGCTTGGTAGGTGACTGGCTTGTACAGGACAGGGACATTGAGCTTGGCAAAAGTGTGGATGTGCGAAGGGGATGTGTCTGCCGTCACAATCACCGCCGGGATGTCCAGGTTGTACATCTCGCGCAATTTCTCGATCATCACATCGCCGGTCGTCTGCTTGAGGCGGTAATCGCACAAGATGCAATCGATGTGGTTGACGCTTTGCAGTTGCAACTGCAACTTGTCTTCGGCCTCTGACAAGGCAATGATCTCGGCCCCGCGGCTGGAGAGCAATTGGCGGTAGGCGTCCAAGATGATGTCATCGTCTTCGATGATGGCAATTTTTTTGCCCTGCAAGTGGGGGGTGGACGCAAGCCCCCCCTTGTCTTTGGGGGGCGAGGCCTGGAGTGTGGGGCGCATTTCGGCAGATGCCGGGCAGCGGGTGAAGACCGTGAACACAGAGCCTTGCCCAGGTGTGGATTCGACCTGGATGGACGCCCCGATCAGGTGGCACAAGCGTTTGACAATGGTCAGGCCCAGGCCCAGGCCCTCGTGCAAAGCCCGTGTGCTGTCAGCACGGTAGAACTCCTTGAAGATGTTGGCTTGATCGGCGACCGATATGCCGACGCCGGTGTCTGACACCCTGAGTTTCAGGCAGCCCGATTCGATGGTGCAGTCGATTTCAATGGTGCCATGTGCGGTGTATTGGATGGCGTTCAAAACCAGGTTCACCAGAATTTGTTGCAAGAGCAAGGGGTCACACACGACGGTGAAGTCCTTTCTGTGGACATCCAGGCGCAGCCCTTTGAGTCTGGCACGCGCCTGCACGATCTCCAGAACCGAATCCAGCAGTTCATTGAGCGAGAAGTTGCGCGGTTGGGGCTTGGTGTTGTAGGCGTCCAGTTTGCTCATGTTCAAAAGCGCGTCGAACATGGAGTTCAAGGCTGTGACGCTGTTTTTGATTTTCTGAAGCAGGACCTGGTCTTTGTCGGGCAGTGCTGGCGGATTGAAGAGTTCCAGGTTGATGTTGGTGGCCTGCAGGGGTTGGCGAAGGTCGTGGCTGGCCACTGCGATGAATTTGGACTTGGCGATGTTGGCCGCCACCGATTGGTCTCTTTCTCTGGCCAGTTCCTGATAGAGGCCTTCGTTGCGAAAGCGCAGACGCACGGAATCGTCAAAGACTTTGGAGAAATTTCTGGCAATGCCCAAAAAGACAAAACACAAGGCCACCAGCGCCACAGGGAATGGCCAGGGAAAATGGTTTCCGGGCCACAGCAAGGTTCCCATGGCAGGCACGATGATTGTCAATGTGAACGCATAAAACGTTGGCCAGTTCACGCTGTAGGCAAACATGCTGGAGACCATGGCGGCTGTGGCCATGTAGACATAAATCAACCGACTTACCATGGACAGGTCGGGGGTCATCAAGGGCCAGCCCAGCCCCCAGCCAAACCCCATCATGCCCAACATCAGTGTGGTTTTTTTCAGGTCACGGGCAGGTTCGGTGATGTCGTCGGTCCGGTGCGGCAAACGGTAGAGCATGGCACTGCGAACCGTGAGGGCCACACCCATGTAAGCCAGCCATGTCCAGAAGTGCGAGGGGCGCACTTCGTCTTGGAACATGGGAATGCAAAGCAGGGGCGCCAGGATGTTGGCGACCGTGGCCGAACGCGCTGATTTGATGATGTGCGCGCATTTTTCGCGCAGGAGAAAGAAATCTTGGAGCCCGTCGTCGGTGACGGGTGGGGTACCGCTCATCGTGTTGCCTTGTCCGCTGGTGGGAATGACCGATCGGCATTAGCGCACCGGTGTGGATGGGTGTCAATTGCACGGCCACAGTGCAAAGGAAAGTCTTCTTCTAAAAAGACTTGTTAAGTCGTCTTTTGAAAATCAGAAAGACCTACAAAAAATTGGTTTGCAGTGCAAAAAAATTCTGTCCCAATGACGGTCAGGCTCAGCACCTTGCCCAAAGAAAAAGCCGGGAAATCCCGGCTTTTCTGGGGATGAGCGTGTGCTCATCTGGGTGCCGCAGGCATCACATGCGCTCAAAAATCGCGGCAATGCCCTGGCCGCCGCCGATGCACATGGTCACCAGCGCGTAGCGGCCCTGAATGCGTTGCAGCTCGTACAGGGCTTTCACGGTGATCAGTGCGCCCGTGGCACCAATGGGGTGGCCCAGCGAAATGCCCGAACCGTTGGGGTTGACCTTGGCCGGGTCCAGGCCCAGCTCTTGGGTCACGGCGCAGGCCTGCGCGGCAAAGGCTTCATTGGCTTCGATCACGTCCAGGTCATTGACCGTCAGGCCGGTGCGCTTGAGCACGGCTTGCGTGGCGCTGATCGGGCCGACGCCCATGATCTTGGGGTCCAGACCGGTGTGGGCGTAACCCACCAGGCGGGCCAGGGGCTTGGCACCGCGGGCCTGGGCGGTCTTGGCTTCCATCAGCACCACGGCGGCAGCGGCGTCGTTGATGCCCGAGGCGTTGCCAGCAGTCACGGTGCCGTTTTCCTTGATGAACACGGGCTTGAGCTTGGCGAAGTCGGCCATGGTGGCATTGGCGCGGAAGTGCTCGTCGGTGGCGTAGGCCACATCACCTTTGCGGCTCTTGAGCATGACGGGCACGATCTGGTCCTTGAACAGGCCGGCAGCGGTGGCTTTTTCAGCCCGGTTGTGGCTTTCGACGGCGGCTGCGTCCTGCATCTCGCGGGTGATGCCGTATTTGGCAGCCACGTTCTCGGCCGTGACGCCCATGTGGATATTGTGGAAGGGGTCGTGCAGGGCACCGACCATCATGTCGATGAGCTTGGCGTCGCCCATGCGGCTGCCCCAGCGCTGGGTCAGGTTGGCGTAGGGGCCACGGCTCATGTTTTCGGCGCCGCCGCCAATGGCCACATCGCAGTCGCCCAGGGCAATCGCCTGGCTGGCGCTGATGATGGCCTGCAGGCCCGAACCGCACAGGCGGTTGACGTTGAAGGCCGGGGTGGTTTCGGCGCAGCCGCCGTTGATGGCCGCCACGCGCGAGAGGTACATGTCCTTGGGTTCGGTGTTGACCACATGGCCAAACACCACATGACCCACGTCCTTGCCTTCGGTGCTGGCACGGGCCAGGGCCTCGCGCACGACCAGAGCGGCCAGCTCGGTGGGGGGGGTGTCTTTGAGGCTGCCGCCGTAGGTACCAATGGCAGTACGGACTCCGCTGACAACAACAACTTCACGGCTCATGGGATATCTCCTGGATGGTTAAAAATGGAATAAGAGGGCAAACCGGACCAGTGTCGGCGGCCAAGGCTACAGCCGGCTGACAGCCTGATCCGGGTTGGCCCTGATCAGGCCGGGTCACGCACATCGGCCACCGGGTTGCTGCCAAAGTCAGGGCGGTTCAAGTAGGCCAGCACCTTGGCGGCGGCATCTTGCGGGCTGCTGAGCATGCCCAGGTCTTTGAGCTGCTGGAAATTGCCCCGGTCCGGGAAGTCCTGGCCAGGGGCACCGCGCAGCTGTACTTGCATGTCGGTGTCGATCACGCCCGGGGCCAGCGAGCACACGCGTGCGCCCTGGGGTTTGAGGGCTTCGTCCAGCGCCAGGCAGCGGCTGAAATGGTCCATGCCGGCTTTGGCTGCGCAGTACGCCGACTGCGAGGCCATGGCGCGGCGACCCAGGCCTGACGAGATGTTGAGCACCTTGCGGGCCAAGCCCCAATGGTCGGTGGCACCAATGAAGGCCGCGCACAGTTGCATGGGGGCTTCCAGACCGACGCGCAAGGCGTTGGCCAGATCGGCGGGGTCGGCATGACCAAGCGGGCTGATGCGGGCAATCACGCCGGCGTTGTTGATGAGGGTGACACTGGCCAACTCGGCGGGATTTTGCTGGGCCAGCCAGTCGCGCAAACGTTGCGCGACGCTCGCCCCGTCTGCCAGATCGGCTTGCCACTGCAAGAGTTTGACGCCGCGGGCTTGTGCGTGTTCGGCCAAAGCATCATTGCGGCGACGCGAGATGCACAGCAGGGTGTTGTCGCTTTGCAGCAGCTGTTCGGCCATGGCCAGGCCCATGCCGCGCGAAGCGCCGGTGAGGATGTAGAGGTGTGCAGTCATGGCGAAGCTCCTTCAGCAGCGCCATTTTGGTGCAATTGAGGGCAGACGGTCGCTCGCGTGCCCTTAAAACGGTTCCGGATGTGACAGTGCCAAGGACTGGCCCGTGACCGGATGGACAAAGGCCAGGTCGCGGGCGTGCAACAGCAGCCGGGGCGCCATCGCATGGCCCTCGGGCGGGGCATACAGATGGTCACCCACGATGGGGTGGCCGATGGCCGCCAGGTGCACGCGCAATTGGTGGGTGCGCCCGGTGAAGGGCTCCAGCAAGAGCCGCGTGGTGCCTGCGATGGGGCCGGGGCCGATGATTTGCCAGAGGGTGAGGCTGGGCTTGCCCTTGTCGTGATCAATGATGCTGTAGGGACGGTTTTGGTAGTCCACACGCATGGGCAGATCGATGCGGCTCCAACCTTTTTCGTCCGGTTCAGGGCGAGGCTCGCCCATGACCACGGCCACATAACGCTTGTGTACCTGGCGTTTTTCAAAAGCCATGCTCATGGTTTTGTGCATGGCCGCGCCGCGCGCCATGAGGATCAAGCCCGAGGTGGACATGTCCAGTCGGTGCACCGTGAGGGCGTCGGGCCAGTCCTGCTGGGCGCGCACGCGCAGGCAGTCTTGTTTGTCGGGGCCGATGCCAGGCACGCTCAGCAGGCCCGAGGGCTTGTTGAAGACGAGCAGGTGTTCGTCGGCGTGCAGCAATTGGGGCTGGAGCGGGTCGGTGTTCATCGGTCGTTTTCGGCGCGGATGCGATTGACCTGCAGCGGTGTGACTTCACCGGCTTTGCGGCCTTCGGGTTGCAGGGCCATGCGCAGATGGGTCAGCACAGCGGCGATGTCGCGGTCTTCAAGCTCGAGCACGAAAGGCGGCATCCCAAAGGGGCGCGGATGCCCCTGTGTGGCGGGACCATAGCCCCCAAACAGCACGGTTTGTACCAGATTGGTGGGATCGCCAAGCAGCACGGCCCGGTTGCCGGAAAGCGGTGGGTAAATGCCAGGGGCACCTTCGCCGCGCTCGCCGTGGCAGGTGGCGCAATGGCGCTCGTACACCTTGCGGCCGCGTTCGGCCACGCTGGCACCAGCAGCTTTGGGAGAGGCGCTTGTGTTGGCGGTTGTGGCCAGGGCGTTGGTCTGCAGGTACATCGCCATGGCTTGCAGGTCTTCGGTCGTGAAGTATTGCAGGCTGTGCTGCACCACCTCGGCCATGGGGCCGCTCACGCTGGCTTGCGTGTTCTGGCCGGTTTGCAGCAGGCGGACGGTGTCGGTCAGCGAGGCCGAGGCCAGGCCGGTTTCGCGGTCGCTGTGCAGATTGGGGGCATACCAGTTGACGACCGGCATCAGGCTGCCCGACAGGTCGGCCACGCCGGCGCTGGCGCCCAGGGCGTTGCGTGGGCTGTGGCAGGCGGCGCAGTGACCCAGACCTTGCACCAAGTAGGCGCCCCGGTTGTATTGGTGGCTTTGTGCAGGGTCGGGTGTGAACACTTGGGGGGCAAAAAACAGGGTGCGCCAGACCGCCAGGGCAGGCTGTGTGCCCAGCGGCCAGCGCAGCGTGTGCCCGGGTGTGGTCTGGCGCACGGGGGGCTGTGCCTGCAACCAGGCGAACATGGCGTCGCTGTCTTCGCGGGTGATCACGCTGGTGTGTTCGTAAGGAAACGCCGGGGCCAGCAAACGCCCGCCCCGCGAGCGGCCATGGTGCAGCGCGTGCCAGAAGTCCTGCGCGCTCCAGTGGCCCAGGCCCGTCTCTGTATCGGGCGTGAGGTTGCTGCTGAACACATCGCCAAACGGCGTCTCGATGGCGCGGCCGCCCGCCAGCGGCTTGCCGCCGCGTGCGGTGTGGCAAGCGATGCAGTTGCCTGCACGGACCAGGTATTGACCGCGCTGCAGGGTGTTGGCGTCCGTGACAGGAGGGCGTGCAGTTGGCGTCGCCCCGAGCAGGTCCCCCCAGTTGTGCCAGAGCACCGCCAGAGCCAGCAATGCGCCAGCGGTCAGCAGCAAAAGGCCCGACACGCGCAAAAGCCGTGTGTCCAATCGCATGCGCTTCATGGCTGACCTCCGGCCAGCTCAGGTGCGCTGCCGCAGCGCCATGTCGGGTCGCTCACGGCGCGCACGGGGCGGCTGGCGGGGCGGGTGTCAGCGGGCAGGGGCTGGCTGGCCAGCCAGCTGGAGACGGCAATGATGTCGTCTTGTGGGATGCGCCGGATGACTTCGGCCATGCAGTCCGGGGCGTGGGCTTTGCGTTGGCCGGTTTGCCAAGCACCCAATTGTGCGTTCAAGTAGTCCAACGGCAGCCCCAGCAGGCCGGGCACATGGGGCTGCACGCCGGTCAAGCGTTCACCGTGGCACTGCGCGCAGGCGGGCAAGCCAGTCGCGGCGTCTCCTTGCTTGACCAGGGCTTGACCGCGTGCCAGCCGTTCGGGCGGCAGACTGGACGGAGTGGGGGGCGGGTAAGGCAGGTGCAGGCTGGCAAAGTGGGCCGCGATCTCGGCCATGTAGGCATCGCTCAATGGGTCCACCAGGCGCGTCATCAAGCCGTAGTGGCGGCGGCCTTCGGCAAAGTTGCGCAGCTGGTGGTGCAGGTAGCCAGCGGGTTTGCCGGCCAGCCGGGGGTAGTACCCGTCTGGCCCGGCGCGGCCCTGGTCGCCGTGGCAGGCCGTGCAGGCCCGGGTGCGCTCGGCCATGTTGTTTTCAATGGGGCGAGTGTTGGGGGCAGGCTGGGCGGCCAGCGGCAGGGCCAGCACCCACAAGACGCTGGCCAGCCCAGCGGTTCTCAAAAAACGTGTCATCCCCTGAAGATACCCCATGCCCCTGCCCAGTGACGGGGTCTTGCGGCGACAATACCTGGTTTTGCATTCAGAAATATTGCTGTCATGAGTTCCGTCGAAGTCCGTTATGCCGTCTTGGCCGATGCGCCCGCTGTGGCCAACCTGCACCTGATCGCCAGTCGTACCCTGCACGAAGGTGTGGTGCCCGACGCCCACTGGCAAGCCACGCCGCCTGCCAAGCGTGTGTTGTTCTGGAAAGAAGCCATCGAATTCGGTGAGCCGCAAGTCATGGTGGCCGAACAAGGCGGGGAGATTGTGGGTTTTGTCGGTTTTGACCGCTCTCGTGACCCCAAGTCCAAAAACACCATGGGCGAGTTGTGGGCGATCTATGTGGACCCGGACCATCTGGGCCAAGGTGTGGGTCTGGCGCTGTGGGATGCCGCCCGCGAAGGCTTGCAGGACGAAGACTGCACCGATGTCACGGTCTGGGTGCCCCTGGCCAGCAGCAAGGCCTTGACCTTCTTTGACACCGCCGGTTTCAAGCGCGAAATGAACACCGCCCGCACCGTGCCCATGGGGGGCGTGCGGGTGGAAGAAATCCGCTTCAAGCGTTCTTTGGGCTGAACGATAGGGTCACTGGTGGGCCGCCGCGACTCAAAGATCGCCTAAAGCATGACCATTTGGCTTGCCCCCATGGAAGGCCTGCTTGACCACGGCCTGCGTGACACCCTCACGCGCGTGGGGGGCATTGACCTGTGCGTCTCCGAGTTCATCCGCGTCACCGACACCGTGTTGCCTGCACGTGCTTTCAAGCGGGTGGTGCCCGAACTTGAGCACCACAGCCGCACGCCCGCCGGGGTGCCGGTACGGGTGCAGTTGCTGGGCTCGGATCCGGTGTGTCTGGCCGAGAACGCGCAGGCCTTGGCCGAACTGGACCCCGCCGGCATCGACTTGAACTTTGGCTGTCCGGCCAAGACCGTCAATCGCCACCGGGGCGGCGCTGTGCTGCTGCAGGAGCCCGAGCTGGTGGGGCAGATCGTCACCGCCGTGCGCCGTGCGGTGCCCGCGCACATCCCTGTGTCGGCCAAGATGCGGTTGGGCTACGAAGACGATGCGCTGGCGGAAGACTGTGCACGCGCGATCGAAGCAGGCGGTGCCAGCGACCTGGTGGTGCATGCCCGCACCAAAGTGCATGGCTACAAACCCCCTGCCTACTGGGACCGCATTGCCGACATTCGCCAGTGTGTGAAGCTGCCGATGGTGGCCAATGGCGAGATCTGGAGCGTGGAAGATGCGCGCCGGTGCCGCGAAGTGACAGGCTGCGAGCGTTTGATGATCGGGCGCGGGCTGGTCAGTGACCCGGGGCTGGCGTTGGCCATTGCCCATGCGGATTCAGGTGTGGTGGTGCCGTGGTCCGTGATTCAGGGGCTGATGCCGGGCTTCTGGCAGAACGTGTGCAGTCGGGTGGCTGCGCGACACCGGGCCGGGCGCCTCAAGCAATGGCTCAATTATTTGCGCCGCACCTACCCCGAGGCCCAGGCAGCGTTTGACGAGTTGCGCCTGGTGCACGACAGCGCGCGCATCCAGGCCTGGTTGGATCAAGCCGTTTGAACTGGCAGGGGGGTCAGCTGGCCTTGGCCAGCGTGGCCTGTACTTCGGCCAGCAACTGTTGCAGTTTGGGCGCCAGCAGGGCGTAGGCTGCACGCGTACCCGCAGCATCGTCGCCTTTGCTCAGGTTTTCAACATGCACCACTTCGGCCCCCAATTCGTCTGCGCAAAACACCGGTGCAAAGCCCTTGAACTGGTGCAGGATGCGGTTGGCCCCAGGCAGGTCGTTGGCGTCCAGCAGAACCTGGATTCGCGGCAGGTCCTTTTGCAACGAATTTTCCAGGGTGCCCAGCAATGCCAGCACGCCTTGCATGTCACCCACATATTCCATGGCGTTGTCGATGCTCAGACAGGAATGGGCGGGATCGGTCATGGCGGCTAGGGAGTGGATGAAAAGTAGTTCATTTTAGTCAAGCAACGCGGACATGCCGTCCAAGGGCACAAAGCGTCCTTGAAGCAATTGCAAGCAGCTTGGGCCGCGCATGGCGCGCTGGGGCACGGGGTGGCGGTGGTCGCCGGGGTAGGTCAGGAGGCGTTTGCCGTCCTCCATCACCGGGTGCGGCTCGACCAAGGCGGGCGGGCGCTGGCGGGCTTCGTTCAAGGCTGCATCTACCGTGCTGTGTGCCTTGAGTTGGTACAAGCTCATGATCTGCGGGGCCACCAAATCCATGTCGCCGGCGGCGTAGCGGACCAGGGCCTGCCGCGGCGTGAGCCAGACGCTGTCGGTGGTCTCGAAGTTGTCGTGGCTGGCGTGCTGATCGGCATCGATGCGGGCCAGGAAGAAGCGGGTGTCAAAGCGTTTGTTGGTCACCGCCGGTTGGCGCGGTGTGATCCAGCGCGACCAGGGCAGCAATGCTTCGGTACGCAAAGTCTGGCCTTGTTGGCGCAGGCTTTGGTGCCAGCCACTTTGACCCATCTGGGCACGCAGTTGCGCGGCAAGCAAGGAGCCTCCCGCGTCTTGTCCGGCCAGGACGCCGCACTCTTCAAAGGCCTCGCGCAGCGCCGCCATGAACAGGCCTGCGGCGCGTGCTGGCGGCAGTTCGGATTCATTCAGGCGCTGGCGCAGCCGCTCGGGCGCTTCGCTCAGGCTCTGCAGTGCGGCCGGATCATGGTCGGCCGCGTCCAACTTGCCACCCGGAAATACATAAGCACCCCCCAGCACCTGCGAGGCTTGGGCGCGGCGCATGAGCAGCACCTGCAGGCCTTCGTCGCTGTCGCGCAACAGCAAAACAGAAGCCGCGTCCACCGGCGGGGTGAGGATGATTTCGTGGTTTTCTTGCATGGGGTGTGTCTGTGGGCTGTCAAGCGTGCAACAGCCCCAAGTATGGCTCGTGTTTACAGTGGCCCATGGGCCAAACGCCTGCGGCTGTCATGCACTGGACAGGCGGACGTTTGGAATGAATGCAGTTTTCTCTTTCAGGAGTTTCAAGATGGGTTTGGATTTCAAGGGCCGTGTGGCCATCGTGACCGGCGCGGGCGGCGGTCTGGGCAAGCAGCACGCGCTGCTGCTGGCATCGCGTGGCGCCAAGGTGGTGGTCAATGACCTGGGCGCCGATGTGCATGGCGACGGAGGCTCGGTGTCGGCGGCGCAGGCGGTGGTGGATGAGATCCGCGCGGCGGGAGGCGAAGCCATCGTCAATGGCGCCTCCGTCACCGACTTCGAGGCCGTGCAAAAAATGGTGCAGCAGGCTGTGGACACCTGGGGCCGCGTGGACATCTTGGTCAACAACGCGGGCATTTTGCGTGACAAGAGTTTCGCCAAGATGGCCTTGGACGACTTCAAGCTGGTGATGGACGTGCACGTCATGGGCGCAGTTCATTGCACCAAGGCGGTTTGGCCCATCATGCAGGCGCAGAACTACGGTCGCATCATCATGACCACCTCGTCCAGTGGTCTGTACGGCAACTTTGGCCAGGCCAACTACGGCGCCGCCAAGATGGCGCTGGCAGGGCTGATGCAGACCTTGTCGATCGAGGGCATGAAGCACGACATCCGCGTCAATTGCCTGGCACCCACCGCAGCCACCCGCATGACCGAAGGCCTGATGCCGCAAGCGGTGCTGGATGCGCTGCAGCCTCAGGCCGTATCACCGGCCATGCTGGTCATGGCCAGCGAAGATGCCCCCAACCGCACCATCCTGTGCGCAGGGGCGGGCAGCTTTGAGGTGGCGCACATCACGCTCACGCAGGGCGTGCACCTGGGCACGGGCGACGATGTGCCCGAGCGTCTGTTGCAGGCACTCACACAGGTGCGCGAGCGCACGGGCGAGTCGGTGCCGATGGCCGGTTCCGAGCAAGGCGCACTCGAAGTGGGCAAGGCCATGAAGGCCCACGGGCATTGAGTGGCGCTCAGCGCAGCCAGATCGCGTGCTGCGTGGCCGTGTGCAGGTCGCGCCAGACGCGGTTGATCTCGGTGCGCGGGTCTGCCGCATGCAGACCACAGCAGGGATAGAGGGCGTCCACGCATTCGCGGGCGTGGTGTGCCAGGGCCCGTGCGGTGTCCACCAGCTGCTGGGTGTGTGTGCCGTTGGCGCCGCCCTGTACGGTGGCCGACCAGACGCTGTCCAGCTGGGCATAAAAGTCGGCGCGCAAGCGGTGCAAAGACCGATCGCACGACTGCCACAAGCCCTGCACCACCGGCGAAGGCCCCCCAAGGTGCGGCAGTGGCCGGGCGCTGAGCGGCTGTGCCAGCGCCATGAAGTGCCGGGCCATGCCCAAAACATTGGCCGCCAGGGTGACGAAAGCCAAAGCCTCAAAGGGGAATCGGTAGAGTGGCCCGGTGGCTGTGGCGTGCGCGGCATCAATCACAAACGCCTGTGCAGTTGGCACCCACACGTTGTGCACGCTGAACGAGCGCGATGTGCTGGCGCGCAGACCCACGCTGTGCCAACTGTCCGCATCCACCACCACTTGCGACGCCGGCACCACAAAAGCGCAATGACGCGCCCGCCCCTGTGCATCCAGCAAAGCCTGGCCCGCTTGGCGCAACTGGGCATTGAAGGTGAAGTGCGTGGCCAACTGCGAGCCGCTGGCGTGGCGCCATTGACCCTTCAGTCGCCAACCCTCGCCATCGAGCTCGGCAAAGCCTGTGGGCGCACCGCTGCCGGCCAGACAAACGCTGGGCGTGGCCAGGATGGTCTGGCCCAATTCGGGAGGCAAGAAGCCGGTGAACCAGGCCGCCCCGGCACACAGCGTGACCACCCAGCCGCAACTGCCATCGGCCTGGGCAACGGCTTCTTCCAGCCGTACCACATCGGGCAGTGGCAGTTCGTGGCCGCCCAAGGCTTGGGGGGCCAGCATTTTTAGCCATTGACTGTCATGCAGCAAGCGCAGCTGATCGGCTTGCAGTTCGCCTAAGGCATCGGATTGCGCAGCCGAAGCGGCAAAGGCTTGGGCTTGTGAAGATGAATAAACCATGGGCAAGAAAAGTGGTGGCTCAACGCCCCATGCGCTGTGCCACTGCCTGCCCCAGCTCAATCACCGCCATCGCGTAGTAGGCACTCCAGTTGTAGCAGGTCACCGCATAAAAGTTCTCGGTGCCCGCCACGTAGCTGGGCGCGCCCTCGCCATTGCGCAATTCGATCAAGGCCAGCGGGCCGCTGTGTTGCAGAGCCGCGCCTTCGAGTTGCGCGCCCTTTGCCGTGAAGACTTCCATGCTGAAGGTGGGCAAGATGTCGGGGGCCAGCAGCGCGTCCAGGTCTGACGGGCTGGCCGTCAGCTGAACCGGGTAGTGGGTGGGCATGCCCGGCTTCCATTGGAAAGACTTGAAGTAATGGGCCACCGAGCCGATGGCGTCGGCTGCACTGCTGAACAGGTCAATGCGACCGTCACCGTCAAAGTCGACGGCGTAGTGGCTCCAGCTGGACGGCATGAATTGCGGCAGACCCATGGCGCCCGCATAACTGCCTTTGTAGCTGGATGCGTCGTTGCCACTGCGCTGGGCCATGCGCAAAAAGTGCTCCAGCTCACCCTGGAAGAAGGTTTGCCGTGCACTGGCACGCGGGTGTGTCTGAGGAAAGTCAAAGGCCAGTGTGGCCAGTGCATCCAGGATGCGGAAATTGCCCATGTGCTGGCCGTACAGGGTTTCCACGCCCAGAATTCCCACCACGATTTGCGCAGGGACGCCATATGTTTGTTCGGCCCTGGCCAGCGTGTCCTGGTGGCGTTGCCAGAAGGCCACACCGGCATCAATGCGCCGGGGCTCGATGAAGCGGTTGCGGTAGGCCATCCAGTTTTTGGCTGCAGGGCTGGGGGCAGGCAAGACCAGTTGCTCGATCAGCGGGATGCGCCGGGCCTGTCCGATTTGACGGCGCACCCAGTCGACAGGCAGGTCCAGACGCGTAGCGGCGTCGTCGGCCCACTGCAGGGCTTCGGGGCGAAGGCTGTAGCTGTCGGCGGGTGTGCTGGGGCGGGCTGCTGTGCCCTTTTTCTTGCCGCTTTTTTGGGCAGAAGTCGATTTGCCGGATTTGTTGCTTTTGTCGGTGGCGTGCTTGGCCGTGTGGTGTTTGGGGTGCTGGGGCGTGGCCAAGGCCTGGGGGCCATGCAGACTCAAAAACAGGGTCAACAGGGTGGCAACAGAGGGAATCAAACGGAAAACTGCAGGCATGGGCTCAGTGTAAACGCGCACCGTGTCGCCTTTGATCTGGATTCAGGTGTCGGTTTGGCGAGCGTGCTAAGCTGAAACACATCAATTTGAGGAAAACACCAAGAACATGGGCGCCACCGGCTACTTCACCCACCCCGACTGCCTCAAGCACGAAATGGGGGCGGGTCATCCTGAATGTCCTGAGCGCCTGAGTGCCATCGAAGACCGTCTGTTGATCACCGGCCTGGACATGGCCCTGACCCGCCGCGAACCCGCGCCTGCTGCGCTGGCAGACATCGAGTTGGCGCACGGGCGCATGCATGTGGCTGCCCTGCGTGGCCTGACCGATGTGTTGCGCGAAGACATGGCTGCCGGTGGCCCTGCGCACACCCCACTGGACCCCGATACGCTCATCAATGCCTTCACCTGGGATGCGGCTTTGCGCTCTGCAGGTGCCGCCATTGAAGCCACCGACGCCGTGATGGCCGGGGAAATGGAGAACGCTTTTTGCGCAGTGCGTCCACCTGGCCACCACGCCTGCCGTGACAAGGCCATGGGCTTTTGCTTCTTCAACAACGTGGCGATTGCTGCCAAGCATGCGGTGGAGCGGCATGGGCTCAAGCGCGTGGCCATCGTGGACTTTGATGTGCACCACGGCAATGGCACCGAAGATATTGTGGCGGGGGATGATCGGATTCTGATGGTGAGCTTCTACCAGCACCCGTTCTACCCTGATGGTGGCTCGCAGTCGCATGCGGCCAACCTCGTCAATGTGCCGGTGCCCGCCTACACCAAGGGCATGGACATCCGCGAGTTGATCGAAATGATGTGGATTCCCCGGCTTGAAGACTTCAAGCCTGAAATGATTTTCATCAGTGCCGGGTTTGATGCCCACCGCGAAGACGACATGGGTCAGTTGGGTCTGGTGGAACAGGACTACGCCTGGATCACCATGCGCATGAAGGACATGGCCAAGCGGTTCTCCAAAGGGCGCATCGTCAGCTGCCTGGAGGGGGGCTATAACCCCAACGCTTTGGCGCGCAGTGTGGAGGCGCATTTGCGCGTGTTGGCCGACGTCTAGGACGAACTGGTTTGGGCCACAATGGCCTGCATGAACACCTCTACCGAATTATTGCAAGACGGCGAGTTGCAACACCGCCGTGATGGGCGTGGCGTGCATTGGCTCACCCTCAACAGTCCCGGTACTTTCAATGCCTTAAGCGAGTCCATGCTGCAGGCCCTGCAGCAGTCCATCGAGCGGGTGGCTGCAGACGACACGGCCCGTGCCGTGGTGCTGGGCGCCAGAGGCAAGGCGTTTTGCGCTGGCCACAACCTCAAGGAAATGAAAGCACACCCTGCGCTGGACTACTACCAGAAACTGTTTGCGCAGTGCACCCGCATGATGATGGCGCTGCGCAAACTGCCGGTGCCGGTCATTGCGCAAGTGCAGGGCATTGCCACGGCGGCAGGTTGCCAGCTGGTGGCGCAGTGCGACCTGGCGGTGGCGGCAGATGGCGTGCGCTTTGGTGTGAACGGCATCGATGTGGGCTTGTTCTGCGCCACACCCAGCGTGCCGCTGTCGCGCAATATGCAACCCAAACAGGCCATGGAAATGCTGGTCACGGGCGGCTTTATCGACGCGGCAGAAGCCCAGCGCCGGGGCTTGGTCAACCGCGTGGTCATGGCCGACCGGCTGGACGATGAAGTGCAGTCCCTCCTGAAGGCTGTCTTGAGCAAGCCTCGCCTGGCCTTGGCCATGGGCAAACAACTGTTCTATCAGCAAGCCGAAATGGGCATCGAAGCCGCTTACCAGCTGGCGGGCCAGACCATGGCCTGCAACATGATCGACGAGGTCGCCCAAGAGGGCGTACAGGCCTTCATCGACAAACGGGAACCGTCATGGCGAATCTGAAGTCCGTGCGCATTGCCGACCCGCTGGGTTGGCTGGACGCGTTGGCCCAAACCGAAACACTGCTGGCCCTGGCCGCGTTTGGCGGCGGTGTGGCGCTGGCCTGGTGTGCGGTCTGGCTGGTGCGCGGGGCCTTTCGCGAGGCCGACCTCTCGGTGCTGCTGGGCCGCCAATTGATTGACGGGGTGCTGTTTCCTGCCCTGTTGTGGGGCTTGACGTTTGGGGCGCGCACGTTGCTCACGCAAGAGCACCCGATCGCGGTGTTCGACATCCTGCTGCCGGTTTGCACCTCGCTGGCGCTGATTCGACTGGGCGTCAAAGTGTTGCAGGTGGCGTTCGGCGCGGCACCGTTTGTGCGCATGTTGGAGCGCACGATCTCCTGGTTGGCCTGGATGGCGGTGGTTTTGTGGGTCACGGGCATCTTGCCCTTGCTGCTCGATGAGTTGGACCAGATTCACTGGAAGGTCGGCAGCGCGGTACTGTCTGTGCGCACCCTGATCGAAGGCGCCTTGACGGCGGGCGCTGTGCTGATCGTGACCCTGTGGATCTCGTCGGCCATCGAGTCGCGCCTGCTCAAGGCGGCTACTGGCAGCGAATTGTCTTTGCGCAAGGTCATCAGCAACACGGTGCGTGTGCTCTTGATGTTTGTGGGCTTGCTGCTGGCCCTGTCCTCGGTGGGCATTGATCTGACGGCGTTGTCGGTACTGGGTGGGGCTGTAGGCGTCGGCATTGGCTTTGGCCTGCAAAAACTGGCGGCCAATTACGTCAGCGGCTTTGTCATCCTGGCCGAGCGCAGCATGCGCATTGGCGACATGGTGCGTGTGGACAATTTTGAAGGCCGCATCACCGACATCAAGGCACGCTATACCGTGATCCGCTCGGCCACCGGGCGCGAGTCCATCGTGCCCAACGAAATGCTGATCACCCAGCGGGTCGAAAACCTGTCGCTGACCGACCCCAAGGTGTTCCAGTCCACCGTGGTGTCGGTGGCCTACGACAGCCCGGTGGACGAAGTGGTGGCCCTGTTGACCCAGGCCTGTGCTGAACAGTCGCGTGTGCTCAATGACCCGGCGCCTTCGGCGGCGCTGTCGGCTTTCGGTGCCGACGGGCTGGAATTCACCGTGGTGTATTGGATCGACGACCCGCAAAACGGGCAGCTCAACCTCAAGTCGGACATCAACCGGGCGATCCTCAAAGCCTTGCAAGCGAAGGGCATCGAGATCCCTTATCCGCAGCGGGTGGTGCACGCTGTCGCGTCGCGCTGATCGCCGCCAACAAAAAGGCGCGCCTGTGGCGCGCCTTTTTGCAGTGAGCAAGGTGCCGCTCAGTCCATCATCGAGGGCAGCCACAGGCTCAGGCCTGGGAAAGCCAGCAAAATGGCCAGTGTGATCACCAGCACGAGCACCAAGGGCCAGACGCCCCGGAAAATGGTGCCCAGGCCGACCTTGGGCAGCAAGGTGTTGATGACAAACAGGTTCATGCCCACCGGCGGCGAGATCAGACCGATCTGGATCACCATCACGATCAGCACGCCAAACCAGACCGGATCAAAGCCCAGCTGCATCACGATCGGGAAGAACAGCGGGATGGTCAGCAGCACCATGGTCAGCTCTTCCATCACGGTGCCCAGGATCACGTAGATCAGCATCATCGCACCCACAATCATCAGCGGCGACAAACCCAGATGCGTGATCCATTCCTTCAGTTCCATGGGCATGCTGGTGAAGTTCACGAAGTTGGCAAACACCGTGGCCGAAATCAGCAGGGTGAACAGCATGGCCGTGGTGCGGGCCGATTCGGTCAGCACTTCAAACAGAGCCTTGAAGCTCAGTGCCCGGCGCGCCACGGCAAACAGGAATGCGCCCATGGCGCCCATGCCGGCGCCTTCGGTGGCGGTGAAGAAACCACCATAAATGCCGCCCAGCACAATGATCACCAGCAGCAGCACGCCCCAGATGCCACGCAGTGCAGCAAACCGTTCACTCCAGGTGAATTTCTCGCCGGCAGGGGCGTGTTCGGGGTCATGCCATGTCATCACCACCACGGCCACCATCATCAGGATGGCGGTCAGGACGCCCGGGATCACGCCAGCGGCGAACAGCTTGCCGATGTGGGTTTCGGTGATGATGCCGTAGATGACCATGATGGTGGATGGCGGGATCATGATGCCCAGCGTGCCACCCGCGGCGATCACGCCGGTGGACAGGGCATCGCTGTAACCCAGCTTCTTCATGGACGGGTAGGCCACTTTGCTCATGGTGGCGGCAGTGGCAATCGACGAGCCACAGATGGCACCAAAGCCTGCGCACGCTGCGATCGTGGCGTGGGCCAGGCCACCGCGGCGATGGCCGATGAAGGTGTAGGCGGCATGGAACAGCTCGTGTGCCAGACCAGCGCGAGCCACAAAATTGCCCATCAGAATGAACAGCGGGATCACCGACAGGGTGTAGGCGAAGCCGGTTTCGTAGACCACCTGGGCGGTGCTGGCCAGGGCCGGCATCCAGCCACGCGTCACACCAATGCCCACCAGGCCCACCAGACCCATGGAGAACGCCAGAGGCACCCGCAACAAGGCCAGGCCGAAAATCGCGGCAAATCCGATCAGTGCTTCAATCACAGCACGCCTCCTTCGTTGTCTTCCTGCTCCTTGAACATCAGGCCCAGGTGGATGATGCCGGTGAACCCGCACAGCAGGCCCATGCCGTAGATGAACGGGGCCTTGAGGATCTTGAGCTGCGCAGTGGTTTCACCGGTTTCCAGAAAATCACTGCCGGTTTTCCACATGAGCCAGCCCAGTGCCAGCAAGGCACCTGCACACAACAGGTGCACCAGGGCACGCTGAATTTTCCTGATGGCATCGGGCAGGTAGGGGTCCATCGAGTCGAACACCACATGCTCGCCCCGTTCGGAGACCAGGGGGAGGGCGCCAAAGATGACGACCACCATCAACAGTTCAGTCAGTTCGAGCGAGCCGGTGATGGAGTTGTCCAGCATTTTCCGGCCACCCACATCCAGGAAAGTCAGCACCATGATCGCGAACAACGCGAGTCCGGCCAACAGCCCACAAAGGGTTTCAAGCAGTTTTTTCAAGTGAAGGGTCTTTCAAGTTGAAAGGCGGCCCCTGCATGCAGACAGGGACCGCCTTGCGCGGACTTCGCCTTGCTCAGGCGAGAGGTTTACTTTTCCAGCTTGGCGATTTCGGCGCGGAAGTCGGCCAGCACCTTGGCCGGATTTTTCAGGCCCTTGGCTTCGGCGGCCTTGATCCAGCCTTGTTCCAACGGCGAAGTCTTGGCCTTGATCTCACCGACGAACTTGGCATCGGCCTTGGTGACGACCACACCGTTGGCCTGCATCAGCGCGAAAGCACGGCGGTCGACCTTGTCCCAGCCGCGGCCGAAGATGCGTGCAGCCACTTCGCCCGAGGCGTCGTCCACGGCCTTTTTGTCGTCGGCCGAGAGCTTGTCGTACTTGGCCTGGTTCATCATGAAGACGAAGCTGGTGTTGTACAGGCCGCCGGGGAAGGTGGTCGCGTGCTTGATGATCTTGTCGATCTTGAAGGACTCGGTCGATTCGGCGGGGAACAGAGTGCCGTCCATTACGCCGCTGGAGAGCAGTTCGTACGAATCGGGTGCGGGCTTGAGTGTGACGTTCATGTTGAGCGTCTTGGAAATCTCGTTGACCATGCCACCGCCCACACGGAACTTCAGGCCCGCCAGGTCGTCGGCCTTGCTGATGGCACGCTTGGTGTTGAAGACGATGCCAGGGCCGTGCGTGAACAAGGTCAGCACTTTCACGCCCGGGTGCTCGGTTGCAAATTCGGGATGCTTGGCACTCACGCGGCTGAAAGCCACCGAAATGGTCTCTGCACTGTTGCCCAAAAAGGGCAGCTCGCCCATCTGGGTGAGCACAAAGCGGCCGGGCGTGTAGCCGTGCACGGTGAAGGACAGATCGGCCAGCCCGTTCTTGACGGCATCGTAAGTACCGGGCGCAGGCGTCACGCCGCGCGGCAGGATGTTGCACTTGACCCGCCCCTTGCTGTTGGCCTCGACCAGGTCGCACCATTCTTTTTGCGCCATGCTGGTGGTGTGTGTGGGCGGCAGCCAGCTCGATGCTGTCAGCACGGTCTGGGCTTGTGCCAGGCCCGTGAAGGCGCTCAAGGCGGTGACAAGCAGTGAGAGCAGGGGTCTTTTCATCAGGATCTCCGGGTGAATTGGTTATGCAAAATAATAATCTGTGGCGTGCCAGACTGCACCCCATGCTAACCCTGATTCGCCGACCGGTTGGACGGTGAATTCCCGGGGGTACCATGTGGGTGTACTGCAACAAAACCGCCAAAATCTGAACGATCGTGCTTTTTTGTTACGATGCAGGTTCCATTTTGCGCCGTGCTGTTGCACAATTGACGTTTACGTTAACGTCAACAAAATTCAGCAAACCATTTTCAATATCCCTAGGAGATGACTTCATGAAGATTCTGGTTCCCGTCAAGCGGGTGGTGGACTACAACGTCAAGGTCCGCGTCAAGAGCGACAACAGCGGTGTGGACATCGCCAACGTCAAGATGAGCATGAACCCGTTTGACGAGATCGCTGTCGAAGAAGCCGTGCGCCTGAAAGAAAAAGGCGTGGCCACCGAGGTGATCGCCGTCTCCTGCGGCGTGACCCAGTGCCAGGAAACCCTGCGCACCGCCATGGCCATTGGCGCTGACCGCGGCATCCTGGTGGAAACCGCTGAAGAACTGCAGCCCCTGGCCGTGGCCAAGCTGCTCAAGGCCCTGGTGGACAAAGAGCAACCTGGCTTGGTGATCCTGGGCAAGCAGGCGATTGACGACGACTGCAACCAGACCGGCCAGATGCTGGCTGCGCTGGCCGACCTGCCCCAAGCCACGTTTGCCTCCAAAGTGGAAGTGGCGGATGGCAAGGCCAACGTGACACGCGAAATCGATGGCGGTCTGGAAACCCTGTTGGTTTCCCTGCCGGCCGTGGTCACCACCGACCTGCGCCTGAACGAGCCGCGCTACGTGACGCTGCCCAACATCATGAAGGCCAAGAAAAAGCAGCTCGACACCTTCAAGCCCGAAGACCTCGGTGTGGACGTGGCCCCGCGCATCAAGACCCTCAAGGTGGTGGAGCCTGCCAAGCGCAGCGCCGGCATCAAGGTGCCCGACGTCGCCACCCTGGTGGACAAGCTCAAGAATGTGGCCAAAGTGATCTGAGGAAGAAGAACATGACATCCCTTGTTATTGCCGAACACGACAACGCCTCCATCAAAGGCGCGACCCTCAACACCGTGACCGCTGCCGCTGCCTGCGGTGGCGATGTGCATGTGCTGGTGGCTGGCCACAACGCCGGGGCTGCCGCTGAAGCCGCCTCCAAAATAGCCGGTGTGTCCAAGGTCATCCACGCCGACAGCGCCACGTTGGCCCATGGCCTGGCCGAGAACGTGGCCGCCCAGGTGCTGGCCATCGCTTCCAGCTACAGCCACATCCTGTTCCCCGCCACCGCGGGCGGCAAGAACGTGGCCCCGCGCGTGGCTGCCAAGTTGGACGTGGGCCAGATCAGCGACATCACCAAGGTCGACTCCCCTGACACTTTCGAGCGCCCGATCTATGCTGGCAACGCCATTGCCACAGTGCAGTCTGCGGACGCCACCAAAGTGATCACCGTGCGCACCACCGGCTTTGACGCCGCTGCTGCCACGGGTGGTTCTGCTGCTGTCGAATCTGCCGCTGCACAAGCTGACAACGGCAAGAGCAGCTATGTGGGCAGCGAGATCGCCAAGAGCGACCGCCCCGAACTGACCGCCGCCAAGATCATCGTCTCCGGTGGCCGCGCCCTGGGCAGCAGCGAGAAGTTCAACGAAGTGATGACGCCCCTGGCCGACAAGCTGGGCGCCGCCATCGGTGCCAGCCGCGCGGCAGTGGACGCGGGCTACGCCGCCAACGACCTGCAAGTGGGTCAGACCGGCAAGATCGTCGCGCCGCAGCTGTATGTGGCTTGCGGCATCTCGGGCGCCATCCAGCACCTGGCCGGTATGAAGGATTCCAAGGTGATCGTGGCGATCAACAAGGACCCCGAAGCCCCGATCTTCTCCGTGGCCGATTTCGGCCTCGAAGCCGATCTGTTCGCCGCCGTGCCGGAACTGACCAACGCACTCTGATCTTTCCAAGACCACAGGAAGGGCCTCTGACAGAGGCCTTTTTTGTACCCAATTTTTCCCTTACCGGAGACTTTCATGAGCTACACCGCACCCCTCAAGGACATGCTGTTCAACATCGAGCATCTGGCGCGCATTGACCAGATCGCACAGATTCCCGGCTTCGAAGATGCCGGGCTCGAAACCGCCCAGGCTGTGCTCGAAGAGTGCGGCAAGCTCAACGCCGAAGTGATTGCGCCCCTCAACTGGGAAGGCGACAAGAACCCGTCTTCGCACAGCGGCACTTCGGTGACCACCACGCCCGGCTTCAAGGACGCCTACAAGCAGTTCACCGAAGGCGGCTGGCAGAGCCTGCAGCACCCCGCCGACTACGGTGGCCAGGGCCTGCCCAAGACGATTGGCGCGGCCTGCGGCGAAATGCTGAACTCGGCCAACATGAGTTTTGCCTTGTGTCCCATGCTGACCGATGGCGCCATCGAAGCGCTGCTGACCGCAGGCTCCGATGAGATGAAGGCCAAGTACCTGGAGAAACTCATCTCCGGCGAATGGACCGGCACCATGAACCTGACCGAGCCGCAGGCCGGCTCCGACCTGGCCGCCGTACGCACCCGCGCCGAGCCCCAGCCCGATGGCACCTACAAAGTGTTCGGCACCAAGATCTTCATCACCTACGGTGAGCACGACATGGCCGACAACATCATCCACCTGGTGCTGGCCCGTGTGCAGGGCGCGCCCGAGGGCGTGAAGGGCATCAGCCTGTTCGTGGTGCCCAAGTTCATGGTGAAAGACGACGGCTCGCTGGGCGATCGCAACGACGTGTATTGCGTTTCCATCGAACACAAGATGGGCATCAAGGCCAGCCCGACCGCGGTGCTGCAGTATGGCGACCACGGGGGTGCCATCGGCTACCTCGTCGGCGAAGAAAACCGCGGCCTCGAATACATGTTCATCATGATGAACGCCGCCCGTTACGCCGTGGGTGTGCAGGGCATCGCCACCGCCGAGCGCGCCTACCAGAAAGCCGTGCAGTACGCGCGTGACCGCGTGCAAAGCCGCCCCGTGGACGGCAGCCTGAGTGCCGCTGGCCCCATCATCCACCACCCGGACGTGCGCCGCATGCTCATGACCATGCGTGCCTACACCGAGGGCTGCCGCGCCATGGCCACCGTGGCCGCTGCCGCCTACGACGCGGCCCACCACCACCCCGATGCGGCAGTGCGCAAGGACAACCAGGCTTTCTACGAGTTCCTGGTGCCGCTGGTCAAGGGCTACAGCACCGAGATGAGCATCGACGTGGCCAGCCTGGGCGTGCAGATCCATGGCGGCATGGGTTTCATCGAGGAAACCGGCTGCGCCCAGTACTACCGCGACGCCAAGATCCTGACGATTTACGAAGGCACCACCGCCATCCAGGCCAACGACCTGGTGGGCCGCAAGACCGCACGCGACGGTGGCACCGGCGCCAGGAGCATCGCTGCCCAGATCGCCAAAACCGAGGCAGAACTGGCCGCGTCGTCCAACGCCGATGCCCAAGCCTTGGCCAAGCGACTCAAAGCCGCCCGAGAAGCCTTTGTGGACGTGGTGGACTTCATCGCTGCCAACGGCAAGTCCAACCCCAACGCCGCTTACGCGGGCAGCGTGCCTTACCTCATGCTCACGGGCAACCTGGTGGCTGGCTGGCAGATGGGGCGTGCCTTGCTGGTGGCCCTGACGCCCGGAGCCCAGGCACAGGACGCCGCTTTCATGGCCGCCAAGGTGACGACCGCGCGCTTCTATGGCGACCACATCCTGAGCAAAGTGCCCGGCATGCGCGACAGCATCGTGGCCGGCTCAGACAGCGTGACGGCACTGCCGCTGGACGCGTTCTGATCGCCAGCAAGGCTGGCTCCTGCTGCGCCGTCTGCAGAGGCGGGCTGTGCAGGAGCTGGCCTTGCAAGCGATTGGCCCCGGTCTTCGCCGCTTTGTCACGGTGCAGACAGCGCTCTGGACGGGCCTTGCACACAATGCTGTCCATCTGAAGGAGACCCCATGTCCAAATTGCCCCTCGTACTGGCTGCCCAGAAGTTTCCCGTCATCGCATCCCCGCTGTTCATCATCAGCAACCCCAAGCTCGTCATTGAGCAGTGCAAGGCCGGCGTGATCGGTTCCATGCCGGCGCTCAACGCGCGTCCGGCTGCGCAGCTGGACGAATGGCTGGCCGAAATCACCGAGGCATTGGCTGCACACAACAAAGCCAACCCTGACAACCCGGCCGCGCCTTTTGCCATCAACCAGATCGTCCACAAGAGCAACGATCGCCTGGACCACGACATGCAGATGTGCGTGAAGTACAAGGTGCCGGTCATCATCACCAGTCTGGGGGCACGCGAAGAGATCAACCAGGCGGCCCACAGCTACGGTGGCGTGGTGCTGCACGACATCATCAACAACAAGTTTGCCCACAAGGCCATCGAGAAGGGGGCTGACGGTCTGATTGCCGTGGCTGCTGGCGCCGGGGGCCATGCGGGCACCAAGAGCCCGTTTGCGCTCATCCAGGAAGTCCGCCAGTGGTTCGATGGCCCGCTTGCGCTGTCGGGTTCGATCGCTTCGGGCGGCGCCATCCTGGCCGCACAGGCCATGGGTGCGGACTTTGCCTACATCGGCTCGGCTTTCATTGCCACCGAAGAAGCCCGGGCCGTGGACGCCTACAAGCAGGCCATCGTCGAGTGCGATTCGGACGATGTGGTCTACAGCAACCTGTTCACGGGCGTGCACGGCAATTACCTGGCGCCGTCGATCCGTGCAGCGGGTTTGGACCCCGAGAATCTGCCAGAATCGGACCCCAGCAAGATGAACTTCGGGGGCGATGCCAAGAAAGCCTGGAAGGACATCTGGGGCTGTGGCCAGGGCATTGGTGCCATCTCGTCGGTGGTGCCGGTGGCCGAGCGTGTGGCCCAGCTCAAGCGCGAATACCAGGAGGCCCGTGCCCGCCTCCAACTGTGATGACCCTGCCGGATAACGTTTCCACTTCCAGTCCAGAGCGCCCTTCGGGGCGCTCTTTTTTGCTCGACCTGCTCAAGGCCGTGGGCTGTGTGCTGATCGTGTTGCACCATCTGGCCTTTTACGGACCCATGTCGGACGTGGTGGCTGCGCACTGGCCCGTGCTGATCGACTGGCTGGTGGACGACGGGCGCTTGGCGGTGCAGGTCTTTCTGGTGTGTTCGGGCTATCTCACGGCCGCCAGTTTTGCGCGCAACGCGGACATGGGTTGGCGCCGTTTTGTGCAACTCGCCAGCAAGCGCTACCTTCGCCTGAGTCTGCCACTGCTGGCCGCCCTGAGCATGGCGGTTCTGGTGACGGAGGCGATCCGCATTGATTTCCACCACCCCTCGCTCTCGGCCACGCCCGATGCCTGGCAAGTGTTGGCCCATGTGCTGCTGTTGCAGCACCTGATCGACCTGGAAGCCCTGTCGGCTGGCGTCTGGTATGTGGCCATTGACTTTCAGTTGTACCTGTTGACCTTGCTGGCCCTGTGGTGTGTGAGTCGCTGGGTGCGCTGGCACAGCGACTGGCGACCTGACGCCTTGCGGGTGCAGGTGTTTCTGGGGCTGACGCTGTTGTCACTGGTGCGCTGGAACCTCAACACCGACATGGATGTGTACGGCCTGTACTTTTTTGGTGCCTATGGCCTGGGTTGGTTGGCCTGGCGCACCCGGCAAAGCCGCATTCCGCCCAAGGGGTGGCTGGTGATGGCGGCGCTGGGGCTGCTCGCCTTGTGGGTCGATCCGCGCCTGCGCATCATGACCGCTTGGGCCGTTGCCATGCTGTTGGCCGCAGCCCCCCAGTCCTGGCTGGTCCCCCAACAAGCGATGGGGTGGCTGCGCCGCGCCATCAGCCACCTGTCGGGGATTTCGTATTCGGTGTTTGTGGTTCACTACGCCGTGAGCCTGGCGGTCAGTGCCTGGGTCACACACTGGTGGCCTGAATCTTGGGTTTGGAACGCACTGGGCATGCTGCTGGCGCTGGGGTTGTCGGTCTTGTGCGGGGCTGTGCTGCACCGGTGGACGGAGCAACGCAGCCCGACTTGGCGCCGCTGGTTGTTCTGGGTGCTGGTGTTTTTGGCCAGTGCGGGGCTGGCCATGGCCTGGGCGAATGCGCAGCCGTTGGAAGATTCGGACAGTTGAGTTGAGATCGCCAGCCCTGCTGGCGATCTGTGTCAGTGAGAGGCCTCAGACCTCGCGCACGCGGGCATTGATGTGGGCCAGCGCTTCTTCCACCTGGTCGATCAGGATCAGGCACAGATCACCTGATGACAGGCGTGAGAGCGCCGTGTCGATGGCGTTGAACTCGCCCTGGATCGCTTCGGTGTGGCGGGTGCGGGCGGCGCCTTGCAAGCCTTGCTGCAGCAGAGCCACCACTTCGCCGTCGGCGCGGCCGCGCTGGCAGGCGTCCTGGTAGAGCAGCACTTCGTCAAAAGCGGTGCCCAGAATGCGGGTTTGCTCCCGGATGTCTTCGTCGCGACGGTCACCGGCGCCGCTGATGAGCGCCACCCGCTTGTTGGCGGGCATGTTGTCCACCGCACCCACCAGCGCCTGGATGGCGTCGGGGTTGTGGCCGTAGTCGGCAATCAGCGTGGCGCCTTTGTAGTCGAACACATTGAAGCGGCCGGGCACGCCTTGCACATCGCTGATGAAAGTGGACAGGCCTTGCGCGATCGCCTCCCAGGGCACGTCCACCGCCCAGGCTGCGCCAATGGCGGCCAGCACGTTCTCGGTCTGAAAACCGATCTGGCCCCCACGCGTGAGCGGCACCTGAGACAAAGGGATGCGGAAGATCTGTTTGCCCTTTTGTGCCACGATGGCACCGTTGTCCACAAACACCACACGGCGGCCCTGGGCTCGGTGCGCGGCCAGGGCTGGCTGGTTGGCGTCCAGCGCAAAAAAGGTCACATCGCCAGGGCAGTGCGGCGCCATGGCGGCGGTGGCCGGGTCGGCGGCATTGAGCACAGCCATGCCGTCAGGCTCGACGTTGAGCACGATCACGCGCTTGAGCACCGACAGGTCTTCGAGCGTGGTGATGTAGTTCAGGCCCAGGTGGTCGCCTGCGCCCATGTTGGTGACGATGGCCACCTTGCAGCGGTCAAAGGCCAGGCCTTCGCGCAGCAGGCCGCCGCGCGCCGTCTCGAACACCGCGGCATCCACTTCGGGGTGCATCAGCACATTGCGCGCGCTGCGCGGGCCGCTGCAGTCGCCCGAATCGGTCTGGGTGCCGTTGACATACACGCCATCGGTGTTGGTCATGCCCACGCGCAAGCCTTGCGCACGCAACAGGTGTGCCGTCAGGCGCACGGTGGTGGTCTTGCCGTTGGTGCCGGTCACAGCGATCGTGGGCACGCGACCATTCTCGCCGTTGGGGAACATCAGGTCGATCACCGCCTGACCCACGTCGCGGCCTTTGCCGTAAGACGGGTTCAGGTGCATGCGCAAGCCCGGTGCGGCGTTGACTTCGACGATGCCACCGTTTTGCTCTTCGAGCGGGCGGAGCACCGATTCGCACACCACGTCCACGCCGCAAATGTCCAGCCCCACCATGCGGGCTGCAGCCACCACGCGGGCAGCCACTTCGGGGTGCACGTCGTCGGTCACGTCGGTGGCACTGCCGCCGGTGGACAGGTTGGCGTTGTTGCGCAGAATGACGCGACGGCCCTTCTCGGGCACGTCGTCGGGCTGCAGACCTTGCTCGTGCAGGCGGCCAATGGCGATGTCGTCAAAGCGGATCTTGGTCAGCGATGTTGCATGACCTTCGCCACGGCGCGGATCGGCGTTGACCTGGTCCACCAGTTGGCGCACGGTGAGCTTGCCATCGCCCACCACCAGGGGCGGCTCGCGGCGTGCGGCGGCCACCAGTTTGTGGCCCACCACCAGCAAGCGGAAGTCGTGGCCAGGCAAGAACTTCTCGACCATGACCTTGCCGTAACGGTCGGCAGTCTCATACGCTGCGTCAAAGGCTTCGCGGTCGGTGATGTTGACCGTCACGCCTTTACCCTGGTTGCCGTCTTGCGGCTTGACCACCACCGGCAGGCCAATGTCCTGTGCCACTTGCCAGGCTTCTTCGAGTGAATCCACCGGCTTGCCCAAGGGCACCGGCACGCCAGCGGCATGCAGCAGGGTCTTGGTCAGGTCTTTGTCCTGCGCAATGGATTCGGCAATGGCGCTGGTGGAGTCGATCTCGGCCGCCTGGATGCGGCGCTGCTTGGCACCCCAGCCAAACTGCACCATGCTGCCCTGCGTCAGGCGGCGAAACGGGATGCCCCGCGCCACAGCGGCGTCTACGATGCAGCCGGTGGAGGGCCCCAGGCGCACGTCTTCGTCGAGTTCGTGCAGTTGGGCAATGGCACCCTCCACGTCAAAGCCCTGACCGGTCAGCACAGCCTGGCACAGCTTTTCGGCCAGATCGAGCGCCAGGCGGCCCACGTCTTCTTCGGTGTATTCGACCACCACCTGGTAGGTGCCCGCTTCTTCGGTGGGCGTGGTGCGGCTGAAGGTGACGGGGCAGCCTGCCTGCACCTGCAAAGCCAGGGTCACTTTTTCGAGCACATGGGCCATGCTGGCCTGCTGGCCACGCGCGGTTTCGATGGGGCCGACAGCGGGGAAGGTGCGGCGCAGTTGCTGCTCCACGTTAGAGGGCAGGGCACGTTCGCCCTCTGGGCAGCCGATGATCGCTTCGATGGCCGTGTGGCGGCTCCACAGGTTGGGGCCGCGCAGGGCGCGAATTCTGGACACTTGCATGAACCGGGGTTCCTGTCGTTCGTAATTCAGAAAAAAGGGTCAGAAAGAGGCGGGGCCTTGGCCGAAGCTCTTGACCCCAGCGCGGATCAACTCGGTCGGGGTGTCAAGTGCCCAGGCCACGCAAGCCGCTACCAGGATGTTGTCGGTGTCGAGCTTGCCATCCTTGAGCAGCTTGGCCACGGCCGGACGCTGGGCAGAGAGCACCTCGGTCTCGTGCGGGCCGTCGGCCAGGATCAAGTGCTCGTTGCGCCAGAAGGCCACGCGTTTGCCCTCTGACCGATGGGTTTGCAGGCGCGGGTGCTGCTCCTGGCTGGCGTACAGGATCACACTGCCATCACAGTACTCGGCCAATTCGGCCACCGCTTCGTTTTCGGCGTTGAGCACCGCCGTGCCAGTGGGCAGCACCACGTCGATCTGGGTGCGGATGTAGCCCGGCATGCGTTCGTCGTCGCCAGCGTACAAATCCTCCAGACCGGCAGCGGTGGGCATGCTGGTGACCACGCCCACCTGGCAACGGTCGTACGGCAGGCCCTCGGCCAGCAAGTGCCGGGCGTCGGTTTCAAACACGGCCGCGTCAACGGCGCGGTTGACCAGCAGGCGCTCGGCGTTTTCGAAGTCGGTGCCGCCCTTGGTCTGCAGGCAGCGCTGGTTGAGGAACAGGCCCTCCGCACAGGACAGGCCGGTCGTCCAGCCGCGCAGGTGCAGCAGCCAGGCGGCGAGCTTGGCGGTGCGCGTGGTGTCGCCCGCGCCCATGAAGCCCACCACCGGGATGCGCCCATTGCCCCCAGCCGGGAACAGGTGCTCGGCAATCGCCTGGCCCACATTGCGGCTTTGGCCCTCGGCCGGGTTCAGGTGCATCAGCAGGCTGGGGCCGGCATTGACTTCGACCACCACGCCGCCGGTTTTGGACAGCGGCTGGGTGATGTCGGTGGTCACCACGTCCACACCGGCAATGTCCAGGCCCACCACCTTGGCGGCCAGCACAGCGTGCGCGGCCACTTCGGGGTGGACGATGTCGGTGATGTCGGTGGTCATGTTGCCGGTGCGCTTGACCAGGACGACTTGCCCCGCTGCGGGCACGCTCTCGGGCGTGAGGCCCTGGCGTTTGAGTTCGAGCACTTCGGGACTGCCCTGGCGCAGGCGCACGGTCTCCAGCGGCAAGCTGCCATCGCTGCCGCGGCGCGGGTCACTGTTGATCTGCAGGTTGACCAGTTCGCGCATGGTGTGCTGGCCGTCGCCGGTCACGCTGGCGGTTTCGCCACGGCTGGCCGCCACCAGGCGGTTGCCGACCACCAGCAGGCGGTGCTCCAGCCCGGTGATGAATTTCTCGACAATGACCTCGCTGCCTTGCTCCAGCGCGATCGCGTAGGCAGCTTCGATGTCGGCCTGCTCGCACAGGTCCAGTGAAACGCCGCGTGCGCGGTTGCCGTCACCGGGCTTGACGCAGACGGGGATGCCAATGTCCTGCGCGGCTTGCCAGGCTTGGGCAGGACTTTCGACCACCAGTCCTTCGGGCACCGGAATGCCGCAGTTGGCCAACAGGCGCTTGGTCATGTCCTTGTCTTTGGAGATGCCTTCGGCAATCGCGCTGGTGCGGTCGGTCTCGGCGGTCCAGATGCGGCGCTGTGCGCTGCCATAGCCCAGTTGCACCAGGTTGCCCGCGTTCAGTCGGATGTGCGGGATGCGCTGGCTGTCCCAGGCGGCTTGCACGATGGATCGGGTGCTGGGGCCGACCAGACGGCTGTCCACCAGGTCGGTCAGGTCCTCCACCGCAGCGGCCACATCAAAAGGCTTGTCCTCGATGGCGGCCATGACCAACTCGCGTGCCGTCAGCAAGGCCTGTCGGCCGACTTCGGGATGGGGGGCGCTGATGATGACCTTGTACATGGCGTGCGGCCCGGCATCGCGGGCGCGGCCATAACCGTCGGGAATGCCAGCCAGCGTCAGCAACTCCAGGGCGGTGTGCTCCAGGATGTGACCGGGCCAGGTGCCGGTCTCCAGGCGCTGCAAAAAGCCACCGCGCACGCCCGGGCTGCAGCGGTGCTCGATCAGGCCAGGCAACCAGCCGGACAAGCGTTCGTTGAACCCAGGCAGGGTGTTGGAGGGAAAGTTCTCCAGCTCGCCAATGTCCACCAAGGCTTCGATGACAGGAACATAGGTCCAGATGCTGGGGCCGCGCAAGTGGGTCATGCGCAGGATTTGGATGGTCTTGTGGCTCATGAAAAATGGGGTGGGCGATACAATGGAAGACCCTTCGGTCCAGGTTGAATGACGAATGACCCCATCCCTTTCCTCTGCGCAGCGTCCGGTGATTCCGGACGACAGGCTTTCGGAGGTCCGAGCACTGTTCCAACCTGATGAAAACGCGACAGCCTTTCTGGACGTTGACCTCGACGGGTCATTGAAATTTCACAAAACTGCGCTTATTTTGACCGATCAGCGCCTGCTCTCCCGTGCTGAGGGGCAAAAAAACTGGCAAATCTGTGAACTTGCGTCTGATGCCCATCTGCGCCTGAGCGACCATGCCGGGGTGGGCAGCCTGGAGCTGGTCTCGGGCGGTGTGCGCGAGGGGGTCTGGCGTTTTACCCTGGGCTTGCAGGCTGGGGCTGAGCGCATGGTGGCGCAGCTGGAGCGCCAACAGGCCCAGCGCAGCGCGGATGGCAAACCCCTGCAACTGGCGCTGACCGGCGCCGTCTGCCCGGTCTGTCAGGCGTCCCTGGAGGCGGGTGCCGAAGAGTGCGCCAGCTGTGGCCGCGAAGACCTCAGCCCGCCGTCCACCTGGACGCTGCTCAAGCTCTGGCGCTTTGGCCGCCCCTACCGCAAGCAGTTGTTGCTGGGTTTTGTGCTGACGCTGGCCTCCACTGCCGCCACGCTGGTGCCGCCCTACATGACCATGCCCCTCATGGACGAGGTGCTGATTCCCTATCAAAACGGCAAGCCCATCGAGCCCAGCCTGGTGGCCTTGTACCTGGGGGGCTTGCTGGGCGCGGCGCTGCTGGCCTGGACACTGGGCTGGGCCAAAACCTACATCCTGGCGCTCGCCTCCGAGCGCATTGGCGCTGACCTGCGCACCACCACCTACAAGCACCTGCTGAGCCTGTCGCTCGAATACTTCGGCGGGCGCCGCACGGGCGACCTGATCGCGCGCATCGGCAACGAAACCGACCGCATCAACATCTTTTTGTCGCTGCACCTGCTGGACTTTGCCACCGACGTGCTGATGATCGTGATGACCGCCGTCATCCTGTTCACCATCAACCCCACGCTGGCCGTCATCACACTGCTGCCGCTGCCCTTCATTGGCTGGCTGATCCATGTGGTGCGCGACCGCCTGCGCACCGGTTTCGAGAAGATCGACCGCGTCTGGGCCGAAGTGACCAACGTGCTGGCCGACACCATTCCCGGCATCCGGGTGGTGAAAGCCTTTGCCCAGGAAGACCGCGAGGCCCAGCGCTTCAAGGACGCCAACCAGCACAACCTGCAGGTCAATGACCGCCTGAACCGTGTCTGGTCGCTGTTTGCACCCACCGTGGCCCTCATGACCGAAGTCGGTCTGCTGGTGGTCTGGGGCTTTGGCATCTGGCTGGTGGCGCACGACCGCATCACGGTGGGCGTGCTCACGGCGTTTCTGGCCTACATCGGGCGCTTTTACACACGGCTTGACTCGATGAGCCGCATCGTCTCGCACACGCAAAAGGCGGCCTCGGGCGCCAAGCGCATCTTTGACATCCTCGACCATGTCTCCAGCGTGCCCGAACCCACCCAGCCGGTACCCCTGCCCGAGCGGGTGACCGGCCGCATCACGGTGCGCGAGGCGGGTTTTCGCTATGGCAACCGCGCTGTCATCCGCACCCTGGATCTGAACATCGCACCCGGCGAAATGATTGGTCTGGTGGGCCACAGCGGTTCGGGCAAAAGCACGCTGGTCAACCTGATTTGCCGCTTCTATGACGTGTCGGACGGTGTGATCGAGCTTGACGGCGTGGACATCCGCCAGTTGCGCATTGCCGACTTCCGTCGCCAGATCGGTCTGGTGCTGCAAGAGCCTTTCCTGTTCTTTGGCACGATCGCCGACAACATCGCCTACGGCAAGCCCGACGCGACACGCGAAGAGATCATTGCCGCCGCCCGCGCCGCGCACGCGCACGAGTTCATCTTGCGCATGCCACAGGGCTATGACTCGCTGGTGGGCGAGCGCGGCCAGGGTCTGTCCGGTGGCGAGCGCCAGCGCATCAGCATCGCGCGGGCGCTCTTGATCGACCCGCGCATCCTGATCCTGGACGAAGCCACTTCGGCCGTGGACACCGAAACCGAAAAAGAAATTCAGCGCGCCCTGGACAATCTGGTGCGCGGGCGCACCACGATCGCCATCGCCCACCGCCTGTCCACCCTGCGCAAGGCCGATCGCCTGGTGGTCATGGACAAGGGCGTGGTGGTCGAAGAAGGCAGCCACGATCAACTGATGGGATTGGAGGGCGCGTATTGGCGCCTGTACCAGGCCCAGCAGCGCCAGGCCGAAACCGAGGTGGATGTGTTTGGCCGCAGCGCCGAAGATGCTGTGCCTGTTTCTGTGCCAGTCGTTGTCCCGGTCAACCCGGAGGTCAAAGCATGAGCGCGTCCCAACTGCAACGCAACCCGCTGGGCCGCTGGGTCTGGACCGACGCCCTGGGCCTGCGCCACGAGCAGGTGGTGGTGGTGCGGGCGTACCCCGTGACCGCCCCTGAGCAAGGTGTGGGCGTGATGGATGCCGAAGGCCACGAGCTGGCCTGGTTCGAGCGGCTGGATGCCGTGCCTGAGCCTTTGCAGCAATGGTTGCGCGACGCCATCGCAGAGCGCGAATTTCTGCCCGAAATCCAGCGCCTGAAGGCCGTCAGCAGCCTGGTCACCCCCAGCGTCTGGACGGTGCAGACCGACCGCGGCGAGGCGCGCTTCATGCTCAAGGGCGAAGAAGACATCCGCCGTCTCACGGGCAAGACCCTGATCGTGAGTGATGCCGACGGTGTGCAGTACCTGATCCGCGACCCGATGGCGCTGGACAAAGCTTCACGCAAATTACTCGATCGCTTCATGTAAAGCTGCTAGCGTGTCCGAACCCAAAGCAAACAAGAAAGTCAAAGCATGAAAGTCACGGTTGTAGGCGCAGGCTATGTGGGCCTGGTGACAGGCACTTGTCTGGCCGATCTGGGTTTCCAGATCTTGTGCCTGGACACCGACCCGGCGCGGGTCAAGCTGCTGCAATCCGGCGGCGTGCCGATCTACGAACCCGGCCTGGACGGCATGATCGCGCGCAACCACCGCGAAGGCCGCATCCAGTTCACCACCGATCCGGCCCAGGCGGTGGCGCATGGCGATGTGATCTTCATCGCCGTGGGCACGCCGCCACAAGAAGACGGCTCGGCCGACCTGCGCCATGTGCTGGCCGTGGCCAACACGGTGGGGCAGCACATGAACAGTTTCAAGGTGGTGGTCAACAAGTCCACCGTGCCAGTGGGCACGGCCGACAAAGTGCGTGCCACACTGGCCCAGGCGCTGGCCCAGCGTGGCCAGCAGGCGCTGGGTTTCGAGGTGGTTTCCAACCCCGAATTCCTCAAGGAAGGCGCGGCGATTGACGACTTCATGCACCCTGACCGTATCGTGGTGGGCATTGATGCCGGGCCGCACGCCGCGCGGGCGCGCCAGCTCATGGAGACGCTGTACGCCAGCTTCAACCGCCACCATGCCCGCACGGTGTGGATGGACGTGCGCAGCGCCGAGCTGACCAAGTACGCTGCCAACGCCATGTTGGCCGCACGCATCTCTTTCATGAACGAGATCGCCAATCTGGCCGATGCACTGGGGGCCGATGTGGACCACATCCGCCGTGGCATTGGCGCCGACAGCCGCATAGGGCCGAGTTTCTTGTACGCCGGCTGCGGTTACGGCGGCAGCTGTTTTCCCAAAGATACGCGCGCCCTGGTCAGCACCGCTGCCGAGTCGGGCCTGCCCATGCGTGTGGTCAGCGCCACCGAAGAGGTCAACGACCAGCAAAAGCGGGTGCTGATCGAGCGCACCCGCCAGTTCCTGGGTGACGACCTGAGCGGCAAGAAGATCGCCGTCTGGGGTCTGGCTTTCAAACCCAACACCGACGACATGCGCGAAGCGTCCAGCCGCACCATCGTGCCCGCACTGCTGGCCATGGGGGCGCAGGTGATTGCCTTTGACCCGGTAGCTGCCCAAGAAGGCTTGCACGCCCTGCAACTGGACTGCGCCGACCGCCCGCAACTGCTCCAGAAATTCAGCCTGGCCGAATCGGCCATGCAGGCTTTGGACGGTGCCGATGCGCTCTTGGTCGTGACCGAGTGGAAGATCTTCCACAACCCCGACTTCGACGCCATGAAAGCCGCCATGCGCCAAGCCCTGATCGTGGATGGCCGCAACCTCTACAACCCCGAGTTGCTGCAGGACATGGGCATCCTCTACCAGGGCATTGGCCGTCGCAATGCGCTGGCGCAAGCGCGCTTGAAGGGCTGATTCAGGGCAGCGGGTCCCAGTCCTGCAGCCAATCCACAAACTGCTGCAGGCCCTCGCGCAGCGAAGTGTCGGGCCAGTCGCCGATCAGGCTGAGCAGCCGCTCTTCGCTGGCGCAGGTCAGGGCTACATCGGCTTTTTGCATGGGGGCGTACTGAATTTGCGGCGGCTGGCCCAGCACTTCGGCCAGGGTGTTGACGAACTCGATGACCTGTACCGGGCGGTGGTGGCCCACGTTCACCACCGTAGCGCCTTGCCACGCCTGGCTCTGGCTGAGTTGGACCACTGCAGCCACCGTGTCGTCCACAAAAGTGAAGTCGCGCCGCAACAGGCCCTCGGCAAACAGCGTGATGGGCTGCCGTTTGCGGATGGATTGCGTGAACATGAAGGGCGCCATGTCGGGCCGACCCCAGGGGCCATACACCGTGAAAAAGCGCAGCCCCAGGCTTTCCAGGCCGTACTGCGACTGGTAGCTGTAAGCCATGGCCTCGTTGGCCTGTTTGGTGGCAGCGTAAAAAGACTGAGGCGCGTCGGTGCGGTCGTCTTCACGGAAGGGCGCCTTGTCGCGCATGCCGTACACGCTCGACGAACTCGCGTAGAGCAGGCGCTGCACCCCCTGGGTGTGGCAGGCGTGCAGCACGTTGGCAAAGCCAATCAGGTTGGGCGCCACAAAGTCCATGGGTGCCTGCATCGAGTGGCGCACCCCGGCCTGCGCGGCCAGGTGGATCACGGTGGGTTGCTTCAGAGGCGCGATCCAGTCGGCAAAGGCACCGGGCACCGACAGGTCAAGTTGCTGGAACTGGATGTTGGGCACAGCGGCCAGCGCCTGCAAGCGACCGGCGCGAAGGCGTGCCAGCACCGATTGCGGATCGGCGTCCATGGGCGTGCAGCCGCGCGCGTCTGCCCAGTCGCAAGCGTGGACGGTGTGGCCTTCGCGGGCCAGGCGCAGGGCCAGACGCGAGCCAATGAAGCCGGCGGCGCCGGTGACGACATAACAACGGGGGCTGGAGGGGCTCGTGAGGCTCATGGGGTTATGATTTTCGGTTTTTCAAGGAGAGCGCTGGGTGACGGCAATCGGCGACAACACGGCAGAAGAGGGGGCGTCCGGGATGGCCCGTCAGGCGGGTGTGCCGCGCTGGCTGCTGGTGTGCGCCATTGTAGGCGTCGTGGCCGGTCAGCTGGTGCACCACAGCGCGCTGGACCGGGCCTGGTTGCTGGCTTTGCACCAGCGCCCTTGGCGCGGTGACGATGCCTGGCTGTTTCTGACCCAGATGGGCGATTCGGCCTGGGTGCTGCTGGTGTTGCTGGCGCTGGCCGTGCACTCACCCCAGCGCCTGGCCTGGTTGCTCAAGTCCTGGATTCTGGGGGCCATCGCTTCGCCGCTGCTCAAACGTGCCTGGGACACGCCACGACCGCTGGCGGTGCTTGATCCTGCACTCTTGCAGGCGGTGGGCCAGCCTGCCGCGGGTCACCATGCCATGCCCTCGGGCCACGCCATGGCGGCGGGCACCTGGGTGGCGTTGTGGTTTTGTTTTTTGCCACGCAGCCCCTGGGGCCATGCCGTGCGCGTGCTGGCGCTGTGCGGCGGCTTGGCCGTGGCGCTGTCGCGCGTGGCTGTGGGCGCGCACTGGCCGGGCGATGTGCTGACCGGTTTTGGCCTGGGCGTGCTGCTGGTGGCGCTGGCCGTGGCCTGGGAGTCGCGCAGACCCTGGGCGCAGCGCTTGGGCCGTGCCTGGGTTTGGCCTGCCAGCCTGGTGCTGCAGGCGGTGCTGGTCGGGGTGCTTTGGCAGCAGCCCTGGGAGGGTGCGGGCAAACAGGTGGCCAATGCGCTGGCCCTGGCCGTGGCGCTGGTTTCGGTGGGGTGTGCCTGGCGCAGCCGTTCAAAGAAAGCTCTGCATGTCTGATGGCACCGTGAAACCCCCAGCCACAGCGCCGTGGAAAAAAACCGTGCGCGTGTTGCTGGGCTGGGCCGTGGGCGCCGGTTTGCTGGTCCTCATGTTGCGTGCGGTGGACACCCGCGCCCTGTGGGCCATGGCGGTGCAGGCACCGCCCTGGTTGTGGCTGGCGGGCGCCGCTTTGTGGTGGGGCAGTTTTGTGTGCCGTGCCGCACGCATGCGCCAGGAATGGCGATGGCTGCGGCCGGTCAGCCTGTGGACGGCGCTTCGCCTGGTGCTGCTGCACAACGCGGCGGTGTTGCTCTTGCCCATGCGGGCGGGCGAGCTGGGTTACCCCTTGCTGGTGCGCCAGGTTTTTGGCGCTGGCTGGCGCGATGCGGTGCGCAGTCTGATGTGGCTGCGCATTCAGGATGCCGTGGTGCTGGGCCTGCTGGCGGTGGTGCTGTGGCCGCAGGTGCCACTGCTGCTGCGCGTGGCGGTGGCGCTGGCCGCGCTGGCGGTGTGGTTGCTGCCCCAGCGTTTTTGGCGTTGGCTGCTCACGCGCCGCCATCCCCTGATGCGGCGCCTGCGTCCCTGGCTGCACCACCGATCGGGGTCGGGCGGCTGGTGGTGGAGTGCGGGCAACTGGCTGCTCAAACTGGCGGTGGTGACGGTGCTGCTGCACCAGCTGGCCCCCCCTGATCTGGGGCTGGCGCTGGCCGGTGCCCTGCGCGGCGCGCTGGGCGGTGAGCTGGCCGCCCTGATTCCGGTGCAGGGCCCTGCCGGCCTGGGCACCTACGAGGCCGCCGTCTGGGCGCTGAGCGGCGTGGCTGCAGCCCAGGTGGGCGCGTTGGCGGGCGTGGCCCTGCTGGTGCACAGTTTTTGTTTGAGCGTTTCGCTGTGTTTTGCCGCGCTTTGGGGCCTGCTGGCGCGCTGGCCGGCGCAAGCTGTGGCACAGTCCAGAACATGATTTTGAAGGATGCATGACCATGAGTCAGACGACCCCCATGCCCGCCCACCGCCTGTCGGTGGTGGTGCCCATGTACAACGAAGAAGAACTGGCGTATGACCTGATCGACGCCGTGCAGGCCGCCCTGCAAAGCTACCCCTGCCCCTGGGAGCTGGTGGTGGTGGACGATGGCAGCCGCGACCAGACCTGGCCGCGCCTGCGTGAACGCGCCAAGCAGACCGGCCCGCACATCCGCGTGGTGCGCCTGCTGCGCAACTTCCGCCAGACGGCGGCCATGCAGGCTGGCATCGACGCGGCGCGCGGCGACGTGATCGTGACCATGGACGGTGATTTGCAAAACGACCCCAAGGACATTCCGGCGTTGGTGCACAAGTTGCTGACCGAGGACATGGACATGGTGGCCGGCTGGCGCCAGAACCGACAGGACGGCTTTTTGCTGCGCAAGGTGCCCTCGCGCATCGCCAACCGCCTCATCCGGCGCGTCAGCGGTCTGCAGTTCCAGGATCTGGGCTGCAGCCTCAAGGCCTTCCGCACCGACGTGGTCCGCAAGATTCGCCTGTATGGCGAAATGCACCGCTTCATTCCGGCCTGGATGGCCACCGTCACTTCGCCCGACCGCATGGCCGAGGTGCCCGTGAGCCACCACGCCCGCACCAAGGGCGAGTCCAAATACGGCATCTCGCGCACCCTGCGCGTGCTGGTGGACTTGCTGTCCATCCATTACTTCTTGCGCTTTGGCACACGCCCTGGTCACTTCTTTGGCGGCCTGGGTCTGCTGGTGATGGGGGCTGGCCTGGCCATGCTGGGCTACCTGGGTATCCTCAAGCTGCTGGGCGAGTCGATCGGCACCCGCCCACTCATGTTCCTGGGTTTCTTCTGCGTGGTCGGTGGCTTGCAGTTCCTGACCACCGGCGTGCTGGCCGAGTTGCTGATGCGCACCTACTTTGACGGTGGCCAGAGCCGGGCCTACCACACGCAAGGGCATGTGCAGCCGCAGGACGCCGAGGCCTGGCATGCACCTCGCTGAGGCAGGCGAGATCCGACCCGTCTCGCGTGCGGCCTGGCTGGGCCTGGCCCTGCTGCTGGGCCTGCTGGCCCTGTGGGGCTTGGGCGCAGCCCCGCTGTTTGATGTGGACGAGGGCGCTTTCTCCGAAGCCACCCGCGAGATCCTCGCCTCGGGCGACTGGGGGCACACCACCCTGAACGGCACCGACCGGTTTGACAAACCGATTGGCGTGTACTGGCTGCAGGCCGTGGCGGTGGCGGTGTTGGGCGTCAATGAATTCGCGGTGCGCCTGCCTTCGGCCCTGGCCACCTGGGGGGCCAGCCTGGCGGTGGCCGTGTTTGTGGCGCCGCGCCTGGGCTGGCATGCGGCCGTGCTGGCCGCGCTCATCCATGCCAGCAGCCTGGGCAGCTGGGCGATGGCCCACGCGGCCACGGCCGATGCCTTGCTGGGTTTTTTGCTGATGCTTTCGGCGCTCGACCTCTGGCGCTACCTGGAGGACGGACGCAGCGCCGCGCTGCAGCGCCTGGCCATCTGGGTGGGCTTGGGCGTGCTGGTCAAAGGGCCGGTGGCGGTGCTGATCCCGCTGGCCACGCTTTTGCTGGCGGTGTTGGCCCAGCGCGATGGCGCCTTGCTGTGGCGCGCCCTGGGCAACGGCCGTGCCTGGACCTGGCTGGTGCTGATCGCCTTGCCCTGGTATGCCTACGCCCTGTGGCGGCACGGTCAAGCCTTCATCGATGGCTTTTTCCTCAAACACAACATCGAGCGTTTTTCTGCGCCGATGGAAGGCCATGCGGGCAGCTGGCTGTACTTTCTGGCGGTGGCGCCGCTTTTGTGGATGCCCTGGTCGCCACTTTTGCTGACCCTGTGGGGCCATGCCCGCACGCTCTGGCAAAACCGTGTGCTGCGCCATGCCCTGATCTGGGCGGCCTTTGTGTTGGTGTTTTTCTCGCTCTCGGGCACCAAGCTGCCGCACTACGGCCTGTACGCGGCGCCGGGTGTGGTGGTGTTGCTGGCCTTTGCGGCGCAGCGTGCCCGTGCCTGGCACTGGGGCTTGGTGGCCCTGCTGTGGCTGGGCTGGCAGCTCTTGATGGTGGGTGGGCCCTGGGCTTTGCAGCAGCACCCGCAATGGATCGAGCAGGCCGATTACCGTGCCTTGCTGGTGCAAAGCAGCGCCCACATCCCCTGGCTGGGTGTGTTGTTGGCCTGGGCTGCTGTGGCGGTGCTGGCAACGTGGATGTGGCGCCGCTCGCCCACGCAAGGCCCGCAGCGCACCGTGCTCGCGGCAGCGGTTGTGCATGTGTTGGTCATGGCACAGGTGGTCTGGCCCTGGTGGGCGCACACCCTGCAAGACCCGGTGCGTGAGCTGGGCCTGAGGGCCCGTGCCTGGCCTGGCGCGGTGGTCCAGTGGGACGGGCACTGGCCCTCGTTTGCGTTTTACCGCCAACAGCCCACGCCACGCCGCGAACCGCAAGCGGGCGAGCTGGCGCTGGTGCGAGCCAGCACGGCCAAGGCACACCCCGACTGGCCGGTCTGGGCCGATCAGGGCAGTTTCAAACTCATTGAGCGCCCGGCCTCGGAGAAACAACCATGAATCTGCCGCGTTCGCGTGCTGCCCTGTCCCGCATCGGTTGGGTGGCGCTCTTTCTTGCGCTGGTGCCGGGCCTTTGGCTGTGGCGCCTGATGGCGTCGGACTGGAGTGGCGCGGGTCTCTATGTGGACGAGGCCCAGTACTGGGACTGGTCGCGCCAGATGGCCTGGGGCTATTTTTCCAAACCACCTGGTGTGGCGCTCTTGATCGGCCTGTCGGCCAAGCTGGGCGGCACCGGCCTGATGGGCGTGCGCTGGTTGATCGTGCTGATGTGGACGCTGACCCCGCTGGTGCTCTGGCGCCTGGTCTGGGAGATTTCCCGCGACACCGGCGCCCGAGGGGGCTTTGTTGCAGGCGCTTGGGCGGCTGTGCTGGCCAGCGCCTGTCTGGTCAGCGGTCTGGTGGGGCAGGTGGCCACCACCGATGGCCCGCTGCTCTTCGGTTGGGCGCTGCTGATGTGGCTCTTCTGGCGGGCGCAGCAACGCCCCCAGAGCCTGGGGCGCTGGGGGCTGTGGGGCACGGTGCTGGCAATGGTGGTGCTCTCCAAATACACGGCAGCGGTGGTGGTGACCAGCGCCCTGTGGCTGACCTGGCGCAGCCGCGATCGGCGCGTCTGGCGCGGGCTGATTCTGGCCGGCGTGTGGTCGGCTTTGCTGATGGTGCCGCACCTGCTGTGGAACCACGACCATGGCTGGCCCACCTTGCGGCACACGGCCGAGCTGCTGGCGGGCGAGGGGGATGCAGGCACCCACAGCTGGTTCTTGTCGGCCCTGACTTTTGTGGCCAGCCAGTGGGTGGTGCTGGGGCCGGTGGTGCTGGCGGTTGCGCTGAGCCTGGCTTGGCGCCGCTGGCGCAGCGGTGCTGTGCAGGCCCAGCCCGACAGCCGTGTGCTGTGGTGGGCCTGGGCCTGGTCGTGGCCCATGTGGCTGATCGGTGGTGTGCAGGCCATGCAGGGCAAGGGCCAACTCAATTGGGCGGCGCCTGCGGTGCTGGGCTTTGTGCTGTTGCTGGCGCTGTTGCGCCAACGCTTGCGGCTGCCTTTGCGCCCGGCCCGTTTGAGCCTGGTGCTGGTGCTGGGGGCCTTGGTCAGCGCCCTGGTGTCTTTGGGCGGTGACTGGCGCAGCCACCTGGGTCAGCCGGGCAGCGGTTCGCGCTGGGACATTTGGTCGCGTGCGCGTGGCTGGGATGCAGGCCTGCAGGCCATGGTGCCTTTCATTGCGCAACGCCCGGGTCTGCCGCTGGTCACGGCCGAACGGGCCGTGGTGGCCCATGCCACCTACGCCTGGCGCGCCCAGGGCTGGCGGCCCCTGAGCTGGCGCAGTGGCCCCGTGCCCGCGCACCATTACGAGATGAAGTTCCCCTGGACACCGGTGGCCGGGCAGGCGGTGCTGTTCATCACCGCCGAGAACGGCATCCATGCCATTCCACAAGGCCTCCAATCCATGCTGCCGCGCCAGCAGATGCTGTTCAGCAACCCCGACCCGGCGCGCCCCATGGCCTTGTGGCTGCTGGAGCCTGCGCCGTGATCCGTGCGCGTCAGCGGGCGGTGCTGTTCTGGCTGGCCTGCTGGCTGCTGGCCTCGCTGGTGTTTCTGCGCTGGCCTGGGCTGGACATGGCCGTGGCCACGGCCTTCTACACGCCCGGTCAGGGCTTTGAGGGTGAACACACCGCCTGGATGGGCTGGGCCTACCATGCTGCGCCTCGGCTGGGGCAGGCCTTGTTCGTGCTGGGCCTGCTGGTCGGCTTGCTGCGCTGGCTTTGGCCGGCGCGGGTGCCGCGCTGGTGCTGGCGCCGCCTGGCCGCCTGGATGCTGGTGGTGGTGCTGGGGGTGGGCCTGTTTGTACATGAAGGGCTCAAGAACCGCATGGGCCGTCCGCGGCCAGAGCAGATGGTCCAGATGGGTGGGGCTGCGCCCTATGTGCCCATCTACACCGTCAGCCCGTGGTGCGAGCGCAACTGCTCTTTCGTCAGTGGCCATGCCGCCATCGGCTTCAGTGTGATGGGCCTGGGCCTGTGGGCGCCTGTGGCACGCCGGCGCCGCTGGTGGCTGGCGGGCGTGGGGCTGGGCCTGGGCATTGGCTATGTGCGCATCGCACAGGGAGGGCACTTTCTGAGCGACATCGTGTTTGCCGGCCTGGTGGTCTGGGCCAGCGCCTGGCTGGTGCGCTGGGGCTGGCTGCGTTGGCGTGCCGCGCGTTGCATCCGCCAACGCTGAGGTTTGATCCAGGGCAGGTGTGCGGGGTCAATTGCACGTAGTATGGCGCCATGAGCGCTACCATCACATTCCTTGGCGGGGCCGACACCGTCACCGGCTCCAAATACCTGGTCGAACACAACCGTCAGCGCCTGCTGGTGGACTGCGGGCTTTTCCAGGGCTACAAGCAGCTGCGCCTGCGCAACTGGAACCCGCTGCCTGTGGCGCCTCACCAGGTGCAGGCGGTGATCCTCACGCATGCCCACCTGGACCACAGCGGCTACATCCCGCTGCTGGTCAAGGAAGGTTTTGAGCGCCGCATCCACGCCACACCCGGCACACAGGACCTGTGCAAGGTCTTGTTGCCCGACAGCGGCCACATCCAGGAAGAGGACGCCGCTTTTGCCAACCGGCATGGCTTCTCCAAACACGCCCCGGCCTTGCCGCTCTACACCCGCCAGGATGCGCTGGACAGCCTGAAGTATTTCCATGCCGAGCGGGTGGGTCACTGGTTTGAACCTGTACCGGGCTGGAAGGCGCGCTTTCAGAGCGCGGGCCATATTTTGGGTGCCGCCAGTCTGCTGCTGGAAGTGGGTGGGCGGCGCATCCTGTTTTCGGGCGACCTGGGGCGCAGCGACGACCCGCTGATGAACCCGCCTGAACCCCCACCGCAGGCCGATACGGTGCTGATCGAGTCCACTTACGGCAACCGCCAGCACCCACAAGGCAAGCTGTACGCTGAGGTTGGCCCTTTGCTGCAAAAGCTGGCCAAACGCGGTGGCGTTGCCGTGGTGCCCGTGTTTGCCGTGGGTCGGGCGCAGGCCATGCTGCACACCATTGCCCAGCTCAAAGCGGCGGGTGAGTTGCCACGCAGCCTGCCCATTTTCCTGGACAGTCCCATGGCCATCCACACCACCGCGCTGTTTGAAAAGCACATGGGCGAGCATCGCTTGAATGCCGTCGAGGTGCATGCCATGGACCGGGTGGCCACCATGCTGGAAACGCCCGACCAGAGCAAGTCGCTGGCCCTGCGCCACGGCCCCATGGTGATTCTGGCGGCCAGCGGCATGGCCACGGGTGGGCGGGTGCTGCACCACCTGGCGCAGTACGCAGGTGACCACCGCAACATGATCATCCTGACCGGCTTCCAAGCTCCGGGCACACGCGGCGCGCGGCTGGCCGCAGGCGAGTCGTCCATCCGCATCCACGGTCAGGATGTGGCGGTGCGCGCCGAGGTGGTTCAGATCGAATCGGCCTCGGCCCATGCCGACGGGGACCAGTTGGTGAACTGGCTGCACAAGATGCCCAGCGCCCCCGATCAGGTGTACGTGGTGCATGGCGAGCGCGATGCGTCCGACACGCTGCGCGAGCGCATCGAACACGAGATCAAGTGGCGGGCCGTGGTGCCCGAACACGGCTCGGTCTGGCCGGTTTGACGGGTTGATCGTCAGCAGGGCTGGCGCCTACAGTGGTTTTGTGGGCGCTTGCCCTGCAAGCGATGGCACGCAGGCCAGGGGCGGTCAAGCCCCGAAAAAGCCCTTGAGTTTGTCCGTCCAGCTGCCCTCGGAGGGCTGGTGTTTGTTGCCCCCCTTGCGCAGCGACTCTTCAAACTCCTTGAGCAGTTTTTTCTGGTGTTCGGTGAGCTTGACCGGGGTTTCCACGGTGATGTGGCAGTACAGATCACCGGGGTAACTGCCACGCACGCCCTTGATGCCCTTGCCGCGCAGACGGAACTGCTTGCCGGTTTGCGTGCCTTCGGGGATGTCAATGGCTGCCTTGCCGCCCAGCGTGGGCACCTCGATCTCGCCACCCAGGGCCGCCTTGGTGAAGCTGATGGGCACCGCGCAGTGCAGGTCGTCGCCATCGCGCTCGAAGATCTCGTGCTTCTTGATGCGGATCTCGATGTAAAGGTCGCCCGGTGGCCCGCCGTTGGTGCCCGGTTCGCCGTTGCCGGTGGAGCGGATGCGCATGCCGTCGTCGATGCCAGCCGGGATCTTCACTTCCAGCGTCTTTTGCTTTTTGACCTTGCCCTGACCGTGGCAAGTGCCGCAGGGGTCGGGGATGATCTTGCCGGTGCCTCGGCAATGCGGGCAGGTTTGTTGCACGCTGAAGAAGCCCTGGCGCATCTGCACCGTGCCCGAGCCGTGGCAAGTCGAGCAGGTCTTGGCACTGGTGCCAGGCTTGGCGCCGCTGCCGTGGCAGGTGTCGCACTCTTCCCAGGCCGGAATGCGCAGCTGCGCGTCCTTGCCGTTGGCCGCTTCTTCGAGCGTGACTTCCATGGCGTAGCTGAGGTCGGCGCCACGGAAGACCTGGCGGCCACCACCACCGCCTCCACGTCGGCCACCGCCAAAGATGTCGCCGAAGATGTCGCCAAAGGCCTCACCAAAACCGCCAAAACCTTCGGCGCCGCCGCCAGGGCCGCGCATGTTCGGGTCCACGCCCGCATGGCCGTATTGGTCGTAGGCGGCACGCTTCTGGCCATCGGACAGCATCTCGTAGGCTTCCTTGACCTCCTTGAACTTGGCTTCGGCTTCCTGGGCGGCATCGCCCTGGTTGCGGTCAGGGTGGTACTTCATCGCCAGTTTGCGATAAGCCTTCTTGATGTCCTCGTCTGAAGCGTTTTTGGGCACGCCCAGCACTTCGTAAAAATCTCGTTTGGTCGCCATCGTTTTCAACCGTTTCAACAGGAACGCCGCGCGGTGGTTCCCACAGGGAACCGGCCAGCGCGGCGGGTGCTCAGGTCAGGCCGTTGCCAGCCCACCTGGGTGCATCACTTCTTGACTTCCTTGACTTCCGCGTCCACCACGTTGTCGTCCTGGGGCTTGGCCTGCTCGCCACCGGCGGCGCCTGCGGCACCGGCCGCAGCCTGCTGGGCCTGCATGTCGGCGTACATCTTCTCGCCCAGTTTCTGGCTGGCGGTCATCAGGGCTTCGGTCTTGGCTTCGATGTCGGCCTTGTCGTCGCCCTTGAGGGCTTCTTCCAGGGCCTTGGCGGCGGCTTCGATGGCGTCTTTCTCGCCGGCTTCGAGCTTGTCGCCGTGCTCGCCCAGGCTCTTGCGGGTGGAGTGCACCATCGCATCGCCCTGGTTCTTGGCCTGCACCAGTTCCAGCTTCTTCTTGTCTTCGGCCGCGTTCAGTTCGGCGTCTTTGACCATCTGCTGGATCTCGGCTTCGGACAGACCGGAGTTGGCCTTGATGGTGATCTTGTTTTCCTTGCCGGTGCCCTTGTCCTTGGCGCCCACGTGCAGGATGCCGTTGGCGTCGATGTCAAACGACACTTCGATCTGAGGTGTACCACGCGCTGCGGGCGGGATGCCTTCGAGGTTGAACTCGCCCAGCAGCTTGTTGCCGCTGGCCATCTCGCGCTCGCCCTGGAACACCTTGATCGTCACGGCCGGCTGGTTGTCGTCGGCGGTCGAGAAGGTCTGGGCGAACTTGGTCGGGATGGTGGTGTTCTTGGTGATCATCTTGGTCATGACACCGCCCAGGGTCTCAATGCCCAGGGACAGGGGGGTCACGTCCAGCAACAGCACGTCCTTGCGGTCACCCGAGAGCACCTGGCCCTGGATGGCGGCGCCCACGGCCACGGCTTCGTCGGGGTTGACGTCCTTGCGCGGTTCCTTGCCGAAGAACTCCTTGACCTTGTCCTGCACCTTGGGCATGCGGGTCTGGCCGCCGACCAGGATCACGTCGTCGATGTCAGACACATTGATGCCGGCGTCCTTGATGGCGATGCGGCAGGGCGCGATCGAACGCTCGATCAGGTCTTCCACCAGCGACTCGAACTTGGCGCGGGTGAGCTTGACGTTCAGGTGCTTGGGGCCGGTGGCGTCGGCGGTGATGTAGGGCAGGTTGACGTCGGTGGCCGAAGAAGAGGACAGCTCGATCTTGGCTTTCTCGGCGGCTTCTTTCAGGCGCTGCAGGGCCAGCACGTCCTGCTTGAGGTTGACACCGGAGTCCTTCTTGAACTCTTCGATGATGAAGTCGATGATGCGCTGGTCGAAGTCTTCGCCGCCCAGGAAAGTGTCGCCGTTGGTGGACAGCACTTCGAACTGCTTTTCGCCATCGACGTCGGCTATCTCGATGATGGACACGTCAAAAGTGCCGCCACCCAGGTCGTACACGGCGATCTTGCGGTCGCCCTTTTCCTGCTTGTCCAGGCCGAAGGCCAGGGCAGCAGCGGTGGGCTCGTTGATGATGCGTTTGACGTCCAGACCGGCGATTCGGCCGGCGTCCTTGGTGGCCTGGCGCTGGGCGTCGTTGAAGTAGGCCGGCACCGTGATCACGGCCTCGGTCACGGCTTCGCCCAGGTAATCCTCGGCGGTCTTTTTCATCTTGCGCAGCACTTCGGCGCTGATCTGCGGCGGGGCCATCTTGTTGCCGCGCACTTCCACCCAGGCGTCACCGTTGTCGGCAGCGGCGATGGTGTAGGGCATCAGGTCGATGTCCTTTTGCACTTCTTTTTCGGTGAACTTGCGGCCGATCAGGCGCTTGACGGCGTACAGCGTGTTTTTGGGGTTGGTCACGGCCTGGCGCTTGGCGCTGGCGCCGACCAGAATTTCACCGTCGTCCTGATAAGCAATGATGGACGGCGTGGTGCGCGCGCCTTCGGCGTTTTCGATGACCTTGGTGGTGTTGCCTTCCATGATGGCCACGCACGAGTTGGTGGTGCCCAGGTCAATACCGATGATTTTTCCCATGTTGAACTCCGAAGATGAATTTGAATTGGTTCTGAACTGAGGGTGGCGCCGCGGTTTTCAAGTTGCGAAACGCCGCCCGAAAAGGTTTATTTGGGTGCAGCCACCGTGACCAAGGCCGGACGCAGCACGCGTTCGGCAATCAGGTAGCCCTTTTGCAGCACGCTGACGACCGTGTTGGCCTCTTGCTCGGAAGGCACCATGCTGATGGCCTGGTGCTGGGCGGGGTCGAACTTGGCGCCAACGGCGGGGGCTACTTCGAGCACTTTGTTGCGCTCCAGTGCGCTCTTGAGCTGGCGCAGCGTGGCCTCGGAGCCTTCGCGGATCTGCTCCACGCTGGCATTGGGGATGGCCAGGCCAGCTTCCAGACTGTCGATCACGGGCAGCAGGCTTTCGGCAAAACCTTCGAGGGCGAACTTGCGCGACTTGGCGACTTCGTCGTCGGCGCGGCGGCGGGCGTTTTGCACATCGGCCTGAGCGCGCAGGTACAAGTCAGCCAGCTCGGCGTTCTTGGCCTGCAGCTCGGCCACTTGGGCTGCCAGATCGGTGGCCGCCTCGGGGGCAGTGGTTTCGGCGGTGGGCTGCGCTGCAGCGTCTTGAGGGGCAGTGTTTTCGGACATTGGTGCTTAAATAAACAGCAGAAAAACAGGTTCGCCAGAACAACTGAGGCCAATGACCGGGATTTCAAGGGGGTATTTCAAGTTTCTGTGGCCCAAGACGAACCAGGTCACCCGCAGGACTGTTGCCGGGGCGATGCTTCCTAGAATGGCGACACCCTTGTTGAACCTTCTGGAGACTCCTATGCCCGACCAACGCCTGTCTTCCAATGGCTGCAAGCCCGTCCTGGGTTGGGGGGCTGTGTGGTGCCTGCTGCTGACCGGTCTGGTCCAGGCGCAGACGGCGTATCCCAGCCGCCCTGTGTCTCTGGTGGTGCCTTTCCCGCCCGGCGGCAGCACCGACATCGTGGCGCGCGCCATAGCCCCCAAGCTGGGCGAACGTTTGGGGACCAGTGTGGTGGTTGATAACCGGCCCGGCGCCGGCACCGCGATCGGCGCCGCCCATGTGGCCAAGGCCGCTGCAGACGGCTATACCTTGCTGATGGGGGCGGGCTCCACACTGACGCTCAACCCTGCTGTGCGCAAAAACCTGCCCTATGACCCGGTCAAGAGTTTTGACCCGGTGGGCATGATCAGCCGCACCGGCCTGGTGCTGGTGGCCAACCCTCAGACGCCCTTCAGCACCGTGGCCGAACTGGCGGCGGCCGCCAAGGCGGCACCGGGCAAGTGGGCCTACGCCTCTTTTGGCGCTGGAACCAGTTCGCACTTTGCCGCCGAAATGGCTTTCCACGCCATGGGCGTGCAACTCACTCATGTGCCCTACAAAGGCAGCGCCCCGGCCATGACCGACGTGATGGGCGGACAAGTGCCTCTGGCCATGGACACGGTGACGGCAGCACTGCCGCAGCTCAAGGCCGGCAAAATCAAGGTGATCGCTGTGGCCTCGCCCAAACGGGTGGGCTTGCTGCCGCAGGTGCCCACGTTTGCCGAGGCGGGCTACCCGGACGTGAAGCTGGAATCCTGGATCATGCTGATGGTGCCCAAGGGCACGCCGGCAGCCGTGCAAACCCAGTTGCAAAAAGCCCTGGCCGCGACATTGGCCGACCCTGGCGTGCGCAAGCAGTTGACCGACAGTGGGCTGGAACCCAGCCCATCGACTGCTGCGCAAGCGGTGGCGCTGATCGACGCCGAGCTGCCCCTGATGCGGGCCACAGCGGTGCGGGCCAGCATCCAGGCCGATTGAGTCTGCACCTGCGGTCGCAGAAAACAAAAAATCCGCACCGTCTGGGACGTGTGCGGACTGTGGTTTGGTGCCGATAGCCGGAATCGAACTGGCGACCTACGCGTTACGAATGCGTTGCTCTACCAACTGAGCTATATCGGCGCGGGTGAAATTATAGCCCGGTGTGGTAGCTGGTCACTCGCTCGACTTCGTTTTTGCTGCCCAGCATCACGCTCACGCGCTGGTGCAGTTGATCGGGCTCGATGTCCAGGATGCGTGTGGTGCCGTTGGTGGCGGCCCCCCCGGCTTGTTCGACCAGCCAGCCCATGGGATTGGCTTCGTACATCAGGCGCAACTTGCCTGCTTTGTTCGGTTCGCGTTGGTCCCAGGGGTACATGAAGACGCCGCCGCGAGTCAGGATGCGGTGCACATCGGCCACCATGCTGGCGATCCAGCGCATGTTGAAGTCCTTGCCGCGCGGCCCCTCTTTGCCCTGCAGGCATTCATCGATGTAGCGGCGCACCGGCTCGGCCCAGTGGCGCATATTGCTCATGTTGATGGCGAACTCTTTGGTGTCCGCCGGGATCTGGACGTTTTCCTGCGTCAGCACGAAAGAGCCCTGTTCGCGGTCAAGTGTGAACATGGCCACGCCGTCGCCCACGGTGAGTACCAGCGTGGTTTGAGGGCCATAAATGCAATAACCCGCGGCCACCTGGTGTTTGCCTGCTTGCAGAAAGTCCTGCTCGCTCACGCCCTGGCTGCTTTCGGGCTTTTTGAGCACGCTGAAGATGGTGCCGATGCTGACGTTGACGTCAATGTTGGACGAGCCGTCGAGCGGGTCGAACAGCAGCAGAAATTCACCCTGCGGGTAGCGGTTGGGCACGGGGTGGATGGTGTCCATTTCCTCGGAGGCCATGGCCGCCAGGTGGCCGCCCCATTCGTTGGCTTCGAGCAGCACTTCGTTGGCGATGATGTCCAGTTTTTTCTGGACTTCACCCTGCACGTTTTCGCTTTCGGCGCTGCCCAGCACACCGCCCAGAGCGCCTTTGTTGACGGCATGGCTGATGCTTTTGCAAGCGCGGGCCACCACTTCGAGCAAGAGGCGCAGGTCGGCCGGGATGTGGCCTTTGCTGCGTTGCTGCTCCACCAGATAGCGGGACAGGGAGATGCGGCTGCTCATGTCAGACCTTTCTTTCAGGCATTGCCCAGCGCGCGGTTGACCACCTCGCGCACGTCGTTGCTCAAGTCGGCCTTGGCGGCCACGCGTTCAATGGCCACCTTGGCGGCATTGCGGTAGGGCTGCGCCAGGCGTGCCCAGCGGTCCATGGCACGGGCCAGGCGGGCGGCCACTTGCGGGTTGATGGCATCCAGGGCCAGCACCTGTTCGCTCCAGTACACATAGCCTGCCGCGTCGGTGCGGTGAAAGCCCGCCGGGTTGGCGCTGCAGTAGCTGAAGATCAGGCTGCGCGCCCGGTTGGGGTTGCGCAGGTTGAAGTCGGCATGTGCCATGAGCTGGCGCACTTTGGGCAGCACGTCGCCTGCGCGGTCGGGGGCGCTGGCCTGCAGCGAGAACCATTTGTCAATGACCAGCGCCTCGTCCTTGAAGAGCTTGTGAAAGCGGGTCAAGGCATCTTGCGCCAGTGGGTGGCCGCTGACGACCAACGCGCTCAGGGCGTTGAAGCGGTCGGTCATGTTGCCAGCGTCTTTAAACTGCTGGTACACCTTGCCGGGCAGCACATTGTCGCTTTGGGCAACAGCATCCAGGCACAGCATGGCCATGGCCAGGCCAGCCAGGGCGCGGCGGCCACTTTGCGTGGCGTCGGGCGTGTAGGCCCCGTTGGTGCGGTGGGTTTCCCATGCCCACAGCCAGTCTTCATGCAGCTCGCGGGCCAGTTGCGTCCGCATGGCTTCGCGCTGGCGGTGCACCCACTGCGGGTCCACGGTGTCCAGGTGGTCGGCAATGTAGTTTTCAGACGGCAGGGTGAGGGCCAGCTCTTTGAAGGCAGCGTCCAGCTCGGGGTGGCGCAGCAGGGCGCGCAGGGCTTGCACCAGCTCGGGGGGCATGGCCGGGCTCTCGCTTTGGCCGCGCAGGGCTTGCAGGGCGCTGTCCAGCATCAGGCGCTGCGAGGCTTCCCAGCGGTTGAAGGCGTCGCTGTCGTGGGCCAGCAGCGTCAACAGTTCGCTGGTTTGAAGGCCGTCATCCAGGATGACGGGGGCGCTGAAGCCGCGCAAAAGCGAGGGCACTGGTTCGCTGTCGATGCCGGTGAAGGTCCAGCTGGTGCTGGTTTCGGTCAGCACCAAGGTGCGCAGGCTGTCGCTGGCGGTCTCTCCAGCCAGTTGCAGCGGCAGGGCCTGACCTGTGCGGCTGAGCAGGCCCAGCGTGACCGGGATCACGAAAGGCTCTTTGGCGGGCTGGTCCGGCGTGGCTGGGCAGCTTTGGCTGAGTGTGAGCGTGTAGCTGCGCTCGGCGGCGTTGTAGCTGCCACGCGCTTGCAGACGTGGCGTGCCTGCCTGGCTGTACCAGCGCTTGAACTGTTGCAAGTGCTGGGCCAGGGCCGATCCGGGGTTGGCGTCTGCAATGGCCTGCGCAAAGTCGTCGCAGGTCACGGCTTGGCCGTCGTGGCGGGCAAAGTACTCGGTCATGCCCTTGGCAAAGCCTTCGCGGCTCGTCAAGGTCTGCATCATGCGCACGACTTCGGCACCCTTCTCGTAAATCGTGACGGTGTAGAAGTTGTTGATCTCGACGTACTGGTCGGGGCGCACCGGGTGGGCCATGGGGCCGGCGTCTTCGGCGAACTGCACGGTGCGCAGCACGCGCACGTCTTCAATGCGTTTGACGGCGCGGGCACTGGGTTCGTGCGCCATGTCCTGGCTGAACTCCTGGTCGCGGAACACCGTCAGGCCTTCCTTGAGCGAGAGCTGGAACCAGTCGCGGCAGGTGATGCGGTTGCCCGTCCAGTTGTGGAAATACTCGTGGCCGACGACCGACTCGATGTTGGCGAAATCGGTGTCGGTGGCGGTGGCCGGATTGGCCAGAACGTACTTCGTGTTGAAGATGTTCAGGCCCTTGTTTTCCATGGCACCCATGTTGAAGTCGCTGGTGGCGACGATCATGAAGCGCTCCAGGTCCAGCGGCAGGCCGAAACGGGCTTCGTCCCAGGCCACGCTGGCCATCAGCGAGTTCATCGCGTGCTCGGTCTTGTCCAGGTCGCCGGGGCGCACAAAGACCTGCAACAGGTGGTCTGTGCCGCTGCGGCTTTTGATGCGCTGCTCGCGCGCCACCAGCTTGCCCGCCACCAGGGCGAACAGGTAGCAGGGTTTTTTGTGCGGATCGACCCACTTGGCAAAGTGGCGGCCGTCTTCCAGATCGCCTTGCTCGACCAGGTTGCCGTTGGACAGCAGCACCGGATACAGGGCCTTGCTGGCACGCAGCGTCACGGTGTAGCTGGCCATCACGTCAGGACGGTCCAGGAAGTAGGTGATGCGGCGGAAACCCTCGGCCTCGCACTGGGTGAAGAAGGTGCCCTGGCTCACGTACAGGCCCATGAGCTGGGTGTTTTTTTCGGGGTTGCAGGTGGTGAATATTTCCAGATCGAAAGGCTCGGAGCCTTCGGGCAGGTTTTCCAGCACCAGCACATTGCCGTCCATCTTGAACGAGGTGCCGCCGCCATTGACCAGCACGCGCGCCAGATTCAGGTCTTCGCCGTCCAGGCGCAGCGGCTGGGCCGCCACGTCAGGGTTGCGGCGCAGACGCATCTTGTTCAATACACGCGTTTTGGCTGGCTCCAGGTCGAAGGTCAGGTCAACCGTGTCGATCCAGAACGCCGGGGCGCTGTAGTCTTGGCGGCGCACGGCCGCGGCTTGTCCTTCACGCATGATGGTCAGACGCCTTGTTTGAGTGAAGCTTCGATGAATGCATCCAGATCGCCGTCAAGCACCTTCTGGGTGGCCGAGATTTCGACGTTGGTGCGCAGGTCCTTGATGCGGCTGTTGTCCAGCACATAGCTGCGGATCTGGTGGCCCCAGCCCACATCGGTCTTGGTGTCTTCCAGCTTTTGCTGCTCTTCCTGGCGCTTGCGCATTTCATGGTCGTACAGGCGTGAGCGCAGGCGCTGCCAGGCCACATCGCGGTTGCTGTGCTGGCTGCGACCGTCCTGGCACTGCACCACGATGCCGGTGGGGATGTGCGTCAGGCGCACGGCCGAGTCGGTCTTGTTGATGTGCTGGCCGCCCGCACCACTGGCGCGGTAGGTGTCGGTGCGCACATCGGCCGGGTTGATGTTGATCTCGATCGAGTCGTCGATCTCGGGGTAGACGAACAGCGAGGCAAACGACGTGTGGCGGCCACCCGAAGAGTCGAAGGGGCTCTTGCGCACCAGGCGGTGCACACCGGTTTCGGTGCGCAGCAGGCCGTAGGCGTAATCGCCCTCGACCTTGATGGTCGCGCTCTTGATGCCGGCGGTGTCGCCAGCGGTTTCTTCTTCGACCGTGGCCTTGAAGCCTTTGCGTTCGGCGTACTTGAGGTACTGGCGCAACAGCATGCTGGCCCAGTCGCAGGCCTCGGTGCCGCCAGCGCCGGCCTGGATGTCGACAAAGCAGTTGAGCGGGTCGGCCGGGTTGCTGAACATGCGGCGGAACTCCAGGTCCTCGACCATTTTGGCCAGCTTGGCGCCCTCGGCTTCGATGGTGAGCAGGCCGGCGTCGTCGCCTTCTTCCTTGCTCATCTCATAGAGTTCGCTGTTGTCGGACAGTTCGCTGGTCAGCGTGTTGATGGTGACCACCACACTGTCGAGCGATTTTTTCTCTTTGCCCAGTTCCTGGGCTTTTTTGGGGTCGTTCCAGACCGCAGGATCTTCGAGCGATGCGTTGACGGTTCTCAGTCGTTCAGCCTTGGCATCGTAGTCAAAGATACCTCCGAAGTTCTTCGGTACGCGCGGTCAGGTCTGCCAGTTGCGTACCGATTTGATTGATGTGTTCTGCGTCCATGGGAATGCCCGGTTTCTTGTGATGTCAGTGAACCGGTGATTTTCGCACGTCCGGAGGGCATCGCTTGCAGGGCAAGCGCCTGCAGTGGGGCAGATGGTTCTCTCTGGGCAGGAGTCCGCTGAGCTGGCGATCCAGCTTCAAAGCTGTGCCCGAGCCTTCTCGGCCCAGACCCGAAGGTTGTCCAGCAGGTCTTTCTGGCTGAAGGAGCAGCTTTCCTCGCTGAACAAGGCACCCGCCTCCAGGCGATCCAGCACATTGCCCAGCACCTCGCCGTAGCGCGCGGGCAGGGGCAGGGTGGCGCCGGCCGTGCGCCAATGCTGGCTCAGCTGCGTCACGCTCAGGCAGCCCTGGGTGCAAGCCTCCAGTTGGCCTAGCAGTTCATCGAGCGTGTGGTGGGCGGTGGTCATGGTGGGATGGGGCAGTCGTGTTCGCGGCGACAATCATGCCCCATGAAGACAGCCAAAGCCAAACCCCGCCGCCTTGAAGACATTCTGTTTTGCCAGGGCTTTGGCACGCGGCGGGTGTGTGCCGGGCTCATCCAGCAGGGCCATGTGACGGTCAATGGCCAGCCCGCTGATGATGCAGGCGCTCTGTACGAGACCGAGGGGCTGAAGTTCACTGTCCAGGGCGTGGAGTGGCCGTTTCAGGAGCTGGCCTATGTGCTGCTGCACAAGCCCGCTGGCACCGAATGCTCTCAAAAACCCTCGACCTGGCCCAGCATCTACACGCTGCTGCCCGCGCCCTTGCGCCAGCGCCCGCAGAAAGGCGCGGTGCAAGGCGTGCAAGCGGTCGGAAGACTGGACCAGGACACCACCGGCATGCTGCTCCTGACCGACGACGGCGCCTTCATCCACCGCATGAGCTCGCCCAAAAAGCATGTGCCCAAGGTCTACGAGGTCACGGCCAGGCACCCGGTCACGCAGGAGATGGTCGACCGCTTGCTGGCCGGTGTGGTGCTGGACGACGACCCGAAACCCGTGCGTGCTGCGGCCTGTGCCATCACCGGTGAACATACCCTGAGTCTGACGCTGACCGAGGGCAAATACCACCAGGTCAAGCGCATGGTGGCGGCCGTGGGCAACCGGGTGGAGGGCCTGCACCGTTCGCGCATCGGGGGCTTGGCCTTGCCTGCCGATCTGGCACCGGGGCAGTGGCGCTGGCTCACAGCCGATGAGCTGGATTTGCTCAAACCGGGTCAAGGTTGATCTGGGTCTGCATCTCAGCGGTGGGCTCAGACCCCACGCCCGCCGCGCCCCATATACGCAAAAAACCCCTGCGGTTCAAAACCAGCAGGGGTTTGATTGAGCAGGGCTGAAGCTCAGCGGAAACGACCGCCGCCGCCACCGCCACGGTTGCCGCCGCCGCCATAACCACCACCGCCGCCGCCATGGCGCTTGCCGCCAGCGGCCATGCTGTCAATGCTGGTGCGGGTGGGGTCGGGTTGGCCGCCGGTCTTGACGGGCTTGCGGCGCGGCAGGTCCAGGCGGGCGAATTGCGTGGTCTTGAGCGGGTCGATGTGGCGTGGCAGTTCGTCGCCGTCGCCGCGCGGTCGGCGGTCACCACGGTTTTGGTCGCGGTCACGGCGCTGGCCACCGTTGCCTTGGCCTTGGCCCTCGGGACGCGGGCCACGGGCGTGTTGCGGGCGGTCCTGGCGCTGGCCTTGGCCCTGACCGTCGTTGTGGCGGCGCGAGGGCTGGTTGCCATGGCGCGAGGCACGGGGACCACGGCCTTCGCCGCCTTCACCTTCAGCACGCTCGCCACGGGGCTGGCGGTCGCCTTGCTTGGCTTTGTTTTCGCGGATGCGGCCCATCATCTCCTGGCGCGCGGCCTTGGCGGCTGCGGCCATGACGTCGCGGCTGGGCGGCTTGCCTGCGCCACCCCACAGGGTCTGGCGGCCCATGGCGATGGGCTCGGCTTTTTCGCCTTCTTCGGGGCCGAAACCTTCGAGCATCTGGACCGGGATTTCCTGCTTGGTGAAGCGCTCGATCTCCATCATGAAGCCTTCCTCGTCCATGCAGACCAGGTTGACGGCTTCACCGCTGTTGCCCGCACGGCCGGTGCGGCCGATGCGGTGCACGTAGTCTTCGGGGATGTTGGGGATCTCGTAGTTGACGACGTGCGGCAACTCCTCGATGTCGATGCCGCGGGCGGCGATGTCGGTGGCCACCAGGGCGCGGATGTCACCGCTCTTGAAGCCGGCCAGCGCCTGCGTGCGGGCGCTCTGGCTCTTGTTGCCGTGCAGGGCCATGGCCTTGACGCCATTTTTGGTCAGGTAGTCGGCCACGTTGTTGGCGCCGAACTTGGTGCGGGTGAAGACCAGCACCTGGCTCCAGTTGTGCTGCTGGATGATGTGCAGCAGCACTTCTTTTTTCTTGCCACGACCGACCGGGTGGATGACCTGGGTGATGCGCTGCACCGTGGTGTTGCGCGGCGTGACCTGGATGCTCTGCGGGTCCTTGAGCAGGCCGCCCGCCAGGTCACGGATTTCGTCGCTGAAGGTGGCCGAGAACAGCAGGCTTTGCTTGTCCTTGGGCAGCAGGGCCAGCACTTTTTTCACGTCGTGGATGAAGCCCATGTCCAGCATGCGGTCGGCTTCGTCCAGGATCAGGATTTCAACAGTGGACAGGTCCAGGTGGCCCTGGCCTTGCAGGTCCAGCAGGCGGCCAGGGGTGGCCACCAGGATGTCCACGCCTTTTTTGACGCGGTTGATTTGCGGGTTCATGCCCACACCGCCAAAAATCACGGCAGAGTCCAGTGGCAGGTGCTTGCCGTAGTCACGCACCGATTCTTCGACCTGGGCGGCCAGTTCGCGGGTGGGCGTGAGCACCAGGGCGCGGATGGCCTTGCCGCCAAAGCGGTTTTGGCCAGGCTGGGTCTGGCTGAGCTTGTGCAGCACGGGCAGGGTGAAGGCAGCGGTCTTGCCGGTGCCGGTTTGCGCACCCGCCAGCAGATCGTGTCCCGCCAGCACAGCCGGGATGGCCTGGGCCTGGATGGGCGTGGGGGTGTCATAGCCTTGCTCGTGCACGGCTTGCAGGATGGCCGGAGCCAGGTTCAGTTCTTCAAATTTCATTGAAATGGAGCGCCACACAGGCGCAGGGGATCGGCTTTATCCGTTGCTTCTGGCAACGGCCAGTTGTGGCCGATCGGTCTCAGGGGGGTGGGCATGGTCACCACGGGAAAGGCCCCGGGTCAGGCCCCAGCAGAACGCTGATGCTGCGGCAACTGGCGGCGGCAGCGGGTGGGATTGTCGCATGTTTTGAACCGGCCCTCCTTTCAGGCGGCATGGCGTTGGGCCACGGCCTGCGCTTCGCTGCTGAGCGCCGAGTTCACCTGGGCGCGCAAAGTCACGGGCAGGCTGGCCAGTTCGCGCTGGACCAGGTCGAGTGCCTGGGGCTGCAGCGACAGTTCGTGTTCGGCATGCAGCCAGTACAGCAGCAAGGCCCAGACCCGGCCGGGGTTGCCCGCTTGCGGCACCAGGCCCATCACCAGTCCATCCAGAAAGCGCGAGGTCACTTGCCGCAGCGTCACCGTCAGGGCGGCGCGAAATTGGGTGTAGTGGCCCGATTGCGCATTGAAGTGCTGTACCAGCGCCGCCAGCGGATTGCCTGGTGCCTGCGGTTCGCTCAGCCAGCCGGCCAGGTCGTTGTGGCGCGCCGGCAGGTGGCGCAAAAGTTGCGGCACCGGGGAAGGGGCAACCCGTGGTTGCGCCAGTGCCGGAGCCGGAGCCGTTTGCACGGTGGCGACTGGCGCTGCAGAGGCTGGCAAGGCGGTGGTGTGACGGGTCGGCTCAAGAGGGACCACTGCCGGGGCGAGTGTCGGCGTCCGTGTTGCTGCGGGCACGGTGGTGGCCGCAGGAGCCAGGCGGCGCATGTCTGGTTCGATCAGGCGGTGCTGGGCCTGCATGGCTTGGCGCACATCGTCAGGCAGCAGGCGGGCTTCACGGTCTGCGCAGATGCGGCTGAGGTCCCCTTGTTCGTCCCAGAGCACGGTGTTTGCGTCCAGCGTGTGGGTGGCGTTGGCCGAGTTCAGTTGCAGTCCGGCTTGCAGCAGTGGGCAGCCGGTCAGGTCTTGGCCGGTGGCGTCGGGGGTGGCCTGCGCCCACAGGTGCAGGGTGTCGCCGTCGGCCAGGGTGGTGTGCAGTTCCTGGGGGGCGTGCAAATGCGCACCCGTCAGCGTCAGTTGGGCTTGCACTGCTTGTTGTCTGCGCAGGTGTTCGGTCAAGCGGCTGAGTGCTTGCAAGCCGTGTTGACCAGGGGCGAGCTGTTCGCAGCGGCCGCCGCTGGCCTGGGCCAGTTCGGGCCACAGGCTGTCGGTGGCTGCATCCATGGTCAGCACGTGCAGGCGGTGACCGCCTGCACGCAGGGCGCGCAATGGGGCGTCAATGGCCCAGATGGGGTTGGCGGTGATCAGCACGATGTCGGCCTGCGTGACTGTTTCTTCGTCTTCGTCGGGGATGGCCAGGACGGCCTGCAGGGCGGTCAGCGGTTGGGCGATGCCCAGGTCGGTGTCGGTGTGGCGGGCCAGGGCGCGCACGCGCTTGAGGTAGGCCTCGGTGCAGGCCTGCAGGCGGGGCAGGTCATGCACAGTGTTTTCACCGAAGCGGCTGTACGAAAGCTGGTCTTGCTCCTGCAATGTGGTCAGCAGTTTGTCCAGCGCTGCGCGCACTTGCGACTGGCGTTCGGCGGGCATGCTGCTGGTGCTGTCCACCAGCAACTTCATGCGCAGCGAGGCAGCAGTTGCTGCAGGCAGGCGCGGACTGGCGCTGACCAGCACGGTGCATTCTTCAGGGGCCGAGTGGTCGGAGCTGGCCAGGGCAAAGCCGGTGTCACGCAGGCCGTGCGCGGTCACGGTCAGGTCTTTGCCCAGGCCGTGTGGCGCGCGCAGCGTCAGTGCGATGCCCTTGCCGTGGCGCACCTTGTGCATGTCGTGCGATGGGCAACTGACGGTGCCCTGTGCAACCGGCTCGTGGATTTCGAGTTGCACGTGTGCGGGGCGCGTGGCTTTGGGCACCAGCGCGGCAGGCAGTTGCACCCGCAGGCTGCTGCCTTGCAAATCCAGCAGTTGACCCACACGCCACTGCAGCGTGACCTGTTCGCCCGTGGCCAGCACGCCAGGCGTGGCGCTGCAACAGGTGCGGCTGTCGCGTTGCACCTTGGCCAATGTTTGTGTGCCCTGCGGGCGCTCGATCTGCAGGTCCAGCAGGGTCTGGTCCCAGCCCATGGGAAAGCGCAAGCGCGTGGCCATGGGGGCACCGCTGGCATTGCGCCAGGTCTGTCGCACCGTCAGGCGCAGCATCAGGCCCAGTACTTCGCCTTGCACCTGCACCGACAGGAGTTGGGCCTCGCGGCCATCCGGGCAGTACAGACCGAAAGTTTCAGGCGCTTTGTTCATGGTGTTGGCTCCATTGGGTCATCACGGCGCGCACAAATTCGTGCAACCGTTCGGCGGGAACGCCGGCTTCTTCGGGGTCGATTTGCAGCTCCACGCCGGGGGCCACCCAGACATGGCTGCGCAATTGCACGCTGCCGGGCGCCCGCGCTCGCGGTGGCACCGGGGCCGAGGCGCCTTCCAGCACCTCGCGGATGCGGTCCAGCGACACGCCCGCATCGCTCAGCTGGCGGATGCGCAGCAACTGCTCCAGGTGGCGCTGTCCGTAGCGGGCAGCGCGGGTTTCGCCCTCGGGCCGGTCCACCAGGCCGAGCTGCACGTAATAGCGCACGGTGCGCTTGGTGCAGTCGGCCAGCGAGCAGAGCTGATCCAGGGTGAAGGTTGGAGGCATTTGTAAATATTAACAGTAAAACTGTAAAAATCAACTGTCAATAAATGAGCCGGCCATCAGGCAAGAAAAAACCCCGCCGGGCTCGCGCCTGGCGGGGTTGTATGGCTCAAGGACAGAAGGGCGTGTCAGCCGTTCCAGCGCGTATGGAACTTGCCTGGACGATCCAGGCGCTGGTAGGTATGGGCGCCAAAGTAGTCGCGTTGGGCCTGCAGCAAATTGGCGGGCAGGCGCTGTGAGCGGTAGGCGTCGTAATACGACAGCGCGCTCATGAAGGCAGGCACGGCTACACCTTGCAGCGCGGCGCGGGCCACGACTTCGCGCAGGTCTTGCTGCGCGCGGGCCATCAGGCTGGCAAAGTGCGCATCCACCAGCAAGTTGGGCAGATCGGCATTGGCGTCCAAAGCGCGCCGCATGTCTTCGAGCAAGTGGGCGCGGATGATGCAGCCTGCGCGCCAGACCTTGGCGATGCGTGCAAGCGACAGGCCCCAGCCGTACTCGCGGTCGGCCGCGCGCATGAGCGCAAAGCCCTGCGCGTAGGCGCAAACTTTGGCGGCCAGCAGGGCTTGCCGGATTTGTGGCAGCAGCGAGGCCGCGTCCTGGCTGGGTTGGGGTGTTGGGCCTTGCAGCACGGCAGAGGCGGCCACGCGCTCGGACTTGATGGCGCTGACCGTGCGTGCAAACACCGCATCGGCAATGGTGGGCGCGGTCACACCCAGGTCCAGTGCCACCTGGCTGGTCCATTTGCCGGTGCCTTTTTGTTCGGCGGTGTCCAGGATCAGGTTGACCAGCGCGTCGCCAGTTTCGGGGTCTTGCGTGGCCAGAATGTCGGCGGTGATGCCGATCAGGTAGCTGCCCAGTTCGCCCTGGTTCCATTCACGGAACACGGTGCTGCATTGCGCAGGCGTCATGCCCAGCAGGTGTTTCATCAGCCACCAGGCCTCGCAGATCATCTGCATGTCGGCGTATTCGATGCCGTTGTGCACCATCTTCACAAAATGGCCAGCGCCGCCCGGGCCCATCCAGTCGCAGCAAGGCTCGCCGTCGTCGGCTTTGGCGGCAATGGCCTGCAGCATGGGGGCCACCAGCGGCCAGGCCTGTGGCGAGCCCCCGGGCATGAGGGCTGGGCCACGCAGCGCGCCTTCTTCGCCACCGCTCACGCCCGAGCCCACGTACAAAATGCCGCTGCCGTCCAGTGACTGGATGCGGCGCGCGGTGTCGGTGTAGAGCGTGTTGCCGCCGTCGATCAGCACATCGCCCGCGGCCAGCAGGGGACGCAAGTCGGTCAGAACGGCGTCAACGGCCTTGCCCGCAGGCACCATCAGCAAGATGCGCCGTGGCGTTTGCAGGCGGGCCACCAGCTCGGCCAGGCTGTCTGCGGTCTGTGCTTGCAGGCCCTGGGTGCGCTGGGCAAATTGCTGGCGCTTGGTCGCGTCCAGGTCAAAACCGCAAACGGAAAAACCGTTGCGTTCAAAGTTCAGGGCGAGGTTTTCGCCCATCACGCCCAGGCCGATCAGGCCCAGACTGGCTGCTGTTGTGCTCATGTGTGCTGTCCGTGTGCCGCGCAAACGGTTGCGGCTGGGGGCGGATTGTGGGGCAAATCCGGCCAGGGGAGCGTCCCGGGGGTGGCAGCTTCAGCGAAATTCCTGCAGCAGCTTGCGGCTGGACTGGGCCAGCAGCGTGGCATCGATGCCCACGGCCACAAAACGTGCGCCCAGGGCCAGGTAGTGTTTGGCCAGCGTCACGTCGCCGGTCAGGATGCCGGCGGCTTTGCCCGAGGCAACGATGGTGCGGATGGCGTTGTCGATGGCGGCTTGCACCTCGGGGTGGCTCGGGTGGCCCCGGTGGCCGAGCGATGCGGCCAGGTCGGCAGGACCAATGAACACCCCGTCCACGCCGTCCACCGCGCAGATCGCAGCCAGGTTGTCGATGGCGGTGCGGGTTTCGGCCTGCACCAGTAAACAGACGTTGTCGTTGGCCGTGTCCAGGTACTGACCATCTTGCGCCCAGCGCGAGGCCCGCGCCACAGCAGCGCCCACACCGCGGATGCCGTCGGGCGGGTAGCGCGTGGCGCGCACCATGGCGCGGGCTTGCTCGGGCGTGTCGATCATGGGGATCAGCAGGTTGTGCGCGCCAATGTCGAGCAGTTGCTTGATCAGGGGCACATCGGCGGTGACGGCGCGCACCACCGGCTGGGCGGCATAAGGCGCCACGGCTTGCAGTTGTGCCAGCGTGGTTTGCACATTGTTGGGCGCGTGTTCACCGTCGATCAGCAGCCAGTCGTAGTTGGCTGTGGCGCAGAGTTCGGCGCTGTAGGCGTTGGCCAGCGACAGCCACAGGCCGATCTGGGCACGTTCTTGCAGGGCTTGTTTGAAAGGGTTGTGCATGAATCAGCTCACGACACCGAGGTGCCAGGGTATGAATTCGTGGTCGCCCAGCCCGAGCTGCTCGCTGCAGGTGGGTTCGCCACTGGCGTGACGCAGGATGGCGTCAAAAATGATCTGGCCCATCTCCTGCACGCTGTGCTGGCCGTCCAGGATGGTGCCGCAGTTGATGTCCATGTCGTCCTGCAGGCGCTCGTACATGGCGGTGTTGCTGGCCAGCTTGAGGGTGGGCGCCGGCTTGGAGCCGAACATCGAGCCACGCCCGGTGGTGAAGCAGATCAGGTTGGCACCGCTGGCGATCTGGCCGGTGGCGGCCACCGGGTCGTAGCCCGGCGAGTCCATGAAGACAAAGCCTTTTTGCGTGATCGGCTCGGCGTATTCGTACACGCCTTGCAGCGGCGTGGTGCCCGCCTTCATGGCCGAGCCCAGCGACTTTTCAAAAATGTTGGCCAGGCCGCCTTGCTGGTTGCCGTGGCCCACCACGCCGTTGAACTGCACATTGGTGCCCTGGGTGTATTCGGTCCACCAGGCCAGGCGGTCGAGCAGCTTTTGGCCGACTTCGGGCGAGACCGCACGGCGCGTGAGCATGTGTTCGACGCCGTGGATTTCAGGCGTTTCGCTCAGGATGGCGGTGCCGCCGTGACGCACCAGAATGTCCATGGCCGCGCCCAGCGCCGGGTTGCAGGTGATGCCCGAAAAGCCGTCCGAGCCGCCGCACTCCAGGCCAATGCTCAGGTGGCTGGCGCTGACCGATTGGCGTTGCACGTTGTTGGCTTGCTCCAGCATGCCTTCTACTGCCGCAATGCCTGCGGCAATGGATGCGCGTGTGCCACCGCTGTCCTGCATGACCAGGGTGCGCATGAATGAATCCGGTTGCAGTTGTTGGCTTTCCACCAGATCGGCGACCTGGTTGCGCTCGCAGCCCAGGCCAACGATCAGGGCGCCCGCCAGGTTGGGGTGGCGCACATAACCGGCAATGGTGCGGCGCAGCAGGTCAAAGTGCGGGCTGGGTGAGGCCATGCCGCAGCCGCTGGTCTGCGCAAAGGCCACCACGCCGTCGATGTTCGGGTAGGCGGCCAGCCTCTCGGGGGTGAAGTGCGCGGCGATTTTGTGGATGACGGTGGCCGAGCAGTTGACCGACGAGAACAGACCGATGAAGTTGCGCGTGCCCACGCGGCCATCCGGTCGCACATAACCCATGAAGCGGGCCTGTTGTTCGGGGGGCAGGTAGTCCACCGGACGCACGTCCTCGCCAAAACCGGGCTCATGGTAGAAGTCCGCCAGCGCGATGTTGTGTCCGTGCACATGCTCGCCCGCAGCAATCGGCCGTGTGGCCACGCCGATCTCGGTGTTGTATTTGAGGATGCGCTCGCCCGTGGCGATGTCGCGCAGCGCGATCTTGTGACCGGCGGGCACCTGCGCCTTGACGCGGATGCCAAAGCCTGTCGCCTCCTGGCCGATGGCCAGGGGGGCTTTGGCCACCAGGACGTTGTCGTTTTTGTGAAGCTGGATCAGGGACATGGTGTGGTGGGTCTTAGGACTTCAGCAAGTCCTTGAGTTTGAGGCGCTCGATCAGCTGGGTTTCCTTGCGGTAAATCTGGCCAACGTATTTCTCGTAATCGGGGCCATCCAGGTAGAGCAGCGGTGCATCGATCTTGTCGCAAGCCTGCTTGAATTCGGTGCTGGCCACAGCTGCGCGGAAGGCCTGGCGCAAGCGCGCGGTGATGGCCGCATCCACGCCCTTGGGCGCGCCGATGCCGTTGGGCGCGTCCACCACCACGTTGTAGCCCGCGTCCTTGAGTGTGGGCACGTCCTTGAAACGGGCCGGGCGCTGCTCGCCCCAGGTGGCCAGCAGGCGCAGCTTGCCGGCGTCCACATGCGGTGCCCAGGACGAAGAATCGACCAGCACATCCACATGGCCGCCCAGCACGGCTTGCAGGGCTTCGGAGCCGCCCTTGAACGGAATTTGGGCCAGTTGGATGCCTGCAGCCATGGCGAGTTCTTCCATGCCCACATGGGTGGCGCCGCCCACGCCGGCGTGCGCGTACGTCACAGTGCCCGGTTTGGCCTGGGCTTCCTTGACCAGGTCTTGCAGGGTTTTGAAGCGGCTGCCTGGCTGCACGGCAATGCCAAACAGCTGTCCCGAGGTGCGCGCCAGATAGGTCAGGTCCTTGAGCGGGTCGATCTGCACCGTGCCCAGCTGCGAAAAGCGCGTCACCGAAATCGGAATCTGGCCGATCGTGTAGCCGTCGGGCTTGGCCGAGGCCATGGCCTTGAGGCCGATCATGCCCGACGCCCCCACCTTGTTTTCAACCGCAATCGGCTGGCCCAGCTCTTTGGCGGCAGCGGCACACAGGGCGCGCATGGTCTGATCGGCGGTGCCGCCCGCGGGCCAGGGGCAGATGAAGGTCAGGGGTTTTTCGGGGAAGGTGGCGGCAGGACTCAGGCCAGGCCAAGCCGAAGCGGTGCTGGCGATCAGGCCGAACTGAAATTGGCGGCGGGTCAGGTGCATGGGGGTCTCCGTGGTTCTTTGTGCTGGATTTTGCGTTCATTCTTCATGACTGAACCATGAAATAAGATGATCTTTTGATATATAAAAGGTTATGAATGACCACCACCATTGATCGGGTTCTGCGCTCGAACCTCAAGCTCAAGCATTTGCAGTTGCTGATCGCGCTGGACCAGTTCCGCCATCTGGGCCAGACGGCGCAATTCCTGTCGGTCAGCCAGCCTGCGGTGTCCAAAACCCTGGGCGAGATCGAACGCATGTTCGACGCTCGCCTGTTTCTGCGCTCCACCAAAGGCACCGAACCCACCGCCACGGGCGAGACGGTGATTCGTTTCGCGCGCCATGTGATTGCCCAGTACGAAAAGACCCGCGATGCGTTGCAGCTCACGCACGAGGGCTCTGCCGGACGTGTGAGCGTGGGCGCCATGGTGGTGGCCACGCCGGTGCTCCTGGCGCAGGCCCTGCTGCGCTTCAAGCAGGCCATGCCGGCTGCCACGGTCTTGATCGAAGAGGGCGACCTGACCCGCCTGCTGCCGCGCCTGCGCATGGGCGAGCTGGACTTCATCGTGGGGCGGCTGGAGCCGGGCTACGCCGCGCCAGATTTGCACACCGAAGCGCTGTGCCAGGAGCCGATGTGCCTGATCTGCGCGCCACAGCACCCGCTGGCCGCCCTCAAGCGGGTGGGATGGGCGCAGCTGCAAGCCCAGCGCTGGGTCATGCCACCGCCCTGGGCCACCTCGCGTGCCAAGCTGCACCAGCTGTTCTACAAGAACCGCCTGAATCCGCCGTCCGATTGTGTGGAGAGTGCCTCGTTTCTGGTCACGCTCACCCAGGTGCAAACCCAGGGCGCGGTGGGCTTTGTGGCGCGCAATGTCGGCCTGAGCCTGCAGGCTCAGGGCCTGGCGCATGTCTTGCCCGTGGCGCTGCCGATGGACTTGCCGCCGCTGGGCTTGATTCGTCTGAACAGCCAGACGCTGTCACCGACTGCGCAAAGCCTGGTGTCGACCATCCGGGATATAGCGGTGGTGTGGACGCAGGTTTCAGCACCAAAGGTGGGCTGAATGCAGCTGCTTTGGAACGAGCAGAGGATTGCAACTCGGGTAATTACCAATTCCATGTAGTTTCCGGTGGAAACAAAATTCTTTCCATCAGAAACTATTTGGAGACAAGCCGATGAATCGTTATCTTTTGTCTGGTGTGGCGACAGGGTCGCTGGCACTGATCCTGAGCGGATGTGGCGGCAGCGATGGCTTGCCTCAGATGTCTGCCGCGCAGCCTGCCAACTTCGGGGGCGATTGTGCTGCCCTGGCCACTTCGATCACGGGCCTGACGGGCACAGTGATCACGGCGGCCTCGACAGTGGCTGGCGGGACCGTGGTGTCCAACATCAGCATGCCTGAACATTGCCTGGTGACGGGCAAGATGAACGAACGCGTCAGCGCCGTGGATGGGGGCACCTACTACATTGGCTTCCAAATGCGCCTGCCCAAGAACTGGAACGGCCGTTTCTTCTACCAGGCCAACGGCGGCACGGATGGCGCCGTGTCCAACGCGGTGGGTGCACTGGGCGGCGGTCCTGTGACCTCGGCCTTGTCCAAAGGCTTTGCAGTGCTGAGTTCAGATGCAGGGCACCAATCGCAAACCACGCCATTTTTCGGTCTGGACCCTCAGGCCCGCATTGACTATGGCTACAACGCTGTCGGACAGCTCACCCCGATGGCCAAGAATTTGATCAAGAAGGTTTACGGCAAGGCGCCAGACCGTTCTTACCTTGGCGGCTGCTCCAACGGTGGCCGTCACGCGCTGGTGGCTGCCACCCGTTATGGCGACATGTACGATGGCATTCTGGCCGGTTCACCGGGCTACAACCTGCCCAAAGCCGCTGTGGCCCAGCTCTGGGGCGTGCAGCAATATGCCACCGTAGCCACGGCCACCAAAACCACCGACACCACGGCCAGCGGCACGGTGGTGACCCTGTCACAACCCTTGCCAGACGTTTCGACCGCATTCACCGCGGCCGAACGCAGCATGATCGGCGCGAAAATCGTGGCCAAGTGCGACGCACTCGATGGTGCCATGGACAACTGGGTGGGCAATGTGGCGGCCTGTCAGCAGGCCTTCAACGTCAGCACAGACATTGCGACATGCACAGGCGCACGCGATGGCACGTGCCTGACCGCGGCCCAGAAAACCGTGCTGACCAATGTCCATGCTGGTGCCAAAAACACTGCAGGTGCGGCTTTGTACGCCAGCTTTCCGTACGACGCCGGCATTTCATCCTCGGGTTGGGCCACCTGGAAGTACAGCAACTCCACAGGCGTGGGCCGCGATCCGGGTGCCACGGCATTCATTTTCATGACCCCGCCGAAAACGACGGACACCGCCAACTTCCTCGGCTTGCCATTCGCCATGGGTTTCAACTTCGATACCGATGCACCGGCGATCTTTGCCACCAGCGGCGTCTACACCGAATCGGCCATGTCGTTCATGACCCCCAAGGACCCCGTCAACCTGCGCACACTGCGTGAGCGCGGCGGCAAGCTCATGATCTACCACGGCACGGCGGACCCGGTGTTCTCGTACAACGACACCATTTCCTGGATGGACAAGGTCTCGGCCAATTTCAACGACAGCGGACTGTGGACCAAGCTCTACCCGGTTCCTGGCATGGGGCACTGTTCGGGTGGCCCGGCCGCAGACCAGTTCGACATGCTCGACCCTCTGGTCAACTGGGTTGAAAACGGCACAGTTCCTGGCACGGTGCAAGCCAAGGCACGCGGCACTGGCACCAGCACGATCGCTGCGCTGATCAATGCCGAAGTGCCGGCGACCTGGGCCGCCAACCGCACACGCCCGCTGTGCCCCTACCCTCAGGTGGCCCGCTACAACGGCTCGGGTGACGCGGAGAGTGCCAGCAGCTTCGTCTGCCAGTAAGCCCCTTTTTCGCTGACCCATGCAAAGCCCGACGGTCGTCGGGCTTTGTCATTTGGCGTGCAAGAATACCGCCCATGCCTTTCAAGTTAACCAACGAGTCACCTTGTGGAAATGTGGACAGCAGCTTTCTGAAAAGCCTGCTGGGCTACAACACGCGGCGTGCCACACTGAAGATCTTTGACATCTTCGATGCCCGCACCCAGACCTATGGCTTGAAGCCCGTTGAGTTCTCGGTGTTGCACCTGATCGGTCGCAATCCCAACATATCGCATGGCCAGTTGTGCACGGCCCTGGCGCTGTTGCCACCCAATCTGACCAAGATCCTGCAGAAGCTGACCAAAAAGCAGTTGGTTCAGAAGTTGCGCCCCGAATCGGACAAGCGCGCCTTGTACCTGAAGCTGACGGCATTAGGGCAAAAACAGTTGCAAGAACTGGAGCAGGTGATCACGCAGTTGGAACGGGATTCGGCCGCCAACCTGAGTGACCGTCAGTTGGCGCAGCTGATCTCTTTGCTGCAAAAAATCTACAGCCGTTGAGTTTTTGCCAATGGGCTGTCCCCAAAGCCCGTGGTCAAACATGTGGATAAGTCGCCGAACAACTCATGCAAGGCGCATGGCTGCTGGGTGCGCTCGAAGTGCGCAAAAAATAGGCAGTCCGGGCGCTTCTCCTGAGCTCGGCGGGGCTGAAGATTGCGGCTATTCTTGAGCGCCTGTCTGCACCGACCCCATGCCTGCCATGTCCCCTGAACAATTGCTCCATTATTTTGACCTGGGCCAGCTCTGGCGCCCTGAAGACCGTGCCAGCACGCCTGCCGATCTGGCCGCCGCCTACCAGCAGGCGTTGGCGGTGCGGCGTTTGCGCCAGCAACGCGGCGAAGTGCCCCGAGGCTACAAAATTGGTTTCACCAACCGCACCATCTGGCCAATCTATGACGTGTACGCCCCGATTTGGGGCACGGTGTGGGACAGCGGCCTGGCCCTGTGCGAGGGCGAGGGCGAGCTGGACCTGACGGGCACCTGCCAGCCGCGCCTGGAACCCGAGGTGGTGTTCGGCTTTCGTGCCACGCCCGTGCCCGACGCCAGCCCTCAGCAGTTGTTTGACGCCATCGAGTGGATGGCGCCTGGCTACGAAGTGGTGCAAACGCATTGTCCCAACTGGCAATTTGTGGCCAGCGAAACCGTGGCCGACAGCGCCCTGCATGCGCGTTTGCTGATCGGGCAGCGCGTGCCCCTGCGCGATCTGGCCCGTGATGCCGATGCGCTGAATGCCATGCTGGCACAGGCGCACATCACACTCAGCCGCAACGGCCAGGCCGTGGCCCAAGGTCAGGGCGCCAATGTGCTGGACAGTCCGCTGCTGGCTTTGCACCATTTCGTGCGCGAACTGCGCCAATGCCCAGGCGCCACCGACCTGCAGCCGGGTGATGTGGTCACCACCGGCACCTGGACCGACGCGTTTGCCATTGCCCCCGGTGAGTGCTGGACGGCGCAGTTCTCATCGCCCTTGCCCAGTCTGACCGTGCGGATGCGTTGAGGCGCCATGACCGCAGCCTCCATTTCTCCGGGTTGGATTGCCCTGCACAGCAACCGGTCCGAGCGGCTGGCCGATGTGCTGACCGGCTGGCTGCGCGAGCGCCCTTTGGCACCGCTTGAATCCGATGTGGTGCTGGTGCAAAGCAACGGCATGGCCGAGTGGATCAAGATTGCAATGGCGCAGCAAAGCGGGGTGTGCGCCGCCGCACAGGTGGAGCTGCCTTCGCGCTTCATGTGGCGCACAGCGCGTCAGGTGCTGGGGCCCGAGCAGGTGCCGCGTGAATCGCCACTGGACAAGCTGCCGCTGTCCTGGCGCCTGATGGATGTGCTCCCGAACTGCCTGGATGACGCGGTGTTTGCGCCGGTGCGCGGTTTTTTGCAGGGCGACGAGCCGGACCGGCTGTTGCAGCTGGCCAGCCGCCTGGCCGACCTCTTTGACCAATACCAGATTTACCGTCCCGACTGGCTTCAGGACTGGGCGGCCGGCCGCGATGTGTGCCGTCAAAACGGAGGCTTGCTGACACCGGTGGCTGCCGAGCAGGTCTGGCAACCGGCCCTGTGGCGCCGCGTGCTGGACACTCTGGATGAGCGCCAGCGCAGTGCCACGCGCCCCGCTGTGCACCAGCGCGTGCTGCAGCACTTGCGATCGGGCGCCCAGCCCGCGCAACCCGTGGCACGCCGGGTTTCGGTGTTTGGCATGAGCCACATGCCGCTGCAATTGCTGGAGTTGCTGGAGGCGTTGTCGGGCCACAGCCAGGTGCTGCTGAGTGTGCCCAACCCTTGCCGCTACCACTGGGGAGAAATCATGGACGGCCGCGAGTGGCTGCGCAGCGAGCGCCAGCGGCAGCGCGACAAGGAGCAGGCATTGGGCGATGTGGGGCTGGCGCAGATGCACCTGCATGCCCCTACGCTGCTGGCCGCCTGGGGCCGGCAAGGGCGCGATTTTGTCCGCATGCTGGACGCCTTTGACGACGCACAGGCCACCCGCGAGCGCCTGCAGTTGCCCACACTGGACTTTTTTGACGATGCACCCATTGAAGCCGGAACGCCCCTGCTGGCCCAGTTGCAGCGGCGCATCCGCGATCTGGTGCCGTCCACGGCCGATGCCCCTGCTCAACCTTTGTTGCGCACTGACTCTTCGGTGCTGTTTCGCACGGCACACAGCCCCGTGCGCGAGCTGGAAGTGCTGCATGACCAACTGCTGGATTGGTTTGCCAGTCCGCCCGGTGGTGGCAGCCTCTCGCCGCGCGAGGTGGTGGTCATGGTGCCCGACATCGAACGCATGGCCCCGGCCATCGAAGCCGTGTTCGGCCAATACCCGCGCAGCGATGTGCGGCACATCCCTTATGCCGTTGCCGACCTGGGCGCTCAGGCCAGCAGTCCGCTGATCCACGCCGTGCAGTGGTTGCTGGCACTGCCGCAAGAGCGTGCCCACATGAGCGATCTGGTGGCCTTGCTGGAAGTCCCCGCACTGGCACGCCGCTTTGGTGTGAGCGAGGACAGCCTGCCGCTTTTGACGCGCTGGATGAGTGGCAGCGGCATCCGTTGGGGTTTGTCGGCGCCACACCGCGAAGGCCTGGGTCTGCAAGCCTGTGGCGAGGCCAATTCGGCGCTGTTTGGCGTGCAGCGCATGCTCATGGGTTATGCCTGCGGCGCCGACCCGGTGCCGCAGGATGCGGCCGTCATGCCTTACGACGAAGTGGGTGGGCTCGACGCCGAGCTGGCCGGATCTCTGGCCGAGTTGCTACAGGTGCTGATGGACTGGTGGCAGCAGGTGCAAACGCCGGCCACGCCGGCCCAATGGGGGCAGCGCGCCCGCGCCTTGCTGGCGCGGTGTTTTGACGCGCGTACCGATGCCGAACGTCAGGCCCTGCAGGCACTGGAGCAGGCGCTGGACGACTGGCTGCGCGCCTGCGAAGGGGCTGGATTTGAACAGACCCTGCCGCTGCCTGTGGCGCGACAGGCCTGGCTGCAGGCTTTGCGTGTGCCCCAGCTGCAGCAACGCTTTCGGGCCGGTGGCGTCACCTTCTGCACGCTCATGCCCATGCGGGCGATTCCGTTCAAGGTGGTGTGTCTGCTGGGCATGAACGATGGCGACTACCCGCGCCGAGCGCCGCAGGCTGACTTTGACCTCATGGCCCAGCCGGGCATGGCACGCCCCGGTGACCGTTCGCGCCAAAGTGACGACCGCCAGCTCATGCTCGAAGCCCTGCTGTCGGCCCGCAACGCCCTGTATGTGAGTTGGTGTGACCGCAGCTTGCGCGACGACAGCGAGCAACCCCCCTCGGTGCTGGTGGCCCAGCTGCGTGACGAGATCGACCTGCTCTGGGGCAAAGGAACAGCCAAAGGCTTGACCGTGGCGCACCCGTTGCAGCCCTTTGGCAAGGCGTATTTCACGCAGGGCACCGGCTTGTCGACCTACGCCCATGAATGGCAGATGACTGCCCGCCGCCCTGTGGGTGCGGAGGCCGATCGCGAGGACTTTCCCGCCATCCCGGTGGCAGCCACCGAGGTGCCTGTCATCTCCCTGGCGCAGCTGGCGCGTTTTCTGCGCCGACCGGTGGGTGCGTTTTTCAGGGAGCGTTTGCAAGTGCACCTGGACGCACCCGAGGCGGGCTGGCTGGACGATGAACTGTTCGGCCTGACCGGCCTGGACCAGTACAGCCTGGTCGATGAAGCGCTGAGCCAGCTGCCCCCCGGACTGACCGCAGAAGGCGTGCCTGCACACGCGCAGGCGGTGGTGCAACGCTTGCGCGCCAGTGGCCAGCTGCCACTGGCCGGTGTCGGCCAGCTCGAAGCCGACAAGCTGCAAAGCCTGCTGCAGGCCCTGCTGCAAACCGGCCTGGCCGAGCGCGCCGGGCACATGCCCGAAGCCCCGCGCATCGCGCTCGACTGCACCGCGCAGCACGCCGACGCAGGGCCAGTGCGCCTGCTCGACACGGTCTCGGGCCTGTGGCGCAGCCCATCACCCGCCGAGCCCCCCCTGCTGGTGCTGTTGCGTGCTTCCAGCCTCGCCACTGTGAACAAAAAGAACGAAGCCCAGCCCTTGCCCGACAAGCTGATCGAGCCCTGGCTGCTGTCGCTGGCGGCTGCCGCCATGGGCCAGCCGCTGCGCATCGCGGTGGTCGGACGCAATGCGCTGGTGCGGGTGTCGCCATTGTTGCAGGACGAGGCGCAAGCGCAGCTGCAGGCGCTGCTGCAGCTGTGGGTCCAGGGCATGAGCAGCCCCTTGCCGCTGCCACCCGCGCTGGCTCTGAAGTACCTGGACAAACCCGAAGACCACGAAGGCCTGCGCAAAGCCTATGAAGAGGCCCGCCGAGGCTTGCAGCCCATGGTTCGGCAAGACGCGGCACTCTACCGCTGCTACCCCACGCTGGCTGACCTGCTGCGGGACGGCCGCTTTGAAGCACTGGCCGAGCCGGTGTATGGCCCGCTGTGCTTGTGGGCCCAACGGTGCACCGCCCAGGTATTGCAAGATCCTGTGCCCGAGGCCGAGGCCGAGGCCGAAGACGGGGAGGGCGCATGAAAAGCCCCCAAGCCTTGCATGTGCACAGCTTTCCGCTGCGCGGCAGCCACCTGATCGAGGCCAGTGCCGGCACCGGCAAGACCTGGACGATCGCAGCGCTGTATGTGCGCCTGGTGCTGGGCCATGGGGCGGACGGGGTCGCGCCGGTGCGGCCCCTGATGCCGCCCGACATCCTGGTCATGACCTTCACCCGCGCGGCCACGCGCGAGCTGTCTGACCGCATCCGGGCGCGGCTGGCCCAGGCGGCCCAGGTGTTCCGTGGCAGCGTGCAGACGGACGAAGAATTCCTGCTGAAACTGCTGGCCGAGTACCCCTCAGGACAGGCGCGTGAGCAGGCCGCACACCGCCTGGCCCTGGCCGCCCAGGCCATGGACGAAGCGGCGGTCTACACCATCGATGCCTGGTGCCAGCGCATGCTGCGCGAGCACGCTTTTGACAGCGGCAGCCTGTTCGAAGAAAACCTGGTGGCCGACGAGGCGGCGCTGCGCCTGCAGGCCGTGCAGGACTACTGGCGCCAGCAGCTCTACCCGCTGCAGGCCGAGCGCGTACAGCGGGTGCGAGAGGTCTGGCAAGACGTGATGGCGCTCGAAGACGACCTGCGCGACTTGCTCGACAAAGATTTGCCCGAGGGCGAGCCCGACCCACTGGCGCAGGTGCTGGAACGGGTGCAGGGCGAGCGCGAAGCGGCGCTCACGCTGCTCAAGACGGGGTGGGCGAGCAAGGCCGACACCCTGCGCCAGTGGCTGCAGGATGAACTGGCGCCCCCAAAACACCACTGGAACGGCCAAAAGCTACAGGCGCGTTACTTCAACCCCTGGCTCGACGCCTTGCGCGACTGGGCCAACACACCAGGCGATGGCCCTGCGCTCGAAGCCCTCATGGGGGACAACGGTTACCGGCGCTTCACCCCCGAAGGCCTGATGGAATGCCGCAAGGCCGATGCCCCGTCCGTGGCGTTGCCCGGCCTGTGTCACGAGTTTGTGGCCCTCACGGATGCACTCGCGCAGTTGCCCGATGTGTCGGTGGCTTTGCGCCTGCATGCCCGCACGGCAGTGCGCACCCGCCTGGCCGAGCTCAAGCGCCGCAGCGGCCTGTTTGGCTTTGCCGACATGCTGCAGCGTCTGGCCACGGCGCTGGCACGCCCTGGCGATGGCGAGCGGCTCGCACAGCGCTTGCGCCGGCAGTTTCCGGTGGCGCTGGTGGACGAATTCCAGGACACCTCGCCGCTGCAGTTGCAGGTGTTTGACGCCATCTACCGACTGGGTGACAACAGCGACGAGACCACGCTCTTGCTGATCGGCGACCCCAAGCAGTCGATCTACGGCTTTCGGGGGGCCGACATCCACAGCTACCTGCAGGCGCGCCGCGCCACCGAAGGGCGCCACCATGTGCTGGGCACAAACCACCGCTCCACCGCCGAAGTGGTGTCGGTGGTCAACCACTTCTTTGCCTTGGGTCAGGCACTGGCTGGCGGTGCTTTTGACTACCGAACAGACGCACAAGACCCGGTGCCTTTCATTGCCGTGCAGGCCAAAGGCCGCCCTGAAGCGCTGCACACAGCGCAGGGCCGGGTGCCCGCGCTCACCTGGGTGCACGACAGTGTCTTGCGCAGCCAGGACGAGGCGCGTCGGCACCAGTCGGCCTGTTGCGCCGAGCAGATCGTGGCCTGGCTGGCCGATCCGCAGACGCGTTATATCGCCACCGGCCAGAGCGACACGCCATTGCAAGCCAGGGACATTGCCGTGCTGGTGCGCAACGGCAAAGAGGCCGATGCGGTGCGCAGCGCCCTGCGGGCGCGGGGCGTGGCTTCGGTCTACCTGTCTGACCGAGATTCGGTGTTTGCCAGTGACGAAGCCCGCGACCTTTGCCTGTGGCTGCAGGGCGTGGCCACGCCGCAGGACTTGCGCGCCGTGCGCGCCGCCCTGGGCACTGGCACCGTGGGGCTGTCCCTGAGTGGCCTGTACCGGCTGGCCAGCGACGATGCGGTGCTTGACGCCCAGGCCCAGCAGCTGCGCGAGCTGCGTCAGGTCTGGCAGGCACAGGGTGTGCTGGCCATGCTGCGCCAGTCGCTGCACCGTCTCCAATTGGCCGAGCGCTGGCGCCAGCAAAGTGACGGCGAACGCCGCCTGACCAATGTGCTGCACCTGGCCGAATTGCTGCAAAACGCCAGCCAGAAGATCGATGGCGAGCAGGCCCTGATCCGCTGGCTGGCACAGGCGATTGAAGACACAGGACAGGGGCAGGACGCCGACGAGCAGGTCCTGCGGCTCGAAAGCGACGCTTCGCTGGTGCAGGTCATCACCATCCACAAAAGCAAAGGGCTGGAATACCCCATTGTGTGCCTGCCGTTTGCGCAAGGTCTGCGGCGCGTCGAGCGCAAGGGCAGCCGCGTGCTGCCGCACGAAAGCGCCGACGGCCAGCGCGAATGGGTGCTGGACTTTGACGACGAAGACGTGCGCAACGCCGACCGCGACCGCCTGCGCGAAGACCTGCGGCTGTGGTACGTCGCACTCACCCGCGCACGCCACGCGCTGTGGGTGGGCTGGAGCCCCATCCGCGTGGGCCACAGCAAGGCGTGTCAGAACCATCTGAGCGCGCCAGGACGCTTGCTGGGCGGAGGCCATGAGCACAAGGCCGAAGACTGGGGGCCAGTCGTGCGTCAGGCCCTGGCTGCCTGTGGTGGTGATGTGCGGATTGAGGAGGCGCCGTTGCAAGTGCCCTTCACGCCCTGGGTGCCCCGCCCGGATGTGGCCCTGCCGCAAGCGGCCAAAACCTTCAGCGCCCCGCTGGACCGGCGCTGGACGATTGCCAGTTTCAGCCGCATGGCCCGCGACCTGTCGCCCATGGGCACCCCAGCGCCTGCCCAGGAATTGCCCTTGGCCCTGCAAATGCCCCGACCGGCTGACGACGAGCCCGAATCGGCCGCAGGCGACGCTCCGGCACGGGTGCAGTCCACCGCACAAGCCTGGCACCGCTTTGCGCGCGGGCCATCGGCAGGTAACTTTTTGCACGAACAGCTCGAATGGCTGGCGGCCGATGGTTTTGCCCTGAGCCCCCATGAGCCCCACCGCCGCTTGCAGCGCGCCTGCGAACGGGCGGGCTTTGCGGAGCAGTCGACCGCGGTGCAAAGCTGGCTGGCGCGTGTGGTGCGCCAGCCTTTGACCGGCCCGGGCGTGGCCCTGCAGGCGCTGGCCCATGTGCTGCCCGAAATGGAGTTCTGGTTGCCCGCAGGGCGTCTGGATACGCCACAAATCGACCAGCTTTGCCGTACCCACCTGATGCCGGGCGTGCCGCGCCCCGGCCTGCCGCAGTCGCAGCTGCACGGCATGCTCATGGGCTTTGCCGATCTGGTGTTCGAGCACGAAGGCCGCTACTGGGTGCTCGACTACAAGTCCAACCACCTCGGTGCCGATGACGCGGCCTACAGCGCCCCGGCCCTGCAGGCGGCCATGGCCTCGCACCGCTATGACGTGCAGGCCGCCTTGTATTTGCTGGCGCTGCACCGCCTGTTGCGGGTGCGGCTGGGCGCTGCGTATGACCCCGGGCAACACCTGGGCGGTGCGGTGTACCTGTTCTTGCGCGGCATTGACGGACCGGCGGGCGGCTGCTGCACCTTGCCCGCGCCGCTGCCCTTGCTGCAGGCGCTCGACGCCATGCTCGAAGCGGAGCCATTGTTGTGAAACACCCAACCTCCACCGCCCAGCTGGACTGGGTCAACACCTTGCCCAGCCCGGAGCAGACCTTTGGCCAGAGCCTGGACGCCGCACAAACCCTGCAGTGCCTGCAGGCGTGGGCGCAGGCGGGCTGGCTGCGCCGCCTCGATGCCGCGCTGGCCGCCCAGCTGCTGCGCCTGCAGGCGCAGGCCAGCCCCGCCTTGCTGGTGGCCGCCGCGTTCTTGGCACACATGGAGGGGCGCGGCCACACTTGTTTGCCTTTGTCGACTTTGCTGCAAGCCCCCTCGGCGGGTCTGGCCTGGCTGGGCTGGCCCGCCGTGGCACTGCAGGGCGAGCAGGGCCTGACCCGCGTGTGGGCGCAGCTGCCCGCCACGCTGGACGGCTGGCGCCAGGCACTGAACTCGCCCTCCCATGCGCATTTGCTGCGCCACGCCGCTGCGGCCGATGCGGGCCAGCCGCTGGTGCTGGGCGGCACGGGCGATGCGCCTTTGCTGTATTTGCGCCGTTACGCCGCCTACGAGCAGCGCGTGGGCCGGGGCCTGCGCGAACGTGCGCTGCAGCGGCTGCCTGTGCCGCAAGCCGCCGCGCGCGAATGGCTGGACCGCCTGTTCGGCCCGGTGGACCCCGCAGCGACGGACTGGCAGCGGCTGGCCTGTGCGCTGGCTCTGCGTGCGCCGCTGGCGGTCATCACCGGCGGACCGGGTACGGGCAAGACCTATACCGCTGCCCGCCTTCTGGCCTTGCAGCTGGCCCTGCACACAGGCCCCACACCCTTGCGCGTGGCGCTGGCTGCCCCCACAGGCAAGGCAGCGGCAAGGCTCAAGCAGTCGATTGACAAAGCGCTGGTGGATTTGCCCGTGCCGCCCGATGTGCTGAACCTGCGCACCCTGGTCGACGGCATGGGGCCGGCACGCACCTTGCATTCGCTGCTGGGGGCACGGCCCGACACGCGCCGTCTGCGCCACCATGCGGCCAATCCGCTCGACATCGATGTGCTCATGGTGGACGAAGCCTCGATGGTCCACCTGGAAATGATGGATGCGCTGCTGGCCGCCTTGCCCGCGACCGCGCGTCTGGTGTTGCTGGGCGACAAAGACCAGCTCGCATCGGTGGAGGCTGGGGCTGTGCTGGGCGAGCTGTGCCGCGATGCCGCGCAAGGTGCCTATGGGGCCGACACCGTGGCGTTTGCCCAGGCTGTGTCCGGGCAGGTGCCTGCCGCGCATTTCCAGGTCAGCACAGACACGCAGACCCCGGTGCTGGCGCAAGTCACCACCATGCTTCGCCGCAGCCACCGCTTTGAGGGCCCGATCGGTGCCCTGGCCCTGGCCGTCAACGCGGGGGATGCGGTGCAGGCACGCCAGGCACTGGCTGCACACCCGCAGGCCTTGGCCGCCTTGCGGCCTGCCACGACGCAAGCGGTGTGCGCGCTGGCATTGGCCGCTTGGGCCGACTACGCCCAGCGTGTGAAAGACGGCCCCGCCAGCGCCTCGGAACATGCCCCGTGGGTGATGGGGGTGCTGCAGGCGTTTGACCGCATGCGCCTGCTTTGCGCCGTTCGAGAGGGCGAGTGGGGCGTCTCTGGCCTGAACGCCGCTGTGCAAAAAGCCCTGGCCGATCAGGCGGGTTTGCCCGTGGGGCAGGGCGAGTGGTATGCGGGCCGCCCGGTCATGGTGCTGCGCAACGACACGCAGGCGGGTGTGTTCAACGGCGATGTGGGCGTGGCCCTGGCACCTGCCGACGGGCAGGGCTTGCGCGTGTGGTTCCAGGATGGCGATGTCTTGCGCTCGGTCGCCGTCATGCGCCTGCCCGATGTGCAGACTGCGTTTGCCATGACGGTGCACAAAAGCCAAGGCTCGGAATTTGCGCACACCGTGCTGGTCTTGCCCCCCGGTGGCCACGAAGTGCTCAGCCGCGAACTGGCCTACACCGGCATCACGCGGGCACGAACGCAGTTCACCCTGGTGGAAGCCGCTGAGGGTTTGCTCGAAGCCGCATTGTCCCGACCCAGTCTGCGCGCCAGTGGCCTGGGCCAGTGGTGGTGAACCGATCAGCCGCCGTAGCCTTCGCAGGCCCCGGCATTGGGCTTGCCCCGGCATTCGCGTTGCAGGCGCTTGTCCCGTTCGGCACGGGTTTCGGCGGGGCCTTTGTCCACCGGCTGTTTGCGGCCTCTGCTGCGGCTGCTGGTGGCCGCTGGCGTGGCGATGGGGGCCAGCGCCCATGCGGCAAGCAAGGCCAGCAGGCCACGCGTGAGTTGGCGTTTGTGCATCTTGTTCTCCCTGTTTGGCTGCAGGCATCTTAGGCCGGGCGTTGTGCTTCGCCAAGGGGCGACAGGCGCGGCAGCCCGGACTGGTTAGCATCGGGGCATGAAACACGACACCCCATTCCTGCGCCAGACCGTCCTCGACCTGGAAGAATCCCGCATCCGCGAAGTCGCCAACGCGGGCATGGGACGGCCCGATGTGCTGGCCTTCTGGTTTGGCGAGTCCGACGAAGTTACCCCCGAGGTGATTCGCCAGGCCGCCATCGCATCGCTGCAACAAGGCGAAACCTTTTACGCCCACAACCTCGGCCTGCCCGAGCTGCGCCAGGCCGTGGCCGGGTACATGACCGATTTGCATGGACAGATCGGCATGGACCGCATCGCCATCACCTCGGGCGGCGTGAATGCCCTGATGCTGGCGTTTCAGGCCCTGGTGGATGCGGGCGATGAAGTGGCGGCCGTGACCCCCGTCTGGCCCAACCTGACCGCCCAACCGCAGGTGATGGGCGGGCGCCTGAAATGCGTGAGCCTGAAGCCCGAAGGAGGCGAGTGGGTGCTGGACATGGCGGCCCTCAAAGCCGCAGTGACACCCGCCACCCGGGTGCTGGTGCTCAATGCGCCCAACAACCCCACCGGATGGACGCTTTCGCAAGCCGAGCAACAGGCCATTCTTGACCACTGCCGCCAGACCGGCACTTGGATCCTGGCCGACGAGGTCTATGAACGCCTGTATTACGAGCCCACGCCAAAAGCCTGTGCGCCGTCCTTCCTGGACATCGCCACCCCCGACGACCGGCTGGTGGTGGTGCACAGCTTCTCCAAAAGCTTCCTGATGACGGGCTGGCGCATGGGCTGGTTGGTCATGCCCCCGGCCATGACCCAGCCCATGGGCAAACTCATCGAATTCAACACCTCCTGCGCCTCGGTCTTCACCCAGCGCGCCGCCATCGCCGCACTGCAGCACACCCAGGACATCACGCCCCGCGTGGTGGCGCACCTCAAGGCCTGCCGCGACACCCTGGTGCCGCTGCTGAAGGCCATTCCCGGCGTGCAGGTGGCCCCGGCCAAGGGCGGCATGTACGCCTTCTTCCGCCTGGAAGGCCACCCGGACAGCGTGCAAACCGCCAAACGCCTGGTGGCGGAAGCCGGCCTGGGCCTGGCCCCCGGCGAAGCCTTCGCCCCCGAAGCAGCAGGCTGGCTGCGCTGGTGCTTTGCGTCCAAAGACCTGGGGCGGCTGGAGCAAGGGGTGGCGCGCCTGAAGGGGTGGCTGGCGAAGAATTAATTGGGATCTGACCCCAATTAAATCCAATTACCTCATCAAGAGCGGTTCTCGGGATGGGCGGGGCCGGGCTGCTGGGCCGATTTTCTGCCCTTCGGGGCAGCATGAGGCCCGGCAGCCCGGCCCCGCCCATCCCCCGCCAGTAGCCGTTCACGCTATAATCCGCAGGTTTTGCATGGTGCAAAGCGCACGTCAGCAGCCCTTCCAGCCGCTGGCGCAAGTCAACAAACGCTGTCCGCAAGGGTGGCGCAACAAGGAAAAATCATGATCGCTGCTTCCAAAAAAGCCGAAGTTGTCAAAGACAACGCCCGTGCCGCCAATGACACTGGCTCCCCCGAAGTGCAAGTCGCTCTGCTGACCGCACGCATCAACGAGCTGACGCCCCACTTCAAGCAACACGCCAAAGACCACCACGGTCGCCGCGGCCTGCTGCGCATGGTGAGCCGTCGTCGCAAGCTCCTGGACTACCTCAAGGCCAAGGATGCTGACCGTTACGTTGCGCTGATCGCCAAACTGGGTCTGCGCAAGTAATTGCCCCACAAGATGCAAGGCGCCTGAGTTCACCCCCGTGGCTCAGGCGCTTTGTACTTGAAACGTCGGAATATCCGTCAGTCGGAACCCGCGCTGTGTCATTCCACAAGCCCTGGCAGGGCAGTGTTTGTGGAATGGCATCGTGTTCAGACCGGCCAGATTCCGGGCTTTCGGCACTGCCTCAAGTGCCATTGAATGTTCTCAAGGAAAACTGAACATGTCTCTCTTCAACAAAGTCACCAAGACCTTCCAATGGGGTCAGCACACCGTCAAGATGGAAACCGGCGAAGTCGCTCGCCAGGCCAGCGGCGCCGTGCTGCTCGACATGGATGGCACCGTGGTGCTCGCCACCGTGGTGGGCTCCAAGAACGCCAAGGCCGGCCAGGATTTCTTCCCTCTGACCGTGGACTACATCGAGAAAACCTACGCTGCAGGCAAGATCCCCGGCTCTTTCTTCAAGCGTGAAGCCAAGCCCAGCGAACTCGAGACCCTGACCAGCCGCCTGATCGACCGCCCGATCCGTCCGCTGTTCCCCGAAGGTTTCTACAACGACGTGCATGTGGTCATTCACACCGTGTCGCTGAACCCCGAAGTCGACGCCGACATCGCCGCCATGATTGCCGTGTCGGCCGCCCTGTCGATCTCCGGCATCCCCTTCAATGGCCCGATCGGCGCTGCCCGCGTGGGTTATGTCAACGGTGAATATGTGCTCAACCCGGGCCAGACCCAGCGCAAGGACAGCCAGCTGGACCTGGTGGTTGCCGGTACCGAAGCCGCGGTGCTGATGGTCGAATCCGAAGCCCACCAGCTGTCCGAAGACATCATGCTGGGTGCTGTGGTCTATGGCCACGAGCAAAGCCAGACCGCCATCAACGCCATCCACGAGCTGGTGCGCGATGCCGGCAAGCCGGTGTGGGACTGGCAGGCGCCTGCCCGCGACACCGATTTCGAAGCCAAACTGGCCGCATTGGCCGAAGGCCCGCTGCGCGCTGCCTACCAGCAGCGCAACAAGCAGGTGCGCACGCAAGCCTGCCGTGAAGCCTACGCCGCGGCCAAGGCCGGTCTGACGGCTCAGGGCGTCGAGTTTGACTCGGTCAAGGTGGACGGTCTGTTGTTCGAAATCGAAGCGCGCATCGTGCGCAGCCAGATCCTGGCTGGCGAGCCCCGCATCGACGGTCGTGACACCCGCACCGTGCGCCCCATCGAGATCCGCAACAGCGTGCTGCCCCGCACCCACGGCTCGGCCCTGTTCACCCGTGGTGAAACCCAGGCCCTGGTGGTGACGACCCTGGGCACCGAGCGCGATGCCCAGCGCATTGATGCCCTGGCCGGCGAGTTCGAAGACCGCTTCCTGTTCCACTACAACATGCCTCCCTTCGCCACCGGCGAAGTCGGCCGCATGGGTTCGACCAAGCGCCGCGAAGTCGGCCACGGCCGTCTGGCCAAGCGCGCCCTGGTGCCGCTGCTGCCCAGCAAGGAAGAGTTCCCCTACACCCTGCGCGTGGTGTCCGAGATCACCGAATCCAACGGCTCCTCGTCGATGGCTTCCGTGTGCGGCGGCTGCCTGTCCCTGATGGACGCCGGTGTGCCGATGAAAGCCCACGTGGCTGGCATCGCCATGGGCCTGATCAAGGACGGCAACCGTTTCGCCGTGCTGACCGACATCCTGGGTGATGAAGACCACCTGGGTGACATGGACTTCAAGGTGGCCGGCACGACCAACGGCATCACCGCCCTGCAGATGGACATCAAGATCCAGGGCATCACCAAGGAAATCATGCAGGTCGCACTGGCCCAGGCCAAAGAGGCCCGCATGCACATCCTGGGCAAGATGCAGGATGCCATGGGCGAAGCCAAGACCGAAGTGTCCAGCTTCGCGCCCAAGCTCTACACCATGAAGATCAACCCCGAGAAGATCCGTGACGTGATCGGTAAGGGCGGCGCCACCATCCGTGCGCTGACCGAAGAGACCGGTTGCCAGATCAACATCGAGGAAGACGGCACCATCACCATCGCCGCAACCGAGTCTGCCAAGGCCGACATCGCCAAGCAGCGCATCGAGCAGATCACTGCCGAAGTCGAAATCGGCAAGGTCTACGAAGGCCCGATCACCAAGATCCTGGACTTCGGCGCCCTGGTCAACCTGCTGCCCGGCAAGGACGGTCTGCTGCACATCAGCCAGATCGCCCACGAGCGTGTGGAAAAGGTCACCGACTACCTGAGCGAAGGCCAGATCGTCAAAGTCAAGGTGCTCGAGACCGATGAGAAAGGCCGCATCAAGCTGTCGATGAAGGCCCTGCTGGACAAGCCGGCTCCGGCCCAGCAGTGATGGCGCGCGCACTGCGCGCATGATCCTGGTTTTGTTGTCATGAAAATCATCGACCTGCCCAACTTCGGTGGCCCCGAAGTGCTGGTGCCCGGCACCCGACCTGATCCCGTTGCCGGGGTCGGGGAGGTGCTGATCCGCGTGCGCGCCAGCGGCATCAACCGCCCTGACGTGCTGCAACGCTCGGGCGCCTACCCGCCGCCGCCGGGCGCGCCCGAGTGGCCTGGCCTGGAAGTGGCTGGCACCATCGAGTCGGGCGATGCCCAGGCGATGGCGCAGGCCGGCTTCAAGGTGGGTGACCGCGTGTGTGCACTGGTGGCGGGTGGCGGTTACGCCGAGCTGTGCGTGGCGCCTGTGTTGCAGTGCCTGCCGGTGCCTGCGGGCCTGTCGGATGTGGAAGCGGCTTCGCTGCCCGAGACCTTCTTCACGGTCTGGAGCAATGTGTTTGACCGTGGCCGCCTGCAGGCGGGCGAGACCCTGCTGATCCAGGGTGGCACCAGCGGCATCGGCGTCACGGCCATCCAGATGGCCAAAGCGGCCGGTGCGCGAGTGATCGTCACCGGTGGTTCTGACGACAAATGCCAGGCCTCTTTGGCATTGGGTGCCGACCATGCGATCAACTACAAAACACGGGATTTTGTGGAAGAGGCCAAGCGCCTGACCGATGGCCGGGGTGTGGACGTGGTGCTCGACATGGTGGCCGGTGATTACGTTGCACGCGAGGTGGAAGCCCTGGCCGAAGACGGCCGCCTGGTCATCATCGCGGTGCAGGGCGGTGTCAAAAGCAGTTTCAATGCCGGCTTGGTGCTGCGCCGCCGCCTGACGATCACGGGATCGACCTTGCGCCCGCGCCCTGTTGAATTCAAGGGCCTGATCGCTGCTTCATTGAAAAAGACGGTGTGGCCCTGGCTGCAAGCCAAAGCCATCGTGCCCGTCATCCACAGCGTGTTTGACGCTTGTGCGCCCGTGGACGGTTATCCCTCGGGGGCTGCGCGTGCGCATGCCCTGATGGAGTCCAACACGCATGTGGGCAAGATCGTGATCACCTGGGGGGCGGCATGAGCCAAACCAAGCTGATCGTCGGCAACTGGAAGATGAACGGAAGTTTGTCGGCCAACCAGGCTTTGCTGGACGAGGTCAAGGCGGGTTTGGGTGCTGTGCGTTGCCGTGCAGGCGTGTGCGTGCCGGCGCCGTACCTGGCGCAAGTGCAGCTGCTGTTGGCGGGCACACCGATTGCGCTGGGCGCGCAAGACGTGTCCATCCATGTTGCGGGCGCCTACACCGGTGAGGTGTCGGCTGCCATGCTGCGTGACTTTGGCGTGCGCTACTGCATCGTCGGCCACTCCGAGCGCCGTCAGGTCCACCGCGAAAGCGAAGTCGATGTGGCCCTCAAGGCCAAACAGGCGCTGGCGTGTGGCATCACGCCCATCGTGTGTGTGGGCGAGACGCTGGCGCAGCGCGATGCGGGAGATACCGAGGCCGTGGTCAAGCGCCAGCTGGCTGCGGTCATTCACGAAAACGGCCACTGCATCAGCGAGATCGTGGTGGCTTACGAGCCCGTCTGGGCGATTGGCACCGGCCGTACCGCCACGCCCGAACAGGCGCAGGCCGTGCATGCGGTGTTGCGTGCCCAGCTCAAGGCGGCCACGCCGCACCACGAGCGCGTGGCCATCTTGTACGGCGGCAGCATGAACGCCGTCAACGCTGCCGAGCTGCTGGCCCAACCCGATGTGGATGGCGGTCTGATCGGTGGTGCGGCCCTCAAGGCCACTGACTTTTTGACCATTTTGCGTGCCGCCTCGCGTTGAGCGGCCGATTCTTGAACTTTGGAGTACACATGAGCGTTTTGATGACCCTGATCCTGGTGGTACAGATGCTGTCGGCCTTGGCCATGATCGGTCTGGTGCTGGTGCAGCACGGCAAAGGCGCCGACATGGGCGCGGCCTTTGGCAGTGGTTCGTCGGGCAGCCTGTTTGGTGCCACGGGCGGTGCCAATTTCCTGTCGCGCACCACCGCTGTTCTGGCCGCCGTGTTTTTTGCTTGCACTTTGCTGTTGGCCTATTTTGGCAACACCCGTGCCCAGCAGCCTTCGGGCAGCGTGCTTGAAAACACCGCCGTGACGGCTCCGGTGCCTGTGGTGGACAACAGCACGGCCGCGCAAATTCCGGGCAATGCCCCGGCTTCAGTGCAGGGCTCTGCACCGGCTGCACCGGCCAAGTAAGATTCATATCAGTTTGAGTGTTTCCTTTGCAAATTTCAGGGGTTCTGCAAGGGAATCGGTCTTCTTTTAAGGGTAGAATCCGGGATTGTCCGGAGAGCAACATCACCTGAAAAATGGTCCTCACGCCATCCGAGACAAAACATCCCGCCGTCGTGGTGAAATTGGTAGACACGCTATCTTGAGGGGGTAGTGGCGAAAGCTGTGCGAGTTCGAGTCTCGCCGACGGCACCAGACAAACAAGATGGATTCCGGCCTGGTGCCGGGGTTCGTCTTTCGGTGATACCGGCAGTCTCAAGATGAATCTCGGCCAATACCTCCCCATCCTCCTCTTCATATTGGTCGGCATTGCTGTCGGCATCCTCCCCCAGGTTCTTGGTTACATCCTCGGTCCCAACCGGCCTGACGCGGAAAAAAACTCCCCCTATGAATGCGGCTTCGAGGCTTTCGAAGACGCCCGCATGAAATTCGATGTCCGCTACTACCTGGTGGCCATCCTCTTCATCCTGTTCGATCTGGAAATCGCTTTCCTCTTCCCTTGGGCTGCTGCGCTCAAGGAAGTGGGTGTGGCCGGCTTTGTGGCTGCAGTGATCTTCCTGGCCATTCTGGTCGTGGGCTTTGTCTACGAGTGGAAAAAAGGCGCCCTGGACTGGGAATGATCGTTCGGACAAGCTACCCGCAAAGGACCTCAAATGATTGAAGGCGTGATGAAGGAAGGCTTCATCACCACGAGTTACGACTCGGTGGTGAACTGGGCCAAAACCGGATCGCTGTGGCCCATGACCTTTGGTCTGGCCTGCTGCGCGGTCGAAATGATGCATGCTGCCACGGCGCGCTACGATCTGGCGCGCTTTGGTGCTGAAGTGTTCCGTGCCAGTCCCCGCCAGTCCGACCTGATGATCGTGGCCGGTACGCTGTGCAACAAAATGGCGCCGGCCTTGCGCAAGGTTTATGACCAGATGTCCGAGCCGCGCTGGGTCATCTCCATGGGCTCGTGCGCCAACGGCGGCGGCTACTACCACTACAGCTATTCGGTGGTGCGTGGTTGTGACCGCGTGGTGCCGGTGGATGTGTACGTGCCGGGCTGCCCGCCCACGGCCGAAGCACTGATCTACGGCATCATCCAGTTGCAGCAGAAGATCCGCCGCGAAAACACCATCGCACGCGTCTGAGGGGAGCCCAGGAATGACCCAATTTGCCATCCGTCCCGAAGACCTGCAAGACACCCTGGCCGCAGCGCTGGGCGATCGCGTCAGCAGCATCACGATCGCGCTGGGCGAAGTGACGGTGAATGTGACTGCCGCCAACTACCGTGGCGTGATGCAGACCCTGCAAAGCGCTGCCGGTTGCCAGTTCGAGCAACTGATTGATCTGTGCGGTGTGGACTATTCCGCATACCGCGAAGTGGGCCTTGAGGGGCCTCGTTTCGGCGTGACCGTTCACTTGCTGTCGGTCAGCCTGAACCAGCGCGTGCGCGTCAAGGTGCTCTGTCCCGACGACGACCTGCCCTTGGTCGATTCCGTCAATGACCTCTGGAACTCGGCCAATTGGTACGAGCGCGAAGCGTTTGACCTGTACGGCATCGTGTTTGAAGGTCACAACGACCTGCGCCGCATTCTGACCGACTACGGGTTCATTGGTCACCCTTTCCGCAAGGACTTCCCCTTGTCGGGCCACGTGGAAATGCGCTATGACGCCGAGCGCCAGCGTGTGGTCTATGAGCCCGTGAGCATCGAGCCGCGCGAGATCACGCCGCGTGTCATTCGCGAAGAAAACTACGGAGGCCTGAACTGAAGCCCCGCTTCGGTTGAATCAACATGGCTGAAATCAAGAACTACACCCTCAACTTCGGTCCGCAGCACCCGGCCGCGCACGGTGTGCTGCGTCTGGTGCTCGAGCTTGACGGCGAAGTCGTGCAACGCGCCGACCCGCACATCGGTCTGCTGCACCGCGCCACCGAAAAACTGGCCGAAAACAAGACCTACATCCAGGCGCTGCCCTACATGGACCGTCTGGACTATGTGTCCATGATGTCCAACGAGCACGCCTACTGCCTGGCCATCGAAAAGCTGCTGGGCATTGAAGTGCCGATCCGTGCGCAGTACATCCGCGTGATGTTCGCCGAGATCACCCGCATCATGAACCACCTGATGTGGCTGGGCTCGCACGGCAACGATTGCGGCAGCTCGACCATCCTGATTTACTGCTTCCGCGAGCGTGAAGACCTGTTCGACATGTACGAGGCCGTCTCTGGCGCACGCATGCATGCGGCCTACTTCCGTCCGGGTGGCGTCTACCGCGATCTGCCCGACAGCATGCCGCAGCACAAGGTCAGCAAGGTCAAGAACGCCAAGGCGATCGAGCGCTTCAACGTCAACCGCCAGGGTTCGCTGCTAGATTTCATCGACGACTTCACCCAGCGCTTCCCCGGCTGCGTGGACGAGTACGAAACCCTGCTGACCGACAACCGCATCTGGAAACAGCGCACAGTGGGTATTGGCGTGGTGCCGCCCGAGCGTGCCCTGAACCTGGGCATGACCGGCCCCATGCTGCGCGGCTCCGGCTTCGCCTGGGACCTGCGCAAGAAGCAGCCTTATGACGCCTACGACAAGGTCGAATTCGATGTGCCCGTGGGCAAGACCGGTGACAGCTACGACCGCTACCTGGTGCGCGTGCAGGAAATGCGCGAGTCCAACAAGATCATCCAGCAGTGCGTGGCCTGGCTGCGTGCCAACCCCGGTCCTGTCATCAACGACACCGCCAAGGTGGCCGCGCCCAAGCGCGAGGACATGAAGTCCAACATGGAATCGCTGATCCACCACTTCAAGCTCTTCTCCGAAGGCTTCAAGGTGCCCGAGGGCGAGGCCTACGCCGCCGTCGAGCATCCCAAGGGTGAATTTGGCATCTACATGGTCAGTGACGGTGCCAACAAGCCTTACCGTCTGAAAATCCGCGCCCCGGGCTTTGCCCACCTGGCCACCCTCGACGAAATGGCCAAGGGCCACATGCTGGCCGACGCTGTGGCCATCATCGGCACCATGGACATCGTGTTTGGAGAAATCGACCGATGAGCAGCGCAACCCAAAAGCCTGTGCAGGCCTTGGCTCTGTCCGAAGCCACGCGCGCACGTTTTGCCCGCGAAGTGGCCAAGTTCCCAGCCGACCAGAAGCAGTCCGCCGTCATGCCGGTGCTCTCCATCCTGCAGCAAGAGCAGGGTTGGGTCAGCCCTGAAGGCGAGCTGGCCGTGGCCGAGTACCTGGGCATGCCCGTGATGGCCGTGCACGAAGTCACGACCTTCTACAACATGTACAACCAGAAGCCGGTGGGCAAGTTCAAGCTGAACGTTTGCACCAACCTGCCTTGCCAGTTGCGCGGCGGCCTGCAGGCCCTGCACCACCTCGAAGGCAAGCTGGGTGTGCATGCCGGTGAAACCACTGCAGATGGCGTGTTCACGCTGCAGCCCAGCGAATGCCAGGGGGCCTGCGCCGATGCGCCGGTGATGCTGGTCAACGACCGTCACATGTGCAGCTTCATGAGCCACGAGAAGCTGGACCAGCTGATCGACAGTCTTCGTGCTGCCAAGGCCTGAGGAACGAACAGATGAACATCGAACAAATCCTCACGCAGTTCCAGGCCACCGGCCTGGAAACCTGTTTCCATGGTCGCCACATCAATCCCCAGATTTATGCCGATCTGAATGGCGGCAACTGGCGCCTCAAGGACTACGAAGCCCGTGGTGGCTACGCTGCCTTGCGCAAGATCCTGGGCAAGGATGGCAGCGAAGGTCTCACGCAGGACCAGGTGATTGCAGTCGTCAAGGAGTCGGGTTTGCGCGGTCGCGGCGGCGCCGGTTTCCCTACTGGCCTGAAGTGGAGCTTCATGCCCCGCCAGTTCCCAGGCCAGAAGCATCTGGTCTGCAACTCTGACGAGGGCGAGCCCGGTACCTGCAAGGACCGGGACATCATGATGTACAACCCCCACACCGTGATCGAAGGCATGGCCATTGCGGCTTATGCCATGGGCATCACCGTGGGCTACAACTACATCCACGGTGAAATCTTCCAGGTCTACGAGCGCTTCCAGGAAGCCCTCGAAGAAGCCCGCGCCGCAGGCTACCTGGGCGACGGCATCATGGGCAGCGGTTTCAACTTCCAGCTGCATGCCTCGCACGGCTTTGGCGCCTACATCTGCGGCGAAGAAACCGCGCTGCTCGAATCGCTCGAAGGCAAGAAGGGTCAGCCCCGCTTCAAGCCGCCGTTCCCGGCCAGCTTTGGCCTCTACGGCAAGCCGACCACCATCAACAACACCGAGACTTTCGCGGCCGTGCCCTGGATCATCCGCAACGGCGGCCAGGCCTACCTCGAATGCGGCAAGCCCAACAACGGTGGCACCAAGATTTTCTCGGTCAGCGGTGACGTGGAGCGTCCCGGCAACTACGAAGTGCCCATGGGCACCCCGTTTGCCAAGCTGCTCGAACTGGCCGGTGGCGTGCGCGCCGGTCGCCAGCTCAAGGCGGTGATCCCCGGTGGTTCGTCTTCGCCCGTCATTCCGGCCAAGCTGATGATGGACCTGACCATGGACTACGACAGCATCGCCAAAGAAGGCGGCTCCATGCTGGGTTCGGGCGCCGTGATCGTGATGGACGACACCCGTTGCATGGTCAAGAGCCTGCAGCGCCTGTCCTACTTCTATGCACACGAGTCCTGTGGCCAGTGCACGCCTTGCCGCGAAGGCACGGGCTGGTTGTCCCGCGTGGTCGACCGCATTGAAAACGGCCAGGGTCGCGCTGCCGACCTGGAGTTGCTCGACAGCGTGGCCGGCAACATCATGGGCCGCACGATCTGCGCCCTGGGCGATGCGGCGGCCATGCCGGTGCGCGGCATGCTCAAGCACTACCGCCACGAATTTGAACACCACATCGAGCACAAGACCTGTGTGGTCGGTGCTTATGCGTAAACGGTGACACCCATGGTTGAAATCGAACTCGACGGCAAGAAGGTGGAAGTGGCTGAAGGCAGCATGGTCATGCATGCTGCTGAAAAAGCCGGTACCTACATTCCGCATTTTTGCTACCACAAGAAACTCTCCATCGCCGCCAATTGCCGCATGTGCCTGGTGGACGTGGAAAAGGCCCCCAAACCCATGCCTGCCTGTGCCACGCCCGTGACGCAAGGCATGGTCGTGCGCAGCCGCTCCGACAAGGCCGTTTCGGCCCAGAAATCGGTGATGGAATTCCTGCTGATCAACCACCCGCTGGACTGCCCCATCTGCGACCAGGGCGGCGAGTGCCAGTTGCAGGATCTGGCTGTGGGTTACGGTGGCACGAAATCCCGCTACGAAGAAGAAAAGCGCGTGGTCTTCCACAAAGAGGTTGGCTCGCTGATCTCGATGGAAGAGATGAGCCGCTGCATCCAGTGCACACGTTGCGTGCGCTTTGGCCAGGAAATTGCTGGCCAGATGGAACTGGGCATGTCCAACCGCGGCGAGCACTCCGAGATCGAAACCTTCCTGGGTTCGACGGTGGACTCCGAGCTGTCGGGCAACATGATCGACATCTGCCCGGTGGGTGCGCTCACCAGCAAGCCTTTCCGCTACAGCGCCCGCACCTGGGAGCTGTCGCGCCGCAAATCGGTGGCTGCCCACGACTCTTCGGGTGCCAACCTGATCGTGCAGGTCAAGAACAACCAGGTCATGCGCGTGGTGCCCCTCGAAAACGAAGAGGTCAACGAATGCTGGATCGCCGACCGCGACCGCTTCTCCTATGAAGCCTTGAACGGGGAAGAGCGCTTGACGCAGCCCATGCTCAAGCAGGGCGGCCAGTGGAAGGAAGTCGATTGGCAGACCGCGCTCGAATACGTGGCCAATGGCCTCAAGAACATCCAGCGTGACCACGGCGCCGCCAGCATTGGCGCGCTGGTCAGCCCGCACAGCACCGTGGAAGAAGCCTACCTGGCCGGCGCCCTGTTGCGCGGTCTGGGTTCCGACAACGTGGACGCCCGCCTGCGCCGTGCCGAATTCGTGACCGGCAGTGGAGTTCAGTGGTTGGGCACCAGTATCGCATCGCTGTCTGCACTGCAACGCGTGTTGGTCGTGGGCTCGAACCTGCGCAAAGACCACCCGCTGTTCGCGCAACGCGTGCGTCAGGCGGTACGCCATGGCGCGCAAGTCAATGCCATCGTCTCGGCTGGGCAACTGGCCAAGGCTGACGCCTGGGCCATGCCCGTGGCCAACAGCCTCGTGACCGGCGTCTCGGGTTGGGCGCAGGCCCTGGCCGATGTGGCCGCCGTGATCGCAGCCGAGAAGGGCGTGGCCGCACCGGCAGCGGGAGCTTCTTCTGCACAGGCTCAGGCCATCGCCAAGTCCTTGCTGGGCGGCGAGCGCAAAGCCATCCTGCTGGGCAACGGAGCCGCGCACCATGCCAACGCGTCGAGCCTGCTGGCCCTGGCCAACTGGATCGGTGAGCAGACTGGCGCCAGCGTGGGTTACCTGAGCGAAGCTGCCAACACGGTGGGGACGCAATGGGCCAAGGCCCAACCGCAAACCGGTGGCAAGAATGCCGCGCAGATGCTGGACGGTAGCCTCAAGGCCGCCATCTTGCTCAACACCGAGCCCGAATACGACACCGCTGCTGGCGCTGCCGCAGTGGCCGCATTGGGCAAGGCCGAAATGGTCGTGACGCTCAGCCCGTTCAAAGCCAACATGGCTTTCAGCGATGTGCTGCTGCCGATTGCCCCCTTCACTGAGACCTCGGGCAGCTTTGTCAACGCCGAAGGCCGCCTGCAGAGTTTCCATGCCGTGGTCAAGCCGCGCGGTGAAACCCGCCCGGCCTGGAAAGTGCTGCGCGTGCTGGGCAACCTGCTGGATGTGCCAGGTTTCAACTTCGAGACTTCGCAGGACGTGCTGGCCAAGGTCAGCACACAGCCGATCGCGCTGTCCAACGCCATCAGCGCCGACGTGCGACTGGCTGGCGCCGTGAGCGAGCCTGCCGTGGCCGCCATCTACCAACTCGACGGCATTGTGCGCCGCGCTGCATCGCTGCAGCAAACCGCTGACGCACGTGCCACCAAGGAGGTCGCATGATCGACGCGCTGTACAACGGCGGCCTGAACCTTCTGGCCGATGCCTGGTGGACCACAATGGCGTGGCCCGTGCTCTGGATCCTCATCAAGATCGTGGTCGTGCTGGCCCCGTTGATGGGCGCTGTGGCTTACCTGACGCTGTGGGAGCGCAAGCTGCTGGGCTTCATGCAGGTGCGCATGGGCCCCAACCGCGTGGGCCCGTTCGGCCTGCTGCAGCCGATTGCGGATGCGCTCAAGCTGCTGACCAAGGAATTGATCAACCCGAGCGCGGCCAGCATGGGCCTGTTCCGTCTGGGCCCGGTCATGGCCATCATGCCGGCCCTGGCCGCCTGGGTGGCGATTCCTTTTGGCCCCGAAGTCGCTCTGACCAACCTCAACACCGGCCTGCTGCTGGTGATGGCCATCACTTCCATCGAGGTGTACGGCGTGATCATTGCCGGCTGGGCATCCAACTCCAAATACGCCTTCCTGGGTGCGCTGCGTGCATCGGCCCAGATGGTGAGCTACGAGATTGCCATGGGTTTTTGCTTCCTGGTGGTCGTCATGGTCTCGGGCGGCATGAACCTGACCGAAATCGTGCAGGTTCAGCAAAAGGGACAGTTCGCGGCCATGGGTCTGAACTTCCTGTCATGGAACTGGTTGCCCCTGTTGCCCATGTTCATGGTCTACCTGATCTCGGGCGTGGCTGAAACCAACCGCCACCCCTTCGACGTGGTCGAAGGCGAAGCCGAAATCGTGGCCGGCCACATGGTCGAGTACTCGGGCATGGGTTTTGCCATCTTTTTCCTGGCCGAATACGCCAGCATGTGGCTGGTGTCCATCCTGGCCGTGATCATGTTCCTGGGTGGCTGGGACTCGCCGGTGGCGGCCCTGTCCTTCATTCCGGGCTGGATCTGGCTGGGCATCAAGACTTTCGTGGTCGTCTCCATGTTCATCTGGATTCGCGCCACTTTCCCGCGCTTCCGTTATGACCAGATCATGCGTCTGGGCTGGAAGATCTTCATTCCAGTCACCCTGGTGTGGCTGCTGGTGGTGGGCGCCTGGCTGTTCTCACCCTGGAACATCTGGAAGTGAGCGGAACCAAGATGACTGCTACCTCTTTCTCGATCAAGGACTTCTTCAAGAGCTTCATGCTCGTGGAGCTGTTCAAGGGCATGGCCCTGACCGGTCGTTATGCCCTGGCCCGCAAGGTCACGCTGGAATACCCGGAAGAAAAAACCCCGCTGAGCCCACGTTTCCGCGGTTTGCATGCCCTGCGCCGCTATGACAACGGCGAAGAGCGCTGCATTGCCTGCAAACTGTGCGAAGCCGTGTGCCCGGCGATGGCCATCACCATCGAAGCCGGCGAGCGGGCCGACGGCACACGCCGTACCACGCGCTACGACATCGACCTTACCAAGTGCATCTTCTGTGGCTTCTGCGAGGAAAGCTGCCCGGTGGACTCGATTGTCGAGACGCACATTCTGGAATACCACGGTGAAAAGCGCGGTGACCTGTACTTCACCAAAGACATGCTGCTGGCCGTGGGCGACCGCTACGAAAAAGAGATCGCAGCCAACAAGGCCGCGGACGCGCCTTACCGCTGACACGAGACTCCTGAAAGATCTCCATGGACATCCAAACCGGTTTCTTCTACCTCTTTGCTGGGGTGCTGCTGTTGTCGGCCTTGCGGGTCGTGACGGCGCGCAACCCCGTGCACGCTGTGCTGTTCCTCATGCTGGCGTTTTCACAGGCCAGCGGCCTGTGGTTCCTGCTGAACGCCGAATTCCTGGCCATCACCCTGGTGCTGGTGTACCTGGGCGCGGTCATGGTGCTGTTCCTTTTTGTCGTGATGATGTTGGACATCAACATGGACTCGCTGCGCCAGGGTTTCTGGAAGCACTTCCCGCTGGCGGCCACGCTGGGTGCGGTGGTGGCTTTTGAAATGGCGGCAGTGCTGATGAGCGGCTTCCGCCTGGCCACGCCGGCTGCAATGGACGCGACCATGCAGGCCAACAACGGCAAAGCCCTGGGCATCTTGCTCTACACCGACTACCTGATGCCGATCCAGATTGCCGCTGCCATTTTGCTGGTGGCCATGGTGGCGGCCATTGCCCTGACGCTGCGCCAACGCAAGGACAGCAAGGCCATTGACCCGTCCATCCAGGTGCGCGTCAAAGCGCGTGACCGCGTGGCCATGGTCAAGGTCAACGTCACCCAGCCTGCTCCTGCCCCCGTGGCAGAGCCTGCCACTGAGGAGAAGAAATGATGAGCATCACCCTCGGACATTACCTCTCGATTGGCGCGATGCTGTTCGCGCTGGCCGTGGTGGGCATCTTTCTGAACCGCAAGAATCTGATCGTGCTGCTGATGGCGATCGAGCTCATGCTGCTGGCGGTCAACATCAACTTTGTGGCGTTCTCGCGCTACCTGGGTGACATGCACGGGCAGGTGTTCGTGTTCTTCATCCTCACGGTGGCGGCTGCCGAATCGGCCATTGGCCTGGCCATCCTGGTGCTGCTGTTCCGCAACAAGAACAGCATCGACGTCCAGGACCTCAATTCCCTGAAGGGCTGATAAGAACATGTCTGCAAGCCTCAACGCAAGTACGCTGCTCGCCGTACCGCTGGCGCCCCTGGTGGGCTCGGCGCTGGCCGGCATCTTTGGCACCCAGTTCGGTGGCAACTGGTTCGGCCGCAAGCTCACGCACACCCTGACCATTCTGGGTGTGCTGGTGGCCTTCATCATCTCCGCCATGACGCTCAAGAGCGTGATCGACGGTGCCCGCCTCAACGAAACCCTCTACACCTGGATGGTGGTCGGGGGACTGAAGATGGAAGTCGGCTTCATGGTCGATGGCCTCACGGCCATGATGATGTGCGTGGTGACCTTCGTGTCCCTGATGGTGCACCTCTACACCATTGGCTACATGGAGGAAGACGAAGGCTACAACCGCTTCTTCGCCTACATCTCGCTGTTCACCTTCTCCATGCTGATGCTCGTCATGAGCAACAACATGCTGCAGCTGTTCTTCGGCTGGGAGGCCGTGGGCCTGGTGTCCTACCTGCTGATCGGTTTCTGGTTCAACAAGCCGACCGCGATCTTCGCCAACATGAAAGCCTTCCTGGTCAACCGTGTGGGTGACTTCGGTTTCATCCTGGGCATCGGCCTGATCGCCGCCTACGCCGGTACGCTCAACTACACCGAAATCTTTGCCAAGGCTGACGAGCTGGGCGGCATCGCCTTCCCCGGAATGGACTGGCAACTGATCACCGTGGTCTGCATCTGCCTGTTCATCGGCGCCATGGGCAAGTCGGCCCAGTTCCCGCTGCACGTGTGGCTGCCTGACTCGATGGAAGGCCCGACGCCGATTTCCGCACTGATCCACGCTGCCACCATGGTGACGGCCGGCATCTTCATGGTCTCGCGCATGTCGCCCCTGTTCGAACTCTCGGACACCGCCCTGAACTTCATCATGGTGATCGGCTCCATCACCGCGCTGTTCATGGGCTTCCTGGGCATCATCCAGAACGACATCAAGCGCGTGGTCGCTTATTCCACGCTGTCTCAGCTGGGCTACATGACCGTGGCGCTGGGCGCTTCGGCCTACTCGGTGGCCGTGTTCCACCTGATGACGCACGCCTTCTTCAAGGCGCTGCTGTTCCTCGGTGCCGGCTCCGTCATCATGGGCATGCACCACAACCAGGACATCCGCTGGATGGGTGGCGTGCGCAAGTACATGCCCATCACCTGGATCACCTCGCTGCTGGGTTCGCTGGCCCTGATCGGCACGCCGTTCTTCTCGGGTTTCTACTCCAAGGACAGCATCATCGAGGCGGTGCACGAAAGCGCACTGCCTGCGGCCGGTTTTGCCAACTTTGCGGTGTTGGCTGGCGTGTTCGTCACGGCCTTCTACTCGTTCCGCATGTACTTCCTGGTCTTCCACGGCAAGGAACGCTACGACCAGAACCCCGATGCACACCATGGGCATGACGACCACGGCCATGGCCACGACGACCATCATGAACCGCACGAGTCGCCCTGGGTCGTGACGGTGCCGCTGTTGCTGCTGGCCATTCCGTCGGTGGTGATCGGCTACATGACGATCGAGCCCATGCTGTTTGGTGAGTTCTTCAAGGACGCGATCTTTGTCGATGCCGACAAACACCATGTGATGCACGAGCTGGCCCACGCCTTCCACGGCCCGGTGGCCATGGCCCAGCACGCCGTCAGCACGCTGCCGTTCTGGCTGGCGCTGGGCGGTGTGGTGGTGGCCTGGTACATGTACCTGATCAACCCGGCGGTGCCCGCCTTCTTCGCCAAGGTGCTGCGTCCGCTGATCGTGGTCCTGGAGAACAAGTACTTCATGGACTGGATCAACGAGAACATCCTGGCCCGTGGCGCTCGCCTGCTGGGCACCGGCCTGTGGAAGGGCGGTGACCGGGCACTGATCGACGGCCTGATCGTCAATGGCTCCTGGAAACTGGTGGGCTGGGTCTCCGGCGTGGTGCGCTGGTTCCAGTCAGGCTACCTGTACCACTATGCGCTGGTCATGATCCTGGGCATTCTGGTGCTGATGACGTATTTCGTCTGGCTGGCCAAATAAGAAGGAAAGCAAAAAATGGGATTGTTGAGCCTTGCCATCTGGACGCCGATTGCCTTTGGCGTCATCTTGCTGGCCCTGGGCCGTGACGAGCAGGCCCGCGCTGTGCGCTGGTTGGCCCTGATCGGTGCCCTGGTCAGTTTCCTCGTGACCCTGCCGCTGCTGCAGGGCTTTGACAACAGCACGGCTGCGATGCAGTTCGTCGAAAAAGCCTCCTGGATCGAGCGCTTCAATGTCCACTACCACCTGGGCGTGGACGGCATCTCGTTCTGGTTTGTGCTGCTGACCGCTTTCATCAACGTGATCGTCGTGATCGCGGGCTGGGAAGTGATCGAGCGCAAGGTCAACCAGTACATGGCCGCCTTCCTGATCCTGTCGGGCCTGATGATCGGCGTGTTCTGTGCGCTGGACGGCATCCTGTTCTATGTCTTCTTTGAAGCCACGCTGATCCCGATGTACCTGATCATCGGCATCTGGGGTGGACCCAACAAGATCTACGCGGCGTTCAAGTTCTTCCTGTACACCCTGATGGGCTCGCTGCTGACACTGATCGCACTCATCTACCTGTACACCGCGTCCAACGGCAGCTTCGACATCCTGGCCTGGCACCAACTGCCGCTGGCTGGCAATGTGCAGACCCTGCTGTTCTTCGCCTTCTTTGCCGCCTTTGCCGTCAAGGTGCCGATGTGGCCGGTGCACACCTGGCTGCCCGACGTGCACGTGGAAGCGCCCACGGGTGGTTCTGCCGTGCTGGCCGCCATCATGCTGAAACTTGGCGCCTACGGTTTCCTGCGTTTTTCCATGCCGATCGCCCCCGACGCTGCCCGCGAGTGGGGCACCCTGATGATCGTGCTGTCTTTGGTGGCGGTGGTCTATGTGGGCCTGGTCGCCATGGTCCAGCAGGACATGAAGAAACTGGTGGCTTACTCGTCGGTCGCCCACATGGGTTTTGTGACGCTGGGCTTCTTCATCTTCAACCCGCTGGGCGTGTCCGGTGGTCTGGTGCAGATGATCGCGCACGGCTTTGTGTCGGGTGCCATGTTCCTGTCGATTGGTGTGCTGTACGACCGCGTGCACTCGCGTGAAATCGCCAGCTATGGCGGTGTGGTCAACACCATGCCCAAATTTGCCGCCTTCGCGCTGCTGTTTGCCATGGCCAACTGCGGCCTGCCGGGCACAGCTGGTTTTGTGGGCGAGTGGATGGTGATCCTGGGCGCCGTCAAATTCAACTTCTGGATTGGCGCACTGGCTGCCACAGCCCTGATTTTTGGTGCGGCCTACACCCTGTGGATGTTCAAGCGCGTGTACCTGGGCCCGGTGGGCAATGACCATGTGCGCGAGCTGACCGACATCAACGCCCGCGAATTCCTCATGCTGGCCCTGTTGGCCATCGCTGTGCTCTACATGGGTTTGTTCCCGAAACCTTTCACCGACGTGATGGATGTTTCGGTGGCCGAGCTGCTCAAGCATGTGGCGCTGTCCAAGCTGCCCCAGTAAAACGATTTGAAGAGAAAGTAACGACATGATGGACCCCACCAGCTGGATGACGATCTATCCTGAAATCGTGTTGCTGGTCATGGCCTGCGTGATCGCGCTGGTTGACCTGACGGTCACGAGCCCACGCCGCACCGCGACCCATGTGCTGACACTGCTGACCCTGGGTGGTGTGGCCTGGCTGAATGCCAGCTATGCCCTGGCCGACCAGACCCAATACGGCTGGGGCCACCTGGTGGTCAGCGACCCGCTGGGCCATTGGCTCAAGTGCTTTGCCGCCATTGCCGTGCTGGTCACGCTGGTCTATGCGCGTCCCTATGCGGCAGACCGCGACATGCTGCGCGGAGGTGAACTGTTCAGCCTGAGCCTGTTTGCGCTCTTGGGCATGAGCTTCATGATCTCGGGTCAGAACTTCATCGTGATCTACCTGGGCCTGGAATTGCTCACGCTGTCGAGCTACGCCCTGGTGGCTCTGCGCCGTGACCACGCTGTGGCCACCGAAGCTGCCATGAAGTACTTCGTGCTGGGCGCCATGGCCTCGGGCTTCCTGCTGTACGGCATGTCCATGCTCTACGGCGCCACGGGCAGCCTGCAACTTGACGAAGTCCTGCAAGCCATCGCCTCGGGTCAGATCAAACACCAGGTGCTGGTCTTCGGTCTGGTCTTCATCGTGGCCGGTCTGGCCTTCAAGATCGGTGCCGTGCCTTTCCACATGTGGATTCCTGACGTGTACCAGGGTGCGCCCACGGCCGCCACGCTGCTGATCGGTGGCGCGCCCAAGCTGGCCGCCTTTGCCATTCTGGTGCGTCTGCTGGTCGAAGGCCTGATGCCTCTGGCCGTGGACTGGCAGCAGATGCTGTCCTTCCTGGCGATCGCCTCGCTGCTGATCGGCAACCTGGCTGCCATTGCCCAGACCAACCTCAAGCGCATGCTGGCTTTCTCGACGATTGCGCAGATGGGCTTTGTGCTGCTGGGCTTTGTGGCTGGCGTCATCAACGGGCAGACCACGTTGGCGGCCAACGCCTACAGCTCGGCCATGTTCTACGTGGTGGGTTATGTGCTGACCACACTGGCCAGCTTCGGCATCATCATGTTGCTCGCCCGCCAAGGCTTCGAGAGCGAAGAGATTTCTGATCTGGCCGGTCTGAACCAGCGCAGCCCCCTGTACGCCGGCGTCATGTCGGTGTGCCTGTTCTCCCTGGCGGGTATCCCGCCCATGGTGGGCTTCTACGCCAAGCTGGCGGTGCTGCAGTCCCTGATCGCTTCGGGCCAAGGTTTCTACATTGGCCTGGCCATCTACGCCGTGCTCATGTCGCTGATCGGCGCCTTCTACTACCTGCGCGTGGTCAAGGTCATGTACTTTGACGAGCCTGTGACCGCCACCACCGTCTCGGCCCCGGCCGATGTGCGCGTGGTCCTGTCGGTCAACGGCCTGCTGGTGCTGGTGCTGGGCATCGTGCCCGGTGCCCTGATGGCCCTGTGCGCCCAGGCCGTCAAGAGCATGCTCGCTCTGTAATTGACCGCAGCACGTCCATGTCGCAGTCCCTGCAGATTGGCGTGCTGATCGTTTTGGCGGTGCTGGCCGCCAACCTGCCATTTGCCAGCCAGCGCCTGTTCCTGCTGGGGCCGGTGCGCCAACCCAAAGGCCTGGCCTGGCGTCTGCTCGAATTGGTGCTGCTGTACCTGCTGGTGGGGGGCATCGGCCTGGCACTTGAAAAAAATGCGGGCCAGATCGCTCCCCAGGGCTGGGAGTTCTACGCGGTCACCGGCACCATGTTCCTCACGCTGGCCTTTCCGGGCTTTGTGTACCGCTACCTGGTGCACCGCCGCGGCTGAGTCCGCAGGCCGCGCAGGTCGCTTTTTCCCCATGTCCGACGAACACCTGATCGAGCAGCGCATCGCGCAGCAGGAACTGTTCAAGGGCCGTTTTCTGCACGCCTTTCGTGACACGGTGCGACTGCCCGATGGGGGCGAGGCCACACGCGAATACGTCAAGCACCCGGGGGCAGTGGTCGTGGTGCCTCTGCTGGAAGGGCCCCATGGCGAAACACGCATCGTGCTGGAGCGCCAATACCGCTACCCCATTGGCCAGGTCATGATTGAACTGCCCGCGGGCAAGCTCGACGCCGGTGAAGACCCGCTGGTGTGTGGCCGCCGCGAACTGCTGGAAGAAACCGGCTACCAGGCCCGCGAGTGGGCGAGGGCGGGGCAGATGCACCTGGCCATTGCCTATTCGAGCGAAGTCATCCACATCTACTTTGCGCGTGGTCTCACACTGGGCGAGCGCCAGCTTGACCAGGGCGAGTTCCTGGACGTGTTCACCGCCACCCCGGACGAACTGATGGGCTGGTGCCGCGATGGGCAGGTGACCGATGCCAAAACCCTGAGCTGCATGGTCTGGGTGCACAATGTGCTCTCGGGCGCCTGGCCGCTGCAATGGCAGGCGCTGGACACCACCGCACCATGAAAGTCCTCGACCTCCAATGCCGTCACGGCCACGCCTTTGAAGGCTGGTTCGCCTCGCAAGGCGACTACGAGTCGCAGCGAGAGCGTGGCCTGCTGACCTGTCCGGTATGCAACGACGCAGAGGTGAACAAGAAACTGTCTGCCCCGCGCCTGAACCTGGGCCGCAGCCCGGAGCCTGCGGTCCCTGTGGCCGAAGCGTCCAAGGCCCAGCCCGCAGCCACTGCCGCGCCCGCCTTGCAAGCCACGCCCGCACTGCCGCAAGCGCTTCAGGCGGCCATGCTCAAAATGGTGCGCCACGTGATGGCCAACACCGAAGACGTGGGCAAGCAGTTTGCCGAAGAGGCCCGCAAAATCCATTACGGCGAAGCCGAAAACCGCAACATCCGTGGCCAGGCCAGCCGTGAAGAAACCGAGGCCCTGCTGGACGAAGGCATCGACATCCTGCCTTTGCCGGTGCCTGCAGGCCTGAAAGAGCCGCTGCAGTAACTTCCGGTCGCTTGCGGGCGCGCGCCCTGCTCGCGAATGCTTGTATGACCAGACCCCTGATTGCTGAAGCCGAAGTTGAACTGGCCGCCATCCGCGCGCAAGGCCCAGGTGGTCAGAACGTCAACAAGGTCTCCAGCGCGATCCAGCTGCGCTTTGATGTGGCGCAGTCCAGCCTGCCCGAGGACATCAAGCAACGCTGGCTGCAAGCGCCAGGCAACCACCTCACGACCGACGGAGTGCTGGTCTTCAAGGCCCAGCGCTACCGCACGCAGGAAGCCAACCGGCAAGATGCCTGGGCGCGGCTGTACGAGCTGTTGGCGCGTTATGAACGGGCGCCCACCAGGCGCAAAGCCACACGGCCCACGCGGGCGTCAGTGCAAAGGCGATTGCAGAGCAAGGCCCGGCACAGCCAACTCAAAGCCAACCGCCAAACACCGCTGTAAGACCTGGTCCAGTGCCTCCACCGCGTCGGCCGCCACCACCGTGCGCTGCCGATTGCTGCGCAGCCAGGTGAGTTGGCGTTTGGCCAGTTGCCGGGTGGCAAAGATGCCGCGTTCCCGGATCTCGGCTTTGTCCCAGCCTTCGTCAAGACCCTGCCAAGCCTGGCGATAGCCCACGCAACGCATGCTGGGCAGGTCGGGGTTGAGGTCACCGCGTGCGCGCAAGGCCCGCACCTCATCCACGAAGCCCGCTGCCATCATGGCGTCAAAGCGCAGGGCAATGCGTTCGTGCAACCAGGCGCGGTCCATGGGCTCCAGGCTGATGACCGGGATGTTCAGTGCAGGCGCATCGGTTTTGGGTGCTTGGTGAAAGCTGGACAGCGGCTGGCCAGTGCTGGTCCAGACTTCCAGGGCGCGGCCAATGCGCTGGCTGTCATTGGCGGCAAGGCGCGCGGCCGTGATGGGGTCGACCTTTTGCAGCTCGGCATGCAGGGCGGGCCAGCCTTGCTGGGCCGCACGTTGCTGAATGGCCTCGCGCACCTGCGGGTCGGCAGCGGGCATGTCATTCAAGCCTTCCAGGAGGGCCTTGAGGTAGAGCATGGTGCCGCCCACGATGAGTGGGGTTTTGCCACGCGCACGGATCTCGGGCATGAGGCGCGTGGCATCGCGTGCAAAGTCGGCGGCGCTGTAGCTGTGCAAGGGGTCAAGGGTGTCGATCAGGTGGTGTGGAACGGCGGCCAGTTCGGCACGGCTGGGTTTGGCGGTGCCAATGTCCATGCTGCGGTAGACCAGGGCCGAGTCCATGCTGATGATTTCGGCCCCGCCTCGCGGGACCAGTGCTTGTGCCAAGGCCAGTGCAGCAGCGGTCTTGCCGCTGGCCGTGGGACCCACAAGAGCGATGGCGTCCACGGGCTTCATGCCGCTTGCAAAACCACAGGCCGCCCGTGGCGCTGCACGGCAGTCCAGGCCACAGCGGCAATCACCGCGCTCCACAGCAGCATGCCGTGGGCCAGTGCGAACAGGGGCACGTCCATGTGGCGGCCCAGCCAGCCGCCCATGAAGAAAGCGCCCAGCATCATCAAAAAGCCGTTCAACGCCGAGGCGGTGCCCGCCTTGGTCGGGAACGGGGCGACGGCGGCGCTTTGGCCGCAGGGCTGGTGCACGCCATGGCCGAACATGAAGAGGTAGACCGGCAGCATGACCGCCCAGGCACCGAACCAAGGCTGCTCAATGCCCATGTGCGCCAGCGCCGTGAGCAGCACACCGCCCGAGAGTGTGAGCGCACCCGCCACGCCCACGGTGCGGTGCATGCTGGTGCGCCGCAACATCCAGCGCCCCCAGAAAGTGCCCACGATGTACGAGAAGGACATGGTCAGCATCAGCAGGCCGTAGGTGGTTTTGCTGTAACCCATCTGCCGCGTGAAGACAAAGGACGAGCTGGCCAAAAAGGTGAACAGACCCAGGTAGGACGCCGAGGACAGCGCGCACCAGGTCCGAAAGACCGGGTGCCGGAACACCTCGACGTTGGCGCGCCACAACGAGCGCCACTGCAACGCGTCCAGTCGGCGCTGAGGCAGCGTTTCGCGGTAGCCCCAGAACAGCAAGCCCAGTGTGATCGCGCCAAAAAGCGTGACCGACAGCAAGGCAAAGCGCCAGCCCACCCCATCGCTGAGCAGCCCACCGACCGGGGCACAGGTGCAGGCGATCACGCCCAGGCCAGACAGTGCCTGCGACATGACCTGCGCGCCCTCGTGCGGTTGGTACAGGTCGCGCACAATGGCGCGTGCGGCCATGACCGCTGCACCCATGGCCGCGCCCTGCACAGCGCGTGCGGTGATCAGCCAGTCGATGCCAGGCGCCAGCACGCAGGCGATGGACGCCAGCACATAGGCGCTCATGCCGATCAGCAAGATCGGGCGGCGCCCGAAGCGGTCGGACAGCGGCCCCCACACCAGCTGCGAGACGCCAAAGGCCAGCAGCAAGGCGGTGAGCGTGAGCTGGATCTCGCCCATGCTGGCCCCCAGCTGCTCACGAATGGCGGGCAGGGCGGGCAGGTACAGGTCGGTGGTCACAGCCTGCAGACCCAGCAGCAGTGCCAGCAACAGCACCACGAAATGGCGTGACATCAGCGGCCCCTCAGGAAAAGGGCATCCAGATCGCGCATCGTCATCTGCCGCCAGGTGGGGCGGCCGTGGTTGCACTGGTCGGAGCGTTCGGTCTCCTCCATCTGGCGCAGCAGGGCGTTCATCTCGGGCAGCGTGAGCTGGCGGTTGGCGCGCACCGCGCCGTGGCAGGCCATGGTGGCCAGGATCTCGTTTTGCGCCCGCTGCACCACGGTGCTGGCGTCGTGCTGGGCGAGCTCGGCCAGCACGCTGCGGGCCAATTCGACCGCGTCGCCTTGTGCCAGGCTGGTGGGCACGGCACGCACCGCCAGGGTTTTGGCCGACAGGGGGGAGATTTCCAGGCCCAGCTGGGAAAGGGCGTCGGTGCAGCTTTCTGCGGTGGCCACTTCGGTGGGCGTGGCGGCAAAGGTGGCCGGGATCAGCAGTGGCTGGCTGGCAATGCCTCCAGCGAATCCGTCGTTTTGCGGGCCCAGCTGCTGCTTGAGCTTTTCATACACGATGCGCTCGTGCGCGGCGTGCATGTCCACCACCACCAGACCCTGTGCGTTTTCGGCCAGGATGTAGACGCCGTGCAGCTGGGCGATGGCGCGGCCCAGGGGCCAGGTGGTTTCAGGGGGCAGTTGCGGCGTGGGTGCCGCTCCTGAAGGGGAGGCAGGTTCGTTGCAGGCACCCCGATCCGGGGCGGTGTCTGGCGCGGATTCCTGAGCCGGCCACACCGTGGCCTGCGGTGTCCACAGCGCCTTCAAGTCTTGCATGGCGCGGTCGGCGTCCACGCGTGGGCGTTCAAAGCGCGCTGGCTCCGCCCGCTCGCTCAGTCCGATGCTGCCTTGGCGCCAGCTGGCCGATTCGGGCAAGGCCTTGGGGGCCGGGCTGGCTTGCAGGGTCAATTCGGATGCCGCAGCGTCCGCCAAAGCCTGCGAACGTGGCGCGGCCAGGGCCTGTTCGATCGCGTGGCGCACCGCCTGGTGCACCTGCCGGCTGTCCCTGAAGCGCACTTCGATCTTGGTCGGGTGCACGTTCACGTCCACCAGTGTCGGGTCGATCTGGATGAAGAGGGCATAGGCCGGTTGCTTGTGGCCATGCAGCACGTCTTCGTAGGCGCTGCGCGCGCCGTGCATGACCACCTTGTCGCGCACAAAGCGGCCGTTCACATAAGCGAACTGGTGGTCGGGGCGGGAGCGGGCGGCGTCGGGCGTGCCCGCGCGGCCCACGATGTGCATGGGCCCGATGTGGAAGTCCACCGCCACCGACTGCGCCACGAAATCGTTGCCCAGCACATCGGCCAGGCGTTGCTCCAGCCCGGCAGGGCCAGGGTGCACGCGCCACTGCTCGACCAGCTTGCCCTCGTGCCAGATGGCAAAGCTCACATCGGGGCGGGCCAGGGCATGGCGGCGCACAGCCTCGATGCAGTGGGCCAGCTCGGTGCTGTCGCTCTTCAGAAATTTGCGGCGCGCGGGGGTGGAAAAGAACAGTTCCTTGACCTCGACCGTGGTGCCCACGGCGCGCGGGGCCGGGCGCACTTCGCCCGTGCGACCGTCCAGCGCAAAGGCACTGGACTGACCGTCCGTGCGCCCATCCATCCGCGAAATCAGGGTGAGTTCGGACACCGAGTTGATGGCGGCCAGCGCCTCCCCCCGAAAGCCCATGGTCATCACCGATTCGAGTTCATCCAGGTTACCGATCTTGCTGGTGGCGTGGCGCTTGAGGGCCGTGGCCAGCTCCTCGGGGGCGATGCCACCGCCATCGTCTTCGACCGAGATCAGGCGGGTGCCGCCGCCCAGCAGGCGCAGCGTGATGTTTTGCGCGCCGGCGTCCAGCGCGTTGTCCACCAGTTCACGCACCACAGACGCAGGCCGCTCGACCACCTCGCCAGCGGCAATCTGGCTGATCAGTTCGTCGGGGAGTTCGCGGATGGGGCGGCGGGCGGGGGCATTTTGGGCAGTCACCCGGCCATTTTAGAGGGGTGCGGCAGGGATAATCCCCACATGGACCTCCTCTTGCAACTCGTCGATTTCATCCTCCATGTGGACCGCTACCTGGAGGCTTTTGTGGGCCAGCACGGCGCCTGGGTGTATGCGCTGCTGTTCCTGATCGTGTTCGTCGAAACCGGCCTGGTGGTCATGCCGTTTTTGCCGGGCGACTCGCTGCTGTTCATCGTGGGCGCGCTGTGCGGGGCCGAACTCATGAGTCTGCCCTTGTCCATGGCCTTGCTGCTGGTGGCAGCGATCGCGGGTGACCAGACCAACTACACGGTAGGGCGCTACTTCGGCCCCAAGGTGTTCCGCTGGGAAAACTCGCGCTTTTTCAACCGCCAGGCCTTCGAGCAGGCACACGCCTTTTATGAAAAGTACGGTGGCATCACCATCGTGCTGGCGCGTTTCATGCCCTTCATCCGCACCTTTGTGCCTTTTGTGGCGGGTGTGGCGGCCATGACGCGCAGCAAGTTCACCGCCTACAACGTGGCAGGGGGCGTGCTGTGGGTGGTGGGTTTGTTGCTGGCGGGCTACCTGTTCGGCAACCTGCCGTTTGTGCAGACGCACCTCTCCAAGATCATCTGGGCGCTGATTCTGGTGCCGGGGCTGATCGCCATCGTTGGCGCCTGGCGGGCGCGGCGTTCGCCTTTGTAGGCGCCTGCAGCCACCCCCCTTGCTCACACTTTCAGGAACAGCTCAGGGTCGGGCGCAAAGTGGCTGTGCAGCGGCAGCAGGGCACCGCCCAGGGCGCGGGCGTCCGAGCCGGTTTGCCCGGCATGCAAGGCGGGTTGCCACAGGCCTTCCCAGTTGTGGTGTTGCAAGGCCTCGTGGGTTTGCGCAATCAGCGCGTCGAGCATGGCGCGGTCCAGAGACCCGTCGATCACCACTGCGTCCAGATCCAGAAATGCCGTGCCGCTGACCACCGCATGCGCCAGCGCCTGCGCGGCTTGCGCCAGCCATTGGCGGGCGGGTGCCTCGTGCTGGCCTTGCAGGGCGCGTTGGTCATAGGCGGCCATGCGGTCCAGGCCCAGCGCCTGCAGGCGCTCTTCGAGTTCCCAGAGTGACGCCTGGTGGATCAGCTGCTGGCGCGCACCCGTACCGCTGGACGCATCGCCCGGCCAGGGCAATGACGCGACCGCACCGGCGTTGCCATGCACGCCCACATGCGGGTGCGAATGGATCACCAGGCCGCCGCCCACAAAGGTGTCTACAAACAAATACAGAAAGCTGCGCAGTTCGCGCCCGCGCCCGGCCACCAGCTCGGCCACGGTGGCAGCGGCGGTGTCGCGGGCAAAGCTCACGGGCAAATCGGTCATGGCCTGCACTTCGCGGGCCAGGTCGATGTCGTTCCAGGCCTGGGCCTGTGCATCCGACAGACCCAGCAGGCGGTGCCAGCCGCCCATCACAAAGGGCGCGGCCACGCCCACACCCACCAGGCGTTCGGCCAGCGGGCCCAGGCCAGCGCTGAGCTGGCGCAGGTTCTCGCCCAGCGCGGGCAGCAGCTGAGTGGCATCAGGAAAAGCGTAGGCCAGCGTCAGGCGCTCACGCACCTGGCCGGCAAAGTCCACCAGCAGCCAGTCGGTGCTGCGCCGCCCCACCTTGATGCCGATGGAAAAAGCGCCGTCGGGGTTCAGGCGCAGCGGCACCGAAGGCTGGCCGATGCGCCCGCGCACCGGGGCGTCGCGCACGATCAGGCCGTCTTCTTCGAGCCGGGTGGTGATCAGGCCAATCGTCTGCGCCGTCAGGCCGGTCTGGCGGGCCAGCTCGGCCTTGGGCAGGCTGCCGTGCAGGCGCAGGGCCTGCAGCACCACGCGCTCGTTGTACTGGCGCATGCCCACATGGTTGGAGCCGCGCTGGCGCAGGCTGGAGGCGGCGGTGGCGCTTTCGGTTGTCATGGCCGCAGATTGTCTCCGATCGCCCCTTTGCGCAGGATGAAGTTGGCAAAGGGCTGCAGCTCACCGGTGACCACAATGGCGTGGGACTGGCGGGCGCGGTCGTAAAAAGCGTAGCGCTCCACGCCTTCGGCGCTCTGGCCGGACAGCAGCTGCGGCGTGATCTGCTCCAGCACCTCGCGCTGCAGGGCGCTGCGGTAGTCGCCTGGTGTGTCGCTCACGCGCATGTAGGCCACGGGATGCGGCACATCGGCGGCCAGTGGCAGCACCGAGGTGATGGCCTGCATGGCGCGCGCCATGCCAATGCCCGGCAGGCGCAGCACCGGTTTGCCGGCGGCGAGCTGGTGCGCGGTGAAGTTGGCGTCGGCCAGCACCAGCGCGTCGTCGTGGCCCATCTCGGCCAGCAGCTTGAGCAGGTCCGGAAAGAGCAGGGGGTCAATGCCTTTGAGCATGCGGTCTTTCCTGTGGACTCAGGCCAGGCATTCGGCCGGGATGTCTTCGGGCTTCATGGCCCCGGTCATCACCGCCACGGTGTCGCTCATGCTGATCGTTTTCGGGTTCAGCACCGCCGCGCGCTTGCCCAGGCGGGCCACATGGATGCGGTCGGCGATTTCAAAGACGTGCGGCATGTTGTGCGAGATCAGCACCACCGGCAGGCCTTTGTCGCGCACCCGGCGGATCAACTCCAGCACCATATTGCCTTCCTTGACGCCCAGCGCGGCGGTGGGCTCGTCCATGATGACCACATGCTCGGCAAAAGCCGCCGCACGCGACACTGCCACGCACTGGCGCTGGCCACCCGAGAGCGTCTCCACCGGCTGCACCATGGAGCGGATGCCGACTTTCAGGTCCTGCATGCGGGCAATGCTTTCGTCGAGCATCTTCTTCTTGTCGATCATGCGCAGCACGCGACCCATGAAGCCGGGGCGCAAAATTTCACGGCCCAGGAACAGGTTTTCGGCAATCGTCATGGCGGGGGCCACGGCCAGGTCCTGGTAGACGGTCTCAATCCCGGCGCGGCGCGCGTCCAGGGGCGAGCGGAACTGGATGCGCTGGCCGTCCAGCACCATCTCGCCTTCGTCAGGAAGGGTGGCGCCCGACAGGCATTTGATCAGTGAGGACTTGCCCGCGCCGTTGTCGCCGATCACGGCCAGGATTTCCCCGGCGCGCAGTTCAAAGTCGGCGCCGTCCAGTGCGGTGACTTGCCCGTAGCGTTTGACCAGGCCTTTGGCCTGCATCACGATGTTGTGGCCCATTTCAGCGGCCTCCCTTGCGCGACATCTGGTCGGTGGCGACCGCCAGAATCACCAGAATGCCGGTGACGAGAATCTGGTAGACCGAAGACACACCCATGAGCGTCAGGCCGTTGCGGAACACGCCCACGATCAGCGCGCCCACCAGCGTGCCCAGCACGATGCCACGCCCGCCAAACAGGCTGGTGCCGCCCAGCACCACGGCGGTGATGGCGTCCAGGTTTTCGGTCTGGCCGGCGTTGGGGTCGCCCGCGCCGGTGCGGGCCACGGCCAGCATCGAGGCCAGGCCATAAAACAGGCCGGCCAGCACGTACACGCCCAGCAGCACACGTTCGGTCGGGATGCCGGTCAGGCGTGTGGCCTCGGGGTTGTTGCCCACGGCGTACACATGGCGGCCGGGCGCGGTCTCGCGCAACCACAACCACGTGGCCAGGTACAGGCCCAGCATCAGCACCGTGCCCCAGGCCACGCGCGCGCCGCCCAGTGCAAAGGTTTCGCCCAGCAGGTTCATGCCGTCGGGAATCTGGGTGATGGTCTGTGCGTTGGAATACAGCTGGGTGATGGCGAACGCGATGTTCATGGTGCCCAGCGTGACGATGAAGGGCGGCAGCTTGATGCGCGTGACCAGCAGGCCGTTGGCCAGGCCAAACAGCATGGTGGCCAGCAGGCCCAGCAGGATGCCGACCGGGGCCGACAGACCGTAGTCTGCGGCCATCTTGGTCATGACGATGGAGCCCAAAGCCATCACCATGCCGCAGGACAGGTCGATGCCCGCGGTCAGGATGATCAGCGTCTGCCCGATGGCAATCGTGCCGACCACCATGACCTGTTGCAGGATCAGTGAGAAGTTCTGCAGGGTGAGAAAACGTTCATGCTGGAAAGCGAAGAACGTGCAGGCCAGCACCAGGGCGATCAGCGGCCCCAGTGTGCCCAGCGGCGGGAGTTTGGCTTTGAGCGTGCGCATGTCGGACTAACTTACTTGTTGCCCCAGCACAGCTCGGTGCCCGTCTTGACGTCGCTGCTCTGCACGCCTGTCACGGCCTTGCCGGCGATCAGGGTCACACCGGTGTCGGTGTAACCGGCCTGGCGCTTGCCGTCCTTGGCGTACTGCACGCCGGCGGCCACGCCCATGGCGGCCATCTTCAGCGGGTACTGCTGGCTGGTGGCGGCGATCACGCCGGCGCCCACGTCCTTGATGCCCTGGCAGCCACCGTCCACCGAGACGATGACCACGTCTTTTTCCTTGCCGGCGGCCTTGAGCGCCTTGTAGGCACCGGCGGCTGCGGGTTCGTTGATGGTGTAGACGAGGTTGATGGCCGGGTTTTTCTGCAGGCAGTTTTCCATGCCGGTCTGGCCCTTGGCGGCGTCGCCGTAGCTGTCGGCCATGCAGGCCACGCCAGCGGCCTGGCCACCCAGTTCGTTGCTCTTGGCGTCAGGCGCCGTCAGGCCCATGCCCTTGAGAAAACCGTTGTGGCGCTGTGCGCCCACCGGGTGGCCAGGGAACAGGTCGAGCGTGGCGATCACGGGTTTCTTGCCACCCAGCGCGGCCTTGGCGTACTGGCCGATCAGCACACCGGCCTTGTAGTTGTCGGTGGCGAACAGGGCGTCGGCCTCGGGCACCGGGCTGTCCAGTGCAATGATCTGCACGCCCTGGGCCCGCACCTTCTTGAGGGTCGGTACGATGGCATCGCCGGACGAGGTGATCAGGATGGTCTTGGCGCCTGCGGCCACCATGTTTTCGATGGCCGTGATCTGGCCGGCGGTGTCGCCGTCGGTCTTGCCCGCAGCAGACAGCAGCTTGGCGCCGAGTTTTTTGGCCTCGGTCTGGGCGCCCTCCTTCATCTTCACGAAGAAGGGGTTGGTTTCGGTTTTGGTGATCAGGCCGACCACGGGTTCGGCGGCAAAAGCGCTGGCAGTGGCCAGGGCCAGGGTGGACAGGGCGAGTTGGCGAGCGATGCGTGACATATTGTCTCCTCCAATAGAGCGGGGTTGTTGCGGGTTTTTCCTGAAATGCGCCGAGCTTGTTTTGCGCGGTCGGAGCGACTATAGTCGAGCCAACATAAATAAATCAAGTTAATTTAGTAAAGGAAAACCCTATGACCACCTGGTCAGTGAGCACGGCTGGTGAAGCCCTGATCGACATGGTGCGCCAAAGCGATGGCCGCTACCTGCCCTGTCTGGGTGGGGCGGTTTACAACCTCACGCGGGCACTGGCGCGTCAGGGCACACCCACGCTCTACCAAAACCCGTTTTCCTTTGACCGCATGGGCCGCCAACTGGTGCAAGGCTTGGTCGATGACGGCGTGCATCTGGCCCAGCTGCAGCCGGTAACACAAGTCACCTCGCTGGCCATGGTCGGGGTGGACGCGCAGGGTCACCCTGACTACGCCTTCTACCGCGAGGGCGTGGCCGACCGTGCGGTGAGTGCCCAGGCCATGAACGCGGCCTGCGCGGCCTGGCCCGAGCTGGGTGTGGTGTGCACCGGCTGCCTGGCCCTGGCCCCCGAAGACGAGGGCAAATACCTGCCCTGGCTGCAGGCCCAAAAAGCGGCTGGCCGCTGGGTGGTGGTGGACGCCAACCTGCGCCCCAGCGTGGTGCCCGACCTGGCCCCTTACCGTGCCAATGTGCTGCGTGCGCTGGCCCTGGCCGACCTGATCAAGGCCAGCGACGAAGACTTGCAGGTGCTGCAAGTGCCCGGCAACGGTGCGCTGGACCAGGCGCAGCGCCTGCTGGCCAGTGTGAATGCAGGCATGATGGCCCTGACCCTGGGCGCGCAGGGTGCGGTGCTGTTGTGCAAAACGGCGCAGGGCATCGTGCAGGTGCATGGTCAGGAAGCCGGCCCGGTGCCGGTGGTGGACACGGTGGGGGCGGGCGACAGTTTTCTGGCCGGCTTGCTGACGCGGCTGATCCGGCTGGCACAAGAGGCGGCTTGTTCCCCTGCCGACATGGCACAGCGCCTGACACTGGCGCAGATGGGGCAACTGATGGCCCACGCCCTGGCCACGGCCACGATCAATGTGATGCGCGTCGGCTGCCAACCGCCCGACTGGGACGAGGTGCAAGCGCGCCTGGCGACGCACCCGATCCGCTTGTCCTGAAGGGGCTCAGGTGCTGCGGTTGCGTGCCAGCGGCGGGTTGCGCGCAAAGTACTGCACGATGCCGCGCATGAGCGCCTCGACCAGCTGGTCCTGGTAGCGTTCGCTGCGCAGTTTTTCTTCTTCTTCGGGGTTGCTGATGAAGGCGGTCTCGACCAGCACGCTGGGGATGTCGGGGGCCTTGAGCACGGCAAACCCGGCCTGCTCCACACGCGGCTTGTGCAGACGCCCGACGCCCCCGATCTGGCGCAGCAAGGCGTGGCCCAGCTGCAGGCTGTCCTTGATCTGCGCGGTGGTGCTCATGTCCAGCAGGGCGTGCTGCACTTGAAGGTCCTGGCTGCCCAGGTTCAGGCCGCCGATCAGATCGGCCTTGTTTTCCTTTTGCGCCATCCACTTGGCCGCGCTGCTGGACGCAGCCCCCTGGCTGAGCGCGAACACGCTGGCACCGCGCGCCTCGGGCGTGAAAAACGCATCGGCGTGCAGGCTGACAAACAGATCGGCCTGCACCCGGCGGGCTTTTTGCACACGCGTTTGCAGCGGCACAAAGTAATCGGCGTCGCGCGTGAGGAAGGCGCGCATCGGGTTGCCCCCCACGCGGCTGGCATTGATGCGCTCGCGCAGCTTGTGGGCGATGCCCAGCACCACGTCTTTCTCGCGGGTGCCGCCGGGACCTATCGCGCCGGGGTCTTCGCCACCGTGGCCAGGGTCCAGCGCGACCACGATCAGGCGGTCGGTGGCGGCCTGGGTGCGCGGCGGGTGCTCTGGCGTGTCCAGCACGGCGCCTGCAGGCGGCTGCACGTCCAGGCGCCGGGTGGACGGCGCTGCTGCGCCCTGACCCTGACGGGCGATCAGCTCGCCCAGCGGGTCAGCCGCCGGGGTGGGCAGCGGCAGGCCGGGGGCGCCGCCCAGGCGGTTCTGGATGAGTTGCTCCAGCGGGTCGGGCGGCGTGCTGGGGTAGAGGTCAAACACCAGCCGGTGCTGGTAGGCCGCCACCGGGGCCAGGGTGAACACTTGTGGCTGGATGGCTTGCTTGAGGTCGAACACCAGGCGCACCACGTTGGGACTGAACTGCCCCACGCGCACCCCGGCAATGTTGGGGTCGTCGGCTCGGATCTTGCCCACCAGCTCGCGCAGCGCGGGGTTGAGCTCCAGCCCTGTGATGTCCACCGCCAGCCGGGGTGGCGAGGGAATGAAGGTCTGCTGCGCCTTGAGCGGCACATCGGACTCGAGCGTGACGCGGCTGTAGTCGACTGCAGGCCACACCCGCACGGCCAGCAGCGTGGCGCCGCGCAGCAGCTCGTGCGTGCCCAGCGTGAGGACCGCGCTGCCCCATTGCAGAAACTGGCGACGGTCAAAGCGCACGCGGGCCCTCCAGCCAGGCGGCATCCTGCGCGGCGTGGGCGTGTTGCAACCACTGCGCGCCGCGCACGGTGCTGGCCTGTACCTGCACACGGCGCTCGTTTTCGTCCATCGCTTCGATGGCGATCACCCAGTCAGGCGGCGGCAGCTGGCCCGCCACCTTGTCGGGCCACTCCATCAGCTTGAGGCCCGGGCCGGCAAAGATGTCGCGAAAGCCCGCGTCTTCCCACTCGCGCGGGTCGCTGAAGCGGTAGAAGTCAAAGTGCCAGATGGGCCAGGGCTGGCCACCCCACACGCCCTGGTGCGGCTCCACCACCGCGTAGGTGGGGCTTTTGATGCGGCCCTGCACCCCGCAGGCGCGCAGCAGGTGACGCACCAGCGTGGTCTTGCCCGCGCCCAGGTCGCCGCGCAACTCGATGCTGGCGTCGCGCCCACCCGGCCAGGCGGCCAGGTGCCGCGCCAGGGCGCTGGCCCAGTGCCGCGTGGCCGTTTCATCGGCCCAGTGCAGGGTCAGGGCAGGCGTGCTTTCTACAATCGGAACGTGGCGCTCACTCATCAAAACAGTCTTCAGCAGTTCGATCCTTCGGTCCTCTGGCCCCGCATCCGGGACTGGGCGCATGAGCTCGGATTGTCGCAAATCGGCGTGAGCGGCATCGACCTGCAACAGGCCGAACCCGGCTTGCAGGCTTGGTTGGCTGCAGGTTTTCACGGCAGCATGGGCTACATGGCCAGCCATGGGCTCAAGCGTGCGCGCCCTGCCGAGCTGGTGGCGGGCACGGTCAGCGTCATCACCGCGCGCATCGACTACCTGCCGCAAGGCACGCCGCAGGACTGGGCCGAGCACGAACTGGCCCGCCAGCAGCACCCGGCCGAGGCGGTGGTGTCGGTGTACGCCCGGGGGCGCGACTACCACAAGGTGCTGCGCACGCGCCTGCAAAAACTGGCCGAGCGCATTGCTTTGGAGGTCGGACCGTTTGGCCACCGTGCCTTCACCGATTCGGCACCCGTGCTCGAAGCCGAACTGGCCAGCCGCAGCGGTCTGGGCTGGCGCGGCAAGCACACGCTGGTGCTTTCGCGCGAGGCGGGGTCGATGTTTTTTCTGGGTGAGCTGTTCGTGGACTTTGTCCTGCCGCCCACCGAACCTGTCAGCGCGCACTGTGGCCAGTGCAGCGCCTGCCTGCAGGCCTGCCCCACGCAGGCGATCGTGGCGCCGTACCGGCTGGATGCGCGTCGCTGCATCTCGTACCTGACCATTGAGCACGAGGGGCCGATTCCGATCGAGCTGCGCCCCCTGATGGGCAACCGGGTGTACGGCTGCGACGATTGCCAGCTGGTCTGCCCCTGGAACAAGTTCGCCAAAGTCCACACCTTGCCCGACTGGCAGCCGCGCCAGGGGCTGGCGGGCAGCACGATCGCCGAGTGGCTGGTTTGGGATGAAATGCAATTTTTGCAACGCACCGAAGGCAGCGCGATCCGCCGCATCGGTCACGCCCGCTGGTTGCGCAACCTGGCGCTGGCGGCGGGCAATGCGCTGGCCTCAGGTACGTTGCCCGCCGCCGAGGCGCTGGCTCTGCGTGAGGCGCTGGAGCGCTGGCAACACCACCCGGATGCGGTGGTGCAGGAACAGGTGGCCTGGTCGCTGGCGCGTTGAATCGAAGCCCCCCGAAAACGTTCTAGAGGCGGGTGGCAAAGGTCAGGCCAACACCCCCAGCGCAAACGGCAGGCTGAGCATGCCGGCGAGCGTGGAGAGCGTCACCAGCCCTGCCACATACGGGCCGTTGTAGCCCATGCGGCTGGCCAGCACGTAGCAGGTCGATGCAGTGGGCAGGCCCGAGAACAGCAGCAGCGCGGTGGTCTGCGTGGGGCTGAGTTGCCACACACGGCTCCAGATCCAGGCCAGCAAGGGCAGGCCCAGGTGCTTGCACAGCAAGACGCTGACGCCCAGCACCTTGCCCCGGTTGAGCGAGCTGAACTGCATGCCCGCGCCTGCGGCCATCAGGCCCAGGGCCAGTGCAGCCGCGCCGATGCGCTGCACCGTGGGTTCAAACCAGACCGGAATGCGAAAGCCCAGCAAGTTGGCGACCAGGCCCGTGGCGGTGGCGATGATCAGCGGGTTGCGCAGCAACTCGCGCACAAAGTGGGTGTTGCCGTGGCGGGCCATGGGCCAGACCGCACCGATGTTGAAAGTGGGCACGCAAAAACCGATCAGCATCGAAATCATCATCAGACCCTGCGGTCCGGCCACCCGTTCGGCCAAGGCCAGGGCGATGAAGGAGTTGAAGCGAAAACCCACTTGCGCGCTGGCCGCGTGGTCGCGCCGGTCGATGTGGCGGCCCAGCAGCGGCCACCAGGGCAAGCTGTAGGACAGGGCAATCGCACTGAGTGCCAGCGACAGCCCGGCCAGCACCAGGCTCGATGCTGCCGCCGGGTCGAGCGGGCTTTTGACGATGGAGTGGAACAGCAGCGTGGGGAACAGGAAGTAATACACCAGGCTGTCCACATGCTGCCAGACCGAGCGGTTGAGCGCCGTGAAGCGGCACACCAGGTGGCCGATCAGGATCAGGGAGAAGTCGGGGAAGAGCAGTTGCGCGAAATTCACGCCGCCAAGCATACCCGCAGCGGTGTGCGGGCTTTGTCGCCTGCGGGCAAGCACCCGGCAGGCATCCATCGTTTTTTGCTTATGATGGTTTCGTTGTTTTTGAAGGAGTGATCGAGATGAAACGTCGCAATTGGCTGGCTGCTGCCGCCATGACCCTGGTGGCCGGTTCGGTGCTGGCGCAGGCCTACCCCAACCGTGTGATCAAACTGCAAGTGCCGTTTGCGCCGGGCGGCACCACGGACATCGTGGCCCGCACGATCGCCGATCCGCTGGGCAAGGCTCTGGGCCAATCGGTGGTCATCGAGAACAAAGCCGGTGGTGGCGGTGTGGTGGGTGCCAATGAAACGGCCAAGGCGGCGCCCGATGGCTACAGCATTGGCATGGCCACCGTGTCGACCACGGCGGCCAACCCGGCCATCAACCCGCGCATTCCGTACAACCCGGTGACGGACTTCTCGCCCATCATCAACGTGGCGGCCACGCCCAATGTGATCGCGGTGCACCCCAGCTTTCCGGCGCGCGACTACGCCGGTTTTGTGGCCGAACTGAAAAAGAACCCCGGCAAATACTCTTATTCCTCCTCGGGCACGGGGGGCATTGGCCACCTGCAGACCGAGCTGTGGAAAGGCCTGGCCGGTGTGTTCATCACCCACATTCCCTACCGTGGTGCGGGTCCGGCCCTCAACGACACCGTGGCCGGGCAGGTGCCGATCATTTTTGACAACCTGCCGTCTGCCTTGCCCTTCATCCAGTCGGGCAAGCTGATCGCCATCGTGGTGGCGGCGCCGCAAAAACTCGCGGTCTTGCCCAATGTGCCCACCTTCAAGGACGTGGGCCTGGAGCCGGTCAACCGCATGGCGTATTACGGCATCTATGGTCCCAAAGGGCTGCCCAAAGAGGTGGTGGACAAAGTCAATGCCGGCGTCAAAAAGGCGCTGGAGGACCCGGCCGTGCGCAAGCGCATCGAAGACACCGGCTCGCTGATCGTGGCCAACACGCCCGAGCAGTTTGCGGCCCAGATCAAGGCCGAATACGAGGTCTACAAAAAAGTGGTGGACACGCAGAAGCTTAAACTTGACTGATGCACCCCACGAGCCAGGACGCCATTGACCGCTTTGCCGATGCGCTCTGGCTCGAAGACGGCCTCTCGTCCAACACCCTGGCCGCCTACAAGCGTGACCTGACGCTGTTGGCGCGCTGGCTGCAGCAGGTCCAGGGCCTGGCCCTGTTGCAGACCCAGGAACACCACCTGCAAGCCTACTTTGCCGAACGCCACGCCCACAGCAAGGCCACGTCGGCCAACCGGCGCCTGACGGTGCTGCGGCGCTTTTTCCATTGGGCCTTGCGTGAGGGCCTGGTGCAGACCGATCCCACCCTGAAACTGCTGGCTGCCAAACAGGCCCTGCGCGTGCCCAAGACCCTGAGCGAAGCGCAGGTCGAGGCCCTGCTGGCCGCGCCCAAGCTCAACGACCCGCTGGGCCTGCGCGACCGCGCCATGCTGGAGCTGATGTACGCCAGCGGCCTGCGCGTGAGCGAGTTGGTGGCGCTCAAGACCCTGCATGTGTCACTCCATGAATCGGTGCTGCGCGTGTTGGGCAAGGGCGGCAAAGAGCGGCTGGTGCCCTATGGGCAGATCGCGGGGGAATGGCTGACCCGCTACCTGCAGTCGGCGCGTGCCGAACTGCTGCAGGGTCGTCAGAGTGACGCCTTGTTTGTGACCAGCGCCGGCCCCAAGCCGGGCACCGGCATGAGCCGCATCATGTTCTGGAACCTGGTCAAACGCTATGCGCTGCAGGCGGGCATCACCGCGCCGCTGTCACCGCACACCTTGCGCCATGCCTTTGCCACGCATTTGCTCAACCATGGGGCCGATTTGCGGGCGGTGCAGATGCTCTTGGGGCACGCCGACATTTCGACCACCACCATCTACACCCACGTGGCGCGTGAGCGCCTGAAGACGCTGCACGCGCAGCACCACCCGCGAGGGTGAATGCAGGTGAGGGGGCTTATTCGACAGCCAGCAGCTCGACGTCGAACTTGAGCGTCGCGTTGGGCGGGATCACGCCGCCAGCGCCACGGGCGCCGTAGCCCAGTTCGGGCGGGATGATCAGGGTGCGGGCGCCGCCCACTTTCATGCCGGCCACGCCTTCGTCCCAGCCTTTGATGACCATGCCTGCGCCCAGGGCAAACACAAAGGGGTCGCGGCGGTCCTTGCTCGAATCGAACTTGGCGCCTTGCTCGCCGTCCTTGTAGAGCCAGCCGGTGTAGTGCACGACCACGTCCTGGCCGGCGGTGGCCTCGGCGCCTTCGCCAACGGTGGTGTCGATGTATTGCAGGCCAGAGGGGGTGGTGTTCATGGTGGTTTCCGTCAAAACAAGGGCCGCAACGCGCGGCCCAATGCAGAAAATTATGCCAGCAGGCCTCGCCGTGCCAGATCGCGCATGAGCGCGCCCACGCCATAGGTCCAGGCGGGCGCCTGGTCGCTGGTGGTGACGCGGTTGAAGAGCTGGCCCAGCCTGGGTGTGGCGATGCTGACCGTGTCGCCCACCACATGGGTGAAGCCCTGGCCCGGGCCGTGGCGGTCTTGCGTGGGGGCGAACATGGTGCCCAGAAACAGCATCATGCCGTCGGGGTACTGGTGGTAGGGGCCTATGGCCTGGGCGGCCAGGTCCAGCGGGTCGCGGCTGATCTGCGAGAGGCTGCTGCTGCCAGCCATCTCGAAGCCCTCGGTGCCTTGCACGCGCATGGCCAGGTCGCAGCGGCGAACATCGTCGATGCCAAAGTGTGCGTCAAACAGGCGGATGAAGGGGCCGATGGCGCAGCTGGCGTTGTTGTCCTTGGCCTTGCCCAGCAGCAGGGCGCTGCGGCCTTCAAAGTCGCGCAGATTCACGTCGTTGCCCAGCGTGGCGCCCACCACCTCGCCACGCGAGTTGGCGGCCAGCACGATCTCGGGCTCGGGGTTGTTCCAGGCGCTGCCCGGGTGCAGGCCGACCCAGGCGCCGTGGCCGACCGCGCTCATGGGCTGGGCCTTGGTGAAGATCTCGGCGTCGGGACCAATGCCCACTTCCAGGTATTGCGACCACACGCCCTGGGCCAGCAGGACTTCCTTGAGCTGTGCGGCCTCGGGCGAGCCCGGGCGCACCGCGCGCAGGTTGTCGCCGATCACGGCCACCACGGCCTTGCGCACGGCTTCGGCCTTGCTGGCATCGCCCCGTGCCTGTTCCTCGATCACGCGTTCGAGCATGCTGGCCACAAAGGTCACACCCGAAGCCTTGACGGCCTGCAGGTCACACGGGGCCAGCAACCAGGGCTGGCTGGGGTCGCGCTGGCTTTCGTCGCTGTTGGCCACCACGGCTTGGGCGCTGCCCAGTTGGGGGGCCTGAGTCAGGTGGGCACGCACGCGGGTGCCCACGTCGGGCAGCTCCAGCAGGGCGCTGCTGGTGGGGGCCAAGGCACTCAGGTCCCACAAGCCTTGCGGTGTGGCGGCCACCACCACGGGGCCGGTGCCCGGTTGCCAGATGCGACCGATCAACAGGGCCTGGTCAGCGTCTTGGGGCCAGCAGTGGGTCAGGGGGGCGGTCATTTCAAAAAGTCTCCGATGGGGGTGTGGCCCGCATGGTGCCAGAAATTGCAGGCACAGCCCGCACCAGGGTTGAGGTGCGTCAACCGGTGAGGGGCCAACATTTGTTTACATGGGGGGTCTGGGCTCTGGCTAAGCTGGTGCCTTCACGAACCCCGCAACAGGAGATTTTCATGAAACCTTCACCACAGACGGTGCGCCAGTCGATGGCGCTGCTGGGCATCGGTCTGCTGCTGGCGGGCTGCGACACCATGACGCCCGAGCAGCGTGCGGCCTCCACCGGTGCGGTCATTGGTGCGGTGGCTGGCCAGGTGGTGGGCGGCGGCGGGCGCTCCAGCGCAATCGGCGCGGCGCTGGGGGGTCTGGGGGGTTACGTCTGGTCGCGCCAGATGGAAGAGAAAAAGCGCCAGATGGAGCAGGCCACGGCCGGCACCGGCACGGTGGTCACCCAGACGGCAGACAACCAGCTCAAGCTGAGCATTCCAAACGACATTTCGTTTGCCACCGGCAAGCACGACATCCAGCCGCGCCTGATGCCCATCCTGGACCAGTTCGCCCAGGGCCTGAACCAGCAGCCGTCGATGGAAGTGCGCATCGTGGGCCACACCGACAACACCGGCAACGACGCCATCAACAACCCGCTGTCGGTTCAGCGTGCCCAAAGCGCGCGCGACTACCTGGTCTCGCGCGGGGTGGCCACGCATCGCATCGGCATCGACGGACGGGGCTCGCGTGAGCCGATTGCCGACAACAGCACCGAGGCCGGTCGTGCCCGCAACCGACGCATCGACATCTTTTTGGCCGAGCGTGCTCAGTCCAGCCCGTCCCCCGTCAGGTAAGCGATCTCGTCGGCACTGAAGCCCGCCGCCTGGCGGGCTTCAGTGTTGAAAGGGGGCCGCAGGCGCGGGGCTTTGTGGCGCTGCACCAGGGCTTTGTAGTGCGCCACCGGTTCCAGCCCTTGCTGCAGGCACAGCCAGCGGTACCAGCGGTTGCCAATGTCGACATGGCCAATCTCCTCGCGCAGGATCACGTCCAGGCAGTCGCATATGCGCAGGGCGTCGGGCGTGCCCACCTTGCGCAAACGCGCCTGAATGAGCGGTGTGGCGTCCAGGCCACGCGCTTCGAGTGTGCGGGGCACCAGCGCCATCCGTGCAGTGATGTCGTCGGCGGTTTTCTCGCACATCTCCCACAGACCGTCGTGGGCGTCAAAGTCGCCGTAACTGTGCCCCAGGGTTTGCAGCTCGCGGTGCAGCATCTCAAAGTGCTGGGCTTCTTCTTCGGCCACGCGCATCCAGTCGCGGTAGAAAGTCTCGGGCATGCCGTCAAAGCGCCAGACGGCGTCGAGGGCGAGGTTGATGGCGTTGAACTCGATGTGGCAGATGGCATGCAACAGCGCGGCGCGGCCTTGTGGGGTGTAGGGTGTGCGCTTGGGGACCGTGCCGGGGGCGATCAGTCGCGGCAGCTCGGGGCGCCCGGGCAGGGGGCCTGGTTTGTTCTGTGCGGTGCCGAAAGTCCAGTGGGCCTGTGCAGCCCACAGTGCGTGGACGGCCGCGCATTTGGCTTCGGGTGTGTGCAATTGCAGGGTTTGCAGCGCGCGGGTTCTCATTTCCATCTTTAGAATTCTAGAGATTCAGCAACCCCAACCCGGAGACCCCCATGGCCATTTACCAACTCGAAGACCGCATTCCCCAAATCGCCGACAGCGCCTGGGTGGCCGAAAGCGGGCAGGTCATGGGCGGGGTGACGATGGAAGCCAACACCAGCGTCTGGTTTGGTGCCACGGTGCGCGGCGATACCGAGCACATTGTGATCGGGGAGGGCAGCAACATCCAGGACGGCAGCGTCCTGCACGCCGACTACGGCATGCCCTTGACCGTGGGCAAGAACGTGACGGTGGGCCACATGGTCATGCTGCATGGCTGCACGATTGGCGATGAATCGCTGATCGGCATCGGCGCTGTGGTGCTCAATGGTGCGAAAATCGGCAAGAACTGCCTGGTGGGCGCCGGTTCGCTGGTGACCGAAGGCAAAGAATTCCCGGACGGCGCCATGATCATGGGCACACCTGCCAAAGTGGTGCGCCAGCTCACACCCGAGCAAATCGAAGGCCTGCGTGAAAGCGCCAAGCGCTACATCGAGAATGCGCGCCGCTACAAGAATGGCCTGAAAAAAATCGCTTGAACACGAAAGGCGCCCCCAGCGGGCGAGCCCTGTTTTGTCTGAACTGCACAAATTCATCTTCGAGGGCATGCCGGTGCGCGGCATGCTGGTTCGCCTGACCGACGCCTGGCAGGAGATTCTGGCCCGCCGCGCGGCCAATTCGGCCACGGGCGCTTACCCGCCACCGGTGCGCCAGTTGCTGGGCGAGATGGCCGCGGCCAGTGTGCTGATGCAAGGCAACATCAAGTTCAACGGCGCTTTGGTGCTGCAGATTTTTGGTGACGGCCCGCTCAAGGTGGCCGTTGCCGAGGTGCAGCCCGATTTCAGTTTGCGCGCCACCTGCACACTGGTGGGCGATGTGGCTGCGCACGCATCGCTCAGCCAGATGGTCAACCTGCACAACCAGGGCCGCTGCGCCATCACCCTCGACCCCAAAGACCGCTTGCCTGGTCAGCAGCCCTACCAAGGCGTGGTCCCCCTGTTTGGCGACCAGGGGGAAAAGCTGGAAAACATCAGCGAAGTGCTGGAGCACTACATGCTGCAGTCCGAGCAGCTGGACACCGTGCTGGTGTTGGCCGCTGACGACAAGGTGGCTGCGGGCCTTTTGATCCAGCGCCTGCCCGTGGAGGGGGAAGGCAATCTGGCGGGCAAGGATGTGGTGCAGCGCGAGGCCGAGCTGGGCCAAAGCGAAGATTTCAGCCGCATCGCCATCCTGGCCAAGAGCCTCAAGCGCGAAGAACTGCTGACGCTGGACGCCGAAACCGTGTTGCACCGCCTGTTCTGGGAAGAACCACTGGCCCGCTTTGAACCCTTGGTGGGCGAGCAGGGTCCCCGTTTTGCCTGCTCGTGCAGCCGCGAGCGTGTTGCCCGCATGGTCCGCAGTCTGGGCACTGCCGAGGTCGAAAGCATCATCGCCGAGCAAGGGCAGGTGGAGGTGGGCTGCGATTTTTGCGGTGCGCAGTACCGTTTTGACCCGGTGGACGCGGCAGGTCTGTTCACGGCAGGCATGCACAAGTCGGCTGGCGACGCCCTGCATTGAACATTTTCGTCGCAGGGGCCTGCCCTGCGGGTGATCAAACGCTGGGTTTGAGCAATCCTGTGAACAGCCGGTGTTCGCAGTCGGGATCGCTGCATTTTTCGCACAGCCACGGGGTGCGTCCCTCATTGAGCGCAAATTGCGCCGACTCGCGGCGTTGCCAGTCCGCCTCGTTTTCGGGCGGCAGGCCCATGGCGAGCAAGGCGTTGTTCAGTCGAGCCAGGCCTTGGCCGTAAATCACCCGAAAAGCGATACCGCTGCGCCCAAGGGCATCGCGCAGCTTGGCATCGATCGGTAACCGCGCTTGGGCACTGTCGCGCAGCCACTGGGCTTCCCACTGGATGTCCAGCCCGGTCACCAAGGTCAGGTCGTACAGGCGCTGGTGCGCCAGGGCCATCGCGTACAGCCCATCGTCGCCAAACAGCTGGTGGCTGTAAACCGCTGTGACCAGCGGGGTGGTGTCGGCGATCACGGTGCCTGACGAGATGGCCAGTACAGCGTCGGCCTGTGCCTGTGCAATGGCGGCCTGCTCATGCAGTTTGGGCGTTCGGCCTTCGCGTTCGCACCAGTGGCGCAGGTGTTCTTCGGCCCAGTGCGCGGTTTCGCCGCGTTCGCGCAGCAGCTCGGTGAGCGTGCGTGCCAGCCAGGACTTGCCAGTGCTTTCGGCGCCCACGATGGCGATGCGCCGCAGCGTGCTCATGGCGCAGCCAGCCGCTTTTGCCATTCGCGCCAGCCCGCCACGCTCATGGCGATGAAGATCGCATACAGCAGACAAGTCAACCAGAGGCCTTTGTAGGCAAACAGCCCCACGCTGATGACGTTGACCACCAGCCACACCAGCCAGTTCTCGATCAGCTTGCGGCCCAACAAGGCCTGGCCAATCAGGCTGAGTGCGGTGGGCAAGGCGTCCCACCAGGGCACGTCGCTGTCGGTGTAGTGCATCAGGCCCCAGGCCAAGGCCGGCCAGAGCAAGGCCAGCGCCAGAGCGCACAGCCACCAGCCACGCCGGCTCAGTTGCTGAATGTGCAGGGCGGGCGTGTCACCCTCGCCTCGGCGCAGCCATTGCCACCAGCCCCACAAGGCCAGCACCGCAAAGACGATCTGCAGGCTGGCTTCGGCATACAGCAGACTGTCCTTGAAGACGAAGAAGTAGAGGATGGAACTGACGATGGCCAGCGGCCAGGACCAGTGCAGTTCGCGGATGGAGCACACCACCATCACCAGAGCCAGGGCAAAGCCCAGCACTTCGGTCCAGGACATCACTTGGTGATCTGCACAAAGATTTCGTTGGGCTTGACCATGCCCAGTTCGTGGCGGGCGCGCTCTTCCACCATGTTCAGGCCTTCCTTGAGGTCATTGATCTCGGCCTTGAGCTGCTCGTTGGTGCGGCGCGACTCGTCGTTGGCCGCTTTCTTTTGCTGGACTTTGGTCTCCAGCTCGGCCACATGGGACAAGCTGCCCCGCCCAAACCAAAGCTGGCCCTGCAGCAAGAGCAGCAGGGTGACCAGCACGATGGGGACGAGGCGGTTGCCCATGAAATGGCTTATTTCAAGTTGTAGAACGCAGCGCGGCCCGGGTACACGGCCACTTCGCCCAGGTCTTCCTCGATGCGCAGCAGCTGGTTGTATTTGGCCATGCGGTCCGAGCGCGAGAGCGAGCCGGTCTTGATCTGGCCGGCGTTCAGGCCCACGGCGATGTCGGAGATGGTGGAGTCTTCGGTCTCGCCCGAGCGGTGGCTGATGACGGCGGTGTAGCCGGCGCGCTTGGCCATCTCGATGGCTTCAAAAGTCTCGGTCAGGGTGCCGATCTGGTTGATCTTGATCAGGATCGAGTTGGCGATGCCCTTGTCGATGCCTTCTTTCAGGATCTTGGTGTTGGTCACGAACAGGTCGTCGCCCACCAGCTGCACCTTGTCGCCGAGCTTTTCGGTGATGTGCTTCCAGCCGTCCCAGTCGCCCTCGGCCATGCCGTCTTCAATGCTGATGATGGGGTACTTGTCGACCCAGGTGGCCAGCATGTCGGTCCACTGCTCGGCGGTGAGGGCGATACCGCCTTCGCCTTCCAAAACGTATTTGCCGTCCTTGTAGAACTCGCTGGCGGCGCAGTCCAGGCCCAGGGCGATCTGCTCGCCTGCTGTGTAGCCGGCTTTGTCGATGGCTTGCAGGATCAGCTGCAGCGCGGCTTCGTGGCTTTCAACGCTGGGGGCAAAGCCGCCTTCGTCGCCCACGGCGGTGCTGATGTGCTTGTCATGCAGGATGGCCTTGAGGGCGTGGAACACCTCGGCACCCCAGCGCAGGGCTTCACGGAAGGAGGGGGCGCCCACCGGGATGATCATGAGCTCTTGCAGGTCCAGCGAGTTGTTGGCATGGGCGCCGCCGTTGATGACGTTCATCATCGGCACGGGCAGTTCCTTGCCGGACATGCCGCCAAAGTAGCGGTACAGGGGCAGACCGGCTTCTTCGGCGGCGGCGCGGGCCACGGCCATGGACACGGCCAGCATGGCGTTGGCGCCCAGACGGCTCTTGTTGTCGGTGCCGTCCAGGTCGATCAGGGTCTTGTCCAGAAAGGCCTGCTCGGAGGCGTCCAGGCCCAGCACGGCCTCGGAGATTTCGGTGTTGATGTGTTCAACGGCCTTGAGCACGCCCTTGCCCAGGTAACGGCTTTTGTCGCCGTCACGCAGTTCGATGGCTTCGCGGCTGCCGGTGGAGGCACCAGACGGCACGGCGGCACGGCCCATCACGCCGGACTCCAGCAGCACGTCGCATTCAACGGTGGGGTTGCCACGGCTGTCCAGGATTTCGCGGCCGACGATATCAACGATTGCACTCATGGGTTCACTCTCGGAAGTTCAAAAACAAAATAGGGGTCTGGCTGCGGATCATGCAGCGCTTCACTGGAAATCGTTCTCCAGGAACGGGTTCTTTTTGGTCACGGAATCGAGCTGCACCAGGGTCTCGAGCAGGGCTTTCATCTTGCCCAGCGGTACGGCGTTGGGGCCGTCGGACCAGGCCTCGGCGGGGCGCGGGTGGGTTTCCATGAACAGGCCCGCCACCCCGGCAGCGACACCGGCACGGGCGAGCACCGGCACCATTTCGCGGGCACCGCCGCTGCTGGTGCCCTGGCCACCGGGTTTCTGCACCGAGTGGGTCACGTCGAACACCACCGGCGCGCCGGACTTGCGCATCTCGGCCAGGCTGCTCATGTCGGCCACCAGGTTGTTGTAGCCAAAGCTCACGCCACGCTCACAGGCCAGGAAGCGGTCTTCGGACAGACCGGCTTCGCGTGCGGCGGCGCGGGCTTTGTCGATGACGTTCTTCATGTCCCAGGGGGCCAGGAACTGGCCCTTCTTGATGTTCACCGGCTTGCCCGACTTGGCGACAGCGCGGATGAAATCGGTCTGGCGACACAAAAAGGCGGGGGTCTGCAGCACATCGACCACGCTGGCCACTTCGGCCACCTGCGATTCGTCGTGCACGTCGGTCAGGATGGGCAGGCCCAGCTGCTTGCGCACTTCGGACAGGATCTTCAGGCCCGCATCGATGCCCACGCCGCGCTGGGTGTTGCCCGAGGAGCGGTTGGCCTTGTCAAACGAGCCTTTGTAGATCAGGGGAATGCCCAGACCGCTGCAGATTTCCTGGAGCTGGCCGGCCACGTCGAGCGACATCTCCAGCCCCTCGATGGAGCAGGTGCCGGCGATCAGGAAGAAAGGCTTGTCCAGGCCGACCTCGAATCCACAAAGTTCCATGTTGGCGCCCTCGAGTTACGCTGCCTTGAGTTTCTTGCCCTGGCCTAAGTGGTCCACAGCGGCCTTGATGAAGGCGTTGAACAGCGGGTGGCCGTCCCAGGGGGTGGACTTGAACTCGGGGTGGAACTGCACGCCCACATACCAGGGGTGCACGTCCTGCGGCAGTTCGACGATTTCGGTGAGTTGCTCGCGCTGGGTCAGCGCAGAAATGACCAGACCGGCGCCTCGCAGCTTGTCCAGGTAGTTCACGTTGGCTTCGTAACGGTGGCGGTGGCGCTCGGTGACGACGTCACCATAAATCTTGTGTGCCAGTGTGCCTTTGGCCACGTCGGAGCTTTGGGCGCCCAGGCGCATGGTGCCACCCAGGTCAGAGTTCTCGTCACGCTTTTGAATGGAGCCGTCGGCGTCCTTCCACTCGTTGATCAGGGCGATCACGGGGTAGGGGCTGTCGGGCTCGAACTCGGTGGAGTTGGCGTCCTTCATGCCGGCCACATGGCGGGCGTATTCGATGGTGGCCACCTGCATGCCCAGGCAGATGCCCAGGTAGGGCACCTTGTTTTCTCGGGCGAACTGGGCCGTGAGGATCTTGCCTTCGACACCGCGTTTGCCAAAGCCGCCGGGCACCAAAATGGCGTCGTACTTGGCCAGCTGGGCCTGGGTGGCGGCGCTGATGGTTTCGGAGTCCAGGTGCTCGATCTTGACGCGCACATGGTTGCGCAGACCGGCGTGCTTGAGGGCTTCGTTGACCGATTTGTAGCTGTCGGTCAGCTCGACGTACTTGCCCACCATGGCAATCGTGACTTCGCCTTGCGGGTGCTCGGTCTCGTACACCAGGTCGTCCCAGCGCTTGAGGTTGGCGGGCGGCGTGTTCAGGCGCAGTTTGTCGCAGATCAGACCGTCCAGGCCCTGCTCGTGCAGCACGCGCGGTACTTTGTAGATGGTGTCCACATCGGGCATGGAGATCACGCCCCAGCCTTGCACGTTGGTGAACATCGAGATTTTTTCGCGTTCGTCGTCCGGAATGCGGCGGTCGGCACGGCACAGCAGGGCATCGGGCTGGATGCCGATTTCGCGCAGCTTTTGCACGGTGTGCTGGGTCGGCTTGGTCTTGAGCTCGCCTGCCGTAGCGATCCAGGGCAGGTAGGTCAGGTGGACAAAGGCCGCGTTGTTGGGGCCCAGGCGCAGGCTGAGCTGGCGCACGGCTTCCAGGAAGGGCAGGGACTCGATGTCGCCCACGGTGCCGCCGATCTCGACGATGGCCACGTCCACGGCGTCAGGCGTGTCAAAACCGGCGCCGCGCTTGACGAAATCCTGGATTTCATTGGTGACGTGGGGGATGACCTGCACGGTCTTGCCCAGGTAGTCACCACGGCGTTCTTTTTCAAGCACGCTCTTGTAAATCTGGCCGGTGGTGAAGTTGTTGGCCTTCTTCATCCGGGTGTTGATGAAGCGCTCGTAATGGCCCAGGTCCAGGTCGGTCTCGGCGCCGTCGTCGGTCACAAACACCTCGCCGTGCTGGAAAGGGCTCATGGTGCCCGGGTCGACGTTGAGGTAGGGGTCGAGCTTGATGAGGGTGACTTTGAGGCCGCGCGATTCTAGGATGGCGGCAAGGGAAGCGGAGGCGATTCCCTTGCCCAGGGAAGACACCACACCGCCGGTGACGAATACAAATTTGGTCATGTCCAGAACGGAAGCGTGCGCTCCCGGTAGGTGGAAATCGTGATTATAGAGGGTGCCTGTTGGCCTGGATGGGGCAGGAACGGGTCGTGCGAGGCACGCGATGGCGCCTGTCTGCTACATTGCCTGCCCATGAGCCATCTCACTGGAAAACACATCGTTTTGGGCCTGTCAGGCGGCATTGCCGCTTTCAAGTCTGCGGAACTCTGCCGTGCCCTGGTCAAGGCCGGGGCGACGGTGCAGGTCGTGATGACCGAGGCGGCCGAGCATTTCATGACGGCGGTCACCATGCAGGCGCTGTCGGGTCGGCCGGTCTACACCTCGCAGTGGGATGCCCGCGAGGGCAACAACATGGCCCACATCAACCTCAGCCGCGAGGCCGATGCGATGGTGGTGGCCCCGGCGAGTGCCGATTTCATGGCCAAGCTGCTGCATGGCCGGGCCGATGATTTGCTCAGTTTGATGTGCCTGGCGCGGCCCCTGAACACGGTGCCCTTGGTCGTGGCACCGGCCATGAACCGTGAAATGTGGCAAAACCCGGCCACCCAGCGCAATGTCGCGCAGTTGCGCGCAGATGGCGTGCAGGTGCTGGATGTGGGGCAGGGCGAGCAGGCCTGTGGCGAGACGGGCGATGGCCGCATGCTCGAAGCCGATGAAATTCTGGAAGACCTGGAAGCGTTTTTCACACCCAAAGTGCTGGCAGGCCGGCAGTTGCTGGTCACCGCCGGGCCGACTTACGAGGCGATTGACCCGGTGCGTGGCATCACCAATTTGTCCAGCGGCAAGATGGGTTTTGCCATCGCCCGTGCGGCCCGCCTGGCGGGTGCCGAAGTGACGCTGGTGGCCGGTCCGGTGGGCTTGCCCACGCCGCGCGGCGTGCGCCGTGTGGATGTGCGTTCGGCCCGCGACATGTTGCAAGCGGTGCAGACCCAGGTAGAGACCGCGAGTGTGTTTGTGGCCTGTGCGGCTGTGGCCGACTGGCGTCCTGCCACTTCCGCCGAGCAAAAGATCAAAAAAGACGGCTCGGGTCAAACCCCCCAGCTGGGCTTTGTCGAGAACCCGGACATTCTGGCCACCGTGGCCAAGTCGCCCCGTGCCCAGTTGGGCGAGCTGTTTTGCGTGGGCTTTGCTGCCGAAAGCCACGACCTGCTGGCGCACGCCACCGCCAAGCGTGCGCGCAAGGGCGTGCCCCTGCTGGTGGGCAACATTGGCCCGGCCACGTTCGGGCAGGACGACAATGCGCTGCTGCTGGTCGACGCCCAGGGTGCCCGCGAATTGCCGCATGCCAGCAAGCAGGTGCTGGCCACGCAGCTCATTGAAGACATTGCCCGGCGGCTGGGCTGAATTTTCCTTTTCCCAATCAAGCTTATGGACCTCGACGTCAAAATTCTCGACGCGCGCATGCGCGAGCAGCTGCCCCAGTACGCCACGCCTGGTAGCGCGGGGCTGGACTTGCGTGCCTGTCTGGATGCGCCGCTCACGCTGGCCCCCAACGCCTGGCAACTTGTGCCCACGGGCATTGCCATCCACTTGAAGGATCCCGGTTACGCGGCCATGCTTTTGCCTCGCTCAGGTCTGGGGCACAAGCACGGCATCGTGCTGGGCAATCTGGTAGGGCTGATCGACAGCGACTACCAGGGGCAACTGATGGTCAGTTGCTGGAACCGCAGCGATGTGGCCTTCACCATCGAGCCGATGGAGCGCATTGCGCAGATGGTGATCGTGCCGGTGGTGCAGGCGCGCTTCAATGTGGTTGAAGAGTTTGGCGACGTGACTTCGCGTGGCGCAGGGGGCTACGGGTCTACGGGCAAGCAGTAGGTTCTCTGCTTTGCGTGTCCCGGTTCGCGGGGCTGGGGGTGCCGTGAGCCGATTTCTGGTACCCAGCATGAGGAACCGGGCATGCGCCCCGCTCACGCGGATTCAAGGCACCAAGCCCAAAAAAAGCTCACTGCAGCGTCTTGCCCTCAGACGACTCTTGATCACCCACTTCGATGCGGAAGAAACCCGTGCCGCAAGTACCGCGTCCCACTTCCGTTTCGGTTGCCTCACGCACAGCGGCCACTTTCAGGTGCAAGCGCAGCGCAATGCCCGCCAAGGGATGGTTGCCATCCAGCACCACATGCTCGGGGTAAATCTGGGCGATGGTGTAGAGCGCGTTGCGCGGCGCATCGGGGTTGCAACCGGTGGGCAAGGCATTGCCTTCGATGGTCAGGCCTTCCTCGATGTCTTTGGGAAACAGCGCGCGCGGCTCCAGAAACAGCAACTGGTCGTCAAAGTCGCCAAACGCGTCTTCGGGCTCCAGGTGCAGATCGACCTTGGCCCCTGCGCCATGGCCTTGCAGCGCCGCCTCGATCTTGGGCAGCAGGTCTTGCCCGCCCAGCAGAAACTCCACCGGTTCGTCCAGTTCATCCAGCGTCTCACCCAGGGTGTCCTTGAGGGTCCAGGTCAGCGCCACCACGCATTGCTCTTTGATGTCCATGGGACAATTGTCTCACCATGGACATCGATACCCCTTTGACATTGCTGGGCGGCCTCACACCGGCCCAATTCATGAAGCGTTATTGGCACAAAAAACCGCTGCTGGTGCGCCAGGCCATCCCGGATTTCAAGCCTTGTTTGGACCGCGCCGGGCTGGTGGAGCTGGCAGGGCGTGAGGATGTTGAGTCGCGCCTGATCGTGCATGGCGACAAGGGCTGGAAGATGAAGCACGGGCCGCTGGCACGCCGCAGCCTGCCGCCCTTTGCCCAAAAAAAATGGACATTTCTGGTGCAAGGCGTGGACCTGCACCACGAAGGCGTGCACCAGCTCATGCAGCAGTTTCGTTTTGTGCCGGACGCGCGGCTGGACGATTTGATGATCAGCTACGCCAGCGATGGCGGTGGCGTGGGGCCGCACTTTGACAGCTATGACGTGTTTTTGCTGCAGGCCCACGGCCAGCGCCGCTGGCGCATAGGCCGCCAAAAAGACCTGACGCTCGAAGAGGGCGTACCGCTCAAAATTTTGAAGAACTTTGAGCCAGAGGACGAATTTGTGCTGGAGCCAGGCGACATGCTCTATCTGCCACCCAAATACGCGCACGATGGCATCGCACTGGGGGAGTGCATGACCTGGTCGGTTGGTTTTCGATCGCCGCAGGCGGGGGAACTGGCGCGCGAACTGCTGCAAGGCCTGGCCGACGAGGCCACCGAGTTGGTGGGTGGTGCGGTGTACCGCGACCCGCAACAAGCGGCGGTGGCGCAGCCGGCCGCCATTCCGGCGGAGTTGTACGACTTTGCCCGCGAAGCCTTGCAGCGCGCTCAAAACGACCCACTGGTGTTGGCCATGCTGTTGGGCGAGCACCTGTCTGAACCCAAGGCCAACGTCTGGTTCGATGCCGAGTCTGCCATCGGATGGGCGCCAGGGCAGGGCGTGGCCTTGAGCCGCCAAACCCGCATGCTCTATGACGCGCAACACATCTTCATCAATGGCGAGGGTTTTCGGGTGGCCGGCAAAGACGCGCGTTTGCTGCGCCAGCTGGCCGACCAACGTGCGCTGTCGGCCAAAGACTGTGCGGCGCTCAGTTTGGATGCGCAGCAGGCCTTGGGGGAGTGGTCAGCGGCGGCTTGGTTGTGTGCTGTGTAAAGTTTTGTATCAAGCTGACACCAGGGTTTCATTGGGCTGGTCTGGATATCGGGGAAAACGCTATAATTTGAGGCTGAGTTAACTGTCTCGAGAATTCTTTTGACTCAGTCTGGCAGCTTCGGCTGTTACGACAATTTCCGGAAATTGTTTTCAACCCCCTTTAAGGACATCCAAAATGAACAAGACCCTCGTTCTGGCCGCCGTGATCGCTGCTGCTGCTCTGGCCGCTTGCGGTAAAAAAGAAGAAGCCGCTGCTCCCGCTGCTCCTGCTGCTGCTCCCGCCGCTGAAGCTTCGGCTCCTGCTGCTGACGCTTCTGCTGCTGCTCCCGCTGCTGACGCTTCCGCTGCCAAGTAATTGGTCTTGAGATCGCTGGCCTCTTGCAGGTCAGCGGTCCATAAAAAAACCCGCCAGATTCGCATCCGGCGGGTTTTTTTATGGACGGCGCCGACCAGTGTGGTCATCGTATTTCGGTGGCCAGCAGTTTCAGGATTTTTTCGGCATTGTCCGAACTGTCGGCCTGGCCGGTCTGACTGAGCGCACGCACCAGCGTGTTGCCTGCCGATTCCTGCAGTTGGATCTGGTAGCGCTGCAAACCCTGCGCTTGTGGGTTGCTGCTGCTGAACAGGCGCGAAAAGAAACCCTGTTCAGGTGCATCTTTGGCGCTGGGCACATAACGCACAAAGTAAAGGCCTTTGCTGCGGTCGCGGTCTTCAACGGTGAAGCCGCTGCGGTCCAGTGCCAGACCCACCCGGCGCCAGGCGCGGTCCAGCGGGTCCTGCACCGTCAGCGTGGGTTGGCCGCCAACGGATGCCACTTGTGCGCCGGTGCTTTGGGCTGCGGCATTGGCGACCACCCGTTCGGCCTGCTCTTTGGGGGCGCCAAGCTTGAGCATCAGTCGGCGCAGGAACTCGATTTCCAGTTCCGGGTCGGAGGCACGTGGCATCCAGACGGTTTTTAACTTTTGCGGCGAGTCGAATTCCTCGACCATGCCGCGGTGGGTCACGTAGATGTCCACGCCGCCCGCGCTGTTGCGCTCCACGCGGGTGCGGTAGCGGTCACGCTCGCCACTCGAATACAGGCCGTCGAGCACCTTGCCGATGGTGCGGCGGATGAAGTCCTGTGGGATCTTGGCGCGGTTCTCGGCCCAGTCGGTTTCCATGATGCCCAGGTCGGCCGAATCGGTGCTCAGCACAAAACCGTTGCCGGTCCAGAACTCGCGCAGGCTTTCCCAGACCTGATCGGCTGGACGGTTGCTGACCACCAGCCAGCGCTGGTTGCCCGAGCGCTCCAGGCGCACATCGCCCATGGCGTTGCTGGCCGTGCCAGCGTCTTTGACGGTTTTTTGCGCTGTGGCAAAGCCCGAGGCCGTGGCCGAGCTGCTTTCCAGCGCATAGCGGGAGTCCTTGCGCAACTGGGTCAGGTCGGGTGGAATGTCCAGGCTGGGCGCTTTGCCTGCGCTCTTGTAGTTGATCTTGTCTTCCTCCAGCACAGAGCAGCCAGACAGGATGGCCAGTGCCGCCAGGCAAGTGACGGACGGGGTGAGGAGCGAGCGCTTCACAGGGGTTCCTTGCAGGGATTTCACAGCAGGCCAGCGGACTTGAGTGCGGCTTCGACCACGGGTTGCTGACCGGTGGAGAGCTGCGTCAAAGGCAGGCGCAGCGCGTGGCCGCAACGGCCCATGCGGGCCAGAGCCCACTTGACCGGGATCGGGTTGGCTTCGACGAACAGGTTTTTGTGCAACGGCATCAGCTGGAACTGCAACTTCATGGCGGTGGCGATGTCACCACGCAGCGCAGCCGCGCACAGCTCGTGCATCTGGCGCGGGGCCACGTTGGCCGTCACGCTGATGTTGCCAGCGCCACCGCACAGAATCAGGGCCACGGCGGTCGGGTCGTCCCCGGAGTACACCGCAAAGTGCTTGGGCAAGTCGCGGATCAACCATTGGGCCCGTTCGATGCTGCCCGTGGCCTCTTTGATGCCAATGATGCCCGGCACCTGGGCCAGACGCAGCACGGTGTCGTGCTGCAGGTCGGCCACGGTGCGACCGGGCACGTTGTACAAAATGACCGGCAGCTTGGGCGTCGCTTCGGCAATGGCCTTGAAATGCTGGAACAGCCCTTCTTGTGTGGGCTTGTTGTAGTAGGGCACCACCTGCAACTGGGCGTCAGCACCAATCGACTCGGCAAATTTGGCCAACTCAATGGCTTCGGAAGTGGAGTTGGCGCCGCAACCGGCAATGATGGGGATGCGCTTGGCGGCTTGCTCGACCGACACCCGCAGGATTTCGCGGTGTTCTTCGACGTTGACGGTGGGCGATTCGCCCGAGGTGCCCACGATCACCAGTGCATCCGTGCCCTCGGCCACATGCCAGTCGATCAGTTTGCGCAAGGTGGGGTAGTCCACTTGGCCGTTGTCGAGCATGGGGGTGATCAGGGCGGGGATGCTGCCGTGGATGCGGTGGGTGGTGATCATGTCTGGGGTTCTGGACAGTGGGCGAAAAACGCATTCTAACGAGGGACAGTGCGTTTGCCTGTCTCGGGATGTGTCAGGCCAGCGGCCAACGGGCAGGCTGGTCGGACGGGGTTTCGCGAACCGCGGCCATGCGCTGTACAAAACGGTCGGGTGCGTTCAAAAAACCGTCCTCATAGGCCAGCACCCGCAAACCGTTCTGAGCGGCCACTTGAAGCAGTTCGCCCGGCGCCAGCAAAAAGTCGGCTCGCGAGGGTTTGCCCACGGTTTCGTTGCCCTGGGCAAAGGTTTCGTACAACAGCACGCCGCCCGGCTGTACCGCCTGCGTGATGCGTGGCAGCAGCGCCCGCCACAGGTAATGGGTGACCACCACTGCGCCGAACTGCCTGCCCGCCAGAGGCCAGGGGCCGTTTTCAATGTCAGCCTGCAGCGTTTGGCCCCAGGCACTGGCGGCGCTCAAGGCTTCTTCAGACCGGTCCACACCCAGCACGGGATGACCGAGGCTGGCCAGGTGCCTCATGTGGCGTCCCGCACCACAGGCCAGGTCCAGCACAGTGCCACCAGGGACGATCAGGTGCGCCCAGCGTTGGATCCACAAAGAGGGGGCTTCGGTGCCGTGCATGGCCACTCCATTGACAAGTTGCGTCGGATTATCGTGTGCGTCTGTGGTTACTTGATGGCTGTTGTTTTGTACAGTGAATGCTTCCATTTCCCTCTACAATCGCCGCCCATGGCGACACAAAGCGAATATTCAGAAGGTTCCATCCGCGTCCTCAAGGGCCTGGAGCCGGTCAAACAGCGGCCGGGCATGTACACCCGCACCGACAACCCCTTGCACATCATTCAGGAAGTGCTGGACAACGCGGCCGACGAGGCGCTGGCGGGCTTTGGCAAAAAGATCAAGGTCACGCTGCACAGCGATGCTTCGGTCAGCGTCGAAGACGACGGCCGAGGCATCCCGTTTGGCCTGCACCCCGAAGAAAAAGCCCCGGTGATCGAACTGGTTTTCACCCGCCTGCACGCGGGCGGCAAGTTCGACAAAGGCTCGGGCGGTGCCTACAGCTTTTCGGGCGGTCTGCATGGCGTGGGGGTGAGCGTGACCAACGCGCTGGCCAAGCGCCTGGAAGCCACCAGCCACCGCGAAGGCCAGGTGGCCACGCTGGTGTTTTCGGGGGGGGATGTGGTCGAGCCGCTGGTGGCGCGTGCCCAACAGGCGGGCGACCGCAGGCAGGGCACCACGGTGCGCGTCTGGCCCGATGCCAAATACTTCGATTCGCCTGCGCTGCCCATGGCCGAACTGGTGCACCTGCTGCGCAGCAAGGCGGTGCTGATGCCCGGCGTGAGCGTCACGCTGGTCAACGAAAAAACCAAAGAGACGCAAAACTGGCAATACAAGGGGGGCTTGGGCGACTATCTGGCCCAGACCCTCAGCACGGACCCGGTGATCCCGCTGTTCGCGGGTGAGGGCTATGCCGACAAGAGCCACGACAGCTTTGCCGAAGGCGAGGGCGCCGCCTGGGCGGTGGCCTTCACCGAAGAAGGCGCACCGGTGCGAGAGAGCTACGTCAACCTGATCCCCACGCCTGCCGGTGGCACACACGACAGCGGCCTGCGCGACGGCCTGTTCAATGCCGTCAAGAGCTTCATCGAGCTGCACAGCCTGCTGCCCAAGGGCGTCAAGCTGTTGCCCGAAGACGTGTTTGCCCGCGCCAGCTATGTGCTGAGCGCCAAGGTGCTGGACCCGCAGTTCCAGGGCCAGGTGAAAGAACGCCTGAACTCGCGCGACGCGGTGCGCCTGGTGTCCAGCTTTGTGCGACCGGCGCTTGAGCTGTGGCTCAACCAGCATGTGGACTACGGCAAGAAGCTGGCCGAGCTGGCCATCAAGGCCGCCCAGACCCGCCAGCGTGCGGGGCAAAAGGTCGAAAAGCGCAAGAGCTCGGGCGTGGCCGTGCTGCCAGGCAAGCTGACCGACTGCGAAAGCAGGGAAATCACGCACAACGAGGTGTTCCTGGTCGAGGGCGACTCGGCCGGTGGCAGCGCCAAGATGGGCCGCGACAAGGAATGCCAGGCGGTGCTGCCGCTGCGTGGCAAGGTACTCAACACCTGGGAGGTCGAGCGCGATCGCCTGTTTGCCAACACCGAGATCCACGACATTTCGGTGGCGATCGGCGTGGACCCGCACGGACCCAATGACACGCCGGATTTGAGTGGCCTGCGCTACGGCAAAATCTGCATCCTGAGCGATGCCGATGTGGACGGTTCGCACATCCAGGTGCTGCTGCTGACGCTGTTCTTCCGCCATTTCCCCAAGCTGATCGATGCCGGCCATGTGTATGTGGCGCGCCCGCCGCTGTTCCGCGTGGACGCGCCCGCTCGGGGAAAGAAGCCAGCGACCAAGATGTATGCGCTGGACGAAGGCGAGTTGACGGCCATTCTGGACAAGCTGCGCAAGGACGGTGTGGCCGAGGGCAAGTGGAGCATCAGCCGCTTCAAGGGCCTGGGCGAGATGAGCGCCGAGCAGCTGTGGGAGACCACGCTGAACCCGGACACGCGGCGCCTGTTGCCGGTGCAGCTGGGCGATCTGGACTTTGGGCAAACCGAGGCGGAGATCACCAAGCTCATGGGCAAGGGCGAGGCGGCGGCGCGGCGCGAGCTGATGGAGCTGCACGGGGACGCCATTGAGATCGATGTTTGAACCTCTGTGGGGTGTGACGGGTGGGGAGGGCCGTGGCGGCCTCCTCATGCTGGGGTACCAGAAATCGTCGGCCGCCACGGCCCTCCCCACCCGTCACTTTGATGGCGTCAGCAAAAGACCTCAATTCCAATGAACGACCAAACCACGATTGAATTCAACAACGGCGAAACCGACGACGCGCTGAACCTGGCGAACTACGCCCAGCGGGCCTACCTGGAATACGCGCTCTCTGTCGTCAAAGGGCGTGCCTTGCCCGATGTGTGCGACGGCCAGAAACCTGTGCAGCGCCGCATTTTGTATTCGATGGACCGCATGGGCCTGGGTTACAGCGGCCCCAACAAGGCGACCGCCGCCAAGCCGGTCAAGAGCGCCCGTGTGGTGGGCGATGTGCTCGGCCGTTACCACCCGCACGGCGACACCGCAGCCTATGACGCGCTGGTGCGCATGGCGCAGGATTTTTCGCAGCGCTACCCGCTGATCGACGGCCAGGGCAACTTCGGTTCACGCGACGGCGACGGCGCTGCGGCCATGCGCTACACCGAGGCGCGCCTCTCCAAAATCACCGGCCTGTTGCTCGACGAGATCGATATGGGCACGGTGGACTTTGTGCCCAACTACGACGGCTCGACCGAAGAGCCCAGGCAGCTGCCCGCGCGCCTGCCGTTCACGCTGCTCAATGGCGCCAGCGGCATTGCCGTGGGCCTGGCCACCGAGATCCCCAGCCACAACCTGCGCGAAGTGGCCGACGCCTGTGTGGCGCTGGTCAAGAACGATCGCCTCTCCGACGAAGAGTTGCTGGCCATCATCCCCGGTCCGGACTACTGCGGTGGTGGCCAGATCATCAGCCCGGCCGGTGACATTGCCGACGCCTACCGCACCGGCCGCGGCAGCCTGAAAGTGCGCGCCCGCTGGAAGATCGAAGAGCTGGCGCGCGGCCAGTGGCAGCTGGTGGTCAATGAACTGCCACCCGGCGTGAGCAGCCAGAAGGTGCTCGAAGAAATCGAAGAACTGACCAACCCCAAGGTCAAGACCGGCAAGAAGGCGCTCACGCAAGACCAGCAACTGCTCAAGGCCAGCGTGCTGGCCGTGCTGGACGTGGTGCGCGACGAGTCCAGCAAGGACGCGCCGGTGCGTCTGGTGTTCGAACCCAAGACCAGCAAGACCCTTCAGCAGGAGCTGATCACCGCACTGCTGGCGCACACCAGCCTGGAGACGTCGGCGCCGATCAACATGACCATGGTCGGCATCGACGGCAAGCCGGTGCAAAAATCGCTGCGCCAGATCCTGACCGAATGGATCAGCTTCCGTCAGACCACCATCACCCGCCGCAGCCAGCACCGCCTGGCCAAGGTGCTGGACCGCATCCACATCCTCGAAGGTCGGCAGCTGGTGCTGCTCAACATCGACGAGGTGATCCACATCATCCGAAACAGCGACGAGCCCAAGGCCGCGCTGATCCAGCGCTTCAAGCTGTCGGACCGCCAGGCCGAAGACATCCTTGAAATCCGCCTGCGCCAGCTGGCACGCCTTGAAACCATCAAGATCGAGCAGGAGCTGTCTGAGCTGCGTGGCGAACAGGGCAAGCTCGAAGAAATTCTGGGCAGCCCCGCCGCGCTGCGCCGCCTGATGGTCAAGGAGATCGAACAGGACGCCAAGACCTTTGCCGACCCGCGCCGCACCCTGATCCAGGAAGAGAAAAAAGCCGTGGCCGAGGTCAAGGTGGTGGACGAACCGGTCACCGTGGTCATCAGCGAAAAAGGCTGGGTGCGCGCACGCCAGGGCCATGGGCACGACGCCACCAGCTTCGCCTTCAAGGCGGGGGACGGCTTGTATGGCACTTTCGAATGCCGTACGGTGGACCAGCTGATCGTCTTCGGAACGAATGGTCGCGTGTACAGCGTACCGGTGGCCGCCTTGCCGGGCGCGCGTGGCGATGGCCAGCCCATCACCACGCTGATCGATCTGGAAACAGGCACCCAGCCCGCGCACTACTTTGCCGGCCCGACCAGCGCCACGCTGCTGCTCTCAGGCTCGGGTGGCTATGGCTTTTTGGCCACGGTGGAAGGCATGGTCTCGCGCAACAAGGGTGGCAAGGGCTTCATCAGTCTGGGCGATGGCGAGACGGTGTGCGCGCCCTCGCATGTCAGCGGCTCCAGCGCCACGGTCAGCGCCGACAAACCCGGCTTGGTGGCGGCCACCAGCGTGGCCTGCGCCAGCACGGGCGGCCGCATTCTGACTTTCGAGATCAGCGAACTCAAGCTGATGGAAAAGGGCGGACGCGGCCTGATGCTGATCGATCTGGAGGCCAAGGACACCCTGGCGGGGGCCGCGGCCTACACCCGCAGTGTGAAGATCGAAGGCATCGGCCGGGGTGGCAAGGCGCGCGAAGAAACGCTGGAAATCCGCAGCCTCAACAACGCCAAGGTGGCCCGTGCCAAAAAGGGCAAAGTGGCTGACCTTGGCTTCAAGCCCAGCCGAATCAGCCGTGTGGAGTGAATCCGCGAGGGGCAGGCCGCCTTGCATCGCCTAAGATGCAGGGCCACACCATGAGCGCCGACGCCCTTTCTGCCGTGACAGGTGACCTGCCCACCGATGCCCAGAGCATTCTGGCGCTCGCCGCACGTTCCCTGTTTGATGTGTTTGCCCATGCCAGCGAGGGCATGTTGTTGGTGGACCGCACCGGCACGGTGGTCTGGATCAACGACCAATACCGCCGTTTTTTACCGGCCCTGGGCTTTGCCCGCGAAAGCGATTTTGTGGGTCAACCGGTGTCCTCGGTGGTTGAAAACACCCAGATGCTGCAGGTGCTGGACAGCGGCAAACCCATTCTGATCGACCTGTTGGTCAACAAGGCCGGCACCTTTGTGGTCAGCCGCTATCCCTTGCGTGACGCCCAGGGGCAGGTGATCGGTGCTCTGGGCGTGGTGCTGTTCGAGCAGGCGCAGGCCCATCTGAAACCCTTGATGTCCAAGTTTGCCCACCTGCAGCGAGAGCTGGACGATGCGCGTCAGGCGCTGGTGGCCGCGCAGCGCCGGGGCAGTGGCATGTGGCGCGCCAAGCACAGTCTGGCCAGTTTCATTGGCACCAGCGCAGCGGCGCTGGAAGCCAAGCGCCAAGCCCGCCGGGCCGCGCAGTCCAGCTCACCCGTGCTCTTGCTGGGCGAGACGGGCACCGGCAAGGAGCTGCTGGCCCACGCCATCCACACCGCGTCGCGCCGTGCGCAGGGGCCGTTTGTCAGCGTGAACATTGCAGCCGTGCCCGACACGCTGATGGAGGCTGAATTCTTTGGCGTGGCGCCAGGGGCCTACACCGGGGCCGAGCGCAAGGGGCGCGAGGGCAAGTTCAAGCTGGCCGATGGCGGCACCTTGTTTCTGGACGAGATTGGCGACATGCCGCTGACGCTGCAGGCCAAGCTCTTGCGCGCCTTGCAAGAGGGCGAGATCGAGGCCCTGGGCTCCAACCGTTTGCTGCCAGTGGACGTTCGCATTGTGGCCGCCACTTCGCGTGATTTGCCTGCCCTGGTACGCAGCGGCGCTTTTCGTGAAGACCTGTATTACCGGCTCAATGCCTTGCCCATGCGCGTGCCGCCCTTGCGCGAACGTGCCAGCGACATTCCGGCTTTGCTGGAGGTGCTGGCCGAAGAGCTGGCGCTGCGCAACGGGGTGCTGCCACCCGAGTTGGAGCCCGCAGCCGTTGAGTTGCTCGTGGCGCAAGCCTGGCGCGGTAATGTGCGTGAGTTGCGCAATGTGCTGGAGCAATTGCTCATGCGCAGCGAAACCGGGCGCGTGGATGCGGCGCTCACGGCGGCGGTGCTGCACGATGCCGGGCTGCCCGCCTTGGCGCCGCAGGCGGCGCCCACAGCGCAGACCCTGGCAGCAGACGAAGGCATTCGCCCCCTGTGGCAGCAGGTGGCCGAACTCGAGCGCCAGGCGGTGGCCCAGGCAGTGCAGTCCACTGGCGGCAACAAGCTGGCCGCAGCGCGTTTGCTGGGCATCTCGCGTGCCAAGCTCTACGCCAGCCTGTCTGAAAAATTGTCTTGATTTCAGCCATTTGTTCGAATTTCGAACAAATAAACGTCTGAAATTCAAACATTTTGGAGGGCGCTGAAACCGTACGCCAGTCAAAACAACAAGACTGACAAGGGTTTAGCCTGATCGTGGTCCTTTGGCACGGCTTGTGCAAAATGGAGGAACCATTCCAAGGAGACCCTCCATGTTCCGTCGCAATGTTTTGAGCCTGGCCGCACTGGCTGTTCTGGCAACCCCCCTGGCCACTTCGCTGGTTTATGCCCAGGGCAAGGACATCAAGATCGCCCACATCTACAGCAAGACTGGCCCGCTTGAAGCCTATGGCAAGCAAACCCAGACCGGCTTGATGATGGGCCTGAACTACGCCACCGGAGGCTCCATGCAGGTGGCTGGCCGCAAGATTGTGGTGGTCGAGAAAGACGACCAGGGCAAGCCCGACCTGGGCAAGAATTTGCTGGCCGCTGCCTATGGCGACGACAAGGTGGACATCGCCGTGGGCCCCACCGCCTCGCCGGTGGCGCTGGCCATGCTGCCGGTGGCCGAGGAATACAAGAAGATCCTGCTGGTGGAGCCCGCTGTGGCCGACTCCATCACCGGCGAGAAGTGGAACAAATACATCTTCCGCACCGGCCGCAACAGCAGCCAGGATGCGATTGCCAACGCCGTGGCGGTGGACAAGGAGGGCGTGAGCGTGGTCACCCTGGCGCAAGACAACGCCTTTGGCCGTGACGGCGTCAAGGCCTTCCGCGAAGCGCTGAAAAAGTCCAAGCTGGTGCACGAGGAATACCTGCCGCCCGCCACCACCGACTTCACCGCAGGTGGCCAGCGCATCATCGACAAGCTCAAGGCCCTGCCGGGCCGCAAAATCATTTTCATCATCTGGGCCGGTGGCAACCCGTTCAAGATCGCCGACATGGACCTCAAGCGCCACGGCATCGAGATCGCCACGGGTGGCAACATCCTCCCGGCCATGGTGGCTTACAAGCAGTTCCCCGGCATGGAAGGGGCGGCCTACTACTACTTCGGCATGCCCAAAAACCCGGTCAACGACGCCATGGTGTCGATGCACTACACCCAGTTCAAGACCCCGCCGGACTTTTTCACGGCCGGTGGCTTCTCGGCCGCGATGGCGCTGGTGACGGCGCTGAACAAGACCAAGGGCGACACCAACACCAACAAGCTGATCGCCACGATGGAAGGCATGAGCTTTGACACGCCCAAAGGCAAGATGTTCTTCCGCGCCGAAGACCACCAGGCCATGCAGAGCATGTACCACTTCAAGATCAAGGTCGACCCGGCTTTCGCCTGGGGCGTGCCTGAGCTGGTGCGCGAGATCAAGCCCGACGAGATGAAAGTGCCGGTGCGCAACCAGCGCTGAGCCCTCATGCTTGAAACCCAGAACCTGACCGTGCGTTTTGGCGGTCATGTGGCCGTCAACGCGGTCACCTGTCGCTTTGAACCCGGCACCCTGACCGCCATCGTCGGCCCCAACGGGGCGGGCAAAACGACCTACTTCAACCTGATTTCGGGACAGCTGCCCGCCTCCGAAGGCCGCGTGCATCTGAATGGACGCGAACTCAGCGGCCTGCCCGCTTCGGCACGCACGCGCGCCGGGCTGGGTCGGGCGTTTCAACTCACCAACCTGTTCCCCAATCTGAGCGTGCTGGAAAACGTGCGTCTGGCGGTGCAGGCCACCCAAAGCGGCCCCCACCGCCGTGGCCTGAACCTGTGGAGCATCTGGAGCGACCACACGCAGCTCACGCGTCGCGCCACCGAGATCCTGCATTCGGTGTCGATGCTGGGCCAACAGGACGCGCCGGTGTCCAGCCTGCCGCATGGCGACCAGCGCAAGCTCGAAGTGGCCTTGTTGATGGCGCTGGAACCCTCGGTCTACATGTTTGACGAACCCACCGCAGGCATGAGCCACGACGAAGCGCCGGTCATCCTCGACCTGATCCGCCAGCTGAAACAAGACAAGACCAAAACCATCTTGCTGGTCGAGCACAAGATGGACGTGGTGCGCGAGCTGGCCGACCGCATCATCGTGCTGCACAACGGCACGCTGGTGGCCGACGGCGAACCCAATGCAGTGATCGCCTCGCCCATCGTGCAGGAAGCCTACCTGGGCAAAGCCAAGGAGGCTGCATGACTGAGCATTTATTGACCCTGGAGGGGGTGCACACCCACATCGGGGCTTACCACATCCTGCATGGGGTGGACTTGGCGGTGCCGCGCGGGCAGCTGACCATGCTGCTGGGGCGCAATGGCGCGGGCAAAACCACCACGCTGCGCACCATCATGGGCCTGTGGCCTGCCTCGCAAGGGCGCATCACCTTTGCCGGTGAAGACATCACCGCCCTGCACACGCCGCAGATTGCGCAAAAAAACATCGCCTACGTACCCGAGAACATGGGCATCTTTGCCGACCTCACCGTCAAGGAAAACATGCTGCTGGCCGCGCGCAGCGCCAAGAGCGCCAAGCAGATGGACGAGCAGCGCCTGGAATGGATTTTTGGCCTGTTCCCGGCCGTGCAAAAGTTCTGGAACCACCCGGCGGGCAAACTCTCGGGCGGGCAAAAGCAGATGCTGGCGGTCTCGCGGGCCATTGTGGAGCCGCGTGAGCTGCTGATCGTGGACGAGCCCAGCAAGGGGCTGGCACCGGCCATCATCCAGAACATGATCGACGCCTTCCGGCAACTCAAGGCCAGCGGCGTCACGATCTTGCTGGTGGAGCAAAACATCCACTTTGCACGCCAACTGGGCGACACCGTGGCGGTGATGGACAACGGCGTGGTCGTGCATGCGGGCAGCATGCAGGCGCTGGCCGAAGACGAAAGTTTGCAGCAGTCGCTGCTGGGGTTGGCGCTATGAGTGGCTTGAAAGACCTGGATGTGCGGCCCTTGCTGCTGGTGCCGGTGCTGGCTTTGCTGGCCTGGCCGTTGGTGGGCTCGGGCTCGACCTGGCTGACGCTCACGGTGGCGGGGCTGGCCATGGGCACCATCATCTTCATCATGGCCTCGGGCCTGACGCTGGTGTTTGGCCTGATGGACGTGCTCAACTTTGGCCACGGCCTGTTCATCGCCATCGGCGCTTTTGTGGCCACCACGGTGCTGGGTGGCATGAGCGACTGGACGGGCGCTGCATCGTGGTGGCTGAACCTGGCGGCGGTGTTGCCCGCCATGGGGGTGGCCATGGCGGTGGCCGGTGCCGTGGGTCTGGCGTTCGAGCGCTTCATCGTGCGGCCGGTGTACGGGCAGCACCTCAAGCAGATCCTGATCACCATGGGCGGCATGATCATTGGCGAAGAGCTCATCAAGGTCATCTGGGGGCCGCTGCAGATCGCGCTGCCTTTGCCCGAGGCCATGCGTGGCTCGGTGCTGTGGGGCGAAGCCGCCATTGAAAAATACCGCTTGCTGGCGGTGGTGGTGGGGCTGACCATTTTTGCGGTGCAGATGTGGGTGCTGGCCCGCACCAAGATCGGCCTGCTCATTCGCGCCGGTGTGCAAGACCGGGAGATGGTCGAGTCGCTGGGTTACCGCATCCGTCGCTTGTTTGTGGGTGTTTTTGTGGCAGGCAGTGCACTGGCCGGCCTGGGTGGCGTGATGTGGGGCCTGTACCAGCAAAACGTGACCCCGCAGATCGGTGCGCAGGTCAACGTGCTGATCTTCATCGTCATCATCATCGGCGGGCTGGGCTCGACCGGGGGCGCCCTGATCGGCGCGCTGCTGGTGGGCCTGATGGCCAACTACACCGGTTTTCTGGTGCCCAAACTGGCGCTGTTTTCCAACATCGCGCTGATGGCGGCTGTGCTGCTGTGGCGCCCGCAGGGCGTGTACCCCGTGGTCAACCGCTGAAAGCAGGAGCGCAAGGTGTTCAATCGACTCATCTCCCACGACCGCCCGGCCAGCACGGCGCTGGCCGTCTTGTTGCTGGCGGTGCTGCTGGGCCTGGCCCTGGCACCGTTCCTGTTCCCCGGCGTCAAAGCGCTGGGCGTGGCGGCCAAGGTGCTGGTCTTCATTGTGCTGGTGGCCAGCTTTGACCTGCTGCTGGGCTACACCGGCATCGTCAGTTTTGCCCACACCATGTTCTTTGGCATCGGGGCCTACGGCATCGCCATCGCGGTGAACACCTGGGGGCCGACCTGGTCGGCGCTGGGGCTGGGCTTTGCGCTGGCGCTGGCCTTAAGCCTGTTGCTGTCGCTGGCCATTGGCCTGTTCTCGCTGCGGGTGCGGGCCATCTTCTTTGCCATGATCACGCTGGCGGTGGCGGCGGCTTTCCAGACGCTGGCTTCGCAACTGTCGGACTTCACCGGCGGTGAAGATGGCCTGAGCTTCAAGCTGCCGGCCTTGCTTTTGCCCAGCACCGAGTTCAGCGAAGAACCGTTTCTGGGCGTGTCCCTGGATGGCCGCCTGCTCACCTATTACCTGCTGTTTGTGGTGGCGCTGGGTGCGTTGTTGGCCTTGCTGCGCATCGTCAATTCACCTTTTGGCCGCGTTTTGCAGGCCATCCGTGAAAACGAGTTCCGCGCCGAAGCCATTGGCTACCGCGTGGTGGTGTACCGCACCCTCTCCAGCGTCCTGTCAGCCTTGTTTGCCTGCCTGGCCGGGGCCATGCTGGCGCTGTGGCTGCGCTACAACGGGCCGGACACTTCGCTGTCTTTCGAGATCATGATGGACGTGCTGCTGATCGTGGTGATCGGCGGCATGGGCACGATGTACGGCGCGGCCGTTGGTGCGGTGCTGTTTTTGCTGGCGCAAAGCTACCTGCAAGACCTGCTGCACCTGGCCAGCGAGGCCACTTCCGCGGTACCTTTGCTGTCCTCGCTGCTCTCGCCCGACCGCTGGCTGCTCTGGCTGGGCGTGCTGTTCGTGCTGTCGGTGTACCACTTTCCAACCGGGGTGGTGGGGCGGCTGCGGCAAGCAGCGGCGCTGCGCCATTTCAAATCCGGGAGGGCATGACATGGGCTTCACCTCCAACTCCATCGGGTGCGCCGGGCTGGACATCCACTACACCGACTGGCACCGCGCCGAAGACCAGCCGGATCGGGGTACTGTGATCGCCTGGCATGGCCTGGCACGCACCGGGCGTGACATGGACGAACTGGCTGCCCACCTGAGTGCACGCGGCTGGCGCGTCGTCTGTCCCGACACTGTGGGGCGCGGCCTGTCGCAGTGGAGCCAGCACCCCGACGCTGAATATTGCCTGCGTTTTTACGCACGCCTGGCACGCGAGTTGATGGACGGCCTGGGCCTGCAGCAGGTGCACTGGGTGGGGACCTCGATGGGGGGGGCCATTGGCACGCTGTGTGCGGGTGGTTTGGCCGAGCCTTCGCTGAAAGGTCGCATCCAAAGCCTGGTGCTCAACGACAACGCGCCCGAGCTGGCACAGGCCGCCATCGACCGCATTCGGGCCTACGCCGGACAGCCACCGGCCTTTGACACCGTGCCCGAGCTCGAAGCCTTTTTTCGCCAGGTCTACAAGCCCTATGGCTGGCTGAGCGATGCGCAGTGGCGCCGACTGGCCGAGACCTCGACGCGCCGATTGCCCGATGGCCGTGTCACCCCGCACTACGACCCGGCCATGGTGCGCCAGTTCATCGTGCACCCCGACGACTACCGCATCTGGGAACACTACGACGCCATCACGGTGCCGGTGCTGCTGTTGCGCGGCGAAGATTCAGACCTGGTGCTGCCAGACACCGTGCCTCCAATGCGCGCACGCGGGCCCGGTGCACTGGGGCGTTTGCAGGTCATTGAAGTGCCTGGCTGCGGCCACGCACCCGCACTGAATGTGCCCCAGCAATGGGCCTGGGTGAGCGACTTCATCGCATCGGTCTGAGTGTTTCTCCTCTGAGCGGGTCGGGGTTTTCACCCGACAATCCGGCCAGCAACGATCCGAGGAGTTCTTCATGAAGTTTGTCCACGCGCTGCCGCTGTTGGCCGTGCTGGCCACTGCTGCGCTGGCCCAGAACCGCGAAGTCAACGTCATTTGCTCGGCCCAGGCGGCCTGGTGCAGCATGATTGCTGTGACCTTCGAGAAGAGCCAGGGCGTCAAGGTCAACATGACGGCCAAAGGTTCGGGCGAGGCACTGGCCCAGATCGTGGCCGAAAAAGCCAACCCCAAGACCGACGTCTGGTTTGGCGGCACGGGCGACCCGCACCTGCAGGCCGCCGAACAGAACCTCACGCTCGCCTACCCATCGCCCAGCCTGCCCCAGCTGCACGACTGGGCGCAAAAGCAGGCTGTGCAGGCCGGTTACAAAACCGTGGGCATCTACTCCGGTCCGCTGGGCTTTGGCTACAACACCGAGCTGCTGGCCAAGAAGAAACTGCCCGTGCCCAGAACCTGGGCCGATTTGCTCAAACCCGAATACAAGGGCGAGATCCAGTCGGCCAACCCGGCCTCCAGCGGCACGGCCTACACCATGATCGCCACGCTGGTGCAGCTCATGGGCGAAGACAAGGCGTTTGACTACCTCAAGGCCCTGCACAGAAACATGGGCGCCTACACCCGCTCGGGCACCGCACCGATCAAGGCGGTGGCGCGTGGCGAAACCAGTGTCTCCATCAGCTTCGTGCACGACGGCCCCGGCGAAAAAGCGCAAGGCTTTCCGCTGGAAACCATCACCCCGGCCGACGGCACCGGCGCCGAGATTGGCTCCATGTCCATCGTCAAGGGTGCGCGTAACCTGGAGGCGGCCAAAAAGTTCTATGAATGGGCCCTGACGCCCGCTGCGCAGGAACTGGCTGCGGCCACGCTGCAGTTTCAGCTGCCGTCCAACAAGGCCGCCAAGGTGGACCCGCGCGTGCCCGACTTCCGCAAGATCAAACTCATCAACTACGACTACGCCAAATACGGCCAGACGGCCGAGCGGCGGCGCCTGATCCAGCGCTGGGAAAAAGAAGTCAACAGCATCAACTGAGGCGATGACACCCGCCTCGCGCCTGCGCAGCGCTCTGCGGATCTGGGCCTGGCTTGGCCTCGCGGTCTTTGCCCTGCTGCCCTGGTATTTCCTGCAAGACCGCTCCCTGCTGTCGGCACTGCCCGAGGTGTGGCAAGGCCCGGACACGGCCAGTGCGCTGGTCCAGGCGCAACGGCATGGCCGGCCCTGGCTGTGGACAGGCTCGGCGGGGCTGCTCCTGTGCCTGCTGGGCCTGTTGCTGCCGCTGGGGGTGCGCGCACAAGGGCGCTGGCTTGTGGGTGGCGCACTGCTGGGCTTGCTGGGTTTGCTGGTGTCGGGCTTTGCCATTGGCGCCACGGGCTGGCGTTTCGAGTGGCTGGAACAGGCCTGGGGCGCACTGCCCACCGGCCAGTACGGCATGGGCTGGGGCGCGGCCCTGGTGCTGCTGTGCCTGCTGGTGCTGCTGGGCGCAGGCCTGGCGCGGCTGGGCGCCTTCCGGGGCGATGTGTTTGTGGCGGCCAGCGTGGTGCTGTGCCTGGCGCTGCTGAGCCTGTTTGTGGTGTACCCGGTGCTGCGCTCGCTGGCCAGTGCCTGGGTGGACGATGCGGGCATGCACGCCTGGAGCCATCTGTGGCAGCGCCTGGCCACCGAGCGGGTCTGGTCGGGTGGCTGTCTGAGCGGCGGGCGCTGCGGCGTGGCCTGGAACACGCTGGGCCTGGCGCTGGCCACGGCGCTGGGCACCACGCTCATGGGCCTCTTGCTGGCCTTGTGGGCCGAGCGCGGGCAGACTCGGCTGGCCGGGCCGCTGAATGTGCTGGCCCTGTTGCCCATCATCACGCCGCCCTTTGTTGTGGGGCTGGGCCTGATCCTGCTGTTTGGCCGCGCCGGCCTGTTCAACCAGTTCCTGGAGTGGGCTTTCGGCATCCCGCCCACACGCTGGTTTTATGGTTTCTTCGGGGTGTGGCTGGCGCAGATGTTCGCTTTCACGCCGATCGCCTTCATGATCTTGCGCGGGGTGGTGCAGGGCGTGAGCCCGTCCATGGAAGAGGCCGCGCAGACCCTGCGTGCCTCGCGCTGGCAGACCTTTGCCACCGTCACGCTGCCGCTGCTCAAGCCCGGCCTGGCCAATGCTTTTCTGGTGGGCTTCATCGAAAGCATGGCCGACTTCGGCAACCCCATCATCCTGGGGGGCTCGCACGCGGTGCTGTCCACTGAAATCTTCTTTGCCATCGTCGGCGCCTCGCTCGACCCGGGCATGGCCGCCGCGCTGGCCTTGTTGCTCACCGCGTTTGCCCTGGGCGTGTTTGCCATTCAGCAGCACTTGCTGGCGGGCAGCAGTTTCACCACCGTCTCGGGCAAGGGCGACGCGGGCGTGGCCATGCCGCTGCCTGCCGGCCTGCGCCGCCTGTGCGTGGGCCTGACTGGGCCCTGGCTGGCGTTCACCGTGGTCATCTACCTGTTTGCGCTGGCGGGCGGATTTGTGCAGACCTGGGGGCGTGACTTCAGTTTCACGCTGGCGCACTTTCAGACGGCCTTTGATGTGCAGTGGGGCGTGAACGGGCTGGTGTGGGCGGGCACCGCCTGGAAGTCGTTTTTCACCACCGTCAGCCTGTCGGCCATTGCCGCGCCGCTGTGCGCGGGGCTGGGCATTCTGATGGCCTGGCTGCTGGCGCGCACCGAGTTCCGGGGCAAGGGGGCTTTCGAGTTTGCGGCCCTGCTCACCTTTGCCGTGCCCGGCACGGTGCTGGGCGTGAGCTACATCCTGGCCTTCAATGTGCCGCCCGTCGAGCTGACGGGCACTGGGCTCATCATTGTGCTGTGCTTTGTGTTCCGCAACCTGCCGGTGGGCGTGCGGGCGGGCACGGCAGCCTTCCAGCAGCTGGACCGTTCGCTGGATGAAGCCTCGCAGATGCTGCGTGCCAGCACGCTCACCACGCTGCGCCGCGTGGTGCTGCCGCTGCTCAAGCCGGCGCTGGTGGCCTCGCTGGTTTACAGCTTTGTGCGTTCCATGACCACGGTGTCGGCGGTGATCTTTCTGGTGACGGCGCAGTACGAGCTGGCCACCACCTACATCATTGGCCGCGTGGGCAATGGCGACTACGGCGTGGCGCTGGCGTATTGCACGGTGCTGATGGTCTTCATGTCGCTGGTGACGCTCTTGATCCGCAAGGGCGTGGGCGAGCGCCAGCTGGGCCGCCGCGCGGGTGCGAACATTCCACAAAGGTGAACATGGCAGGCATTGAATTTCGGCAGGTGAGCAAACGCTACGGTGGCAAAGATGCACCGCTGGTGGTGCAGGGCATTGACTTTGTGGTGCCGCGCGGCACGCTGACCACCATCCTCGGGCCGTCTGGCTGCGGCAAGACCACCACGCTGCGCATGATCGCGGGCCTGGAGGCCCCCAGCGCTGGGCAGATCCTGATCGACGGACAGGATGTGACGCACCTGGGCCCGGCCGAGCGCAATGTGAGCATGGTGTTCCAGAGCTATGCCCTGTTCCCGCACATGCATGTGCTGGGCAATGTGCGCTATGGCCTGGATGTGTCCGGTGTGAAGCGAGACGAGGCGCAGGCCCGCGCGCAAGAAGCGCTGGCCAGCGTGGGATTGGCGGGCTACGCATCGCGCCTGCCCAGTGAACTGTCCGGCGGCCAGCAGCAGCGCGTGGCGGTGGCGCGGGCGCTCGTGCTGCAGCCCTCGGTGCTGCTGTTCGACGAACCGCTGTCCAACCTGGATGCCCGCCTGCGCCGCAGCATGCGCGATGAAATCCGCCACCTGCAGCAGAGTCTGGGCCTGACGGTGGCTTACGTCACGCACGACCAGAGCGAGGCCCTGGCCGTGAGCGACCAGATCATCGTCATGGAAGCAGGGCGCATCGCGCAGGCCGGTTCGCCGCAAGACTTGTACGAACGCCCGGCCACGCCTTTTGTGGCGGGTTTCATGGGCGAGGCGCTGCTGCTCGACGGCCAGGCGCTGCCAGACGGCACGGTGCAGATCGGGCCCCTGAATTTCCGCCCGCGCCATGCGGTGACGGCGGGTGCCGTGCGCGCTGCCGTGCGGCCCGAGGCCTGGGCGGTGGGTGCGCCTGCGCCCAATGCGCTGCCCGGCACGCTGGTGCAGGCGACCTACCTGGGCAGCCAGCTGGAGCTGACGGTGAACACCCCGCTGGGCACGGTGCTGGTGGTCACGCCCGAGGTGGGCAGCGACTGGCAAGTCGGTCAGGCGCTGGGATTGAAATTGAATGGCCGGGGTGTCTCGGTCGTGGGCGTGTGACGAGGATGCAGGCATGAGCCGTGACCTGGTGTTTGATCTGGGCGGTGTGGTGTTTCGCTGGGAACCGCTGGTGTTGCTGCAGCAATTGTTTCCAGCGCGCATGCCCGACGAAGCCAGTGCCCGCCATTGGGCCGGGCAAATTTTCCAGACCTTTGCGCCCGAGGCCGACTGGGCCTTGTTTGACCTGGGCCGCATCGAACCCGATGCGCTGGCCAGGCGCATTGCCCAACGCACGGGCCTGAGCGCGCAGGAACTACAGCAGCTGATCGACGGCATTCCGCAGCACCTGCAGCCCATACCGGGCACGGTGTCGCTGATCCATGAACTGAAAGCTGCAGGACATCGGTTGTATTTCCTGTCGAACATGCCAGCGCCTTATGCCGAGCAGTTGCAGGCGACACACCCTTTCTTTGCGCAGTTCGAGCAAGGCATCTATTCCGCCCATGTGCAACAGATCAAGCCACTGCCCGACATCTTTGCCACCGCCCAGGCCCGCTGGCCATTGCGGGGTGTGCCGGTGTTCATTGACGATGTGCAGCACAACATCGACGCCGCGCACCGGCATGGCTGGCAGGGCATCCGGTTCGAGACGCCTGAGCAGGTGAGGGGAGCCTTGGTGGGGCAGGGGTATTTGGCCGCTTGAGTGCATGCCAGACTGCCGGCGCAGGCAACTCAAGGCGTGTCTTTTGCCCAAATAGGCGTGCTGTCGAGCACCGGGCAAAGCCATGCGTGCGGCCATCTGTTCAGGCTTCAGCCCAGGACTTCATGGTTCTGGCGACATGACCATCGGGGGCGGTGAGGCTGTCAAGTATTGAAAAATGGTCTGCACCAGCCACCGTGATGCGATGGGCCATATTGCCATGCTGCTGCCAAAGTCGGGCCATGCTCTGGCTTTGCGCATGGAATGCTGGTGTTTCTGTTTCACCCACCATGAACACGGCGGGCGCGGCTCCCGGGCCCACGCGCTGTGAAGGCGAACTGGCCAGGGCGGAAGCCAGGTCCAGATTCAAGCGCTGGTTCAAGGAGGTTTGCACAAGGGGTTGCAGGTCAAAAATGCCACTGATGGCCACCACGCCGGCAATGGGCGGCGTTGAACGGCATTTCCCTTCGGCCTGTTCCAGCGCCAGTTCGATTGCCAAATGCGCGCCTGCAGAGTGCCCGCACAACACGATGGGCCCTGGCCGTCCCCGTTCAAGGAGCTGCGCGGCGACATGTCGCAATGCCTTTCCAGCCGATGCAACGATGTCCGTCATGCGGGCGTCCGGGCACAGTGGGTAGTTGACCCACGCGGTGTGCCAGCCCAAAGCGTTGAAACCGGGAGCCAGAAAGCGGAATTGAGATTTGTCACGCGATTGCCAGTAACCCGCGTGAAAGTAGATGACCGTTCCGAGCGCATCGACATCAGCGGTCCGCTGGTCCAGAACCTCCCGAGGGTGAGGGCCATACGCCTGATTCAGAACCCAGTTCGGCAGCGAAACGGCGTGGGCATTGCGTTTCTCAAAATCGGCCAGCAAATCACGGAAGCTTTCGCGCATTTGGCCATTGACGTATTGAAATTCAGCAGTGTGTTCATCCATGGTCTTGTGGGGTCGAGCTGGACCTTAGCGGAAATTGACTGCCAGTGTAGTCATCGACCACAGTGCGTGGTGGATGTCCGGCCCTGCTTGGCAGGCACCTGATGTGATGCCGATAACCCGAAGTAATCGGGTTCAAAAAATACGATTGGATTGAAGGTGCCAGCCTGTCTAGCATCGGCCATCGTTGATTTTCCAACCAGGCATTTGTTCACATGAGCCAACGCGTCAAGAACATCCTTTTCATCATGTGTGATCAGCTGCGTGCAGATCACTTGTCCTGCTACGGACACCCGAAGCTGCAGACTCCGCACCTGGACGGACTGGCCAGACGTGGCGTGATTTTTGACAACGCCTATGTGCAGTCGCCCGTGTGCGGGCCTTCGCGCATGAGTTATTACACCGGTCGTTACATGCAGTCGCATGGTGTGAGCTGGAACTTCGTGCCACTCAAGGCTGGCGAAATGACACTGGGTGACCACCTGCGTCCGCTGGGTGTGCGGTCGGTGCTGATTGGCAAGACCCACATGCGTGGCGATTCTTCGGGCATGTCGCGTCTGGGTATTGATCCCGAATCCCGGATTGGCGTGCGCATTGCCGAATGCGGGTTTGATCCTTACGAACGTGACGATGGCATTCATCCGTTTTCCGGCCATGACCCGGACCCCAACTACAACCTCTACCTGCGCAAGCAAGGCTTTGGGGGGGACAATCCCTGGGAAGAGTGGGCCAACACGGTGGTGGACGAGCAGGGCCAGTTCCGCTCGGGCTGGTACCTCAAGTACAGCCATTTGCCGGCCCGCATTCCGAACGAACATTCCGAGACGCCCTACACCACGCGCCGTGCCATGGACTTCATGCGCGAGGCAGGTGACCAGCCCTGGGTGGCGCACCTGTCATTCATCAAGCCCCACTGGCCGTATGTGGTGCCCAAGCCCTATGCCGGCATGTACAAACCCGAAGATGCGCTGCCCGTGGTGCGGTCCGAAGACGAACTCCAGGACCCGCATCCGGTCTATGCCGCCATGACACACCACAGGGTCTCACGCACCTTTGCACGACCCGGCATTCGCGATGCGGTCATGGTGGGGTACATGGGGCTGGTCAAGCAGATCGATGACGAGATGGGCAAACTGTTCGCGTTCATGCAGGAGCAGGGGCTGATGGACAACACGATGATCGTGTTCTGCGCGGACCATGGCGACTTTCTGGGCGACCACTGGCTGGGCGACAAGGAGCTGTTTCATCAGCCGGTGGTGCGCACCCCGCTCATCATTTATGACCCCGATGCACGTGCAGATGCCACCCGAGGCACACGCTGTCAGGCCCTGGTCGAGGCGGTGGACATCGCGCCCACCTTCCTCGATGTGTACGGTGGCAACCCCGTGCCCCACATCATGGATGGCCGTTCCTTGCGCCCCTGGCTGTTTGGCCAGACGCCGTCCAGCTGGCGTGAGATTGCTGTCTGTGAATGCGACTATGCGTTCCAGGATGCCCGCATCGAATTGCAGCAGCCACCCATTGACGCCTGGATGCGCATGGCCTTTGATGGCCGCTGGAAATACGTGCTGTGCGAAGGTCACCGCCCGATGTTGTTCGATCTGCAGTCCGATCCCCATGAACTCAAGGATCTGGGGGCCTCGTCCGATCCCGAACATGTGCGTCAGCGGGCGCGTCTGCACGAAGCCCTGTTCGAGTGGGCCCGGCGCCCGCGCCAGCGGGTCACAGTGTCGGACGAAATGATTGAGAACACCGAAATCCAGGCCCGCATTGCCGAGAACGGCATCCTGATCGGTTATGCAGACGAAGACGATCTGAGAGCGCAGCGACAGACCTTCAAGCCCCGTTATGCAAGCCACAACCCGTTGGTCAAGGAGGCGCTCGATCGCCTGACAGGCCAGCATGGCGCCACTGAAAAATCCTGAAACCGGAGACCCTCATGAGCCCCGTTGCCCAACTGCCCGATTGCGATCACTCCCCCACCGGCATCGATGGGGTGACCTGGAACATCATGGGTCAGGTCTACACGCCCAAACAATACGACGAACAGCAGTTCGTCTGGCATGCCACCTTCCCGGAAGAAAGTTTTGTGCCGCCCCACACGCACCCCGAGCAGGACGAGTACCTCAGTCCGCTCAATGGCTCGGTGGATGTGGTGATCAATGGTGTGCGTGGCACGGTGCACGCCGGTGAAATTGGCCACCTGCCCAAAGGTTTGCCACATGCCTTCTACAACAACAGCGGCAAGGTGGTGCAAGCCATCTTCTGGGCGGAACCCGCCGGTGAATTGCCTGCTTTGTACCGGCGTATCCACAACATCGCCAACCCGCGCAAGGTGACTGAAATCGCCCCTGAATTCGGCGTGGTGTTCGAACCACCCATTTCATCGGCGCGTTGAATGGACGGCCCGGCCCGACAGGCTCGGGCCGTCTGGCTCCATCAACTGGGGCGAAGACCCGTGCTGCGCACGAATTTCCCCCAATGGTCGAGTTCCTTGCGGATCAGCTCCGCAAAGTCTGCGCTGGGGTGTGATGGCACCACCGACATGCCCAGATCGGCCAGCTTGGCGCGCAATTCACCCGAGGCCAGAATCTGGAACAGCTCCTGATTCCATTTGTCGATGATGGGCTTGGGGGTGCCTGCCGGTGCAACCAGACCTTCCCATTCCTTGAGTTCCACCCCGGAAACACCCGCTTCGGTCAATGTCGGGACATTCGGCAGCGCGCTCAGGCGTTGGGGGCTGGTCACTGCAATCGCACGCAATTTGCCCGAGCGCACCAGCGCTGCGGCATTGGGCACGGTGGCAAACATGGCCGTGATCTGGTTGCCAATCAGGGCCGATACGGCTTCGGCTGGGCCCTTGAAGGGGACGTGCGTCATTTGCACATTGCTGGCCTGACAGAAGGATTCGGCAACCAGGTGCGCGGGTGAGCCGTTGCCGCCGGACCCGTAGTTCAGCGCATGGGGTTCTGCACGGGCCCGACCGATCAGGTCTTGCAGCGTCTGGATGTTGGACGTTGCAGGCACCACCAGTACGTTGTAGAGCCACACCAGATTGGCAATGGGCGCAAAATCGGTGGCCGTGTTGTAGGGCAAAGGTCCAATGAGTTCGGGCAACACGGTGTGCGTGAGGAACATGATTCCCATGGTGTAGCCATCAGGTGCTGAGCGCGCCAGGGCCTGCAGGCCGATCATGCCGGTGGCGCCTGGCCGGTTTTCCACCACCACGGGCTGCTTCCAGTTTCGACCGACAGCATCGGCCAAGTGACGCGCCAGCACATCCGGCGGACTGCCAGGAGGAAGCGGCACGATAATCTTGATGGCCTTGTCGGGGTAGCTCTGTGCTCTTGCTGGCAGGCTCGCCAGCAGTGGTGCAGCGGCCAGGTGGCCCATGAGTTGTCTGCGCTTGATCATGTCTCCGTCCTTGTTTTGTGGGGCATTCAAGCCCAGTCTGGCTGCGCTTGATCTGAAACAAAGGCATCAGCGCTGGGTTGAAATGATGCTATCGGCAAGGTGTATGAACCGCCAATCGCATTTGGTGAAGACGATTACCATGGGTTATCAGAAAGAGGCTTGTCCATGCGACTGCAACAACTTCAGCTGCTGCTCACGCTGGCCCGCACCGGCAGCATGCGGGCGTCTGCCGTCACCATGAACGTGACCCAGCCTGCGTTGACCAAGGCACTCAAGCAACTGGAAGACGAGTTCGGGGCCACGCTGGTGGTGCGTTCACCCAAGGGGGTCAGACTGGCTCCGGCAGGTGAGATGCTGGCTGCGCGTGCGGCCACAGTGGTGCGCGAGATTGAACGTGCGCGGGAAGAGTTGTCAGCGCTCACCCAGGACACCCAGACCACGCTCAGTGTGGGGGTGTCACCCGCAGCGGCGTTGATGCTGGCGGCCAGTACCATTTCCGCATTCCAGTCCCGCTGGCCCCATGTGCGGGTGCATCTGATTGATGCGCTCTATCCCAAGGCTTTGGAACAGCTTCGCTCGGGGGAGCTGGATTTGGCGCTAGGCCCCTTGCCGCCCGCCGGCATCGGGCGTGACCTCCAGGCCGGGGCGCTCATCGACAGCCCCTCGGTCATTGTGGCGAAAAAAGGCCATGCCCTGGCCAGGGCAAGGCGTCTGGATGATCTGGTGGGCGCTTCCTGGCTGCTTTCGGGGCCGCTTCTGGGGCCAGGAGATCCCACCCACCTCGGGTTTGAGCACCGAGGGCTGCCTGCCGCACGTGTCACGGTCCAGTGCGAATCGTTTTCAACCCTGCTGGCCGTGCTGCCCAGCATGGACACCCTGGCCATCGTGCCGAAGCGTTTTTACGAGGTTCATGGTCCACGCATGGGCCTGGTCGCACTGGAGTTGCAGGAGACCTTGCCAGCCACCACCATTCACATCTTTTCGCGAACGGATGCCCCCTTGTCTTTGCCCGCCCAGCGCTTGCTGGACACCTTCTGGCAGGAATCCAAAGTCTTGCAACAAGCGCATGAGTGACGAATCATCCCCCAAGGCGCAGCCCCGCAACCCGCTGCACGGCGTGACCCTGGAGGCCATGGTTTGCGCCCTGGAGGCGCATTACGGATGGGGTGAGCTGGGGCGACAGATCCCGATCCGGTGTTTCACGCATGACCCCAGCGTGAACTCCAGCCTGAAGTTCCTGCGCAAGACGCCCTGGGCCAGAGACAAGGTGGAGGGCCTCTACCTGTACATGCTGCGACAGCAGCGGCGGGCGTCGGGGCGTTCAGGCTGAACATCTCGATGGCCGCATGTCAGACGTCGCAGGTGTGGCAGGTGTGGCCGCGCCAATGGCTTCAGTGCGTCGCCCCCGCCGCCAGCGCCCGCTCGCGGCTGGCCTGTGCGGCGGCCGCATCGGGCGCGCTGGTGTCCCAGCCTTGCAAATGCCGCTCGGCCAGGTCGGCCAGGGCCTTGATCCATTCGGGGCTGTCGTTCAGGCAGGGGATGTACTGGAAGTCCTGTCCGCCCGCATGCACAAAGGCTTCGCGTGCTTCCTGCTGAATTTCTTCGAGGGTTTCCAGGCAGTCGCCGGTGAAGCCGGGGCAGACCACATCGACCTTTTGGATGCCTTGCTGCGCCAGCGCGACCAGCGTGGGCTCGGTGTAGGGCTCCAGCCATTTGGCCTTGCCAAAGCGCGACTGGAAGGTGATGCGCACCTGTTCACGGTTCAGGCCCAGTGCCTCCATCAACAGGCGGCCGGTCTTCAGGCATTCGCAGTGGTAGGGGTCGCCCAGGTGCAGGGTGCGCTCGGGCACGCCATGAAAGCTCATGACCAGCACCTCGCCCTGGCCGTGCTGCTGCCAGTGCGCGCGCACCCGTGCGGCCAGGGCCTGGATGTAGCCCGCGTCGTCGTGGTAGCGGTTGACGAACCGGAACTCGGGCAGATGCCGGATTTTTTGCCCCCAGCGGTAGAAGGCGTCGAACACGCTGGCGGTGGTGGTGCCGCTGTACTGCGGGTAGGCGGGCAGCACCAGCACGCGGGTGGCGCCCTCGGCTTTGAGCGCGTCGATTTGCGCGCCAATGCCGGGCTGGCCGTAGCGCATGGCCGGCAGCACCGTCACGTGGTGGCCGCGTGCGGCCAGCGCCTGCTGCAGGCCTTGGGCCTGGGCTTGGGTGTGCACCAGCAGGGGCGAGCCTTGCGCCGTCCAGATGCTGGCGTATTTGGCCGCCGACTTGGCCGGGCGCACGCGCAAGATGATGCCGTGCAGGATCAGCCACCAGAGGGGTTTGGGGATCTCGACCACACGGCCATCGCCCAGAAACTCCGCCAGGTAGCGGCGCAGGGCCGGGGCCGTGGGCGCATCGGGCGTGCCCAGGTTGCAATACAGGATGGCCGTCTTGGGCGACTGGCCATGCGTGTGGGTGGGTTCGGTGCGAAAAGCCATGCGGTATTCTCGCTCACCATGCTTGACCTTACCCGCATCAAAGCCATCACCCTCGACCTGGACGACACGCTTTGGCCCGTCTGGCCCACCATCCACCGCGCCGAAGCGGTGTTGCAGGACTGGCTGGAGGAGAACGCCCCTGCGGCGGCCGTGCTGTCGTCACAAGCCGAAATCAAGAAAGCGGTGCGCTTGGAGGTCAACGCCCGCCATGCCGACCGGGCACACGACCTGTCTTTTCTGCGGCGCGAGGCCATCCGCTCTTTGCTGCACGCGGCGGGTGAACCTGGCGACTTGGCCGAACCTGCGTTTGACGTGTTTTTTGCCGAGCGCCAGCGGGTGGACTTGTTTGACGACGCCTTGCCCGCGCTGGCTTTTTGGAGTGCGCGCCTGCCGGTGGTGGCGCTGTCCAACGGCAATGCCGATGTGCATCGGGTGGGCATTGGCGAGCATTTTCATGCCAGCGTCAGCGCCAAATCGACGGGCGTGGCCAAGCCCGATTTGCGCATTTTTGAAGCCGCCGCCCATGCCGCCGGTGTGGCCCCGCGCGAGGTGCTGCACGTGGGCGATGACGCCCACCTGGACTGCGTGGGCGCGCTGGCCGCCGGCATGCAGGTGGCCTGGGTCAACCGCGAAGGCCACCCCTGGAGCCACGGTGACAGTCGCCCGCACCTGGAGGTGCGAGACTTGCACCAGCTGTGCGCCTGCTGGCCCGACTACAAACCCCTAGGAGACTGACATGACACTCAAGATTTACGGCATCGCCGCGTCGCGCGCCAGCCGCCCCCTGTGGGCCGCCTTGGAACTGGGCGTGCCTTTTGAACACATCAATATCAGCTACAAAGACAAAGGCAGCCGCACGCCCGAGTTTCTGGGCATCAACCCCAATGGCCACATCCCGGCGCTGGTGGACGAACGCACCGAGGGCAAGGTGACGGTGTGGGAAAGCATGGCCTGCGTGCTCTACATCGCCCGCGTGCACGGCAAGGCCGACGGCCAGTCGATCACCCCCGCATCGGCCCGTGAAGAAGGCGAAGCCTTGCGCTGGAGCTTTTGGGCCATGACCGAACTGGAAGCCGACGCGCTGACGGTGCTGATGCACCGCCTGGCCATGCCCGAAGACCAACGCAAACCCGAGCTGGCCGACAAGGCCGAGGCCCGCCTGAAAGTGCCCCTGGCCGTGCTGGAGCAATACCTGCAAGCACAGCAAACCCGTGGTGAAGACTACCTGGCAGGCCAGCGCTTTACCGTGGCCGACCTGTGCGTGGCCAGCGTGGCCGCTTACGCCCGCCCCGCTGCGGCCTTGCTGGCCGCCCACCCGCTCACGCAAGCCTGGCTGCAGCGCTGCCTGGATCGACCGGCGCAAAAGCAGTCGCGCACGCTGTAAAGCGGGTTTGCAGGCGCTTGCCCTGCAAGCGATCGCTTGCAGATCACGAGCATCGGATCGCCAGCAGGGCTGGCGCCTGCAGGCGGTGGCTTAAAACCTGCCCAGTGCCTGCATCTTCCACGCCAGCCAGAGCTTGCGCAGCGGCGTCAGGCCGATGCGCTGGTGCAGCACCTGAAAGCCGCTGGCCTCGATCTCGCGCAGCAGGGTGCGGTAGATGCTGGCCATCATCAGACCGGGTTTTTGGGCGCGGCGGTCGGCATGGGGCAACAGGGCCAGCGCTTCGTCGTAGAGGGCATGGGCACGCTCGGCCTGGAACTTCATCAGCGCCGTAAACCGGTCTGAATATTGGCGTTGCAGCAGTTCTTGCGCTTTCACGTCAAAGCGCTGCAACTCGTCGATGGGCAGGTAGATGCGTCCGCGCAGGGCGTCTTCGCCCACGTCGCGCACGATGTTGGTCATCTGAAACGCCAGGCCCAGCTTGTGGGCGTAAGCCGTGGTGGCAGGGTCGCTTTGCCCAAAGATGCGGGCCGAGACTTCGCCCACCACACCGGCCACCAGGTGGCAGTAGCGCTGCAGGCCGGGCCAGTCCAGGTAGCGGGTTTGCTGCAGGTCCATCTGGCAGCCTTCGACCACGGCCAGCAGTTGCTGTGCGGTGATGCCGAAAGTGGCGGTGTGCGGCATGAGCGCTTGCATGACCGGGTGGCTGGGCTGGCCGGCAAAGGCCTGCTGCACTTCTTTGTGCCACCAGTCGAGTTTGGTGGCGGCCACGCTGGCATCCACCGCGTCGTCCACCACGTCATCGACTTCGCGGCAAAAGGCATAAAAGGCGGTGATGGCGGCACGCCGCTCGGCAGGCAAAAACAGGAAGGCGTAATAAAAGCTGCTGCCCGAGGCGGCGGCTTTTTGCTGGACGTACTCTTGCGGGGTCATGGCTGGATTCTCGCAGGGGCTGGGGCCGCTTGTGCCCAGCAGCCTTGCAGTTGGCGGTCGGACACACCCCACACCAGCAAGCGCAACAGCAGTTTTTGCACTTCGCGGCGCGGCAGTTTGACGTGCGTGAGCAGCGCTTGCGGCCCCGCCTGGCGCAGCAGCGCCAGGGTGCGGATGCCGATCAGGCAGGGCAGGGCGCTGGCCAGCCGCAGGCGCCTGCCTTGCAGGGCCAGGCTGTAGCGCAGGCCGTCGTGCAGCTGTTCTTGTGTGGTGTGCAGCCAGGCAGCCAGAAGGGGGCGCAGGCGTTCGAGCACGGCCATGTCGCCGTGTTGGGCGGCTTGGCACAGCTGGGCGCTGTCCAGGCCCAGGGGGTGCAGTTCTTCGGCCGGAAAGTAACAACGGCCTGCCTGCAGGTCGCGCCCGGCATCGCGCAGGATGTTCAGGCGCTGCAAGCCCTGGCCGTAGCGGGCGCCCCAGTGCAGCAGTTGGGCCGTCTGCGCCGGTGGCACCGTGTGCCAGTCGCTCAGGTGCAGTTCGCACATGCGGGTCCAGAACTCGCCCACGCTGCCGGCCACCTGCCAGGTGTAGCGCTCGATGTCGGCGCAGGTTTTGGCACCGTGCTGGGGGCCATCGAGGGCTTGCAGGTCCCAGCGCTGGCCCTCCAGGATGGCGCACAGGACCTGCCGTATCACGGCCTGGTCGGCGGCGGGCAGGGTGTCCAGCGCGTGCAGCAGCGCCTGACCGTGGTGCAGCAGGCGTTGTTCGTGCCGGTCAGCCACCTGGCGGGCAAAGTCTTGCAAGGCCAGGCCCATCTGTGGGTGGTCTTGCGGGGTGTCGATGGCATGCCGCAGGCTGTCCAGCAGGGCCAGGCGGCGGGGCGTGGGCACGGCGCTGGCGTCGGCCACGGTGTCGGTGGTGCGCGCCAGCAGGTAGGCCAGGCCCACCGGGGTTTGCAGCGCCGGGGGCAACAGTCGGATGGACAGGCCAAACGAGCGCGAAACCCCCTCGAGGAGCTGGCGGTAAGACGGGGTGGCGGGGTGCATGCCCGGATTGTCGCTTGACAGCCTGGGCGGCTGGCTTAAAATTACTAACCAGTCAGTCATTAATTTGGTGTTTGCCATGCCCAACAGCCATTCGCGTTCTTTTGTATTCACTGCCGGGGTCGCTCTGGCCGCCAGCGCATTTTTGGCCGCTTGTTCGCGCCAAGAGGCGCCGCCCGAGCCGGTGCGTGCCGTCAAGGTGGTGACCTTGGGGGCCGAACAGGCGCAGCAGCAGACCGGCTTGTATGCGGGCGAGGTGCGCGCGCGGGTGGAGTCGCGCTTGGGATTTCGCGTGGCGGGCAAGCTGACGCAGCGCACGGTGGACGCAGGCCAACGTGTGGCTGCGGGCCAGTTGCTGGCCGCCATGGACCCGCAGGACTACCAGCTGTCGGCACAGGCCGCACAGGCACAGTTGCTGGCTGCCCAATCCCAGCGCGATGTGGCGCTGGCCGACTACAAGCGCTACGAAAGCCTGCGGGCGCAGGACTTCATCAGCGGCGCTGAACTGGAGCGCCGCGACGCCAGTCTGAAAGCGGCCGATGCCGCCCTGGTGCAGGCGCGTTCGCAGTCGCAGGCGCAGCTCAACCAGGTGGGCTATGCCCGCTTGCAGGCCACGGCCGCAGGCGTGGTCACCGCTCTGGAGGCCGAAGTGGGCCAGGTTCTGGCTGCGGGCCAGCCGGTGTTGCGTCTGGCGCATGACGGCCCACGCGATGCGGTTTTCAACGTGCCGGAGCAGGCGGTGCAAGCCTTCAAGGTGGGCATGCCGATGCAAGCCCAATTGGCGGGCCGCAGCGACACCCTCAAAGGCCTGGTGCGTGAAGTGGGGGCCAGTGCTGACCCCGTCACCCGCACTTTCACCGTCAAACTGGCACTGCAAGTTTCGGATCGCCTGCCTCTGGGTGTCACGGTCAATGTGCTGGTGCCCAGCGCACTGGCGCCAGCGCCGCAGGCCATCTTGCTGCCCACCAGCGCTTTGCGCCAGGAGGGCACGGGCACAGCGGTCTGGGTGCTGGACGAGACCAGCATGACGGTGCAGTCGCAAAAGGTCACGCTGGGTCCGGTGCAGGCGCAGCATGTGGCCATTGCCACGGGCTTGCATGCTGGACAGAAGGTGGTGGTGGCCGGGGTGCATGTGCTCTCACCGGGCCAAAAGGTCACGCTCTACAAGCCCGCGGGCGAGGCGAAGTGAGGCCGCTATGAGCAAGCAGAAATTCAACCTGTCGGGCTGGGCGCTCGAACACAAGGCCTTGACGCGCTACCTGATGGTGGCGCTGATGGTGTTGGGCATTGCGGCCTACTTTCAGTTGGGGCAGGACGAAGACCCGCCGTTCACCTTCCGGGCCATGGCCATGCGCACCTACTGGCCAGGTGCCAGTGCGCAGCAGGTGGCCGAGCAGGTGACCGACAAGCTTGAACGCACGCTGCAAGAGGTGCCTTATGCCGACAAGATCCGCAGCTTTTCCAAGCCGGGCGAGTCGCTGATCATCTTCCAGCTCAAGGACAGCTCGCCCCCTGAGGGCGTGCAGCAGGTCTGGTACACCGTGCGCAAAAAGCTGGGCGACATTCGCCCCACCTTGCCAGGCGGGGTGCAGGGGCCGTTTTTCAACGATGAATTTGGTGATGTGTTTGGCGTGATCTACGCGCTCAGCGGAGAGGGCTACAGTCCGGCCGAACTCAAGCGCGAGGCCGACAACGTGCGCCAGCGCCTGCTGCGCGTGAAAGACGTGGCCAAGGTCGAGCTGTTTGGGGTGCAAGACGAGAAGGTTTACATCGAAATTTCGCACCGCAGGCTGTCGCAGCTGGGCCTGGACATGAACGCGGTGCTGGCGCAGCTGGGCCAGCAAAACGCGGTCGAGTCTGCGGGCACGGTGCAGTCGCCGCAAGACGTGGTGCAGGTGCGTGTGGCTGGGCAGTTTATGGCGCTCGATGATTTGCGCGCCATGCCGATCCGCGGCGCCTCGGGCGCGCAGGTGCGGCTGGCCGACATCGCCGAGGTGCGGCGCGGTTATGTGGACCCACCCGTGACCAAGGTGCGCCATGATGGGCAAGACGTGGTCGCGCTGGGCGTGAGCATGGCCAAGGGGGGCGACATCATTGCGCTGGGCCAATCGCTGCAGACGGCGGCGGCACAGATCGAAGCCGCTTTGCCTGCGGGCCTGACGCTGCGCCAGGTGCAGGACCAGCCCAAGGCCGTCTCCAAGTCGGTGGGCGAGTTTGTGCAGGTGCTGATCGAGGCGGTGGTGATTGTGCTGGGGGTGAGCTTTTTGTCCTTGGGTCTGCACAAGCGCCCGCACACACCAGCGCCCAACACCGCCATTCCATTTTGGCAGTTCTGGCGCCGCTGGACGCTGGACATCCGCCCTGGGCTGGTGGTGGGCATCACCATTCCGCTGGTGCTGGCGGTCACCTTTTTGGCCATGCATTACTTCGGCATTGGCCTGCACAAGATTTCATTGGGCTCGCTCATCATTGCGCTGGGCTTGCTGGTCGACGACGCCATCATTGCCGTGGAGATGATGGTGCGCAAACTGGAGGAAGGCTACGACAAGTTCCGCGCCGCCACCTTTGCCTACGAACTCACAGCCATGCCCATGCTCACGGGCACGTTGATCACAGCGGCAGGCTTTTTGCCCATTGGCATTGCCAAGTCCACCGTGGGTGAATACACCTTTGCCATCTTTGCCGTGACGGTGATCGCACTGCTGGTCAGCTGGGTGGCCTCGGTGTACTTTGTGCCCTACCTGGGCGCTTGGTTGCTGCGCCAACCGGCCTACCTGGAGCAGGCACACGCGCCACAAGACCATGAGCGTGCCGAGTTGTTTGACACCCCGTTTTACCGCCAGTTCCGCGCCTGGGTGACCTGGTGCGTGACGCACCGCTGGAAGACGATCGGCATCACCGTGGCCCTGTTTGTGCTGGGCTTGGTGGGCATGGGCCAGGTGCAGCAGCAGTTCTTTCCGGATTCAAGCCGCCCCGAGATCCTGGTGGACCTGTGGCTGCCCGAGGGCGCGCCCTTTGTGGCCAGCGAAGAGGTGGCGCAACGCGTTGAAAAGCGGTTGGCGCAAGAAGAGCAGATCCGCACGGTGACCACCTGGGTGGGCTCGGGCGTGCCGCGTTTTTACCTGCCGCTGGACCAGATTTTTCCGCAGACCAATGTCTCGCAGCTGATCGTGGTGCCCAACGACCTCAAGGCCCGTGAAGCCTTGTTGGGCCGTCTGCCCAGCGTGCTGGCGCAAGAGTTTCCCGAGGTGCGTACCCGCGTGAAATTGCTGCCCAACGGGCCACCGGTGCCGTTCCCGGTGCAGTTCCGGGTGGTGGGAACCGACCCCCAGTTGCTGCGCCTGCGTGCCGACGAGGTCAAGGCCGCGATGCGCGAGAACGCCCACACCCGTGGCGTCAACGACAACTGGAACGAGTCTGTCAAAACCGTGCGATTACAGGTGGATCAGGCCAAGGCACGTTCCTTGGGCGTGAGCAGCCAGGCGATTGCCCAGGCTTCGCGCACGCTGCTGCAGGGCACACCTGTGGGCCAGTACCGCGAGGGCGACAAACTGATCGACATCGTGCTGCGCCAACCGCTGGACGAGCGCGACGCATTGACCGACCTGGCCCAGGTCTATGTGCCCACCGCCTCGGGCAAGGCCATCCCTTTGCTGCAAATTGCCACGCCCCAGCTGGGCTGGGAGCCGGGCGTGATGTGGCGCGAAGGTCGCCAGTTCGCCATCACCGTGCAGTCCGACATCGTGCAAGGCATGCAGGGCGCCACCGTGACGGCCGAGCTGCTGCCTGCGCTGCGCAAGATCGAGGCCGCATGGGCCGCGCAAGGCCTGGGCGAGACCCGCATCGAGGTGGCTGGCGCGGTGGAAGAAAGCTCCAAAGGCTCGGCGTCCATTGCCGCCGGCATGCCGCTCATGCTGTTCATCACGTTCACTTTGCTCATGCTGCAACTGCAAAGCTTCAGCCGCGCCATGCTGGTGTTCCTGACCGGCCCGCTGGGCATGGCCGGGGTGGCGGCGGCCTTGCTGGCACTCAACCGGCCGTTTGGCTTTGTGGCCCTGCTGGGCGTGATCGCGCTGATGGGCATGATCCAGCGCAACTCGGTGATCCTGATCGACCAGATCGAGCACGAGCGGGCGGCGGGCATGCCGGCCTGGCAAGCCATTGTCGAGTCTGCCGTGCGGCGACTGCGCCCCATCGTGCTGACGGCAGCGGCGGCGGTGCTGGCCATGATCCCGCTCTCGCGCAGTGTCTTTTGGGGGCCGATGGCCGTGGCCATCATGGGGGGATTGGTGGTGGCCACCGCGCTGACCTTGCTGGCCTTGCCCGCCATGTACGCCGCCTGGTTCAAGGTGCCGCGGCCTGCAGAGCAGTTAAAATAAAACCCGACCTAATGCATGCGGGTGGTCAGGCACAACCTGTCCACCCGTTTTGTTTGAATCCGCGCGGGTGGCGAAATTGGTAGACGCACCAGGTTTAGGTCCTGACGGTGGCAACACTGTGGGGGTTCGAGTCCCCCCCCGCGCACCACCAGACAGGTACGAGGCCGTTTTCTTATCGGAAAACGGCCTTTTTCGTGGATCGGCGTCTGCGGTCTGATTTATCAAGAAAAACTACCAAATTCATAGAAATCCGGATATTGATTTGGTGTTGACAGTTCAAGATAAGATCGTTGCTTGAGCACACCCCCCTGGCTGCCCTTGCGCTGGGGGTGCCGTGGGCCCATGACGCATGAAACTGGACGCCCGTAAATCTCAATACAAACTGTCTTGGCTGGGCAGCATGGCGCTGGCTTTTTTGGCGGTGCTGTTGCTGTCGGTTTGGGTCGCGGTGATTTGGGGGCTGTATTCGCTGCACCAAGAGGCGATCCGCAGCCAAATTCAGGAGAGCAGCAACATCTCGCGGGTCTTGCAAGAGCAGGTGACGAGGGTGCTCGAGATCATCGACAAGGCGACTTTGCGCGTGAACGACGCCACCTTGGCCGCCCACCGGTCGCAGGATGCTCTGAAAAACATCAACGCCGAACGCCTGGCCAACGAGACGGGCCTGGCGCCTGAGGTGATCGCGCAGCTGGGCATTGTGGGTGCCGATGGCCGTTTTGCCTACAGCAACCTGGACCCGACCGGCGAGAAGTCTGCGCAAGTGGACCTGTCCGAGCGTGAGCACATCAAGGTCCATCTGCGGCCAGAACTGTTGCCGCAGTCTGTGGCGCGCATCAACCCCCAGGGCTTGTTCATTGGCGTGCCGGTACTGGGCAAGGTGTCGCAGCGCTGGACCATTCAGATCACACGGCGCCTGAACAACCACACGGGCGAGCGGGCCGGGGTGGTGGTGGTGTCGGTCAATCCGGGCTATTTCGAGCAGGTTTTCAAAGACGTGCGCCTGGGCCCGACGGGCACGATTGCCCTGGTGGGCGACGATGACATCGTGCGCGCCCAGGTGGTTGGCGGGCACTACGTGGGCATGGGCGAGGTGCTCAAGGTGGCCCAGCAAGACCCCGAAGAGGCCCGGACGGCGGCTCAGACCCACTTCATCCGCACCGACGACGAGGGGGTGCGCCATGTGGTGGTGACCCGGCGCATTCCGGGTTACCCCTTGCGCTTGATGGTTTCAACGACTTCGGACTGGGCGCTGTCCAACTGGCATGAAACGCGCAACATCACGCTGATTTTGGCCCTGCTGCTGAGTCTGGGCGCTGCCGGGGCCACCGTGTTTTTTGTGCGGGTGGTGCGCCAGATTGAGAACAACAGCGAAGCCCTGCGCGCTCAGCACCAGTTGCAAGAAATGACCATGGACGCCATGCAGGACGGCGTGCTGCGGCTGGACCGTCAGGGCCGCCTGGTGGACGCCAACCCCATGGCGTTGGAGTTGCTGGGGGTGCAAAAAGACACGGTGCTGGGCGCACGCATCGACGAGGTGCTGCCCGGCGAACAAGGCCAGCAGCGCCTGGCCGATGGCTTCGCCTTTGACACGCAGGAGTTGACCGATTTTCTGGCGCGCAAGATTCAGCAGGCGGCAGGCCGGGCGCCGGCCATTCCGGTGCCTTTGCTGCGCGTGGACGCCTCGGGGCGCTTGTTGTGGGCCACTTCGACGGCGTGTGAGCTGCTGGGGCTGGATGTGCAGTCTGTGCAGGCGGATGCGCTGTCGCCGGAAACGGTGGCACAGCTGCTGCAGGCACGGCAGGCGCAGTTGCTTCAGGCGGTGCCGGTGGCGCACACGGTAGACATCGCCTGGCGCGTGGGTGACCAGCGCACCCTGGTCTTGTCCACCATGCTGTTGCCCCCCGAAGATCAGCTGCCCACGCTGGATGTCTGGATCATTCCGGACCTGGATGGGCTGTCAGCGTTTGCCATCCGTTCTTTGCACAACATCGAGTGGCGCATCTTGCGCTTGGCGCACAGCGACGAGATCCCGGTGCTGCTGGCCGCTTCGCCCCTGCTGGACCCTTACCACCGCATCACCGGGGCGGTGCTGACCCTCAAGGACATGCGCGATGTGAAGGCGCAGGAGGCTGAAAACCTGCGCATGGTCAAGAAGATGGAGCAGTCGCAAAAGCTCGATGCCCTGGGCCAGCTGGCGGCCGGTGTGGCGCACGACTTCAACAACTTGCTGGGCGTCATCCAAAGCCACGCTGAGCTGGTGGAGATGAAGATCGGGGCCGAATCGCCAGCGCTCAAGAACCTCAATGCGATCTTGCAGGCCACCGCAAGGGCGCAAAACATCGTGCTGAGCCTCAACACCCTGGGGCGCGACGCCAAAAAGGAGCACGCCCCGCTGGATGCACAAAGCACCTTCGAGCTGATGCCTTTGCTGCAGGAAACCCAGTCCTTGTTGCAAGCCAGCCTCAAGGGCATTGAGATTCCCTTGCAGGCCATTGGGCAGGTGCCGCCGCGTCTCGAACTCAAGGGCGAGAGTGGCGCATTGCAGCAGGTGCTGGTGAACCTGTGCGTCAATGCCAGCCATGCCATTGGCGAGCACCGCAAGGGCCGCATTGCGATCGAGGTGCGCAGCGCACCCGATGGTTTTGTCCTGCTCGATGTGGTGGACAACGGCAGTGGCATTGCGCCCGACATCCTGCCTCGGATTTTTGAGCCCTTCTTCACCACGAAGAGTGTGGGGCAGGGCACCGGCCTGGGCTTGGCCATGGTGCACAGCATTGTCACCAAGATGAACGGCACCATCGATTGCCAGTCCGAACTGGGGGTTGGCACCCGTTTCAGCATCCGGTTGCCGTCAGTGACGGTCAGTCAGCCGTCTGTTGGGGCTTGAATATGAATCCCAAAGGGATCATTTTCTTGGTGAAAATATGATTATTTACAAAAATGATTTATTCATTGATTTGCATCAAACAGTGCTAAGATTGAAATAAATCATTTTTCTTTTTGAACCATGAGCAAACGTCAGATTACGCCTACCGCTCAAGAAGTCGTGATGGACCACAATGAAATCATTGTGTCCAAAACCGATCTCAAGGGTCGTATCACCTACGGAAACACCACGTTTCTGAAGTTTGCTGGCTTTGCCGAATCGGAGCTGATTGGGACGCAGCACAACATCATTCGCCACCCAGACATGCCGCGTGGCGTGTTCAAGCTGTTTTGGGACACCCTGCAGCGTGGCGAAGAGATTTTTGCGTTCGTCAAAAACATCTCGATGGACGGCAGCTTCTATTGGGTGCTGGCCAACGTGACGCCTTCGGTCAATGAAGCAGGGGAGGTGCTGGGTTACTACTCGGTGCGCCGCAAGCCCAACCCGCGTGCTGTGGTTGCCGTGGGTAACCTGTACCGCGAAATGCTGGCCGCCGAAAGAAACGCAGGATCGCGTGACGCCATTGCGGCTTCGACCCAGGTTCTTGAAAAGCACCTGCAGGACAAGCAGCTGTCCTATGAGCAAATGATTCTCACCCTGCAGGCGATGTGATAGCTATGAACAAGATTGTGTACCCCCTGGGTGTGATTGGCCTTGCGGCTGTGCTGGCGCCCTTTGTGCTGGCCGACCTGTTTTTCATGTCTTTGGCGCTGGGCGTGCTGTGTCTGTTGCTGGCGGCCATCGCGTTTCGGGCACACCAGGCCGAGACCCAGGTGCTCAGCAGCATGGAAAGCGTGTTGCAAGACGCCAGCGTGGGCAAGCTCGAAGGCCGTATCTTGATGATTCCGGCCGGTCAGCGTCTGTCCAAGTCAGCCAACGGGGTCAACAACGTGCTCGACCAGACCGAGGCCGTGTTGCGCGAAGCCCTGACGGTGGTGACCCGCATGGGCCAGGGCGATTTCAGCCGCAAACCCCAGACGGGTGGCTTGAACGGCATTTTCCCGGTGGTGCTCAACCGCATCGAATCGGTCCAGTCCAGCGTTCACCACACGGTCAACCAGCTGGGTGATGTGATGGATTCGATGGCCAAGGGTGACTTCACCCGCCAGATCGACGCCAGCACCGCCGTGGGCGAGTACAAGAAGATCTTGACCAATGCCCAGCAGGCCAGCGCAGTGCTCAATGCCATCTTGGCCGAAGTGGCCGACGTGATGGGCAGCATGTCTTCGGGTGACCTCAAGCAGCGCGTGAAAACCGAGGCCAATGGCAAGCTGGCCCAGCTCAAGGCCGACATCAACAGCACCCTCGACAGCCTGGCCCAGTCCATGAACACCATCGGTGTCAATGCACGCCAGGTGGCCACGGCCTCGTCTGAGACCAGCCAGGCCATTGGCCAGATCTCGGACGGTGCCCAAAACCAGACGATTGCCATCGACCAGGTCAGCACGGCTGTTCGTCACGCTGCTGCCGCCATTTCTGATGTCTCCAAGAACACCGAGTCGGCCTCCCAGATGTCGCGCAAATCGGTCGAGTCGGTGCGCAGCAGCATCAACAAGATGGAGCAGATGGTCAATATGGTGACCAACATCTCTCAAAACTCCGAAAAGATCAACAAGATCACCGAAGTCATCGAGAAGATCGCCAACAAGACCAACCTGCTGTCGCTGAACGCCGCCATCGAGGCTGCGCGCGCGGGTGAGCACGGCAAGGGTTTTGCTGTGGTGGCCGACGAAGTGGGCAAGCTGGCCATCAACAGTGCCGAAAGCTCCAAGGAAATCGCTGATCTGGTCCAGAAGGCCGTGTCCGATGCCGGTCACGCTGTGCTGGCTGTGAACGAGGTGAGTGCCGAGATGGCTGCCATCAGCCGTGGCTCTGAAGAGACCGACAGCATGCTGCAACGCGTGGCTGCAGCACTGGAGCAGCAGAGCGCTGCGGTGGAGGAAATCAACTCCAGCCTGATGAGCATCAACCAGATTGCGCAGAGCAACTCCTCCGCCTCGGAAGAAATCACGGCCACCGTGATTGAACTCTCCAAGATCGCTGGCGCTACCCGCCAGGAAGTAGACAAGTTCAGCTACTGAACCACGCCGACATGCCCCATTCCACGATATTGCTTGTTGAAGACGAAATCCTCCTGAGAGAGGGTATTCAGGAAATCCTGGAGGCCAACGGCTACAAGGTCATTGGCGCCGCCGATGGCGCCGAAGCGCTGGAGTGGCTTGACCAGGTGCCCGTCACACTGGTGATCTCCGATCTGGTCATGCCCAATATGGACGGCATGGAGTTTGTCCAGCGCGTGCGTGTGCGCTTCCCGGACTTGCCCATCATCATTGCTTCAGGCAGCCCCGGCACCGTGATGTCGCGTCTGGGCATTGACTCCATTCACATCGCGGGCGCCACGGCCAGCATCTCCAAGCCATTCAAAAGTTCCGAACTGGTGGCACTGATCCAGCGCATCTTGCTGGAGGCCAATCCGGCCGCGTGATCATGGTGGGGCGCGAAGGTGGGGTTGTATACTGCCTGCGTCTTTTGTGATCACATGGTTTTTGGCATTGTCAAGGGCGGTTGATCCGTGACTGATCCACATCCTGTGCGTTTATGACCACCTCCAAAACTGTCTCAGCCGCTTTTGGCGTGAACATCGAGCATTTGCATGCCATGGGTGTGGTCGACCCCTATTCTGCGCAAAGCATCGAGCTCTACCACTCGGGCAAATTGACGGCCAATGAACGGCTGTACTTTTCCCTGTGGGGCTCGTCCGAGCTCTCGGCCTCCTTGCTCAAGGCCAAAACCCGTCTGGCCACCCAGGGTGAAGCGGTCAACCACGCGTTTTTCATCATCAAAGGCAATGCCCTTGGGGTCAAGGGCGACGAGATTTACCGCCTGGGGCCGGGCAGTGTCATCGGCCTGGCCGAGGCCATCGGCAACCTGCCGCACTGCATGACGGTGGTGGCGGTGGACAACATCCAGGTCCGCTTCATTCCCATCCAGGGCATCTACAAACTGATCCGCAAAATGCCCACGGGCTTGCGCGGCATCCTCAAGTCCACGGTCATGCGCACGCTGCAGCTGGACACACCTCCTGCGGCACTGATGTGAGCACTTTTGAGGAAGTCACCCTCGAAGAAGGCCAGGTCCTGTTCAAGGCAGGCGAGCCTGCGGACAAGCTGTATGTGATCAAGTCCGGCCGCATCGACATGGCCGACAGGAACACCGGTGCGGTCTTTGCCTCCTTGCAGGAAGGTGATTCGTTTGGCGAGCAGGCCATGCTGCAAGGGGGCATCCGCGGTGCCACGGCCATAGCCGGTCAACCTACGGTGTGCCTGGAAATCACGGCCGACGGCATGCGTGAGATCCTGAAGTCGGCGTCGCCGATCATGACCGCCGTCTTTGAAGCGCTGATCCTTCAGCAGAACATGCACAACGCCTTGCGGATGAAAAATTGAGATGGCTTTGAAGGCCTTGCCCGACAAGGTGTTGCTGTCCTCGCTGGAAACAAGCCTTGCCAACCTGCGCCAGCGTTGGCCCCAGCCGTGGCCCGGTCTGCCTTTGGTGTTTGAGCGCTGCTGGCAGCAATTGGGGCAAGCGCAAAATCACCCCAATGCCCGGACTGCAGCATGGTTGGCTTTGGGACGGTCCATCACCGAGGCCATTGAATCTGACGGCCAGCGCCGTGCCGTTTTGGGCTGCGAACCGGCCTACCACAACCGTTTGCACATGGCCGATGCGCTGGTGTGCATGACCCATTTGCTGCTGGCCTTGCGGCAATTGAAACTGACCTCTGCCCGCTCAGCCAGACTGGAGGCGTTGATGCTGGTGACCATGGCGGGCCATGACTTCATGCACCCTGGCGGTCGAAACGCCCATCCCGGGCAGCTCGAAAACCTGTCGGTTCAGGCACTGGCGCCCATGCTCCAGGCGTCTGGTGTGTCGGTGGCTGACCAGTCGCAAATGCGGGCCTGCATTTTGGCCACCGACCCCGAGCGTGTGTCTGTGCAGCACCGGGCGGCGGCAGGGCGGCGCTTTGATCTGGCCGATCCGGTCTGGCAAAGCGTGTTGGCCCAGGAGGCCGACATCATGGCCAGCACCTTGGCAGCCACGCAATGGGGCTTGACGCAGGCCCTGTCGCGCGAATGGGCGCTGTCCACGCCCCAGGGCGTGGCCCAGGCCTTGCTCAAGCCGCAGGGGCGTTTGGGCTTTTTGCGGCACGCGGCCCTGTTCAGCAGCCCGGCCGCCGAGCATCTGGGCCTGAATCGGCTTCGCGCAGCGCAGATCCGGGTGCTGCAAAAACGCCTGGCGGGCTGAGCTGGGGCCCTTGGGCGCACGGCGTGTGACGCACGCCAGCCTGCTGGTTTTAATGCGTTTGGGCTGGCACCTGCGCTTCGTTGCCGCTGCAAGGCAGCTCGATGATGAACTGGCTGCCTTTGCCTTCTTCGGTCTGGCACTCGATGGTGCCGCCCATTTGCGTGATGATGCTGCGCGCCATTGACAGGCCCAGCCCTGTGCCTTTGCCGACTTCTTTGGTGGTGAAGAAGGGGTCGAAGATGCGCGGCACGATGGCGGCTGGAATGCCGCTGCCGTTGTCGCCCACGACGATGCGCACCAGCTTGTCGCTGGGGCAGCTCAGCGTGACAGAGATCAGGCCGTCGCGGCGCTCGCCAATGGCGTGGCTGCCATTGACGCACAGGTTGACCACCACCTGCTGCAGCGTGCCGCTTTGCCCCTTGATCAGCAACTTGTCGGGCACCGCATCCATATGGGCCTGGATGTCGATGCCCTTGAGGCTGGCCAGCAGCAGACCATGGGTTTCTTCGATCAGGGGCTTGAGCTCAAACCAGGTCTGTACTTCCTGCTCGTCGTGCACGCTGCCATCCTCGTCCAGGCGCTTGCGCTCGCGTCCCAGTGCGTTGAGCTTGAGCACGATGTCGCGTGCGCGCATCGTGGCCTGCTGGATGGCCGACAGGTTTTTGGTGACCTTGGTTTCGGCGCCCAGTTTCATCTCGACCAGTTCGGCGTGGTTTTGAATGACGCCCAGCAGGTTGTTGAAGTCGTGCGCCACGCCAGCGGCCAGCTGGCCCAGCGCGTCCAGGCGCTGGGATTGCTCCATCTTTTGCACCATGCGCAGGTTCTCGGACTCTTTCTCCTTGATCTCGCGCATGTCCTTGATGGTGATCACCGCGCCGGTCAGGCGCTTGTAGGGGTCCTCCAGCGGCGAGGCCGTCAGGATCACGGGCACCAGGCGGCCATCGGCGTGCTGCAGGATGGTCCAGTCGATGTTGTGCGCTCGCCGGATCATGAAGGAGCTGAGTGCGTCCAGGTCAGGAATCAGCCAGACCATCATCTCTTCGTTGGGGTGGGTCTGCGAGTCGATCACCATGGTGGGCAGCCGCATCACCGGGGCGTTGCCTGCGCGCCACGACACGTCGGTGATGACGGGGTCGGCGCCCAGAGACTTGCTGCGCAGGGCCAGCAGCTCGCGTGTGGTTTGCTCGGCCAGCAACAGGGCTTCCGAGGTCAGCTGTGGGGCGTTGCTCAGGCCCAGCAGGGCGCAGGCGGTGGGGGTGGCCCATTTGAGGCGCCCCAGCCGGTTGGTGGTGAGCAATGGGATGGGCAGCGAATGCACCAGCTCGGGCTTTTCCTGCAGATTCTGGGCAAGGCCGCGCAGCAACAGCTCGGTACTCATGGGCAGCCAGTACGCCAGATCGTGTCCATGCTGTTTGCCGGGCAGCAGCTCATGCACGGACTGGCCAGTCATGGCCTTGTCGCCCAGGCCGAGCAGGTCCAAGGCCATGGGATTGGCACTGACCACCAGGCCCGTGCGGTCGATGCGCAGCACCCCGTCCTGCATGGCGTCCATGGTCATTTGCAGCAACTGGTGCTGTGCCCGCAGTTCTTCGCCCTTGTTGACGAGGCTGGACACGTCGGTGACGTTGATCACGGTTTGCAAGGGGATGCCCGAGGCGTCCACGATGAACGAAGACGACACGCGCACAGGAATGTGTGCGCCGCTGTGGTGGCGCAGTTGGGCAACGGTGGCGTCTTCGTCGCTGGGGGTGAGTTTTTGCAGGGCAGTGGAATTGGCCACACCCCAGGGCAAATCTTGCGCGCTGCGCACCAGCACCAGCGTCACGGTTTCTCCCCGGTGCAGGTGGTTGATCAGGCTGACTTCGACGCTGAGCATCTGGCCGTCGTGGCACCGCAAGGACAACGGCGGCTCGGCGCCAGAGCGGTAGAAAGTGTCGTCGGCGTTTTGCCATTCGGTCCAGAGGTCAGGCTCGTGTTCAGAAGGGTGGAGCAAGTTCTGGATGGGTTGGCCACAGAAAGCATCCTGCACGGATTGCCCAATCAGGGTGTTGGCGGCATGGCCCGAGAGCTGTGCAAAACGCTGGTTGACTTTGAGCACCTGGCCTTGCTGGCTCATCAGCAAGGCACCCAGCAAGCTGCTGTCCAGAAACTGGGCATAGCCAGCTGGGTCCTCAATGCCCAGACGGGTCAGCATCTGGCCGTAGCCTTTGAGGGTCGACAGCGTCTTGGCCTCGTCGTCCTCGAACAGGCTGCTGCTGGCCTGCCCCAGCAGGGTGTCGCGGCCAAACCCGGTCATTTTCAGCAAAGCCTGGTTGCAGTCCTGGATGTGCCCCGCGTGGTCCACCACGACCAGGCCGCTGTGGACCTTGGACAGGATGGTGTCGGCATAAGCAACTTGCTGCTGCAGTTCGGCCTCGTTGCGCTGGAGCTGCTGGGTCAGGGCGTTGACCTGAGCCTGCGTGGCTTGGCTGGCTTGCTGCCAACGCCAGGCCTGCGCACCCGCAGCCAACACCAGGCTGAGCCACAGCAGGGTGGATCCCCAGGCGGGCAGGGCGGCGCCCCAAAACAGTGCGCTGGCACCCACGACGATCAGACCTGACCACCCCCAGGTGGCCCCTGTGTTTTTTGAATTCATGCTGCTTTTTGCTTACTGCTGAGCCAAAGGCATTCCGGTGGGTGTGAGCAAGACCTTGGGGTGGACAGGCCGGGCGGGGGAGGTGGCGTCAAAGTCATGCACAAGTGCAATTCCGGAAGTCAAAAAATGAAAATTTGTAGCATTATCGTCCCTTTTTTTGATATAAACCACAATCTCAGGAGAAAGCTGGAATGACGACAATTTTGCTTGTTGACGATGAAGATTTGCTGCGCGAGGGCATCAAGGAAATCCTTGAGCTGTCCGACTACCAAGTCATCGAAGCGCGTGATGGCGAGGAAGCGTTGCAGAAATTCGCAGTCAATAACGTGGATTTGGTCATCTCGGACATCATCATGCCCAACATGGACGGTGTGGATTTTGTCTGCCGTCTGCGCGACTCCTTCCCCGCCATTCCGATTCTGACCATCTCCGGCGGCAGCCGCGTCGTCAGCGCACGTTTTGGTCTGGACTCGGCGCTGCTCTCAGGCGCCAACGACAGTCTGACCAAGCCCTTCAACGCCAAACAGCTGCTGGAAAAAGTCCAGAAACTGCTGGAAGCGGCCTGATCGAAGCGGTGCATGCAAGACGTTCAAGCCAAGCCTGAGAGGGAGACCGCCCCGGATACATCGCCTGATCTGGAGCTGAGCGCTGGCCAGCCCTTTGGTTTCGAAAAAGCCAAAGTTCTGCTGGTGGACGACAGCCGCTTGCTGCGCATGGGGCTGCGCAGGTCACTCGAAGAAATCGGGCTCACGGACATCGTGGAAGCGGGTGATGGCCGCGAGGCCATCGAGACCCTGGTGCGCGAGCACTTTGACCTGATGTTGCTGGACATGGAAATGCCGGAAATGAACGGCATGGAAGTGCTGGCCGTGCTGCGCGACACGCCGCACCACCCTTGGCCGCCGGTGATCGTGATTTCGGGCGGCACCGCCATTGACGATGCGGTGCGTTGCATTGAGCTGGGCGCCGAGGATTACCTGTCCAAACCTTTCAACCCGGTGTTGTTGCGTGCACGCGTGAAGACCTCTTTGGAGCGCAAGCAGTTGCGTGACCAGGAGGTCATGCGCATGCGTCAGCTCAAGCGCCAGCACGAGGCGCTGGCCAAGGAGCAGGAGAAAACAGAGCAATTGCTGCTCAACATCTTGCCCTACAAGATCGCCCAGCGCCTGAAGGCTGGTGAAGAACACATCGCCGACGCTTGCCCCAATGTGAGCGTGCTGTTTGCCGACATGGTGGGCTTCACGGCCATGTCGCGCACCATGACGCCGTCGGCCCTGGTGGAGGTGCTGGGTGACCTGTTCTCGCGCTTTGACCTGATCACGGAAAAGCACGGCCTGGAAAAGATCAAAACCATTGGCGACTGCTACATGCTGGCCGGTGGTGTGCCCGAGCCGCGTGATGACCACGCCCACGCGGCCGTCGATGCCGCCATGGACATGTGTGTGGCGCTTGAAGAAATGCATGCGCGCACCGGCGGCGCTCTGCGCATGCGCATCGGGGTGCACAGCGGCCCGATCGTGGCGGGTGTGATTGGCATCCGCAAGTTCACCTATGACCTGTGGGGCGACACCGTGAACGTGGCCAGCCGCATGGAGTCCACCGGTCAGCCCGGCCGCATCCACATCTCCACCCACACGGCCCAGCTGATCGAGGGCGAATTCAATTTGGAGCCGCGCGGTGCCATCGAGGTCAAGAGCCTGGGCATGGTGGAAACCTTTTTTGTGAACGGACGCAAGGCATGACGCCCTGGTTGCTTGGTGTGGTTCAAAACGGAGGGCTGCTGTAGCCACGGCGCAGCCCTGCAAAGGCCTACAGATATTCATGGCGCGACAAACCATCCAGCCGATTGACAAGGAACGCGTGATGCGTGATGGGGACTTCATCGTCTCCAAAACCGACCTCAAAGGCCATGTCACCTACGCCAACAAAATCTTCAAAGAGTTTTCTGGCTTCAGCGAAGAGGAGTTCCTGGGCAAGCAGCACAACCTGATTCGCCATCCGGACATGCCCCGCTGTGTCTTCAAGCTCCTGTGGGAGCACATCCAGGACGGTCAAGAAATTTTTGCTTTCGTCAAAAACATCTGCAAAGACGGTGGCTACTACTGGGTCTGGGCCAATGTGACGCCCAGCCTGGATGCCCGTGGCAATGTGCTGGGGTATTACTCGGTGCGCCGCAAACCCAACCCCAAGGCCATCCCCCATGTGGCGGCCCTGTACCGTCAGCTTTTGCAGATCGAGCAATCTGCGGGTTCGCGCGACGCCATCGAGGCCTCCCGCGCACACCTCCAGCAACTTCTGAACCAACAAGGCGTGAGCTATGAGCGATTCATCCTCGACCTCCAGTCGCTTTGAGCTTGGCCATGCAGCGGCGCTGCTGCTGGTGGCTGTGTTGGGCTCGGCCATGGCGGTGCGTGGCTTGCTGGCCCACCCCAAAGACCTGAGCCTCTGGGCGGGTCTGGTACTGGTGCTGGGACTGACCCTGTGGGGCTGGCTGGACCTGCGCAAAGAGCAACATTTGCTGAACCGCATCGACGAGGTGCTGGACGCCGCCTCCAAGGGTGAACTCGAGCCCCGCATCACGCAGATCCCCGAGCGCGGCCGCCTGGTCGAGGCTGCGTGGCGGCTCAACGAAACGCTGGACCAGATCGAGGCGGTTTTCCGCGAATCGATCACGGTGGTCACCCGCATCGGTGAGGGTGACTTCGGGCGTCAGCCCCAAACCTCGGGTCTGCACGGCATCTACCCGCAAGTGCTGGTGCGCATGGCCGCGGTGCAACAAAACATGGCCAGCACGGTGGACATGCTCGGTCAGGCCATGCGCGCCATGGCCCAGGGGGATTTTTCGGTGCGCCAGTCCACCCAGGGACTCAAGGGGCAGTACCTGGCCATTCTGAATGACACCCACACGGCCGTGCATGCGCTGGACCTCTTGATCAGCGATGTGGTGCGTGTGATGGAGAGTGTCTCGCGCGGCCAGTTGGGTGAGCGTGTGCTGGCACAGGGGGGCGGGGCCTTGGCCAAGCTCAAGGACGACATCAACCGTTCGCTGCAGACCCTGGGAGACTCGATGGGTCAGATTGGCGAGAACGCCCACCATGTTGCAGGTGCTGCCGGGGAGTCGAGTACGGCCATTGGGCAGTTGGCAGACGGGGCGCAAAGCCAGACACAGTACATTGGTCAGATGGTCAGTGCCATCCGGCAAACGTCGGCGGCGATCAATGACATTTCGTCCAACACCGAACTCGCCAGCCGTCAAGCACAAGAATCCACGCAAATCGTGCGCGACGGGCAGGGCAAGATGGTGCAGATGGTGGATGTGGTCAACAGCATCGCCAGCAGTTCTGAAAAAATCAACAAGATCACCGATGTGATCGAGAAAATTGCCAACAAGACCAATCTGCTCTCGCTCAATGCGGCCATCGAGGCGGCCCGCGCTGGCGAGCACGGCAAAGGCTTTGCCGTGGTGGCCGACGAAGTGGGCAAGCTGGCGGCCAGCAGTGCCGACAGCACCAAAGAGATCACCCAGCTGATCCAGCAAGCCGCGCAGCAAGCCAGCCATGCGGTGGTGGCGGTGCGCGAGGTCAGCGCCGACATGGAGCGCATCGTCAAGAGCGCGGTCCAGACCGATGGGATGCTGCAGCGCATCTCGGCAGCGGTGGAGCAGCAAAGCCGAATGATTCTTGAAATCAACGGCAACGTTGAAAACCTGGAGACCATTGCCCGCAGCAATTCTTCGGCCTCCGAAGAACTGGCTACGGCCATGATCGAACTGTCCAAAGTGGCCGACTCCACGCGCCGCGAAATCGCCAAGTTCAGCACCTGAGGTTCCAAACGTGAGCAACGAACTCATCATTTTCGATATCCAGGACAACCGCTTTGCCCTGCCAGCTTCGGCCGTCAGCAAGGTGCTTGATCCTCTGGTGGTCACGCCTTTGCCTTATGCCCCCCCTCAGGTGGAGGGTTTGGTCAACGTGAGCGGCTCGGTGTTGCTCAAGGTGGACCTGTGCCTGTGCCTGGGCATGACGCCACGCTCTGCCGATGTCTTTGGCAATTTGCTGGTGGTCATGACCGGCCACGAAAGCGTGGCCGTGCAGGTGGACCGTGTCCACAACAAGATCAGTGTGGAAGACGAAGCCATTTCTTTCTACGGCAATCGTGATGGCGCCCAGGGTGGGGCCATCTGTGGCGAATTCAGCCTGGGTGAGCGCACGGTGCTGGTGCTGGACCAGCGTGCCCTGGACATGCGCGACATGTCGCCCGATGGTGTGCCCGAAAACGGGGGCGGCCTGGTGGGCTTGTCCGCCGTCGAAGAAAAAGCCAAAGACACCGGTGCGGTGCTGACCAACGACCTGCCGGCCGTCACCGTTGAAGACGGCCAGGAAACTTACGCCCTGCACATGACGCAGGTGCAGGAAATCGTTGAACTGGGCCCGGTGACCAGCCTGCCCGGTGCCGGTGCCGAGGTGCTGGGCCTGATGCAGCTGCGTGGGCGCGCGCTCCTGGTGGTCTCTTTGTCGGGCTTGCTGGGCCGCGAGGTCAACCAGAGCCCGCGTTTTGTATTGGTGGTGGATGTGCAAGGCCTGCAACTGGGGCTGGGCGTGGCCAACATCTACGGTATCGAGCGCTATGCCAGCGAAGACGTGCAGGCCGTCGGTGGCGGCAACGACAGCCAGCTCGAAGGCTGGCTCAACGGCACGGCAGCGCGCCAGGGCCACATGACGGGCTTGCTGTCCATGTCGGGGCTGCTGTCTTCGGACACCATGGCCCTTTACCGCCACTATCTGACCCAGCAACACGCCAAAATGACCCAGCACATCGACAAAACCAATTCGGCCGTGCGCCGCCTGCTGTCTTTCCGTCTGGGCACCGAGCGCTGTGCGCTGGCGCTCAAGCTGATCGACCGCGTGGAAGAGTACAGCGCCAGCGTGGAGCTGCCCGAGGGCGACGAGAACCTGGCGGGCGTCATCCAGATCAAAGGTGAGATCGCGCCGGTGCTGGACCTGCGCTCCTTGCTGGGCATCACGCCGCAAGAAACATCGTCTTATGTGGTGGTTCGCGTCGATGGCGAGCCTTGGGCTTTGGTGGTGGACCGCATCGAACGCGTCATCGAAATCGAAGAGCGCAACATCACCCCGGTGCGCAACCAGAACCACGACTACCTGAGTGAAGTGGGCAAGCTCAATGGGGAACTTGTGTCCTTGCTGACGCTGGAGCCCCTGACGCTGGCAGCCAAGCAAGCCATGAACTGAGAGCTCTCATGCCCCATACCAAGAAAGTCGATCACCTGATCTCGCAGATGCGCACGGCCGTGGATTCGGCCCGTGCCGTCACGTCGGGCAAGGCGCCTGCGCCGACCCTGAACGTGCCCCCTGTGGCGCCATTGTTCGAACCCAAACCTGCCGACCCAGCCGAATCACCGGCCCTGATGGCCCTCATCAGCGAGCTGATGGCTGGCGTTGAAAACCGTTTCGGAATCAAACCCGGCACCTTGGTCGAGCGCAAGCTGGTGCGCATCTTCAAGGACTTGCCCCTGAGCGCCTTGCGCGACTGGGTGCAAAGCATGAACAGCTGCTCTCCGGAACACTCCGAGTGGCAATCGCTGGTGGAAAACCTGACCGTCCACGAAACCTATTTCTGCCGCGACCCGGACCTGATGGGCATGCTGGTCGATGACATCCTGCCCTACCTGCTGGACTTGCGCAAAAACAAGCAACAGCTGCAGGTGTGGTCTGCCGCCAGTTCGACCGGTGAAGAGGTGTATGACCTGACCTACTCTTGTTTGCGTGCCATGCAAAAGGCGGGTTATGCCCGCCTGCACGATGGCAAGCTCGTGCCCGAGATGGGGTGGGCCTTGTATGTGCTGGGGACCGATATCTCCAACCAGGCCTTGCGCACGGCGCGCGAGGCCACTTACGGCGACCTGGGCATGGGCTCCTTCCGCAATCTGCCAGCGGAATGGAAAGGCATGTTCGAGGACGTCAAGATCGCCCCTGCCAATGCCATGCCGGGCGTCAACTACTACAAGATCAAGGAGTGGATCCGTTACCTGTGCCGGTTTGAGCGTTTCAACCTGATGAACACCCGCCCACCGGTGATGGGTGTGGACTTGGTGTTCTGCCGCAATGTGCTGATTTATTTTGAAGACCCGATCAAGAAGATGGTGCAGCAAATGCTGGCCCGCGCCATCTCGCCCGGAGGGGTGCTGGTGCTGGGGGCTTCGGTGCAGATGCTGGTGCCCGAGTACTTTGACTCGCGCCCAGGCAAGGGCGGGCCATGGTACGTCCGCAACGAGAACCGCATATGATTCGTTTGCTCATTTCTGATGACTCCGCGTTCATGCGGATCGCCATCCGGAAGATGGTCGAGAGCGATCCCGACATCGAGGTGGTGGGCGAGGCCAAAACCGGGCAGATGTGCCTGGAGATGGCGCAAAGCCTCAAGCCCGACGTGATCACCATGGACGTGGAAATGCCTGTGATGGACGGTCTGGAGGCCACGCGCCAGATCATGGCCGCCTGCCCATGCCCCATCATCATGCTCAGCAGCCTGACCGAGCGCAATTCGGTGACGACGATCCGCGCACTCGAATTGGGCGCCGTGGACTTCATTGCAAAGAAGTCCTCTTTTGTGCAGCTCGACATCGTCCAGATCGGACAGGAGCTGATCGAGAAGTTGCGTTACTGGTCGCGCCAACGCAACCGTGTGGGGCGCCTGACTGCGCTCAACAAAGCCGCACCCGCCTTGGCGGCACCCATGCCTGCTGCGGCGGGTGCCGCTTTGCGCACGGTCCCAGCCCAAGCAGCGCCCGGTTTGGTGGTGCTGGGCATTTCTACCGGTGGGCCTGCCACTTTGCCGCATGTCCTCAAGGCGATGGGGCGTTTGCCTTGTCCCATGGTTGTGGCCCAACACATGCCTCCCATGTTCACCAGTGGTTTTGCCTCGCACCTGCGCAACGAGACCGGGCTGAATGTGCTGGAAAGCACCGAGGCCATGGAGCTCAAACCCGGCATGGTGGTGATTGTCAAGGGCGGCACCGATGTGGTGGTGCGTGAACCGTTCCCCGGCAAGCTCATGCTCTACGAGAAAACCGATCCAAACGCCAACATCCACCCCAATGCCGATGTGCTGTTCCGTTCAGCGGCATCGACCTCTTGCCCGGTGGTGTCCGTGATCATGACGGGCATGGGCAGCGATGGCATGCAGGGCGCCAAAGAGTTGGTGGCCCGTAAAAACTCGGCCGTGCTGGTGCAAGAACCCCAGACTTGCATTGTGGATGGCATGCCGTCGTCGGCCATCAATGCCGGTCTGGCCAGCGCTGTGCTGGCCCCCAAGGAGCTGGGTTTGCGCCTGTCGCGCCTGTGCACCACCCGTCCCGTATCATCTTTCAACAACCCTTCTGTCTGACCCGAGAACGCCAATGTCCAAGAAAAAAATACTGATCGTCGATGACTCGTTTGTCATGCGCGCATTGCTTCGGGGGATCGTGACCTCTGACCCCGATCTGGAAGTGGCGGGCGAGGCCACCAACGGTCTGGAAGCTCTGCAGCAGATCCGGGAAATTTCGCCTGACCTGGTTTTGCTGGACATCGAGATGCCGCACATGGATGGCATCGAATGCCTCAAGCGTTTGCGCCTGCTCAGCAAGGTGCCGGTGATCATCGTGTCATCGGTGGCCCAGGCGGGATCGCCGCAAGCCCTGGATGCACGTAAATTCGGCGCCGCCGACGTGATCGCCAAGCCTTCGGGTGCCATGAGCCTGGACCTCAATGCCAAAAAAGGCCATGAGATCGTGACGGCTTCACGCCGTGTTCTGGGTCTCTGAGGCCTGGTTGAACGTCTGTGAGTGACGAGTGAAAGAGGTCTGGCATGTCCGACGACTTTATTGAAACCATATGGGCGCAGTACGCGGTCGAGACCGAAGAGCACATCGAAAGCATCGAGTCTTCGCTGGTCAAAGCCGATGCGAGTGAGCTGAACGCCGAGGAGGTGTCCGGTCTGTTCCGGGCCTTCCACTCCCTCAAAGGCCTGAGCCGGGTCATGGAGCTGGGCGCGCTGGAAGCCATCGCCCACCGCTGCGAGGATTTGCTGGGCCTGGTGCGCGACGGCACGGCTGCGCTGGACAAAGCCACGGTCGACTTGCTGTTGCGCTCGCTCGATGCCATCAAAGTCTTGCGTGACAAGGCGGTCAGCGAGCGTTCGGATGGTGACAAGCCGCAGGCACTGCTCAAGGAGCTTGAAAACGCCTTTCGCGCCGTCAGCCAGGGCGGGGTGGTGCAAAGTGCCCCAGCGGCTGCGGCCGCAGAAGCGCCAGAGCCTGTCCTCGAACCCGCTGCCGAAGCGCTGGCGGAGTCCCCGACCGCAGCTTCCGCGCAGCCGCCAGAGCTTGCGCCTGCCCCTGAAGCCCGAGCCGCCGAGCCTGCCAAAGCCGCAGACGGCACCACGGACAACCGCGAAGTCGTGTTTTTGCGGCTGGTCCGTAACGGCTTGCCGATTCTGGAGCGCCTGGCCAGTTCGATCGCGTCCAAGCAGGCACCCGCACAAACGCTGGCGATTGCCAACGACATCCGAAAACCCCTGAGCTGGATGCACAAAGCGTCCAACACCCTGGGCTATGCGGGCCTGAATGCCCGCATCGAAGAGATCATGTCTGCCTTGCCGGTGTCCGAAGAGATCAGCCAGAGCGATGCCGAACGCATGGTCGATGTGATCATTGCGTTCCTGGACGACCTCAAGACGCTGGGCGAGACGACCGGCGTGGACCTGGGCGGTGAGTCGCTGGCCAAGGTGCTGGCGCGCACCCTCAAGGACAACCTGCTGCACCTGCTCGACCAGATTGAAGCTTTGCTGCACACCCTGGAGATGCCCGGTGATGCACAGGATGACGAGGTGGCCAACCAGCTGTCTCAGCGTTTTTCGCGGGTCAACAGCTACCTGACTTCCTTGTATCCGCAGTCCCGCACCGACATTCCTTTGCTCCTGGTGGACGCTTTTGCGCGTGCAGGGCGCAACCAGATGGGCATTTACAGCGATGTGATCCAGCTCTCGCGCGATGCCCTGCAGTTTGTCCGCGATGTGTTGGGCGCCACTGGCCGCACCCCGTTCAAGCAACCCCAGTTGCAAAGCGCTGAAGAGCGTTTGCAGCAGCGCATCCGCGATTACCTCTGGTCGCACGATGCCGAGAGCGATGCCCCGGCCGACGCCGTGCGCCAGTTCATGGGCACCTTGCACATTCCGCCAGAACTGTTTGAACTGCTCTCGCCTGACAACACGCGCGAGCTGACGGAGCTCATCCAGAGCGGCTCGCGTGCCTACCTGATCAAAGCCCATCTGGAGTCGTCTGGAGATGTGGCCAACCAGTTTTTGAGCTGGTTGCACGAGCGTGGCCAGTGCATCACCAATCGAACCCTGATTGAAGACAACATGAGCTGGTACGAGATGTTGTTCATCTCCAAAAGCAACAAGGCCACACTTGAGCAGGAACTCGCCGCCATCGACAACCAGACCGGCTGGATTCAGATGCTGGGTGAGCTGGGCAAGGACCTGATTGGAACGAAAGCCGATGCGGGCGCGCGCCCGTCGGTGCCCGTGAAAACAGCGACTGCGTCGTCGCCAGCAGCCTCCGAGGCACAGGCAGCCCATGTGGCCCCTGTGGCCCCTGTGGCTGCGGTCGCCCCTGCGACGCCCGCCGCACCGGCTGCCCCGGCGGCAACGCAGACCCTGGCGCAAACCCCAGCGGCAGCGGCTGCCCAGACGCCCAAAGCCGCAGCACCTGCTGCTGCCGCGCCTGCTAAACCTGCTGCAGCCAGTGCCGCCAGCAGTGCCAGCTCCAACGTGATCCGGGTGCCGGGTGAAATGCTCGACCAGTTCATGAACCAGATCGGTGAGATGGTGCTGGTGCGAGGCCAATTGGCGCACATCATCGGTGACAACCGGGTGCGTGATGGATTGCATCAGCTGCACCGCATGCACAGCGGGCAGGACAGCCAGCAGGGGATGACCGAGGACATCTTGTCAGAAGTGCAAAAGCTGGCCGATGCACTGGATGACCAGTTGCGCCGCCTGCAGGAAACCGATGCCCTCATCCAGGGGGCCATTTCGCGCCTGCAAGACAGCGTCATGGGCTTGCGTGTGGTGCCGGTCGAGTTGGTCTTCAAGCGCTTCCCGCGCATGGTGCGCGACCTGGCCCAGGCCCAGGGCAAGCAGATCCGCCTGGAGCTGACCGGGCAGGAAGTCAAGATCGACAAGGCGATGGTGGAGTCGCTGGCTGACCCTTTGCTGCACATGGTGCGCAACAGTGCCGACCATGGGGTGGAGGGGCCGCAGGACCGCCGCGTCAATGGCAAGTCCGAAGAGGCCGTGATCCGCATCCAGGCCGAGCAGCAGGGCGGTCGCATCCTGATCCGTGTCAGCGACGATGGCAAAGGCATCGACCCCGAGCGCGTGCGCAGCAAAGCCGTCGAGCGTGGCCTGGTCAAAGAAGAAGACAGCCACGAACTGAGCAAGGAAGACGTCCTGAGTTTCATCTTCAGGCCCGGTTTCAGCACGGCCGATGTGGTCACCGAAACTTCGGGCCGGGGCGTGGGCATGGACGTGGTCCGCACCAATGTCATGCGCCTGGGCGGCAGCATCCACCTCGACTCCGAGGTGGGCAAAGGCACCACATTCACCATGCAGATGCCTTTGTCGGCAGCGGTGCAAGAGGTTCTGCTGGTCAATGCCGCCAAGCAGACACTGGCCATTCCGGGGCGCTACGTGGCCGAGCTGGTCGAGGTGGAGCCGTCGCAATTCCAGACCGTCAAGGGGCGCACCGCCATTTTGCTGCGGGGCAATTTCCTGCCCATCGTCCGGCTCGAAGAAGTCTTGGGCTTCCCGACCGTACCCGATGAGTCACACAGCTATGTGGTGGTGTTGCACGACGGCCAAAGAACGCTGGGCGTTTCGGTCAGTGAATTTGTGGGCCGCCAGGAGCTGTTCACCAAAGACATTCACCCACGCCTGGCCGCTTTGCCGGGGGTAGGCGGGGCCAGCATTTTGGGCGACGGTCGTGTGGTGCTGATCCTGGACGGCGCCGCGCTGTACCGACTGGCTGAAAACCTGCAGACCCCGCACCATCTGCCCAAGGCGGCCTGAAGGACGCCATGTCTCGCTACCTCCAGATCAAGGTTGAAGACATCTACGTGCTGCTGCCCGCCTTGCAGGTGCACGAGGTTGCCCAGACCGATGCGCTGGTCACCCAGGCCGATGCGCATGTGGTCTGGCGCGACCAGGTCATTGCCTTGGTCGATTTGGGGCAAAAGCTGAACCGGCCCGCGTGCGCCAAGCGCGGCTATGGCGTGGTCTACAGCTTGGACGACGGCGAGCAGGCCCCGGTGATGCTGCAGGTGGACGAGGTGCTGGGGCTGCGTTCGCCGCTGAGCAGTGACATGCGCCTGTTGCCCTCGGTCACTGCCGAGACGGCCGCCTGGTTCGATGGCCTCTGGCTGGAACCCCCAGAGGGTGAGCGCCGCTCTTATTTCTTGCGCCACCCCATCGAACTGTCGCTGGCCGACAAGCCCAAGCCCGATTGACCCAGCGAGCGGCGAGCCATGAAATGCAGTCGCGCCCTCTCTGAGGTGCGCTGCAAGGCCAGGGGAGGGGTTTAGAACGTGAAGCGGGCGAGCGCCTGCTCGTTGCTGCGGGCAATGCTGGACAGGTGCTGGGCGGTCTCGGTCAGCTCTTCGGAGGTGCTGGCATTGCCTTGTGCCACTTGCCCAAGGTTGGCGACATTGCTGTCGATTTCTTGCACCGCAGAGCTTTGCTCTTCCACCGCCACCGACACGCGGCGCAGCATGCTGTCGGTGTGTGTGGCGCCCGATTCGATGGCATCCATGTCCTTTTGCACCAAGGCCACGGTTTCGACCGCGCGCGTGGCTTCGGCAGCAGCTTGTTGCACCAGTTGGGTGATCTCTTTGGTGCTGTCGGCCGAACTGATGGCCAGTTTGCCCACTTCGTCGGCCACCACGGCAAAGCCTTTGCCTTGCTCGCCTGCACGGGCCGCCTCGATGGCCGCGTTCAGGCTCAACAAGTTGGTCCGGTAGGCAATATGTTCGATGACTTCGGAGATCTTGCTGATTTTTTGCGAGTTCTGGGCAATGCGGCTGACCACGTCGATCATTTCCGAAATCTTGTCCTTGCCGCTGCGCACATGGGCCACCGATTCGCGCGATTGCTGGCTGGCCTGCTCGGTATTGTGGGCGATGTCTGAAATCGCCTGCGCCGCAGAGCGCAACGCCGCAGACACCTGTTGCACCGCGTGCGACTGGCTTTGAGCGCCAAAGGCAATCTGCGAAACCGCCGTCTGCGTCTGGGTGGATTGGGTGGCGATGTGGCGGGTGGCCTCGTTCATCTGCCCCAGGGTGCCGCCCAGCACCTCCAGTGACTCGTTGATGTTGCGTTTGAGCACATTCAAGTCGCCGGCTGCGTCCACCTGAACGCGTGCGCGCAGCTGCCCTTGTGCCACCTGGCTCATCACCGCGCCCACGTCCTGGATCATCATGCGCAGCTGGTCCAGTGCTTGCTGGGCGGTGATGAGCAACTGCTTGAAATCGCCATGGGCCTGCGAGGTGTCAAAACGCACATCGAACTGCCCGTTGGAGAGGGAGCGCATGGCCATGTCGATGTTGGCCATGGTGGCCTTGATGCTGGCCACGCTTTGGTTGATGGCGTGCTTGACCATGTGCAGATCGCCACGCAGATCGGCAGAGACGGTTTGCTCAAAGTCACCTTGGGCCACACTGGAAACGGCGTGGCTGATTTGTTGCAAGGCCACTTGTTGTGAAGTCAGCAAGGCATTGAAGGAATGGCAGGTTTGCGCCACTTCGTCGCTGCCGTTGACCAGCATTCGGCGGCTGAAATCACCGGTCTGCTCCACTTCGGTGATTACTTTCTGAAGACCACGGATGGGGCCGATCAGCGAGCGGCTGATGACCAGGGCCAGCACCATGCTCAAAAGCAAGCCCAGGGCCGACAACAGCAGGATCGAGTTTTCACCGGTCTCGGCCGCTTCGGCGGCATTTTTGGCCGCGGTATCGATGGCCTGGTTCTGGAAGTGTGCGAGTGCTTCGACGCTGGCAAGGTAGCGGTTTTGCAAGTCAATCATGCGGCCCAGCAGCAACTCGCGGGCCTTGTCGGACTTGCCCTCGCGGATCAGGCCGATCAGGGCTGTTTCTTCGGCGATGAAGGCCTGGCGGGCATGGCGCACGTTTTCGAGCACCGCAATGCCCGCTTCGGAACGGACGATGGCCGACAGGCGTTCCAAGTTGGCCTGGACCACCGGCTTGGACTTGGCCACTTTGTCCAACTCGGCCTCCATGACCTGGCCATCGCGCGCAATCATGGCGGTGCGCAAGGCCCGGGACTGGCGGTTGATCTCGTTTTCAATGCTTTGCGCCAGTTGCACCTTGACCAGACGGTCCTGCACGATCATTTCGGTGGCGCGGTTGCTGGCCACCAGCTCCATGAAGGCGATGCTGGCCATCAGTGCCAGCAGGGCGATGACCAGACCAAAGCCCAGTGTCAGACGGGTTCGAATGGAGAGATTCTGGAGGGTCATGCTGCGAAAATACCGAAAGAAATAGTTATTAATATTATCAAATAATCGCCAAATTCAGAGAGGTATCTTGGTGGTGCTGAAAAAATGGCGTCAACTTGGGGTCGTGTTGGCGCTGACCTCACTCCGGGGCCAAATCGCCCAGGTCTTCGTGGATGTCGGCGCTCTTTTCTTGCGCACTGAGTTCCTGGCGCAAGAACTTCAAGACCAGCAGTGTGCCGTCCATGCCCAACTCAAATCGGAAAATCTGGTCACCCAATTGCTGCATGGCGTTGATCGCATCGTCCATGCTCAGGTCGGTGCGCTGGTACTTGGCGCCGTACATGAAAGCCCGGTCAGAGAATTCGGCAGGCAAATACACCCAGATGTCGCTCGTGCCAGAACGCACTTTCTGGTAGCAACTGGCCTGGGGTGGCGGTGGGACTTCGGTGCCCTTGGCTGCAGCAAAGGCCGAAATTTGCTGCCAGTCGGCGGTGCGCTCAGCGCCTGCGATGAAGGTTTTGTCCAGGTGCGCGCAGCACAGCAAAGCCATGCCTCGGCGCCGGATGTTGGCCTCGCGGGTGTCTTCTGTCTGCGCGACAATTTTTTCGTAAGCCTCTTTGGCCTTGTTTTGCAAATCCTGTTGGCTTGGTTGACTTTTGAACAGGGAAAACATGGGTCCTCTACGCTACTGTTTGCTTGAGATGCGGTGACACACCAAAGGGTGCCGATTAGAATCGGCAATATCAACAATTCGTTTCAGAATATCATAAAAATGATGACAAATAAAACAAGCATGGGCAGATTTGCAATTCTGGCGGCCTTGATGCTTTCCCTGTGGCATGTCCCCGTGTCGGCCCAGCTGGCCGACAAGGCAGCCGCCCAGGCCATGGTGGCCAAAGGCATTGCAGCCATTCAGACCGACGGCTGGAAAGCGCTGGTGGCCATGACGGCCCCGCGCAAGACTTTTGTGGACCGAGACCTTTACCTGGCGGTGTACGACATGACAGGCAAATGCATGGCACATGGCCAAAACCCCAAACAGGTGGCCAAAAACCTGCTGAGCGTCAAAGACCCCGAGGGCAAGCAGTTTGTTCGTGAGCGGGTGACCTTGGCGCAAACCCAGGCCTCGTTCTGGCAAGAGTACAAATTCACCAATCCGGTGACCAAAGCGGTGCAGTCCAAATTGGCATATTGCGAGCGGGTCAATGACCTGATCGTTTGTGGCGGGATTTACAAATGAGCAAGCAGTCGACCATGGCCAAGACCTCCCTTTTTTCCAGCTTGATCTGGAAGCTCATGATTGCACCGGCGGTCATCGTTGTGCTGTTTCTGTTTTATGGGGTGTTCAGTTCATACAGTCTGGGGCGGCTGGAAGAGCGCATCGCCGAACTCAATGATTCGGTCAATTTGGAGCGCCTGACACAGGAGGCTGAAGCCACCGTCAACGCCATGCATGCAGCCATGTTCCGTGGTGTGAACCTGGCCATGGGCAAAGATGAAAAGAACCGCGAGACGGCCAAGAAACTCACGTTCCGTCAGCTCTCGGTCGTCAATGATCTGGGTTTTGCGCTGTCCACCACCCAAGACCCTCGCCTCGAATCCTTTGTGGCGCTGTATGCGAGCTATGCCAAGAACGTCAAACAGGCGCAGGAAATCATCGACCGCGATCCGGCGCAAAGTCTGGAAATTTTGCGCGACACCGACAAGACTTATGACGAGCTGATCCAGTCGCTGTTGCTGCTGGGCTCTGAAAGCAGGATCCACGCCGAGGCCTTGCGGGCCGAGATGGCGCAGCAAATCCAGTGGCTGAAAACGCTGCAAGCGGCGTTGCTGGCTGCTGCGGTCTTGTTGTCGGTGGCGGTGGCCTGGGTGGTGGGGCGTCGCATCGTCACACCTTTGCGCAATGTACAGGCGCAGTTGGCCATCATCGAGAAAAACCACGATTTCTCGGTGCGCATTCCCGTCGAGTCTGCCGACGAAGTGGGGCAGACAGCCAACTCGGTCAATGCCTTGCTCGACTCGGTGCAGGCCGGTTTGCAGGCGGTGGCGCACACGGTAGACGCGCTGGCCAATGGCGACTTCCAGCAAAGTGTGCAGACCCACCAGCGTGGCGATCTGGCCCGCTTGACGCAAACCGTCAATGCCACGGTGGAGAGCCTGGCGCAGACCATGGGGGGTATCAACCAGATCATGCAAGCCATGAGCCGAGGGCAGTTCTCGCTGCAGTTGCAGGTCAGTGCACGCGGCACCTACCAGCAAACGGTGGACCAGGCCATGGCCACGCTGCAGTCCATGGAGCGCATGCTGGGCGACATCGGCCAGGTCATGCAGGCGGCCGCCCAAGGCGATCTGGGCAAGCGGGTGAGTGCGCAAGGGCAGGGCGATCTGGACGTTCTCAAGCACAACATCAACACTTCGCTGTCCAGCCTGGGCCAGGCCATGGACGTGATCAACCAGAACGCCCGGCAATTGGCGGCGGCGGCGGCGCAGTCCAGTGAGGCCGTCAGCCAAATTTCCGACGGCGCCCAGAACCAGACCCATGCGATTGCCCAGGTCTCGGCGGCGGTGCGGCAGACGACCGCGGCTGTGACCGATGTCTCGCGCAGCACCGAGGTGGCCAGCCAGCGTTCGCGTCAGTCGGTGGACTTGCTGCGCGACGGCTTGACCAAGATCGAGCGCATGGTGGAGGTGGTGCGCAACATCGCTACCCATTCAGAAAAAATCAGCAAAATCACCGAAGTCATTGAAAGCATTGCCAACAAAACCAATTTGCTCTCGCTCAATGCGGCCATCGAAGCCGCGCGCGCGGGCGAACATGGCAAAGGCTTTGCCGTGGTGGCTGACGAAGTGGGCAAATTGGCGATCAGCAGCGCTGACAGCTCCAAAGAGATTGCCGTGCTGGTCCAGCAGGCCGTTGCAGAGACCGCCAAGGCCGTGGCTGCTGTGCAGGCCGTCAGTGCCGACATGAGTCAGATTGAAAACGGAGCCCACGAAACGGACGAGATGCTGCGGCGGATTGCTGCTTCGTTGGAGCAACAAAGCGCGGCGGTGGCCGAGATCAATGTGAATCTGACCAATGTGGATGCGATTGCCCGCAGCAATGCTGCGGCCTCCGAGGAAATCACCGCCTCTGTGATCGAATTGGCCTCCATCGCGGATGCCACCCACCGGGAGGTGGGGCGCTTTCAACGTTAAGAGGCGTCCTTGCCACCAAAACCGGGCGTGAAAAAGCCCGGTTCAGCGCCTGGCCAGGAAACCATGGAGCGGGCGGGTAGAATCTCCCGTCGCTTATGCGGTGTGAGGGCGTACCGTGCATGAGTCTTGTACATGCCAGTCCCTTGCAAAATCCTGCAATTTCCCCGTTGGGGGCTTTTGAGTTGTTGCATCCCCATCACTTGAATGCTTCTGGCGCACCGGCGCACGCTTTGGCGTGCGATCCAATTTAAACCTGTGAGAGCAACATGACTGTGACCGTTGAAACCCTGGAAAAGCTTGAGCGCAAGATCACGCTGAGCGTGCCTGTGACTTCCATCCAGACCGAAGTGGACGCCCGCCTCAAGAAGCTGGCCAAAACCGTCAAGATGGACGGTTTCCGTCCCGGCAAGGTGCCGATGAATGTGGTGGCCCAGCGTTACGGCTATTCGGTGCAGTACGAAGTGCTCAACGACAAGGTCGGTGAAGCCTTTGCCCAGGCCGCCAACGAAGCCAAGGTGCGTGTGGCCGGCCAGCCCCGCATCACTGAAAAAGAAGGCGCGCCCGAAGGCGAGCTGAGTTTTGACGCCATCTTCGAGGTCTATCCCGACGTCAAACTGGCCGATCTGGCCGGCATCGAGCTGGAGAAGGTCACTGCCGAAGTCAGCAACGAAGCCATCGACAAGACCATCGACATCCTGCGCAAGCAGCGCCGCACCTTTGCCCAGCGCGGCCAGGCCGATGCTGCTGTGGACGGTGATCGCGTGACCATCGACTTCGAAGGCAAGATCGATGGCGAACCCTTCGCTGGCGGCAAGGCCGAAGACTTCCAGTTCCTGGTCGGCGAAGGCCAGATGCTCAAGGAATTTGAAGACGCTGTGCGCGGCATGAAATCCGGCGAGAGCAAGACGTTCCCCCTGTCTTTCCCCGAGGATTACCACGGCAAGGATGTGGCTGGCAAGACGGCCGACTTCCTGGTGACGGTCAAGAAAATCGAAGCCGCCCACCTGCCCGAAGTCAACGAAGCCCTGGCCAAGTCGCTGGGCATTGCCGACGGCACTGTGGAGGGCCTGCGCGCCGACATCCGCAAGAACCTGGAGCGTGAAGTCAAGTTCCGCCTGTTGGCCCGCAACAAGTCGGCCGCCATGGAAGCCCTGGTGGCCAAGGCCGAGCTGGACCTGCCCCGGAGCATCGTTCAGTCCGAAGTGGACCGCCTCAAGGAAGGTGCCCTGGCTGACCTCAAGCAGCGCGGCATCAAGGACGCCGACAAGGCCCCGATCCCCGACGACATCTTCCGCCCCCAGGCCGAGCAGCGCGTGCGCATGGGCCTGGTGGTGGCCGAAGTGGTCAAGGCCAACGACCTGCACGCCAAGCCCGAGCAGATCCGTGCCCACATCGAAGAGCTGGCCGCCAGCTACGAGCGCCCCGAAGACGTGACCCGCTGGTACTACGGTGACAACCAGCGCCTGGCCGAAGTCGAGGCCGTGGTCATCGAGAGCAATGTGGCCGAGTTCGTGCTGTCCAAGGCCAAGGTGAGCGACAAGGCCATCTCCTTTGAAGAGTTGATGGGCCAGTGATCGGTCCCTGACCTTCTGCGCATGGGGCTTGTTGTTCACGCAACAAGCCCCATGTTGCTGGGGAGCGTCAATAAACGGGTTAAAGTAAACGCTGCATATTTGGAGTCACGATGAGCGCTTTGGAAACACAGGCCTTGGGCATGGTCCCGATGGTGATCGAAACGTCGGGTCGCGGTGAGCGCGCCTATGACATTTATTCCCGTCTGCTCAAGGAGCGGGTGGTGTTTCTGGTGGGCGAGGTCAATGACCACATGGCCAACCTGGTGATCGCCCAGTTGCTGTTTTTGGAGAGCGAGAACCCCGAAAAGGAAATTTCGCTCTACATCAATTCGCCGGGTGGTTCGGTCAGCGCCGGCATGGCGATCTACGACACCATGAACTTCATCAAGCCCGATGTGTCCACCCTGTGCATGGGGATGGCCGCGAGCATGGGCGCTTTCCTGCTGTCTTCGGGCGCCAAGGGCAAGCGTTTTTCGCTGCCCAACTCCAAGGTCATGATCCACCAGCCCCTGGGGGGTGCGCGTGGCCAGGCCACCGAAATCGAGATCGCGGCCCGCGAGATCATCAAGACCCGAGAACAGCTCAACAAGATCTTGGCGGAGAACACCGGCCAGCCCCTGAGCCGCATCGAAAACGACACCGAGCGCGACTATTACCTGTCGGCCGACGAGGCCAAGGAGTATGGGCTCGTGGATCAGGTCATCGCCAAGCGTCCCTGATCCGGGTATTCCTGCAAAGCGGCGTTGACCGGGCGCGGTCAGCGCCGTTTTTCTTTCGTTATCATTGACACATTCACCGATTTCAAGGCTTTTTCATGCCCGACAAAAAAGGCTCCAGCACCGAAAAAAACCTGTACTGCTCTTTCTGCGGCAAGAGCCAGCACGAGGTCAAGAAGCTGATTGCTGGCCCCTCGGTGTTCATTTGTGACGAATGCATCGATTTGTGCAACGACATCATCCGCGACGAAGTGGCGCAGGATGATCCAGCTCAAGCCGCCCGCGACGGCTTGCCGACCCCGGCCGACCTCAAGGCCAACCTCGACAACTATGTGATCGGCCAGGACAAGGCCAAACGCAGCCTGGCGGTGGCGGTCTACAACCACTACAAGCGCCTCAAGCACAAAGATGGCGCCAAGAAGGACGATGTCGAGCTGGCCAAGAGCAACATCTTGCTGGTCGGCCCCACGGGTTCGGGCAAGACCCTGTTGGCACAGACCATGGCCCGCATGCTGGACGTGCCCTTTGTGATGGCCGACGCCACCACCCTGACCGAAGCCGGTTATGTGGGTGAAGACGTTGAGAACATCGTGGCCAAGTTGCTGCAGTCCTGCAATTACGACGTGGAGCGTGCCCAGCGCGGCATCGTCTACATCGACGAGATCGACAAGATCACCCGCAAGTCCGACAACCCGTCGATTACCCGCGACGTGTCGGGCGAGGGCGTGCAGCAGGCCTTGCTCAAGCTGATCGAGGGCACCATGGCCAGCGTGCCGCCCCAGGGCGGGCGCAAGCACCCCAACCAGGACTTCCTGCAGATCGACACGACCAACATCCTGTTCATTTGCGGTGGCGCCTTTGCCGGTCTTGAAAAAGTGATCGAAAACCGCACCGAAGCCGGTGGCATTGGTTTTGCGGCCACGGTCAAGAGCAAGAAACAGCGTTCGCTGACCGACATGTTTGCCGAGATCGAGCCCGAAGACCTGATCAAGTACGGCCTGATCCCTGAGCTGGTGGGCCGTCTGCCGGTGGTGGCCGCCCTGGCCGAGCTGACCGAAGACGCTCTGGTGCAAATCCTGACCGAGCCCAAAAATGCGGTGGTCAAGCAGTTTGCCAAGCTTTTGGGCATGGAAGGCGTCGAGCTGGAAGTGCGCCCCAATGCCCTGCATGCGATTGCCCGCAAGGCGATTGCCCGAAAGACCGGTGCCCGGGGCCTGCGCTCGATCCTGGAGCAGGCGCTGATCGACACCATGTTCGACCTGCCCAACCTCAGCAATGTTGACAAAGTGGTGGTGGACGAGTCCACCATCGAAGAAAACCAGGCCCCCCTGCTGGTTTACCGCGAATCGGCCAAACAGGCCTGAGGCATGGCCCTGAAAGCTGTCCGATGAATACCCCTCAAGTTTGGTGGGTTGAAATCGGGGCTTTCGGGTCGATATGTCCTTGAAATCCTGAGGTAACCCCATGTCCGGACACACCCCATTGCCTTCCACCCCGATTGACTTGCCCATGCTGCCGCTGCGCGATGTGGTGGTCTTTCCCCACATGGTGATCCCGCTGTTTGTGGGCCGCCCCAAGAGCATCAAGGCCCTGGAGTCGGCCATGTCCAGCGACCGCCGCATCATGCTGGTGGCGCAAAAGACGGCAGCCAAGGACGAGCCCGATGCGGGTGACATGTTCGATGTGGGTTGCGTCTCCACCATTTTGCAGATGCTCAAGCTGCCCGATGGCACCGTGAAGGTGCTGGTTGAAGGCCAGCAGCGTGCGCGTGTCGAACAAATCACCGACGGTGAAGCCCACTTTGTGGCCCATGTGGTACCTGTGGACCCTGCGGCCGAGCAAGGCGAGGCCGAGGCCAGCGAGATCGAGGCCCTGCGCCGCGCTGTGATGCAGCAGTTTGACCAGTACGTCAAACTCAACAAAAAGATCCCTCCCGAAATTCTGACCTCGATTTCCAGCATCGACGATCCGGGCCGCTTGGCCGACACGATCGCCGCACACCTGCCGCTCAAGCTGGAGAACAAGCAGGCCGTGCTTGACCTCGCGCCCGTGCGCGACCGCCTGGAAAACCTGTTTGCCCAACTCGAACGCGAGGTGGACATCCTTAACGTGGACAAGCGCATCCGTGGCCGCGTCAAGCGCCAGATGGAGAAAAACCAGCGCGACTTCTACCTCAACGAGCAGGTCAAGGCCATTCAGAAGGAACTGGGAGAGGGAGAAGAGGGCGCCGACATTGAAGAGATCGAAAAAAAGATCAAGGCTGCCAAGATGCCTGCCGAAGCCCGCAAAAAGGCCGAGGCCGAGTTGAAAAAGCTCAAGCTGATGTCGCCCATGTCGGCCGAAGCCACCGTGGTGCGCAACTACATCGACGCGCTGGTGGGGCTGCCCTGGAGCAAGAAGACCAAGATCAAGCACGACCTGGCCAATGCCGAAACCGTGCTCAACCAGGACCACTTTGGTCTGGACAAGGTCAAAGACCGCATTCTTGAATACCTTGCTGTGCAGCAGCGCGTGGACAAGGTGAAGGCACCCATCTTGTGCCTGGTGGGGCCACCTGGCGTGGGCAAGACTTCGTTGGGGCAGAGCATTGCCAAGGCCACTGGCCGCAAATATGTGCGCATGGCCCTGGGCGGCATGCGCGACGAAGCCGAGATCCGCGGGCACCGCCGTACCTACATTGGTGCCATGCCCGGCAAGGTGCTGCAAAGTCTGAACAAGGTCGGCACGCGCAACCCGCTGTTCCTGCTCGATGAGATTGACAAGCTGGGCACCGACTTTCGGGGTGACCCGTCCAGCGCCCTTCTGGAAGTGCTGGACCCCGAGCAGAACCACACCTTTGGCGACCACTACATCGAGGTGGACTTTGACCTGAGCGATGTGATGTTCGTGGCCACGTCCAATTCGATGAACATCCCGCCGGCCTTGCTCGACCGCATGGAAGTCATCCGCCTGTCGGGCTACACCGAAGACGAGAAGACCAACATCGCCATGCGCTACCTGTTGCCCAAGCAGATGGGCAACAACGGTATCAAGACCGAAGAAATGGCCGTCAGTGAAGAGGCCATCCGGGATGTCGTGCGTTACTACACGCGTGAAGCAGGTGTGCGTTCGCTGGAGCGTGAGCTCTCCAAGATTTGCCGCAAGGTGGTCAAGGGCCTGCTGCTCAAACAAATGACACCTCAAGTGCAAGTCACCTCTGAAAATCTGAACGACTTTCTGGGCGTGCGCAAGTACACCTATGGCCGCGCCGAGCAGAAGAACCAGGTCGGTCAGGTGGTCGGTCTGGCCTGGACCGAAGTGGGCGGCGATCTGTTGACGATTGAAAGCGCGCTCATGCCCGGCAAGGGCGTGATCACCCGCACTGGTTCGCTGGGCGACGTGATGAAAGAGTCGGTTGAGGCCGCCCGCACCGTGGTGCGCAGCCGCGCCCATGCGCTGGGCATCAAGGACGAGACTTTTGAGAAGAAAGACTTGCACATCCACGTGCCCGATGGCGCCACCCCCAAGGATGGCCCCAGTGCCGGTGCGGCCATGACCACGGCCATGGTGTCGGCCATGACCGGTATTCCCGTTCGCGCCGATGTGGCCATGACCGGCGAGATCACGCTGCGGGGTGAAGTCACGGCCATTGGCGGCCTGAAGGAAAAGCTGTTGGCCGCTTTGCGCGGTGGCATCAAGACGGCCCTGATCCCCGAAGACAACGTCAAGGACTTGCAGGACATTCCGGACAATGTGAAGAGCGGCCTGGAAATCGTGCCGGTCAAATGGATTGATCAGGTGCTCGACATCGCGCTCGAATCCAAGCCAGTGCCTCTGACCGAAGAGGAAATCAGCGCCTCCATGGCGGCCCTCTCAAAAACAACGGGTGGTGAGGCTGTCAAACACTGATTTTTAAGCTACAATATGAAGCTTACGCGGGATTAGCTCAGTTGGTAGAGCGATACCTTGCCAAGGTATAGGTCGAGAGTTCGAGCCTCTTATCCCGCTCCAAACACCCGGAAGAAATGGCATTTCTTCCAAACAAAAAGGGAAGCATCAGCTTCCCTTTTTTGTCCAAAACACGGCGCGGTAGCAAAGCGGTTATGCACCGGATTGCAAATCCGTGTAGGTCGGTTCGACTCCGGCCCGCGCCTCCAGAAACTTTCCATGACATCTGCAACTGAGCCCGCACCTGCGGGCTTTTTGCATGGCTTGCCAGGGTGGGCTGCCTGGGTGTTGATTTTGTCAATTCAAGGTTAGAGTGTGGCTTCTGATCATTCGAGGCGGGCATGCAGGCTGACAAAGCGAACACGGGTTTGATCCTCAGCGGTGGCGGCGCGCGCGCGGCCTACCAGGTGGGGGTGTTGCAAGAGATCGAAGCCATGCGACGCGCTTGCAGTGCGCAGACGGGCAATCCGTTTGATGTCATTTGTGGCACATCCGCTGGGGCCATCAACGCCAGTGTGCTGGCTTGCGGCGCAGACCGCTTTGAAGACACCCTGGCGCGCCTGGTGGAGGTCTGGCACAACTTCCGGGTGCACCAGGTCTACCGCTCGGACATTCTGGACATGCTGCGCTCCGGGGCGCGCTGGTTGTCGCTGATCTCTTTGGGCTGGTTGATCAGCCACAAGCGCATCCGCCCCAAGTCCCTGCTTGACAACGCACCGCTGGCCGAGCTGCTGCGCGAGCACATTGATTTTGGCCGTTTGCCGCAAGTGCTGTCGCAAGGCCATTTGCAGGCCTTGGCCATCACGGCATCGAATTACAGCACCGGTGAGCACGTCACTTTCTTTCAGAGTGAGAAAGACATCCGCAACTGGGTGCGCAACCAACGCCTGGCCATGCGCTGCGAATTGCAGCATGAACATCTGCTGGCCAGCTCGGGTATTCCGTTCATTTTTCCGGCCGCGCGTTTGGAAGGACCCAACGGGTCCGCATGGTTCGGGGATGGTGCCATGCGGCAAACTGCACCGATTTCTCCGGCCATCCATTTGGGGGCGCAAAAAATCCTGGTCATCGGCGCGGGGCGCATGCACGAACCCAAATCGGCGCAGGCACCCAATGCCGCAGACTACCCCTCTATGGCCAGCATTGCCGGCCATGCCTTGTCCAGCATTTTTCTGGACGCCCTGGCCGTCGATGTGGAACGTTTGCAGCGCATCAACAAAACGCTCAGTCTGATCGCGCCGGAATACCGAGACAAGTCCAACCTGCGGCCTGTGGATTTGCTGGTGATTTCCCCGAGCGAACGGCTCGACGAAATCGCGGTGCGCCATGCCGACCATTTGCCCAGTACGGTGCAAAACATGCTGCAAGTGCTGGGCAGTTCACCGCAAAGCGGTGTCAGTCAAAGTGGCGCTTTCATCAGCTACCTGATGTTCGAGTCGGTCTACACCCAAGAACTGATGGCCCTGGGGCGCAAAGATGCCCGGGCCAAAGCGACCGAGATCCACAAGTTCTTTGCGTGGGCCTGAGGGCTTGCTCTCAGTCCGGTACCACCGCTGTCGCTTCAATCTCCACCAAGGCCCGGTCTTCGACCAGATCGGCCACCTGCACCAGGGCCATGACCGGGTAGTGGCGACCGATCACCTCTTGATAAACCTTGCCCAACTCCCGTCCGCGTGCCAGGTACTCTTTTTTGTCTTTCACATACCAGGTCATGCGGGCGATGTGCTGTGGCCCGGCCTGGGCGCAGGCCAGGGTGTCCACAATGTTTTGCAAGGCCTGGCGGCACTGGCCCACGAAATCGTCGGTTTCAAACTGGCACTGGCCGTTCCAGCCGATCATGCCGGCTACAAACACCATGCGCCCGCGCGCCTCGATGCCATTGGCATAACCTTTGGCCGGTGCCCAGCCCTCGGGTTGAAGGATATTGAACATGGCAGGGGCTCCTCAGGAAATCTGCCGCAGCTTGAAGCGCTGCAGCTTGCCGGTTTCGGTGCGTGGCAAGGAGGCCAAAAAGACCACCTTGCGCGGGTATTTGAAAGGCGCAATCGTCTGCTTGACGTGCTCCTGCAGGGTTTTGGCCATGGCCTCGCCAGCCGCATGACCGGGTTTGAGCACCACAAAGGCCTGCACGATCTGGCCACGGTCTTCGTCGGGCATGCCCACCACGCCGCATTCGGCCACTGCCGGGTGTTGCAGCAGCGCACTTTCCACCTCGGGACCGGCGATGTTGTAGCCCGCAGAAATGATCATGTCGTCATTGCGCGCCTGGTAGCTGAAGTACCCGTCGGCATCCATCACGAAGGTGTCGCCTGGAAGATTCCAGCCGCCTTTCACATAGTCCTGCTGGCGGGGGTCATCCAAATATTTGCACCCCGTGGGGCCACGCACCGCCAAACGGCCCACGGTACCCGGTGGCACGGGCTGCATGTCGTCGCCAACGATCTGCGCGGTGTAGCCCGGCACCACCTGGCCAATGCTGCCGGGCCGCACCTGATCACCGCTGCTTGAAATGTAGATGTGGATCACCTCGGTGCCGCCAATGCCGTCGGTCATGGTGATGCCCGTGGCCTGCTGCCAAAGCTGGCGCGTGGCGTCGGGCAGGGCCTCGCCAGCGGACACCGGGTGTTTCAGGCTGGAGAGGTCAAAGTCCTTGGCCAGGGGCGCCATCTGGCGGTACATGGTGGGCGCGGTGTAGCACTGGGTGGCCTTGTATTGGGCCACGGTGCGCAGCAGGGTTTCTGGGCTGTGTTTCTCCAACAGCACCGTGCTGGCGGCAAAGCGCAGCGCGAAGGCCAGCAGTCCACCCAGCCCGAAAGTGAAGGCAATGGGCGGCGTGCCGCAGACCACGTCGTTTTCTGTCATGCGCAGAATGTGGCGCGGAAACAGGTCACACATGGCCAGCACATCGCGTTGAAAGTGCAGGGTGCCTTTGGGCTTTCCTGTGGTGCCGCTGGTAAATGCGATCAGGCACACGTCGTCGCGGCTGGTCGGGTGGGCTGCAAAGTCACCACTGTGGCGTTGCATGCGCTGCTCAAGGCCATCGGCGGCACCGCTGCGGAAGGTGACCATTTGTTGCAGGCTGGGGGCGTGGTGCGCGTGTCCGCTGCTCAGGCACTGGTGCAAATCGTCGGCCAGCAAGCTGTCACACAGTGCGGCGCTGACCTGGGCTTTTTCAATGATGGTCGCCAGTTCGCCAGCACGCAGCAGCGGCATGGTCGGCACGGCCACCAGCCCCGCTTTCATCGATGCCAGCAAGCACGCCGCCATCATCGGGCTGTTGCCGCCGCGCAGCAAAATGCGGTTGCCGCTCACCAAACCCATGTCCTGCGTGAGCACCTGGGCGATGCGGTTGACTTTGTCCTGCAATTCGGCATAAGTCCAGCTGAAAGCGCCACTGTGCTGGTCGATGTCGGTCATGCCATGCAGCGCCACACGCTGGCCCCGCCCTTCGCGCACGTGGCGGTCCACCAGTTCGGCGGCGGCATTGAGCGTGTCCGGGTAGTTCAACTCCGGCAGGTCCGCCACAAACACAGGCCATTGGGCCTTGGGTGGCAGCCGGTCACGTGTGAAGGTGTCGGTGTGGCTGCTGGGCAGCAGGGTGTTCCAGTCGCTCATGTTTCAACCTTTCAGCACATCCTTGCCAATGATCAGTTGCTGCACCTCGGTGGCGCCTTCGTAAATGCGCAAAGCCCGAATTTCACGGTACAACGACTCCACGATGTGGCCTTTTTTCACCCCCATGCCGCCGTGCATCTGCACCGCCATGTCAATGATCTGCTGGGCGTTTTCGGTGGCGGTCATCTTGGCCATGGCCGCCTCTCGGGTGATGCGTTGGCCCTGGTCGCGCAGCCAGGCGGCGCGGTAAGTCAGCAAGGTGGCCGCATCCAGCAGCGTGGCCATTTGCGCGATCCTGCTTTGTGTGATCTGAAAGTCGGCCAGGTGCTGGCCAAACATGGGGCGCGAACGCGCCCAGGCAATGGCTTCGTGCAAGGCGCGGCGCCCAAAGCCCAAAGCGGCCGCTGCGACCGAAGTGCGAAACACATCGAGTGTGGCCATGGCCACCTTGAAACCTTGTCCGGCATCACCAATCCGTTGTGTTGCACTGACCTGGCAGTTGTCGAACTTCAAAGTGGCCAGTGGGTGTGGCGCTACCACATCGATGCGTTCTTCGATGGACAGGCCAGGCGTGTCGGCGTCCACAATGAAGGCGGTGATCCCGCGCGCACCCGGTGCCTCACCCGTGCGGGCGAACACCACGTAAAAGTCGGCAATGCCGCCGTTGCTGATCCAGGTCTTGCGGCCGTTGAGCGCATAGCCGTTGGCCGTGGGGGTGGCACTGCACTGCATGGCCGCCACGTCCGAGCCTGCTTCGGGTTCGGAGAGGGCAAAAGCTGACAGCGCCTGACCCGAGGCCACACGTGGCAGGTAGCGCTGCTTTTGTTCGGGTGTGCCCATCAGGCTGATGGCGCCGGTGCCCAGGCCCTGCATGGCAAAGGCAAAGTCCGACAGACCATTGTGAAAGGCCAGCGTCTCGCGCAAGAGGCAAAGCTGGCGGGTGTCGATGGTGTCTTGCGCAGCGCCGTAAGCCGTCCCGGCGACCGCGTGCTGGAGCCAGCCGCCGTCGCCCAGCAGGCGCACCAGGCGCACGCATTCGGCGTCCACCGCATCGCGGCTTTCGTCGTGGTGGGTGTGTGCCAGATGCAACTGGCACCAGGTGTCCAGCCGCGATTTGAAGTTGCGATGGGCATCGTCAAAAAACGGCCAATCGAGTTCGGGGGGGTGTTGCATGTCAATCTCCTTCAAACACAGGCGCCTGCTTGGCCACAAAGGCGTGGTAGGCACGGTGGAAATCGTTGGTGGCCATGCAGATTGCCTGGGCTTGCGCTTCGGCCTCGATGGCTTCGTCCACCCCCATGTTCCATTCCTGCTGCAACATTTTTTTGGTGATGCCGTTGGCAAAGGTGGGGCCTGCCGCCAGCTGGGCAGCCATCGCCTGCGCCTCAGGCAGCACCGCTTCGGGCAGGCAGACGCGGTTGTAAAAACCCCAGCGCTCGGCCTCTTCGGCACCCAGGCCGCGTCCGGTATAGAGCAGTTCACTGGCGCGCCCCTGACCAACGATGCGCGGCAGCAGCGCACAGGCGCCCATATCGCAACCGGCCAGTCCCACCTTGTTGAACAAGAAGTAGGTCTTGCTGCGTGTACTGCCGTAACGCATGTCGGACGCCATGGCCAAGATGGCGCCTGCACCGGCGCACACGCCGTCGATCGCGGCAATGATGGGCTGCGGGCAGGCGCGCATGGCCTTGACCAGATCGCCTGTCATGCGGGTGAAGGCCAGCAGCCCTGGCATGTCCAGTTCGGTCAGCGGCCCAATGATCTCGTGCACATCGCCACCCGAGCAAAAGTTGCCACCCGCACCGGTGATGACCAGTGCCTGGATGTCAGGGGCATAGGCCAATGCCCGAAAGAAGTCGCGCAACTCGGCGTAAGAGTCAAATGACAGCGGGTTTTTGCGCTCGGGTCGGTTCAGGCTGACGGTGGCCACACCGTCTTTCACGTCCAGCAAAAAGTGTTCGGGCTGGTAGCCCGCCATGGGCTGGTTGTGCCGGGGCAGCTGGTGGGCCTGTCCAGGCAGGTAGCGCAGTGTCATGGGGTCTCCTTGGTTTGAGGGTGTTGTTGGCCGGTCTTGAGCGTGCCCAGCAGTTTGTGCAATTGCTCTTGCTGGCGTTCGCTCAAGGGCATGAGCAGTTCGATGACCCAGCCCTCGTGTGCTGCGGCCATGGCGCTGAAGGCTTTGCGACCCGCAGGGGTCAGGCAAACGCGAAACGCCCGACGGTCGCCAGGCAGACTTTGGCGTTGCACCAGCTGTTCTTTTTCAAGCTGGTCCACGATGCTGGTCACGTTGCCGCCGGTGACCATCATGCGGCGCGAGAGTTCGCCCATGGTCAGGCCTTCGCTCTCGCGTTCGAGTTGCGCCATCAGATCAAAACGGGGCAGGGTGATCCCGAACTGCTCGCGCAAGCGTTGGCGAATGGTGTCTTCGATGCGTGTGGTGGCGGACAGCAGGCGCAACCACAGGCGCAGCGAAGCATGGTGATCGGCATGGGCGCGCACTTCCATGTCAACGGTGTTGTTGGGCATGCTCATCCGGCTTGCTCCCCGCCGTCGATGGCAATGGCCTGGCCGTTGATGGCACCACTGCCTGCGGTGCACAGCCAGACCACGCTTTGCGCCACTTCTTCAGGCTGCACCAGGCGCTGCTGTGGGTTGCGTGCGGCCAGTGCCTGGCGGGTCTGGGTTTCGCTTTGCCCGGTCTTGGCCACGATGTTGCGCACGGCGTCTTGCACGATGTCGGTTTCGGTGTAGCCGGGGCACAACGCATTGACGGTGATGTTCTTGCGTGCCAGCTCCAGCGCCAGAGCGCGCGTGAGTCCGACCACACCGTGCTTGGCCGCCACATAGGCACTCACATAGGTGTAGCCCATCAGCCCGGCGGTGCTGGCGACATTGATGATGCGTCCGGGTGTGCCGGAGGCTGCGGCGTCGAGCATGGCCGGCAGCACGGCTTGGGTGACGTGGAAGGTGCCACTCAGGTTCACATCCAGCATCTGCTGCCACAGCCCAGCATCGGTGCGCGCAAAAGGCTGGCTGTGGGCCTGTCCCGCGTTGTTGACGAGGATATGGACGGGTCCAAGTTGTGCCTGAGCTTGAAGCACGCCAGCTTGCACGCTGTGTGGGTCACTCACGTCCATGGGCGCCAGCACCACGGCCAGATCGGGCACTGCAGCACGCAGGCGGTCGGCTTGCGTCTGCAACTTGTCTTGCGAACGACCGCACAGGGTGAGGCGGCAACCCGCCTGCGCGAGCGCCAACGCAATGGCAGCACCAATTCCAGAGCCTGCACCAGTAATGAGCGCGTGACGGTCAGCCAACATCTCAGTCCCCTTTGGTGGCAATTTGCAGCGCGCGCTCTCGGGCAAAACCGGCTTCAAGCTGCGATTTGCCAGACACATAAGCCTTCGGCCAGGCGATGGGGCTGTAGCCAATGCGGGCGGCTTCGCTCAAAGTCCAGGCCGGATTGGCCAGATGTGGGCGAGCCACGGCGCACAGGTCAGCGCGGCCCGCGGCCAGGATGCTGTTGACATGATCGGCCTCTGAAATGGCGCCCACCGCCATGGTCGCAATGCCTGCTTCCTGTCGTATGCGGTCGGCAAACGGGGTTTGGTACATGCGGCCGTAGCTGGGTTTTTGCTGGGCACTGACTTGGCCAGAGGAGCAGTCGATCATGTCGGCGCCAGCCGTCTTGAAAGCACGGGCGATCTCGACAGCATCCGCAGGTGTGATCCCGCCTTCGACCCAGTCGTGCGCCGAAATGCGTACCGACATCGGCAGCTCTTGGGGCCATGCGGCGCGCACGGCGGCAAACACCTCGAGCGGGTAGCGCAGGCGGTTTTCCAGCGAGCCGCCGTACTCGTCGCTGCGCCGGTTGGTCAACGGGCTGATGAAGCTTGACAGCAGGTAGCCGTGGGCGCAGTGCAGCTCCAGCCAGTCAAACCCGGCTTGCGCGGCGCGGTGTGTGCTTGCCACGAAGTCGGCAGTGACCCGGTCCATGTCGGTGCGCGTCATGGCGCACGGCACAGCGCCGTCTGGCAGGTAGGGCTGGGCCGACGCAGCGATGAGTGGCCAGTTGCCCTCGGCGTCACCAGGGGGCAAGGGCTGGTCCATGCCCGCCCCTTGCCAGGGACGGCAGCTTGAGCCTTTGGGGCCGGCGTGGCCGATCTGCAGGCCGATCTTGGCATCGCTTTGCGCATGGACCCAGTCGGTGATGCGCTGGAAATCCTGCGTCTGCGTGTCGGTCCACAAGCCCGGGCAGCCGTGGGTGATGCGGCCATCGGGGCTGGGGGCCGTCATCTCGACCATGACCAGACCCGCCCCCCCCATGGCACGCGCGCCCAGGTGCACCAGGTGGTAGTCGCCCACGCGGCCATCCACGGCCGAGTACTGCGCCATGGGGGAGACCACCACGCGGTTCTTGAGCGTGAGCGAACGCAGGCGGTAAGGTGTGAACATGGGCGGCTTGATGCCAGGACTGTCCGTGCGACTGGCAAACCAGGCCTCGTAACCTTCGAGCCAGGCTTTGTCGCGCAGGCGCAGATTTTCATGGCTGATGCGCTGGCTGCGTGTGAGCATGGAGTACATGAACTGTTCGGGTTGGAGCTGGTCGCAGTAACGCTCGCCGCAGACCTCGAACCATTCCATTGCGTTCCAAGCGGCGTTTTGCAAGCGGATCACATCGATTTCCCGGACGGCCTGGTATTTCTTGAGCACTTCGGGGATGTGTGCAGCGGTGTCACCCACAGCTTTGAACTGACGCACCAGCTCGATGGCGTCTTCGAGCGCCAGCTTGGTGCCTGAGCCGATCGCAAAGTGTGCGGTGTGCACCGCGTCACCCATCAGCACCACATGGCTATTGCCGTTGAAGTGCGACCAATTGGCGCACTTGACCCGCTGGAAGTTTAGCCAGGCCGAGCCTCGCAGGTGGCGTGCATTGGTCATCAGCTTTTCGCCCTGCAGGTTCTTTGCAAACAGTTTTTCGCAAAAATCAATCGACTGCTGTGGGTCAGCCTTGTCCAGTCCGTGGGCCAGCCAGACGTGCTCGGGGCACTCCACGATGAAGGTCGAGGTTTGGTCGTCAAATTTGTACACATGGGCCTGGAACCAGCCGTGCTCGGTTTTCTCGAACAAAAAGGTGAAAGCGTCGTATTGGCGGTTGGTGCCCAGCCAGATGTAGCGGTTGGGACGGGTGACGATGTCGGGCTGGAAAACCTCAGGTGTGCGGTTGCGCACCTTGGAGTTGATGCCATCGCTCGCAATCACCAGGTCGGCATCGGGGTAGTCCAGGTCCGAGTCGGCGTCTTGCTCGAACACCAGTTTGACGCCCAATTGTTCGCAGCGCGCCTGCAGGATGTTGAGCAGTTTTTTGCGCCCGATGCCTACAAAACCGTGACCACCCGAACGGATCACGCGCTCCTTGAAGTGCAGCTCGATGTCATCCCAGTGGTTGAAGGCCTGTTGCACCTCGTTGGCGGTCTCGATGTCCCATTGGCGCATGTTGTCGAGTGTCTGGTCTGAAAACACCACGCCCCAGCCAAAAGTGTCGTAGGGCTTGTTGCGCTCGACCACCGTGATGTCGTGGTGAGGCCCCAGCTTTTTCATCAGCAGTGCAAAGTACAGGCCTGCGGGGCCGCCACCAATGCAGACGATTTTCATGGGCATTCCTTGCATGAAGGTTTAAATATTTGAAGCTTGAAATAATTGTCAACGCCAGCCAGACTTTGGGCATGAGGGCATACCCTGATGCCTCTGTTTGCTGTTGTTGAAAACAGCCCCTCATTTGGCGCAACAATGGCCGCTGTGTTTCCCTTCAGACTTTCAAAGGATTGGCATGAAACTGACCCGACGCAATTGGATCCAAATGGCAGGCACCCTGGCGGGCCTGAGTGCCTTGCAGCCGCAGGCTTTTGCACAGGCCGTGCTGGAGAACCTGAAAATCGTGACCGGCTTTGCTGCTGGAGGCACCTCGGACACCACCTGCCGTCGTGTGGCTGTGCGCCTGACCGGCAGTTATGCGCGCACGGCCTTGGTCGAAAACCGCACCGGCGCGGGCGGACAGATCGCCATCCAGTACGTCAAGGGGCAGCCCGCAGATGGCGCCACCTTGCTGCAGTCACCCACGTCGATGTTCACCATTTACCCGCACATCTTCAAGAAATTGCCCTATGACCCGGTGGCCGATGTCACGCCCGTGTCGCTTGCTTGTGTGTTTGACTTTGGCTTTGCTGTGGGGCCGCTGGTGCCCGCCAATGTGCGCAATGTGGCTGATTTCATCGCCTGGGCCAAGGCCAACCCGCAGCAGGCCAACTTCGGCTCGCCTGCAGCGGGCTCCACGCCGCATTTTGTGGGCTCTCTGTTGGGTCTGACTACAGGCGTGGAACTCAAGCACGCTGCCTACCGGGGAACGCAACCGGCCATGGCCGATTTGCTGGGCGGCAACCTGGCTGCCGTGTCTGGCCCGATCGGTGACATCACTCAGCACCTGGCCACCGGCAAGGTGCGCATCCTGGCCACATCGGGGGCCAAGCGCAACCGATTCGCCCCGGATGTGCCCACCTTTGCCGAGCAGGGCTTCAAGAACATGGTGCACAGCGAATGGTTCGCCTTTTTCCTGCCCGCCAAAGCAGCGCCGGACGTGGTCGCCCGCATGAACACAGCCCTCAAGCAGGCATTGGCCTCCAAGGAGGTGGTGGATGGTTTGGCCACTTTTGGTTTGGAAGCGATGTCCAGTTCGCCCACCGAACTGGTCGAACTGCTCAAGCAGGACACCGCCAAGTGGGCCCCCATCGTCAAGTCGATTGGTTTTACCGCCGACGCCTGAGGGCGTCTGTGCACAAGTGGTGTACAATGCGAAGCTGACGCGGGATTAGCTCAGTTGGTAGAGCGATACCTTGCCAAGGTATAGGTCGAGAGTTCGAGCCTCTTATCCCGCTCCAAACACCCGAAAGACTGTTCAACGTCTTTCAAACAAAAAGGGAAGCACCAGCTTCCCTTTTTTGCACCCCAAATGGCGCGGTAGCAAAGCGGTTATGCACCGGATTGCAAATCCGTGTAGGTCGGTTCGACTCCGGCCCGCGCCTCCAGAAACATGCACAACTTGCTTCGGCAGTTGTGCATTTTTTTTGCACTCGCCAAACTGGCCCGTTCAAAAAACAAAGATCAGGTCTTGGCAGACGAATCGGAACACGAAGTCTGGGCCGTTGCAGCCCAAGGATCGGAAATAGCCCGCTTTGGCACGGACAAACAAGTGGCCAGAAACAGGGGGGCGCAACTTCAAAAGCCTTGGCCAGTGTTTTGGGATCGCTGCCGGCTTGGGTTCGCCTTGAAAAAAAGCCTGCATCTTGCGATGCAGGCTTTGGCAGGTGGCGTGGGTCACGCCATTACATCGTGTCGATGAAGCTGCGAAGTTTGTCGCTGCGGCTGGGGTGCTTGAGCTTGCGCAGTGCCTTGGCTTCGATCTGGCGGATGCGCTCGCGCGTCACGTCAAATTGCTTGCCCACTTCTTCGAGGGTGTGGTCGGTGGACATTTCAATGCCGAAGCGCATGCGCAGCACCTTGGCTTCGCGCGGGGTCAGGCTGTCGAGGATGTCCTTGACCACATCGCGCAGACCCGCTTGCAGCGCCGCATCCACCGGAGCGGTGTGGATGGTGTCCTCGATGAAATCGCCCAGGTGGCTGTCGTCGTCGTCGCCGATGGGGGTTTCCATCGAGATCGGCTCCTTGGCGATCTTCATGATCTTGCGGATCTTGTCTTCCGGGATTTCCATCTTCTCGGCCAGGATGGACGCGTCGGGCTCAAAGCCATGCTCCTGCAGGTGCTGGCGCGAGATGCGGTTCATCTTGTTGATCGTCTCGATCATGTGCACCGGGATGCGGATGGTGCGGGCCTGGTCCGCAATGGAGCGGGTGATGGCCTGGCGGATCCACCAGGTGGCGTAGGTCGAGAACTTGTAGCCGCGGCGGTATTCGAACTTGTCCACCGCTTTCATCAGACCGATGTTGCCCTCCTGGATCAGGTCCAGGAACTGCAGGCCACGGTTGGTGTATTTCTTGGCGATCGAGATCACCAGGCGCAAGTTGGCCTCGATCATCTCTTTCTTGGCATCGCGGCTGGAGCGTTCGCCCGCGTTCATGCGCTTGTTGATGTCCTTGAGTTCATCGAGCGGCACCACCACCCGCGACTGCAGGTCGATCAGCTTTTGCTGGATGTCTTGCACTGGCGGAATGTTGCGGCCCATGATGGCAGCCCAGGGCTTGCTCGACGCGGCCTGCTTTTCGATCCACTTGAGGTCGAGCAGGTGCGAAGCCACGCGGTTGCCGTTCTTGTCGCGGCCACTGAATTCGGTCACAAACAGGTCTTGTGGGTAGCCGCATTTGTCCACGATGATGCGGCGCAGTTCGCGCTCTTTCTTGCGCACGTCGTCCACCTGACCGCGCACCATGTCGCACAGCTTCTCAATGGTCTTGGCCGTGAAACGGATGGTCATCAGCTCTTCGGACAGGGCGGACTGGGCCTTGACGTAGTTGGGGGTGCCCCAACCTTCCTTGTCGTAGGCTTTGTGCACCTTCTCGAACAGTGCGGCGATGCGGTCAAAACGCTCCAGCGCCTGGTTCTTGAGTTCTTCGAGCTTCTTGGTCAGCGCCTTGGAGCCACCTTTGCCGTCGTCGTCGTCGGCTTCGTCGAATTCATCGAAATCCTCTTCGGCCACGTAGTCGTCGGCTTCGTTGAGGTTGGTGAAGCCATCCACGATGGTGGAAATGACGACCTTGCCTTCGCGGATTTCATTGGCCATCGCCAGGATTTCAGCGATGGTAGCGGGAGAGCCGCTGATGGCTTCCATCATGTCCATCAGGCCGCCTTCGATGCGCTTGGCGATCTCGATCTCGCCTTCGCGGGTCAGCAGCTCCACCGTGCCCATCTCGCGCATGTACATGCGCACCGGGTCGGTGGTGCGGCCGAATTCGCTGTCCACGGTGGACAGGGCCGCTTCAGCGGCTTCTTCGGCTTCTTCTTCGGTCGAGCCGGTGGGGGCGTTGTCGGTGATGATCAGGGTCTCGGCGTCGGGCGTCTGCTCGTACACCGCCACACCCAGGTCGTTGAGGGTGGCGATCACCACTTCCAGGGTTTCGGCATCCACCAGCTTGTCGGGCAAGTGGTCGTTGATTTCGGCGTGCGTGAGGTAGCCACGCGTCTTGCCCAGCTTGATCAGGGTCTTCAGGCGCTGGCGGCGCTTGTTCATTTCCTCTTCGGTCAGGACGGTTTCGTCCAGGCCGAATTCCTTCATCAAGGCGCGTTCCTTCGCCTTGCTGATCTTCATGCGCAGGGGTTTGACCTTTTCTGCACCCTCGGCCGGTGCCGCTTCGGGTTCGCCCTCCAGCTCGGCTTCAATGTCACCCAGGTCGTCGTCAGCGCTGGGTTCGGCAATGCTGCCTTTTTTCTTGGGGCCGCGCTTGGCGCCCTTGACAGGGGCCTTGGCCGGTTTGTCGGCTGCGGCTTTCTTGGCAGCGGTTTTGGCTGCCGGGGCTGCTTCAGCAGCAGCCTTCTTGGCGGTCTTCTTCACCTCGACGTCGGCTTGTTCTGCCTTGGCTTTGGTTTGGGTGGTTTTTTCGGCTTCAGTGGCTTTGGCAGCGGTCTTCTTGGCGGGCACGGGGGCGGCTTTCTTCACGGGCTTGGCAGGGGCTGCGGCCTTGACCGGTGCTTTCGCAACGGCTTTTTTGGCGGGCGCAGCGGCAGCCTTGGCGACGGGTTTGGTTTTTGCAGCAGCCTGGACGGACTTCTTCGGCTTTTGAGCGGGCATGGAAAGACCTCAAAACATCAAAAAACAGACAGGAAACACGGACACAGTCAGCGCCAAAACTCCCGGCGCGGGCTTTTCAGGGGATACAGGGAACACCCCAAATGGGGTGGTTTCTGCAGGCGGCAAGGGGGAGGGCGATCATTTGGAGTGCAGTCCTTGCGGTATGTTGGCCATGCCCGCATGGGGGCGTTGCGCTGTGGCGTTGGCCGGTCCGGAGGTGCTGCTGTCGCTCTTGCCAGAGCAGTGGATTATACCCAAGCCCCCAAAAGGCTGGATTTCTTGTCGGAGCCAGTTCTGCTGGCGATGGTTTGAGGCAGTATCGCCAGCAGGGCTGGCTCCTGCACCGTGATCAGGCGCGCGGTGGGCGAATGGCGGTTTTTGGCCGGAAGGCCTTGCAGACCTCGTCGCGTGTTTCCATATAGGGGCCACCGATCAGGTCCACGCAGTAGGGAACGGCGGCAAAAATGCCATGCACCACCTGTTTCCCGCTCTCGTCTTTCAGTCCTTCCAGGGTTTCGGCAATCGATTTGGGTTGGCCAGGCAGGTTGATGATCAGGCTTTGTCCGCGAATGACCGCGACCTGGCGCGAGAGGATGGCTGTGGGCACAAACTTCAGGCTGATCTGGCGCATTTGCTCGCCAAAACCGGGCATTTCCTTGTCGGCCACGGCCAGTGTGGCCTCAGGCGTCACGTCGCGCAGGGCTGGGCCCGTGCCGCCGGTGGTCAGCACCAGGTTGCAACCGGCGTTCACCAGTTCGATCAGGGTGGCTCTGATGCGCTCTTTTTCGTCCGGGATGAGCCGGGCTTCGTACGTGATGGGGTTGAGCAGGGCTTGGGAGAGCCAGTCCTGCAGTGCAGGCAAGCCCTTGTCTTCGTAGACGCCGGTGCTGGCGCGGTCGCTGATGGAGACGATGCCGATTTTCACGGCATCGTGAGAGACGGTAGGGATGGCGGTGTCACTCATCGTCGTTCTCGTCGGCTTGTGCTTCGGTGCTGTCCGCGCCCTTGAGGGTGGCCTTGACCAGCTGGAAAACTTCGCGGAAAGCGCGGCCCTGGCGAGGTGCCAGACCTTGTGAAACCGCGGCGTTGTCGGCAGGCACCACGTCCTTGCGGGCTTGGCGCACCAGGGCGCGCAGTTGCTGGATGTCGGTTCCCGGGTATTGCCGGATCCATTCATGCACAGCATCGTCGCTCTCGATCAGGCGATCGCGCCACTGTTCGGCCTGGTGCAGCTGGTCTGTGTCATGGCTGTGGCCCAGGCGCTGCAATTCAAGGGCGTGGCGCACGGCCTGCAGGGTGTCTTCGTCCAGATGGCGCATCAGCTTGCCGATGAACTGCATCTGTCGGCGTTTGCCCTCGAAATTGGTGATGCGCTTGGCATCTGCCAGGGCATCGGCCAGCTTGTCGGGCAGGGGCAGGGGTTTGAACAGGTCACCGCGCAAAGTCAGCAAGGCTTCGCCCAGTTCCTGCAATTCTTCGCTTTCGCGCTTGGCGTCGGTCTTGCTGGTGGACTGGCCCCACTTCATGGCCAGCTTGAGCTCTTGGTCGAGCTCGCTGCCTTCGGCCACAAAGTGGCCTTTGACGAAATAACCTTTTTTGGGCTTGCGGGACATGGTGGGGATTTGCAGGGCCGGGGCCCGAATGATTCTCTTGGGCCAGTATCATAGTCGGCCACCCCCGCCGCCGCCCGCGCGGCCCCGAATCCGGAACACTTTTTGTGAACACCTCCAACTCTTCTGCCCACAGCGGTTTCAGCTACAGCCGCGAGTTTTTTGAACACCTGGTGGACAGCGCGCTGACGCACGCCAAAAAGCTGGGTGCCACCGACGCGGGTGCCGAAGCGTCCGAGGGCTGCGGCCTGTCGGTGTCGGTGCGCAAAGGTGAGTTGGAAAACGTCGAACGCAACCGCGACAAATCCCTGGGGGTGACGGTCTACGTGGGCCACCGCCGTGGCAACGCCAGTACCTCTGACTTTTCGCAGGCGGCGATCGAGCGCACTGTGCAGGCCGCCTACGACATCGCCCGCTTTACCGCCGAAGACCCGGTGGCTGGCCTCCCCGACGAACGCGACATCGAGACCGAGCCGCGCGAGCTGGACCTCTTCCATCCCTGGGCGATCACCAGCGAACAAGCCGCCGAGCTGGCCCTCAAATGCGAGGCCGCAGCCCTCAAAACCAGCCGCCGCATCACCAACAGCGAAGGCGCGGCGGTGTCGGCCCAGCAAAGCCATTTCTTCAGCGCCCACACGCACGGCTTTCGTGGGGGCTACGCCAGCTCGCGCCACAGCATTTCGGTGGCGCCCATCGCTTCTTTGCCCGGCCGCAACGCCGAGATGCAGCGCGACGCCTGGTACTCGTCCATGCGCGCCCCGGAAGAACTGGCCTCGCCCGAGGCCGTGGGCCGCTACGCCGCCGAGCGTGCGCTTTCGCGCCTGGGCGCCCGCAAGATCCCGACGACCGAGTGCCCGGTGCTGTTCGAGTCGCCTGTGGCCGCTGGCCTGTTGGGCGGGTTTGTGCAGGGCGTGAGCGGTGGCGCGCTCTACCGCAAGAGCAGCTTCTTGCAGGATTCGCTGGGCAAGCAAGTCTTTCCCAAACACATCCAGATCCATGAAGACCCGTTTTTGCCACGTGGCAAGGGCAGTTCGCCCTTCGACGACGAAGGCGTGCGTTCAGCCCCGCGAGACGTGGTGAGCGACGGCAAGGTGGACGGCTACTTTCTCTCCAGCTACTCGGCCCGCAAGCTGGGCATGCGCACCACAGGCAATGCCGGTGGCTCGCACAACCTGACGCTCACTTCCCGCCTGACCCGCCCCGGCGACGACCTGGATGAAATGCTGCGCAAACTGGGCACCGGTCTGTTCGTCATCGAGCTGATGGGCCAGGGCGTGAACTACGTGACCGGCGACTACTCGCGCGGCGCCAGCGGTTTCTGGGTCGAAAACGGCCAGATCGCCTTTCCGGTGCAGGAAATCACCATCGCCAGCAACCTCAAGGACATGCTCTTGGGCATCCAGGCCGTGGGCGCCGATGTCTACAACATGGGTGCCAAGAGCATCGGCTCGGTGCTGATCAACAGGATGAAGGTGGCGGGGAGCTGAACCGAAACGCCCCACGACCGCAGCCGTGGTGCATGGGGCGCGCCGGGCAACGATGTGTGACGCGAAGCAGAATCTGAGGCGCCCGGCGCGTCCCATGTGCCATGGCGGAACTTCGCCAGAGTGGCAGATCAGCCCGCCAAAGCCGCCTTCACAGCAGCCGACACCTCAGCCATGTCTGCCTTGCCGGCCAGCTTGGCTTTGACCGCGCCCATCACCTTGCCCATGTCGCCCGGACCCTTGGCACCCAGCTCGGCCACGATGGCTTTGACTTCGGCGGTCACTTCCTCGGCCGACAGGCGCGCGGGCAGGTAGACCTGCAGCACGGCCATTTCGGCTTTTTCCTTGTCGGCCAGGTCCTGGCGGCCCGCGCCTTCAAAGGCGGCGATCGAGTCCTTGCGCTGCTTGATCAGCTTGTCCACGATGGCCACAACGGCGGCATCGTCCAGCGTGATGCGCTCGTCCACTTCCTTTTGCTTCATGGCCGCCTGCAGCAGGCGGATCGTGCCCAGGCGCTCGCTGTCTTTGGCGCGCATGGCAGTTTTCATGTCTTCGGTGATCTGGTCTTTCAGGCTCATGGGGGGTCTCCTGTCAAAAATGGGGAGGGCAGAAACAACAAAGCCCGCTTGAGCGTCCTCGAAAGCGGGCTTGTGCGAAGACCCGGAGGTCTTGCAAGAAGTGCTTAGTACAGCTTCTTGGGCAGCTGCATGCTGCGCACGCGCTTGTAGTGGCGCTTGACGGCGGCGGCCTTCTTGCGCTTGCGCTCGGTGGTCGGCTTCTCGTAGAACTCGCGGGCGCGCAGGTCGGTCAGCAGGCCCAGTTTCTCGATGGTGCGCTTGAAGCGGCGCAGGGCGACGTCAAAGGGCTCGTTTTCTTTAACACGGATGGTGGTCATTGACTCAAATTTCCAAATTGTGCCGGTCGCAAGCAACAGGGAAGATCGGGCCCTGGCACTCCGATACCGGCTGTTTTCCCGTCACAGAACTAGTATTTGGCAGACGGGGTTTTGCCAGCAAAGACAGCGATTATAGCTTTTTTGAGCCGGTTTTCTGCGGGGTTCAGAGCGCTTGACCACTGGCGGTCAGTGCCTGGGCGCAGGCGTGGGCGCTGGCCCAGGCCCACTGGAAGTTGTAACCGCCCAGCCAGCCGGTCACGTCCACCACTTCGCCAATGAAGTACAGGCCCGGCTGCTTCGACTCCATGGTCTGTGAAGACAGATCGCGTGTGTCCACGCCGCCCAGCGTCACCTCGGCTTTTTTGTAGCCCTCGGAACCTGTGGGCACCAGGCTCCAGCGCGAGAGGGCGTCGGCCAGCTGGGTCAGGGCCTTGTCGGGCACCTCGGCCACTGGCCGTTGCCACAAGGGGTTCTGGCTGGCCCAGGCCTCGGCCAGGCGGCTGGGCACCAGCTGGGCCAGCTCGTTGGTCAGCAGCTTGCGCGAACGCTGTTTGGCGTCCTGCAGGCGCTCGGGCAGATCGACTTCGGGCGCGAGGTTGAGCCGGATCGGCGCACCGTCCTGCCAGTAGCTGGAAATCTGCAGCACGGCCGGGCCAGACAGGCCCCGGTGGGTAAAGAGCAGGTCTTCGTCAAAGTGCATGCGACTCTTTTTCTCGCCCGTCTCGATGCCCACCGGCAGGGCCAGCCCGGCCAGCTGGGCGTAGGGCGCCCAGGCATCACCATCAAAGGTCAGGGGCACCAGGCCTGGGCGGCGTTCCACCAGGCGCAGGCCAAACTGGCTGGCGATGTCGTAGCCCCAGCCGGTGGCGCCAATCTTGGGAATGGACAGTCCGCCTGTGGCCACCACCAGTGCAGACGTCTGCACCGGACCACGGTCGGTGTCCAGTTCGTACAGGCCGTCGCTGTGGCGCACGGCTTTCACGCCGCAGGGCTGCCAGCGCGTCACACCGCCCGCATCGCATTCGGCCAGCAGCATGCGAATCAGGTCTTCGGCCGAGTGGTCGCAAAACAGCTGGCCCTTGTGCTTTTCGTGGAAGGCGATGCCGTGCTTTTGCACGAGCGCGATGAAGTCCTGCGGCGTGTAGCGCGACAAGGCCGAACGACAGAAATGCGGGTTCTGGCCGATGAAGTGCTTTTGCGGGGCCGACGGGTCAAGGTTGCGGTTGGTGAAGTTGCAGCGCCCGCCACCTGAGATGCGGATTTTTTCGGCCACCTTGTCGCTGTGGTCGAGTACCAGCACCTTCAGGCCCAACTGGCCCGCCACACCGGCACAAAAAAGGCCGGCTGCACCGGCACCCACGATCACCGCATCCCATGAAGTCATGCGGGGGAGTGTAAAGGGCTGCGAGCGGCGACCCGGGTTCAGGCCGCGTGGCGTGCGGCTTCAGTGGCGGTCTGCCAGGCGCGCGCACCCTGCACCACATCGCCCACCACGATGATGCTGGGGCTTTGCAGGCCCTCGCGCGCCATGGTGGTTTCGAGCTGGCCCAGTGTGGTCAGCGCTTCGCGCTGCTGCGGCAGGCTGGCGTGTTGAACGATGGCCACGGGGGTGTTGGCGCCCAGGCCTTGCAGCAGGCCGTTCTGGATGCTGTGCAGGCTGCTGACACCCATGTAGATCACGAGCGTGAGTTTGGCCTGATGGGCGGTATGCGCCAGGGCCACCCAGTCGGTGCCTGCGTCGCCAGGTTTGGCGTGGCCGGTGACGAACACCACGCCGTGGGCATGGTCGCGGTGGGTCAGGGGCGCGCCCAGGCTGGACAGGCCTGCCAGACCCGAGGTGATGCCGTTGATCACCTGAACCTCGATGCCTTCTTCGCGCAGGTGTTCCACTTCTTCGCCACCCCGGCCAAAGATGAATGGGTCACCGCCTTTGAGGCGCACGACGTTTTCGCCTTCAAGAACGGCCTGCACCATCAGTTTGTGGATGAAAGCCTGTGGCGTGCTCTTGCAGCCACCGCGTTTGCCCACCTGCACGATGCGTGCGCGGGGCGAAGCGTGCTCGAGCACCGCCGGGTTGACCAGATCGTCCACAAACAGCACGCTGGCGCTGGCAATGGCCTTGGCGGCCTTGATCGTCAGCAGTTCCGGGTCGCCGGGGCCGGCGCCCACCAGGGTGCAGCGGCCACCGGTGGCCGAAATCAGGGCAGGGCGTTTCATGGCTTCACCTCGCGCAGGATGTGTTGGACTTGCAGGGCAATCGGTTCGGGCACCACGCGTTCGCCGCGCAGCACTTGCTGGATGTAGGCGGCGGTGCTGGCCGCATCAATGGCGGGCATGTCGGGGCGCTGCTCCAGCGAGCCTTCGTGCTGGTCTTGCACGCGGCGTGTGGTGCCGTCTTTGAACACGTCCATGGCCGGGGTGCGGCGGGCATCGGCCACCGGCTCCCCTTCGGTGCCGCGCAGCAGCAGGGCGTGTTGGCCTGTCAGCGCGAAGGTGGCCGACATGGACTGCAGGTATTCGGGGTGGGTGTAGCTGCCCACCACCAGCGCGGGCGCGCCGGCGGAGTCGCAGGGGTTCATCAGTTTGACCAGGCTGTGCCCGCTGTTGCGCAGGCCCACCACGCGGCGCACCGACAGCAGGCGCTCCAGCCCCGCATGCAGCGCGGCAGTGCGCACAAAGACCACCTGGCCCGCGCTGGCCTTGCCTGCCGAGGCCTGCACGCCCAGTTCGGCCAGCACTGCTTCAGCAGGCACGCGCTTGTCTTCGGTCACGCTGCCATGCACCACCACGGTCACGCCTTCGCGTGCCAGCAGCAGGGCCAGCAGGGGGGTGAGCACCGGCAGCTTGCGTGCACCGTTGTAACTGGGCAGCACCACTGTAGGGGCCCCGCCGGTGGTGATTTTGTTCAGCCGTGCGTGCGTGGCGTCCAGAAAACCGGCCATCTCTTCGGGCGTTTCACCCTTGATGCGCATGGCCAGACAAAAAGCGCCCAGTTCCAGGTCGCTCACCTGGCCGTCGAGCACCTGCCCCATCAGGTCGGCCGCTTCGGCGCGGTCGATCGCGCGCGCGCCGTCCTTGCCGCGGCCGATGCTCTTGATGTAGTGGCTGATGCTCATGGGCCAATTGTCGAACAGGTTTGATGACTTTGCGTTATATGGGTATGCGTCCCTCAGGCGGACAAGGGCAGCTGCCGGACCAGGCGTTTGAGTTCGGGCACGCAGGAGCCGCAGCGTGTGCCGCAGTGCAATTTTTCTTGCAGCCGGGCCAAACGCTCGTGTTCACTGCCTCTCAGCCCGCCAAGGCAGGCGTTGATGGCGTCTTCGCGCACATTCAGACAGCTGCAGACCTGGCGGCTGGCCGGGGCCGAGCCTGGGGGGGGCGTGCTGCTGGCCTGCAGCCACTGGCGGGCGGGCCAGTCCAGTGCCTGGCCCTGTTCCAGAAGGTCTTTCAGCCATGCGCCTGAACGGGTGTCGCCCGCCAGGGCAAAGCCTTGCAGGGCGCGCTGGCCTTGTGCATTGGGTGTGCTGAGCCGAAGGGTGCGCAGTTGGGCGCGTTCGCTGTCCTGGTAGCGCAGGGTGTCCGGCGTGTCCAGGCCCAATGGCGCCAGCACCTCTTGCAGCAGGGCGGGGGCGCAGGCTTGGTGCGATGTGGCGCGCAGCAGCAGGCCGGTGCGGGGTGCCTGGTCTTGCAGTGTTGCGTCGGGGTCGGCAAAAGGCACCAGGCTGGCAAAGTCAAATGCAGCCAGGTGCTGCTGCAGCGCGCGGCGCGCTTGCCACACCTTGTCGGCACTCAGCCAGGCCATGGCCACCAGTGACCAGCCGTGCTGCAGCCGTGCCGATGTGATCTGCACCGCCGCATGTTTGAGTTCGGGCTGCTTGGACGACGGGCAGTGGCTGGAGGTGGTGAGTACGTTCACGCCCAGACCGGGCTGGCCTTGTGCGTCCCGGCCGCTGAGCACCTCGGGGCCCCAGTGCATGGCGATGAAGGCCTGCAGCGGCGCCACCTGTTCGCTGGCCTGCACCGGCAGCACCAGGCTGCCGCGCTTGCTGCGCACCTGGGCCAGCTCGCCGTCCTTCAGACCCAGGCGCTGCAGGTCTTGCGGGTGCAGCTGCACGCAGGGTTCGGGGCTGTGGGTGAACAGGCGGCCGGCGTTGCCGGTGCGGGTCATGCCATGCCACTGGTCGCGCAGGCGGCCCGTGGTGAGCGAGAAAGGGAACTGCGAGACCCGTTCTTCGGCCACGGGCTGCCAGCGCACGGCGGCAAAGCGTGCTCGGCCGTCTGACGTGGCGAAGCGGCCGTCGGTGTAGAGGCGCGCTGTGCTGTGCGCAGCGCCTTGGGGCCGGGGCCATTGGGCCGGGGCTTGTTCCAGCAAGTCGTAGCTCAGGCCGGTGATGTCGAGGTCGCGTCCGTGCGTGCTGTCGCGGTGTTCGTTCCAGATGGCTTCGGGGCTGGCGTAGTCGAGCAGGCGGGCGTCTTGCGGGCGACCGAGCGCCACGGCCAGGCGCTGGCCAATCGCACAGGCGATCTGCCAGTCATGGCGGGCCTGACCCGCAGGCGGCACGGCGGCGCGCACGCGGCTGATGCGGCGTTCGCTGTTGGTGACGGTGCCTTCTTTTTCGCCCCAGGTGGTGGCGGGCAGCAACAGGTCGGCCAGTTCGCAGGTGGCGGCGGTTTCAAAAGCCTCCTGCACGATGACGAATTCGGCGCGCTCGAAAGCGCGGCGCACCGTCTTCTGGTCGGGCATGGACTGGGCCGGGTTGGTGCAGGCGATCCACAAGGCCTTGAGCTGACCGTCGGCAGCCGCTTCGAACATTTCGACCGCGGTCAGGCCCGGCCGGGCCGGCACCTCGGGCACGCCCCACAAGGCTGCGACTTCTGCGCGGTGTTGTGGGTTGCCCAAGTCGCGGTGCGCCGAGAGCAGGTTGGCCATGCCACCCACCTCGCGCCCGCCCATGGCATTGGGCTGACCGGTGAGCGAGAGCGGCCCGGC